>ERZ1108163.512-NODE-512-length-1035-cov-2.717347_pt1 | contig 1035 bp, 1 predicted proteins | sample MGYA00403699_ERZ1108163 | MGnify/ENA primary metagenome ERZ1108163 (study PRJEB35170, sample SAMEA104062405) | human gut metagenome | biome: human gut; feature: human-associated habitat; material: faeces | place: Denmark | collected 2012-04-30 ... | reverse complement strand
GATCAAAACGCCCGAAAAAATTTTAAATATTATTTTAATTGTTATCGGTAGCTGTTTAGTAGCATTAGCAAACGCAGTTTTTATTGTACCTTTCGACATTGTTACAGGCGGTATGACTTCTGTAGCTATGATGATATCAAATTTAATGTATCCTATTTTTAATCAAAATATTACAGATATAGTTCTATGGATTATCAATACAATACTTTGGTTTGTCGCTCTGCTTTTAATAGGTAAAAAGTTTGCAATGTCTACATTGATTGGAACAATTTGTTATTCGGCATTTATGACTTTATTTTTAAGATTAGATTTAGTAACAAAATGGTGATTACTAGCTTATTATCAAGAAGGTGATGTTACAGCAAAACTAATTCTTTTTGGATTAGCTGGAGGTGTAATTAATGGATTTGGTGCCTCTTTATGCTTTATGGGAAAAGGCTCAACAGGTGGATATCAATTTCATGTGTTAAATATCTTAATGTTAAACAAGATATTGCCATCTTAACTATAGATGTAATAACAATATTGCTCGGTTTTGCTATTTTCCAAAGCTGGGGCAAGCTTTTGGTCGGTATTCTTGCTGTTTTAGTTGTTTCCCTTACAATAAAAACTATTTACGGAAAATATAATACTGTCTATATTATTGATGTAATGACAGACAAAGTTGATGAAGTTCAAAAATTAGTTTCTGAAGAATTTAAAGATACATGTACAATATATACAGTTGAAGGTGGCTATTCTAAAGAAACCAAAAAATAGTTCGTTGCGTTTTAATTTATAAAGAAGCAAAATTATTAAAAGCAATTGTTCCAACAATTGATAGTAACGCCTTTATAACAGAATATGAAAGCACCTCAGTTTATGGTGAATCAACATCAGATGCATATATAACTGAAAAGAAGAAAGAAAAAGTTTTAAATAAAATACATTTTAACATCAATAAAAAAGAAAAATAAAAATTATAATTTATAGATTTTCTTTGCTCAAAAAGGCAATTTTTTTACAGTTAAAAGCGCACAAATAAACATATTGAAA
>ERZ1108163.374-NODE-374-length-2431-cov-5.890572_pt1 | contig 2431 bp, 1 predicted proteins | sample MGYA00403699_ERZ1108163 | MGnify/ENA primary metagenome ERZ1108163 (study PRJEB35170, sample SAMEA104062405) | human gut metagenome | biome: human gut; feature: human-associated habitat; material: faeces | place: Denmark | collected 2012-04-30 ... | reverse complement strand
AACAATAAATCCGAACCAATCGGTTGTTACCAAAAGGTTCGGATTATTTTGACTTGGTGGAACGCGGGATTGCAAACTCGATTGGAAGGTAAAAGGAATAACCCGGCGGTCTTCTGGAGAAGTGCCGTCGGGTTCGTCAGGTTCGGGTTTTTCGATGAAATTGTAATGGATTTCGATTCTGTCATCAAAGAGGACGACCTTTCTGATCAACGTATCGATGACGAGCTGCGGTTCCCTTTCCGAAAGATCTGTCAGGAAAGCTATGACCTGCTCTTTTGTGATCAAGTTTGCTTCTTTGCTTTCTTCCGCAAGGATTTTGCCGTTCAGAATATCGATCTCTTCCTCCAACTCCGTCATGCGGCTTTTTGTCGTTGGTGTCAGGAGACCTTCTTCTACGGCAGACAAAAGATTTTTCAATGCCTTTTGCTTTTTGTCCCTGTCCTCTTTTAAAAGATGAAGGATCGATTTATCCTGCCAACGCCTTTGATGGATGCTTACAACGGCCTCTGCGATTTTTTCTGCCGTTTCGGGTGAACGCAGTGTGTCAATAGTCGTCTGCACTACGAGCTTTTCGATTTCTTCTTTGCGTACTGTCTCTTTCGGACAGGCAGAACTCTTCTTTTTCTTTGTGGCGCATTTGTAATAATAGTTTGCCTTTCCCGTGAACGAGGTGCCGCTCTCGCCGTTCATCTTCTTGCCGCAGATGCCGCAATAGAGTTTCCCTTTGAGAAGAAATTGCGTATCGCGGCTGTGAGAGCCCAGTTTGTTTTTTGCCAGCATTGCCTGTACCGTGTTGAACAGTTCGGTCGCAATGATAGACGGAAATGTATTAGTATATTTCTTTCCGTTATGCGTGTAAAAGCCGATATAGCGGGTGTTCCGCAAGATTTGATAGATCGCATTGGGCAGGAACGGCTTACCTCTGTGTGATAATCCCCGTTCGTGAAGAGTTTCGATGATCTCTCTCGCCACCCGCCCGGACGCATATTGGTGATATATGGTGCGGACAGCTTCCGCCTCGTCCTCATTGACAACAACTTTCTTGTCTACGACTTTATAGCCGTAAGCAATGCCTCCGCCGACAAAGTTTCCTTTTTCGCGACTTTCTTTCTGTCCTCGACGGATCTTTTGGGAAAGTTCTGCGGAGTAACATTCTGCGATGCCGATCATGACGTTTTCCAGAATGATCCCGTCCAGATTTTGAGAGCCGTCTATGTTTTGCGACGTCCTCTGCGTTGCGGAAATGAGGATCTTCCCGTTCTTTTGCAGGCGCTGCTTGTTGATGGCGATCTCGATGGAATTTCTCCCGAACCTGTCAAGAGCATAGACGAGTACGATCTCCCATTCCTGGGGCGCGTCGCTGTCCGAAAGCATACGCTGGAACTCTGCCCTGTGGTCGTTGGTACCGGTCATGGCGCGGTCGATATATGTACCGACGATCCTGAGGCCGTTCCGCGCGGCAAAATCGTTGCACACGCGCAGCTGTCCTTCAATGGACTGCTCGGACTGCCGTTCACTCGAATACCTCGCATAGATAACTGCTGATTTCATTTGTTTTTGCCTCCAAAACTTTTTGCTTCCATGATAAACCTTTACGGCAGGGAATACCAGGCACCGCACCGTCAGTGTTTCCATACAAAATCCAAACGAAAACGTAGGAAAATCCCAACGGACAGGGACTGTTTCCGTATTTACTTTGTGCCTTTCGGCGCCCGAAAAATGGGGAGAGCGGAAGCAGACTGTCAAAGGCCTGCCCGCAAGGGACGGGAAGAAATTTTATAGAAATCGGCACCTTTGTTTCTCTTTCAAAATTTCTTGACGCCTTTGACAGAACGCAATGCTCTCCCATCATCCCAAAGCCGAAAGGCACAAAAATGTCCCGTTTGGGTAACAAAATGCGCGGTTTGTTGCGGTTTTTTCAACAAGAGTTTCTGTTTGTTGGGTTTTTATAACGGCAGAGTTCATTGTAACGGGAGTAAAAGTGTGTTAAAATAGTTGCGTAAACAAGCCGAACACGGCTTCATATCACGGATAAATTTTTGACTGTGGGAAAAAGCCAGCGGAAGTAATCGGGAAGCAGCCGATGAAAAACCGGGTGACCGTGACTGTCAGACAAGACGGACGAGAGATCGTCTGTACTTTGTCTGCGGTCACGGTCTTTTTTGTTTTTTAAAAAGGTTTTCTTTAAAAAATCTTTGCAAAGAGGGCCGTCAAAAGCATATCTCCCACTCCTTTATAGTGAAGGAAAAAATATGTCTAAATGCGACTATCGTATTTATATGGCTATCTATAAGTGCAAAGAAAAAAGTTGTGTGAATTTTTGTGTCAGACCGTCACGTTTTCAAACTTTGTGTCCTTGTGATAGTGAGAGGAAATTTTTTTAAGAAATTTTTGTGAAAAGGGTAGTCAAAAGCATATGTCCCACTCCTTT
>ERZ1108163.331-NODE-331-length-2965-cov-8.787973_pt1 | contig 2965 bp, 3 predicted proteins | sample MGYA00403699_ERZ1108163 | MGnify/ENA primary metagenome ERZ1108163 (study PRJEB35170, sample SAMEA104062405) | human gut metagenome | biome: human gut; feature: human-associated habitat; material: faeces | place: Denmark | collected 2012-04-30 ... | reverse complement strand
TCTTGACTTCGCACGTACGCCTGTCGTTGTTTTCCTGATTATTTTGCTTGCCTGGCTCGCTGCTTTTGCGGTTTGGTGTGCATCGCGTCTGGAAAAAACCGACCATAAAAAAACAGAAAATAAATAATTTTGATTTTAAAGAGCCCTGACGCTTTTTTGCGCCGGGGCATTTTTCTTTTTTATCTCTGTTCTCTTTAAAAATTTTACCATGGAACCGCCCTTCAGCCTTCCCGTCCGAAACATGAAAAAACTGCATTTTTTACTTTTTCCGAAAAAGTTTTCGCTCGGGCAGAAAATATTAAGAACCATGCATGTTTGGGTTTTGCGCATACAAAGCGAAAATTTTATCGGACATACCAAACGCATGGTTTTTATTTTTCCCTCGCTGAAGAATACGTTTTTTGGGCTGTACAACGGACAAAGGTTCAAAAAATGAGGCGCAGTACCGTCATATGATCATGCAAAAAAATCAGCAGAAATATTTCTTTCTGAGTAAAAATGCCAATGACTGCGTTTAATAAGCAGAGAGGTGAGTATGAGAGACAGCGGAACGATCTTGTACCGCAGATTTCTTGCGGGGGATGCAAAGGCGCTGGAAGAACTTGTGCGCATATACAGCGACGCACTCGTGCGGTTTTCATTCAGTTATGTGCACGACTTTCAGACTGCGGAAGATATTATGGCGGATACGTTTGCCACATTGATGATCAAGCGGAAAAATTTTCGGGAGATCGCACAATTCAAGACATATCTGTACAAGATCGCGCGGAATAAAGCGATCGATCATCTCCGCGCCCAAAAAAGGTTTTTACCCATCACCGAACAGAGCGCCCATTCCCCTTCCGCCAAAGAAGAACTGTTTCTGCGGGAACGTGAAAAGCAGCTCTATGCACACATACAAAACCTTGCGCCACAATACGCGGAAGTATTGCGGTTGCACTATTTTGCAGAATTTTCCGTCAACGAGATATGCAGGATCCTTCACAAATCGACAAAGCAGGTTTACAATCTTCTTTCCCGCGCAAAACTCACCCTCAAAGAAAATTTTTGCAAGGAAGGTATTTCGCATGAAGACTTATAATGAGCGCACGCAAGACATCCTTCACCGTGCCGAAGAAAAGAAAAAACTGCGCCGCAAAATACGCATCGTTTCGGTCGGAACGATTTGCATGAGTATTCTGATTGCATTCAATCTTATACTTTTTATCCCCTATTCCACGGCGTTACCCGATCTCTCCGCATACAAAGACAGCGAATATTACAGCGTCATGCAACAACTGAACAGCCTCACTTACACGCCGCCCCGTTACAAAAATAATTTCGAGGCATGGTTTTCCGGATTTTTCTCCCAAAAGAATGCTGTCGGAGACGCAGGAAACGCCCCGTCCGATGAAGGGGACGGTTATGTGGAAGTTACGAACAATCAGGAAGAGGGCGTAACGGAAGGCGATCTTTTCAAACGCACGCAAACATCCCTGTTCTATCTGAACATCGCAAGCTCCGACTACAAGCTGGAATACTATCCGATCCGCGGGGAAAACACTTCCCTCGCGGCGGAGTACACCCTTTCGGCTGGCGAAAACGCCCGTTTCCTGACCTATTCAGGCCAAGCGGAATTATATCTCAACGAAACGGGAACGCAGGCGACCGTGATCGCTCCCGTTGGGATGAACGGAGCTCGGTATACAGTATTGATCGGATTAGATATATCCGACCCCGCCGCTATTTCGGAAATCGGCAGAACGTATATTTCGGGAGAATATCTGTCATCAAGGTATACAGGCGGCGATTTCCTTGTGATGAACGAATTTTTTGTGGCGAACAATCCGGATTTTTCGGACGAAGCACAATTTTTACCGCAGGCAGGGCCTGCAGACGATCTGGTCAGTCTGCCCGCGGCAAACATTTTCTGTCCGAAAAACGCATCTTCTGCGCGTTATACGGTCGTCTGCCGCATCGACGGAACAACTTACGGCATTGACGCGCACTATGCTTTCCTCTCTTATACCGAGGAAATGTATGTTTCCGAAAACAATATATTTCTTACCTGTCATTACCAGGACAGATACACGGAAAACAATACGAATTACCGCGTATCCCGAACGGACATCAGCTGTCTGTCCTATACCGATACGCTTACATTGGAAGGCACCGTTACCGTAAACGGAAGCATCAAAGACCAGTATTCCATGGATGAAAAGGACGGCGTGCTGCGCGTTGCGACCTCCCTGAGCGAGACGATCACCCCGATCGGCGGATACCAGGATTTTATCGGGATCGCCGAAAACGCCGCGATCTGGTGCATCGATCTCTCCGATTTTTCCGTAATTGGCTCACTCACGGATTTTGCCCCCGCGGGAGATGAAATAACAGCCGCCTGGTTTGAAGGCGACATCGCTTACATCTGCACCGCGGAAACCAGTTCCTACACCGACCCCGTCTATATCATCGATCTTTCCGATCCCGCCAATATCACCGTCCGTACAGACACCGGAATCATCCGCGGGTATTCCACCACGCTGATCCCCTTTGCAAACGGAACACTTTTGGGGATCGGCTACGGCGAAACACGGGAAAACCTGAAAATAGAACTGTATGCCGAAACGGAAACAGCTTTGGAAAGTCTCGACTCTTTCGAACTCTACCCCTGTGAATTTTCCGAAAATTTCAAGGCATATTTTCTGGACAGCGAAAACGGCTATGTCGGGCTGCAAGTGCGCGACTACAACGATCCCCGCAGCGAATACTATATTTTCCTGCAATTTGACGGTTACGGAATCATTGACGAACAGAAAATTTTTATGAACGGCACGCCCGATCTCTGCCGTGCAACGCTCATCGATGGTTTTTTATACAACTTCAGCGAATACGGTTGTACAGTAACAAGAATTTCACAATGAATCCGCAAAATTTTTTACGGCGGTAACAATAAGCAGTATTGTGCGGCAGCCGCGCGGCGCTTTTT
>ERZ1108163.309-NODE-309-length-3326-cov-7.484867_pt1 | contig 3326 bp, 3 predicted proteins | sample MGYA00403699_ERZ1108163 | MGnify/ENA primary metagenome ERZ1108163 (study PRJEB35170, sample SAMEA104062405) | human gut metagenome | biome: human gut; feature: human-associated habitat; material: faeces | place: Denmark | collected 2012-04-30 ... | reverse complement strand
CCGCCTTGGCTTGGAAATTATTTTATGAACACGCCTTTTAAAAAAAACTGTACCGATCGGAACAAAATCAACAAGAGAGTTCTTGCGGCAATAAAAAAGAGCCCCGTAGAAGGGAGGGATATCTTTTTTCATAAAGAATGCTCTGACAACCGAAATCGACGAAGAATGAGCGCCTTTACAGTTTTTCAGGCAGATCAACGATAGCGCAGAACCATTTTTCCGAAAAACTGTAAAAGGGGTTCGGATTTGTATGGTTTCTGTCCACCAAACCCACAACATATAGTATGTTAAAAAATAAACTGCTATATGTTGTGGGTTATTTTTTTGCCTTTTTGGTATTTTTCTTGGAAAAAGACGGTAGAATGTGTCAGTTTTAGTGTCAGAAGCTGCGTTATTTGGTGTCAAATATCCCGCGGATCTGCGGCAAAAAGGCCTGTATATAATGGGCCTGCGTATCTGTATAGACGTTTTGTGTAGTGTCAAGATCTGCATGGCCGAGCAGGTATTGTTTTATTTTCGGCGGGATCCCCGCCTCTTCCAGACGGTCCGCATATGTGTGCCGCAACGTGTGAACGGTAACGGGGAAGCCGACTCTCTTTGAGATCCCGGAAATGAATTTTCGCACATAATTGTAAGTATATGGGAAGATCCTGTCCGTTTTGATAGAACAAAGTTCCATATACAGGCTATCTGCAAGAGGAACGGTGCGAACGGCTGCCTGAGTTTTAGGTCGTTGCGTCAGCACTTCTCCGTTTTCCAAAAAAACGATATTCTTGTTTACCTTTACAGTGCGCTCTTCGTCATCGATGTCATTCGGCGTCAACGCCAGCGCTTCGCCGATGCGCAGTCCGGTTGCCAGAAGAAATCGGAACAGAAGGGAAAGAGATCTGCCCTCAACAAATTGCAAGAAAATTTTTGTCTGATTCGGGGCAGGTGCGCTTTTAAGGTACTTTTGGATCTTGTCTCGTACTTCTTCGGGGGGGTCCCGTAGAAGTATTTTTTTTCGCCGTCGCGCATGGCATAGCCCTGATAGCGACCATCCGCGCGCGGTTTTGAGTTGATGGATACTCCGGATAAATTTATTAACATAGTTTCGGTTTTCTCCTCTGTGGAAAAACCGCCGCTGAAATTTGACTCTTGTTCTCGACTTTTTTGTTTTCCGTACTCAACGCCCATCATAAAAATGGTACGTTTTGCCATAGCATCCAGATGTGCCAAAATGTTGTTGAAATATTCCTGCAATTCGTCCAAAGTAAAACCCTCCGTTTTTCAGAGAGTATAACATTGATCCAAAAGCAGCTTTTAGTAGGAGATCTTTACGTCAACGCCCTTATCGCGCAGATAGCCGACGATCATTCCGATAACAAAGATCTTTTGTGTCTCATCCATCATCCGATAGAGCTGAGTATAGGCGCGGAAAGATTTTTCTGAAAAGAGATCCCGGTATTCTCGTACGCAGAAGAAAAGTCTATTACAGGAAAAATAAAAAGGGAGAGAAAAAAGATGGTAAAGAAGCTGAAGAAGGCTTTTACGATCACGGAGCTTGTGATCGTGATCGCTGTAATCGCGATTCTGGCAGCGGTGCTGATTCCGACATTTACCAGTCTGATATCCAAGGCGAATATGTCTGCGGATCAGGCTTCGGTGCGGGATATGAATACGGCGCTTTCTGCCGATGAGATCCTCAACGGCAAGCCGAACAGTGTGCTTGACGCGATGCTGCGTATGGAGGAGAACGGATACAGTTTTGAAAACTATAAGCCGTTATCGGAAGACTGTGTGTTTGTCTGGCATAAAGATACCAACAGGATCCTGCTTTTGCGCATCACGTCGACCGATGCCGGTGTGGAGTACAAAATCGAATATCCTGCAGGTTATGAAGACGTGAAGGTTACGGCGGACGATATCGGGCCGAATCTTGCGTTCCAGTCCCTGTATCTGATCGAAGTCGGTACAGATGCCGAAACGGTCAATCAATATCTGACGGGAAAAAGTTCGGTCGTTGTGGACGCGAGCGGTAATCAGGCGGCTTTGACGGAGGCTTCGGACAGCAACCCTCTCACCATAAAAATCGGACAGAACGGAGAGGCGGAAACGCAGATCATCGAAGAGCTTTCTACGGTTGCGGCAATCGTCAACGGCACGTTTGAAGACCCCATGCCGTTGGAAAACGTTACGATCTCTCTTCCTGCGGATGAGATCAATCTCGGCAGCATGATCTGGATCCCCATCGGCGATTCGATCAATGCTCCGTTTGCGGGAACGGTGGAAGGACAGGTCAGCGAAACGGGCAAGACGGTCATCAGCGGCATCGACTCGACGGGGTATACCGCTTCGATGTCCAACGCAATGAAACTTTCTTCGGGACAGATCGGTGTTCCTTACGGCTTTATCGGCGTTATGTCGGGCGGAACGGTAAAGAACATCACTTTGGAAAATGTACATATCGACATGAGTGATTCGGGTGTCGAAATGGGCGGCCTGATCGGTTTGGTCAACGGGCAAGAAGATGTAACGTCAGCGCATGCGGCCGACATTCTCATTGAAAATTGCACGGTCGGATCTGCGGAGGAAGGGGATACTTCCACCGTTACAGGCCAGTCGAAAGTCGGCGCGATCGTGGGCGCGATCGAGTTGGCACCCAGACAGGGGATCACGATACGCGGCTGCACGAACTATGCGGACGTAACGGCAACGTCGCAGGGTTCGAGCGTGCGTGCGGGCGACATAGTCGGCGCTTTTGCGGCGGCTTACAGCTATGATCCGACTGATAAGACGGTAGATAGCTCTCCGACCGATAATCAGAAAATCGAAAACTGTGTAAATTACGGTACTGTTACCGCCAAAGATTATCCGAGCGGAATTTGCGGCCATGTTTATGCCGGTTATGGCGATGTGTCGATTCGCTTTATCGGCTGCGCAAACTACGGCAATATTGTAGTAACGGGGGACGATAAGCAGACGGGCGGCCAGATGTTGGGATATCGTGCATTTGACGGAACCATATATGTGGAAAATTGCCGGGCGATGCAAAGCGATTCGTTGCAACTGATCAAGGCAGTCGGCCAACCGGGCGATTTCTTTTCGGCAGTCATGTATTGTGAAAAGGCGGCTGATTTCACTGAAAATTCCTATAGATGTAAACTGATCATTTCTTACAATGAAACGGAAGGGGCAAGCGCAGTGAAGACAACGTACGGCGCGCGGCTGTACGGGAATATGCGCGGCTGGTATTTCACGAACAAAGACGAAGCGGACAAATATCCTGCATTGCCGACGGCATAACAAAGGTTTGCCGGTAACGGCGCAAATGCAACGGAAAAAGT
>ERZ1108163.300-NODE-300-length-3553-cov-6.340766_pt1 | contig 3553 bp, 5 predicted proteins | sample MGYA00403699_ERZ1108163 | MGnify/ENA primary metagenome ERZ1108163 (study PRJEB35170, sample SAMEA104062405) | human gut metagenome | biome: human gut; feature: human-associated habitat; material: faeces | place: Denmark | collected 2012-04-30 ... | reverse complement strand
AATTATCATAATTTTTACAATTTTTTTCTTGCTTTTTCTTTGCATGAATTTGAACACATATGTTTGTTTATGACAAAGATCTGTCCGAGCATTTGTTTTTTCAGTTATGGAATTTCGGTGAATTAACTTTTTTAAGTATGTTCGGGCTTTTTCCGTCAAAAGCGAGCAGATTCGGCAGCTGTTTTGGGGTTGTAAATCGTTTTTCCTTTGCGATGCGATTTCTTATTCAGAAAGGCAAATTTGTTAATTTGAATTACGACTCTGGTAGATTTTTGGACACAAATGGTAAATTTTTACAATAAAATATCTACACAATTTTGTGCTAATCATGACATTTAATCATTTTTATGTGATAATATTAACATGAATATCGCAGAATCTCTCAAAGACAACCGGGAGCAGCGCGGCATGAATGCCTATGAGTTGGCGAAAGCGCTCGGGGTCAACCATCAGAATATTTACCGTTGGGAAAACGGAACTGTAATGCCTTCGATCGAAATGTGTATTCGGATCGCTGATTTTTACGGGATCAGTCTGGATGAATTGATCGGCAGGCACATATAATCAGAAAATCAAACAACCAGAAAGGTAACGCACGTAAGTGCGTTTTTTTTATTTTTTTGAGAAAAACAGAAAAAGGGCGGTTACAAAGTTTTGTATGGGCATAGAAAGCAGCTGCGCCGAAAACAGCAACATATATGTATAGGGCGCCGTTGTTAAGTTTTGTATGAACATAAAAACAAATTTAAAAAGAGAAGACGGGAATAAAGGGCGATCGGAAAGCAGATCTTTTTGCATACAGCAGAGTAAATATGCATGTTAACGAAAAGCAAAAGAAAGATGGGAATGTAAAAAAGGACAAAAAAGTTCATGCGCTTGCGTTGCATTCTTTTTGTGCGTGTGCTATAATAGACGGGAGTTTTTTGTGGATGAGGTAATCGAATGAAGAAGGGTTTCGATAACGATCTGTATATCCGATTGCAGAGCGAAAAGATCTTGGAGAGAATCAAAAAGTTTGACAATAAACTGTATTTGGAGTTTGGGGGCAAGCTGTTCGACGACATGCATGCCTGCCGTGTATTGCCGGGTTTTGAGTCGGACGCGAAGTGCAGGATCTTAATGAAACTCAAAGATGAGTCTGAAATTATTTTTGTCATTAGTGCGGCCGATTTGGAACGCAACAAGATTCGCGCGGATTTCGGCATTCCCTACGGGACGGATGTTCTCCGCCTGATCGACAAAATGCGCGGGCTCGGACTGAACATGAACAGTGTGGTGGTAACGCAGTATCTGGGTCAGCCTGCGGCGGACAAATTTATCAATAAACTGAAAAATCACGGATTAAAAACGTATATACACCGCAAGACAAAAGGATATCCGACAGAAGTGGACGTGATCGTTTCGGATGAAGGGTACGGTGCGAATCCGTATATCGAAACGACGAAACCGCTGGTCGTCGTAACGGCTCCGGGGCCGGGAAGCGGAAAACTTGCCACTTGCCTTTCGCAGCTGTATCATGAATACAAACGCGGTGTGCGTGCAGGGTATGCAAAATTTGAAACGTTTCCGATCTGGAACCTTCCTTTGCGGCATCCTGTCAATGTGGCGTATGAAGCTGCGACGGCGGATCTGGGAGATATCAACATGATCGACCCGTATCACCTGGAAGCGTACGGGGTAACCACTGTCAACTATAATCGCGACATCGAATGTTTCCCCATCGTAAAGTCTATTCTCACCAAGATCACGGGCGATGAAAATATATACAAATCGCCGACGGATATGGGTGTGAATATGGCAGGATTCGGGATCGTGGATGACGAAGTGTGTCGCGAAGCATCGCGTCAGGAGATCATCCGCCGTTATTATAAAACCGAGTGCGATTATAAAACAGGGAATGTCAGTGCGGATGCAGTGGAGCGCATTCGGCTTTTGATGAATGAAAACAAGATCGATGTTTCGGAGCGGAAAGTTACGCATTATGCGCTGGAACGCGCAGAGGCGTGCCAAAGCGCAGCTGTCGCTCTGGAATTGCAGGACGGCAAGATCGTAACGGGAAAATCAAGCAAATTGATGACGGCTTGTTCCAGTGCGGTGCTCAACGCGGTAAAGACGCTTTCCAATATTGCGGACGAAATGCTGCTCTTATCGCCGGTCGTCCTTGCACCGATCATTCGATTGAAAAAAGAAGTCCTTCGGGAAGATAAGGTAAAGCTTGCGTTGGGCGATGTTCTGACAGCGCTTTCCATCTGCGCGGCAACAAATCCGATCGCGGAAAAAGCGATGGATATGCTTGTACAGTTGCGCGGGTGCGACGCACATGCTTCCTGTATCTTGCCGGAAAGCGATATTTCCGTGGTTCGCAAACTGGGGATCAATCTCACCTGCGAGCCGGAATTCGGAAGCAAAGACCTGTACGGATTCTGAGATATCGTTTAAAAAACGAAGATACGGGCAATACCGTTTGTATTGCATCTCTGCGCGTCGGCGCGGAGTGGAGGATAAGAATGCAGACTTTGGACGTTATCACCGTAATTGTAGCGATCGTGCTGGCATTGCTCGGTCTGCTGTTCGGTTTCGGCAAAACGCTCAGATTTTTTACGAAAGGAATTTTCGGAGTTGTTATATCTGTTTTTGTGTGTGCGACATTCGGCGGCATGATCGCGGGAATTCCTGCCGTCGCAGAATGGATCGGCGCTCTGAATACAAAACTTGGTCAGAGCTGGAGCTTTTTGGAAACCATTCACCTTGCAACCGTGATCTATTATGTCGTGCTTTTCTTTGCGGTGCAGATCGTGCGCATCATCATCGTAAAATGTGTGGCGGGCGTGTTTGAAGTGGATGTTTTGCCGATGCGCATCGTCAATAAACTTCTCGGCATGGCTCTTGCGGTTGCCGCGGTGCTGCTTTTGACTTTGCTCGTTTTTGCCGTTTTCCGCACCATGCAGGATACTTCTTTTGTGCAAAATATCCTTTCCAAAATCAACGGCACGTTTTTGGGAAGTTTGTACGAAAATAATCCTGTTAAATTTGTAGTGGATAATGGCTCCGCCGAAGAAGCATCTCTGCTTTTATCTTGTATTGTACTGTGTTGATACAATATTGTTTTGTTTCTTCTTTTAAAAACATGAAGATTTTGTCCGCAGGCATGAATTTTTCAGTCTGCGGACATTTTTAAGCGGACGATGCGGCGGCCTGAGAATATTTTTGCGGGCCGCCGCATCATATTTTCGCATCCGAAGCGGTCCTTTTTTAAAGGACGGCCGACTGCGTCCTGTCGGAACGATTGTTATAGGGCGCGAAAATAAATTTTGTTCTTTGCGTTTATGATTATAAACCTGCAAAGGTCGCCTGCGCAAAGAGGAGCAGTCGACCTTTGCCGACGGAGGCTTTCAGATTCGCGTTGTTGGGGATATGTTTAAAGTGTGTTTATAAGTATGCAGGATGAATTGCCGCCAACCTGATTTTTCGGTGGAAAAAAACAGGATAATTTTTTGTTTTTAATTCGATTCGGCGGGTTGCCGTTCTTGAAAAGAGGCGTCTGTCCGCGCTT
>ERZ1108163.249-NODE-249-length-4847-cov-6.324082_pt1 | contig 4847 bp, 6 predicted proteins | sample MGYA00403699_ERZ1108163 | MGnify/ENA primary metagenome ERZ1108163 (study PRJEB35170, sample SAMEA104062405) | human gut metagenome | biome: human gut; feature: human-associated habitat; material: faeces | place: Denmark | collected 2012-04-30 ... | reverse complement strand
TATGTATTATTGCAAAACTCGTTATTATGTTCCTCAATGGGGTAGATGGCTTTCAGCTGATTCGCCAAGTGAATTAAAACCAGAAAATATTACTGAATTAAATTTATTTTGCTATTGTAATAATAATCCAATTTTAGGATATGATCCAAATGGATTAATCAATTGGTGGAAATTAGGTGCTATAATTCTTGGTGCTGTTGCAATTGTTGCAGCAGTAGCAGTTACTGTTGCTACATGTGGAGCAGCATCTGTTGCAGGAACAATAGCCATCACATCTGCTATTACTATTGCTTCTAAAACCACAGAAGTTGCTATATTACAATATAAGAAAAGCAAAGATGATGGAGATAATGGCGAAGAAATATTCAGTGATATTGTTGACTCTATATTTGGGAATAGCGGAAAAATTATAGGTTGGACGCCGATTACGAAAGGACTCGGATTTGCAAGTGGTTTTTATTCTCAATCAAAGATTTTTGCCGATTGTTTACAACTAATGAAACTTGATGGTTTTCATTTAAGTACTTTTTTAGAATCCGCTACATATTCTGTATTTGATAGGTTTAAGCACTTTAGAGATTATATGTCTATGGCAACATCAAAAATGGGCTATATTATTGGCTATGGATTTGCATTTTATAATACTGGCTGGGCTATTGGTGCAGCAATTTCAGATGATTATGAATGGATTGCTGATTTTAGAGGATATAAATTATATTAGATATTATTCATTTAATTTAAAGGAGACTAACTATTAAAAATGAAAAAAACAATAAAATTATTAGTAATTATTGATTTTTGCTTATTCATTTCATTTACTTTAGGTGGAATTATTCTAGAAATTTTAAGAGCTATTCCATTCTCTAAAGGAGTTGCTTTTGATGTTGTGTGGAATATATTTTTTATTGGAGCATACATAACATTGATTCCTCTTTTAATAATTATTTTTTCGCTTATTATTAGAAAAAAATAATACTTGATTTAATAATTGAATATTTAGATAAAAAATCAAGAAAAACTCACCAACTATTCTATTTTATTTGTGTGAGTTTTTCTTAGCATATATAACATTTCTTTTGCTACAAACAATATAATTACAATCAAAATACAATATAAATAATAAATTATGATATTTGGTTCTTATAAAACAACTTATCCTTTATATGGACAAATAGAGATGATAGCAACTAGATCAGCATATTGTGAAGCATCAACATTAAGTAGTTTAGTAAATGAATTAAAAGGATTAACTAAAGTATCTGAATTTGATGAGTTTGGAATGTTAAAGAAAGTAGATATTCATGAATGTGGTAATTCTATTTTATCTAACACATATGAATATAAAAAAAGAAGTAATAATTCAAAATACATATCTAAACAAATAAAAACAGAAAAGATAAAAGTCGGTTCTGAAACATATACCAGAAGTTATGAAAGTGATGCTTTAGGTAATATTACAAAGATAACAGATTCTACTTTTGGTTCCCACTCATATGAATACGATAGTAGAGGATTCTTAATAAAAGCCGATGATGAAACATATTCGTATGATAAAAATGGAAACATAGTAAAAAAAGGTGACTATACATTAACTTATGATTCAAATATTAAAGATAGATTAGTATCTTTTAATGGAACAAAAATAGAATATGATTCAAGTAATCCATTAAATCCAAGAAAATATGGATCAAATACATATCAATTTGAAGGAAGAAGATTAGTAAGATGGCTATATGGAGGAGGATATTATGATTATGTATATAATGACCAAGGTTTAAGAATCAAAAAAACAGATTATAGAGGAATAACCTGGAACTATATATATGATGGTAATAAGTTAATACGTGAGAAATCTATAAATAACACATTAGACTTCTTATATGACGAATATGATAATCTATATGGATTTATAAAAGATAATAGTGAGAAATACTTATATATACGAGACCAATTACAAAATATTATCGGAATAACAGATATTAACGGAAAAATTGTGGTAAAATATAGCTATGATGCATGGGGAGCATTAAAAAATATAGAAGATACCTCATCATCAGGTATAGGTAAACTAAATCCATTTAGATTTAAAGGCTACTATTATGATAATGAGAGTAGTATGTATTATTGCAAAACTCGTTATTATGTTCCTCAATGGGGTAGATGGCTTTCACCAGATTCAATTGAATATTTAAATCCTGAAAGTATTAATAAGTTAAATCTATATACTTATGCAAACAATAATCCGGTTATATATTATGATCCGGATGGACATATGGCTTTATTGTGTGCCTTATTGATTTTAGGTGCAATTGGTATGGTTGCTAATGTTGGTTCGCAAGCATTAACAGATTTAGCATATAGAAATGAGTTTAAGTGGGAAAACTATTTAGTTGCAGCCGGAGCAGGATTCTTGGGTGGCATGTGTTATGCAATTCCAGGAGTTGGAAGCATTGTATCTGCAGCAGTAACTTCGGGGTTAACAACTGCTGGGCAAATGATTGTTTCAGGTGAATATTATGATGGTTGGGATTATCTAATTATGGCTGGTGGATCTGCAATATTAAGTGGATTAACTGCTTGGGAATTCGGAAAAATTAGCAATAACTTGTCTTTTTTTAAAGATTCGAATTTCATTTTAGATAACTTTTCAAAGTTTGCAACAAATTATGGAGGTATTACTTTAAAATCAACAGTTATCTTGCAAGCAGCAGGACAAATTGCAATTAGAGAAACGATTGCAGGATTTGTTGGAGCGCCTTTATCTGGAATCCCAGGGTATTTTGATAGAGTATATAGATTGAATAAACAAGGATTAAGTCCAGTAGATTCGTTCCTTTATGCATTCTAATTAAAAAGTAAGGAGAAATGATTGTGAAAATTTATTTATCTAATAGTTTAACTTCTATTATTCTTAAATGCTTATTTTTCATTATATTATTACTTATTATAATTCTTTCAGTAATAAATCCTATTCATTGGTATATTATATCGATTATAATAATTGCTTTTATTACAAGTTATATATTTTTGTTTAATTCAATGTTTGGTTATTTAAAAATTAATAAAAAAATGCTTTATGTATCGAACGATTTAACTTTTAAAAGTTTAAGAGTACAACATAAAGAAATAATAAATATTGATGATATTATTGCAATTGAATTTTTAGAAGAAGAGTGTTCAAGCAATGGAGGTAAAATTTCTTGGAGATACACAGGAATGCCTTCATATCTAAAATTAATTATGAAAGATGAAACAATTAAAAGAATTTATTTAGGAAAGTATTCTTATAAGACTTGGATAAAATTAGAAAAGTTAATTACTAATAATCAAGATATCATTGTTTTAAAAGATGCACAATCCTTTATAAAATGGAAAAAAACAGGAACGTTATAAAATAAAAAATATATAAATTTACAAATTAATTTCACAAGCAAAACTAGATTGACATGTCATTATTTTCATTTAATCTCAATGTATTATTGCAAAACTCGTTATTATGTTCTTCAATGGGGTAGATGGCTAAATGCGGATAGTACAAAATATTTGGATCTTAAACAATTTAACAAATCTAACTTATATGCCTATTGCTTTAATAATCCGATTAATGTTTGTGATGATAACGGTAATTTACCAACATGGGCAAAATGGGCAATAGGTGGCTATTTAATTGTAGCTACTATTACAATTTCCATTGCAACTGCTGGATTAGGTGGAACATTGGGAGTTGCATTAGGTGCTTCTTAATTGCAGATATTGCTGGGGGTGCTATTGCTGGTGCTCTTATGGGAACTATAACAAGTGCTATAACAAATGTCGGTGTTCAAATTGTAAAAAATGATATTGATGGAATTGATTGGAAAGAAGTTTGTCGTTCTGCATTGATTGGAGGAATTTCAGGTACAATTGCTGGGGCAATATTTGGAGGCGTAAGTCATTTTTACTCTAGCGATACGGTAGCTAAATCTGTTGCAAAACTAAATTCGGCGAAGGATAGATTAAATAAGGCTTTTAATGCTTTAAAAAATATTAAAGATTTTGTTGGTAAGCCTTTTGAAAATTCGAATATTGTTAATGAAATGGCAAAATGTATTGTTAACTTAAATAAAGCATACATAAATTATGTTACTGTGAATGCAACATGTACAATAGTTGAATTAGCAGTAGATGTCTGCTACTTTGTAGCCGAAAATATTGTAAGTAACGAAATAGCAAAATGGTTTGAATAAAGGAGTTAACAAAAAACTATGAAAAGAAGAAAGTTTGGAGTTTTTTTGAGAAAGATTTTGTGATTGTACAGACTTTAGCAAAATGCTATATAATTAAATATTTTGATATTGAAAAAATGACATATGTTAAATGGACTATAAGAAATTATTTTTTAACAATATATAATCACGAGCTAACGCCAGGAGGCTTACATATTTATATTAAATGTAATAAAAAAATAAGTTAAAGCATATTTCGTTTTATTTTAAATACAAAAATATAGATAAAATTCCTCAAAAATTAATGAAAAAAACAACTATTATTGAAAAATTATAGCTTTAAAATATAAATTTGATACCTAAAATAAATTATTTCTTTTTATATTGTAAGTAGTGAAATAGCAAAATGGTTTGAATAGGAGTTAACTAAAAATTATGAAAAGAAGAAAGTTTGGAGTATCTTTTGAAAAAGATATTGTATATATAAAATATATTTTTGGACATTATGAAATTAAATATTCAGATATTGAAAAAATTGTATATATTAAAAGATCTTTTAGAAATAATCTTATTGCAGGAGGAGGTGGTGCAAGTTCAAGTCCATTTAGACCTGGTTATTTGAATTTCTTTGCTAAAACTAGT
>ERZ1108163.241-NODE-241-length-4981-cov-5.894235_pt1 | contig 4981 bp, 5 predicted proteins | sample MGYA00403699_ERZ1108163 | MGnify/ENA primary metagenome ERZ1108163 (study PRJEB35170, sample SAMEA104062405) | human gut metagenome | biome: human gut; feature: human-associated habitat; material: faeces | place: Denmark | collected 2012-04-30 ... | reverse complement strand
ATACAGATTGCGGCGCCGTACACCCGTAAAATTTTGAAAACCCGGTTTATTCCGTACGCAATGCGATGACAGGATCGCGCTTTGCCGCCGCCGAAGCGGGCAAAAGTCCCGATATCAGCGTCAGAACAACACTGATGACGACCATGATCAACGCGGCATACCATGTCAATGAAGCAAGCCCCGCAATCCCTGTCAGAGGCGTCAGGATCGCATTGATCAGCAATTCCAGCAAATATGCCACAATGATACCGATCAATCCGGCACAGAAACCGATAATAAACGTCTCCGCATTGAACATATGCTTAATATCTTTTTTACGCGCCCCGATCGACCGCAATATACCGATCTCCTTGGTGCGCTCCACCACCGAAACATAGGTGATCACGCCGATCATAACGGTCGAAACTACAAGCGAGATCCCCGTAAACGCAATCAAAACATATGTGATCGCATCCAGGATCGTCTGCATCAGCCCCATCAGAACGCCGACCGTATCCGTATACTTGACCTCAGACGGACCGTCATATCCGTCGTAGCTCCCGTTCGCATCATAATATGCCTGTCTGGCAGAGTTCACCGCATCGTTCCATTGATCAAGATAGGTGAGTATCAAATCTTTTGTATCAAAATCCATTGCATAGATCTGGACAGAATTGGGAGTCATATCTCCTCCCAAAATGCGAACCAACCCCGCTGTGCTTGCAACGCTTTCTTTGGAAAACACACGTTCTTGCTGCACAGGCATCCCGGTCGCATTGCCCATCAATAAATTAAACAACGGAACGTATCCGGCAAGAGTATCGATTTCCGCCGTGGGATTTGCATTCAGATATTGCACGATACCCGTCTGCGCATTCCGCTCCAGATACTCATGTAATAACTGTTCCGTCAAATTCAACCCCTCACCCAGACATCCGTACGTCAGACCGTCCTTCAGCCGCAAAATCCCGACAACTTTGATTTCCGTACCCTTGCCCGACGGCTTTTGTGAGACTTCGTGATATGCATTGAAATCATAACGGTAAGCGCCCCCGTCCGTTTCCGTGAACACCTCGTCATTGTCGTACAATGTAAACGTCTTACTCAGAATTTCTTCGAAAGGGATCTCCATGATATCATTGCCTTCCAATCCGCTTTGGAATAATCCCAAAAAGTTTTCTTCATCTAAATATCCGAGTTGCGCCATCGTCAGATCGATCACATCATTGCTGGGCCCTACCACGAGCACCGCTTCATCCGAAGCGTCAGGAAATTCGCCGAAAACATCGTATTGCGAAAGAATATATTCTCCGTAATTTTCGTCCGATACATTCCCTGTCCCGGGCATAAAATTGACTACATCCGTAAAATAATCCACAAACCGCGTGAGCGATCCGTACTGCGTTTGCGTACTGGTCAGAATCGTCGTATAATAATTGCGCAATTCAGCCAGGGAAATATGATAATCATAATAGACCGGGTCGCCCAACCCCATTCCGGAGCTTACCGTCGTGGACCCGACCCGAAGATCCGTAAACAGATTCCGCGTCAGAGATACGCCGTATCCGTACGTGATCGCATTGTAATAATCTTGCGGCATTGCGTCTACATATGCAAGATAACTCATTTTCTGCCCGGAAATATCCGCAACATTGTTCGAGCTCAAATCGTTTGACGTCGTCATTCCTTGCGCCAATTGCGTCAAAAAGGAATTTATGTAGACCTTATCTTCGATCTCCTCTCCGATATCCAGTTTCGTCCCGCCGCCCATAAAACTCGTCATCGCCTGCGTCAGATCGAGCGACGTCTCATTGATCTCGATCGGATAATACGACAGCATATCTTCTTCCGTTTTGCGGATATAATTATTAAACCCGTTTGAAAGCGCCAGCACAAGACACACGCTGATGATTCCGATGCTTCCCGCAATCGAGGTAACCAACGTCCTGCCCTTTTTGGTCAGAAGATTTCTTCCGCTCAGGCGCAGTGCCGTAAACCAACTCATGCTCGTCTTTGCTTTCTTCTTTGCTTTGGAACTTTTTACATCTTCCTTGCCCGGCTTGTTTTTCTCTGCCGCAGCCGTTTCCTCTTCCGCCTGTTCATCTTCCTTGAACGGATTGGAATCCGATATCACCGTTCCGTCTTTCAGTTCGACGATACGGGAGGAATATTGCCGCGCCAACTCCGGATTGTGCGTTACCATGATCACCAGCCGCTCTCCTGCGATCTCTTTGATCAGATCCATGATCTGAACGCTGGTTTTGGTATCCAATGCCCCCGTAGGCTCATCTGCAAGCAGGATTTCCGGATTGTTCACAAGGGCACGCGCGATCGCGACCCTCTGCATCTGTCCGCCCGAAAGCTGATTCGGTTTCTTGTTCAACTCTGCTCCGAGTCCTACTCTCTGCAATGCTTCCGTCGCGCGCAAACGCCGCTCCTGCACCGATACGCCCGACAACGTCAGCGCTAATTCCACGTTTCCGAGCACTGTCTGATGAGGGATCAGATTATATGACTGAAACACAAATCCGATACTGTGATTGCGGTATGCATCCCAATCCCCGTCTTTATAGTGCTTTGTCGAAACACCCTTAATGACAAGATCGCCCGAAGTGTATTTATCTAACCCGCCCACAATGTTCAGCAACGTCGTTTTGCCGCATCCGGATGCTCCGAGAATAGAGACAAACTCCTTCTTCCGAAAACTCAGGCTAACACCCTTTAAAGCATGAACAACAGAATCTGCCACCTTATAATCTTTTGTGATTTTGTCCAATTTCAATATTGCCTGCGCCATAAATTCATTCTCCTGATTCTACTTTATCGCAAGATTTTTTATCTTTGTTTTCCGACACTTTCATACACATTCCTGTTGCGATTGCTTCGGCATTTCCTGCAAAACCTCGCCGCATACATCCAAAAACTCATTCGCTTTGGTCAGAAAATCACCGACCTTGCCTTCGCCCAACCGATCTATAATCTTCTGCACAAAGAGATTGACCCGCTCTTTCATCTGATTGTAAGCGTCCAATGCCTTTTCGCTCAGCTCAATATAAGCGATCTTACGGTCCTTTGCATCCGGTACACGACAAACTATTTTCCGATCTTCCATTTTATTGACCATCTGAGAAACAGCCGAACGCGTAATGCCTAAATTTTTCGCCAAACGGCTCGATATCAGCCGCCTGCCCGATTCCTTCGCCAAAATAATTTCCCGCACCATCTGCATTTCCGTATTGTTTAAAGTCAATTTGTCATCAAAAATTTTAACTTCTTCCAACCGCTTACTTATACGATATATCTCTCGTAAAAAAGCACTCGCTTCCATTTCTTCCTCCTTCTGAAGTTAAGTTCTTAATTGTTAAATATTTTAGCCAACCTCTTAACAAAAGTCAATCGCTAAGGTACCCCTATTCAATAATTTCATCACAATATCATTTTTCATTGCACGGCAATGCGATCATGGCGATCTGTCAGAAAATCTGCTATGCAAACCAGAGCAAAAAACGGCTTGTCCATCGGGCGATTCTTTGCGCAAATGAGAGACTGTTCAGAAGAAAGAAACTATTAAAGTTTCCGACCTGTTTTAAAAAGCATGCGGCGGAAAAAGATAATTTCCGCCGCATGCTTTTTACCAGTCCTGTTTTTTCAGCGACTGACTCTTGACATCATCGTAATATTCAAAATATTTTTCTTTAAAAGACTTTTTCCCTTCCTGTTGCTGCAATAAATTTTGCAATTCTTCCGGCGTAAAATCTGAAAAATCAGCTTCGCCGTCGTAAGAAGAAAAAAATTTATAAAGATCTGCTTCCGACATTCTTTTTCTCCTCTTTATTTCTTTTCTCTGCGATAAAGATACATGGTAGTTCCCGCCGCATCCGTTCCGATACTGTATTTTTTAAGATACGGCGTCAATTTTTCCATCAATTTTTTAAAAGAATTACAGCCGAAATTTTTAGGTATAAAATCCGAATACTTTTGTTTCATCTCCGAAGAAATCTGCGCATAAAAAGCTTTGCCGTTGTTGTCGATCATTCGGTCAATAATATTGTGCAGATCACTCTTGCGCTTATTGTCAAGGATCTCCGTTTCTGCAGACGGCAACGGCTGCATGACAGGCTGCGAAGCTTTGAACTTCAAATTCTGAACCTTTTGCACGGCCGGTTTTTGTTCGGTACCGGAATCAAGATAAATAAACTCGTTAAATGCATTTACAAAACTTTGATTAACATTGCGTCCCCCCATTCCGATCACCGTCTTATCGCGTTCGCGCAATTCACGAACCAAGCGGGTATAATCGGAATCTCCTGCCGCAATGCAGAAAACATCCACATCTTTTTCAAAGAGAATGATCAAAGCCTGGATAATTAAAGCTATGTCAATGGTATTTTTCCGAGGCTGGACCTCAAACTGCTGTACCGCCGTCATGGAATATCTGTTCACTTCTTCCTTCCAGCCCTTTACCGACGTTTTCGACCAATCGGCAAAAATGCGCTTAACAATAATATTTCCATAATTGGACGCTTCGTCAAAAATCTGCTTTGCATTTCCCGACGATACGTTTTCCGCATCGATCAGAACCGCCACATTATTTACCTTATCCATATCGAATCCCCTTTTTTCTACCCTCTTCCGCTTGATTTTCTTTCCATTATTATAGCTGATTTAAAAAAACGTGTCAAGCAGGGACCGCAAATCCCCGCCATCCTTTCCGAATCTTTCCATTCAAACCGATGTTTTCCAAGCCTACCCTCCTGACCGTAAAAATCGTTTCATTTCATACTGATAAAAAATTTTGTTTTTTTTTCAAAAATATAGCTGAAAATGATTGAAAAAATTAAAAATATCCGTTATAATAATAAGGCATTTGGGGATGTAGCTCACCCGGTAGAGCGATACGTTCGCAACGTATAGGTAGTCAGTTCGAGTCTGATCATCTCCACCACGCAATACCCAGTCGAACTTTTTTGTGACGAGCAAAGAGTTTTGGCTGGGTATTTTT
>ERZ1108163.210-NODE-210-length-5931-cov-6.291355_pt1 | contig 5931 bp, 6 predicted proteins | sample MGYA00403699_ERZ1108163 | MGnify/ENA primary metagenome ERZ1108163 (study PRJEB35170, sample SAMEA104062405) | human gut metagenome | biome: human gut; feature: human-associated habitat; material: faeces | place: Denmark | collected 2012-04-30 ... | reverse complement strand
GACGGCTCGCCTGCTTTATAAAAAAATTTGTCTGCCGTAATGCATCATGCAAAATTTGCCCGATTCGATCTTTTAAAACCATGTACATGACGCGATTTTCTTCCAGATTGTAGAAAAGCGCATGATTGTATATGCTCGCAGAGAGCGTGAACGAAGCGTTCGGCAGCACGATCTGTCTAAAAAACAATCTCCTCCGTGTGCTTAAAAAATTTTTTCGAGCAAACACCGTAAATTTTTAATATCGAACAGGCAAATTATTTTAAAAATTCATCGCCAATCAAATAAACTGCTGACTTTTTTATTTAATTATGTTATAATAAAAAGGTATTTTGCGTTTTATCATTGATCGGTATGCAAAAATTATTTATTCACGGAGGCAAAAAATTTGAGTGGTTTTTTTGGCGTAGCTTCAAAAAAAGATTGTGTTTTTGATTTGTTTTTCGGTACGGACTATCATTCCCACCTCGGTACGCGGCGCGGTGGCATGGCCGTCTACGGAGAGAGCGGATTTAACCGTGCGATTCATAATATCGAAAATTCACCTTTTCGTACGAAGTTCGAACGCGATTTCGATGAAATGAAGGGAAATATCGGAATCGGATGTATTTCCGACAGCGAACCGCAGCCTCTTCTTGTACGGTCGCATCTCGGTAATTTTGCAATTGCAACCGTTGGCAGGATCAATAACATCGATGCACTCGTAAAAAAGGCATTTGACGAAGGAGCCACCCATTTTTTGGAAATGAGCGGCGGAAACATTAACGCAACGGAACTTTGCGCCTCCCTTATCAACCGCGGATCAACGATCCCGGAAGGGATCCGACTCGCTCAAAATGCCATCGAAGGGTCCATGTCCATTCTGATTCTGACCTCCAAAGGGATTTATGCAGCGCGCGATAAAATGGGCCGCACACCTGTCGTGATCGGTAAAAAATCCGAAGCTTTCTGCGTTTCCTTTGAGTCGTTTGCCTATCTGAATCTGGGATACCAGCACTTCAAAGAATTAGGCCCCGGTGAAATCGACTTTATTTCCGCCGACGGGATCGATGTTCTCAACGCTCCCTCCAAAGAAATGAAGATCTGTACTTTCCTTTGGGTCTACTACGGAAATCCGGCGTCGTCCTATGAAGGTCTGAATGTAGAGAATATGCGCTACCACTGCGGCGCAATGCTGGCACAGCGCGACAATATTACTGCAGACGCCGTAGCGGGACTTCCCGATTCCGGCACGGCACATGCGATCGGGTATGCAAATAAATCCAAACTGCCTCTGACCCGTCCGTTCGTGAAATATACACACACATGGCCGCGCTCCTTTATGCCGCAAAACCAGAGCCGCCGCGACCTCATCGCGCACATGAAACTTATTCCCATCGACGAAATGATCCGCAATAAGCGTCTGGTCCTCATCGATGACTCGCTCGTACGCGGCACACAGTTGCGCGGAACGGCAGATTTTCTGTACGGCAGCGGAGCCAAAGAACTTCATATACGTCTTGCCTGTCCGCCCCTTCTGTTCGGATGTCCTTACCTGAATTTTTCGAGATCTTCTTCCGAACTTGAATTGATCGCACGCCGCAAAGTCGCGGCCTTGGAAGGCGAAAATTACGAAGCCAAGTTGGATAAATACACCGATCCCGACAGTGATGAATATGCAGCCATGATCGAAGCGATACGAAACGAACTGCAATTCACATCCCTTCGTTACCACCGTCTGGACGATATGCTGTCCTCTACAGGAATACCTTCCTGCAAGTGCTGCACTTATTGCTGGAACGGAAAAAAATAATCAGATACGCCTGCCTCTGAAGTTCCTGCGATCGGCGGCAACTGAATCAAGTCTGCAAGCGCGTATGAATGCGCTTGCAGACTTGATATTTTTTTCTTTAAAGCAAAAAATATCTGTTTTCATAAAATCGCTTATGCTTTTTCGGAAAGAAGCCAAAATCTGTTGACAAACTGATAAAAAAAAGATAAAATAAATAAGCTGGTTTGTACGAAAGCAATCATTCCGGCGAAGCTGAATATTTGAAAATGCAGAGATGTCTGAGCGGCCTAAGGAGCACGACTGGAAATCGTGTGTACGTCATAAGCGTACCATGGGTTCAAATCCCATTCTCTGCGCCAAAAAAGCACCTTTTTCAGGTGCTTTTTCTTGTTTTTTACGGTTCTATGCGGAATTTTTCGTATTCGCTCTTCCGAAACTGTGTACTTGTATGCGTGTATATCCCCAGCGTTACTTTTATGTCGCTATGCCCTGCAAGGCTTTGACAAACATTGACATTGATTCCGCACTCTGCGCAACGTGTTACAAAGGTATGCCGCAAATCGTGCAGCTTATGGGTCGGGCAAAACCGCTTGAACGTTCGGCTTACGATACATTTTTTATACGGGAACACAAGCAGGCTATCAGGACATTGCACTTTTTGTCTTTGGAGCAGTTCCCGAACGTGCGGGAGCATATCCAGACGGCGAAACGATGAAAGCGTTTTTGTGCCACGGATCAGGATCGTGCCGCTTTCAAAGTCCACGTCAGACCAACGCAGGGCAAGAGCTTCGCAACGCCGTACACCCGTATATAGGTAGAACTCAAAGAGATTGCGCATATAATGATTGCCGACAGCGCGGAGAAATTCTCTCTGTTCCGTAACGGTGAGAGCTTCGCCAAGTTTCGAGCGATGTTTTATCGGTTCTGCCTTTTTCATGATGTCGCTTTCTATGTAGTCCAGTCGGAACGCCCTGTTCAGGCTGTTATTTAGGACATGAAAGGCATACTTCCGCATACGGGTAGATTGTACACCCGACAGCGCCTTATCGATTGTAAAGGCGTTGAGTTCGTCAAGGCGCATATCTTTGAGCCATTGCGGCAAGTGTATCCGCATCACTCTTTCTATGTTCTCCGCCGTGCTTTTCGATACGGTCGGGAGCTTATAAATGCTGTACCAATCGGAGAGCCATTCTCCCAAGGTAAAACGTGCTTTTTGTTTTCTCATAAGCCTACCTGCAAATTAATACCGAGCCAACCATAAGCCAACCGTCCGCGGGGCGTGCTAATCACTCAAACGCCGTTGGGCTTTGTTGCGCGGTTCGAAATTACAAACAACTCTCTCCGACTACCGCCGAACACGCTTTGGCTTTTTAATGCGGCAATGGGACGAGCGTGGACTTGTCGCACCAGAGCGGCGGGAAACACCTGCTTTCAAGCGGTTTTCGGAAGTCTGACAGGGACAGCGGAGCGTCCAAAATGAATTGCATATAGTTTACTGTTCCGTAGTATTCACTTTCAAAAGAGGACGAGCAAGCAACGCGTTTGACAGTCATTTCCGCAAGTACTTTTTCAATCGTTTCGGAATCTGTGGTCGTCTGCGGGGCTGTCAGATTGCGGGACATGAAGAAACACTTCTCACCTGCAAGCCTTTCGTCCAGATTGTCTTTTGTCATGTACTTTGTTATGTAAGCGCCGATATTGTCAACGTTGTCAATGCGGTTGATTTTGACAAAGCCATTTCCCCAGATTTCAGCAAGCCGTTCTTTCGGGACATAGGAGCAATTCATCAGTAGATGATAATGGACTGCGCCGCGTTCCTGAAACTCTGGAACGGCAATATACTGCAACTTTGTATGGAGCTGATAAGAAAGCCGCCGCATAAAGTCCGTAAACTGCTTGTTTGCCTTTTTCAGGTCGGTTACATTATCGGCAAAAGTGAGCGTTACAAACTTTGAGCGATTGGAAAAATTAGCGTTCGCATATCGTCGTACTTTTTGGCGAGCGCGGGAAGCGGTCTTTTCTCTGTTCTGTCGTTTCTGTTCGTCCGTGGTATTGGTTTGTCCAGCTCTGCCGATGCGATTACAGCGCAAAGGCACAACGGGACTTTCGTACTCGTAGAGTTCGACATTATTCCCAGAAACTATTAACTTTTGCGTGTAGAGTTTTCGCATTAAGAATACCTTTAATCAAGTCAAGTCGTGCGGCGGAACGCCGCCCCCCGCTCCCCCATGTTCGGACCGGGGGCGGCAGTTCCCTGCCGTCCGCGTAAAGTAAAAGCCCCTACACGGGACAGGTGCAAGGGCTTAAACAGATTTAGCGGTAGACTAAACATATTGAATTGTAGACATAGCCTGTCCCGCTATCTCATTACGTGATATATTATATCATCACATTTTGAGATAGTCAAGACTATTTTTAAAACTTTCTTGATTTTTTTCTCATTTTGAGATAAAATTTTATAAAACGACATAGGGGAGTCAGTTATGTACAATAAATTTGCCGAATGCCTTACCGCCCTAATGAAAGAGCGGAACATCACTCAATCACATCTTGCAGAGTGCCTAAAAGTGAAGCAGAACACTATCAGCCAATGGGCAAAAGGCAAACGCGAACCCGATTTTGATACGCTGGTAAAAATCTGCATACTTTTCGGGACTACCCCCACAGACATTTTAGGTTATTCAGCCGTAAAGAATCAAATCGAGTACGGCTTTTTGCGTGATGTGGTCGGCAATGACAAACAATTTCAGAAAGAACAGAGAGCTCTATCAGATGAAATGTTTGAGCAAGGTATGCACCCTGTCGATATGCAATTAGAGTGCGAGAAACTTTACGAACAATATTATAAAGCATACAAAGAGAAGTTTGGTTTTTAATATCTCAATTTGAGATGTCTGGAAATCGTGTGTACGTCATAAGCGTACCATGGGTTCAAATCCCATTCTCTGCGCCAAAAAAGCACCTTTTTCAGGTGCTTTTTCTTGTTTTTTTATGGTTCTATGCGGAATTTTTCGTATTCACTCTTCCGATACTGTATACTTGTATGTACTCATAACCTTGCATAGCCCCTTATAACATTTTCCACACTCCTTCACCTTTCAAAATTTCATGCTCTCCATCACTTGACACAATTTTACACTTTCGTTAAAATAATCTCTGCATATATTTTATCGTAGAGACATATCTTTAACCAGGAGAAACTATGAAAAGCAAAATTTTTTCGCAGACATCGGATCGCTTAAAGCAAGCTCCTCTGACCTGCATCATTCTTGCTCTGTTTTTTATTTTCTGCATTGCTTCGGGCATTTATTTTTCTGCCATGGGCCAAACACGCAACGCCCTTATGTCCTTTGTATACATATTGCTTGCACCTGTAGTTCTTTTGGCTGAATATCTTATCCGCTTCCGCTTTCCTGCTCTTTTCAATCTTCTGCTTTATTTTCTGATCGCGGGCGGGATTTTGGGAAGCTGTTACGATGTCTATTATACGATCCCCTGTTTTGACGAGATCCTGCACGGAATTTCCGGCCTTTTATTTGCCGCAGTCGGTTTTACGCTGATGAAACGCATTCTGGGAAACGATCGCTCCAAAAAGAACTTCTTCCTTTGCCTGCTTGTCGGAGCGCTTCTCTCTCTTACGATTGCAAACCTATGGGAAATGTTCGAATACGCAAGCTATGCCCTGTTCGGCATCGATATGCAGGAAGATATGATCATCCATGGATTTTCCTCTTATCTTCTCAGCGGTACGCACAACAAAACCGTTGTCATCGACGGTATCGTAAAAACAGTCATTTACCTCTCCGACGGAAGTACTTATGTCATTGACGGAGGGTATCTCGACATAGGTATGTACGACACGCTGAACGATATGCTTGTCTGTCTCATCGGATGCCTTATATTTGTCGTGATTTTGCTCATCGATCACAAATGCGGCGGAAAATTGCGGCATCTCCTGATCGGGAAAATTCCTTGCGAATATCAGAAAATCAATGATACTCCCCCCGCCGCATCTCCCTTAGATATCGACGCAAAAACCGAATAACGTTATATAAATAATCATCCATCTGCCGGCGATAAGCACCTTTAAAAGTTTGTCTGTCTTTTAAAGGTGCTTATCATGATCGCGCAGTTTTTCTTTATATTTAAAAAGCCGCGGAGCG
>ERZ1108163.200-NODE-200-length-6566-cov-5.635847_pt1 | contig 6566 bp, 7 predicted proteins | sample MGYA00403699_ERZ1108163 | MGnify/ENA primary metagenome ERZ1108163 (study PRJEB35170, sample SAMEA104062405) | human gut metagenome | biome: human gut; feature: human-associated habitat; material: faeces | place: Denmark | collected 2012-04-30 ... | reverse complement strand
ACGGCAGAAACTGAGTTTTAATATTTATTAAAAAAGAGAACCCCGCAAAGAGGTTTTATATACGAAGAATCCAAAGCGAAAAACTCAACGCAGAATTATGCAAGCACGATCCGCAAACCATCTTTTATCGGTATTTTCGGCATGGATGTCTTTGAAAGAATGGTATATTGACTTTAACTTAAATTATTGATCGGTGCTTGTTCTTTGAAACAAAATATCTTCCCCTTTGGGAAGAGGAAAACAAAGCGGCTTTTCCCCGTCCAGGTTTTCCAAAGACATGTCCACTGCATGAATACGATGATTGGTATAAACCTTATAATAATAAATACCGTTTGACGCGTCCATACAGCAGGAATACGTCGTGGTATCCGATCTTCCCTCGCGCGTTCGGACACTTCCCCGTACCATTTCCACGCCGCTCAATATATGAAAGACCTGGGACAGCTCATCTTCCCCCTTCACTGAATTATGCAGAAAAAAAGCCGAACGCACAAACCTCGACGATGATGAGGCATCCCCCGGCAAACCGATCCCACCCATTCCTTGCGAATTCGGCGACAGCTGTAATTCTTTTGCCATCGTGTTTTCGGGATAATCCGCCTTCAGATTCAGAAAATCGTTCAGTCTCTCCATATGATACGGAAAAGGCGGATTGTTTGTCAAAACTTTTACAGGGTTTTTATAAATCCGCAACCCGCTGCGCATCGGTTCGGCAACCAGGCAATCCCTTTCGTCCGCAATCATCCAATGCAGCGGCGCAAGAGGCAGCCCCTCCCGAAACGGTACGGCAACAACACAGACTTTTTTCAGTAACATTTCCGCCTGCAAAACCGTTTCACACCGCTCCAAAATATAAGGGATCAGTTCATACGGAGCGAGCTCGATCTCTCCGCTGTTTCCGCTCGGGAAATAATAAGCGTTCCCCGGAAAATTCAAAGACGCCATGCACAGTCCCTTTTCATTGCAGGCTTCCGCATACAGCGGCACGCCGCTTTCCAATGCCGCCATGCCCACCATCGCATAAGCCTTTTCGGGACTCTGAGCCCTCTTATATTCCTGTCGGAATCCGCGCGGGCGTAATACTACTCTTTCGCCGAACGAGTATTCGATATCCATATTCCTTCCGAACAGCAAGCCCTTCCCTTGCATCGCTATACAAGTACACATTTTATTTTCCCCCTTCTATACTTTCTGCAAATATTCTTTTTTTAAACATGCGCCGCAAAAAACAAACTGCGCACGCGTTCGGACACACCGGGCAACACATATCTGTACGCCCATCCTATCTGAACGTCGCACCAACACAAAACAATGCCGCATTCCGATCTTCGGAAGCGCGGCATTTCCCCTTAAAAATTTTTCTTGCCTTTCGGCACGATCATATTGACTCTCCGCGGCAGGACGTCCACCGTAACTTTACCGGATATCCCCTTTTCGCCGTCAAAATTCCACACGACGCCGTCGTCCGCTTCTACCTCGAAATGTGAACCCTCGATTCGCACGATCTGCTTTTCTTTGACATGGTACCCGAACAAAAACAGATTTGCCAGAGCAAAAAAAGCACGTATTTTATGAAAAAAATTCGGACGTCGTCTTTGACGAATGATCGCAGCCTCTATGATTCCGTCCGTCATGCTTGCACGGCGGTTAAGCCCGATCCCTGCCACATATTTCCCGTTCATAAATACGACGAACACGCTGTCCGTTTCCGTCTGCGTTTTGCCGTCCGTCATCTTTACGTCGAACACATCGAAATTCAAATTTTTGCGGATGCCCTCGATCCCGTACGCAAGCCGCCCGATCAGCTTTTTTTGAGCCTGCGGCGTCGTATAAGTTGCACTGGTAAACGCTCCTGCCGCCACAATATACATGGCATAACGATCGTTTATTTTCATACAATCCAACAAAACATTTTTGCCCGTCAGGATCACTTTCAATGCACCGCGCACACTTTTGGGGATTCCCAGAGAATGCGCCACGTCGTTCACCGTTCCTCCCGGTATATAACCGATCTCCGGAGCCGCTCCCGCTTCACAAAGCCCCTGCACCGCTTCGTTAAACGATCCGTCGCCGCCCGAAAATATGATCGCATCATATTTGGCGGCATTTTCACGCACGACGCGCGTCATGTCCCCCGCACAAGATGTGGCATACGAATCCACGCTTTCATACTTCTCCCCCAACCTGCGCAATATATACTCCAGCCTTTTGCGTATTCTGCCCTTTCCGCTGACAGGATTGTAAACAAACAAACACCGCATTCCTAGTTGCGTCCTCACTCTTTCTTGATTTTATTATAACGCAAATCCATCCTTTTTGCAATCGACAACCGGCTTTTTTTAAAAAATACTTCCTTTTCCGCCATTTTTACGTTATAATACACTTAAGTGCAGTCATCTGTGCAATTTTATCATGTATGAAGGCGGTATCTCATGAATTATCACATCGGAAATATGCTCATCTACCAGGAATTCGTCAGCGGAAACGATTGTCCGCTCTGCAGGATCCGTTCCATTCTCGAAAAGCGCCTCGTGGAACAATATCTGAACGAATCTGTCATGGAAGACTTCCAGCGCCGCATGGTCAACGAACGCGGTTTCTGCCTGCACCATACCGAAATGATGCACGCACGCCAAAACAAGCTTTCCTTGGCTCTCCAGCATATCACCCGTCTGACAACCCTCAAAGGACACTTAGAAATCACTGCCGACCCCAAAAAAGCCAAAAGCATGGGCGATTTTTTTATACATTCCCATGACTCTTGCGTCATCTGCGATAACGTCGAGGTCAATATGATCCGCTATTATAAAACTGTTGCGGAAATGTTTTTTGCAGAAAAAAAATTTAAGGAAATCTTGCTGTCCGTCGACGGATTTTGTCTCGAACACTTCGGATGCCTGCTCCGTTATTCCGACTTTGCAAAATCGCGCAAAAAAGACTATATCTATTCTCTTACCAAACTGGAAAAAGAATCCATCGAAAAACTTCTTGTCGATCTCAACCGCTTTGCGGCAAAACACGACTATCGCAATGCGGACATGCCATGGAACGGCGCCGATAAAGCTCTCGCTCGTTCCATCGTCAAACTGCACGGAGAACAATCCAAATAATCACTGCTCTACGTTTATTCGACATATGTCGTATAAAACAAAACAAACCATTGACAGACAATGGAAAATGCGGTATAATATGACCGATTGACGGTCTTACCGTTGACAAAGGAGTGAGCGGAGAAAATGAATAAAAAAGATAAGCGCAGCCGTAAAACAGTGAGTGCCATTCAGAGCACTCTGCTGGAATTACTGTGCACCAAAAGAGTCCAGGAAATAAAAATCGTGGATCTGTGTACGGCGGCAGATATCAACCGCACAACTTTTTACCTGCACTTTTCCGGAATACCCGATGTTCTCGAAGAACTGCGCAGCGAAATTACCGAACGCATTTTCGAAACCATCGATGAATTCGCTGATTTCAATAGACCGAAAAATCCCATGCCTTTTTTGAACGTCTGCACCGACGTTTTGGAATCTTATCCGCATTTTACCGATTTTGTACGCATGTCTAAGGATGCGGATATCTTCCTTTCCAAATTAAAAAAACAATTTTCACAGTCTATTTGTCAGCACTATCTGGAATCTTGCGGGGCATGTATGGAAAACGCTGTGTATGTATTCCGATTTCTCACTTCAGGAGTCCTTGACACTTATACAGAGTGGCTGCAAAGCGACCGCTCCGTTTCTTTTGATACCATTTTAAGTCAATGTGCTCCGATCGTTGCCGCAGGTCAGGAAATTCTGGCAAAAAATACAAACGAAAGTGTGTAACGATATAAATTTTAATTGGAGAACTCAGAATGCATATTGCCGTAATTGCCGATGTGCTCGGTGAAGAAAATAACGGGACATCGATTACTGTAAAAAGACTTATAGCAAACTTAAAAAAACGCGGACACGAAGTTTTTGTCGTTGCACCGGGGAACTCGGATGAAAAGAATTATTATTCCGTAGAAAAAATCGATTTTAAGATCTTTAACGATTATGTAGCCAAAAACGGAGTCGTCCTCGCAAAACCGAACGAAGATATTCTCCGTGCCGTGATCGAAAAATCTGACGTCGTTCATGTCCTTATGCCCTTCCCGCTCGGACGTTCTGCCGTGCGGATCTGCAGCGAATTGAACAAACCGCTCACGACAGCTTTCCATGTTCAGCCCGAAAATGTAAGCAGTCATTTCGGATTACAGAAAAGCAAAGCCGTCAATTCTTATATCTACAAAAATTTTCTGAACGGTTTCTACCGCTTTTCCGAATATATTCATTGCCCTACCGAATTTATTGCCGATCAATTGCGCCGTCATGGGTATACTCAGGATCTGAGAATCATTTCAAACGGCGTCGATCCGGCCTTCGTACCGGGTAACGAACCAAAACCGGATGAATACGCCGATAAATTCTGTATTTTGTCTACAGGCAGACTCGTCAAAGAAAAATCTCAGGAAGAACTTCTCAAAGCGGCAGCTCTTTCCAAATATGCCGAAAAGATCCAAATTTTTCTTGCCGGCGACGGACCGCAGAAAAAACGTCTTTTAAAACTCGGCAGCAAACTGCCGAATCCGCCCGTTATTTCTTTCCTGAAAAAGGAAGAACTTATTCGTACGATACACTTTTGCGATCTCTACGTTCATTGCGCCTATGCGGAAATCGAATCGATCGCCTGTGTGGAGGCAATCACCTGCGGACTTGTCCCCATCATTGCAGACAGTAAAAAATCTGCAGCAAAATATTTTGCACGCAACGAAAGCAATCTTTATCGGGCCGCAAATCCTGAGGACCTCGCCCGAAAAATCGATTATATGATCGAACATCCCGAGGTGCGGCAGGCTCAGCACGAACAATACATTCGCTATGCCGAAAAATTCCAAATCGATAAATGCATCGACAAAATGGAAGAAATGTTCGAAGACGCCGTGGCAGGCCGCCATAAACAGCAAATCGTTTAAGTTTATGCACAAAAATCATCTGAAGAAAACGCCGCCGACGGCGTTTTTACAATTTACCATGCCCCATCTCGGAAAGCTTACCCTCGCAAAAGCCGTATTCCTCTATATGCTCGGAGGCACCCTCGGCACTCTTTGGGAAGTCATTTTTAATGTCTTTTTCCAGCTCGCAAACGGGTATACGATCCAGTTTATCTACTGCAGCGGAAGTCTGTTTACTACCTTTAACCCCGTCTACGGCTTCGGAACGCTGGTCATTGTAATCTTTTTGCGACATATCCGCAAAAATTGGCAGGTTTTCCTTTGCGGCGCAATTCTCGGAGGACTTGTTGAAATACTCCTTTCCCTTTTGGAAGAAGCATTGCTCGGAACGCGCTCCTGGAACTATACCTCATGGCCCTTAAGTATTGCAGGCAGAACGACCATACCCATCATGATCCTTTGGGGTGCACTTTGCATGGCGGTCATCTTCGCTTTCTGGAAACCGATCGATCGTTTTTTTGAAAAATTACCTCAAAAAACTTTAAAAGTTTTAGGTTGGTGCGCACTGGTTCTCATTCTCTTTGACCTTGCACTGACCTGCGCGGCAATTTTTCGGTATGTCAACAGAAATTCTCCAGCTTACACGGCATTCGGAGATTGGATCGATAAGACTTTCCCCGATTCATTTATGCGAAAACACTTTCCGAGCATGAAAATAAAAAAATAAGAAGACTTTTCTTTTGGGCGCGGACACAAAAAGTGTCCGCGCCCAATTTCCGCTTTGAATCTGCACCAACTTTTCCCTCTTCCGATCAACCCGATTCGTTATCAAATACTATTTTATGTTTGCCCTGCGCCACTTTACCATTCACACTTTTTTGCGATGACCGCATATGATAAATGCGGGTTCGCACTCAAAAAGAATCCCTAATTTATTATCAGGAGATACTATTCCTATGATCAATCAGACTGAACAGACTTGCCCTACCGTTGCTTACCAGATGTCTTCCGTTTGCGTACCCGTAAAAGTAACGCCCTATGCCAGAACGGGCGCAACGTTCACGAAATGCTGCGGCAACGCCACCGTTACGCCGGGCATCGCCGTTTGCGACGGAGTAAAGAACGGGTTTGCGCATTCACCATCAGTCAGAACGTCTGCATCGCCGTACCGGTTGAATTCGGCGCTTCGGCTGAAGTCGGAGATGCTTATGTCAGCTGCAACGGCGCTACCGCCGATGATGTCTGCACCGATTGCGGTCAGCAGCCCGTAACTCCGACTGAGCCCCCCATCGTCCCCCAAGGTTGATCCCTTTCTCATAAAAAACTTTAAAAGCTATCTGCCTCTTTCATCCCATACTCCGCAACAATGCTGTATTGTCGATTCCACACATTTTTCGGAATCGTTATTGTTTCTTTCACAGTTGCTTGCGGCTCTCCTTATTTTCAAAAAAGCAGGTAGTCCCCCTAATGGGGCTGCCTGTCTACATACCGAACAAAAAGACATAACACATTGATTTTTTAATTTCCTAGGCCTTAATCCGTATCTTCAAAAATTTTTATTTTTTATAGCAGAAAGCCCGACGGCGCAAAT
>ERZ1108163.194-NODE-194-length-6703-cov-6.725933_pt1 | contig 6703 bp, 9 predicted proteins | sample MGYA00403699_ERZ1108163 | MGnify/ENA primary metagenome ERZ1108163 (study PRJEB35170, sample SAMEA104062405) | human gut metagenome | biome: human gut; feature: human-associated habitat; material: faeces | place: Denmark | collected 2012-04-30 ... | reverse complement strand
AAACGGGCGCTACTGGCCCGACAGGTCCCACGGGAGCAACGGGCGTTACTGGCCCGACCGGTCCCACGGGAGCAACGGGCGCTACTGGCCCGACTGGTCCCACGGGAGCAACGGGCGCTACTGATTAAGTCACTTATGGGAAAAAATCAAAGCCATCATATACAGTGTAAAAAACAGCGGATTATCCGCTGTTTTTTCGTATATTCAATAAAACCGTTAATGAGGATACAGCGATTATGACAATTACTTTGATAATTATTTTGATTTATTTATTTGTGTGGGCATATCAGAAAATCTCCAAGCAAATTTCTATAGAAGATGAAAACCGCAAAAATAAAACAAATCCTAAATTACAGGCAAAAATTAGAGAAGACATTCAATTAAAAATTACAAAAGAATGGGAAGCTCTCAATGTCTCCATGTTTAGTAATACTGAAAGACTAAATTTCCTCTATAAAAAATATAACATTCCTCTTAAATCCGAATTACAAAATACTACTTTACAAGATAGATTTAAAGAAGATTCTTTGTCTGAGCTTATCAGAGCTATTACGATGCGCACAATGCATAAACTTGGATACAAATACCATTACGGCAATTCAATCTCTGCTCCTTCTATAAAAGAAAAACTTTGCAACAAAAATCCTCTAAAAGAAAAATACCCCTGGCTTTAATTTTAAATTCAACTTTTAATCAATTTTAACATTCTAGGAGATCCCCAATGGATAAAAGACTACAATATATTTACGAAAACTTTGACAAGCTAAAAATCGGAGTAGACGATACATTTAATTTTCGCTGCATCATGTGCGGAAATTGTTGCCGCGATCGTGAAGACATTCTATTACGCCCTGTTGATATATTTAATTTAGCAAAGCACTTTAATAAGCAACCATTTGAAATAATTAAATCTTACTGTGAAGTCTATATCGGAAATTCTTCAAAAATGCCTATTGTACGATTACTCCCGATAGGCATAGACAAAAGATGTCCTTTTTTAAAAGGCAATCGTTGTTCTGTCCACAATAGCAAGCCGAATGTTTGTGCTCTATTTCCTTTAGGTCGAAGTTGTTACCTATCTTTATGGACACTATTTGTTAGAGGACAAGAATGGGCAGAAAATAAGCGTATGAGTTCAGTAAACCCATACGCTTATTTTCATTTGTTGAGTTTATAACGTAAAACAGAAGCGATATCAACTTTATAGACAATATCTATCACGCGTTCCTTGCCTGTATGTTTCGGATGACCGCCTACTACTACACGGTCTAAAAGCTCATAGCACATTTCGCGTGTAAGTTCCGGCGCTTCAAGGTATTTCTTTATGTTCCGTATAAACTCATCTGCGCTCTGTATCGTGTTCGTCGTTTCGGTAAGCCGCTCTTCAAGCTCCGCGATTTCCGCATTGACTTTCTTCTGCTCTTCGGAATACTTTTGGATAAAGCCGATGCAGATATCTTCCGGCATTTTACCCTTCAGCCTGTCCTCATAGGCAAGTTGCATAAGGCGGGATAATTCCTCCGTGCGCTTGCGTTTAATCTGCAATTCCTTCTTGGCAGACTTTATGGCTTTATCCGCAAGCTCGGCGTTGTGACGGATAAAATCTTCGCGGATAGTCTTTTCATCCAAAACAATCCGTTGTGCCATTTCGCGTATATCGTTAAGAACGATTGCCTCAATATCCTTCGCCTGTATGAAATGCGAAAAGCAATACGATTTTCCTAAACGCACATGATTGCCGCAGTTGAAATTGAAATCTACTTTGCCGTTCCGGTTGATGGAATTCATCTTCATTTTTCCGCCGCAATCGGCACAAAATAAGAATCCCGACAGCGGATGCGTATAGCCGCGCTTTGTTTTCCTGCCCTGCGCTACGGATTTCTCCACTTCCCGTACCTTATCCCAAAGCTCCTGCGTTATGATCGGTTCATGCGTGTTTTTTACTACGATCCATTCGCTTTCATCCCGCTTATACCGTTTATGGTTCTTATACGAAATCGAACTCCAACGCTGCTGCGCCATATGCCCTAAATAGGTGGGATTGTTTAAGATGCTGTTCACCGCACAGAAAGACCATAAGCCCATGTTTTCTTTGCGACCGACGATTCCGTACTTCTCCATGCAGTAACGGCTGGGTCCCTTCGGCATTCAGAATATCCGCTATCTTATGCAGGCCTAAACCGCTTGCTCGCATTTCAAATATCCGCTTTACGACTGCGGCGGCTTCCTCGTCAATAATCGGCGTTTTCTTTTCGGTATCGCTTTTGACATAACCGTAAGGCGCTTTCCTCGCATGGTACTTTCCCTCCCGTGCATTCGCCTTTAACACCGTCCTGATCTTTTTGCTCGTGTTTGCGGCGTGCCATTCATTAAACACGTTCATGATCGGCATCATTTCCATTGCTCCGCTGTCGCGGTTCTCCGTATCTACGTTATCTTGTATCGCTATGAAGCGTATCCCGAACGCAGGGAAGACATAATCGACATATTGCCCGACTTCGATATAGTTTCTGCCGAAACGCGAAAGGTCTTTTACAATTATCGTATTGATCACGCCTGTCTTTGCATCGTCTAAAAGTCTTTGGACTTCGGGGCGGTCAAATAATGAGGTGTGATAGCGATAGCGGCAAAAAGCTAATAAAATCAATGGTTTTGCGGACAGCGGATAGACAGGGAATGTGTTAAAAACTGAATACGCACACAAACGGCGTTACCTTAACCCCTTTGGGGGAGAAAGTAACGCCGTTTTTTTATGCCCGCAGGAAAGGAGGTGCAGCCGGAATGTATTTCACAAAGGGCAAGCAGCGGGCGTTTGAATTGCTCATGCAGCAGAAGCCGGGATTTGACCGCTATCAATCCGGTTGTGCCGGAGATGATGAAGATTGCGGCACTTGCCGTTTCTACCGCCCCGGGTGGAAATATGAGTTTTGCGTTTTCAAAGAGTGTCCCTATTGCCCCGGCAAAAGGACGCGGAAAACGCACGCCAGCATGGACAAATAGACGGGCAAAAGCCCTTGTGCCATGCGGCTTTGCAGACGCGAAAACGGCAAAGGGCATATTGCAATACCAAAACAGCCGAAAACGGCTTTCTAATTGTCCACGCATACCAAGAGAGGAAGTGAGGAAATATGGCAGTTTTCAGAGTGGAGCGAAATACGGGATATACCGTTATGAGCAACCACCACTTGCGAAACAAGGAATTGTCCTTAAAGGCAAAGGGCTTGTTGTCGCAAATGCTTTCGCTGCCCGAAGATTGGGATTATACCCTTGCGGGCTTATCCCATATCAACCGGGAGAAGATCGACGCAATCCGCGAAGCGGTAAAGGAACTCGAAAAAGCCGGATATATCGTGCGCAGCCGGGAGCGCGACGAAAAGGGACGCTTGCGGGGCGCAGATTACGTCATATACGAGCAGCCGCAGCCGCGAGAGCCGGAAGCAGCTACCAGCGGCGGACAGCCGCCTATATTGGATTTACCTACATTGGAAAATCCAACATTGGATAATCCAACGTTGGAAAAACCTACGCAGGAAAAACCTACGCAGGAAAAACCTACGTTGGAAAATCCAACGCAATTAAATAAAGATATATTAAGTAAAGAACAATCAATTACTGATTTATCAAGTACCGATTCCATTCCTTTCCATTCCCTAAACCCCTTGCCCTTTGCGCATGGCGAAGCGGCTACGCCGCCGGAAAGGAAAAGAACGGAAGCGAAAAGCAATAGCGCAGTAGAGATTTACAGGGAGATTATCAAGGACAATATCGAATACGACCATCTCATTCAAAACTGCAAAATTGACAAAGACCGTTTGGACGAGATTGTTGACCTTATGCTGGAAACCGTCTGCACAGCCCGAAAGACAATCCGTATTGCCGGGGACGACTACCCCGCCGAATTGGTGAAATCCAAGTTTTTGAAGCTGAACAGCAGCCATATTGAGTTTGTTTTGGATTGCATGAGGGAGAACACAACCAAAGTGCGCAACATCAAGCAGTATCTAAAAGCGGTGCTGTTCAACGCGCCGAGTACCATTGACAGCTACTATACCGCCCTTGTCAATCACGACTTATACGGCGGCGAATGAGCATAGCCGCACTTTACCGGGAAAGGAGTTGATACCTTGCAGGAGGAAGTAACCCAAAAAACGATTGCCCTATACGTCAAAGTGGGAAAAGGCGCGGCGCGGCTTACCGAACAGGCGTTACAGAAAGCAATCCAAAAGTTTTTGGAGCAGAAAAGCAAACCCGCGCATGGGAAACAGACCATGCGGCAGCTTATGAAGCAGAACGCGGGTGTTTCCAACATCGAGATCACCGACAGCAATATTAAAGCCTTTGAGAGTACGGCGAAGAAATACAACATAGATTTTTCGCTAAAAAAGGTTAAGGGCGAGCAGACCCGTTACCTTGTGTTTTTCAAAGGCCGGGACGCGGACGTTATGACCGCAGCGTTTCAAGAGTTTTCCGCAAAGAAGCTGAACCGGGAGAAAAAGCCCTCTATCCGCAAAGCCCTTGCCGCTGCAAAGGACAAGGCGAAGCAGCTTAACGCCGCCCGCGACAAGGTAAAGAAAATGGACAGGGGGCGCGAGATATGAAGCAGATCAACTACAAAAAGCTGATACTTCCGAATATCCCCTATGTGTTCTTTGTCTATCTCTTTGATAAAGTCGGACAGGCGGTGCGGCTTGCCCCCGGCGCGGATATTTCTGCAAAGATACTGAATATCACACAAGGATTTTCCGCAGCCTTTGAAAACGCCTTGCCGAGCGTTTACCCGTTGGATTTGCTTGTCGGCATTGTCGGTGCGGTGATTATCCGCTTGATAGTCTATGTCAAAGGGAAAAACGCGAAGAAATACCGCAAGGGCGCGGAGTACGGCTCTGCCCGATGGGGAAACGCCGAAGATATAAAGCCCTACATAGACCCGGATTTCCAAAACAACATCATTTTGACGCAGACGGAACGGCTTACCATGAACAGCCGCCCGAAGCAGCCGAAGTACGCGAGAAATAAGAACGTCGTCGTGATCGGCGGCAGCGGCAGCGGAAAAACAAGATTTTTTGTCAAACCTAATCTAATGCAGCTTCATTCCTCTTACGTCTTAACCGACCCGAAAGGTACGGTTTTGATTGAGTGCGGGAAGCTGCTGCAACGGGCGGGCTACCGCATTAAGGTACTGAATACGATTAACTTCAAAAAATCTATGCACTACAACCCCTTTGTGTATATCCGCAGCGAGAAAGATATTTTGAAGCTGGTAAATACGTTGATAGCGAATACCAAAGGTGAGGGAGAAAAAAGCGCGGAGGATTTTTGGGTAAAGGCAGAACGGCTTTTGTATTGCGCGTTGGTGGGCTACATCTGGTACGAAGCCCCCGCCGAGGAAATGAACTTTATTACCCTGTTGGAACTTATCAACGCCAGCGAAGCCCGCGAGGACGACGAGGAATATCAAAGCCCCGTCGATTTGCTGTTTGCCGACTTGGAAGAACGCGACCCCGACCATTTCGCGGTGAAGCAGTACCGAAAATATAAATTGGCGGCGGGCAAAACCGCAAAATCAATCCTCATTTCTTGCGGTGCGAGGCTCGCTCCTTTTGATATAAAGGAATTGCGCGATCTTATGTCCTACGACGAATTAGAACTTGACACGTTAGGCGACAGAAAAACAGCTTTGTTTTTGATTATGAGCGATACGGACAGCACGTTTAATTTTGTTATCGCTATGCTGCAATCGCAGTTATTTAATCTCTTGTGCGACAAGGCCGACGACGAATACGGCGGCAAGCTGCCGGTTCATGTTCGCTGCCTGTTAGACGAGTTTGCAAACATTGGACAAATCCCGCAGTTTGAAAAATTGATTGCCACAATCCGCAGCCGGGAAATCTCGGCTTCTATCATTCTGCAATCGCAGAGCCAGCTAAAAGCCATTTACAAGGACGCGGCAGAAATCATACTTGACAATGCCGACAGCACCTTGTTTTTGGGAGGGCGCGGGAAAAATGCAAAGGATATTTCGGAGAACTTGGGACGTGAAACAATCGACAGTTTCAACACTTCCGAAAATCGCGGCACGCAGGTTTCTCATGGCCTCAATTATCAGAAATTGGGAAAGGAGTTGATGACACAGGACGAAATCGCAGTTATGGACGGAGGAAAATGTATTTTGCAGTTGCGCGGCGTGCGCCCCTTTTTCAGCGATAAGTACGATATAACGCAGCACCCGAACTACAAATACCTTTCCGACTTCGACAAGAAAAACGCTTTTGACGTTGAACGGTATATGTCCACCCGTCCGGCAATCGTAAAGCCCGACGAACCCTTTGACATATACGAAATAGATTTGTCCGACGAGGACGCAGCCGCCGAATAAAAACGGCGGCATTTTTATTTCCAACAACATTTTTTGAGCCGTTTTAGCGGCAGAAAGCGAGGTTTATATGGATTTTTTCAACAGCGCAGTTGACGTATTGCAGACTTTGGTAATCGCGCTTGGCGCAGGACTTGGCATTTGGGGCGGCATTAACCTCATGGAGGGGTACGGCAACGATAACCCCGGCGCGAAGTCGCAGGGCATGAAACAGTTGATGGCGGGCGGCGGCGTTGCCCTTATCGGCCTTACCCTTGTCCCGCTGCTCTCCGGCCTGTTTGGATAATGCCACAAACTAACACTACCCGCCGCGCTCTCCCGCTTCACGCG
>ERZ1108163.190-NODE-190-length-6896-cov-6.739658_pt1 | contig 6896 bp, 7 predicted proteins | sample MGYA00403699_ERZ1108163 | MGnify/ENA primary metagenome ERZ1108163 (study PRJEB35170, sample SAMEA104062405) | human gut metagenome | biome: human gut; feature: human-associated habitat; material: faeces | place: Denmark | collected 2012-04-30 ... | reverse complement strand
CGAAGTCTTAAAAAGACGGAAGTGGTAGCAAGCGGAGCAGATGCATAAAAGAAGGGCAGTCCGCAAAAAATAGGGCTGAATACTTTGCGGGCGGCAGGAAGGTGCGAAAAAATATTTATTTTCGAAAAGACGAGCCTGTGCCAAATGCTTTGCGGAAGGGTGCTGCAAAAGGGAATTTTTGCAGAAAAAATAAATCGGAAGTCAAGAATAGACAGGTCAAACGGGGCAAAGAAAGAACGAGCAAAAGGACAGGTCGGCGTTTTTAAATCAACTGACGGCGGAGAGAGGCGCGGAAAAAATTTTGAATGTGCCGCCAGGGAATTGTTAAAATCAGAGGGGTTGCCTTAAACAGCTATAATTAATGGTGCGCGCGCGTTTATAATTAAAATAAAAAAATTTTTAAAAATTTGTCGCAAAACTCTTGACATTCTTTCGCAATGAATATATAATAGCGTTAGCACTTAAGAGATGAGAGTGCTAACATTGTTAAAAAACAAGTGCCAAAGTAACGCGGGGTGAAGCGGCAATGAAAATGTCCGACCGAAAAAAGAAAATTTTACAGATTGTTGTAGATGAATACATCAACACGGCTGTACCTGTGTCGAGCAAGAGCATTGCGGAGAAGCATCTGACGGACGTAAGTTCGGCGACGGTGCGCAACGAGCTTGCTTCGCTGGAGGAGCTTGGGTATCTGACGCAGTTTCACACATCGGGCGGGCGGGTACCTTCGCCGCAGGCGTATCGGTTTTATATCGAGGAGCTGATGGAGAAGGGAAATCTGTCCGAGAAAGATCTCGATTATATCGAGAGTGCGTTTTCGGGAAAGTCGAACGATGTGGAGCATCTGGTGAAGAGCGTATCGAAAGTGATCAGTGAGCTGACGGATTACACGTCGGTTGGGATCGGACCGCACGCAGACGAAGAGCGGATCAAGAACATAGCGCTTTTGTCCTGCGGAGACGGAAATGCGCTTTTGGTGATCGTAACGGGGATGCGGATCCTAAGGGACAGTTTTATCGAGATCCCGGAGGGAATGACGGACGACGAACTGGAGAATGCATCGAAGGTGATCGCGAAGCTGTTTGAAGGCAAAGCGCTTTCGGAGATCAAGGAAGTGGAAGACGAGGTGTTGGCGGAATTCGGACAGTACCGTCAGGTGATGCACGAAGTGATCGACGCACTGAAGTCGTACACGAGACCGAGGGATGAAGACGTGGTGCTTTCGGGGGCGGAGAAAATATTCAATCACCCCGAGTACGAAGATATCGACAATGTTAAGAATTTTCTTTCGGTGATATCGAGCAAGGATAAACTTGCGGAGATCATCGGGGATGAAAACGATGAAATTCAGATCAATGTAAAGATCGGGTCGTGCGATGACAAAGAGGTTCCGGAAGATTGTTCGGTAGTTACGGCGACGTATTCTGCTGGTGGCAAGAATCTCGGGACGTATGGAGTGATCGGGCCGATCCGAATGGATTATCATAAAGTGATCACGGTTTTGGAGAATGTCGGCAAGGCATTGGAAGGGATCGTGGGAAGCAAGAAAAAAGACAATACGGCCGACAAGGACGGGAAGGACGAGAAAGATGAGTGAAGAAGTGAAGAAACCGCAGGAAGCAGCGAAAGAGGAAGCGGAACTTCAGCCGGAAACGGAACTGCCGCAGGGAGCGGAGCAACCGGAGGAGGAAGCTTGCCGAGACGGGCAGAAAGCAGAACATACGGAGCATCACGGCAAGCACGAAAAGCTGAAGGAAGAACTTGCGAAAGCGCAGGCGGAGACGGCGGATTATAAAGACAAATGGATGCGTTCGGTGGCGGAGTTCGATAATTTCCGTAAGCGGAATGAAGCGGCGCGCCGCAATGCGTATCTGGATGGAAAAGGCGATATACTTTTGAAGATATTCCCGATTGGCGACAATCTGGAGCGGGCGCTTCTTTCCTGTGATGAGCAGACGAAGAAGGGCATCGAAATGGTGCTTCGTTCGTTCAAAAAGCTTTTGGAGGACGAGGGGATCGAAGAGATCAATCCTTTGAATGAAGAATTTGATCCTGCGTTCTGTGAAGCGATCATGAGCGAGCCTGCCGCGGAGGGTGTCGAAGCGGGGTATGTGAAAGAAGTATTTTTAAAAGGTTACAAGCGCGGCGACAAGGTACTGCGGTTTGCGCAGGTTAAAGTAACGTCGTGATAAAAAAAGTCGAAACGGGGTGAAATCCGTTTGGAAATAAAATAAATTTAAATTTGATAATATCTTTTTCAGGATAGAAGGAGTGTATATTATGGGAAAAGTCATTGGTATTGATTTAGGTACAACGAACTCTTGCGTAGCCGTTATGGAAGGCGGCGAAGCGGTGGTAATTCCCAATCCGGAAGGTGCGCGCACGACGCCTTCTGTTGTGGCGTTCCAGAAAGACGGGCAGAGAATCGTCGGACAGGTCGCTAAACGTCAGGCGGTGGCAAACCCTGACCGTACGGTTATTTCGATCAAGCGCCATATGGGCAGCGATTATAAAGTAGACATTGACGGCAAGAAGTATTCGCCGCAGGAAATCTCGGCGATGATCCTTGCGAAACTCAAGGCAGATGCGGAGAGCTATCTCGGCAGCAAAGTAACGGATGCGGTCATTACGTGTCCTGCATACTTTACGGACAGCCAGCGTCAGGCAACGAAGGACGCAGGCAAGATCGCGGGACTGAACGTTCTGCGTATCATCAACGAACCGACGGCGGCAGCGCTTGCGTACGGTTTGGATAAAGATAAGAGCAACCACAAAGTCATGATTTATGACTTGGGCGGCGGCACGTTCGATGTGTCGATCCTGGAGATCGGCGACGGCGTATTCGAAGTTCTTGCAACGAACGGCAACAACATGCTGGGCGGCGATGACTTTGATAAGCGCATTATGGATTATCTGATCGACGAATTCAAGAGCAAGGAAGGCATCGATCTTTCGAAAGATAAAATGGCGATGCAGCGTCTGAAAGAAGCTGCGGAGAAAGCGAAGATCGAACTTTCCGGTATGACGACGACGAACATCAACCTGCCGTTCATCACGGCAACGGCGGAAGGACCGAAGCACCTGGACGTAGACCTTACGCGTCAGAAATTCGATGCTTTGACGGCAGATCTCGTAGAAAAGACGAGCGAACCGATGCGCCTTGCAATGAAGGATGCGGGTCTTACGTACAGCGATATCGACAAGGTGATCCTGGTCGGCGGTTCGACGCGTATTCCTGCGGTTGTAGAGAAAGTAAAACAAATTACGGGCAAAGAGCCGTTCAAGGGGATCAACCCGGACGAATGCGTTGCGATCGGCGCGGCGATTCAGGGCGGCGTTTTGTCGGGCGAAGTCAAAGACGTACTGCTTTTGGATGTTATGCCTTTGTCTCTGGGTATCGAAACGCTGGGCGGCGTATTCACGAAGCTGATCGAGCGTAACACGACGATTCCTGCAAAGAAATCGCAGGTATTCTCGACGGCGGCGGATAACCAGACGCAGGTTGACATTCATATTTTGCAGGGCGAGCGTGAATTTGCAAAGGACAACAAGACGCTCGGCAGATTTGAACTGACGGGTATTCCTCCTGCACCGCGCGGAGTTCCGCAGATCGAAGTTACGTTCGATGTGGATGCGAACGGTATCGTGCATGTAACGGCAAAGGATCTCGGCACGCAGAAGAGCACGGATATCACGATCACGTCGAGCACGAATCTTTCGGAAGCGGATATTGACAAAGCGGTCAAGGAAGCGGAGCAGTACGCGGAAGAAGATAAGAAACGCAAAGAGAAGGTCGACAACAAGAACAAGCTGGACGGCATGATCTTCACGGTTGAGAAGTCGATCAATGAATTGGGCGACAAACTTGCGGCGGAAGACAAAGCACAGCTGGAAGAACTTGTGAAGAATGCGAAGGAAGAGCTTGCTTCCGACGATGACGACCGTATTAAAGCGGCTACGGAAAAACTTACGAACGAGAGCCAGCAGATCTTTGCGAAGATCTACCAGCAGACGGCGGGCGCGCAGGGCAATCCGGGCGCGAACGGAAACGGCGACGACACCGAATTCCATCAGCAGTAATTGGCGGAGAAAGCCGTAAAATCTGAACGATAGAAAGAGCGATAATGCCGTGAATTTTCACGGCATTACTGCACATACGGGCGTAAACGATGCGTACGTGATGACGTGTTTTGATAAAAAACGGCATCACGTACGCGAAAAATGACTGCAAAGCATAAGTTTTTAAGGACAGGAGCAGGTGCGAAATGGCAGATAAAAATTATTACGAAATACTCGGCGTAGACAGGAAAGCGACGGAGGCGGATATTAAATCCGCGTACCGTAAGCTGGTCAAGATGTACCACCCCGACCTGCATCCGAACGATGCGAATGCGGCGGCGAAGTTCAAGGAAGTCAACGAAGCGAACGAGGTACTGTCTGATCCGCAGAAGCGTGCGGCGTATGATTACGAACTGGATCATCCGGGCATGCGCGGCGGAAGCGGCGGATTTTCGGGCTTCGGCGGAGGAGCAGGCGGATTTTCGGGCTTCGGCGGATTCAGCGATATATTCAACGATATTTTTTCGGGCTTCGGAGGCGGCGGTACGCAGCAGGCTGCGGCGGCGCAGGGCGAAGACATCACAAAGGAAGTGGTGCTGAGTTTTCTGGATGCGGCGAAAGGCTGTACGAAGGAAGTAAGGTATTACCGTAACGAGCCTTGCCCGTCCTGTAAGGGAACGGGAGCGAAAAACGGTACGGCATACAAGACGTGCGACAAGTGCGGCGGATCGGGACAGGTCCGCTATACGCAGGATACGCTGTTCGGAAGGACGATCCGCATGGCAACGTGCGACGCCTGCGGCGGTACGGGCAAGAAGATCACGGATATGTGCCCCGATTGTAAAGGAAAGGGCTATGTCCGCAAAGAAACGGTAGTAACGCTGAACATTCCTGCGGGGGCGGATACGAACAGTTATATCCGTAAGAAAGGATTCGGGCAGGCTTCGGCGCGCGGAGGGGTTCCCGGCGATCTGATCGTCATATTCCGTGTCGAGCCGCATAAGATATTCAAGCGCAAGGACAAAGATCTGTATATAGAATTGCCGATATCTTATAAGACGGCGGTTTTGGGCGGAAAAGTCCGTGTGCCGGGCATCGACGATACGTTTGAGTATCTGATTCCGGAAGGGACGCAGAGCGGCACAGTATTCTGTGTACGGGGCAAAGGTCTGAAAACGCGGTTGGGCACGGGGAATATGTACATTACCGTGCAGGTGGAAGTGCCTACAAAGCTGACGCGCGACCAGAAAAAAGCGCTGGAAGAGCTGGACGGGCAGTTTGACATCAAGCAAACGGCAAAGATGCGCGCTTTCAAAGATAACATGCAAGCAATGTACGGCGTAGATCCGTATAAAAATTAATAAAAATCGGATGTTTTCATAATCGAAAACATCCGATTTTTTATTATCGATTTTTCGTAATACCTAAAATTACATCTGCGGAAACATCGAGGAAAATGCAGAGTTTTGCAAGCGTATCCAAAGCGGGAAAGACGTCTTTGTTCATATACTTTGATACTGTTTGTTCGCATACTCCGATTGCCTGTGCGATTTCACGTTGTGAGTAGGGGCTGAGCTGAATTGCTTCCCGAAGCCGTTTTTGGATATCGCTCATCTGGATATAAGAATTTTGCATAAATGATATCATTGAATAATTAAATTAAATCGGTTCGACCTTTTATGTTTCTCTGCCAAGCAAAAAATCCACGGAACAATCCAATGCAGCAGCAACCTTTATAAGGTTTTCAATTTGCGGTAAAGATTTGCCGCTGTTCCAGTTATAAAATAAAGTCGTGTTTTTAATGCCTGTTTTTTCAGAAAGAGATATAAAAGTCAGGTTTCGCTCGTAAACAATTTTCCGTAAATTTCCTGCAATTTTCGGTTCCTTGACAGGGGATGGGATATAAGAGTCAAGATCGGTAAGACCTAAAAGATAATCCACTGAACACTGAAAATAATCTGCAAAAGCCATCAGCTTTTTTATGGACGGAAGATAATCATTTTTGCCGGAATCCCAGCGGATAATATCATGCAGATTGATTTTTAATATTTCGGAAAGCTCTTTGTGGGTTGTTCCTTTTTCAGTAATTAAGTCATGTAATCGTTTGCTAAATGATAAAATTAAATCCAATTCTAATCTACCTTTTTTTCAAATAATACATTAAAAGCCGCATAATTGTTTGACATTGCGGCTTTTAATGCTTATAATTAAAATGTGGAAAAAATATAATATTATCTCGATTAATATAAAAAGCGTGTTAAATTGTAGAATATAGAAAGTAATGATGCGTACATAGAGAAGTTTTTATATATTAAAAGCGGACGATTTGTTTTTTAAGAGTGGGGGAAAAATGACAGATGAAGAATTATTAAAAATCTATGAAGAAATATATTTGTATTTGGATCATAAGACCATCTACGAATTGCGTTCATACGGGCGCGCGTTTGGCGTAAGATCGCCTACGTCCCATAAAAAGCGCGATCTGATCATGTCGATCATCCGCATCGGAGCGGGAATTGAGCGCGCACCCGCAAAAAGCTTGAAAGGGGCGCCTCCGAAAATGCAGGAAGTTGCACCGGAAGATATAAAGCGTCTGAGCAATATGTTTTTAGGCGAAGAAAATCCGAATGAACAGGAGAAAAACGATCTTTCGGTGAGCGGCGTTGAAGCGCAAAATTTGGCGGAAGATTGTGTTCAGACTTCGGCGGAACAGAATAATTCCCCTAAATTTTCGCTGTCTGATCTGAAAGACGGAATATATCAGGTTCGCGGCATTTTGAAGATCGAAGGAAAAAGTATTTGCATTAAGCTGGAATCGGCAGAATAAGTTTTTTGCC
>ERZ1108163.189-NODE-189-length-6900-cov-6.559971_pt1 | contig 6900 bp, 7 predicted proteins | sample MGYA00403699_ERZ1108163 | MGnify/ENA primary metagenome ERZ1108163 (study PRJEB35170, sample SAMEA104062405) | human gut metagenome | biome: human gut; feature: human-associated habitat; material: faeces | place: Denmark | collected 2012-04-30 ... | reverse complement strand
ATCTGTATGAACTCCTTTTTTTCTTTACTGTTGCACTTAATAGTATAATTCACCTATGCATTTAAAAAGAGCATAGGCTATTGCCTATGCTCTTTTCATTGCGTGATAGATTATTCTAATTCAAACGCGCCCGTATACAACTGATAATAAACACCTTTCTGTGCGATCAGCTGATCGTGCGAACCGCGCTCGATGATCCTGCCGTGATCCAAAACCATGATAGCATCCGAGTTCTGAATCGTCGAAAGTCTGTGCGCGATTACAAATACCGTTCTTCCCTGCATCAAGGCATCCATGCCCTTCTGTACCAAAGCTTCTGTTCTGGTATCGATGGAAGACGTCGCTTCATCCAAAATCATGACAGGCGGATCCGCTACTGCCGCACGGGCAATGGAGATCAACTGTCTCTGGCCCTGCGAAAGGTTGGAAGCTTCATGACGAAGAACCGTGTTGTATCCTTCCGGCAGACGCGTGATGAAATCATGCGCATTTGCAAGTTTCGCCGCCTCAATACATTCTTCGTCCGTCGCATCCAGTTTGCCGTAACGGATATTTTCCATGATCGTGCCCGTAAACAGGTTGGTATCCTGCAGAACGATACCCATCGAGCGACGAAGATCTGCTTTTTTGATCTTGTTGATGTTTATCCCGTCATAACGGATCTTACCGTCAGCTATATCGTAAAACCTGTTCAAAAGGTTTGTGATCGTCGTTTTGCCTGCACCTGTCGCGCCGACAAAAGCGATCTTCTGCCCGGGCTTCGCATAAATACTGACATTGTGAAGCACTATTTTTTCAGGCACGTATCCGAAATCGACATCGAAAAGCTGGATATCTCCCTTCAGCTCCGTATACGTAACACTGCCGTCCGCTTTATGAGGATGACGCCACGCCCATTTCCCGGTACGTTCCGCACATTCCGTAATGTTTCCGTTTTCATCAATTTTGGCATTGACAAGCGTAACATACCCATCATCTGTTTCCGGCTGTTCGTCCAAAAGCTCAAAGATACGTCCGGCTCCGGCAAGTCCCATGACGACCGAGTTGATCTGCATCGAAACTTGACCGATATTCAGAGAGAACTGGCGGGACATATTCAAAAACGATGCGATCGTTGCACCCGTCAGGGCAGTCCAACCCGTTACGGACAAATTTTCCGCTCCGAACAAGACCAAAAGCCCTGCTACAATCGCCACCAACACAAAGGCAAAATGTCCGATATTCATGACGGCAGGCATCAGAATATTGCCGTATGCATTCGCCTTATCCGACGCATCGCAAAGCCGATCGTTGATCTTATCAAAATCTTCCTTTGCGCGCTCTTCATGACAGAAAACTTTGATAACTTTCTGTCCGCCCATCATTTCTTCGATGTAGCCTTCCGTTTTACCGATCTCTTCCTGCTGACGGATAAAGTAACGGGCACTTCTGCCGCCCACGTATTTCGCGACGACCAGCATCAAAGCCACGCCGAAAAAGACGACAAACATCAGCCACAAACTCATCAGAAGCATGATCACAAACAACACCAAAGCCGCCACGATCGAATAGTAAACCTGCGGAATACTCATGGAAATGAGCTGACGCAATGCGTCTGTATCGTTCGTGTACGTACTCATGATGTCGCCGTGCGTGTGCGTATCAAAATAACGGATCGGCAAAGATTCCATCCTACCAAACATATCGTTACGCACATGCATTAAAAAGCCCTGCGTTACGACCGCCATCGTCTGGTTATAGAAGAAAGACGCACACAGCGCGATCACGTACATCAATCCCATGCCGCCGATGATATAGAAAAGCGATGTGCTGATATCAGCCCATTCCGCACCTGCGCGGATCGGATCGATGATGCGATCGATGACCAGATTCAAAAAGATCGAAGAACTGATACCTGCTGCAGCCGTGATCATGATACATAAGAATACCGCGATCAGGCGCACTTTGTAATAATGGAACAAATAGGAAAGTAACCTTCCGAGCAATTTAAACGTATGAATCTTCGGCTTGCCCTGCAACGCCATATTCGGTTTACTCATGCGAGACACCTCCTTCGGCTGCTGCGCCTATTTTATTCTGCGAATAGTAAACTTCACGATAAATTTCGTTGCTTGCCAGCAGCTCTTCGTGCGTGCCGACCGCATTGATCTTTCCGCCGTCCATAACGACGATCTGATCCGCATCCTGCACAGACGAAACACGCTGCGCAATGATGATCTTCGTAACATTCGGTATTTCTTCGCGGAACGACTTGCGGATCATTGCATCCGTCTTCGTATCGACCGCACTCGTCGAATCGTCCAAAATCAAAACTTTCGGATCTTTCAAAAGCGCACGCGCTATGCAAAGACGCTGTTTCTGTCCGCCCGAAACGTTCGTGCCGCCCTGCTCGATGTATGTATCGTATTTATCCGGAAATGTCTGAATAAAATCGTCCGCACAAGCAAGTTTGCAAACGCGCAGCATTTCGTCATCCGTCGCGTCTTCTTTACCCCAGCGCAAATTATCTTTGATCGTGCCCGAAAACAATACGTTCTTCTGCAAAACCATCGCAACTTTGTTTCGAAGCGTTTCCAGATCGTAATCCTTTACGTTCACGCCGCCGACATACACCGCACCTTCCGTCGTATCGTAAAGCCGAGGGATCAGGTTCACCAAAGTCGATTTCGATGCACCGGTTCCGCCCAAAATTCCGATCGTCTGCCCCGATTTAATATGCAGATTCACATCCGCCAAAGCAAACTTTTCCGCATCTTTCGAATATTTAAAACTGACGTTTTCAAAGACTATGTCGCCGTCTTTTACTTCCTTCACCGCATTCTCAGGGGAAGTAATATTGCTCTTTTCTTTCAGCACCTGCACAATACGTTCAGCAGACGTGCGGGCAATGATGATCATGACAAGAACCATCGAAAGCTGCATGACCGCCGACAGGATCTGCGATGCATACATGATAAGGACCGTCAATTTTTCTTCACCCACAGGATCGGCAGGGTTGTGAACCGTCAAAAGCGATGCCAGAAGGAATATCAACAGAAACGAAAGCCAGATGCAGAACTGCATAACCGGCGCGTTTAACGCCATAATACGCTCTGCAAGCGTAAAGTCTTTGCGCACGTCCTCCGAAGCATTTTCAAACTTTTTCTTTTCAAAATCTTCACGTACAAACGATTTTACAACACGGATACCTTTGATGTCTTCCCGTACGGAACGGTTCATGTTATCATACTTATTGAACACGCGCACAAAAATCGGATGCGTTTTGAAAATAACCACAACAAGCACTGCTGCCAAAACAGGAACCAAAGCAAGGAACACCCACGATATCGTTACGTTTACCGTAAACGCCATCGCCAATGAGAATATCAGCATCAGCGGACAGCGGATCGCCACACGTATGATCATCATATACGCCATTTGCACGTTCGTTACATCCGTCGTCTGACGCGTTACCAGGCTCGACGTCGAAAATTTATCGATGTTCGCAAATGAATAATCCTGGATCGCATAATACATATCTTTGCGCAGATTTTTCGCAAATCCGGCGCTCGCTCTCGCAGCAAATCTGCCCGACAACATGCCCGATACCAGCGACAGCACTGCCATCGCAATCAATATTCCGCCATAGATGAGAATAGTCGACATCTGAACGCCTTCCGTCGACGTGGTACCGCTCGGGTTGATCTTGGCAATAAATTGCATGATCACCAACGGCATCAGACATTCCAGTATGACTTCAATCGATACGAATATCGGTGAAAGTATGGACGGTTTCTTGTACTCCCGTATACTTTTCGCCAAAGTCTTAACCATCTTTTAACTCCTTTAAAATTTTTACCTGACCAGTCTCTTATGCGCGCCCCTGCCCGCATAAGTGCCCAACAATCCGCTCACTCGCATTTTTCAAGATTCGCACACATTCTGTCTATGTATCCGAAAAAACACTTCAGCTCTTCCTGCGTGAATCCTTCCGTCATCTGCGCCTCCGCTCGCTCGATCTGCGCTCCGATCTGCTTGCGTATCTCCTGCGCATACTCCGTCAGCACGATCTTTTTCAGTCGGGCATCGTATTCCACCGGTATCCTGCGAATCAATCCGCTCCGCTCCATCGCCTTCAAAAGCTCCGTCGCGGTAGACCTGCGTATCTTGAATTCCGCTTCTACGTCCCTTTGAAACACATCACGATCCACATTCCGAAACAAAAAATGGAGTACCCATGTCTGTATACCCGTCAATGTTTCATTTTCTCGTATCGCCGGTATGTTCGAAAGCACCTGATTCAGCCTTCGATTCAACGATTTTACCATGTACCCGATGTGTCTCTCTTCCATCGTACCCTCACAGATTGTTAGGTTCTCTAACATTATATTCATTTTGTCAAAATTGTCAACGGTTTGAGCCCCTCTGCATGTTATGTTTTTGTGAAAAATTTATACTACGTACCTATCCTTATCCATTCATTTTTTTTATAACTCACCCGAAAAATAATTGTACCGCCAAATTGACTTTTTTCATACAATGACATACAATATTTTTGATTTTATCAAAGGATTTTTACGCAATGAAACACTCCCAGACATATTCTGCCGAAAATTCCCTCTTTATATTTTTGTCCTTCGCCGTGGCGGGCGGCTTCCTCGAAACTTTTACCTATATGCTGCACGGCGGCGTCTTCTGCAATGCCCAGACAGGGAACCTCGTCCTGTTCGCCCTCCGCCTCTGCTCCGGTGATTTTTCCAGCGCTTCCCGCTATCTGTTCTCCATTCTCGCCTATCTTCTCGGCATTCTCGTTTCCGCGATCCTTCCGACTGTTCTAAAACGCAAACACCCGTACATCGCGGTCGCAGGATTTGAAATTATCGCCCTTGCCGCAATCTCTTTTATTCCGGCAAGCGTTCCCGATTGGTTTACTTATGCCTCCGTCGCTTTCCTCTGCGCTCTCCAATACAATACCTTCACCGACTGCCACGGAGCAAAACTTGCCACTACTTTTTGCACCAATAATATGCGCCAGGCCGTTCTGCATTTGCATGGCGGGATCCTCGAAAAAAATAAAGCAAAACTGCGCAAGAGTTTGATTTACATCGCCGTTATTATCGCCTTTGTCATCGGCGCCGCCCTCGGCGGGGTTGTCGCACGATACCTCGGCAATTATTCGGCTCTTGTCTGCGCCGTGGCCCTGCTTCCCGCTTTCTTCAGAATCATCTATGACGAATATAAATCAGCCCCGCAAGAACTTGTTCTTACGGCTGAAATTTCTACTCAGGAACCCACCTGTGAGGAAACAAAACAGGAAAACACGCATGACGACGAAAAAAAATAAAAAGCTTTCAAAGCTTTACCCCTATCGGAAGCTTCTTACTTTGTTTGCGGATGCAATGCTTCTCCCCTGTCCTACACGGATGTAAGCGATTGTTCTTTATCTTAAAAGCATCCGATGGTGCCTTTGCTCTGTCGGATGTTCATTTTGCAAGTTATCTGTTCATATTGTGCGATAAATTGGAATTGATAAATATTTTTGCCGAGTTTTTTGCTTTTAACAAAAAACGCCGCAATGCACAAAATGCGCATTGCGGCGTTCGGATTTTCAAGCAAATTTTTAAAACAAATCAGCGAGTCGACTTTCCTTTCACCAAAAAAGACTTATGCGTTGAACGGAAGGATGCAGGCTCTTCTTCTTTCCCGGAAAGGAGATGCAGCATCAGCTGCGCGCCTGCTTCCGCAAATGCTTCACAGCCGACATCGATCGTTGTCAGCAAATGAGGCATCCGCATCATAAATTGTATATTATCACACCCGACAATACCGTAATCCCTGCCCGGAGCTTTGCCCCGTTCTTCCAGCGCTTCCGTTATGATAAACGCGATAATATCATTGAAACAGAAAATTCCGTCAACTTCATCTTTCACGAGCGAATCAATGATCGTCCCGAAATCCTGCTCCCGTATATAATAAATATGCGACGGATCCACACTTGCTCCGCCTTCTGCCAGCCCTTCTTCGAAGCCTTTCTGTCTGTCCAGACATACTTTCACGTCGTGCCAGCTCCCGACATACGCAAATTTTTTATAGCCGCATTCCAACAAATGCTGCGCTGCCAGATGCCCGCCGTACACCTCGTCCGCATCGACGCCGTGCATTCCGTAAGGTTTACCGTCCCTGCCGAAAATTTCAAACGGGATACCCGTATCCTTAATGAAATCCACCATGTCCGCCGCAGGTTCCAAAAACGACAGGATTCCGTCCGGTTTCCGCGCCACTACGCTGCGGATCATATCATAATCTACATAGGCAGATTTTCCGTTATTGCTGAATATAATGGAATTATACCCTTTTTCCTCAAAACGCTTGGAAATAATATCTGTCGTGTATGAATAAAACGGGTTTGTAAGATCGTCAAACAAAATCGCTATCGTATGCGTCGACCCGCTGCGAAGACCCGATGCATTCATATCCACGATGTACCCCAGCTCTTTGCAGGCAGTCGTTACCTTTTCCTCCACTTCTTTTGTATAATAAGGCTTCTTGTTCAGAACACGCGAAACCGTATTTACCGACAATCCCGTGCGGGCCGCAATATCCTTTAAAGTAACCTTCTTCTTGTTTTCTTCCATAATCAAAACCACCTGCTTATGAAAATTATTTCATGAAATAGAATACCATATTTTGTTTCTCCTGTCAATTCCTCGCCCGAATTTCCCCCCTTCCTCTGCTCGTTTACCCCCTTATCCTCTGCCTTTTCCTGATAAATGATACAATCAAAAATAAAATTTTTTTGAAAATGCGTGAAAATTGTTTTACTTTTTCTGAAAATCATGTATAATAGATTACGCTGTTTTAAACGAGGTGTAGCGCAGTTTGGTAGCGCGCTTGGTTAGGGACCAAGAGGTCGTGGGTTCA
>ERZ1108163.164-NODE-164-length-7918-cov-3.086735_pt1 | contig 7918 bp, 7 predicted proteins | sample MGYA00403699_ERZ1108163 | MGnify/ENA primary metagenome ERZ1108163 (study PRJEB35170, sample SAMEA104062405) | human gut metagenome | biome: human gut; feature: human-associated habitat; material: faeces | place: Denmark | collected 2012-04-30 ... | reverse complement strand
GTTCAACAATAAAATATCTCGGAGATATTTTTTGATGGCAATGACCACATTTACCTTTTAAAAATATATAGCTGAAAAGCGGTATATTTTCATACCACTTGAGTTCAGCACCACATTGAGGACAATGACTAGCAGGATAAGCTATAGATTGTTCTAACGGTAATCTATAAATCAAAACATTAGAAAAACTTGCAAATACTGTACCGATAACAAAGAACAAAACTCCGATAAATATTTGAATAAATAAATCCATTATTTTGCTCCCTTTATAGTTAAACTTTTTAAAGTTATAGATGAATCATTAATTACAAATACAACATCTGCTTGATATCTTTTATAGGTCAAAGAAAAATTACCGCCTGTTTTAATATCAGTATCAATGTAATAAGTCATAGACTCATCAACGTATTCTGAATTTTCTAACAAACCTGAAATAGTACTGATATTTTCATCAATAGTTTTTGATGAATCTATATTTTCAACAAATAAATAACAATCATTAGTTAGGATTCTTTTAACCTTATAAGCATTATTTAAAGAAGAAGAATAGTTTGAAGTATACAAAACAAGCTGACCTAAAAAGCCCATCATAATACCAACAAATGCCAGAATAGCGATGGTAGCAATTAATACAGCTCCTTTTTCTTCTCTTCTTCTCTTTTTCATATTTAGCCTCGTATTGTTACACTTTTTAATAAACTTTTTGTAGTTCCAGTTTTAACAAAACTGTCTATAGTTAATGTTGATCCGTCCAATGTATAGTTAAGCGTATAAAAACTATTTTCTTCACTAGAAATAACGTTAACATCTTTATCGTAAAATAATTTGTTTTCTACGATATTTCCAGTAACATTATTTATTTCATAATAATAAGTAGCGAAATTATCATGATAAAGTCTAAAAGTTTCAGTTATATCATTTACTGTTCTGCTTATATTTGAATTTCTCTCAGCATTCTTAACTGTATTAGTCATAGGTACAATACAACCTAAAGCTACACCTGAAAGAATAGCAAATAAAGCTAACGAAACTACAACTTCAACTAAAGTGAAGCCTTTTTTAAAAAACTCTTTTTTAAATTTAGCAAAGCTTTTCTTAGTATCAAAGTTACAATAAGCTAATTCCTTTGCTTGAGTATAACCAACTACAAACGATGTTGTACTCTCTAAATACTTTTCAAGAGCGCTAGAAATGATGTTGTTTGTAGAAGTAATCTTTATTGTAGAAATTGAAGCTTTTTCAAGTCCGAATTCATGTTTAGCAATAACAGAAATTAATCTATTTTTAACTAAAGCACAAAATGTGTTTTCATCTTCTGAAACAGATTCAAATCCTTCATTGATAAAAACTGAATCAACCATAACTTTATTTACAATCAAGCTTATAACTGTATAGTCAGCTTCAATGTCAATTAAAGCACCAGAATCAAATTCTTCAGGATAATTTTGTTTATATCTTTCGTTTAAACAAACGCTTGATGTTGTGACATTTCCCATTTTCAAACCAATTTCACGTGACAACAAATCAAGTCTTTCAAAAACAGTAATAGGCAACAAAGTAGTTAAAATACATGTTCCTAAATTTCCATCTTCATGCCAGTTTTCAATATACACATTCTTCTTTTTAAAATCTGGGAAAGACATTTCTAAATCTCTACGAGAATATTGCACTATCTTTTTCTTGTTTATCTTTGGAAAAATGTTTGAATATGAGAAAACACTTTTAGATGCAACGACATAATTAATTTTTCCAACAATTGTTTTTCCTAATTCGTTTGCATCTTTTTTTATCTCTTCAGCAATCTTTCTTATTTCCATTGCTGAAGTTGAAACTATGTCTCCACCTTCAACTTTAAATTTGTTCGTCTTAATTATTTCTCCTGATTTTTGATCTAAATAAAAGCAATTAAAACAGCAAGTCAAATAAGTATCAACATATTCAATGCATAAGCTAATATTGTTATTTACAGTCTTTGCCATATTTTCTCCTTTCATCAGTATAGAGTCTTAATTAAAGACATCGATCTTTTGTTGTTGTCATAACTAATTTCAAATTTAATTAATTGTTTATCTTCATATTTTTCAAGATAAGTTATCGATATTTCTAAACTATTATCTTCAGAAGCATATAGACTTTTATCGTTATAAATAAGCTCATCAGTTTCAGAGTTGTAGTAAAGTGTATATGTGTTTTCTTCATCTGTATAATTTAACAAGTTATTCTCACTTCCAACACTTAAACCGCCATCATTTTTTTGATCGACAAACGTTGAAAGAATATAAGCTATTGAATTAGCATTTTGATAAGTCTTTCTATAAGTATCGATATTATTGTTAATTTTTATAAACATGTATAAAAAAGTAGAAGTCATTCCAGTAACAATTGCAATAAGTGCTAAAGTAACAACTAATTCTACTAAAGTAAAACCAAGCTTAAATCTTTTGTGTGACTTATATTTATTCATGATTTAATTATAACATTAAAACATTATTCAGTGATATATTTTAATTACTTTAGTAATTAATAATAGATATTTTTTATATAATTCGATCAAATTAGACATATATAACGATATAAAAATGCCTTTTATATTAATTTATCTACATTCGTAGCATGATTAGTTATTTTATGGCAATAAAAAACTGTGGCTTTTCACCACAGTCTTTATATTATCTTTTTTTGAGACTAGTTTAATTAATTAAGCAACAAATGCTACATCACCAGTACCAACTGTAATGGTATATGCAAAGTTATTGTGTTCGTATTTTAATGTTTTGATTTCTTTATCTGTTGCACCATTAGTAACACCAGTTTCTATAACTTCAGTAAGTTTTGCATCTGTTGGCATTGTCCAACCTGCTGTTGCTAAAGCAGCAATTAATGCATCAGCATCAGATTTATATTTACCAGTTGCAACAGCTGTTGTTTCTTCATCAGCAGCAACAACTAAAATTAAGTTAGCAATATCTTTTGCTTCTTGCTTTGTAGCTGTCTTTCTAGCATTTGTTGTGAATCCGAAGTAACCAGCAACTGAAACAGCTGATAGAATTGCAATGATAGCAATAACTACGACTAATTCAACTAAGGTAAAACCTTTCTTTAATCTCTTCTTCATTTTAAAATTTCCTTTCCTTACATTAATGGAATTAATTACCATATACCTATATTTTAATCACATATTGTTCAATTGCAACATTTAATTACAAAAAAGAAATAATTTTTGAACAATTTTCAATAAATTTATGGAATTCCATGTTATTTATATATGCGTAGAGATAAAATTAATTACTTTTTATATTATTTTTTAAATCGTCAATATTCGGAACTTCATTAATAGTAACTGGCGTTGACTGACTTGTATATAGTTTAAACCTAAATGGTTCAGTTCCAGCTGCTAAAGTAATTAATCCTGTTAAACTTAAAGCATCAATATTCTTAAATTCTGATAATAATTCATCTTCTATTTCAACTTCAGAGTAGTTTTTACCACCACCATACATTGCTATTCCACCATGTACATAAGTTTTACCGTTATCGTTTATAGCAAATGATGTATCTTCTTTAGTTACATAATTTTCAACTAGTTCTTGTAAATTAAAGTACTTATTAACATCTAAATCATTACTAATAACTTGAATTAATGTCGAAGAATCAAGACTTTTGACATCTTTCCAGTCAAACATTTTTGTATTTCCTGTTATCTTCATATTAGTAGCATAAGATGTGCCTGCCATATTTTTTACTTCTGGGAAATATGCTCCAACGCTTGTTGTCGTTGCATCATATAGGAGTTGACCAGCAAAATGAGTGTCAATACCAATACTAAATAATCCTGATTTATATAAATAAGTATCGTTTATAGTTATAGAAGAATCTGAAACAATTTTTTTAGTGTTTGTATCTATTGGTAACTCCGGTGCTAAGAAGTTATTTATTTCTTCATCACTCATATTGCTTAAATCGACATCTTGAGTTGGCTTGATAACTGAGTTTGAACCTGCTTTAATTAAAAATTCTCTTCCAAATTGAACTAAGCAGTTATCAATCAATAAGTTTTCGTTTGAAAAAGATCTTATTACTGTTCTTCCATTAGATATTATTGAATCTTTAACTGTTACATTATTACCCATTATTTCTAATGTCGTTCCTACATAATCCAAGAATGTTAAGTCTTTAACGTTGCTACAATTTTTTATATTAACGTTAGACAATGTTATATTATCACCTTTTATTAGTGTTCCTATATTATCTTGCCCTGATACTTTAGCCATACCCAAAGCTTCCACAAAAGAGATTGGGCCTCTAAATAAATCGTTTTTACCTAATAGTGGAGCGCCACCACCAATTCTTTCACTTGGATAACACATTTCGTGCATGTTGATAGTAAATCCGTTACCATAGAAATCTTTTTTTATGACTAATCCAACTTTTAACTCTTTGCTCTTTTTTAATTCATCTGAGCTTAAATTATTAAATTTGGCTAAGTTATCTTGATATGTAGTATCGTATGTAGACTCTATTGTCTCGTAATCAAATTCTAATTTATTATTTAAAACTCTACCAAATAAATTTGTATTTGAATAAGTAGCACTATTTAAATCCTTAGGATCTAGTAAGGCGTTTTCTTTGCTTTCAAAGTTAGTTCTTAAAACTACTTTTTCACCAGATTCAGATTTATTAGTACAAATCATTAGATTTTCATAATTATAAACGTTAACACCGTCAGGGACGACATAAAAAGTATATTCTTTTGAGATATTACTATTAGTAATAGAACTGACTTTTATCACTACGTCTTCACCATTGATAAAAGTTATCTTTCTATCTTTAATTTTTGCATTTCCTTTTATAACATCTATATCGACATTTTGATTTTTTGATCCAACTACTTTTATTTGTAGTTCATTTGTCGCTAATACTTTATTTCCATTTTTATCCAAATCATATTGACCATAAACATAATTATTATCGATACCACTATAAGAAAAGTTATCGTCATATATTAATATTTCTTGAGCTCCTAAACCTTTATCCTCGTATATATAAGCCTCAAAACTTGAATAAATAAGTTTATCGCTAGTATAAGCATTTACTCTAACATAACCTTCTTTTTTAGGAATTAAATAGTATTCGTCTTCTATACTTTCAATGTTTGCGTACTCTTCATTACTAACTGAGAATTCTATCTGAGCATTTGAAACGTTTTTAGGAATTGCGTAGGCGCTAAGTTTTAATTTTTCACCTAACTTTACTACTTCAAGTTTATCGTGCTCTAAAACTATTTTGTCAGCCTTAGTATCCGTAGGTAACTTTATTGATTTGCTAGAAGTAAAGACTATTAATGTTAATAAAATTGGTAATAACAATAATGAACTTATTACTTTATACTTCATAAATTCACCTCCAATTTATTTACTAATTTAGATATATTTAATTCTAAAACTATAAAAGAAGCTGCAAAAATAATAGCAGTTAATAACAAAGGAATATATAACATAATACTTTTTCCAACATAATAAGAGAATATCAACGATAAGAAGCTTGTTATACCAGGTACTAAGATTCCAAATAGTAATACAAAATCAGCTTTATGAGTTTTTGTAGGTCTTTTTAAATCTAAATATAAAATACTAGTTATCGTTACTAACACTAAGAATAAAACTGTAATAAATAAGCTAAGAGATTCGATAATGTTTAACACTTTGCCAACATATAAAGCTAACGCAGTTAAAGCTATAGAAATTAAAGACATGATACTTAAGCTCAAAAGTTTTATATTTATTTGTGTTCTATATGCGATTGGTGAAGTTTTAATTAAGGCAATATTCTTTTTTTCACTATAAATAGTGTTAGAACCTATCCCATTAATAACACAAGCAAAGACGCTAACAATCAATAACGCAAATGGATAAAAACTAAATGTTGAACCTAGTAGTTTAATAACGAGTTCTTTTAAAGCTAAACATATAGCTAAACAAATAAAGCTTAACGATAGCAACAAAGTGCAATATAAGAAAGAATTATTTGAATTTCTAAACATAACTATAAATTCTTTCTTTAGTTGAGCAATTTTAAAGTTATATACTTTTGCTCTCTTTTCTTTTCTTTTCAAATTTAAAGTTAATGAGTGATCTTTAATCCAACTATAATAAAATAACAAAGCTAAAACGCTTATAGTTAACAATAAAATACTTCCAAAAATAATAACAGTACTAGAAACTAGTAAGTTTTCACCAGTCAATATATTTTTTAAGAAGATTGATGGGATTAAAACATTATTAATAACACTTAAAATTTCCATATTTGAATCACTGAAAAGATAATTTAGTCTTCCTTCACTTATAAGGTCAATAAAAACTTTTAAAACGTAATAATAAGCTAAAGAAAATATCGACACTAAAACAATAGATAAGATTACTTGAACTATGGAATGATTTTTTAAAAATTCAAACAAATAATGTGCTGGGAAAGATAAGATAGTTGCAAAGAAAATTATCCATATCGGCTCAAAAAATATAGTTAAAAATAAGCCAAGAATTAAGCTAAATGTAAAAGCTGTTTTTAAGCCAAAACAAATTATTACAGCTATAAATAATGGCGCTAAAGAAACTAGCTCTTTAATATATAACGCAATATATTTGGAAATTACTAAGTCTTTCATTGAAATAGGTGATGAAAACACTAGTTCCATATCTTTTATATCGTAAATATTTTTATCAATCTTTTTTATCATCACTAAGCTTTCAAAAAAACCAATTGCTCCTAAAGTGAAGGCTAATAACTTATCGCTTACTCCATAGTTTACAAATCTAGCATTTAAAGCGTTAAATATATATATGATAACAACAAAAATAGCCAAGCTAATAATTGCATTTATTATAAAACTAACAATATTATCGTTTAGCTTTTTATGTTTAAATATTGACCATTCTTTTTTTAAAAGTAACTTAATCATCGCTATTTTCCTTAACTAGTTTAAAGAATTCATCTGAAAGACTAAATCCTTTTTTCAAATCAGAATGTAAATCGTATGTATTTAGTATTTTTCCTTTATGAATAAAAACTACTCTATCGCATATTTTTTCAACTATATCTATATTGTGAGACGTTAAAAATATAGAGTTTCCTTTTTCTCTATAATCTTTCATATAATCTATCAACTCTTTGACAGTTATAATATCTAACCCAGTCAAAGGTTCATCCAGAATCCAAAGCTTTGGTTCGTGAATAAGTGAAGCAATCATGGCAACTTTTTGTTTCATACCATGAGAATAAAACTTTATAAGTTTATTCATATCGTTTTTCATATCAAACTTTGAAACTAGCTCTTCATATCTAGTTTCAAAAGTCTCTTTATTTACGCCATAAATCGAAGCTGTGAAAGAAACGAATTCTTTTCCACTCATATCTTCATATACACACGGTTCTTCCATAATTAAACCAAAAGACTTTTTAGCGTCTATAGGATTTTTATCTAAAGAAAATCCGTTTATGATAATATCTCCACTATCATAATTAACAATATTTGTTAAACATTTAATAGTTGTACTTTTGCCAGTACCATTGCTTCCAATAAAACCAAATATTTCACCTTTTTTAACGTTAAAAGACAAATCTTTTAAAACTATTTTATCGCCATATTTTTTATTTAGGTGATCTACTTTTAAAATATAGTCTTCATCGTTCATAGGTTACTCCTTTGTTTGCATATAAAAACTTATGCTATTATAGCACGTAGCCTAAAAATTTCCAAAAGTGTGTTTTATTATTACTTATTTGTCGAATTATACTCTTTTAACATATTAAGTAAAATAATATAGTTTTCTCCGCATCTAATTGAATCAGATTTTTACATTATCTAATTCCAACTTTCATCATAAGTTAATGTAACATTGAAATTAAAAAATTAATATCGATT
>ERZ1108163.155-NODE-155-length-8473-cov-7.344737_pt1 | contig 8473 bp, 9 predicted proteins | sample MGYA00403699_ERZ1108163 | MGnify/ENA primary metagenome ERZ1108163 (study PRJEB35170, sample SAMEA104062405) | human gut metagenome | biome: human gut; feature: human-associated habitat; material: faeces | place: Denmark | collected 2012-04-30 ... | reverse complement strand
CATAAGCGCTTTGCGGCCCTTTTGTTTCCGCTTAGATTCTCAAAAATGAGCATTGATATCTTTCTGATTTTGTACGGCAACAGAGGGACAGAACAAGATTATATTTGAGCATAAATCTGTCAAAAGCAGCGATACTATATCATAATTTAGATTTTATGCGGCAAAGGATAGGCGGGCAGAGTAAGAAGACCGCATTTTAGTATCTTGATCCTTTTAGAAGCAAGCCGACGTAACTTGATTTTGTTTTTTGCGGCAAGGAAGAGACGAACAGGGCAAGATCCTATTCGGGTTTTTCACATTAATTTCGTAACCGGTTCACAAAAATATCGTCGCGCAGACATAAGCGGCAGGTATAATCGGTTTGCATATGTTAAGGTGTGAATATGGAAAAGACTGAAAAAAGGCCGGGATTTTACGATCTTGTAATATTATTTGTGCTGGTATCCTTTTTGGGCTGGTGCATGGAGACGATCTATTTTCGTATACGGTGGGGCTCCTTTTCGGACAGGGGCTTCCTTATGCTGCCGTTGTGTACGATTTACGGTTTTTGTATTCTGGCAGTCTATCTGCTGATGGGAACTCCGCGGGGAGGCAGACTGAGAACGTTGTTTTTACAGGCAAGACAGTTGCCCGCGCCGTTGCGGATCATGGCAAGCATCGGACTGTATGCAATTTATTTTTTGGCGGCGGCGCTGATACCCACGGTTGCGGAGTTTTTTGTCGCGCTTTTTTTTGACAAAGTTTTCGGGATCGTTTTATGGAATTACAGTTACTACAGGTTTGATGTTTTGGGCTATATATGTCTGGAAATGACATTGATATGGGGCATTGTGATCACGGCTGCGATGCGTTTTGTCTGGCCGCTGCTGGTAAAGTTGGTATGTTTAAGTTCGCCGCGCGTTGTAAAAGTGAAGGCGGCCGTACTTTCGGCGCTGATCTTGGCAGACTTTATCATAAATTTTATTTATTTGTGCGTAAATGGCTGTCATCTGACATTTTATTAACGGAAAAAGCGGGGAATCGATATAGCCATTGCAAAATTTTAACTCATCTAAAGTCCGCCGGAGCATTTGGTTTGCCTCGGCGGATATTACTTTAAGAAGGGAAAAGGAAGAAACATTTCGGAAAATTTGAAAAAAGAATTTACAATGTAAAAAATTTTGCTATAATAGGAGTGTGTATCCGATGTGCGTCAAGTACGGATCGGATAAGACAGAACAGTGTTTTCATCGGAAAGCGAGCGTGCCTATTTTTTAGTTACGGCAATGCGTAAAAAGGGGAAATTTATCTTGCGCGGGATATGGCAGAGGAATGGCTGTTCTGTCCGGTCAAGGAGTGTGAAATGGAGATTAGGGAAGCAATGGAAGCGCGGCACAGTGTGCGTGCGTATCTGGACAAGCCGATCGGATTGCCGCTTTTGCAGAAATTGCAGGAAGCGGCAGAGGAATGCAACCGCGAGAGCGGGTTAAAAATACGCTTGGTATGCAATGATCCGCAGGCTTTTTCTTCATTTTTGGCACATTACGGTAAATTTTCCTGTGTTAAAAATTATTTTGCTCTCATCGGAGAGAAAAGTGATGATCTGTCTGAAAAGGCAGGGTATTACGGAGAACGTCTGGTTTTGTATGCGCAGACGCTTGGACTCAATACCTGTTGGGTCGCTGTTTCGTTCGCCAAGGGCAAAACGGAGAAAAGATTGCGGCTGGCTCAGAATGAAAAGCTTGTCTGTGTGATCGCGCTCGGTTACGGAGAGACGCAGGGTGTTCCGCATAAAAGCAAAACAATCAAGCAGGTCTGCCGGGCCAAGGATTTCAATGCATTGCCCGAATGGTTTCAAAGCGGCGTGCGCGCGGCGTTACTGGCTCCGACTGCCGTCAATCAGCAGAAGTTTTTATTTGAACTTGTAGGGGAACACAAAGTCCGCGCAAGGCAAAGGGGCGGATTCTGCCGCGGTCTGGATCTGGGAATCGTGAAGTATCATTTCGAGCAGGGTGCCGGAAAAGAGAATTTCCAATGGGCAGATTAAAAACACCCGGATATTTTTTGAAAATATCCGGGTATCGAAATTGAAATCTTTGCAGCGCTTTTTGCCATGCGATTGTGAACGGTTATGGTATTTCGGGGAAGAATACCGGTTGAGTCAGCGCATTTGCCGCGGCGTAATTGGATACAATTCGGCCGCGCCTTTCTGAATTCCGCATAAACATTATTGCTTTTTACAGATGCGGTATTTTCGTGGCGTCATGCCATAGGTTTGCAGGAACATTCTGTGAAAGTGGCTCTGGTTTTCATAGCCGATCGTCTGTATGATTTCCGAAACGCTCATGCTTGTCGTGCGCAGCAGTCGTTCCGCTGTTTTCAATCGCTCTTCTGCCAGAAGTTCACGGAACGGTTTTCCGAAAACTTCATGGATGCGCCGCGAAATATATTCGCTGCTGTAGCCTAATTCTTCGGCGATCGCACCGAGCGTTGCGTCGGGGTAGTTGTGTTCCAGATACATCGAAACTTTTTGTTTTAAAACCGAGTCTGGGGATGCAGCCAGTTTCCCGCCTGCCAGAGAGTCTTTATATAGTGCAAGGTATGTAAATAGCAATGAGATCAGTTGTGAAAGGACGGAAGGATCCTGTTCGTTCGGATAGGCAACGGCATAGATCAGGTTGTCCAGCAGGTTGCTGATAGGGAAGTGTCCTTGCGTTTTGAAATGCAGATATTCTCCTTCGCCGTCGGGTGCAAAATTCCGTGCGAGGAAGTCGCGCATGACAGGATTGTTCTCAACATTGTGCAGGATCACCTGCAAAAAGGTGTTCGAGGCAATAAAGTTGATGCCCAGATCGTCTTTCCCTGCCCGAAGTACACTGTGGCGGATATGTCGGTTCAAAAACAGAATATCGCCGCTTTGCAGGCAGACTTTCTCTCCCTGGATCATATGCGTGATGCTCCCTTGCAGCACGTACATGAATTCCATGTAATCATGCCCGTGTTCGGGAAAATCGATGAACCGTGTGTGCGGACGCAGCGCCATCTGCGACTTGTTCAGAAGTTTCTGCGCCTGGATGATAAATTCCTTGCCGGCGGCATATTGCGTGCGGTCAATGGCGGTCTGCCCGCGCAGAATATCCTTCTCTTCATCTGTGATCTGCGTCAGTTTTTCAATAAATTCTTTTTGCATGCTTGTATTGTATCATAGTCTGTTTAAAATGTCAAGAAAAGATACTTTTTTCAATAAATAGTGTCCTTGTTTAATAAATTAAAATTCGCTATAATGTTAGCGACGGAGGAAGAAATGAAATATTATGTAGCAATCGATATTGGCGCGTCCAGCGGCAGACATATCGTCGGCTGGAAAGAAGGCGGAGAGCTTTGCACCAAGGAAGTGTATCGTTTTTATAACGGAGTGGACGATGTCAACGGAACGTTGATCTGGGATGTGGACAGATTGTTCCGCGAGATCGTAGCAGGACTGAAGGAATCGTTCCGCCAGTTCGGGAAGATCGAGAGCGTTGCGATCGATACCTGGGGCGTGGATTATGTCCTTTTGGACAAAGACGGAAAAGAGATTTTGCCTTGCCACGCGTATCGTGATGATCGTACGAAAGGGCCGATCGAAGAAGTACATAAGATCATGCCGTTCAAGGAATTGTATGCGCATACGGGTATTCAGTTCCAGCCGTTCAACACGATTTATCAGTTGTACGATGATTTGAAGAAAGGTCGGTTGGAAAAAGCGGAAATGTTCCTGATGCTTCCGGAATATTTCTCTTATAAACTGACGGGAGTTGCCAAGAAAGAATATACGGAAGCTTCGACGTCGGGACTTTTGGATGCGCGTACGGGTCAGTACGACATGGAAGTGGTGGGCCGCCTTGGTTTGCCGCAGCGTCTGTTCGGACATTTGGATGCGCCCGGTACGGAAGTGGGGGCATTAAAGGAAGAAATCGCGAAAGAAGTCGGCGGACAGACGACGGTCGTTCTGTGCGCTTCGCATGATACGGCAAGCGCTGTGGAAGGAATTCCGGAAGATTCGGTAAATATGCCGTATCTGTCGTCGGGAACGTGGTCATTGTTCGGCGTACGTCTGAAAGAACCGATCCTGACCGAGAAGAGCTGTGAAGCAAACTATACGAACGAAGGCGGAGTGGGCTACATCCGGTTTTTGAAAAATATTATGGGCTTGTGGCTCGTGCAGTCGTTGCGTAAGGAACTGTGCCCGGATAAGTCGTTCGGAGATATTGCGGCGGAAGCGGAACAGGGTACGTATGCGGAAACGATCGATGCGGACGACTGGAGATTCCTTGCTCCCGAGAGCATGAAGGGTGCATTTGATGAATATCTGCGCGAGAACGGCAGACCTTTGCCGGAAAATACCAGCGATTATTTCCGTTGTGCGTTTATGAGCCTTGCAAACAGTTATGCGAAGGCAATGCGTGAATTGGAAAAGATCACGGGCGAAAAATACACGGGGCTTTGTATCGTCGGCGGCGGTGCGAAGAACGGATTTTTGAATGAACTGACCGAACGTGCGTGCGGCGTAAAAGTCCACGCAATCCCGATCGAAGCGACGGCGTTCGGCAATTTGAAAATACAGATGAAAAGAGGAGAAAAGTAATATGAATTCGATGTTTGACCTGGCAAAGCAGGCTTTTGCAAACTGGGGAGTCGATGCAGAAGAAGCGCTCGCGCGCGTTGCGAAGATTCCTGTATCCATTCATTGCTGGCAGGGCGATGACGTTCACGGATTTTTAGGCGCGAAAGAACTTTCCGGCGGAATCCAGACGACGGGCAACTATCCCGGTGCGGCAAGAAACCCCAAAGAATTGATGGCTGATTTCGATGTTGTGCTGTCGCTCGTTCCCGGAACGAAGAGGATCAACCTGCACGCGATTTATGCTATTTCGGATACGCCTGTGGAATTGGATAAATTGGAATACCGCCATTTTGAAAAATGGGTAGAGTATGCAAAAGAACGCAATCTCGGGATCGATTTCAACCCGACGCTCTTTTCGCATCCGATGGTAGTGGACGGACTCACGCTTTCTTCCCCGAAAAAGGAAGTTCGTGAATTCTGGATCAAACATGTCAAAGCATGCCGTGCGATCGCTGCAAAGATCGGTCAGATCCAAGGGACACCCTGCCTGAACAATATTTGGATTCCTGACGGATTCAAGGATGTTCCCGCAGACAGGCTCGGACCCCGTCAGCGCCTGAAAGAGAGCTTGGACGAGATTTTCTCGGTGAAATATCCTTCGGAATACATTGTGGACAGCGTAGAAAGCAAGGTGTTCGGTATCGGTGTGGAAAGCTATACGGTCGGAAGCAACGAATTTTATCAGAACTATGCCGCGAAAAACGGAGTTTGCTGCCTGCTCGACAACGGACATTATCACCCGTTGGAATATGTCAGCGACAAAATCCCGGCATTGCTGGCATTCTATGATAAAGTTGCTCTGCACGTAACGCGCGGCGTCCGTTGGGACAGCGACCACGTCGTCCGTCTGGAAGACGAGATCCTGGAAATTGCAAAAGAGATCGTGCGCAACAATGCAGACAATAAAGTTCTGATCGGTTTGGATTATTTCGATGCAAGCATCAACCGTGTAGCGGCTTGGACGATCGGTGCCCGCAACATGGAAAAAGCTTTGCTGTTTGCGCTCTTACAGCCGCATGCTCAGTTGAAAAAACTGCAGGATGAGGGCAAATTCACCGAACTTCTTGCCATGAGCGAAGAAATCAAGACTCTGCCTTACGGTGCGGTTTGGGATGAGTACCTGTCTCGCCAGAAAGTGGCCGGCAACGATTGGTTCAAGACGGTTCAGGCTTACGAAAAGAAGATCCTTGCTGAGCGCAAATAAGTTGTTTATTGGACGGCAATATATGCCGTGTCGATAAAAAGCAGCTGCGGCGTTAAACCATCCTCCGATGATTTATTTTATCCGTTAAAGCCGCAGTTGTTGTTTTGTTCATAGTCTCCATTATATTTGGACCTCGCAAATAGAACAAGGCGGACGCTTTTTAAGCGTCCGCCTTGTTCGTTTCTATTCGCAAACCATGCCCGCCCAGAATGTTTGTGCGGACATGAATGGATAAGATTCTGCAAAAGTCATTCTTTTCGCAGCCAAAGATGCGATTCTTTTGCGGCTTGCGGCTTGTAATAGATGATCGGTGTTTTTTATAGCAAGGCTGCAAAGAAAAGTTGTAAATTGAATATCCCTTGCTGATTACTCGGCAAAGAAATAGCATACAGTTTCTTTATTTTAATTTACGAATGGTTTTGTATGGTGTATAATAAGAGGGATCAGAAATATGAGGTGATATTTGTGAAGAAATGCAGGGTCAAAAAGAAAGCGGAAGAAGCGGTGGTACCTTATAAGGAAACAGCCGAAAAGGAATGTAAAACGGCCGAAAAAGACGGGCAAGACATTTTATCGGAAAAAGAGGCGGATGCGGAAGCAAAGGCGTGCGGCCGTATGCAGTCTCAAAACGATGGAGCGGGGGCGGCGGAAAAGACAGACAAGAGCGGGGATGAAAGTAAAGCGGTCAAACGCCGTGCTTTGATTGAAAAGTTAAAATTGATTCTGGTTTTATGTTTATCCTTTTTGAAAATAGGACTTTTCACATTCGGCGGCGGATATGCCATGATCGCACTGATCCAGAAAGAATTTGTTTCCAAAAGAAAATGGATAGGGGAAACGGAATTTATGGATGTGGTCGCGATTGCAGAATCTACCCCCGGCCCGCTCGCCATCAACAGCGCGACATATATCGGCTATAAGGTCGGAAAGACGGCGGGCGCCGCGATTTCTACCCTGTGTGTATGCATACCTTCTTTTGTGGTCATTTATCTGATATCCCTGTTTTTTGATGCGTTTTTAAAATTTACCGTAGTACAGTACGCGTTTAAAGGCATACAAGTCTGCGTCGTTTTTCTGATTTTTACGGCCGGTTGGAAAATGCTCAAGCAAATGCAGAAAGATTTGTTTAATTGGATTTTATTTATCGGCACATTTTTATGTTTGGTATTGTTTTCGATAACGGCAATCGATTTTTCATCCGTGTTTTACATTCTGATTTGCGGAGCGGTGGGGCTCGGTATTTATCTGATTTCCCTGGCACGTAAAAGAGAAGGGAAAAAATCGGCAACAGTTTCGACGCAAAAACAATGCAACGTAGAGCAAAAAAACAAACCAAATCTGCAAATTGATCAGTCTTCGAATGGAAAAACGAAGAACGGTGCGCATGGAAAAGATACTTCGGTTGAGAATGTTCAAAACGGGAGCGGCTTGCAAGCGGAAACAGAAAAAGGACAATCGACAAACGAGCATGAGACAACAAAGGATGATGAACGGCCGTGCGGTCATGAAAGAATACAGGGTGAAGAGCAAACAAAGGTGCAGGAGAGTGTAAAGAAAACGGATCGAGCGTTTCTTCAGACAAAAAAAGAAGAAAAAGCTTCAAAGGAGAATGAAAGATGATTTATTGGGAGCTTTTTCTTGTATTTTTAAAGATCGGAGCGGTATCGTTTGGCGGCGGATACGGAATGATATCGCTCTTGCAGGATGAGGTCGTGGCGCACGGCTGGCTGACGGAAGAAATGCTGATGAATTTTATTGCCGTAGCAGAATCGACGCCGGGTCCGATTGCGGTGAACGTGGCGACGTTTGTAGGTTCGTCGCAGGCAGGCGCGGTGGGCGCACTTTTGGCAACGCTCGGAGTTGTACTGCCTTCCTTTTTTATCATTCTTTTGATCGCGGCGATCTTGCACAACCTTTTAAAATTTAAAGGGGTGCAGGCTGTACTGGGGGGCATTCGTCCGAGTATTGTCGGATTGGTTTTAGGCACTTCCGTTACGATGTTCCTGACAACGTTGTTTGGTTTTTCAGCGATCGGGCAGGGTTTTTCTTTGGATTGGCGTGCTTGCGTGATCTTGGTATTGCTGTTCGCGCTGTGGTTCGGACTTAAAAAATGGAAAAAGATAGAACTTTCGCCCATTTTTTTGATTCTTTTGTCCGCTGTTTTGGGTATAGGTTTTTACGCCATTCCTCTCTGAGCATTCGTTCAAGAAAGTATGACTGTGCAGTGATCTCGAAAGACTTTAAGGCGGCTCAGTTATGCGTTTTGGTTTGGTTCCGAAGAAAAATAAAGGTTTTGCTTGCGTATTTTTTCGTTTTTCCGATGTCCGAAATTATTGAATTCTGTAACAAATTTTTAGGTACGTATAAGCAAATTTTGAAAAAATGCATGTAAAATGTTGCCATATTTACAATTGTATGGTACAATGTTCTTACTCTTAATAGTCTATACAGGAGGAAAATTGTATGAATAAGAGTGAATTGGTAGCAAAAATTGCTGAAGAAGTTTCGCTGAAAAAGAGCGATGTGGAAAAAGTGCTGGATGCATTTGTTTCCAATGTAAAGGATGTAATGGCAAAAGGGGACAAGCTGCAGCTGGTCGGTTTCGGAACATTTGAGGCGAAAGA
>ERZ1108163.149-NODE-149-length-8793-cov-6.885100_pt1 | contig 8793 bp, 11 predicted proteins | sample MGYA00403699_ERZ1108163 | MGnify/ENA primary metagenome ERZ1108163 (study PRJEB35170, sample SAMEA104062405) | human gut metagenome | biome: human gut; feature: human-associated habitat; material: faeces | place: Denmark | collected 2012-04-30 ... | reverse complement strand
GGCAAATATGTCTGAAGGCGATCGTCTGGACAAATTTTTGTTCAGCCGAGCGCCTTCAGTCTGTTAAATTTTTAAGTTTTTCTGAAATTCCGAGTGCCGCAACATGCTTTCTTGGCTATACGCGTTTCCATTTCTCTGTCAAGTTCCGTTTCGCATACCTGCAGACTGCCTTTTGAAAAATCCGCAACATCGATCCCGGCAAACAATGTGCAGCCCTGCTGCTTGAATTGTTCTGCCTTTTCCAACAAAATGTTTTGATCCGTCTGAAAATGTTCCGCAAGACATTTTATACAATACAGCCGGCTTCCGTCCCGATTGATCAGTTTTCTGCTCAAAGCGATTTCCAACGGCCGCAGAATTTTCCCGCACTTTTTACAAACTTCACTCATTTTCTGTCTACGATCTTCGCACGGTAAACAACGCTTTCATGCGGGTTCAGGCTCTTTAAAATTGCACCGTTGACAGGATATTCCGTCTCATTCGTCCAGCAATTCTGCATTTCCAGCGTCTTGCCGGATGACACCCCGATCCCCAGATCGTTCAGCGTGCATATGATACCCCGCACGTCATCCGATAAATTAAAAAATCCGATGGCAATATCGCCGTTCGAAAGTCCGCGTGCAGCCGCAAAACTTTCCCCTCTTTCACTGTTCCAGTCCGCGGGAGAATCCGCCCTGTAAACCTGCATGCATTTTTCATCCTGCTGTATGGATAGCAATACCGGGTTTTTCAACAGATTTAACGTAAAAGTATCCATGTTGCGCACATCGCATCCGATCATCAAAGGCGATTGCAACAAACACCATGCCGCAAAATGCGTACGGTATTCCGCTTCCGTACATCCGCCCAATCCGACATTCCCTTTTCCGTTCATCCCGACGATCAGCATATCCATATCATTGAAACAACCTTTCGCATTGTACGCAAGCAATGCAAATTGTTTGCCGATGATATCTTTTACCGAATTCCAGTTGTCGACGATATCACCTGTAGACCGCCACATATCGGCTCCCGTCGTACGTATCCATTTTTGCGATTCATCCGCGCCCCAGTTACACGCCGAAAAAAGAATTTCCCGGCCGCTGTTCGCCAACGCATGCCCCATCGCACGATACAGCTCTTCCCCGCGGCGATTCCACGGCCGATAACAATAATCATATTTCAGATAATCCACGCCCCACTCCGCAAAGGTTTGAGCATCCGTCCATTCCCGATCCAGGCTGGAAGGATATCCCGCACACGTCATAAGTCCGCAACACGAATACATACCGAATTTCAGACCGCGACGATGAATCTCCTCCGCCAATACCTTCATCCCGCGCGGAAATTTCTTAGGATCAGCCTCCAGCCTCCCGTCTTTTCCTCTCTCGCGTAATGCCCAACAATCGTCAATTACGACATATTTATAACCCGATTCCGCCAGCCCGCTCTCTATCAACGCATCTGCACTTTTTAAAATCAGCGTTTCATCTATCTTTTCGGCAAATGTGTTCCATGAATTCCATCCCATCGGCGCTTTATTTACGATCATCATTTGACCTCCCTGAACTTTTATGGTATATTTATTATATAACTTTTTTATATTTCTGACTATAGTTTAATGTTGCCGATTTATGGAGAAATGTTGCATGAATACTTTTTTGAACCTCATTTGGGCAGGAGAACAAAAATGTGATTCCAATTATAAAGTCGGGCCTTTGCTCCGCGACAGATACATTCTGCATTACATCTTAGACGGACAGGGAATTGTCGACTTCAAAGGGCATGTATATACGGTTTCCAAGGGGCAGATGTTTTTGATCTACCAAAATGAAGTCATTATGTATTGTGCGGATAAACATCACCCGTGGCACTATATTTGGGTAGATTTTTCAGGGAATGCTGTGGATGAATTGCTTTCTCATACTGCATTTACCAAAGAAAACCGCGTTACCCCGTTTCTGCCGCAAGAGGAAGTTGTTGCCTTATTCGGACATATGCACAACCATTTCGGAAACCCGTGCGCAGAAACGGAAGGAGCAGCCGCTCTTTTACAGCTCTTTTCCTATCTCATGAAAAAATTTCCTGCCCCCGAATCAAATCGGTGCATCGCCTTACAAACCGCAGATTTGTTGCAAGCCAGCGCAAGAGACCCGAATTGCAAAATCGAAAAAATTGCCGAACTTTTAGGCGTCAGCCGCTCCCAACTTTTTCGGCTCTTTAAAGCTAAATTTGACATCAGCCCGAAACAATACCTCGAAAACATACGTTTTTCCATTGCAGAAAAACTTCTCCATGAAAATTATTTGACGATATCCGAAATCGCTTTTGCAAGCGGATACGCTGACCCCCTGCACTTTTCCACAGAATTTAAAAAACGCGTCGGCATCTCTCCTAAAAACTACGCAACCCGATCTTCTTCTCCCTCTTAACCACTCTTCAAACTAGCTTTCGAGTCAATAAATTTTCGCTCGGGCCGCTTTGTTCCTTGCTGATAAAAGGTGTCGGCACTAAAGTAACAATTGCTCCCTTTGCACGTTAAAAAGGACGCGGAAATATCTTCTGCGTCCTTTTTGAGTGCCGTTTGCTTATTCTGTTCATTCTTTCGGTCTGTGGCAATAATCATAATACCAACATTCATACGGCTCTTTACATTGGCTACCTGGCTCTTGCATTACTTCTTCCTTCTGAAATTTGATCTTGCCTAATCTCCAGATATTATCATTGACCGTTTCTGAAAACGCCTTTGCCTTTTCGCTGACGTCTTCGATCACATAAGGATTCGCCTCATCTTCTCCGTGGTAAACAATGCAGCATTTTTTCAAACGTATTCCGCAACGGATCAGAATATATCTTTGGAAACCGACATCCTTTATGAATTGTTCGGATACTCCGCTGCTATTTTTTACTTCATACAATTCATAGCCCTCTCCAACTTTACGCAAAATATCAACGGCACAATAATTCCCATAATACCGAAAAGCCGCTTCACATATCACAGGGGTACCGTTCCGCAGACATTCCTGCGTCTTCTCCAACATTTTTGCAAAATCCAGCTTCCCGTTTTCTTTGAATGCAGTTGTCTCTACATATTCGCCGAACATGCCCATCGCCGCATCCCCGAAAGCGTTTCCCTCGTCAAGACGCTTTTGAACTTCCGGCGGAATGATCCGCTCTTCCGGTCTATGGCGATCCAGCCAAAGCATCCTCGGGCATTGCATCCCCCTCATATAATCCGTTTTTGTAACTCCCATTTCAATGGTTCTCCTTAAAAGACATCGCTATTATATCGCCCGCCGCCACCGATTGTCAAATACCCGCAATCCTCTTTTTTACAAAAAAACTTTTCAAATTTCTTCCATGAAAGTCTGAAAATACAGATTATTCTTAAATTATATAATTATTTAAAAAAAAATAAAAAAAGTTGAATTTATAGTGAAAAATCAGTTGTGAATTTTTTTTTAATATGGTATAATCATCAAGCTGAGTTCGTGAGAGCAACGTTTGATTTGCTTTGCATCAGCAACAAAAATCCGCAGCGATGCGGTTTATATAGATGGCCCCGTGGTCAAGCGGTCAAGACATCGCCCTTTCACGGCGGTAACACGAGTTCGATTCTCGTCGGGGTCACCAAATGCGAACAAATCCGAACATTTCTGTTCGGGTTTGTTTTTTATGTAATCGCCAAGTTCTGAATTTTCTATATCTTCAAAGGTAATCTTTTCCTCACCGTCCTTATAGTTGCAGGTAACGATTGCGTAATCGTCAAAAAGAAAGATTGCATTCACAAAGCTGTCGATTAGTGTTTGCTTTCCTCTCTGCGTGGATAAATCTAATTTGTGGAATCGCGTCAATCCGAATTCGATCTGTTCTCTCGTAAGGAGAGGATTCTTGATCTCTTCTTGCGCAATTTCGATCTCTAATTGTTTTTTACGGTTTTCCAGATCGGAAAGCCGTTTTTTTGTGCTTTCCAAAACAATGCCTTGCTGTATTGCATCGAGCATATTATCAATACCTTTTTCCACATCGGATAATTGCTCTCGTAGTGCAGGTAAAATCGAATTGCTTTGCATTTGCAGATCGTAAAGCCTATAAGACAACTGTTCCATCAATTTGTCGTCCATGATTTTTTTCATAACCGCATTGATGACAGCGCTTTCGATTTTTTCTTTGGAGATGGCTTTTTTGTCGCAAGAATGACCTTTCTTTGCATTAATACATTTGTAATAATGGTAAACGGTTCCGCTCTTCCCTTTGCCGCTTTCACCGATCATCATTGCCTTACATTTGCTGCAAAAAAGGTGTGTGGTGAGCAAATACAAATCTTCCGCTTTATGGATCGCCGGAGCGCGGGTATTTACGGCAATTCGCTTTTGTACTTTTTCAAACAAGTCTTTTTTTATGATTGGAGGGATTGCATTTTCTAGAACAATATCTTTAAAGCGATATTCTCCGATGTATTTGCGGTTGGAAAGCATTCTGCGCACATTGTTATAATCGAGTGATTTTTCGTAAGCCTTTTTACCGACCTTCTTTTTCATCCGAACGGTAATTCCCACGCCGCGGGCATTCATATCATCGATAATGGATTTTATCATTTCGCCGTCGGCATATCTTTGAAATATTTCTTGTACGAATGGTGCTTTCTTTTCGTCTATCTATAAATGCTGTTCATCATCCAAATAATAGCCGAGTGGAGTAATTCCTCCGTTTGACATAGCCTTCAGTGCATTATCCGTCATTCCGCGCGTGACTTTTTCTCCAAGTTCAACAGAGTAATATTCTGCATAACCCTCTAAAAACAAAAAGGCGATCCCGCCAGTGGGATCGCCCTTATTCATTTATTATACCCATGCTATACAAGCGCAAAAAAGCGCTCTTTTGATAAATCAAACAAGATCTGCAAGATATTTCCTCAGCTTCATGAGTGCTGGCACGTCCGCGGGCGCCCATTCCTCTTCTTTCAGTTCATCCGCTGCAAGAAAACGAAGCGCTTCGTGTTCGGTGCAATGAAAATCGGTAAGGAATTCGCATAAATATATGTGCAGCGTGATACAAAAATCCGGATATTCATGCGTCATATCCAGAAAATGCGAACAGACGCGGATATCCGCGCACAGTTCCTCTTTCACTTCCCGAACTAGCGCCTCCTCGGGCGTTTCGCCCGCCTCGATCTTCCCGCCTACAAATTCGTATTTATGCGCTACGTACGCATACTTGCTTTCGCCCCGCTTGGCCGCCAAAACCTTGCCGTCCTTTAGCACGACCGCCCCGACGACTTGTAAATGTTTTTTCATGTCATTCTCCGAAAAGAGAGAAAATGCGCACCGCATTTTCTCTCTGCCTTTTTCTTTCTATGAAACCGAATCTGCCCGATTACGCTCCGCTCAGTGTACAAGCGATCCGATCTGCGCGTCGTCCGCCGCAAAAAGGACACGGCATGTTCCGTCTTCGTTCGTGCTCGCCAGCAACATTCCGTTCGAATATTCGTTCCCGAATTTGTGCGGCTTCAGATTGACCAGCACCACGATCTTCTTTCCGATGAGCTGTTCCGGTTCATACTGATCCGCGATCGAAGATACGATCACGCGCTCGCCGATACCGTCATGTAAAGTGATCTTCATCAGCTTATTTGTCTTACGCATGGGCTTCGCCGCCAAAATTTTACAGATACGTATATCATTTTTCGCAAAATCTTCCAGCTCGATCTGCTCTTTCAAAGGCGCCGGTTCCGCTACAAATGTATCTTCCGCTACTTTCTTTTCTTCCGTCTTTTCGACTGCTTTTTCTTCCGCAACCGCGTCAGGATCTTCCGCTTCCGGCAACGAAAAATCCAAAAGTTTCAGATACCGCTCCGCATCGACGGCAAACAAATACAGATACAGGCGCGGTCCCTTGTCGCGGGCAAGGATCAGATTATATACATCCTTGAAAAATTTACTCTGCACTTCCTTCAAAGCGTTCTTATCTTCCGCTTTATCCGGATAGACGCGCTTGGGGATCGCATAAAGTTCCGATTGCAGAGATTCCAGCGTGTATCCGCCCTTGGCGATATATTCTTTGAGCTCTTTTACGCACTTTTTCTCCGCCTCATCCATTGTGCGGTAATATTCCCAGTTGCGTTTTTTCAGAATAATATATTCACTTTCCGGCGAACAGGTCTTCAGCCAGAATTCCGCTTTGGCAAAACGCTCCGAAAAATCTGCGATCTTGTACGGCGTTCCGATCTTCTCAAAAAGCTGTTCCATCATCTGCGCATTGAAATTGACAACCGACCCCAGATCGACAAGCTGCCCCATCGGAACAGGCATGACTTTCCGCCCTGCAATTTCACAATTCTCCATCACGCGCGCGACAGCTTCGCTCGCCGTACCGTCCCGATAGGACGTCAGCATTTTGTCAAATTCGAAATACTGGCGCAAAATCTCATCCGAAAGACAAAAATCAAAGGCTTTCAAAGGTTCCGTCTTTGCATACAGCCACAAGATCACTTCCGGCTGGTATAATTTCAGCAGAAAATCGGGCGTCATGTTGAATCCGGAAGAGCCGCTCATCTTACCGACACTGCCCTTGATCCCGATAAATTCGTACCCCTGGAACAGCGGCGCGGGATACCCGAATACTTCGCGCGAAACATCTTTCGCCGTATCGTAACTTCCGTTCTTCGATGCATGATCTTTGCCGCCCGGTTCAAAATCGACCCCTTCCGCAAGCCACCGCATCGGCCAGTCCACTTTCCATTGCAGTTTGCAGTTATGATCTTTGGTAAAATCAAACTCGCCTTCGTGCCCGCATTCACAGACATACTTCGCCTTCGTACAGTCTTCCGAAAGCCACACGATCTTCGTGCTGTCTTTCCCGCAGTGCGGACAGAATATGCTCACCGGGTAGTAATTTTCCCGCTCTTCTTCCGTAGCATCCTGCGTGCGGTGCTTATCCAGTATGTCAAATATCTTCTTGCGGTTCTTCAACGCAAAAATAATATGCTCCGCATATCTCCCGCTGCGGTATTCCTGCGCCTGAAAATGATACTCCATCTCGATCCCGAAATTCTTCAGAGAGTTCATGAATTCTTTTTCAAAATGCTCGGCATAACTCTTGCAGCATCCGAAAGGATCGGGGATATCCGCATAAGGATACCCGATGTATTTTTCAAATGAATTGTTGCCCAGATGATCGGCCACGTTCTTCGGCACTTTGCGAAGTCTGTCATATTCGTCCCAGGAAAAAAGAAGCTTCGCTTTCTTGCCGCGTTTTAAAAGCGCTTTATATACAAAATAACTCGTCGCTATATCGCGGAAATTACCGATGTGCACCGATCCGGACGGCGATATCCCTGCCGCACATACATATTCTTCCTTTTCCGGATTGCGGCGGATGACCTCGTCCGCCAACTTGTCTGCCCAATACATACTAAATCTCTCCTGTGCTTGATTCGCTTACATTTGTGTTATTATAGCATATCCGCCGACCAAAAATCAATAAGTATGCGCCCGAAACCAAAAAAATTCTGCAGAAAATGATTTGCTTTTATCCTGCATTGTGTTATAATACACTTTATCTTTTACAGGAGTTCTGCCATGAAATTCACCCGCGGACTTAAAGACGGCCTGCCCATCGCTTTGGGATATGTCTCCGTCGCTTTCGCTTATGCCGTCCAGGCTGTCGGACAAGGATTCCCGCCCTGGTTTCCCATTTTGATCTCTGCCACGAATTTTACGGGAACCGGTCAATTCGCCGGCACCAATCTTATCGCCGCAGGCGCCGGAATCGCCGTCCTCATTGCCACTATGTTTGTCATCAATATCCGCTACACTCTCATGTCTTTCGCCCTTGCCCAGAAAATGGGAAGCGGCTTCCCGCTTTGGCAAAGAGCCCTCATCGCTTTCGGCGTTACGGATGAGAATTTTGCCGTCGCGATACGACAACCGCAAAAGCTGACATTCCCTTACCTGATCGGACTGATGTCCTGTTCCTTCTGCGGTTGGCTGGGCGGAACCGCTCTCGGCGCAGGAGTCAGCGAACTGCTTTCCGCGTCTCTTGCCAACGGCGCAAATCAAGCCTACTACGATATGCTCATGAGCGCTCTCAGCATTGCCCTCTACGCCATGTTTGTGGCGATCATCATCCCCCCGTCCCGCGACGACATGCACGTTTTGCTGCTCGTCGCTGTTTCTGTCGCCGCAGGATGCCTTTTTTATTTTATCCCGACGCTCGCCTCCCTCCCCGCAGGATTGAACATCATTATCTGCTCCATCGTCTGTACGGCCGTTATCGCATACTTCTTTCCGCACGAAGAGCACACCGAGAGTCCTACGATACCGCCTGCCGAGGAAAATTTGCAAGCCGACCAAAACGCAGAACATTGCGGCGGTAATACCTGCGATCGCGCCGAAAGCAGGAAAGGAGGCTGGCTGTGAACGCTACCCTTACCGATATGCTTGTGGGATGTCTCGTCATGTTCGCGGTTACCTACGCCACAAAAGCAGTTACTTTGCTGTTTTTTAAAAAAGATATCAAAAGCAGATACATCCGCTCTTTTCTGTATTACCTGCCTTACAGTGTGCTTGCCGTCATGGTTTTTCCCACCATTCTTTTCTGCACATCCTCCATCTGGTCGGGCATTGCCGGAACTGCCGTCGCGCTTTTGCTCGCATTTTTCCGAAAAGGCTTGCTGCCCGTTTCGCTCGCCGCTATCGCCGCCGTATTTGCGGTCGAATTGTGTATGTATCTGATCTGATCCCCCGCAATTTTGCAACTTTACGATTTTATCAGAGCCGATACTGCGCAGATTTTTTAAAGGCGGGAGCGCCG
>ERZ1108163.147-NODE-147-length-8861-cov-3.877356_pt1 | contig 8861 bp, 7 predicted proteins | sample MGYA00403699_ERZ1108163 | MGnify/ENA primary metagenome ERZ1108163 (study PRJEB35170, sample SAMEA104062405) | human gut metagenome | biome: human gut; feature: human-associated habitat; material: faeces | place: Denmark | collected 2012-04-30 ... | reverse complement strand
GCTCTTCCGATTTGAATCGCTAGCTGAATTAGTTAATGATAATAATGAATTGTATAACAGAAAAATTAGCAACAAAGAATTCTTGAAATTATGGAATACTTCAATGCTAAGACAACCATTATATAAAAATACTTATTTCGTAATTTCAAATAAATGATATATTGGTATAGTTAAATAAATTAAGGCAAACTAAAACCGGCATGATTATCTATGCCGGTATTTTTTTAAGCTTGTAATGCAGCAATTCTTTCAGTAAGAGCGTTCTTATATGAACTGATAGCTGCTTTAGCTTCTTGTGTGCTTTCAGAAATAACGGAGTCAGTACTTGTTAATATGTAACTAAGTTTGCTTTCTAATGTTGTTAATTTTTCAAGTGAAGCATTTAATGCTATTAGATCACTTGATGAAGCAACATCAGCAGGTTTTACGTCGTATGTATTAAGTGTTTCGACAACCCAGTTTTTACTTTCGCCAAGTTTGAGACCAGCTAAATAAGTAATAGCTTCTTCTGTATCATAATTGAAATCAGAAATCAAAGCATATAATGATTTTTGTCTAGCTTTCAAAACGTTATTAAATGAATTTGTTTCATCGAAGTATTTGCCGATATATGTTCCATCTAAATATAAAGGCATAATGACATTTTGTAATGGATTGACAAAGTCTTTTTCAGTTAAATCACTAACTTCAGAAGCACTTTTAACTTTTTCTTGAGCAGCGACGATTGAGTCATAAACGTATTTAATAGAAGCGCCATAAGCAGCGTAATCTTTTTCTGTAAATACAAATCCTAACATACTGTCAATTGTTCTTTCGTCAAAGTATGTTAATGGTTTAACTTCATCTGTACCGATATAAATGGCACTTGTTAATTCTTTAACAAAATCGACTGCAACCTTTGACATATCACCATCGATTACTTCATCGACATATTTATCAAGTATTTGAGAAATTGCTTCGCTTGTAACAAGGAATTGAGCTTGTGTTTCAGCTTCTTTAATAGCTACATGTTCAGTATATGCATCAATAACTGATGTAAGTTTGACTGTTAAATAAGAGTTTTTAATGATATTTGAATCATCAAAGTTCATAATTTCTTCGATTTGGTCAGCAATTTCATCCCAGTTTTCATCGGTCCATTTGCTTACATCAGCATCGTAAGAGGCAATAGCACTTTCGAATGTGGATAATAAATCCATACCTTCAACATATGAAGTGAAAACTTTATTATCACCAGATTCATCAACTCCTAATACATTGAGGACATTACCAACTTTTTCTTTGGTACTTGTACTTGCATTTTCAAGAGCTGTTTCAGCTTCTGTAATGACTTTATTTTGTTCTACAGCTGATTCTGCTTTATAAGAAATATTTTCACTTGCATTAACAACATTTTCAACAACTTTTAAGGCGTTGAGGGTATCGACATAATCTTGTTCGTATGTTGTTGATGGGAAAACATTAGATGCTGGAATTGTATCTTTAAATTCGAATTTTAATAAACTATCACTATATGTAAAGCCATTAACTTCATTTTGTGTTCTAACATCAACTAAAACATAGTGGTTAGGTGTTCCAAATGAAGAGCTTCCAATTACATCAGTAATTTTAGGTAAAGTGACAAATGAAGCGTAGTCTTCAGGAATTAAACTTGCCAATAAAGTATTTAAATTATTAATTCCTTCATTGTTTAATTTAATACCGACTTCACCTTGACCCATGGTAATGCATAAGCTTGATATAACTTTAATAAGCTTACCAAAGTCAATTTCGATTTCTGGCAATGCAACATTAATATTAGCCAAGAAAGCTAAAACTGTTTTGAAATTAACTTCACCTAAATCTTTGAAGTTGTTAAGCATCATCATAACTTGGGCTATGATTTCATTTATATCAATCATTGTTGTACCAAGTGAGTGTACTTGATCAAATTCATATTGGCCACTTTCTTCACTTAATACAGGTGCATTTGAAGAACCCATGACAGAAATGTATAACTTGCCATCAGCATTATAATCAAAGTCGATTGATTTGATTTTTGGTGCTTCATCTTCAGCGTAGAAGTCGCCATAGGCAAATGGTGTTCCATCAAAGAAGTTGACTAAACTACCATCTCCACTTCCTGTTAAAGCACCGACAATAGAAACTAAAGAATTAGCTAAACCATAGAAAGTACTTGTAGTAGTGCTATTTGAACCGCTAACTCCAAGAACTAAATCAGATCTTGAACCAACGTCGATTGAGAAGTGGAATTTGACATATTGCAAAACTTTATTTGGATCAATTTCTTCATTAGCTACTTGATAGTTTAAAGACATTGGTACATTGAGATTTAAACCTACATTCATAGCTCCGCCAGAGATAGGTAACTTTAAATTAGCATCTAAAGAGCCTGACATTGATTCGATTTCGCTATATGTATATTCTTTTTTAATATTTGAATTAGTAGTTGAACTTGTACTGCTATCTGTCGAAGGTTTAGATGCCGACGATGAATTACTGCTACTGACTGGGGCAGATGAACTTGAAGTGTTATTTCCACCACATGATGTTCCAACAAGGGTAGTAAGCAATGTTGGTACAACTAATAAAAGCGTTCTTTTTTTCATATTTTCTCCTTTTTAAAATGAATAAAATCTTTTATTATAAATACAGAAAAGAGTTCATAGGACATCTTTTCTAATATTAGTCTATTTACTAAATATTGTTTAGTCAATTGTTTTATGATTTAACTATTAAACTAAAATAAATATACTTAGCTGATATTAAATAATTAAAATTTTCATTTATGATATAATTAATGACAAGGGGTAAACAATTATGACGCAAAAAGAACTAATGCTTAGCGGTGAATTATATAACGCTTCTTCTGACGATTCACTTTATCCAGATTATGTAAAAGCTAGAAATATATTAAGTAAGCTAAATACAATGTCATTTGATGATTTAAGTAGAAAAGAACTTATAAATAATCTCTTTGGAAAAATAGGCAAAGATTGTGCGATAATTACACCTGTATATTGTGATTATGGATCTAACGTTTATATTGGTGACAGATTTTTTGCTAACTATGATTGTATCTTCTTAGATGTTTGTCCAATTACTTTTGGAAATGATGTTTTTGTTGGACCAAGATGTACTTTTGCTACAGCTTGTCATCCGACAGATTATTTGACTAGAAATGAACATCTCGAATCTGGAAAGCCTATTACTGTAGGTTCTAATGTGTGGTTTGGTGCTAACGTTACAGTGTTACCTGGGGTTACAATTGGCGAAGATGTTGTAATAGGTGCTGGCTCAGTCGTTACTAAAGATATTCCAAGTCATACAATTTGTGTTGGTAATCCTTGTCATGTTATAAGAGAAATTACAAATGAAGAAAGACAGTATTGGCGCGGGCAAGGCAAAAAATGGCACGATATGTTCGATAATAAATAAGGTGAATATATGATTTATTTCTTTTATGGACCTGATTCAACTTTGCTTTCGCAAAAAGTAAAAACAGAAGTTAGAGGCAAAGTTGATATAAGTGATCAGCTTCAATTTATCAAATTCAATTCGTTTCAAGACACAGTTCAAGATGTTGTCATGGAATCTTTATCGACTTCTTTTTTAGGTGAGCCTAAAGTCGTCGTATTAGAAAACTGCTATTTCTTATCAAATTCTAAAGAGAAAGTACCACCACTTGATAAGCAACAAGATTTTAAAAGTTTGATCGATTATATTAATTTTCCTAATCCAGACACTAATCTATATCTTCTTATGGTTGGAAAGCCGAATAAGAAAAGTGAAATTGTTTCACTTTTAGAAAAAAAAGCAATCGTTGTTGAAGTAAATAATTTGACTGATGAAGAATTTGTCGAAACAGCAAACGCTTTAGCTAAAGAATATAATGGTGATATCGATAGAGAATCAGTAACTGAGATTATTAAACGTTCAGGTAGAGACTATACAATGTTTGTCAATGATGTAAGAAAGCTATTTACATATACAAACCAAATACGAATTATGGATGTTCAACAATTAGTTAATAACCCTTTATCTGATGATGTATTTAGTTTGTTTGAATCACTTATAAATAATGATAGACCTACTCAAGCAATTAGAATTACTAGAAATTTATTTAAGATGGGTTATGACACATATAAATTACTTCCAGTATTAGCTTCTCAATTTTCATTTTTAGCCGAAGTTGCATATTTAGATAGCCGTGGTTCAACAGAAAAGGAAATTGCTGATTCATTAAGATGCCATCCATATAGAGTTAAATGTTCAAGAAGAAACCTTAAATATTTAGATTTTAATATTATAATTGAAATAATGGCAGACTTAAGCGAGTTAGAAAGGAATTTAAAATATAACTTAGACGATCCTCAAACAGCATTAGAGCTTTTTATATGTAACTTTAGGAAAAATTATCTAATGAGAAAGTAATTTGTTAATATCGAAATTTTGTTTAAAACTTTATATAAGAAAAAGTTGAAATTTAGTTAGTTTTTTACTTTAAAATCAATTTTTTCTTGATAATTAAATATCATTCGTGATAAACTTAGTTGTTATGTGAAAGGAGTGACAATATGGCTCAAATTAAATCCCAAAAAAAGAGAATTCTCACAAACGAAAAAGCTAGAGTTAGAAACGCTGCAGCTATTTCTGCATTGAGAACTGCTACAAAGAAAGTTCATAAAGCTGTCGAAGCCAAAGATCTTCCATTAGCCGAAGCCAACTTGGCCGCTGCTGTCTCATTGATTGATAAATCAGTCTCAGATGGCCGTCAACATCAAAATACAGCTAACCGTCAAAAAGCTAGCTTAATGCGTCTTGTTGATACCATTAGAGGTTAAGTTAAATAATTGAAGTCGTTAGCGACTTCTTTTTTTTATCAATAAATTATTATTGCTTTAAATAATTAAAGCATGAAATTATCAATGTAAGCGCATAGCATTTTCTTTCATTATGAATGAATTTCGCTTAATTTAACTGGATTGTATGACAAAATACGTACATATTTAGACATTTATGAAAAAATAGTATACCGCTTACATTAATTTTTTACGAAAGTGTTCGACTTTCATAGCAATTATCGATATAATGTTAATAGATACAATAAAAGGAGTGCTATACATGCTATACAACAAATATATTGATCACACTTTACTTAAACCAGATGCAACTGAAGAACAAATTAGAAAATTATGCCAAGATGCATTAGAATATGATTTTGCCTCTGTCTGTGTTAATCCAGGTTATGTACCACTTTGTCACGAATTGCTTAAAGGCAGCGATGTTAAAGTTTGTACAGTTATCGGTTTCCCATTAGGTGCCACTCTTCCTGCTGCTAAAGTATTAGAAACAAGAGAATCTGTTTTTGCTGGTGCTCAAGAAATTGATATGGTTATTAACGTCGGCAAACTCAAAGACAAAAAAGATGATTATGTTAGAGAAGAAATCACTAGAGTTAAACATGCTTGCCACGGTCATTTATTAAAAGTAATTATTGAAACTTGCTTGTTAACTGATGAAGAAAAAGTTAGAGCATGTAAATTAGCTGTCGAAGCTGGTGCTGACTATGTTAAAACATCAACAGGTTTCTCAACAGGCGGTGCTACAGTTGCTGATATTAAATTAATGAGAGAAACAGTTGGCCCAAACATTGGTGTTAAGGCTAGTGGTGGCGTAAGAACTAGAGAAGATATGATTGCTTTAATTGAAGCCGGTGCTTCAAGAATCGGTACATCTTCTGGCCCAAAATTAATGAAAGAGTAAAAACTTCTCTCCAAGTTTTTCATAAGTTATCACTAATATAATTAGTGGTTAGACGTTGCCATAGTGCAACGTCTTTTTTTTAACCATAAAAAAACTGTAGCTTTGTGGCTACAGGAAATAGTTGTGATTATTTTAATAATATCTATCGATATCTATTATTCTAGGAACAATCAATGGATCTTTTCCACTTTCTTTACGCAAATACTTTGTTAGTCTATCTATTAAAAGTTTTTCTGCATCCTCGCAAGAAAGTGATTTTTTAGTGCATAATTCTTGAAGAACTTTTGTGAAGATATTAAAAACTTCCTTAACAATATTTTCACTATCTTTTAAGAATATGAATCCACGCATTTGAACGTCAGGAGATGATATGACTTTTCTAAGTTTACTACTGACTGTTACGGCTAAGACTATAACGCCATCATCAGACATTTTTTGTCTTTCTTGAAGAACAACTTCTTTGACGTCTCCAACTCCTATACCATCGACTAATAAGTCTCCTGATTTTAAGACAGGCATTGGTGTTAAATGTGCTTTTCCATTGTCGTCAAAGTACAATATCATACCATTGTCAGCAATGAAAGTATTTAAGTGTGAATAGCCGTGATTTAATGAAAGAGCAATCTTAGCGTTAGCCATCAATTGTCTATATTCTCCTTTAACAGGCATATAATATTTGGGCTTGAAAAGAGAAAGTATCATTTTTAAGTCTTCCTCTTGTGCGTGCATAGAACTAATTTTTTTTCTATTTAAATTTATGACTTTAGCTCCAGTTCTATATATAGCATCGATTGCTTCAGTTGCTAGTGTTTCAGTTGCTGGTACACTTGGACAGGCAACGATAAATGTGTCTTTTTCTGAAAGGGTTAAAGCGTGTATCTTTGTTGCACCGTTACCAATAGCTTTCATAAAGTCAAATATTTCTTCACCTTGACCAGTAACAAGTATAACAACATCAGTTGGTGCTACACGACCAATTTCTTCGATAGGTAAATAGTTAGCTTTAGGAATAATAAAGTTTCCGTTTTGATTTAATAATGGTAAAGCATTAATTAAAGTTTGGTTTGTTAAGCATATTTTTTTACCATTTTTAACGGCTAATTCTATTACTTCAAAGTTATTGTAGAAGTTTTGAGTGTATAAAGCGATAAATGTTCTTCCTTCTGGATCTTCGATATATTGGTGAATTAGCGGAGTAATTTTATGGTTTGGTGAGGCAATACCAGGTTTATCAGCACCACTTGATTCAGATAAAAGAAGAAGTGTATCTTTTGTTTCCGCTAATTTAGCTGCTTTTGGCAAGTCAAAGGTGAATTTTTCCATAGATCCGAAATCGGAGATAAAATCACCAGTGTAAACGATATTTCCATAAGGTGTTTCAACGGCAAAACCAAAAGAATCACTGACTGAATGAGTTGTAGAAAAGAAGCAAAACTTGTGACCACAAATAATTTTATTTGATGAAGGTTCAACCGGGATAAAATTAAATTTTACGCCTTTAAACTTTTTTTCGTAATCAATTTTAATAAGTGAAATGGTTGTTGGTGTTGCGTAGACTGGAACATTAACAATTTTAAGTAAGAAAGGTAATGATCCATATTGATCGTCATGACCATGAGATATAATTACAGCTTTAATTCTATCCTTATTTTCTTCCAAATAGCTAAAATTAGGTATAACTATATCAACACCTGGTGAAGTTCTATCAGGATACTTTAAACCACATTCGATAACAAAAATATCGTTATCCATTTCGATACAATATAAGTTTTTACCATTTTCATCTAGACCACCTAGTGCATAGACTTTTAATCTAGATTTTTTAAGTTCTTCAGATAGTTCCATTTTTTCTCCTTATCTTTTTATCTTTTTGTTGCGTAGAAGGCAATAACCAAGCAATTTGCACCAGTATGAGCTCCGATAATTGGCCCCATTGTTGAGTAAACTACTTCTTTGACGTGATATGTTTCGAGTAACTCTTTACCAATAATTTGAGCTGTTTCAAAATCATCGCCATGAGTTACAAATACAACTTGGTTTTCTGGTTCGACTGCAGTTTCCTTAAATTGTTGAAGCATAATAGCAATAGCTTTCTTTCTACCTCTAGTATTAACCATTGGTATAAGTCTACCCAAATCATCGACGTGTAAAACTGGTTTGATACCTAATGCTGTAGCAAGTGCAGCTTTAGTGGCTGTTAAACGACCACCTCTTTTTAAAGCGCCTAAATCGTCAACTGTAAACCAGTGAGCAATATGCAACTTGTTATCTTCGATCCATTTAGTGTTTTCTTCCATAGACATTCCTTCGTCTCTGTTTTTGCATGCTAAATAGACTAATAGTCCTTGACCACATGAAGCACAAAGTGAATCGATAACGATAATGTTTGCTTCTGGATGATTTTCTTTAACTAAACCGGCAGCTGTACAAGCGCTGTTATATGTTCCGCTTAATGCACTACCAAAACTAATTAACATAATGTTATTTGTTTTTTTGAGTAATTCTTCAAATTTAGCGATAAATGTTGAAGGTGTAATTTGAGATGTACGTGCGATTTTTTTAGCTCGCATATCGACATAGAATTTTTTAAAATCGTATTCACGACCATCTGGATAGTGATTGTATGTTTTTCCACCTATCTCAAATTGTAATGGCAATACTTCAATATTGCACTTATTGACAAGCTCTTGAGATAAATCAGAGCATGAATCGGTTAAAATGATATATTCTTTGGACATTGTTTCCCCCTGTTTATAATAATTTGTGTTTTTGTACTAAAATCATTATATAGTATATCAAGAGTACTTCAAAAAGTATATTTTAAAGTGTTTATTTAATGTAAAAAAGATGTTTAATTTATAACTAATATGTCTATAAATCGATTATATCTTATTTTTAGTGTTAATTTTGTTACTTAGGTAAATGAATAGTGAAAGTAGAACCGCAATTTAATTCGCTTTCGACTTCTATTGAAGCGTTAATAATTTTTATTATTCTCCAAACTAACGCTAATCCTAAACCGTTACCTTCAGAGTGGTGTGTTGTATCCACTTGATAAAACTTGTCGAAAATTTTGTTAATATTTTCCTTAGCTA
>ERZ1108163.143-NODE-143-length-9066-cov-9.650205_pt1 | contig 9066 bp, 10 predicted proteins | sample MGYA00403699_ERZ1108163 | MGnify/ENA primary metagenome ERZ1108163 (study PRJEB35170, sample SAMEA104062405) | human gut metagenome | biome: human gut; feature: human-associated habitat; material: faeces | place: Denmark | collected 2012-04-30 ... | reverse complement strand
CGGCAAGATGCCGGGCATCGCCGCACGATCATATCCGCACCTAAAAAATATAGACGCCCGAACGCGCAAAAATTGCGCGTTCGGGCGTTTTTTTGTTCTGTTTCCGCTCTATCCCTTTCTTCAATCATTCCTATGGGCCGTATTTCCTCATAAAACAGGCCTTAAACGGGCGGCACGCTCATTTTCGGACAGGAAGTCATAAAACATAAAACACGCCGCCTTGGGCTCGACAGAGGCTTTAAACAGATTTTACCGTATTCTAAAACGCAAAGCAAATTTTTCACCCGACGCGCATCTTATCGCGGTGCGCGTCGGGCTTCTTTCTGTGCAAAGAGTGCACGACCCCGTGCGATAGTGCAATGGCACCGTGCCGAATGCAATTTCTCGCAAAAGCGGTACAATGCCGCGTAAAAATATTGGTTTTCAAAAACAAATCAGGCGCGCAGGCCGTATCCGCCCGTCAGCGGATCGCGGAAGAGAAATATTTCGGGAGGAAAAAGAGTAAAAGTCATATAGCAGACAACAATAACGGCAATTCCCGCCAGAGCGGCGATATTCCGGCCTTTTTTGAGCGGCGGCAGAACGAGTATCCCGTACACCGCCGCAAACGCGGCTAAAACGGATATAAAATAAATGACGATATCCGCCGCAAGGAAAGACCTTCCCGCGATCGCCGTATACGCATAGAACAGGGCGGGTATGAGCAGCATCGGCAACGCGAGCGCCGCAAAAAAAGCAACGATACAATTTTCATCGGGCAGAAAAATCATGCCTGCAAGAAAAAAGACAAGAGTCGGGAAAATTGCCAGCTTCAGGTGTTCCCAGGTGCTCTCGTTCGCCGCAAAAAAAAGGCCCGCCGCGCGATTATAGCCGCTCCATTCGTAAAAAAAGTGCGAGAGCGCCCCGATCACCGATACGAACGCAAATCCCGCCAAACAAAACCAGAAAATCCGCTTTTTTTCCATACTGCCATTGTATGCGCGTTTTTTCCGTTTATGCCCTTTTTTCCGAAAGAAAATACTCCTTAAAGACAGACATTTGTCTAATGTATTTTTCCTTTTTGCCTGCAATCGGCAAAGTTTGCAACGTTCAGCCGAAAAACACCGCACCTTTCTTGCGGCGACAAAGCCTTCCGTTGTACGTTCGCAAAGCGCCTGCAATGATGCCCGTCTTTTGTATGTGCAACGGTAAAAAGAGCGGCAGAAGAACGCCTGCAACGAAAAACGCGGCAGACGTCTGCCTGCCGCGCAAAATTCGCAAAATTTTTCCCTATTTCAAAGTTCTTTCTCGAATATACCTACGTCAACCGGCATTTTGCAATACGCCGAAAGTCGGTTCAAAGCACTGTTTGCAAAAGGCGGTCTGCCCGCTATGTGCACAGACCGCTTTAAATCGCAAAATTTTTGCTTTTTTTTCTCTTTTCTGTCGGAAGGATTCCGTTCGGAAAAAATCCGTTTGCGAAATTCTTGCATTCTTGCTGCAGATTTTTTCTTACCTCTTTGGCAGATTGCGTCTGCCGTTTTGTGCGGCGCAAAAGTGTATCCGCATGCCTGCGGGCACGGGATCCGCAAGGCAAAAATTTTTTATTCCTGCCCCTGCAAAACTGCGCCGTCTGCCGCGTCTGCCGCATCTATTTTGCGGAACTCTTTCCTTCTTACGAGAATGAGGCAGACAGCGTGCGCGAGAATGGTAACGATCCAGCTGATGGGGTAGGAGAGATAGAGGTTCACGAGCGTTCTGTTCGCGGCAAAAAAGGTATAGATATACACGATGCGCAGTCCGCACACGCCTACGATGGACATGCACATAGGCAAGACGGAATGTCCCATGCCGCGCATGGAACCGACCAGCACTTCCATGATCCCGCACAGGCAGTAGGTCGTGCAGATGACGCTCATGCGTTCCACGCCCATCGCCATGACTTCGGGCGATTCGGTATAAATCCCCATGAAAAAAGATCCTGCAAAATAGACGCCCAGTCCCAGCGCCAGCCCGATGAGGGTAACGATGAGAAGACTGTCCCAGAACACCGCATCGATGTTTTTCTTTTTATGCGCGCCGTAATTCTGGCCTGTAAAAGTCAGGCACGCCTGCGACACCGCGTTCATCGTCGTATAGACGAACCCTTCGATGTTCGCCGATTCCGCGTTTGCCGTGATCGCCACTTCCCCGAACGAATTGATAGAGGACTGAATGATCACGTTCGAGAACGAAAAGATACAGCCCTGCACGCCTGCGGGTAGCCCGATGCGCAGGATATCGCCCAGCGCGTCTTTGTGAATGCGCAGAGAACGCAGCCGCACTTTGCAGTGTCCTTTCAGGCGCACCAGGTGCAGGATGACCAGTGCGGAAGAAATCATCTGCGCGATCACCGTGCCCAGCGCCACGCCTGCCACGTCCATTTTGCAAACCGCCACGAAAAATATATTCAGTCCCACGTTGGAAACGCCCGCCGCACACAAAAACAGCAGGGGATTTTTGGAATCCCCGCGCGCACGGCAGAGCGACGATCCGAAATTATACAACAGATTGAAAGGCATTCCCGCAAAATAGATCTGCAGATACAGCGTCGAAAGGGGCAAAACGCTGTCCGCGGGGACGTTCATCATGAGCAGCAAATATTTTGAACAGCACACCCCGCACACGCCCACGATAACCCCGCCGATCAGGCTCAGAGAGATCGCCGTATGCACCACACGATCCAGCCGTTCCTCGTTTTTCGCGCCGATCCAGCGCGCCGCGGCGGTACACGAACCCACCGAAAGCCCCAAAAACAAGTTGACCGTCAAATTGATCAGCGATCCCGTCGATCCCACGGCGCCCGCCGATACGTCGCTCGCAAATCTGCCCAGCACGATGATGTCCGACGCATTGTACAAAAGCTGTAAAATTCCCGTCAGCATGATCGGAAGGGAAAATAAAAAGATCTTTCCAAGGAGCGGACGCTCCGTCATATCCAGTTCTTTATTCTTCGTTCTCTCTCTCATAGTCAAAACATTATAGTACGCAAAAGCGCATTTGTCAAAGTTTTCCGCCGTTTAATTTTCTTTTTCGGAAAGTTCTTTTACTTTTCCGATCACGTACGATTCCGCATTCATGCCGATCACAAAAAAGGCGACCCCGAACAGCGGCAAGGCTATGCACAGTCCCGCCACTTCGTTCAGAACAAACCCCGCAACCGCCACGATCGCCGCGCTCAGAACATAAACCGCCGCATTCGACACCAACAGTTTACAACAGTTCTTTACCGTTACCACGCTGCGGAAGGGGAGTACCTTCCGCCCGTGCAGAAGATACGCTTCCAAAAGCGACACCGCTCCGAACAGAAGAAGCGCCGCCAGTGCCGCCGCAAATCCCCAGCCCGGTTTTACCGATACCCGCGTGCATACCATGAGCAAAAGGGTCGCAAATACGGCATCGAACAGCATCCCGGGCAGAAGATTGCGCCACCCACGCCGTGCGATCTCCCTGCGCACAAGCCACTGCGTCAGAAACAATCCGCACGCGAGCCCCAGCGCCGCAAACACCGCAACAACCACAGCCTGACGCACGATCCCTTCCGCCGCCGCACGGATCAGCTGCTCCGCTTCCGCCGCATAAGCATCATAATCTTCCGCGAACGGTTTCACGCACTGTTCCAGCGTTTCGTTCAGCCATGACCTGTTCAAAACCTGCAAAACAGCCTGCAACGGATTGCTCCAGTCCAACTCCGATACCCGCATCCACAGGCTCTGCATCATTTCGCTTCCGCTCAGCGTGCTCTCCCCGAAAATCCGCTGCATTTCTGTCGCAAAATTTTCCAGAATCTCTCCCATACGCGGCAGACTCACCGAAAGCCCCAGCACCAAACCGAAAAAAAGCACGCCCATCGGCACGAATACGTACTTTAAACCTTTTAAAAAATTGCGTATCCCCTGTAAAATCATTTTTTCTCCCCGCTTGGAACGTTTTTGCACGTTCCAAGCGCCTCTAAAATAAAAAAACACCCCGTTTGCTGTATGCAAACGGGGTCAGATCCATTATTCTTCATCTTTCGCGGGTTTATCGTTTTCCGCCTTTATGTCGTTCGCGTTTCCGAGGAAGGTTCCGAAATAGGGCTGCCGTTTGGAACGGGGCAGTCCCGAAGCGCGCGGTTTGTCGTCGCGGTTAGAGAATTTGCGGTCGCGGTCAAAACCGCCTTTGCCGCCGCGTTTATCGTCCCTGCGGTCGCGGTTGAATCCGCCCTTGCCGCCGCGGTCGAACCGAGGTTTCCCGCCGCGTCTGTCCGGCTTGTCCGCACCGGGTTTGAGGTTGTTCGGGATCACAACGATAAAGCGATTGGGCTCTTTCCCTTCGCTCGCCGTCTTAACTTCCGTACTGTCAGCCAGCGTTGCATGGATGATGCGGCGCTCGTAGGGGGTCATCGGCTCGAGCGAAACCTTTCTTCCCAGCCGTACCGCTTTCTCCGCCAGCTTCTGCGCCAGTCTGCGCAGCGTCTGTTCGCGCTTTTCGCGGTAATTTTCGCAGTCGACCACCACGCGTTTGTATTCTTCGCGCCCGATGTTCGCAACCGCGCCCGCCAGTACCTGCAAAGCGTCCAGAACTTCGCCTCTGTGCCCGATCAGCGCATAATTGTTATTCGTTACCACGTTGATCTTCGTGTTTTCTTCGTTTTCTTCCAGTTCCGTCGTCGCATTCACGCCGAGAAGGTCAAACAAACCTTCCAAAAATGCCATTGCTCTTTCGCCGTCCGTCTTTTTCTTGGAAACCGCGACGCGCGCCGGCGTTCCTTTGCTGAACAATCCGCCCTTTTTTCCTTCTTCCAGGACTCTGATCTCCGCTTCTTCTTTGGTGAGCCCCAGCGTTTTCAGCCCGTTCTCGACGGCCTCTTCCACCGTCTTTCCGCTGAATTCGTATTCCGTCATTGTTTTTTCCCTCCGTTCCGCGTGCTTTCCGGCTTTCTCGCCGCCTGCGGAATCCGCTTATTATATTTTTCCTGTATTTCCCGTTCTTCGATCGCACGGAATTTCTTATCGATGACCAGATTGATCAGCAGGGTACTGATGATCCCGTAAATACTGCTCGTGATCATGTAGATGGAGAACGCGGCACTGTAAAAGAATGAGAAAATACCGAACATGATCGGCATGATGATCATCATCATTTTCTGTGTTTTCTGACCGCGTCCGTCCGCCGTCTGCAATTCGTTCTGCGCCTTCTGGCTCTTCATGATAATGAACTGCGAGAGGAACATCGACCCGATGGAAATGACGATCAGGATATAATAGCCGTTCGCGGCGCTTTTTTCCGCGCTCAGATTTTTGGTGATCTCATCGTACAGATCCTGGCTCATACCCGATTCTTTCTGCACGGGGTGCTGATAACTCGTATCGGGCAGCCAGATATTTTTCACCCAAAGGAAATGGGAATTTTTCGTTTCGTACTGTGCCTGTGCGGCGTTTCTTCCGATCCTGCGCATGGCGAGCACGGCCTGATCGTCGCGGGAAAGATCCTTTCCTTCCTCGTTTTCCTGCGCCCAAGCCAACGCATCGGAAAGCGTCTTGTCCGAACCGTTTTCTGCCGCGGCAAAGAGTGCGTCGGTGCGCACGTAGTAGATGGGATCGCCCGTCGGGATCTGATTCCAATCCGCCGCTTCGTTCATGCCGTTGACTTCGTTCGGATCAAGCCCGTCGGCAAGGTTCGCTGCGCGCGTAAGAACGACGCGGATGAGTTTATCCTCGCTCTCGTACGTTTCGACGCGCGTATAAAGGCGCGTACCGTCTTCGTTGAGCTTGTCCGCCTGCGTATAGGTGATCGACACGGGATCCGACTGCGCGGTGTCGGGCGCATACGCGAGCACGGCATTGTTATAGGCCGCCGTCATATTGCGGTAAACGTCGACGTTGGTATAAGCCGAATAATCGGAAAACGCACCCAAAACCACCATGAACAGTACGATCGTTACGATCATGGGCAGGCAGGCGCCCCAGAGCGAATAGCCGTTTTTCTTATACATTTCCATCATTTTGGAATTGTACATCTGCTGATCGTTCTGGTACTGTTTTTGCAATTTTTCCAGCTGCGGGCGCATTTTTTCCATTTTCAGGCTGTTTTTGCGCATCGCGGACTTGGAATAAATATCCAGCGGCAGGGTGATGGTTTTGAGAATGAGCGTAAAGAGGATGATACCGAGCCCCACATAGGGCACGAGTTCAACGATCCATTTTACGATGTTTCCCAGAAAGTTCAGACCTTCCCCGAAAGCCGCGTCGTGAATGAAAATGGTCGAATCCAATAAATATAACATTGTTTTCTTAAATCCAAAATAAATTTTCGGCGCAGGCGCCCATACGGCGCGCGGACCCGAGCGCAGTCAGTAAAGCCAACGCACTTTGAAATAATTTTCCGGAACAGGGTCGTAGCCCCCCTTGGAAAAGGGGTTGCAGCGAAGGATGCGCCAGCATCCGAGCAAAATTCCGATCAGTACGCCGTGATTGTTGATCGCTTCCAGCATATACTGCGAGCAGGTAGGGCGGTACAGACAGGTCTTGTGTGAAAAATATTTCTGATAAAACACGATCAGGTGCATGCACGCCATTTTCAAATAAGGTCGCAGCACCGTCGAACGCAGATACTTCCACGCCCTTCGCACATCCTGCCGCGTCATGAGAGCAGGCCTTCTTTCCGCAAAGCGGTCCTGAGGCTGTTCCGAAAACCCGCCAGGGTATATTCTTCCGCCTGTTTGGGGATCAGGATCACCGCGTATTCGCCTTTCAACGCCGCACTTTCCGCGCGGAACGCTTCCCGCAGCAGCCGCTTGATCCGGTTCCGCTTTACGCTCGACCCGTGTTTCTTGCTCACGCACAATCCCAGAGCCGTTTGCTTTGCAGGCCGATACAGCAGAATTAAAGCAGGGGAAAAACATTTTTTTCCCCTTGAAAACAATTTCTGAAAATCGCTGTTTTTCTTTAACCGTTTATACAAACCGCACCTTGCGCCCTTCCGTTATGCGCTGAGCTTCTTTCTGCCCTTGTTTCTCCTTCTCTTGAGCGTCTTGCGTCCGCCCTGCGTCTTCATTCTCTGACGGAATCCGTGTACTTTGCTTCTCTGTCTCTTTTTGGGCTGATATGTTCTTTTCATGGTATCCCTTTGCTCCTATATTAAATATTGTCTTTTTTAAAACCTTTTTTCATTATACATAAAAAAACTTGTCTCTGTCAACCGTTTTTATGCCGTTGTACGCACGGGAAGTATCAAATAAAGGTAAGAATCTCCTTCGGCAGGGGTGAGAACGCAGGGCGCCACCGCTCCGTTGAATCCGATCCGCACCGTTTCGTCCGTCGCCGCGTTGAGGCATTCGCTCACATATTTGCAATTGAGCGCGATCTGTACGTCTTTTCCTTCCAGCATGATCTTGACGCTCTCGTTGACGCGCCCGATCATCGTATTCGACGAAACTCCCATGCTCCCTTCGCGGATATCGAAGGTAACAATGCTGTTCTTATCCGTGCGCGCCAGTACCGCCGCGCGCTCCACGCTCTCGTTCAGCGCTTCTTTTTCCACCACGATCTCGCTCGTGAATTCCTTCGGCACGATGTTGGAAACGTTCACGAATTCGCCTTCGTACAGTCTGCTGGTCAGGACCGTATCGTCGATGCTCACCATCAGCATGTTTTTCTGCACAAAGATCTCAATATGCTCTTCGTCCGCGCCCAGCATCCGCCCGATCTCGTTGAGCGTTCTGCCCGGGCAGATGATCTTGATATCTCCCGTCATGCTCAGAATATTCTTGCGGCATACCGCCATCCTGTATCCGTCGAGCGCGGTGAAGCAGATCCTTCCGTCCTGCGTCTGCACCAGCACCCCTTTGAGCACCGGCCTGGAATCGTCCTGCGCGCAGCAGAACGTCGTCTTTGCGATCAGCTCTTTCAGATCTTTTGTCAGAAGTTCTACTTTCTTTTCCCCGATATTCGCGTCGATCGCCGGGAAATCGTCGGCATTGAGAAGCTGCATCGAGCTTTCCGAGTCCGCATAGGTGATGATCACGCGCCCGTCTTCCGTCGCCAGCGTGATCTGCTCGTTTTCCAGTTTCTTGATAAAATCCGAAAAGAACTTTCCGGGTACGCAGATCGCACCTTCTTCCAGTACTTCCGCTTTGATCTTGCGCTGGATCGCGATCTCTCCGTCCGTCGCGATCAGAGTGATCGAATCATTTTCCGCCGTGATCTTTACACATTCCAGGATCGGATTGGTCGTCTTCGTGCTGCATGCCTTCGCTACTTTCAGCACCGCGTCCGATAATTCGATTCCTTCGCAGATGATTTTCATATCTTCCTCCTGCCGTCCTTTCCGCTTTTTTATCCCGTTCTCTCTCTATGCGCGGAAGAACTTAATATTAATTGATTTATTTATTGGTAGATATAGTAATAGATTGTGTAGAATTGTGTATAACTCGCTTTAAATCCGCTTTCTTTTTTGAAAGCGTGCTATCATTATATAAGAAATCAAAAGAAAAAGCAAGCCGTTCAAGCGCAAATCGCTGTGGATAACCGTACTTTTTTTTGTGGATGGAATTGTCAGTAAAAAGTGGATGAGTGGATAAGTCGGGAGAATTTTTTTGTGCGGCAGCGGCAAAATGAATACTTGTCCACGTCAAAAAGGACAAGTTGTCAAGAAAATCACAGGAGTTATCCACAATTATCCACAAACGCACAGCGCTTTTTCAGCAAAAAAACGGCCGTCAAAAGTGGATCCTGAAAAATTAAATAAAAAAATATGGAAAGGGGTAAGAAAGGGAAAATTTTGTAAACAAATCTGAAAAAACGTTTGCAAAGTACAAAATGTATGTTATAATGAAATCATGCAGGACTATAAAAAGCTGATAGAGGAAGGAGAGACGGGCGAAAAGTTCAAGGAATTTTATCGCCTGCTCACGGAATACAATGAAAAGGTGAACCTGACGCGGATCACGGACGAAGAGGAATGCAAGGTCAAGCATTTTCTCGATTCCCTGGCGGGGGAGAAATATTTTCCGCAGGGGGATCTGTGTGCGGAAGTGGGATCGGGGGGAGGATTCCCGTCCATACC
>ERZ1108163.124-NODE-124-length-10676-cov-6.956407_pt1 | contig 10676 bp, 10 predicted proteins | sample MGYA00403699_ERZ1108163 | MGnify/ENA primary metagenome ERZ1108163 (study PRJEB35170, sample SAMEA104062405) | human gut metagenome | biome: human gut; feature: human-associated habitat; material: faeces | place: Denmark | collected 2012-04-30 ... | reverse complement strand
GTATCAGGGAAAGTATATGCGATACCGCGGCCGTAAAACATTTACGGCCGCGGTATCGTCTTAAAAATGATCGAGCGGGTATTATTTTATGATCAAAAGCCCTAAGATTTATCGCAGAAGGAAGGGAAAGCGGAAAAGAAGGAGGAGACGAGAATAAGAGGAGAGAAATGTGATAAAATCACGAAAAAATAGTTTTTTTTGCCGCAGTGCTTGACAAATGCTGATATGCGGAATATAATGGCAATGAAAACTGAATATCCGGTAAGTAAGGCTCTTACGGGGATATGGGCTGTTGCCGCAGAGCGATGGAGACATCGTGCGCAGGTCTGAACAGGTTGCGTCGAAAGCAAGGCGCGACATAATACAGCTTCACCGCCCCTTAAAGTTAAAGCTCAAACGGTGCAAAGACGATTGAATACAGCTGCGCGCCGTTTTGGCGCGCGGCTTTTTTCGTACGATCGCGGCAATATTGCCGGGCGAGACAGAGAACTTTCCAAACGCGGCAGCGGAGGGAGTGCTGTTTTCGGAAGGTCGGAAGATGAGGACGAGAGCGAACCGCAAGAACTGAAACGCGGAAAGACTTTTCCGTTACGGAGGATATTTAGTAATAAAAAAGGAGGATTCGAACATGGACGAAGGATGCGGCAGCCGAAGTAAGAACCGAACGCGGTGCAGGGATGATGCGTTGTGTGTATCCGTTCGCCCGTTCGGATGACTTCGGCTACCTCTCCGATGACAAATCGAAGGAGGTGGCTATCATGGCAAAAAAAATCAGGAGACTGTTTCTTGCGGGCATTGCGGAGAGCGTGATGCGTGCGGAAGAGGCAAAGGCGAGACTGAAAAACGCGGCGCTGTCCGCGCCGGAAGATGTCCGCGATATTTTGGGTACGGCGGAGGACGGACTTACGCATGCGCAGGCGGAACAGATGCGGCAAAGATACGGAGCAAACGTTCTGCCGACGGCGCGGAAACGGGGCGTATTCGGGAGGCTGGCTGCGGCGTTCGTGAATCCGTTTACGGCGATCTTATTTGTATTGGCGCTGGTTTCGGTCATGACGGACATTGTCTTTGCCGCTCCGGGAGAGAAAAATTATATGACCGTGCTGGTGATTTCGTGCATGGTCGGGGTATCGGGGATCCTGCGTTTTGTACAGGAGACGCGAAGCTCGAATGCGGCGGCGAAGCTCGCGGCGATGGTTTCGGCAAAATGCGATGTTCTGCGCGGCGAACGGCAGGAGATCGACTCTTCCGATCTGACGGTCGGGGATATCGTTTATCTTTCCGCGGGCGATATGATCCCGGCAGATCTGCGGATTCTGACGGCGAAAGATCTGTTTATTTCACAGTCTTCGCTGACGGGGGAAAGTGTGCCCGAAGAAAAAAATCCCGCGCCCGTATCGTCGTTTGCGTCCGTTTCCGCGTGTGAAAACCTGGCGTTTTGCGGCACGAATGTCGTAAGCGGAAGCGGTACGGGGATCGTTTTGGCGACAGGTGCCGATACGGTGCTCGGAAGTACGGCAAAGACTCTTTCGAAAAAACCGGAAAAGACGGCATTTGAAAAGGGTGTTGCGTCGGTCTCGCACATTCTGATCCGGTTTATGCTGTTCATGGTCCCCGTCGTTTTCTTGATCAACGGCATCACGAAAGGGGATTGGCTGGACGCCGCATTGTTTGCCGTAAGTATTGCGGTGGGGCTGACGCCCGAGATGCTGCCCATGATCGTTACGACATGCCTTGCCAAGGGAGCGGTTACGCTTTCGCATAAGAAAGTTGTGGTAAAGAATATGAATGCCGTTCAGAATTTCGGATCCATGGACATACTCTGTACGGACAAAACGGGTACGCTCACGCAGGATAAAGTGGTATTGGAATTGCACCTGAACGTGGATGGGAAGGAAGACGCGCGCGTTCTGCGGCATGCTTTTTTGAACAGTAATTACCAGACAGGTTTGAAAAATCTGATGGACGCGGCTGTGATCGAACGCACGCGCGAGTTGTGCGCTTCGGGTGAGATTTTGGACGACGTACTTAAAAATTACAGTAAAACGGATGAGATCCCGTTTGATTTTGAGCGGCGCAGAATGAGCGTAGCGGTACAGGACGGTGCGGGGAAAGTACAGCTCATTACGAAAGGAGCGGTGGAAGAAATGCTCGCGGTCTGCTCCTATGCGGAATTGGACGGCAAAGTTCTTGACCTGACGGATGAAGTGAAAGCGCGCGTGCGCCGTTTGTCGGAGAGCCTGAACGAGCGCGGGATGCGCGTGCTGGCTGTGGCGCAAAAGCGGTTGGAAGCAGGTGCGCAGCTGCGGGTCGCGGATGAGTGTTCGATGGTACTGATCGGCTGCCTTGCATTTTTGGATCCTCCTAAATCGACCACAGTGCCGGCACTGGACAGACTCAAAGCTCTCGGAGTGCGCGTAAAGATCCTGACGGGAGATAATGAAAAAGTTACGGCTTGCATTTGCCGTAAAGTAGGACTGGATGGCGAACATGTCTTGTTGGGCGGAGAGCTGGAAGAACTCAACGACGAAGAGCTTGCCAAAGCGGCGGAGAAGGCGTCCGTGTTTGCGAAACTTTCCCCGGCTCAGAAAGAGCGGGTCGTACGTGTGTTGCGTGAAAACGGGCATACGGTAGGCTTTATGGGCGACGGCATCAACGATGCTCCCGCAATGCGTGCGGCGGATGTCGGTATTTCCGTGGATACGGCGGCGGATATCGCAAAGGAATCGGCGGACGTGATTTTGCTGGAAAAGGATTTGACGGTGGTTGCGGACGGCGTTGCGGAAGGAAGAAAGACATACGCGAATATGATGAAATACATCAAGATCACGGCTTCTTCCAATTTCGGAAATGTTTTTTCCGTTTTGGCGGCGAGTGCTTTCCTGCCGTTTTTGCCGATGCGTTCCGTACAGTTGGTGCTTCTGAACCTCGTTTACGATCTTTCCTGCACGGCAATGCCTTGGGACAATGTGGAAAAATCGTGTCTGGAAAAGCCGTCGGAGTGGGATTCCAAATCGGTAACGCGGTTTATGATCCGTTTCGGACCGCTCAGTTCTTTGTTTGATATTCTCACCTACGTATTGCTGTTTTTCGTTGTTTGTCCTGCGGTTTGCGGCGCGCAGTTTGCGGCAATCACGGACAGCGCACTGAAAATGCAGTTTATCGCATTGTTCCAGACGGGGTGGTTCATCGAGTCGATGTTTACGCAGACGCTGGTCATTTATATGCTCCGCAACCCGCATTTGCCTATAGGGAAAAATCGGGTTTCCCTGCCCGTATTGGCATTGACTCTGTGCGGTATCATTTTCCTGACGGCGGTGCCCTTTACGTTCGGTTCGGCGATCGGGCTTTGCCCGCTGCCCGCTGTGTATTTTGCTATGCTTGCGGGGATCGTCTTATCATATATGCTGTTGACAACTTTTGTCAAAAAAATGTATGTAAAAAAATACGGAAAACTCATATAACGGTGCGTTGTTTTGTATTTTTGTGCGGCATTCGAAAAAACGGAAAGGATCGCAGCAGTGTGAAGGCTTTATTCGAGTGAAAGAGTTAGACGAAAAAAGATGCGCGTCGGAGCAAAATGCACCGACGCGCATCGGGTTCGTATTGAGACCGATCCCAAAATATCGAAAAGGAACAAGAATATAAAAGGCAGGAGAACGGTGGCTCCTGCCCTCATTGGGTTTATTCTGTTTTTTCTTGAAGAAGTGTCCAGGTTATTCCTGCGCAAGCGGAAAGCGTGGGCTCGAAATCGTGTCTTATAAGTTTTTCGATAAATCCGAGGGGGGCCCTCTGTACGGCCGCGACGCGCAGAGCCATGCATTCGGATTTTAAAAATTCATCCAGATTTTTCAGTTCGTCGCGTTTTTTTTGATGCGCGAGCCGCGCGTATGTCCGAACGATCCTGCCGCAGATAAAATCAAAGCCGCATTTGTATTGCGAAGCTGCGAGCGTGCCTCTGATGTTTGTGAAGTAGTTTATTAGATCGCGTAGTTTGTCTGTCGTTAGCGGGTCGGAAGCTGTATTGCGATAAAAGGGCGAACAATTGCTGAAATAAAATGACTGCGCGGACAATGCCGGGGCAAACGGAAAGGGCATGGGGAATCGGTCTGTCGTTTTGCTGATTTTTGTGTACAGTTCATGCCTGATCGCGCATCCGAACGTCAGGAAATGATCGGGATTTTCAAAAAAGACAGAAATATTTTGTTCTTTGGGGACGGCATGATTTTTTTGATGCAGCGAAAACAGGATGGCGTCTTCGCTGTGCTCGTTGAGTGATTTATAAAATTCGACAGCCTGTTCGCAGGGCCGGCAGAATCGGTCGGCAAATAAAATATATTGTCCGGACGGCTGTGCGTCGGGAGCGTCCGTTTTCAGGTAAGGGAAAGCCGCGGCCGCTTCCTGCGCTCCGGAAAGGATCGCCTGCGCGTCTTGCGGAAGGGCGATCAGAAGCTCTCGTGCGTAACGCTCTCCTTCGATGATCAGCGTTACGGGACGCAGTGTGTCTTTGACCGCAGATGGCTGTTCGGTTGTCTTTTTTCGTCGTGAGAACAATCCCATAAGAAGCTCCTTTTTGTTATTTTAACATATTTGGAGGCTTTATACAAGCGGGTTCAGATAAAAAACAATTTTTTGCTTGCAGATAACTTGGCGGAACGGATCTGCGCCTGAGACGATCATAGCCCTTGGCTGGGTCGATTGCGAAAAGAGCCCGAAAGGGAAAATTACCCTGATTTATGCGGACGGGAGCGGAATTTTTGTTTTTCGTATCGGATATGTGAAAACAGACGGAGTCGGTGCGGAAAAAGTGTTTTGCCGTTCTTCAGGACTCTCCATGTCGGAATTTGGAGGGAATTCGGCGGTTTGTTTTTATATAAAATCGATTGCCGTTTCCTGAAAATCGTGCTATAATTTATTTCATGATAGATTGGAAAAAAATACGGGTGGTTATTTTTGATCTGGACGGCACACTGATCGACAGTATGGAGATCTGGCGCGAAGTAGACGAAGAGTTTTTTGCACGCCGCGGCATGCAGGTTCCCGAAGGGTATCAGGCGGCGATCGCGCATATGGGTTTCCGTGAATGTGCGGCGTATACGGTTCGCAATTATACCCCCACGGAATCGGAAGATGCACTGATTGAGGAATGGCAGGCTTTATCGATGTCCAAATACGGAGCGAAGGACGGGGCAAAGTATTTTAAGCCGCGGGCGGTGGAGTTTGTCCGTCTGTTGCGTGCGAAAGGAATGAAACTTTGTGTGGCGACGGCTTCCGCTCCGGAGTTTTATCTCCCCGTTTTGCGGGCGGGCGGCGTCGAAAAATTGTTTGACGCGTTTGTTACGGTGGAAGATGCAGGGAAAAACAAGAGCTTCCCCGACATATTTTTAAAGAGTGCGGAAAAGCTGGCGGCAGATCCGTCGGAGTGTATCGTATTCGAAGACAATCTGGCGGCGCTTCTGGCGGCAAAAAAGGCGGGCATGCAGACGGCTGCCGTATACGACGCGCAGACGGTTGCGCAGCATGCGCAACTGCGTCGAGAAGCGGACGAATTTGTCGAAACATTCGGGCAAATGATACAGGAAATCAACGGAGAGGAATAAAGAATGTATAAATCCAAACTCAGTCTGATAGAGACGGAGAAGGCTATAAAAGAGATCAAAACAGTATTTGAAAAGACGCTGTCGGATGCGCTGAATCTTACAAGAATAAGTGCTCCGTTATTTGTATCCAGGGCAAGCGGACTGAATGACAACCTGAACGGTGTAGAACGGCCTGTGTCATTCGATATCAAGGCGACGGGCGAAACGGCGGAGGTTGTGCATTCTTTGGCTAAGTGGAAGCGCTATGCCTTGGCAAAGTATCGTTTCGGCGTTCGGTTCGGACTCTATACGGACATGAACGCGATCCGCCGCGATGAGGATTTAGATAACCTTCATTCGATTTATGTCGATCAGTGGGACTGGGAGAGCGTGATACGTCGGGAAGATCGCACGATCGGATTTTTGAAAGAAACCGTCCGAAAGATCTATGGAGCATTGCAGATCACGGCAGAGGAGATCTGCCGGGAATTTCCGCAGCTGGATAATTATCTGAGTGAAGATATCTCGTTTGTAACGACGCAGGAGCTGGAAGATATGTATCCCGACCTGACGCCCAAGCAGAGAGAGACGGAATATGTCCGAAAGAACGGTTCGTCATTTATCATGCAGATCGGCGGCAGACTGAAATCGGGACAGAAGCATGACGGCAGGGCGCCGGACTACGACGACTGGAACCTGAACGGAGATATCGTGTTGTATTATCCGGTATTGGATTGCGCGTTTGAAATCTCGTCGATGGGGATCCGCGTAGACGAACAGAGTCTGGTCAAACAGCTGAATGCGGAAAATTGCGCGGATCGTCTGCAGTATCCGTTCCACAAGGCGCTGGTCGCGGGAGAACTCCCTCTGACGATGGGAGGCGGGATCGGCCAGTCGCGGCTTTGTATGTTTTTATTGAATAAAGTGCACATCGGAGAAGTTCAGGTTTCTCTGTGGGATAAAAAAACAGAAGAATATTGTAAAGAGAATCATATTCCGCTGATGTAAAGGGCGGAATAAAAGGAGTATAAAGATGGATACGATTCGTTTGGAAAACAAAGGCAAGACAAAGATGATTGCGCATCGCGGATTGAGCGGTATCGAGCTGGAAAATTCGCTGGCTGCGTTCGTTGCGGCCGGGAACCGCGATTATTACGGTGTGGAAACGGACGTGCATGTAACGAAAGACGGAAAATATGTAATTTTCCATGACGACCGGAGCGGACGCGTTGCCGAAAAAGATATAGCTTTGGAAGAGGTGGAATTTTCACAGATCCGTTCTTTGCGTTTACAGGAACGCGGCACGGAGGGCGGATATACGGATATGCAGAAACCGCTTTCGCTGAGCGAATACCTTCGGGTGATCCGCCGTTACGAAAAAGTGGCGGTCGTGGAACTGAAAAACCCGATGAAAAAGGAAAGTATTTCAGAAATCACGGATATTTGTGCAAAGGAATACGATCTGAATCGCATCGTCTTTATTTCTTTTACGTATGAAAATCTCCAGACGCTGCGCGAAATTCTTCCCGATCAGCACGCTCAGTTCCTGACGGGTGCTATCTCCGATGAATTGATCGCAAAGCTGAAAAAAGATCGGTTCGGTTTGGATATTCTTTATACATCTTTGAACGAAGAATGGGTAAAGAAGCTGCATGCCAACGGGATCGAGGTCAATTGCTGGACATGCGACGATCCGGAAGCCGCAAAAAACCTGATCGCTTGGGGAGTGGATATGATCACCTCCAACATTTTGCAGTAACCGCAATGTCAACGTAAAAATTTGGCAGTAAAGAGCGGCGCGCAGAATTTTCTGCGCGCCGCTTTTCACGTTTCAAAACAAGAAACAGCCGGCATTTGAAATTTATCCGTTTATAAAAAGTTGTAAGACTTTTCTTGAAAAAAGCGCCGAAACGGCTCGTGCAGATTCTGTCCGTAAAAACCGATCCGATAAAGCTGCGCCCGCCCGAAAGCGATTTAGATCGGAAGCCATTTGTAAGCGGAAGGGGTTCCGCAAAACAAATACGTTTTCAGAACAGTTTGACCGCAGTAATGTTTTTTTCTTGCAAGGAAGGCAATCTTTTTCGGGAAAAGGTAATTTGCGTAAGAAAGATCGATTATTTTGCTTTAGAAGCGGAATTAAAGTTTAAACGGAAAAAGGAAATAAAAATGCCGCAAAACATCGTTTTGCGGCAAGAAGAAAGAAGAATCAGAGCTTTGGCTCTTTCGGTTCACGATTTTTATATGCGACGACGGCGTGAGCGAGCTGGTCGGGGCAGGAAGTATTGTTCCTGCATTTGATGCCTTTGAGGGTTGACTCGACTTCTTCGAGTGTTTTGCCCTCGACAAGGCGGGATACGCCTTGCAGATTTCCGCTGCAACCGCCGATAAATTTCACGTTGTGGATTTTATTTTGGTCATCGACGTCAAAGATGATCTGACGGGAGCAAGTACCTTTTGTATTATAAGTGAACATAGTTGTATTACCTCTGTAAGGGGAGAAAGGAGCAGACGGCTCAGTCTACGAGATTTTCGTAGATGACTGCATAGACATCCGCGGCTTTCAATTCCCATTTTTTGTAGATATTTTGTGCCGTTTTACGGTCGGGCACGACGAATTTTAATTCCAGCATAGGCTGGGCAGGCGCAAGTATCCGCAGAAACACGGTATAAGTTCCGTCCTTGTTCTGGTAGTAATCGGATTTGCATTCCTGGCGATTCCGGTAGCGCGCACTGTTGTTTTTGACGAATACCGATATTTCTTCTCGGGTGCTTTTCGGAATATTGATGTAAAAATTGGCAAGACAGCTTCTGCCGTCCGGAGTAATAGTATAGAGAGTATCGTCGTTGGTTTCTACCGTGCAGATAAAGCCGTCTTCCAAAAGTTGAGAGATGATCATGACACAGTCCATGTAATTGATCCAGTCATTGCTGGTGGAACACATATCGATGATCGTGCGTTCGGATAGGGCGCTTTCCATTTTGTCGAAGACGAAAAGCAATATTAATTTGTTTATAAATGTTTCGCCTTGGATCTGCATGGAAATCACCTGAGAGATTTTTCTTTACGGACAAAAAATCCGCTTTTTAAGAAAAAGCGGATAATTTCTGCCCCCTGTGCAAACGTAGATTGAATCCGCCGTATTAAGCGAATTTTTTAAGGGCTGCAACGAGGTCGTCGCAGTTATCGGAGTGAATCTCGACGACAAGAGGTTTGGACAGGTCGAGACTGAAAATACCGAGAATGGATTTTGCGTCTACGACATATTTATCGCTCTTTAGATCGATCTCATAGGGATAATCCTGCACGATTTTAACAAACTCTTTGACGTTCTGAGCCATTTGCAGAGAAATTTTTACGGATTTCATAAAAGCCCTCCAAATTTGATTTTCTATATTATACATAAATTTTTCGGGAAAAGCAAGATATTTGCGAAAATTAACTTAATAAATTCTGATTTTTGTGCTATAATGATAACCGGCGGAGAAAAGTTGTAAAAACTGCACAGAAAAAAAGGAGATAGTATATGGATACGGGCAGGGAACAGATCGATTTGTTTTTGCGTCGCTGCGACGAATTGATGCAGTCGAAATTTATCATAGCAGATACGAAGATCGGGGAACTTTTGCAGGCGATCGCCGCATCCGATCTTTTGTATGCTTTTTTCAGGGACATCACGAAGGATTTTGATTATCCTGCGGCGAAAAACAAATATATGCACTATGCCCCGTACGGAAAGACGCAGAAAAAATTGCTGTTTCCGGAAGATCCTGCGGAAAAGCTCGCGTTCATATTTTGCCTTTTGATGGAATTCGACAACAAGACTTTGGACTTGGGCAGATTTTTACAGGAATATTTTTATGAAGACGGAAGCTTCTATGAAAGTTTCTATGCCTTTTGCAACCAAGTCGTAAAACCTTTCAAAAATGCGGTCAGAGTCATGTTCAGCGATTCTTTCGAGACGGCGTCTTTGACGTCGGAAACACAGGATTCGGGATCATCCAAACGCAAAAAGAAAGGGACGTATGGTTGTTTCAGTGTTGAAGAGGAGCGCAGACAACTCTACTCGTCCTTGCTTCCCGATGAAAAGAAGGTGGACGGCATGCTCTTGCTGAATGCGCTGGAGAAGGCCAAAGATAAAGCACTGCAGGCAGCGCTTTTGTGCGGATACTTTTATTTTGCGCAGGCGGCGGGAAGAAAGCAGGCGGCGGAACAGGCAGCGGCAGAATTGGAAAAGAGGAAGGAACGGTTATGAATCTGACGGAAAAGACGATTAAAAAGAATGTGGTATACCGAGGAAAGATCATTGTAGTTCGCTGCGACGATGCGCAGCTCCCGAACGGAAAGCCGTGCACGCGTGAAATGGTGGATCATCCCGGCGGGGCCTGCGTGTTGTATGTGCGGGACGGAAAGATCCTTTTGGTTCGGCAGTTCCGATATGTATACGGCGAGGAATTGCTGGAAATACCGGCAGGGAAACTGAATCCCGGGGAAGATCCTGCAGCTACGGCCGCAAGGGAACTGGAAGAAGAAACGGGCTGGATCCCCGAGAAGGTTGAACATTTGTATACGATGTATCCCACGCCCGGATACACCAATGAAAAAATTTATATTTATCGTGCGGAAGGTGTGCGGGAGGGTACGGTTCATCCGGATGCGGACGAGTTTGTCTGCGCGGCCTTTTATCCCGTGGAAGAAGTGGCGAAAATGATCCGGGACGGAAGCATCCGCGACGCAAAGACGATCATAGCCGTGCAAAGATATCTGCTCGATCATTCCGGCCGTTGAAAGACTGTCAAAAAACAGTCGGGACGTACGAGAAATCCGCATACGTATATTGAATTTTTGTATTCCGGTGAAGGGCTTTAAATATTTTAAAAATCGAGTCTGAAACAAATGCGCCGCAGCGAATAAATCGCTGCGGCGCATCTGTGAAAACGATTTTTTATAAAAAGTTGTGCTTTGCGTTAGTGTTTCCTGGCGCAATGAAATTTTTTTGTGGTTATTTATAATTTAGGTGTGATCTATGGATGTTTAAGTCAGACGCCCGTTTGCGCAGATACTGTGCAAACGGGCGTAAAATCAAAAGCGCCTGCGGC
>ERZ1108163.118-NODE-118-length-11127-cov-3.521676_pt1 | contig 11127 bp, 10 predicted proteins | sample MGYA00403699_ERZ1108163 | MGnify/ENA primary metagenome ERZ1108163 (study PRJEB35170, sample SAMEA104062405) | human gut metagenome | biome: human gut; feature: human-associated habitat; material: faeces | place: Denmark | collected 2012-04-30 ... | reverse complement strand
GGAATGATTTATCTATTAATATCGGCTATTTACTATTAAAATTTTTATCTTTAGATGAGTTAAAGGCTATTTTGTATCATGAAATAGCACATTATAGAAATAAAGATTTAGAATATACTGAAAAAATATGTAAATTACAAAATAAATTTGACTCGGTTTTACCGCTATATTCATATAAACTTTTATGTCCATTTGCTCTTGATTTTGAGTTGAAAAACGAACTTGGTGAATTTTTAGCTACAGAATATTATGAAAATAAGGCTGATGATGAAGTGTTAAAGAAAAATGTTTCTAAAGATTTTGTAAATGCCTGTGGCAAAATATTTGGATTAAGTAGAGTTAACACTTTAAATTATCCTGAAGTAGATTCCATGATTGAGGAAAGACAAAAATGGGATGAAGAATCAATTAATCTATCTTTGAAACTAAGATATGATTTATACAATAAGCAAAAGAAATACTATGAATTAGTTTCTAAAAAGCACGCATCAGAAAGATTTACAACACATCCAAATATCAGAGAAAGAAGAGAAAAATTTAATGTAGATGTCATTGACTTTAACATTACTGAAAACCATTATTTTGATGAAGACATAAAACAATACTTTGATATTGCTAATAAATATGCATTTGAGAGATCATATAAAGATGCCCTTGAAAGATATAAAAAATATAATGAAACGAAAAATGATATTGATATTAATGATTTATCAATTGTTACCGAATATGCAAAAACAGCATTTGAATATGAAGTGTACGATGATGCCAAGAAATTTGCTCGTAGGGCATTAGAAATTGATCCAAGTCTAAGCAGAATGAATTATATTTTAGGTTGGACACTAATAATGATTGATTGTGATGAAGAAGGTGTAACTTACTTAAAGAAGGTTATTGATGAAAATGAAGGAGATGAATTTTCTTTAAGTGCAATGCAGACTTTAGGAGATTATTATGTTGAAACAGAAAACGAAGAAGGAATTGAGAATATTAGAAATATTCAGGTAGGTGTCTATGATAAGGGAGAGGAGTATAAAGAAGTAACAACTCTAAAATTGAGCGATACATTAACTAAATGTGAAAATAAAGAAGTAATTGACAATGTAATAGATATTGCTAAGAACAGTTCAGACATTAAAGGAATCTATGCTGGTATTAAAACCATAAATCAATTTAAATGTACACATTTTGTAGTTATAATTGATGGTATTATAGAAGATCAAGAAGGTTTTAGTAAAACTATTAATTCAATAATTTCATATTTTAATTCGATTGAAGGCCACTATTGCATAAATACTATTCCTAAAATCCAATTATCAACTGCTCATAAGCTTTTAAGAAAAGATTTAATTGTTTATAAAAATAAAGAAAAAAGCAAAGCATGTGTTAATTAATGTGGGCTTTTGTTCAATAATATTTAGAATAAATTTAAAAAAAAGCTTGCAAATCAATATTGCTTATGTAATAATAACACATGCGTGGATCTGTGGTGTAGTGGCTAACATGTCTCCCTGTCACGGAGAAGATCGCGAGTTCGATCCTCGTCAGATCCGCCATCATTTGCAAGCGTAGTTCAATGGCAGAACTCCAGCCTTCCAAGCTGGTCACGCGGGTTCGATTCCCGTCGCTTGCTCCATTATTTGTAAATTCGTTCGGTACTTAACGTATCGAACTTTTTTATTATATAAAAGTGATTTGTTCGATCATGTTCGAACGTAAGCGTCAAAGCTATCCATATGTAGTTCGAACGTGTTCGATCCTTTAAACAAATTAAAATGTTCATTTCACAAAAAGTCGGTTAACCGTTAAAAAACTTAATGAGGCAATTTATGATTGAAATTAAAAGAGATTTTTACTTGAAACAATTGAAGGAAAAACAAGGCAATGGATTAGTTAAAATTATTACCGGAATAAGAAGATTTGGAAAAAGTTATTTGCTTTTTGAATTATATCGAAAATACTTGCTTCAAAATGGAGTTAAGGAAGAACAAATTATAGCTCTTTCTCTTGATAATGATGAAAACGAAAAATATTGGAATCCAACAAATCTTTCTACATATTTGAAATCAAAAATAATAAATGATGAAGATATGTTTTATATTTTTTTAGATGAAGCCCAACTTGCAATAACCAAAGAAGAATATAAAAACAAAAAACAAAGGTATAATAAAGTTATACAACATTATTAATAGCCTTTTAAAACATAAAAATGTTGATATTTATATAACTGGTAGCAATTCAAAATTCTTATCGTCAGATATAATAACAGAATTTAGAGGTCGTGGTGACGAGATTAGAGTTCATCCTTTATCATTTGCCGAATTTATGTCCATATACCCAAGTGATTCTTATTCTGGATATCGTGATTATTCATTATATGGTGGTCTACCATATGTAGCATCATTAAAAAAAGCTGAAGACAAAATAAAATATCTAAATAACATTTTGAATAATACTTATTTAAAAGGTGATATTGTTATCGATACATTAGTCGATATATTAGCTTCAGATACAGCAACTCTTACAAATCCAACTAAACTCTCTAATAGTTTTATATCACATTCCATAAAAACTAATGCAAATACAATCTCTACTATAGCAATAATCAAAATACAATTAAACTTTTAGAAGTAGATTTTGTGTGCAATAAAGGTAGCCAAAGCTATTATGTTCAATCAGCATATTCAATTCCTGATACAGAAAAAATGAAACAAGAGCAAGCATCTTTAGATAGAATAAATGATTCTTTTAAAAAAGTTATTGTAGTACAAGATAATATTGCTTCTTGGCATAATGAAAAAAGCTATTTAACAATTAATATTTTAGATTTCTTGTTGAATCCTAATAGTTTAGAATTATGATTTAATCAAATATAGTTTGAATGAAAATAATTAATCCAACATTTTGATTAAATGTAATTATAAAGTATGTTAAAATAGCACAAGTATAAATGAAAGAGAGTTTAGTGTTATGAATATTGCAGTTTATTTAGGCGCCAATAAAGGTAATGATTCTTCATTCGAAAAAGCTATCATTGAATTAGGCACATGGATTGGTTCTAATAATCACACATTAATATATGGCGGTTCAAAGTGTGGCTTAATGGGATTAATAGCTCAAAGTACACTAGACGCAGGCGGAAAAGCTATCGGTGTTGAACCACAATGCTTTATGGACGATGAAATTCAGTTTAATGGCCTAACGAAATTAATTGTTACAAAAGATATGTCCGAAAGAAAAAATAAAATGATTGAATTAGCCGATGCTTTTATCGCCTTCCCTGGTGGTACTGGAACGCTTGAAGAAATATCAGAAATAATGTCAAAAGTTTCTCTTAATCACTTAAAGGCACCTTGCATAGTTTATAATCTAAACGGATTTTATGACAGCTTAAAAGATCTATTAAATATTATGATTGAAAAAGGATTATCTACTGACGAACGTCAAAAAGATATTTTCTTTGTCGATAATATATCTGAAATAAATAATATAATAAACTCATTTAAATATTAATAAATATGATAAGACACGCAAATAAAAACGAGATAGAACAAATATTAACTATATATTTTGAAGCTAAGAAATTTTTACGTCAATGTGGAAACTTTGTCCAGTGGCAAGGTAACTTTCCACCAAAAGAATTATTGTTAAATGACATAGAAAATAACCAATTATATGTTTATGAAAATGAAACTGGTATACACGCCGTCTTTGCTCTAATTTTCGGAGATGACCCTACATATAGTGTAATAGAAAATGGTAGTTGGATTTCTTTTAAACCTTATGCAACTATTCATAGAGTAGCTAGTGACAGAACTATTAAAGGTATTACTAAGGAGATAATTTCTTTTTCTGAAACTAAAATTAATCATTTAAGAATAGATACATATATCGATAACCATATTATGCGACATATTCTCCAAAAAAATGGATTTAGTGAAAGAGGTACTATTTATATAAGTGATGGTACCCCTAGAATTGCATATGAAAAAGTAAATTACAACGATATTACAAAAGATTAACTTTCATTTGTAAAAAAATATATATTTGCTATAATCATAGCGATTTATTTTAACTAATAAATTAATTCGATTCGAAAGGTATATATTTACTATAAATTTAATTATATTTTATGAAATTACTAAGTATTATTTTCTTCATTTTAGGTCTAATAGTTCCTAATAGTTTTTATAGTCACTCTCATAAAGCTGAACCTAAAAAAATCAATTCAAATGTTAATAATTCAAACTTTACTAATCTAATTGTTTTAACTAAATTCAGCGATGAAGATGAGTTTATAGACGATAAGTATGGAAACGAAAACGTCAGATATATTATCGATAACATGTTTAATAATTCCTATTATTCTCTTAATAAATATTATCAATGTGTGTCAAATAACCTAGTTAACATAAATAGCATTTTTCTCTTTGATAACGGGAAATCCATAACCTTAGATAGACAACGTGGTTACTATGCTGAATATAGTGAAACAAATATAATAGGATATAAAGATTCTGGTGAAGCAAGCGCTAGACTCTATGATTTAAAAGAAGATTGGGCTAACGCTATAAACAAAGTGTTAGCAAATCAAGAAAGCCTATTTGATGTCGATGGAAACCCTATAAGTGATTACTCTATTTTAGATAAAAACAACGATGGAAAAATCGATGCAATAACTATTATTTACAAAAAATCACCAGATACACTTTCTTCAAACTGGGGCTCACCTTTATGGAATTATCAAGATATATCTAGTCTAGTTGAACTTACTTATGATAATAATAAAATACAAAGCAATTCATATTTTCAAATAACAGCAAACTTTTTTGATAGCGCCATCTATACTGATCCTGATGGATATTTAATCAGCTCACCATCAACTCTTATTCATGAATTTGGACATATATTTGGATTAAAGGATTTATATAGAAGCGATATGAGCTCAGCAGTCTACTACATGTCAGCAATGGCTAAACACATGTCTCCTATACCTCAATATATTTCTTCTAAAGAAAGAGAAGCTTTAAATTGGCTTAGTTCAAATCAAATACAAAAAATAACAAAAAATGGCAGTTATACTTTAAATGTTGTCACTGATCAAAACATTGATAATGTCATATCTTATAAAGTTGATTTAAATAATGGCAAAACCGCTTATTTAGAGTATCGAAACTTCGATAGCAAGTTAAATAGATTTGATAACCAACGTAAAATTCTAACTAAACTTGATGGAACTAACTCTGTTGGTATCACTGCAATGAAAAGTGGTTTAGTTTGTTATTTAATCGATTCTGATAAAAAATTTCCAAACAACTTAAACACATCTGGCAATAAGTGGAACTATCAAGTATTAGGTGGAACATATAGTACCAAAGTTGACGCAGCATTAGGACTTAATGATGAAATATCTTTATCTTATGACGTAGATGTATATGTAACTGATATAAGTGAAGACAAAATTACTTTTGACATAAGTGGAATTGTGGAAACAGAAGATAAAAATCCAGTTATAAATGACATAAATATAACAAAATATAAAGAAACAATGACAAGAAACGAATCTTTTAAATTTGAAGCTCAAATTAATGGAGATAATTTGGATGGTTCAGAAGTAGTCGAATGGTCTATTAAAAACAATACTAGTGACAAAACTTTTATAAATTCTGATGGAATATTGACTATTGGAGATGATGAAAATAGTTCTTCAATACTAGTAAGCGCTAAAGCGACAGAAGATATTGTTGCTACTTATACAGTTACTTTAAACATTATCCATTCCCTTACCCATTACGATAGAAAAGAACCAACATGCAAGGATGAAGGAAATTTAGAATATTGGTATTGTGATGAATGTAATAAATATTTTTTAGATTCAAATCATACTACAGAAGTAAATTACAATGATTTAATATTAGATAAAACTAATAATCACATCGAAATAGTCACTCCTGGATTAGACTCAACTTGTACTAAAGAAGGCTATACTGAACAAATTGAATGTTCAATTTGTGGCAAAATTATTAAAGAATCAACTGTGATCTTTAAAAAATCTCATACAATAATTACTATTGATGGTAAAGAAGCTACATGCGAAGAAGATGGATTAACCATAGGCCAAAAATGTTCAGTATGTAACAAAATTATTGTTCCACAAGTTATCATTCCTAAAAAAGGACATACACTAAGCGAATGGATAATTGATAAAGAAGCTACGATAGATGATGAAGGACATAGGCACATTGAATGCACTATTTGCCATAAAATTATAAAAGAAGAAACTATAGACAAATTAATCGCCGGTAATAAAGATGAAAATAATCTCGATAACGACAATAAAAACGAATTAATTGTACCTATAATTATTATTAGTAGCACTTCAATAATTACAATTGCTTCATTTATAATATTATTTGTCTTAAAATGTAAAAAGAAGTAAAGGAGAAAGCATATGAATAAACAAGCACTATTTCATCAATCTGACTCAACTTTAGCTTTTCCTATCGATGAGTCAACTATAAAAATTAGACTTAAAGCTGATAAAAATGATAACTTTGATTATGTTTATATAAAATATGGTTGCAAATATGATGGTGATGTTGGTAAACATAAAAAGCTAATGAAAATCACCTTTAGCGATACTTTATATAGTTATTATGAAGTTACTTTAAAGCTAAAAGACGTTAGATTATCTTATTACTTTGAAATATATGAAAATGGTCAAAAATACATATTTACAGAAGAAGGAATATTAGATAATTTTGATATGGAATACGCTTTTTATCACTTGTTTCAATTTCCATATATTAATAAAAACGATATAACTAAACAAATTCCTTGGACAAAAAGCGCTGTATTTTATCAAATCTTTGTCGATCGTTTTTATTGCTCTCAAAAAGAAAATAAAACTTACATCAATCTAAAATGGGGCGATTTACCTTCTCCACATTCCTTTGCTGGTGGCGATTTAAATGGAATTAAAGATAAATTAGACTATATTAAATCACTTGGAATAAACGTTATATATTTAACGCCTATATTTAAATCTGACTCAAATCATAAGTACAATATATCTGATTATGAAATTGTCGATAGTCAGTTTGGAACAAATCAAGATTTCGAAGAATTAGTCAATGAGATACATTCTAGAAATATGAAGATAGTTTTAGATGCCGTTTTTAATCACGCTAGCAACGATATTTTGTTTTTTAAAGATGCCCAACTTAATAAAGACAAATCAAAATATAAAGATTGGTTCATATTTAAAGATAGTGAATATAAAGAATATGAAAAATTTGCGCATGTTAAAGGAATGGCAAAATGGAACACTTCTTGTAAAGAAGTTCAGGAATATCTTATCAAGATAGGAACAATGTGGATCAAAAAATACCATATAGATGGTTGGAGACTTGACGTTTCTGATGAAGTTTCACACGATTTTTGGCGTTCTTTTAGAAAAGCTATAAAAGAAGTAAATCCAAACGTTATCCTTATTGGTGAGAACTGGCATGATGCTCACTCTTTCCTTAGAGGTGATCAATTCGATAGCATTATGAATTATTATTTTACTAAATGTGTTGTCGATCTTTTAATAAGTAATAATCACGATGCTAATGAAGTTTCTTTAAGACTTCAGGGATTATATTTAAGAAATATTGATCCAATATCAAATATGATGTTAAACCTTTTAGATTCTCATGATACTCATAGATTTATAAATTTAGTACACGGAAATAAAAATAAACTCTTGCAAGCTTTAGCAATGTTAATTTATTTTCCAGGTATGCCTTGTATTTATTATGGTACCGAAATACCTCTTGAGGGAGGTTATGATCCAGATTCAAGACGTTGTTTCCCTTGGGATAGAATTAATGAAAACAAAGAATATGTCAAACACTTCAAAAAAATATTAAAACTTAAAAAGTATAAGAGATTTGATAATGGCCTATTTAAAACATATTCACTAAACAATCTTCTAATTATGGAAAGAACATTAGGCAAGACAACTTATAGACTTATAATTAATTCAGATAATCCACAAGAATATAATTCTCATGGTGTAATTATTGATACAATTAATTATGAAAATAATATACTTAATGGTGATGGATATATAATTGAGGTTATAAAAAATGACTGATTTTAACGAATTAATAGATTTTTCAAAAGATATCGAAACAACTCTTTATGGCAAGCCACTTATTTTAAAAGGAGTTCATATGTACGAAGGACCAATAACTTTACAATATATTCCTTATGGTGGAATACAAAGTGTCTTTTATGGAAACTTAATTATAAATGTCAAAAACGGCTATGTTTGTCCTAATAAAATAATTTATGATAATGTAGAATATACACCAAAAGAATTTACTTCTAAATTTGAAGATCTCGTAAATCAAATATTACCAAACTAAAAGGCTCGCAAAACTGCGAGCCATTTTTTTTACATATAACAAATCTTATTTTGCAGTGCGAGCAAGTGCACCAGTGACTGCTGATAAGCCAAAGCCAATAACAGCAAGATAAGCACCAATGTTAGCGTTGAATGTGTAAGCAACAAGTGAGTTAGATGCTTTTCCTTGAGCACCTGCAATAATGATGCAAACAATAGCAACAACTGCAGCAAGTAAGCCTAAGCAAGCAAGAACAATAGAAATTAATCTGTTAAGTTTAGAAGCTTGTCCATATTGGAAGACAAAGAATAAAGCTAAGGCAGCAAAAGCTACTAAGACACAAATCTTTGTTGTTAAGACAGCACCTTCTGCCTTAAACTCTAAGTTCGAAGCTTGATAGAGAGATTTAACTCCATCAATATCGTCCAAGAAGTTGAAAGCGGTACTGGATGACTCACTGCTCAAAATTGTTTTAGCTGTCATATTCCAAAATGGAACTAAGAAGCTAACTACACCGACTAAAAATAAGACGAATGAAACGACTAAAAATAATGATTTATTCTTTTTCATAGCGAATAAATAACCTCCTGCGTATAATATACCAAAACTTAGTACAAAAATTAAGAGACAAAAGCATAATAAATGTACGAAATTTAAAAATCATTTTTATTGACACTATACCCTAGTGGGGTATATATTAATGCACGAGGTGATAAATATGGAAGAATGTTGTTGTCAAAAAAAGAAATCGACACCAAGAGATGAGGAAAGCAAAAAATCTATCGTCTCAAGAATTAATAAAATAGTTGGCCAAATGAATGGAGTCAAAAAAATGATCGAAGAAGTCAGATATTGCGACGATGTATTAATTCAATTATCGGCTATAGATAAATCCATTAAATCTTTAGCAAATATAATTCTCGACGACCATATGCACTCTTGTTTAATTGAAAACATAAAAAACGGCAACTATGAAGCTGTCGATGAAATAGTCGACTTATTTAAGAGGTTCCAATAATATGAAATTAAAATTTAATGTTGAAGGCATGACTTGTGCTTCATGCCAAGCACATGTATCAAAAGCTGTTGAGCAGCTCGATGGAACAAGTAAAGTTAATGTAAACCTTTTAAAAAATACTTTAGATGTTGAAGTTGATGAAGCTAAATGTGACGCTTCAAAAATTGAAGATGCAGTTCAAAAAGCAGGTTACAAAGCTTATATTCCAAACGCTAATAAAAAAACTGATAAACTAATTGAAAAGAATCATGATTTAGCCTATCTTATCTTTTCCCTTGTTGATTTATTAGTAATAATGTACTTTTCTATGGGACACATGATGTGGGGTTGGCCAGTTCCTAAAGTGTTCAATATGCACACTAATCCTATGGGATTCTCACTTGTTCAATTTATACTCGTACTGCCTATTATATTTTTATATAGAAAATATTTTATAAACGGGTTTAAAAAACTTATAAAACTAAGTCCAAATATGGACACTTTAATAGCCATCGGTGCAACTTTCTCTATTGCTTATGGAATATATTGCTTATTCATGATATCCATGGGATATACTGAATACCATATGTATTTATACTTTGAAGCAGCTGGTATGATTCTTACCCTTGTCAGTTTAGGAAAATACTTAGAAAAACTTTCTAAAAGAAAAACTACAACCGCTATAGAAAAACTTATGGATTTATCACCAAAAGAAGCTGTTGTATTAAAAGACAATATAGAAACTAAAGTAAAAATTGAAGAAGTAAAATTAGGTGATATAGTCGTCGTTAAAAAAGGTGATAGCGTTCCGGTTGATGGAAAAATAATTGAAGGCAACGCTTCAATCGATCAATCAAACATTACTGGTGAATCTATTCCTGTTTATAAAACAGCAAACGACGATGTTTATTCCTCAACAATAGTAACAGCTGGATACATCAAAGTTAAAGCTACTAAAGTTGGTGAAGATACATCAATCGCAAATATTATTAAGTTGGTCGATGAAGCTAGTAACTCTAAAGCTCCTATATCAAAACTAGCTGATAAGATTTCTGGTGTATTTGTTCCAGTTATTCTAGCAATAGCTTTAGTTACTTTTATCATCAATTTAATCGTCAGCAAAGATTTCCAAATTGCTCTAAACTTTGCTATTACTGTTATAGTTATTGCTTGCCCATGTGCCTTAGGATTAGCCACACCAGTTGCAATCATGGTTGGTACTGGCAAAGGTGCTGAAAATGGATTATTAATAAAAAATGCAGAGATATTAGAAAAAGCTCACCACATTAAAACAGTAGTTTTGGATAAAACTGGTACAATAACTGAAGGTAAGCCAAGAGTAACAGACTTTGAAAACTTTGAATCAGATTCAGATTTATTGTCAGTAATATACTCTTTAGAGAATATGTCAGAACATCCACTAGCACTTTCAATGATTGAATATGCCAAAGAGAACAATGCTAACTTATTAGAAGTTAAAGAATTTAAAACTACTGATGGTCGCGGAATTGAAGGAATAGTAAATAACTCAAAATACTTCATAGGTAACTATAAATCCGTAGAAGAATTAAAACTAAACACTAAAGAATTAGAAGATAAAGTAAATAATTTATCTTATCAAGGCAAAACACCTCTATTAATTATCAAAGATAATAAAGTAGTCGGTTTAATTGCTGTTAAAGATGAAGTTAAAGAAAGTTCTAAACAAGCAATATCAGAACTTAGAAATAAAGGCATTAA
>ERZ1108163.108-NODE-108-length-11814-cov-7.347734_pt1 | contig 11814 bp, 11 predicted proteins | sample MGYA00403699_ERZ1108163 | MGnify/ENA primary metagenome ERZ1108163 (study PRJEB35170, sample SAMEA104062405) | human gut metagenome | biome: human gut; feature: human-associated habitat; material: faeces | place: Denmark | collected 2012-04-30 ... | reverse complement strand
TCCTGTTTGTCGCATTCTTCGATCGTGTATGTGCTCTCCCCGTCCGATTCCCAACGAACCGCCTTTGCGTCCGCTTTATAAGATTTCGTGAAGATCTCGATGTCTTCCGATACCATATACGCCGAATAGAACCCCAGACCGAAATGCCCGATGATCCCTTCTCCGCCCGCTTTTTCATACTTGGACAGAAAATCCGCCGCACCCGAAAAAGCGATCTGCGTGATATATTTTTCCACTTCCTCTTCGGTCATGCCGAGACCGTTATCTTCAACTGTCAGCGTTTTCGCATCCTTGTCGATCCCGATCTTGATGCAATACTCGGCGCCGTCTTCCTGCGCTTCCCCCATCCCGACAAGTTTCTTGAATTTCGTGATCGCATCCACACCGTTCGCTACGATTTCACGCAGAAAAATATCCTTGTCCGAATACAACCACTTTTTGATAATAGGCATCATGTTTTCGCTCGAAATGCGAATATTTCCTTGTTTAGCCATATTAACACCTCCCTATAATCAAAAACCCCGCACAGCGGCGGGGTTTGAATTTTTATCAGTCGTTATTTTTGTTCTGGTTTTCCAGCATCTCCGCAATGGACGCACCGCCGATTCCGCCTTCCGTCCATTCTCTGAACTCGTCATCCTCTCTGTTTTCACGCGGCTGACGTGCTCTTCTGGGTTTGCGTTCACCCTTGTCTTCACCGTTGTTCGTATTTTCACGGCGCGTACGGACTTTCGTTACTTCCGGTTCGGGAAGAAGCGCTTTGATGGAAAGAGTCATCTTCTTGTTTGCAGGATCCAGTACGAGGATCTTCGCATCGATCTCTTCCCCGATCGTCAGTACAGACGTCGGATTCTCCAGCCATTCATGCGAGATCTGAGATACGTGAACCAATCCGTCCACTCCGTTCTCCACTTCCACAAATGCGCCGAACGGTACGATACGAACAACCTTGCCGTGTACGACATCGCCTTCCGCATACTTTTCAGCAACCAGATCCCAAGGCTGGGGCTGGAGCTGTTTATAGCCGATGGAAACTTTCTTGTTCTCTTCGTCTACTTTCAATACTTTGAACTGATATTTCTTGCCGATCTCCAATACATCGGTAACATTCTTCGCTCCCGACCAGGACAGATCAGAAATGTGCGCAAGGCAGTCAAATCCGTTGACGGATACGAACGCACCGAAATTCGTTACGCGCTCTACTTTTCCTTCCACAACATCGCCCACATGCGTGTTTGCAAAGAACTCCGCTTCCTTCTCTGCCTTCGCCGCATCACGAGCTGCTCTTTCCTCTTCGAGGATCACGCGCTGCGATGCAATGATCTCCTTCTTACGATCGGATTTCTTGATCTCAAGAGCCTTCAGACGCAGTTTCTTGCCTACGTATTTATCCAGCTCCTTGACATAACCCATGCGAATTTCTTTCGCGGGTACGAACACCGAATACGTTCCCATAGACGCAGTCAGGCCGCCCTTATTGAAACCTGTGCAGGTTACATCGAATTCTTCGCCGTTGGCGATCGCTTCGATCTTGCCTTCCTCTTCCTTCATCTGCTTGATGATCTTCTGAGAAAGTTTAACAGGGTTTGCAGGAGATACGACCATCACTTCGATTTCGTCCCCAACTTTCGCCGCAAAATCTTCCGGCTTGTATTCGTCGCATTCGATCTCGTCTTTTTCAAGCAAGATTTCCTTTTTAAAATTCGGCAACAACACAGCCACGCCCTCATCTGACGCCGAAGATATGATCGCGCTCACCAGCTGACCTTTCTTCAATTTTGACTGCCCGTTGTCCATCTGCGCAACGACATCTGCCATACTGGTTTCGACTTCGTTCGTTGCCTTTACTTCCGTGTTGTTATCCATCTTAAAAAGAACCTCCTGCGTTTGCGTGTGCGGAGTCGATGCTCCGGACACAATGCCTACATTTTTAAAATTTTTTATTTTTTGATATTCGAAGCTTCCCGGATCGGAAATTCGGAATACGTTCGCACACCGGCTTTTACAGATTTCATACAGCTTGTTCGTATTGCTGCTGTTCATACCGCCGATCACGAGCATTGCATCGCTCTTTTGCGACAATTCCTCTGCCTCTCTCTGACGCTCTTTAGTAGTATAACAAATTGTTTTAAAAATCTCAACTGTTTTTTCGCAAATGTTTTCAATATTTTTAATAATTTTTGCAAATTTTTCCTCCGGACAGGTCGTTTGCGCCACAACGGAAAGATTTTTCTCTTTCAGAGGCAAAATCTCTTCCTCATCGCCGCGCTCGACAACCGCAGCTTCACCCTGACACCAACCGCAGATCCCGATCACTTCCGGATGCTTTTTTTCCCCGACTACGACTACCGTCCTGCCCTTTCCCGATTCTCTCTCCGCGATCTTCTGCGTCTTTCGCACAAAAGGACAGGTACAGTCGATCACGCGGATCCCTTTCCGCTCACATTCCGCATATACGCTTTTTCCGACACCGTGCGAGCGCAAAATCAAAGTCGCCCCATCCGGAACTTCTTCCGCGCTTTCCACCGTTCTGATCCCGCGCGATGCCACCGCCTGCGTTACACTTGCATTATGGATCAGCTCGCCCAAAAGATACGTGTTTTCCGTATCGATCGACAACGCCGTATCCACCGCGTGCCGTACTCCGCTGCAAAACCCGCTGCTCTTTGCAACCGTTATCTTCATTTTTAATTGCGTTCCTTCCTGCGTTTTTTCTTCGCCTGCTTCTCCGCTTCGATCTTGGCAAGATAATCATGCTTCGTCGCCAACATCCGCTCACGGATGCGCTCTTCCGCCTTTTCATAATCTTCCGCAGTCATCTTGATATCGTAAAAATCCGAAAAATCGATCGGGTCCCCGACCACGATCTTCGTGCGGATAAAAAGCCGCGTCTTTCGCAGGCACATCACGGGATACACAGGAACTTTCGCTTTGATCGCAAACAGCGCCGCCCCGCCTTTCAGCGGCAACAGCTCCACATCCTTCGTTTTATTGCGCGTACCTTCGGGAAACATCGAAATCTTTTCGCCTTTTTTTAAATAACGAAGTGCCGTCATGATCGCCTTGGCGTCCTGCCCGTCCCGCGAAACGGGGATCGCCTCTACTATATCGCAAAGATGCGCCAAAAACTTGCTTTTATAAAGTTCTTTTTTCGTGATGAAATGTACTTTCTCTTTCGTCGTACACGCCATATGCACGATATCCCAGATCCGGTAATGATTGCCCACCAATACACAGGCTCCGTCCTTTACCTTCTCTTTCCCGATCAGTTTATAAGGATAAACGATCTGCACAAATCCGTTCACTACTTTTTTCAAAAATCCATACGTCAGCATCTTAAACCTTTTCCTGTATCTTTTTCCGGATATACGCCAATACTTCTTCGATCGTCATTTCCGACGTATCGACAAGCACCGCATCCTCCGCCTTGCGCAACGGGGAAAATTCACGCGTAGAATCATTCCTGTCCCGCTCTTCTATCTCCTTCTGCAACTCGCTCAGGTCTACGGAATATCCCTTTGCCTTCAATTCGTCATAACGGCGCTTTGCCCGCACCGCACTCGTAGCGGTTACATAAAATTTGAATTCCGCATCCGGAAGCACATGCGTTCCGATGTCCCTCCCGTCCAGGACACAGGACTGCTCCTTTGCGATTTGCCTCTGCATTTCAACCATTTTTTCACGCACACAGCGCAACGCCGAAATATTCGACGCCGCCATCGACACCTCCGGACGGCGGATCGCTTCCGATACGTCCTCACCGTCCAATATCGTATGCTGTGTTCCGTCCCTGTATTCGATCTTCAAATCGAGTCCGTCCATCAATGGTTTCACCGCTTCTTCGGTTATATTTGTAAGCTTCTCTTTGACCGCTTTAAGCGCACAGGCACGGTACATCGCCCCTGTATCCAAATATAATATATGGAAAGAAGCGGCCAAAAGTTTTGCGACTGTACTTTTCCCGCTGCCCGACGGCCCGTCCAGCGCAACGGAAAACTTTTTCAGATCTTTGCGAAGATTTGCCGCGCCGCGTAAGTACACATGCTCCGCTTTTGCGCATTCCGCGAAAAGAAGCACCCGCAGGCAAAGCGGCAATGCGCCGTCGATTTCAGGCTCCAGAGAAGAATAGAGCGCTGCATGCGTAAATCCCGCCTCCCGCGCCGCCTTCGCCGGGTACAGGGAATGAATATCCGACGTGTTCGAAAAAAGAATGCACAAAATGTCCTCTTCCTGCAAGCCGTTTCTCTTTACGATCTCTTCCAAAAGTTCTTTGACGGCACCGCGTATTTCTTCCGGGGTGTCCGCCGCCACAGTCGTAGCGCCGCGTATCGCTTTCATCTTCTTTCTCCTTATTTATAGCTGTTTATATCTGACATAATACTATGCAACAGTAAAAATTATATCAACTTATACTGTTTCCCGCAACAAATCCGGTGGAAAACGCGATCTGTAAATTGAATCCGCCGGTAAACGCATCCACGTCCAGAACCTCTCCGCAAAAGTACAGACCTTCGACTGTTTTGCTCTGCATCGTCTTCGGATCGATCTGACGGACGTCAACGCCGCCAGCCGTTACTATTCCCTCTTCAACGGGTCTTAACCCGATCGGTCTGAGCTCAAACGTTTTTAACGTATGCAACAACGAACGGCGGCTTTCTTTTGTCAAAGAATTTACCGCAAGATCTTCCCTTATCTTCGCTTGCGCCAACACGGGCTTTACAAGGCTTTTGGGAAGCAATTCATCCAATGCGTTCTGCATCTGTTTGTTTTTATATTTATCAAAATCACGCAGGAGCCTTTTATCCAGCGTGTCCTCGTCCAAAGCAGGTTTCAGATCGATCAGCAAACGCACTTTTGAAAAATCTTGCACGTCATTGAGCAAACTGGAAATAGACAGTACGATCGGACCGGATACTCCGAAATGCGTAAAGAGCATTTCTCCGAAAAACGAGCCCACTTCCTTTCCCTGCAAGCTCGCACTGACGCGGACATTTTTCAGCGTCAGTCCTTGCAAATGCGAAATCGCAGCCATATCGCAAACGATCCCGCACAGCGCGGAACGAGGCTTTACCACTTTCAAGCCGAAACTCTCCGCAAATTTGTAACCGTCTCCTGTACTCCCTGTTGCAGGATAAGAAATACCGCCCGTGCTCACAACAACACGATCAAAGAGATATTTTCCCTTTTCCGTCGTAATTTCAAACGTACCGTCCGACAACTTGACAAAGCGCACGACATTCTCCTGAAAATAAAAACGAACACCGCTTTCCCGACAATACCGCTCCAGACATTTTGTTACGTCGCTCGCTTTATCCGACGCAGGAAAGACGCGATTACCCCTTTCCACTTTTAAAGAAAGACCGCCATCTTCCAAAAAGCGCATCATGCGTTCCGGAGGAAACGTATAGGCGCAACCCGTCAAAAATTTTCGATTCCGCACCACGTTCTCCAGAAATCCCTCCGATGTTGTGTCGTTGGTAACGTTGCACCGTCCCTTGCCCGTTATATAAATTTTCTTCCCGGCTTTCTCGTTTTTCTCAAAAACCGTTACATCATTTCCTTTTTGCGCCGCCGCATACGCCGCCGTTAATCCGGACGCCCCGGCTCCGATCACCGCTACCTTTTTCATTTTCCTTTCTCCGTCTCCAGGTCATCCGATTCTGTATTCATAAATACTCTATAGCTTCGCGCCGCCGCTGTACATGCAAACAACTTTTTCACCATTTCCAATCCCGCCGCGCCGCTTTTATTCGGTTTTTGCGAATTGATTTTCATGATCAATTCGAATCCGTTATAACAAAGAGCAGCGAAAGCCGTAATGCGGCTTTCGCTGATAAATTTAATTCTCTTTTTTATACGGGATAGACTTTATTGGCATTGTCTGCCAGGTTTTTATCAATACCTTCTTTTGCCGCTTTGCGCCATTTAAAGTAATTGAGAGCAACCTGCCCGAATACAGCATAGGAAAGGACGTCTTCTTCCTGTTCCATGTACTCCGCGATTTCAGTCTTGAACTGGTCATATTCCGGTTTCAGATCATCGGCAGGACGATAGGTAATACGCTTTGCATCCCCGATACATTTTTTCACAACTTCCGGATTCGGTTCTGCGGGAAGTTTGCCGTATTCGCCGCGCAGCAATCCCTTGAACTCCTTCGTTACCATCTTATAACGTTCGCCAGCAAGCACGTTCAAAACAGCCTGCGTTCCGACGATCTGCGACGAAGGCGTAACCAACGGAGGATATCCGCAATCTTTACGTACATTCGGAACTTCTGCCAGAACTTCACCCAATTTATCCGACTTGTTCTGCTGTTTCAGCTGCGAGATCAGGTTGGAGAGCATTCCGCCCGGAACCTGATAAATCAGCGCATTGATATCGATCGACAATACTTTCGGCGACAGGAATCCGTCCTTTTTCAGGCGTTCCGCCACACCCTTGAAATGTTCGACGATCGGAAGAAGTTTCTGAATATCGATTCCCGTATCGTAAGGCGTTCCCGCAAGCGTTGCCACCAACGGTTCCGTTGCAGGCTGGCTCGTGCCGTTGCCGAGCGGAGACAAAGCCGTATCAACAATGTCGACCCCTGCTTCGATCGCTTTCAGGTTTACCATGTCGCCCGTACCCGCTGTATTGTGCGTATGCAGGTGCACTTTCGTTTCCGGTTTCAGCTCTTTCTTTAACTGCGATACAAGATCGTAAGCCGTATACGGCAGCAAAAGATTCGCCATATCCTTGATACAGATATTATCCGCACCCATGCTCTCCAGCTGCTTTGCAAGCTTTACAAAGTATGCCGTCGTATGAACGGGACTTGTCGTATAACAGATCGCCGCTTCACAGATCCCGCCGTACTTTTTAATCGCTTTCATCGATGTTTCCAAGTTGCGGGGGTCGTTCAACGCATCAAATACACGAACGACTTTCACGCCGTTTTCGATCGATTTCGCCACAAATTTCTCGACTACGTCGTCCGAATAATGACGATACCCCAAAAGGTTCTGCCCGCGCAGAAGCATCTGGATCGGCGTCTTTTTTAAATATTTGCGCAACGTGCGAAGTCTTTCCCACGGATCTTCATTCAGAAAACGCAGACAGGTATCAAATGTCGCTCCGCCCCACGCTTCCAGGGAATAATATCCGATGTTATCCAACTGCTCCAATACCGGAAGCATTTCGTCCAAACGCATACGCGTTGCCGCTTGCGATTGGTGCGCATCACGCAATATCGTATCGGTAATCAACACCTTTTTATTTGCTTTATTTGCCATCGCTTTTCTCCAAAATTAAATCGTTCACCGCACGGAATTCAAAATAAGAAATCCGCACTCTCTGCTCTGCTTATCAGCCGCCGAAGCAAGCCAACAAAAATCCTGCCGCTACGGCAGACCCGATTACGCCCGCTACGTTCGGCCCCATCGCATGCATCAGCAAATGGTTGCTCGGATCGCTCTCGCGCCCTACGTCTTCCGATATACGAGCCGCCATCGGCACCGCCGAGACGCCCGCAGATCCGATCAGAGGATTGATCTTTCCGCCGCTGAGTTTGTTCATCAGCTTCGCCATCAGCAATCCGCCGACCGTCCCGAAACAGAACGCTACCAGACCCAACAGAATAATGTACAGAGTCTGCAACTGCAGGAACGTTGTTCCCAATGCCTTGCATCCGACCGAAACGCCCAAAAAGATCGTGATCGTATTCATCAATCCGTTCTGCGCCTGCGAAGACAGTCTGTCAACCACGCCGCTCTCTTTCATTAAGTTACCGAGCATCAACATTCCCAAGAGAGGGATCGCATCCGGCAAAAGCAGCCCCACGGCCAACGTAACAAGGATCGGGAAAATGATCTTCTCAATTTTTGTTACTTCTCTGAGCTGTTTCATTTTGATCGCACGCTCTTTCTTGGTCGTGCAAAGTTTCATGATCGGTTTTTGGATGATCGGGATCAGCGCCATATATGAATACGCCGCAATCGCAATCGTCGACAAAAGGTCATCGTTCGTGAACTTCGAAAGCGCCTGCGTCAGATAGATTGCCGTAGGACCGTCCGCACCGCCGATAATACCGATGGACGCTGCCGCTGCAGCATCAAATCCCAGCAAAATCGCTCCGACAAACGTCAAAAACACACCCAGCTGCGCTGCCGCACCGATCAACATACTCTTCGGGTTCGCGATCAACGGACCAAAATCCGTCATCGCCCCGATTCCCAAAAAGATCAGCGGCGGATAAATAACTTTATCCACACCGATGTACAGATACCGCAGCAGTCCCCAGCTTTCGCTGTCCGTCCCTTCGTTGCTGATCCAGAGTACCTCCTTCGCCCCCGGTATGTTGATCAGAAACATACCGAATGCAATCGGCAGCAACAGAAGCGGTTCAAACTTCTTTACAATTGCAAGATACATCAAAACAAAGGAAACTGCGATCATGACATAATTCTGCCAATCGCTTTGGAAAAGTCCCGATGATTCCCATAAGTTTTGAAACATCTCGCCGATATTTACAAGTAAATTCGCCTGCATTTGCACCACCTGTATCAGCCGATCACGGCAAGCAAAGCATTCGTCTCAACGTTGTTCCCGACTGCCGTCTTAAAGGAAACTTTTCCGTCGCAAGGCGCCGTAATGTCATTGTCCATCTTCATGGCTTCCAGCACAAGGATCGCCTGGTCTTTCTTTACCGTATCCCCTTCTTTCACAAGGAATTTTTTGATCAGTCCCGGGAAAGGAGAAACAACTTTCTCGCCCGTTACCGCAGCGGGCGCTGCCGCAACTTTCGCCGCCGGTGCCGCCACAGGTGCCGCCGCAACCGTGTTTACGACCGTCTCGTCTGCGCCGATCTCTTCTACGCCGACTTCATAACTTTTACCATCAATAGTAACGACAAATTTACGCATTTTTGTTTTCTCCTTATAATCTCTTGATTCTCTTTACTTTGAATTCACATTTACTGCTTTCGCCTTCATAATATGCCGCAATCGCCGCAACGATCGCAAGACGTACTTCCACGGGAATTTCTCCGTCCGCTGCCGAAACGGCTGCCTGCGCTTCACTCTCTTCCGTCTTCCCTTTGGCTTTCTTACCCGCGCCCTGACGTACAGACTTTATAATCTTACCGTACGCCCACACAAAAAAGATCAGAATGATGATCCCCAGAAACGTTACCGCAAAACCCAACAAAGCATACACCAACGCCTCGCCGATGTTCAGCCATGTGATCGGAAATCCGTCATCCGAAATCTGAGGACGCTCCGCCAATAAATTCATCAATGGCATCAATAACGCTGTCATACCCGCCTCACTTTAAAAGCATTTGCAGCGACGCCACAAGATATTGCTTCACATACTGCGGTTCAACGATATTGTCAATGTATCCGTTCTTCGCCGCATTGATCGGATCCGAATTTTCTTCCGAATATTTCGCCGCAAGTTTCGCTTTGTCCGCTTTCTTCTCTCCCGAAAACTCGATCTCCGCTCCTTTTTCACTGTCAAAAAGCGCTATCTTTGCATCGGCAAACGCATAACTGTAATCAAACCCTGCCGACTTCGCCGCCAGCAGCGTATAGCCCAGCCCGATCGCACTGCCGTAAATCACGCTGATCTTTGCATTGTCCAAAAGATCATACGTCTCAAACAGCTTGAATATATTTTTCATAACAAGGCTGTTCTGTGTTTCCAGATCCGCACGGATACCCTGCGCATTCACGAAACTTACGAACGGCAAATTGTAATATGCCGCAAATTCCGTAAACGCAGTGATCTTCGCCACGTTGTTTTCGTTCAAACTGACAGGCTCTTCGCCGCCCGTTACGACCGCAGCGACCGAAATACCGCCTACGCGTCCCAGTACGCAGCGTACCTCCTCAGAACAATTCTTGCCGACTTCCACAAACGTATCTTTGTCAAATACCGCCGCAATCAGCGCGTCAGCGCTGCATTTTTGATTGAGTGCAGGGAATGCCGCGTTCAGATCCGCTCCGTTTTCCACGACCACAGAACTGAAATCCGGCAAGACGTCCATGATTTTTGCAATCGTTTCATGTACCTGCGCTATGCTGTCCGCTTCAAACGAAACAAGATTCGTCTTGTCGAGCGCTTTCGCTCCTCCCACCGCTTCTTTCGCCAGGTTTTTCCCGCTCTTTGCGGAAATCACCAGCGGACTGTCCGCCGCAAGCACTCCGTTTTTCAGGAAAAACGTGAAATCCGCACACGCCGCAAGCAATGCGCTCTGGCCGTACACTTCTCCGTTTACCACCGCAAACTGCGGCACCACTCCGTGCAATTTGGCAGCTTTGCTCAAAAGTTTCGCAATTCCTTCCAATACCGTAACGCCTTCGCCGATCTGCACGCCGAGACTGTTCAGAATGTACACGACAGGCGTGGAATTCTTTTCCGCAAGGTCAAGGCATTTGAGAATTTTTTCACAATTTCTCTCGCTGACACCACCGGACAATACATCAAAATTCTGAGCCGCTACGTACACAGGATTCCCTTCTACCGTCGCAAAACCCGTAACAACTCCTTCTCCGGCCGCTTCTTCTCCGTAAAAATCATTCTTGGAAAAGCTGAAACCGGCAAGTTCTACAAAACTGTCCTCATCAACAAGCCCTGCAATCGCCTTCCGAACTGCATTCCCTGCGGCAAGCACTTCGTTCCGTCTCGATTGGAGCAATTTGATTTTATCCATAATACCTCCCAGATAAGTATTCCAATTCTAACCATATAATATTATAGCGTATTTTTATCGAAAAAGCAATTTTTTGCTTTAAAGATTTCCTACCTTTCTTTTAATTTTTTATCTCTTACCGACCCTCTGCTCCTTATCATGTTTTCTCCCCGTCCCTATCTCTCTTCCGCTGTTTTCCTGGGCACAAATTTTTTACCAAATTGTTCATACTTTCCGTAAAAATATTTGCTTTTTGTGCGATTTTATAGTACACTATATCTTATCCAATACTTCCGTAGTTAAATGGATATAACAGCCCCCTCCTAAGGGGCCGTTCCGGGTTCGATTCCCAGCGGGAGTACCAGACATCGCCCGACCGAGCCGTAAAAGAGTTCGGTCGGGCTTTTTTTACCGGTAAAAACACCGATGCAGGATACACATACGGATCTGCGTATGCATAAAATGATTGAGTACCGTATACCAAATTTCGGCACTGAGGTCAGCCATGAATAAACTGCAAAAAATCAAAACTGCTTGTTCCCATATTTCTCTCATTGATAAATTCCTGCTGTTTTTTCTCTTTCTGTTTCTTGTTCAGATCGTCTACGGATTGTTTTCCGCCTCGGAAAGTTCCGTACTCAGCAATTCCGTCGATATCATTATCCGTACTTATGCCTCCGCTGTTTTCGGTTATTTCCTCAGCGGCAGATTTTCCGGCCCTTCATCGATCAACGTAACCGCGGTAACTTCGCCGATCATGACGCCAAATCCCCCTTCTGCACCGTCTTCTGTCCGGAACAAAATCGGATTTTCCGATCTCCCCGCTGCCAAAGCCGCGTCCGCAGATACCGCCTTGCGCACTCTGTCCGCCCCCGCCGCCAACCATACATTCCAGACAATCATCGTCGCTTCGGTCGGTATTATTTCCCTTATCGTCCTTCTCATCCTGCGCAACACCTCCTCCATCACCGAGGCTATGGTCGCTCCCCTCACACAACTGCGCGACATGCTGTCTTCCAGCATCGGATTTCTCGTCGGAAATAAAAGTCAAAACAACGCAGCTCAATGAATTCCGACCAACAAACACAACTTTCGTCTGTTTGCATACATTGTTCATAACGAAATACGCCGCGGCTTGCAAAATA
>ERZ1108163.99-NODE-99-length-12256-cov-6.888616_pt1 | contig 12256 bp, 10 predicted proteins | sample MGYA00403699_ERZ1108163 | MGnify/ENA primary metagenome ERZ1108163 (study PRJEB35170, sample SAMEA104062405) | human gut metagenome | biome: human gut; feature: human-associated habitat; material: faeces | place: Denmark | collected 2012-04-30 ... | reverse complement strand
AGGCTGACAGCGGCGGAAATTTCCGCCGCTGTCAGCCGGTACTTTTCGTACCGTCAGATGTATGAGTGAATCCGATCAGAAAATCATGCCGCTACTTTTTCTGTAACGATGACTTGACCGCATTCTTCGCAGTAATAACCTGTATATTGCCAGCCTTCATAGATCCACGTGTACACGCGATCGCTCGGCGTATGCGCCATCAATTCCGTAACAACTTCTTTTACATACGTGTAAACCGTGTTACCCTCGGAATCTTTGATCTCGATCGTATAACGCGTCAGGCCTTCCGTTGCGCACGTAGCTTCCGATACGACCTGTACCGTATAACCGTTCGCTTCACTGAGAGCGGGCAGTACGTACTCGATCGTACCCTGGCAATTTCCGCATGTTGCCACGAGTTTGCCTTCCGCATCCGCCGTCGGCTCCTGAGCAACAGCATAGGTATACTTATGTCCCAGAGCAGGCATGGTCATGATCACTTCTTCATGGCCGCAAACGGAGCAAACTTTATAGACCTTTCCGTCCGCTTCGCAGGTCGCAGGGACCGTGATCTCGTCGCCGTAGCTGTGATTACCCGTGATCTCTACCAGATATTCCTTGCCGCAATCCGCGCAGGTGAAGTATCCGTATCCGTGCTCCAGACAGCTTGCAGGCGTATTGGCAAACATCCTGTCAACATCGTCCACCGTGTAAATCACGGATCCGTCCGTATAGATCTTGGTTCCGTCGCTGTTGACGTGGTACGGGGTTACGGGCAAAATTTCCGCTTCCACGCTGCCTTCCTGATGCTCCCCGTTTACCGTATAGACATAGTGGTAAATTACTTTTCCTTCCGTCTCGCAAGTAGGCTCGATCCTTTCAATCTCATAGGAATCCGCCGCCAGGTCATAACTGTATCCGCACACAGAGCAGGTGAACGTGAGCGTAACGCCCTTTCCGTCTTCGTTGACTTTCACCGCAACTTCAAACGTATGCCCCTTTGCAGGATCGTCCGGATTCGTTTCGTTATATGTTTCGCCGCAGACTTTGCAGACATAGACGAAATAACCGTCTTCCGTGCAGGTAGCTTCCACCGTTTCCGAAAGTTCATAGCTGTGGTCGCCTGTGATTTTTACTATAAATTCTTTGCCGCAGTCATCGCAGGTGAACGACCCGAATCCCTGCGTCATGCAGTCCGTAGGACTGTTGCCGAACGTTGTTTCGATATATTTGACTTCATAGACCGCATTCGGATCATTGACATCAAATTCATATCCGTTGTAGTTATGCAACTTCTTCGGGAGGGTAACGCGAGGCGTTTCGCCTGTCTGTTCCGTGCCTTCCATATCGTTATACTTATACGTATAATAGTAATACCCTTCCGTCGTGCAGGTAGCTTCCACACGTACTTCTTCCGCCGAAATCACTTCGATCTCCTGCGAATAATCACAATTTTCGCAGCCGACCGTCAGCGTACCAGCTTCCGGATCATATTCATACGTATATGCGTGCTCGAGAAGATCACGGTAAACCGTATGTTCTTCGCCGCACACTTCGCAAATGTACACATCATATCCGCGTTCCGTGCACGTTGATTCCTGTGAACGGATCGGATTTTCCGTATCATACTTATGATCTCCCGTAATCGTTACGAGATATTCTTTTCCGCAATCGTCGCAGGTGAAGGAACCGTAACCGTTTTCAATGCAGCTTGCAGGTACATTGGAGAATACTGTTTCCACCTGATCCGCCGTATATTTCCCGTTCAGATCCATCGGAACACCGTTATAATGATGCAACGACGACGTCTCTATTTCAAATACCTTACTCCATTCTCCCAACGTAATCGAGTACGTGTCTTTACCGTTCTCCGTGCAGGTAGGTTCTGTGATCACATTGTGTTCGTAATCCTCCGCGTTGAACGCAGGCAGTTCTACCCTTGCATACGTCTCACAAAGATCACAATATCCGGCAAGTTCTCCCGCTTCTTCCGTCGTCGGATTCTTTGTAACTGTCCAATCGGCCGTGATATGATGCCCCGTAGGAGCTACTGCCGTCGCTTCATAAACATACTCAAAACAATTTCCGCAAACCAAAAGGATCTGGTAACCGTCTTCACATTTGTTTGCGCCTTCATCCACAACGACAAGCCGAACCGCGCCTTCCAGTCCCGAATGACCCGTCGCGAATAAACCGTTCTCTTCATTCGCTTCTACGATCATCGTCTCCTGGCAACGCGTACATGTATACGTGATGAATCCGTCTTCTTCACACGTGGGCTGCGTAACCGTTCCCTCATCCCAAGCATGTCCGAGCGCAGGGATCACCTCTACCTCTTCTTCATGACCGCATTCCACGCACTTTCTGGCTATATATCCGTCTTCCGTGCACGTCGGTTCAACGCGCGTCTCTTCATATGTATGGTTATCGGGATCCAATTCATTGTCTACGACAAATCCGGCACCGCATCCGCCGTCTTTCACACAGATTTTTACCGTCTTGCCCGGCGTCGTGCAGGTCGACTTGGATATCTCGATTTCGTAGAACTCGTGTTCACATTCGTTACCGACTGTCGGCAATTCGATCACATCGCTCGTCCCGTCGGTATAGGCAATGACAAGTTTTCCTTCTTCGTTCACCGTAACCGAGGAAATTCCCCTTCCCGGATCGCCCTGCTCGCCTTTATCGCCCTGAGGTCCCTGCTCGCCTTTATCGCCCTGAGGTCCCTGTTCGCCTTGCTCGCCCTGAGGTCCCTGCTCGCCTTGTTCACCCTGAGGTCCTTGCTCGCCTTGTTCGCCCTGAGGTCCCTGTTCGCCTTGTTCGCCCTGAGGTCCCTGTTCGCCTTGTTCACCCTGAGGTCCCTGTTCGCCTTGTTCACCCTTCTCGCCGACCACTTTGCCCAGGTTCATAGTGCTTCCGTCCGTATAAGTAACGACCAGTTCACCATCCGCATTGATCTCCGCGGAAAGAATTCCCTTGCCTTCCTCGCCGGTCTGACCGGTCGCTCCATCCTGGCCGTTTGCGCCGACCACCTTTCCAAGTGTTTCGCTCGTACCGTCAGAATAGGTAACGACAAGTTCGCCCTGTTCGTTGATTGCCGTCGACGTAATACTTTTCGCATCGGAACAGCCGGAAAAACCAATCGTCAAAGCCACGACACAGAAAAATACCAGCGCGACTGCCATCAGCTTCGCCAACAAACTCTTTGTCCTTTGAAACATTTTTCTTTCTCCTTTCTTATTTTTCTCGTTTTTCGTTTTTTTTCATACTATCCTTCAGATGATATTTCCAGCGTCTCTTATCGCCGCACCTCCCTCCTGTTATTCCGCATACCGGTTTCCGATCCGATCTTCTCGGTCAAATCAAAACCCCATTTGCAATACTAATTCTAACTCATTTGAGTTTTCTTGTCAACTGTTTTGAGTTATGTTTTTAACTCATTTTTATTATAGAATAGCTGAAACAGGGAATAATTTTTCTATAAGAATGTTAAAAGGCTGCAGCAAGGGAAAATAATGTCAGAAGCCCTGCAAAAAAGCGGCATATGCTGAAAGGCTCTGCAAATTATTCCGAATTAACGGCAACGTTGCTTTCAAAGTCCGGCAAACATTCGGCAAGGACGCAAACGGATGAGATGTTGTTTATTATATATCCTGCCGCAGAAACGAGCCAGCCAACCCCAATGCCCCCTATGAGCGGGCGGGACAAAAAGAAGATGACGGAAATATTCGCACAGTATCACCCGACAAACAGATACAAAAAGCCGGCAGCCGTAAAGCAAAAAGTGCGCGCCTTGGCAGAATGAAGGCAAGACAGGTAAAAACAGGATCCTTGTACGGCACAGGTTTTCGTGCCTTTTAATCATTATCCCATGAAGCATAACTGAATAAGAGCTCCACAAAGCGGCCTGACCGTCTGTGATCCCAAAGACAATGCTGCAAGTTACACAAAAATACAGACAGGAGATAGGAATCATGGAAGTTTTAGAAAAAATAGACTCTCTGCGCAAAGAGCGCGGCTGGTCCATCAATAATCTGGCTATGGAGGCCATGCTCACGCAATCTACACTGAACAACCTTTATGTCCGCAAAACAGAACCGAAATTATCGACCTTGCGGGCGATTTGCAACGCATTCGGCATAACGCTTGCAGAATTTTTTTCAGACGAAGAAAATACGAACGATAAAATATCCAATGAAAACGAGCTGATCGCAAGAGTTCATGCACTCAACGACAGGCAGAAAAAAGGCTTACTGCTATTTCTGCGCACTTTGAAATGATCTTTTCGCCATAAAAAATCATACCGTTGACAAACAACCTTTATTATGGTATGATGAACTTAACTGCCGCACGGCAGAATTTGCCGCATAAGTGAATTTTGTATAACGTTATACAAAATTTCAGACAAATCTTTGCGGTCAACGGAGAAACATGAATAAAATAGTTTTGCGCATCGAACATCTTACAAAGATATACGCAAAAACCAAGCGCGCCGTGGACGATCTGTCTCTGGACGTATGCGCCGGGGATATTTACGGATTTATCGGGCAGAACGGCGCAGGTAAGACAACCACCCTGCGTGCCGTAACAGGTATCCTGCCTTTTGATTCGGGAAAAATAGAAATTGACGGGATTTCCGTTCAGGATGATCCCGTCGCATGCAAATCGATGATCGCCTATATTCCCGACAATCCGGATTTATACGATTACCTTACAGGCATACAATACCTCAATTACATCGGAGATATCTTCGGCGTCGAAAAAGGGATCCGCCGTGAACGAATCGAAAAATATGCGGAAATGTTCCGCATCAAAGAAGATCTCGGTTCTCTGATCGGCGCGTACTCTCACGGCATGAAACAAAAACTCGCTGTCATAAGCGCCCTTCTGCACGCGCCGAAGCTGATGATCCTTGACGAACCTTTTGTAGGCTTGGATCCCGAAGCCGCTTTCAAACTCAAGCAGGTTTTCCGCGAAATGTGCGAAAACGGGAGCGCCATTTTCTTTTCGACGCACGTTCTGGACGTCGCGGAAAAATTGTGCAATAAAATTGCGATCATTAAAAACGGCAAACTCATCGCCTGCGGCGACATCGAAAGCGTACGCGGCAACGAAAGTCTGGAAGACGTATTCATGGAGGTGCTCGAAAGCCATGAAAAGTAAATGGCTGCCGATGACCAAAATCCAGCTCATGGGTTTGTTTGGCATCAATAAGGCAAAACACTCCTCCGATCCTGCAGCAAAACGCAAGGCGGCAGGCGGGCTTGCCGCTCTCGCGATCGTCGGAGCCGTCATGATTTTTTATATCGTCCTGATCGCCGTTTCTTTCTGCAAACAAGGGATCGGACAGCATCTCCCCGCGTTGACGATCGCACTGACCTCCCTCATAACTCTGCTCTTTTCTTTGCTGCACGGATGCTCTTCTTTGTTTGCCATGAAAGATTATGATCTTGTCATGAGCCTTCCGGTTACAAAGCGCGACATTCTGATCAGCCGCCTGCTTTGTTCTTACATTGCCAACCTCGCATTTGCGCTGGGAGTTGCCGTACCCAGTCTTATCGTTTTGTTCGTCATGGACGGCTTTTCGATCTTTATACTTGCCGTAACGATCGTCGGCGACGTATTTGCGCCGCTCCTTCCTATGGCTGTCGCCATTACGCTCAGCGCACTTCTTACCGCTCTCACCGCAGGTTTTAAATATAAAAATTTACTGCAAAGCCTGCTTGGCATCATCGCATTCGTATGCATTATGATTGCCAGTTTTTCCATTTCTTTCGGCGCAAACGCAGAGCAAAACATTGACATGAATGCCATGTACCGATTGCTCGTCGCCAACATTTATCCGCCTGCCCTGCTCATTGAAATGACTCTGGACGGCAAGATCTGGGCAATCTTTTTATTTATCGGTGCATCTCTTGTGATCGCCGCCGCATTTATCCTGATCCTGTCCCTGTTCTATCATAAAATTCATGGTGCGTTGACCGCAAAAAGCGCGCGCGTTTCTTTCCGGGCAAAAAAGATCCGCTCGTCCTCTGCACTTTCTGCTCTCACCAAACGCGAATTCAAACGCATCCTGACCTGTCCCGCGTACCTTTTGAACGGGCTTTCCGGCACACTCCTGCTGCTGATTGCAGGCATTGCGCTCCTATTCGTAAATGTGCAGGAGTCGCTCATTCAAATGCAGCTTCCCATCGGCAATACAGGAGAACTGGTGTATGCCGGATTCGGAATTTTTATTTTCTGTGCAGGGATGAGCTGTCCTTCCGCATCTGCCCTTTCTTTGGAAGGAAACAGCCGCGGCCAGCTCTTTGTTCTGCCTGTATCCACCCGAAAAATATTGCTCGCAAAAGCATTGCCCACCTTTTTGATCAATTCGGCAGCCGGCTATATTACATCGATCATTTTCTGCATAAAAATAGGAGCGGACGTGCTCGGCTGGATCACGTTGCTGATCAGCGTTCCCCTGTTCTGTGCATATATTGCGATTTTCGGGATCTTTTTAAATCTTAAATTCCCGAAATATGACTGGACAACCGAAATGCAGGCCGTCAAACAAAGCATCCCTGTCATGATCGCCGTATTCGGGAGCATGATCCTCGGTTTTGCCGCGATCTTTCTCGGGATACTCATCGGTTTCTGGATCGTTTTGGCTGTGGATATTCTCTGTATTGTCTGCTCGATCGCCTGCTGGCTGTATTTCAAAAATGCCAGACTCTACGTTTAAATTTTATTGGGGCAATTAAACACTGTATTTTCAAAACAACGTAAAATCGATAAACGTGCTATTGTTTTTAAAGCAAAAAGGGAGACGGAGCAAATAAATTGCTCCGTCTCCCTTTTTATAATCCTGCGGATATTGTGCAGCTGTGCCGATATCCGCATCAAATTCTGGTCAATTCCTTTCTATACCCGAAAAGCCCAGTCGCCGTTTTCAAAGACAGGGAAACGCGCCCCCGTGTCCGTAATTCCCGTGATCTGAAGATCGTCGTTGCCGATCATAAAATCCACATGGATGATCGAATCATTGACGCCCATGGCGTGCAATTCTTCCTCCGTATGGTTCTCGTAATCGCGGACGCAGTTCGTAAAACCTCTTCCCATCGCCAGATGGCAAGCAGCATTCTCATCGAACAAAGTATTGTAAAACAGAATACCCGTATCATTGATCGGAGAATGGAAAGGCACAAGCGCACACTCGCCGAGATAAGCAGCGCCCTCGTCCATGGCAATCATTTTTTTCAAGACAGCCTCGCCCTGCGCCGCATGTACTTCCGTCACCTTACCGTTTTCAAAGCGAACGGAAAAATTGCGGATCAGCTGACCCTGGTAGGAAAGAGGTTTGGTAGAATACACAACTCCTTCCGCCTCTCCGCGCATGGGGCTGGTAAAGCATTCTTCGCTCGGGATATTCGGATTGAATTCAACCCCGGACAATGTTTTTTCGCTGCCTGCCGCAAACAAACCGTTTTTCATAAGTCCTACCCGCAAGTTGGTTCCGTTCGAACTTTTATACTCCAACGATGTAAGTCCCAACCCGTTCAGGTACGCACAGCGCGCCTGCAAAACTCTGTTGTGTTCTTGCCAGTTCGCGATCGGATTGCCTTCATAAGAGCGCGCGGAGGTTAAAATGGCGCGCCATAATTTTTCTTCCGCCGCCGTCGCGGGCATTTTCGGGAATACTTTCTTCGCCCACGCCTTTCCCGGTACAGCCGCTATACACCACTGGTATTTATTTTCCATCTTGTCGCGGTACGGCTTTACGATCTTCTGCCGCGCCTGCATCGCGCGCGCATATTTTTCCGCGTCGATGCCGTTCAGACCGTCCGGATCTTCACTTTCCAGATACAGCCGCGCCGGTAATTCCCGAACCTGGCAGCGCAATTTCTCTACCTTCCATTCGGGCATTTCTCCCAGAACCTCTTCACTCTTATGCTCTGCGCCGAGACGGGAAAGCGGCTGATGCGTCCATTCCACCCGCACTTTCGAAGCGCCCGCACGATAACATTCTTCCGCACAATACGCAATAAACTCCGGTTGATCGAGTTCCGCCGTAATCACAACTTCCTGACCTTGCTGTACATTCAGCCCCATTCGCGCCAGAAGTTTTGCATAATTTTTTAATACCGTTATCTGCATTCTCTTTCCTCCTCAGTGCAAAGCCTTGCTCCACGTCCCGTTTTCAAAGACAGGGATACGCTCTCCCGACTTCGTAACGCCGATAATTTCCAAATCTTCCGCGCCGATCATAAAATCCACGTGCACAGACGAATCATTGACGCCCATATCCGTGAAATCCGATTTCTGATATTTTTCGAAACCGACGATCGTATTGGAATAACCTCTGCCGAGCGCTAAATGACAGCAGGCATTTTCATCGAACAAAGTATTGTAAAACAATCTTCCCGTCTGGTTGATCGGCGACTCATACGGTACCAAAGCACATTCGCCCAGATATGCCGCACCTTCATCCATCGCTATGATCTTTTCCAGCAAAGATACATTCTTGCCCGCTCCGCATTCCACAGCCTTGCCGTTTTCAAAGCGCAGCCAGAAATCTTCGATGAGCTCACCGCCGTAGGAAAGCGGTTTCACGGCATATACGATCCCTTCCGCCTTTCCCTTCATCGGCGTCGTAAAACATTCTTCCGTAGGAATGTTCGGGTTGAAATGTTTGCCGTCTACCGTACACTTCCTGCCCGAGATAAACTGGGCCTGCGGTATCAGCCCGACTTTCAGCCGCGTGCCGTTACTGCTCCAATATTCCAAGGATTCCAAGTCCAAACTGTTCAGTTTATCGCATTTGTCTTTGAGCTTACGGTTATGCCACATCCAGTCTGTAAGCGGATCTTTTCCGTCCGCACGCGCCGTCTCCAAGATCAGTTCCCAAAGCCGTTCCACAGCCGTATTTGCCCGTTCGTCCGGGAAAATTTTCTTCGCCCAACCGACGGAAGGCACCGCCGCAACACACCATTGATATTTGTTTGTCATTGCGTCCTGATAGGGCTTTATGATCGCGCTCCGTGCCATGGACGCAAGCGTCAGTTTTTCTCTGTCCGCACCTTTCATTCCGTCCGGATCCGCCGAAAGTATCTTAATGGTTACGGGCAATTCTTCCGACCGTTCACGGAATTTTTCTTCTTCCCATGAAGGTACATTTCCCAATTCCCGCACGCTTTCAAAACGGCTTGCCAGTTTCTCCAACGGCTGATACTGCCACTCTACCGACACGTCTGCTGCTCCTGCCCGATAGCATTCTTCCGCCAGCATCGTGATAAACTCCGGCTGATCCAGCTGCGCCATGATCACAACGCGCTGTCCCGGCTGTACGCTTGCACCCATTCTGGCTATCAATTTTGCATAATTTCGGATCAACGTCTTTTTCATATCTTTTCCTTCCGTGTACGTTTTTTTCTTATCCTATCATACTCTTTTTATGATAAAATGTCAATCTGCTTATTGCTTCTAACACTGTCTCCTCTTAAAAATAGATTGACTTTTTTACTTTTTCCCGCCATAATAATAATATGAAAATTTTACCTCCCGCTTTTAAAAACTTCACGGAGATTACCGACCCCGAAATTCTGTATTCTACCTATGAAAAAGAAGATCAAATCGAAAATCTGCAGATAAATTCCGCCGATCTTACAGGTGCGGCTTTGCCGCGAGCTGAATTTTCCTGCGTAAAATTCAGCGGATGCCGTTTCAGCGAAGCGAATTTCAAAAGCACGGATTTTTCCGACGTTTTATTTGAATCCTGCGACTTTTCTAATGCAGATTTCAGCAGTTCCTCTTTCCGCCGCACGATCTGGCGCGGCTGTAAAGGCGTCGGGGCGGATTTTTCCGAATGTTCCTTCCGCGACACGGTATTTGACAGCGACGTGCTTTCTTACGCAAACTTCAACCGCTCAAAACTGCGATCTTTTTCCTTTGAATGCTGCGATCTTTCCTGTGCGGATCTTGCGGAATGCATCTTGAAAGACGCCGTATTTTCCAAAACCAGGTTTTTTCGGGCAAATCTGAGAGGCACCCTGCTCAAAGGAATGGACCTTTCCGACTGCGATCTCGGTGCAATTACCCTTTCTTCCTCACTATTTGAATTGCGAGACGCCACGATCGGCCTATTCCAGGGCGAAGCATTTCTGCGTGCACTCGGTATTCATATAAAAAATTTGTGAGAATTTTCAGATTTACCAACAATCTGACATGTTACATTGTTAATAATAATGAAGAGATTATGAAAAATTCAGTACTTGAAAAACACATAGACTCTCTTCGCGCGGGTGATATGCGCGCGTTTGACGCTGTCTATGAACAGACAAACAAATCCGTGTACTTTGCGATCTTGTATATCGTACGCGACAAAATGTACGCCGAAGATATCCTGCAAGATACCTTTGTCCGCGCCCTGCAATCCTTGCATTCTTACCAAAGCGGCACCAATTTCACGGGATGGCTGATCAGAATCGGAAAAAATCTGGCACTCAATCACATCAAGCGCGCCAAGCGGGAAACGGCGACCGACTTCGACACCGATACGTATAAATACGGTACCGACGAAACGAAGATCCCCTTTATCTTTGACATAGCGGCCAAACACCTCGCCGAGGATGAATACGAAATTTTGATGCTGTGCCAGGTTTCAGGGTATAAGAGAAGGGAAGTTGCGCAAATGCTCAATCTGCCCATCGGGACCGTTACATGGAAAAACAACCAAGCGCTGAAAAAGCTGAAAAACATTCTGGAAAAGGAGGATGCCGTATGAAAAATCTGAAAAAAATGCTGCGTGAGCAATCAGAACAAATACTGCCGGATGATCGTGTCAAAGAAAATATCCGCCGTCAGATCGGCATACCGCCGCAGGCGCAGCCGGAAGCCGTATTTGCACATGATTCTTCCACAACACGAAAATCGAACAAAAAAGCACTCTTTGCCGTGATTGCCGCATTTCTTGCCGCCGCTCTTCTGCTCGGAATTCTCCTGCCCGTTTTCTTGAACAGGAAATCATTGCCGGGAAATAACCCGCTCGGAAAATTTCCTTCCCTTTCCAGTACAGAGGATTTCTACATTTACGGTGCAGCATCCGTCGGTTCCCTGCTCGCTTCCAACGCTTCCGCACAAAATCCGGGCACAACTCTTTCCGCAAAGAGTCTGTCTCTCCCCGTATTCGCCATATCTGCAGAAAAGGACGATTCCCTCTCGGATAAAGAACAAAATATTGTCGGTACCGTAAACAATTATCTTGCTTTGGTAGAAAATCTGCTCGGCGACGGTACGATCGATCACTCCGATCCGCAAAAGCCCGAACAGGTTTATACCGAATATGAGTTTTATACCGTCATCTCCTATAAAGACCTGCTCGGGGGGCGTGTCAGCTACCAACTTTACTACAACGAACATCTGGAAAGTCTTGAGACCGAAAAGGGAGAATCCGAAGAGAATTTTACGATCGACGGAGTTCTCGTCGTGGAAGGCGTCCCCTATCCTGTTACCGGCACGCGCGGCACGGAATCCGAATCGGACGGGTCAAGTGAATCGGAGACAGAAAACGAGTTGGAATTTACCGCCTTCCTCAACCAAGACAAAACTTCTTTTATTCGCATGCAACAGAAAATCGAATCGGAAACAGAAGACGGAGAAACCGAATCGGAACAGGAATTCGAATATACCTATTATGAAAACGGTCAACGGATCGAAAGCACAATCGTAAAGTATGAATTGGAAGGCGAAGAGTTGGAATTAAAAATGACCGTGGAAAAAGCCGATCGGGAAAAGGATGAGATCGTCTTTGAACGCGACAGCGCCGATTCTGCCCTGCAAGTCCGCGCGCGTATCCAAGGCGAAGAAACTTCTTTTCTCATCCGTATTGTTCAGGAAAACGGTACCACCCGCTACCGCTATGAATTTTCCGGCGGACACAGCATGGACGAAGACCGCTGGGATGACGATGACGAGGATGATGACGATCATCACGGCCGCCGCAGTCCCTTTTGATTTTTCAGCTTGATTTTTTCAGCCTGATTTACTGTCCCCTTGCCGACTTTTAATTGTGAACGTATCGTTTTTTCCTTGATAGCCTTAACGTCCCGCTCTTTCGGGCAAAGTAAAATTGCTCATTTCTTACCGAATTTTTCAAACTGTTTTAAAACATTTTCAGACTTGAAGACGAGTCAGGAAAAATCAACAAAATAAACGGTGGTTTATTCTGCAATTTCACCACTCTCTCTGCCGGCATCGGCCGGCAGAGAGAAATTATTTTTTTGCCGCGGCGGCGCAAAGT
>ERZ1108163.97-NODE-97-length-12449-cov-3.700420_pt1 | contig 12449 bp, 10 predicted proteins | sample MGYA00403699_ERZ1108163 | MGnify/ENA primary metagenome ERZ1108163 (study PRJEB35170, sample SAMEA104062405) | human gut metagenome | biome: human gut; feature: human-associated habitat; material: faeces | place: Denmark | collected 2012-04-30 ... | reverse complement strand
AATTCTTGCTTTCGGGAGTTAGAAGCATTTGACAGCTACTATATTTATTGTTATCGAGAATGAGCGATGATAAGTGTTTTTCACCACATATTTCGCTTTCCATTTTAGAACCACTTCTTAATGGACAATTTTCGCATGGGGAAGTTTTGTTATATAAATATTCATAACATGTTTGACCAACAATAGGTCTTGTATAAATATCTTTTAAAGAATCACTAATAGATAGTAATTTATAATTATCTTTTTTGATTGTGTATATCTTCATGTTAGATATCTTAAGAAGTGTTTGGTTATCTTCTTCAAAATCCAAGGCTTTTTGTTTAATTTTAATAGCTTTAATACTATCAGATATTATTCTAGCAAAGACAACTAAAGATTCTCTTAAGTAGCTATCGATATTTAAATCTGAGTCTCTATTTAAGAAATAAGTTATTGCTATTATCTTGCCTTTATATTTAGTAATAAAGAATAAGCCTGAGCTGATATTTAAAATGTCAAGGTATGTACAAATGGCTTCATTAGCATTTTCTCTTTTAGAAAAGAAATAGCTTCCATCCCTATCGATTATTTTAGCTAAAGACATAACTATTTTTTCGTCAAATATTGAGTTATCTGTAAATATATCTTTTTCGTTATCACTTTCATTAAAGTGAACGTATGGTTTATATACAGATAAGAAGTCGTCATATGAGACAATACCTGCAAAGTCGAAGTTGTAGAAGACAGCTTCTTTTTTTAAGTAATATTCGAATTTCTCTTTTAATTCTTCATCGTCGTTTATTTCTGTAAAGTCTGGAATACTTTCAAGTATTTTAGAGACGTTACTTAAACTCATTGAGTTAGAGAAGAACTTATTGTCACCACGAATCATTCTCTTAGGTAAGTATGTATTTATCGATTGGTTTTTACGACGAGCATATCTTAAATCAGAGAAGATATCATCAATAGCACTGTATGGATACATAACTATTGAGGCTGTTGGGCAAACCAGAGTTTCATCTTTACCAATATGTTCATAGACGACACATTTTTTTATTAAAAGAGCTACTTGTTCTTTCATTTTGGAAATAGAGTCTATGTTTGGGTGGTAAATAACAATTCTTTTCTTTCTGAAATTAGGTGCGACAAGAATAGTTGGATCATTATAAAAATCTAATATAGATTTAATAATAAATTTTTCTTGCTCTTCAGTGACCTTTTCAACGTTAAACTCTAATTCAATAAAAGCGTTACGGAATGTAGCTGAAGTGGAAAGTAAATATTGAATATTTTCAACCAAGGAATCGTAAACAATTACTTGTGGTTGGTTATCGACATGTTCGATATTTAATTTGCTATAGTCAAAGTTAGAAGTTGTAACTATTGTGTGGTTATAAACTTTAGAAATCTCTTCTAAGTCTGTATTCATATCGTTAATTTCAGCAATTCCTGTTAAACTGAACTTAGTAAGATTACTATCTAGTTTTTTGAGTTTATCTAAGTTTTGACTTGATACGTCTAAGACGTTTCTAAATATTCTTATATAGAAGAGCATAGAAACAATTATGACATAGAGTAAGAAAATAATAACTGATATAAATCCTATTAAGAAAAAAATCTTTGATACTTCTTTATTTTCTAACGTTAATCTAAAAACAATTGCCTCTATAAAACAAATAAGAGTGAAAGCTCCAATAACAATACCAATAGCATTAATTATTTTTGATATTTTTTTAAGTGATAATTTTGTGTTTTGTTTCTTGGCCATAATCTATCTCCTATTGAATAAAGTCGTTTCTTCCAACTTCGGAAATAGCAATTGAAATACCTTTACCGACATCGATATATGACTTTAAAACTGTTAAGTAGTTTTCTAGGCTACTTTTCTCACCGACTTTTGATTCAATTACTTTAATAGCAATTAATGGAACATCTGTAATGTTGCAAGCGATGGCAGCACCGCCTGATTCTGTATCAAATACAACGTTATTTTGCATTCCTAAGACAAAGTCATCAGAGTTTAAATATTTAATTTGATCAACATTATCTAACTCTATACTTGTTGAGATGTAGTTGCCTTTAATAGCTTCTCTATATAAGACTTTAGAAATTGATTGATCAAATATTTGAGCTAAGTGAGTTTGAGTTAAGAATGTTTGAGGAAAACTTGGAATTTGACCCAACTTGCATTTTGTTTCGCTAGTAAAGTCTACATCGCCTAAAGTTATAGAATTTGAAATTACAATATCACCTACTTTTAAATCGTCAAAATATGTTTTTGCTTTACCTACAAGAATAACAAAGATAACATATTTTGTTCTAATCAAGTGAGTAACGATTAAGCATGATAAGTAGTTAGAGTAAATATCGTACATTAAGCAGACATTTTGGTTATAAATAGTTCCTGTTGTAACTGTGTATTTGTCAAATACTTTTTCTTCTTGTTTATTGTGCATGATATTTTCAAAGTACAAAATATCATCGTGTGTTTTGCCTAAGATTAGAATCATTATTCTTGAACTCCTTTCTTTTCGAAGTTATTTGATAAAAGGAATTTTTCAAAGTCATTACGACATAAAGGTTTGGAGTAGTAATAACCTTGGATAGTATCACATTTAAGCTTCTTAAGTATTTCTACTTGTTTAACGTCATTAACGCCTTCAGCGATTGATTCTAAGCTGTTTGTTTTACATAGTTCGATTAAGAACTTAACAATGCTTCTCGTCTTAGCATCTGTTACTATTTCATCGATGAAAGATTTATCAATCTTAATAACATCGATAGGTGTTTTTCTAATGTTCATGATATTAGAATATCCGACACCGAAGTCATCCATAAGTATTCTAATACCTAAATCTTTAATTCTTTTTAAAATGGAAGTAGCGATAAAGTTATTAGCGTTAGTTGTTTGTTCAGTAATTTCTATTTCAATTAAAGTTGGTGGAATATTATACTTATTCATCAAACTAACTAAATCATCGATAAATCCATGATTATAGAATTCATATAGAGAAAAGTTTACAGAGACTGGTAAAAGTCTTCTACCTTTTCTTTTACAATCTTGAAGGTCTTTACAGACTCTTTCAAAGATATACATATCAATTTTATGAATTAAGCCCATTTGTTCGGCTTGTGGGACAAATTGGCTTGGTGAGAGTAATCCACGTTTTGGATTCACCCATCTTACTAAAGCTTCTGAAGAAATAAATTTCTTTAGAGTTAAGTTGTATTTTGGCTGATAGTAAACGACAAATTCGTTATTTTCTATAGCCTTATTGATGTTTATTACTATGCTTTCATCTTCTTCTTTTTCCATACTTGGTTCATAGAAGACTATTTCTTGGAAATTGAGTTGTCCAACTCTTCTAGCAATTGTAGCTTTAGAAATTAAATTAATAACAGATTTAGTATCTTTAATTTCAACGACGCCGAAGTATGGTTGGACGAAAAGTTTTAAATCGTTTTCTTGATTGATTTTGTATAATTCGTTGCTTATATCTGTTAAAAGCGAATTAAGTTTTGTTTCGCTTCCACTATAATAAATTAAGAACGTGTCGTGGTAAAAACAAAAGGAAGCGTTGTTCTTAATTATTTTTTTAGATCTTTTGGAGAAATATTTAATTAAGAAATCAGCAATAAAGCTATTAAATTTAACTATTGCTCTTGAGTGATTTGAAATGGTTTGAGTATTACTAAAACACGAGAAACGAATAATGTATTTGTTTTCTTTTTTATTGTGTTTAATTTGTTTTGCAACTCTTCTAGAAAAAACGTAGTAGTTATAGAAATCTTTAGCAACACCAAAGTTATAAATGTTTTCTTCGTTTAAGAATTTTTTAACTTTTAAATCAGAAAAGTATAAAGCGATAATAAAGAAAGTAATAGCAGCAAAAACAACGACTAAAACAATTGAAATAGGGAAAAGGATAGAACTTAATGGAATTAAGTCTAAATTCGTTAATACACATAGTGCAATTGAAAGAATTAGTAATATTGAACTAATTATAGTAGGCGCAAACCTTCCAATTCTCATTTTTTATTCTCCTTGTCGTTTGTTTTGTTTAAGAGCTCTTCTAATAGTTCGCTCTTAAGTCTTTCTTTATCTTCGTTTGATAGTTGTAATCCATCAGTTGATTCTACTTTTTGCTTTGTGTCTTCATCATCTTCTTTTAAGCCTTTAACTATATCGAGAATGCTTGTGATTATTAAATATCCTGATGGAAGAAGAATAAGAATTAATAACCCCCAAACTGATGTGACACCTTTATAGACTATTCCAAGAAAAGTTGAACCAAATTGAACTTTTCCTAACAATACTCTTTCATCGAAAGCTTGACCTTGATCGCCGCTATAGTTTTTACTTTCTTTGTTTATACCTTGAACAAAGAAATCATAGCGTCCGCTGCCTTCTTTGATATCTTCATTAAGCCTTATACCGACTAATCTATGAGTCATAGTCATTTTAAGTTGTGAAGTAGAGTAATAGAAACTTAAGTCTATCTTTAATGAGTCTGTATCGATAACTAAGCATTCTTGTTCAATCCATTTTAAGTTTTGAGCTGTGTCTTGAAACTTAATTGTTCCTTCTTTAGTTGTAGGATTTGAAGCGACTAAGTTATATATTTTTTCAGGACTGATCTTTTGAACAATTATCATGTCATCGACTTTATAATCTGGTTCCATAGAATCGGTTAGAACCATCATGATTTGTGTTCCTAAAACGTTAGGAACTCCAAAGTTATCTTTTTTAGTAATGTTTCCAACAATTTGAAAGCCAAAAATTACAACAAAGAAGACTCCAAAAATAGATAAAAATATCCATTCTAAAGTTTTTCTTAAATTACTTTTTTTTACTTTCTTTGTCTCTTTTGACATTACTTCACCTCTTCAAGATTTGTTGTTTCAGGAGCGCTTGTCTCTTCGTTTGAAGTAACTGGTGCTTCTGCTTGAACTACATCGAGTTGCTCGTTTTGAATATTTAAAGTTGAAGGATCGATATTTTTGTCGTGACGAGCTGTAGTTTTAATTTCTTTACGGGCTCTAAGAAGAGTAAGTTCAATTTCTTTTTGCTTACGTTCTTGTTCACGTCTAATGAGATCTTCTTCGACTTTCTTGTTGTACTTAATAAGCTCTTTTTGAGACTTTTCAAAGTCTTTAGCTTCTTTTTCTTTACGTTTAAGAAGAGCTTTTCTAGCAGCTTCTTCTTTCTTAGCTTTTCTTTGTTTAGCATATTCTTCTTTGAGATATTCAGCCTGTTCACGTGTTGGATTTTTAGGTAATTCCATTATGTCAGGTTTAGCCATAGCTTTGCGATAACCTTCATCGATTCTAATAAACTCGAGAGGTTCGTTTGAGGCAGGGGAGAATACGTAAATATCTTCGTCTACGTTTGTTAATACTTTTTGTTTATATACTTTATGCTTTCTACGTTTTACTTTAACTGGAGCTTTAGATTTAAGCGATAGGAAGGATGACAAGAGATTAGCGTTCATTTCTTGACGTTCTTCTTCGTTTAATAGAGTGTATTTTTCATCAATAGAGTAATTAACACCTAAGTTGTTATAACGTTCTATAAACTTATATAAGTTATAGCACTTGTGATATAGAGGGTTCTTTCTAATAACGTTTGTTTGCAGTATTGGATTAGTGACATCTTTTTCATTTTTTAATATCTTCATGAAGTCACTATTAAAATAATAAAGCAAGTACTCTCTAATCTTTTTAACTCTTGTTAGATATTCTTCTGATTGTTTAATTATCTTTTCATCGACGTCGCTTTTAATTGTAACTTTTGTTTCAATTTCAACTTCGTTTCCGTCAACAATAGCTTTTGATTTGATATAGTTTACTTGAAGATTCTTAAGTTCTGCGTGTGAAACTATATACTCGTATCGTTTTTCGATAAAGTAAACGAGTCTTTTAATTAAAGTAGAAATAAATCTATTTTCGTATGTAGCATAGTTATCGACAGTTTCGATTGTTAATACTTTATTTGGAGTAATATTACCTCTACTATCGACTGATTTAACATATTGTGTATGCGAAGATAAGTGCCTTATTGATTCGCTATTAGTTTTTCTAGCTAATTCAACAGGAACAATATTACCTTGGGTTTTAGTGGTTTTCCAAGGATTTTTAATGATTTGTCCTAAGTCTAAGATTGAGTCTTCAATCTTTTCAATCCATTCAGTATCGTAAGATGAAGTTTCAATTCTATTCATTTTTAGATAGCGATTATTACCATCGCTTAATTGAGTATAAACTTCACTAGCTGTTTTATTTGTTTTGACTAAAGAGTTGATCTTTTTTACATAAGCATCATTGAGCTTTTGATAACGATTACTCTTGTCCATATTAGTTCATCCTTAATAAATCGTTGATGTAGTTATGAGCCATAGGGAAAGTGTTCTTTCCGAATAACTTATCGAGTTCAAGATTTAATTTCTTTAATTCATCTTTTAAGAAGGCAATATTTAAAGATTCAAACTTCTTTAAAATCTTATTTGTAAAGATGAAATCTAAGCCATCAATTTCACGGCCACCACAAGCAACGTAAACTGGAATAAAGGTGTTGAGTTGCTTTAAGATACGGTTACCGAAAGCAAGTTTGAAGTTTTTAATGACGAATGAGTCGAGTTTTTCAAATTTTTCGAGAAGCTTTTCAGATAATGGATATTGGAAAATAGCATCTTGATATAACTTCTTGAGTTGAGAATAACTTACTTGAACTGAATCGACAAATTCGGTTTCGAATGGTATTCCTTTGTTATCGAAGAAAATAGAGATAGCACGATCGTAAACCTTATCAGAAATAGTAAAGGTTGAGTCGTCGTTATTTGCTGTACCGAAGAATTCGATATTTTGTGGAATCAAAAGTTTTCCTTTGTGAATGTTTTTAGGATCGTTTGGTTCATCGTTACTTGTTAATTCTATTAACCAATCGTTGACGTTTGGCATTTCCATCATGGATAAAAATTCAGCAAAGTAGTATTCGATACGAGCTAAGTTCATTTCATCGAGAACAATTAAGTCTAAGTCTTTACGATATGTAGATTCGTAAACAGCTCTTAAGAATTCTGTCTCGTTAAACTTCTTTGTAAATTCGTTATAGTAACCTAAGAGTTCACTTCTATCTTTCCATGAAGGTTGGACAGAGCATATTGCTGCATCGTGAGAGAAGAACTTACCTAAGGCGTATGGTAAAGAAGTTTTACCAGTACCAGAGATACCTTCTAAGATAATAAGTTTAGATGTAGCCATACCAGCAAATAATTGTCTAATTGTATCTATTTTATAATAGAGCTTTAATTGACTTGCAGCAAAGCCTCTAAAGGAGTTACATAACTCTTCTAGTGATAATCCTTCAACATCAGGAATTTCTTCGCTTGAATCCTTATATTCGACATCGACAGATGTGAGTTTAGGGAAACGTGATGATGTTTCAGCGATAACTTCTTGATTTTTCTTTATTTCTTCTGGACTGCTTAAACCTAAGTATTGAACTTTTAAGTCGAGAATTTTGTTTTTCTCTTGAGTCATATTATAAAGTTCATAGTTTAAGCGTTCGACTTGGTTCTTTAATTCTTCCTTGTCAATTTCACGTTTTACAAATCTTATATACTTTCTTAATAGTAAGAAAAGTAAGAAGAGTAAGCCGCAAATTAATGCGACAAAGAATATTGCAAAAACTACAAAGAATATCCAACCGACTACTCCAAATTGACTACAGTACGTGTTAAATAAATCTCCGTAATACTTGAAGTTTTGACCAACGTTTGACCATGGTCTGGCAAATAACTTATTGAAAAAGAGTCCAAGATCTTTAAAAACTTGGATAATCATTTCCTTTAAATATTCAAAATAAGCACTCATATATTAATCACCTCACCACTTTAAATTTAATGTTGGTATAAAAACTTCCTAATTTAGTAATATCAGTATTATCTAAATCCCAACCTTCGATATAGACAGAAATAACAACCTTTTGAGGTTTTAAGCCTATGATTGGAATTTGTATTGCTGATTGAGCTTCACTGACAGTTAAAGAATTTTCAATAGTGCGGTTAAATCCGTTTTCTAATGTTTTTTCCCAATCGACAGCTTTAGTACCTTTTTTAGATTTAGCATTAAATGAAGAAGCTTTTTCGTTTGTGTTATATAAATCAGAATCTTGTGTTAATACATCTGTATAAACAACTTTATCTAATTCACTATTTTCATATTCACCGAATATTCTTTCTTGTCCTTTAGATGTGTCATAATATCCATCAGCGTTATTATCAAGTCTTCCAACAAAATAAGTGACTTCGTCATCTTTTTTATTTGGATCTATGATGTAATAGCCGTATATTTCTTCATCTGGAATAAGAATAGAAATTCTAAGTGAGTCGACAATGCCATTTAAGTGTTTAGTAACTTCAGCCTGAGAGTATTCAGGGTGACTACTTGCTATTCTTTTAGCAGTTGCGACATTTTTTTCAATATTTGGCACGATTGATGTTTCGTCAGCGATAGTTGCAATTAAATTCGATTCGCTATAGAGGTAGAATTCTTGGGAGTAGAAGCCACTTCTAGCTAAGCCACTATCTTGACTTGATTCGCTGGATAGAGAAGAGTAACTTTGTCTAAATTCAGGTGTATCTTTATGTTCGTTAGTCCACTTTGATGAATACATTGAACTAACTGGAATAAAAGCTCCAACTTCATTTATATTTTCTGAAGGAATTTCTTCGTAGAAATTTTCTTCATCAGTTCCTATTTTAATTTCTTTATCAGCGTTTAAAGAGATTACGAAATCTCTAATATATAAGTTTGAGTTGCCAACGTACCAAGCAATAGTCATACTTACAGAAGAGATAAGGCAGAGAATTGTTACTAGATATAAAGCTATAATCTTCTTATTCATCGTTATCAACTCCAAAGTTTAAATTCAAGCTGAACATAGTTCCGATGTTTTGATCGATAACTGCATCATCCCAACCTTCTAAGTAAATAGTAAGGTTAAGTTTAGCAAGGCCACTTTCTTCGTCAGTTATGGCTAAAACTTTATTTTGACTAATAACTGATTCAGTTCCTAAATAATTAGCAGTCTTGAATATCGATTTTTCCATATCTACTGTATAGACTCCGTTTTTATGGTTAGCATTAAACGTTGTAACGTTATTAGCGTTAATAGTATTTGTGCCACTATAAACTTGATTTGAATATACGATAGATTCGTACTCACCATAAACGAATTCTTTTCCATCTTTATAGTCAAGGTAAATGTCGTTGTTGAGATTTAAAACTCCACCGACAGTAGTACTTCCATCTTCGACAGATGAAGGATTATATATAAAATTGTTAATTTCGTTTTGCATAAATACACGTAAGGCTTGTTCAGTGCTATTACGCGTAGTTAAAGATGAGTTATTTAAATATATGTGTTGACCACTAACGTAAGAATTACCATCGATGTCTTTTACTCTAAAGACAAGTGGTAAATAAATATAGTTTGATTTTTTAACAGTGTTAAAACCAGTTTCTAAGTGGAACGGATTTCCTACTAAGCTAAAATTCTTACTCTCATCAAAAGAACCACTTGAAGTTGGGGATAATTTATTTGATGCATATCCGTTTGCTTCTAAGTAATAAGTTAAAGTATCTTCGCTGATTTCGCTATTCGACCAATATATAGTAGGATTGTTATCATCTTTACTTAAGTCATAGTTTTGATAGTCAGATAAGTATACTTGACTGATAAATCCGATTTCTAAGAGTTTTGAATTGCCAATAGAAGTTCCACCAAATCCCATGCCTGCACGGGATAAGTATTGGTACCAAGCAGCAGTTCCACCAACAACACTAATCATCGATAGTATTGATAGGGAAAGCAAGCTAATACCAATAGCTTTTTTGTATTTATTCTTGGTATTCATATGCGTTTATATCAATTCCTAATCTAACTTTTGTGTCACTAGCAGGTGTGCCAGTACATTCTGGATCGCTGCCTTCAAGCCAAATGAGAACTGTATATCTGATTTGTTCACCAGATTTAAAATTTTCGTATTTGAACTTTAAGACAGTGTCTTCGTCAGCAAAATTTGTACACAATTGCTTATTTGTATCACTAACATATTCGTTAAAAGTTTCTTGACCATCGACAACTTTGACGTTTTTACCTTTGTTGGCATAAATTGTAGCGTTGTGTGAATCGCTATCAGTGTTACTATAAAGTTTAACTCTCATAATATCTTTAATAGCTTGGTTATCAACGTTGCTTCCATCTTCGTTATCTAAGAAGTTTAAAGAAAAGTCATATGTAGCTGATGTAGTACCAGTATTAGTAATAAAGAAAGTGTATTTAAGGTAGTTTAAAGAAGTTACTTCACCTTTAATGTTGCGTTGAGCACCTTTTAAGTAATCAGTAGCTTCGCTATCTACTTCAGAATCTTTATCGATCATACCATAAGTATATGTATCCATTGTTGGAATATCGGCTATTCTTAAAAATGAAGTACTATCTTCTAGGTTAGACTTTTCAGATAAAGCTAAAGAAACGTTAGAACGATTAAGGTTAACAGTGAAAGATCCTAAATTACGTCCTAAGAAAGAAAGTATGACAAAAACAGCAACCACCACGGCGCTGATAGAAGATACTAATATTGTTATCTTTTTTCTTTTTCTTTTCTTGACGTAAGCTAAATCAACCACAAATTTCACCTCTTTCGTAGTATACAAAAACGAACAAAAAATGTTTTTGTTGACTAAATTTAAGCGTAAAATGTGTCCCAAAGAAATGTAACGAAACAAAAAGCCAGCTACCTATCATCGAACGCAGCGGAGTTTCCATCGCATTTCAGTAAGGTAACTGGCTATCTAATGCAATATTCTTAGACCCTATAGCTTTGCGTCATACCATTGCTGGCATTTTGCTTTTTACGGGACTATTTTAGCAAATAGCTTTTATTTTGTAAATAATAATTTTTACTTTTTTTGTAAATCGTTTAAGAGTTCTTGTCTTAACTTTTCTTTTTCCTCATCGCTGATGTCTGTAAGTTCTACTTTCTTCTTGGCGTAAGCCTTTTTGATATACTTAATAAAGGCATAAATGTTAACTATTAATAAGATAACTAATGGTAAAACACATGTAAGTAAGTAAACGGTTGAGTGAGTTTGTAAGTAAGGAATCATGCCTGGTGTTCTTTGAGCGATTAAATAATCAGCTTCAGTTTTAGGCATAGTAGCTAACATGATAATAGATACGACAAATAAGAATATCGTAATAGCTGCATCTAAACTAAATGCAACTCCTAATAATACCTTCTTTTTAGTACTCATGTTTGACTCCTTTTTAACTGATTTACTTGGCTTTTTTAAGTATATCACTTTTAAGAGAGTAAAAACAATATACTATTTTATTAATAAAGAATGATTAAGCAGCTGTTTTGACTCTGACAGCGTAGAAGCTCATTAATGTTGTAACTGTTGTATCAATTCCGTTTTCTGGAACAACACAATTTACTTCATCTTCACCTTCGAACCAAGCATAGCATGTAACTACTAATTTACTAGCTGTTGCAGCATCTGTTGATTTAGCAATAGTGCCAATATAACCGTTTGCAGCTGTTAAATTGACTTTAGTACTTATTTCTGCAGCTTCAATAGCTTTTTCTGTTGCTGTAATTCTTTTTTCTTTATAGTCTCCATCTGGAGTGTTAACTTTATTAACATATTTTAATTCAACATCTTTATCAGCGAATGGTGCTAAAACAGCACTAACTTCTCCATTAATAGCAAAAGCAATTCTAAATGATTTTGAAATTGTTCCATGAGTTTCTGTCTTTGTAAAAGTTGATTCTTTAACATTAAGAAGTACTGCGTAGTCATCTGCAGCTGCACCTTCCATTGAGAATGTCATAGTCCAACTTGTAGCTCTATAAATCTTTTGTGGCTCTGTTTCACCCTCTTTACCTGTTAATGCAGTATCTGTATAATATGTGTTATCAGCAAGAGCTTCATATGTTCCAGTAACAACATCTTGTTTATAAACTTTTCCTGTGGCAGCATCGACAGAACCATCACGCATATACTTTGGCATATTAACTGTAATTCCATCAGCATTTACTGATGTTCCTGCAGCTTCAATACCACCAAGTGTAACCTTTAAATCAGATTCTGGGTTGTAAACTGAAACTGTTGAAGTATTTACTTTTACAGTTCTATTAGCTGAAAACCATGCAACTGTACTTGAAGCAGCAGCGACTGTACTGATTGTTAAGAGAGCAACTGCTGGTAAAATAATCTTAGACTTTTTCATAATTAATTTTTTCTCCTTTAAAATTTGTGCTATCACGCAAAAAAAATTCAACATGCTTTTCTTTTTTCGCAGTATTGAATCGATGATAGGGTAGTGCAATTAAGTTTATGTTCTTATTTGGGACGTTTAGAACTTAAACCGCTATTGCTGAAATATAGTACCATTTGAAAAT
>ERZ1108163.90-NODE-90-length-13075-cov-5.116667_pt1 | contig 13075 bp, 10 predicted proteins | sample MGYA00403699_ERZ1108163 | MGnify/ENA primary metagenome ERZ1108163 (study PRJEB35170, sample SAMEA104062405) | human gut metagenome | biome: human gut; feature: human-associated habitat; material: faeces | place: Denmark | collected 2012-04-30 ... | reverse complement strand
ACCATGCGCTTGAAGCGCCTAATCAAGCCACCGGCTCAGCCGGTGGTACTTGACTGAGAGGAATAAAAAGCAGGGTTTATTTTTTTAAATTTTATTGCTTTATTGATGCAAAAATAATTATAAGGCGTTAACGAAATTTTATGGTTAGTGCATAAAATGTATTAGTTCTGGTTTGAATGATTACATAATGCTTTGTCATCAATGTGGCAGCAGCATTATGTAATTTTTTTGAGGTAAAAAAGATGGCGATCCTGTTGCAATATACAAATATAAAAAACGGCGGTATAGTATTTACGGGGAATACATTGGGACTGAGCAAACTGACAAATGCAAATTCTGCCGGGACTGTAGGATCGATCGGAGCGTTCATCAGTTTAAACACCGGATTGCAAGTCGGCAATTTTCCTCCGGGAACAACTTTGGATTATACAAAAAACGGATCATCAGCTTTGCTGAATCTGCCGGCTGGAAGCAAGGTTTTGTATGCGGAGTTGGTTTGGGGCGGTTTGTATCGATCCAGTGTAAATAATATAGCTAATATTATAGATAATGCGATTGAGTTCCGGACGCCTTCAGGCATTTTCTCGGTAAATCCGGATACGGCGACAAAACAGATATTTAACATTCCGAGCGGTACGATAACGATCGGCTTTTATGTACGGACCGCAAATGTAACTTCGCTTGTTCAGAGTGGAATGAGCGGAACTTATTCGGCAGGAAAGGTGCCTGCTTTATTGGAGGCGATCGATTCCAGAACGTCGGAAACAAATCATGCCGGATGGACTTTGGCAGTTGTATATGAAAATGCAGGACTGCCGTTGCGAAGTCTTACATTATGGAGCGGCGGTGCACTTGTCTCTGCCAGTGCGGGAAACACGGACGTAACATTGAGCGGCTTTGTAACACCGGATACTTTGCCCATAACCGGAAAACTTTTTGTTTCGGCACAGGAAGGCGATGCGATTATCTCTGGCGATAAGCTGCAGTTCGGGAAATCTTTGGCGTCTTTGCAGACGTTATCGGGGCCGAACAATCCGGCTGGTAATTTTTTTGCGTCGCAGATCAATAATTCATCGGGCTTGATCGATAGATACTACCGGTACATTTGGCTCAAGAAATGCATTGGCAATGACCGGTACAAATATTTCGGCGGGCAGGCAAGGATGGGATATCACTGCCGTGGATGTTTCGTCGCTGATTGTTCCCGGGCAGACGGCTGCCGTGATTCGCTTTACGTCAGAATGGAAATATGCACATGGCGCGCAGTCTGTAAAATATGCTGACGGAAAGGCCTTCCGAAATTTATGACGGAAGGCCTTTTTTGTTTATCCGAAAAATGATTTTTCAAAATATGCTTTTCTAAAGTTCTTTTTAAGCATCATTGGCAACATAACTAAACATTTTTTGATATTGAAGTTTTTAAAAGAATTGAATATAATATTACTCGTAAATAAGCTTGGATTCTGTATATTACTGTCCTTTAGAAGACACTTGCTCTGAGATTTTGTGTAGATATCTGAGTGATTTTAATACAATTTAGATTTGAATAGAAATATTACAGGAGCAATGATAAAATATATTATTGTGTATATCCAGATTAGAATTTGCGACTAAAAAAATTATAGATAGGGCATGATCCAATTCAGGAGAGGAAAAATGGATAAAGTGAAGTTTGGAATAATAGGTATGGGAAATATGGGGACAGGCCATCTGCGTTTTTTCCTGGAGGGCAAAGTTAAAAACGGGAGAGTTACATCTGTTGCCGATGTATCGGAAAAGAAATTAGATTCGGCAAAACAAAATTTGCCGGGAGACTACCATTGCTATTCATCCGGAGAAGAGTTGATTGAACATGCGGATGTCGATGTCGTTATTATAGCGGTACCGCATTACAGTCATCCGCCTTTGGCAATTTTGGCTTTAAAAAAAGGATTGGATGTAATTTGTGAAAAGCCTGCCGGAGTTTATACAAAGCAAGTCAAAGAAATGAATTGTGTGGCAGAGAAAAGCAAAGGCCTGTTTACTATGATGTATAATCAAAGAACAAATCCTTTGTACAAAAAGATTCATGAGCTTGTGCAAAACGGTGAATTAGGTGAAATACGCCGTGTCAACTGGATCATAACCAATTGGTTCAGAACGCAATATTATTATGATTCGGGAAATTGGAGAGCAACTTGGCGCGGAGAAGGCGGCGGAGTATTGATGAATCAATGTCCTCATCAGTTGGATCTTCTTCAATGGATCTGCGGAATGATGCCTTCACGGGTTCGAGCGTTTTGCCATTTCGGCAAATGGCATAATATTGAGACTGAAGATGACGTTACTGCGTATTTTGAATTTCCGAATGGAGCAACCGGCGCTTTTATTACATCTACGGCTGATGCACCAGGAACAAATCGTTTCGAAATATTGGGTTCACGCGGAAAAGTTGTTTGTGAAAAGGACAAATTGGTTGTAAGCAAATTAAAAGTTGACCTGCAGGAAGTCCTTATGCATGAACAAAACGGATTCAAAGAACCTGACTATACGACGGAAATTATTCCGCTGAGCGGTGAAAATCCGCAGCATGTTGGTATTCTCAATAATTTTGCGAATGCTGTTTTAGGTTTAGAACCTCTCTATGTGGATGGTAAGGAAGGGTTAAAGTGCGTGGAACTGATCGATTCCATGTTGCTTTCAGCCTGGAAAAATGAAACGGTCGAATTGCCTGTGGATGATGAAGAATATTATTCATATCTCAAACAAAAGTCGGAAAAGTCTATGGACAAAAAGAAAGAAGATTTATTAATCGATAATTCTATGTCATTCGGAGGTTCTCGGTAAATGAATGATTTTTTGGGAGAGTCATTGTTTTTGCGGTCTGCTCCAGCGATGCAAATATATGATGCCGTCAAGTGTTTGCCGATCATCGACTATCATTGTCATTTGGATGCAGGCAAGATACGAAATAACAGCGGTTTTTCGGATATCGGAGAATTATGGCTTGCCGGCGATCATTATAAATGGCGTGCAATGCGTATGTGCGGAGTAGAAGAAGATTATATTACCGGTAATAAAAGTTTTCATGATAAGTTTGTTAAATTCGCAGAAATTCTTCCGCTGTTGGCCGGAAATCCCGTGTATTACTGGGCACATATGGAATTGCGCCAGGTTTTTGGCATTGTTGAGCCTCTGAACAAAAACAATGCCGAAAAAATATATGATCAGGCAAACGCAGTCTTAAAAAATTTGCATGTACAAGATTTGTTAAATCGATTTGGGGTTATTTATGTGGCGACAACAGACGATCCGTGTGATGATTTGAAAGATCATGGAAAATGCGGACAGACTGTCATAGCGCCGACATTCCGCCCTGACAGAATTCTTTCCTGTGATGCGGATTATATCAAGCATCTTGGAAAATGTACGGGCAAAGACATCAGATCGTTGGATGTATTATGGCAGGCAGTTGAAGATCGTCTGCTTTATTTCAAGGCGCACGGCTGCAAGATTTCCGATCACGGATTTAAAAAATTTCCGGATCGCTATATCAGCAGAAAAGAAGCGGAAGAATATTTTTCCGCGCTTGATAAACTCGGGGAAAAGGAAAAAGAATGGCTGCAAGGATATTTTTTGGTAGAGCTTGCCAAATTATATAAAAAGCATGGTATTGTAATGCAACTACATTTTTCCGTTACGAGGAATGTTAATTTTGATCAATTCAAAAAAATAGGGGTTGATTCCGGGTTTGACGTGATCGCCGATGCACAGGAGCCGGAAGCGTTCATCAGATATTTTCAGCAAGTGCCGGATTGTGAAAGACCCGAAACTATTTTTTATTCTTTAAACGATACCAATCTTACGGCGCTGGTATGTGTAACAGGTGCTTTTCAACATGTGAAAGCCGGTGCTTCCTGGTGGTTCAATGATACTGTACAGGGTATTCGAAAAAACTTATCGGCCATTGCGGAGTACTCTGTCCTTGGCACAAATTACGGAATGCTGACGGACAGCCGTTCGTTTTCCAGTTATGTTCGGTTTGATTTTTTCAGAAGGATTTTATCCGATTACCTCGGTGAACTTGTCCTGAAAGGCGAATATGATTTAGAAGAAGCTCTTTTTACGGCAAAAAAGATTTGCTATTTCAATATAAAGGAGGCGCTGGATTTATGAAAATGACTTTCCGTTGGTACGGAGAAACGGATTCGATTCCTTTACAGTATATAAGGCAAATCCCGAATATGTCAGGCGTTGTAACGGCTGTGTATGATGTCCCGGTCGGCGATATCTGGCCGGAAGAAAAGATTGCAAAACTAAAAAGTATTTGCGACGCCAATTCCTTGGAAATGGAAGTTATCGAGAGTGTTCCTGTTCACGAGGATATCAAATTGGGAAAGCCGGGTCGGGACAAGCTAATTAAAAATTATGCTGACACGATACGTAATCTTGGAAAGTTCGGGATACGTTGTATTTGCTACAATTTTATGCCTGTTTTCGACTGGTTGCGAACGAATTTAAAAACCAAAAATAAAGACGGCAGCACCTGTCTGAGTTACGAACATGAAAAACTCATGGCTTTGGATCCTTCAGATCTGCATTTGCCTGGTTGGGACGAAAGCTATACTCCGGAGCAACTGAATGGGTTGATTCAGCAATACAAAGAGATTTCGCATGTAAGATTGTTTGAAAATCTTGTGTATTTTTTAAAAGGAATTATGCCGGCGTGCCATGAAACGGGGATCAATATGGCGATTCATCCGGATGATCCGCCTTGGGATATGTTCGGGCTTCCGCGCATCATTACGGGGGAAGAAAGTTATGACAAGCTGTTCGCGGCTGTTCCCGATCCTCATAACGGAATAACATTTTGTACAGGCTCTTTGGGTGCTGGCCGAAATAATAATTTGCCGAAGATGGCAAAAAAATATGCGGAACGAATTTACTTTGCGCATATCCGCCAGCTCAGATATAGTGGTAAATATGATTTTTCGGAAGCAGGGCATAGGACGCAAGACGGAGATCTGGATATCTTTGCGATCGTAAAAGCGTTGGTTCAAAGCGGCTTTTGCGGCTATGTGCGTCCGGATCACGGCCGTAATATCTGGGGGGAAGACGGGAAACCCGGGTACGGATTGTATGACAGGGCACTGGGTGCCGCTTACCTGAACGGATTGTTCGAAGCAGTTGAAAATTATGAGTCCCACGACAAAAAGAAGAATTTTTAATCAGAGGGAGAAATGAAAATGAAATTGCCTTTTAAAGTTGATTTGAGTAAAAAAATAGCGGCAATCACCGGGGCGGGCGGTGTTATCTGCAGTGAGTTTGCCAGAGTTTTGGCGGCTTGCGGAGCCAAGGTCGCTCTGCTGGATATAAATTTCGAAGCGGCGAAAGCGGTTGCCGACGAAATAGGAGAAAATGCGATAGCGATCCGCTGCGATTGCCTGGACAAGCAGAGCATTGCAGCGGCGAGGGATACGATAGAAGAGTCTTTTGGGAAAGTAAATTTTCTGATCAATGGCGCGGGGGGCAACAATCCGCGTGCAACCTGCGACAATGAAGTTATGACGGAACAAGCGAATTCTCTTAAAAATTTTTTCAAGTTAGAAGAAAGCGGAATACGTTTTGTTTTTGATCTGAATATTATGACTGCTTTTCTTGTAACGCAGGTATTTGCGGAAGATATGGTCAAATCGGGCGGGAATATTATCAATATCTCAAGCATGAATGCGTTCCGTCCTTTGACAAAAATACCGGCATACAGTGCGGCCAAGGCAGGCATATCGAATTTAACGCAGTGGCTTGCCGTACATTTTGCACCTTGCAATATACGGGTAAACGCAATCGCTCCGGGTTTTTTTGTAACCAATCAGAATAAGGCTCTGCTCTTTGACCAGCAAGGCAGACCAACTGCGCGTACAGAAAAGATTTTGCAGGCGACACCCATGAAACGGTTCGGCGAAATTTCTGATCTGAACGGCGTTTTGCTGTGGCTGTCAGATGATGCGGCAAGTGGTTTCGTAACAGGAACGGTCATCCCGATCGACGGCGGCTTTTCGGCCTATTCCGGCGTTTGATCGGTGCAAACAATTTAAAATTAAAAAGAAAATCGCAGGGCAAACATCCTGCGATTTTCTTTTTAAAAATTCATTTTGATTCAATATAAAAAATGGTTTTAACCTAAGATAGAATTCGGGAGCAACGGAAAAACGGTGTATTTAAAATTCCAGTGAAGTATCGATCAGGCGAATCTGAGATTCGGTAAAACTGCAGTCTGTAACAAGATTAAAGATATCGGCGGCAAGTGTATCGACAGCGAGAATGTCCGAAGCCGTTTTACTTAAATGCGAAAGATCGCTTCGTCGGGTTATGCAGGGGAATACGGATTTTTTCAATGCCGCAAGAATGCTATCGGCACGCTGTTTGTTGACGGCGAGTATTTTCATGTACAGCGGATTTTTCAATCCTTTTTTTACAAGATCTTCGTTGATTCCCAGCACGGAGGAAACAAGGATCCTGCGGATACGGGAAGAAATGTAGCGCTTTGTCGTAACTTTTTTTATAAATTCATCATAATTATGTGTGCTTTTTGCAAAGGCTTTGAGTCTGTTTTCCAAGCCCTCCGTGCAATCCAGAATGCCTTTCAATTCGGATGCATCGGCTCGTATAATCGAGTAGAGCGCAATTTTTTTATACAGATCAGTATTTGCAGTGTTGTGCAGATCTTTCCATACAAAATCGGGAACATTTTTTCGTACGAGACGAGTTTTTTTCTCATAGACAGCGTTGCGGATAGCGGACGCTGAAGAAAAGTTTTTATATAGTTTTGCGTCTGTATATCCGGCGCCGACTCGTTCGATCGGAAGAATTTCTGCATGGCTTTCAAAAGTCAGCAACGCTTTTTGATATTCGATTCCAAGTATATTATTGGGAGAGGAAATAAATTTCAAAGATTCGGTACCGTTTATTTGAGCCATTGCCTGCGAGCGGGCTTTTGTAAGGCTGGAACCGATTTTCAAATACTGTCGGAGTACATTTTTAAATGGAGCGGTTTCGCTTGTTGAGTTTTTAGCGGCCGTTAAAAAAGCTTCTTTATCTGCATTTTCGCAGCCAAAGGCAAGAGTGGAAAAATCAGGTATGGAACTTAATATTTTAACAGCGCCTTTTGCAAACACTTCAGCAGGGGCCGCTGCAAAAATCGTCGGAAGTTCGATTACAGCATCCGCGCCGGCAAGAATGGCATGCTTAGCACGGGTATAACGATCAAGAAAGGCAAGTTCGCCACGCTGTGTAAAGCATCCGCTCATAATACAGACAATGGAGTCGCACTCTGAAAGTTTTTTTGCTTGATCGATCAGATAGGCATGACCGTTGTGAAAGGGGTTGTATTCGCAAATGATGCCGCAAATTTTCATTTTATTTCTTAAAACCTTTACTTTTTAAAATAAATATTATATAATAATACGGAAATAACCGTGCGGCGTGGACAGGCGGTCGCTCTGAATAAACAGAAGAATGCCGCCTTTTTATTATACACCAAACGCGGCAAAAAATAAAGCGATAGAGGTTAAGATTTTATGGCAGGTTGTGTCTGTGCAGAGGAAGGTAAAGAAAACGCATTTCTTGCAAAGATCAAGGCGAAAGCAGCGGCTTTGAAAAAGCATATTGTACTTTGCGAAGGTGAAGACAGCCGTGTCGTCAAAGCGGCGGCAATGGCAGTTAAGGAAGGTGTGGCAAAAATCACGCTGCTGGGAAATGCTGAAGAAATAAAGAAAGCGAATCCCGATGTGGATCTTGACGGGGTGGAGATCGTGAATCCCGCGACCAGCGAAAAACGTGCTGAATATGCGTCGCTTTTATATTCTTTGCGCAAAGCGAAAGGGATGACGGAAGAAGAAGCCGCTAAGCTTTCTTATGACAATACATATTTCGGTGTCTTGATGCTGAAGGCCGGCGATGTAGACGGCTTGGTTTCAGGTGCATGCCATTCGACGGCCAACACATTGCGTCCCGGTTTGCAAATCGTAAAAGCTGCACCCGGGGTTCCTTTGGTATCCAGCTATTTCCTTATGATCGCGCCGGAATGCGGAAATCCGTATTGTGAAGACGGAGCGTATATCTATTCGGATTGCGGTTTGAATGAAAATCCCACGAGCGAACAGCTGGCAGAAATTGCACTGATTTCGGCTAAAACGGCAAAACAGATCGCAGGACTGGAGCCTCGTGTGGCGATGCTTTCGTTTTCGACAAAAGGCAGCGCAAAACATGCGGATATCGATAAAGTAACGGCTGCGCTTGCAATAGCAAAAGAAAAGGCACCGGATTTGGCAATCGATGGAGAACTGCAGTTGGATGCGGCAATTGTTCCCGCGGTGGCAAAATCCAAAGCGCCGGGATCCAAAGTAGCAGGCCATGCCAATGTGCTTATATTCCCTGACCTGGATGCCGGTAACATCGGTTATAAGCTGACGGAAAGGCTTGGCGGATTTATGGCGGTCGGGCCGCTTTGTCAGGGGTTTGCAAAACCGATCAATGATTTGTCCAGGGGCTGCAAAGCAGAAGATATCGTTGCCGCTGTTGCAATAACCGCTTTACAGACACAGTTACAGTAAAATGGGAGTTTATTAATATGAAAATTTTGGTTGTCAATGCAGGAAGTTCATCTCTTAAATATCAGCTGATTGATATGGATACGGAGACGGTTATCGCAAAGGGCGGATGCGAACGAATCGGGATCCGCGGTTCTAACCTGAAGCACAAAACGTCCAAAGGTGAAACGGTAATCGAAAAAGATATGCCCAATCATAAAGTTGCCATTCAGTTAGTTTTGGACGCATTGGTGAATCCCGAGTACGGTGCGATCCGTTCCATGGACGAGATCGACGCTGTCGGACACCGCGTTGTCCACAGTGCGGAAGATTTTAATAAGTCCGTTCTTCTTACGGATGAGATCATGAAAATCTGCCGCAGGAATGCTGAGCTTGCACCGTTGCATATGCCTGCGAATATCCTCGGAATCGAAGCCTGCATGGAGGCTATGCCCGGCAAACCGATGGGGTTGGTATTCGATACGGCTTTCCATTCCACAATGCCGCCTTATGCTTACATGTATGCCATCGATTACAACGACTATAAGGATTATAAGATCCGTAAATACGGCTTCCATGGAACAAGTCATAAATATGTTTCGCAGGAAGCGATCAAATATCTTGGCAAAAAAGCAGAAGATACAAAGATCATAACCTGTCATCTTGGCGGTGGATCATCGATCAGTGCTGTCAAGGGCGGAAAATGCATAGATACCAGCATGGGCTTTACACCTCTTGCGGGCGTACCGATGGGAACGCGTTCCGGTGATATTGATCCTGCGGTGTTAGAATATCTTGCAGCGAAGAAACATTACACGATACTCGATTGCATCAACTACCTGAACAAACAGTGCGGTGTTGCAGGAATCAGCGGCGTATCGAGCGATTTCCGTGATCTGACGAAAGCGGCGGATGAAGGAAACGAACGCGCGAAATTGGCTTTGGAAGTTTTTGTGTATAATGTAAAGAAATATATTGGTTCGTACATTGCTGCCCTGGATGGTTTGGATTGCCTCGTATTTACGGCAGGTATCGGTGAAAACACGTCGGTGATCAGGGAAGCGATTTGTGCCAATATGGATTATTTCGGAATCAAAATCGATAAAGAAAAGAATTTGCAGAAGAACGACGGTAAATTGCACGATATTTCTGCACAAAATTCGAAAGTAAAAGTACTGGTTATCCCTACGAACGAAGAGCTTGTCATTGCCAGAGAGACAAAAGAATTATTAAAAGGCTGAGTATTTTTTTCAATCCTTATAAAAGGAATGAAAAATGAGTTGACAAAGAAAAGGAAATAGGGTATAATTTTACAGTCAAAGCGGAAATTTGAACGTAAAATATAGAAAAGAGGTGTAAAGAGATGGCGGTACCCAAGTCTAAACAATCGAAGCAGAGAACGAATACGAGATATGCAAACTTCAAGGCTGCGGCGCCGACGCTTGTCGAGTGCCCTCATTGCCATGAGTTAAAACAGCCCCATTCGGTTTGCAAAAAATGCGGCTATTACGATGGCAGAGAAGTCGTCAATACCGAAGAGAAGAAGTAATATTTTCGCGTTTAAAACGGCGGATTTTTATCCGCCGTTTTTTCATTGTAAAATTTTGTCCCCAAAGGCAGTCGGCTCAAAATTATTTTGCACCGACTGCCTTTTTTAAATAAACGAAACGCCTTACCTGAATGCGCTTTGCGGCATTTTTTTAATAAACGCCCGAACAATTCATTCATAAATCTGACAGTAAATTTATTTTGTTGATCACTCAGATAGCCGCCGTTTTTTGCGCGGTATTTTTTTTGTTACACTCTTGTTGCGTCTTGACAATCTGCTGAATTTGGTATTATAATAAATGCAACTCATATGGTAGTGATTTTAAAGAGGTTTATATGAAGCAGCGATTTACTGTTACCGGTATGACGTGTGCGGCTTGCTCGGCCGGCATTCAAAAAACAGTTGGAAAAATGAATGGAGTTAAGAGCGCGGAAGTCAGCTTGTTGGGGGAAAGCATGACAGTTGACTATGATGAAAAATCTGTCAACGCAGATCAGATCATGAAAACCGTTCAGGGACTCGGATACGGTGCTTCTTTGGAAAATAAAATACAGGCAGAAAAAGCAGAAAACAAGACGACCGCGGTCGGGCATCAGGCAGAAGAGGCAAAAAAATTAAAAGTTCGGTTTCTCAGTTCCCTGTGTTTCCTGATACCGTTGCTTTACTTCACAATGGGGCACATGCTCGGAGCACCGCTTCCAGGTTTTTTAAAGATCGGTTCCAATTTTGCCTTGGTTGAATTGCTTCTTACAACACCTGTCATTGTCATAAATTTTGCTTTTTTCCGTAGTGGTGTTAAAGCGGCGATCAAACGGGTACCGAATATGGATACGCTTGTCAGTATGGGAAGCTCCGTAGCATATTTATACAGCGTTGTAGTGATGTTCCTTTTGCCATACAGAGAAGATTCCATGCAGTTTGCGATGAATTATCTTTTTTTTGAGTCTGCTGCTATGGTTCTTACACTTGTTACACTCGGTAAATGGCTGGAAGCGCGCTCTAAAAGTAAAACTGGAGAGGAAATCGAAAAGTTACTCCGTTTGGCTCCGGATACCGTTACTATAGAGACGAAAGAGGGCTTAAGGACAATATCTTTGCGTGAACTTAAAGTTGGCGACATTGTCGTTGTGCGGCAAGGCGACAGTATTCCTGCGGACGGCGTTATTGTCGGCGGGGAAACTTATCTTGATAAATCGGCCATTACAGGGGAGAGTTTACCGGTCGAAGTCGGTTTAGATGATTACGTTACGAGCGCTACAATCAATAAAGGAAACGTGATCCGTGTAAAGGTTGAAAAAGTCGGAGAGGAAACGGTCCTATCTAAGATCATACGGCTAGTGCAGACGGCCGGAACTTCGAAAGCTCCGATCGAGAAGACGGTCGATAAAATAGCAGCGATCTTTGTGCCGGCAGTACTTTTGATTGCCCTTCTTGATTTTATCGTATGGATAATTCTATGGGCGACACATACGGTTGACGTACAGTTTTTTGAAGTTTTAAGCATGGCGATCAGCATCCTGGTTATATCTTGTCCGTGTGCCTTAGGTCTGGCAACGCCGGTAGCGGTTATGGCGGCTACGGGGCGCGGCGCTTCTCTCGGGGTATTGTATAAAGATGCGGAGGCACTTCAAAAAGCAGGAAAAATCAAAAATGTACTTTTGGATAAAACGGCAACTTTAACAGAAGGTAAGCCGCGTGTTACGGATTTTATAATTTTGGATAAATCAGACGGGCGCGAACTACTGGAAATCGTTTCTGGTATAGAAAGCAATTCAAATCATCCTTTAGCCGGAAGTATTTTGGAAAAAGCTAAGCAGGATGGGATTTCGCCGGCCCATGTAACTGATTTTCAGTATCGGAGCGGGATGGGGGCATTTGCTGTATATGAGGGACAGACTTATGCAGTCGGAAACGCAAAGATAGTGAATCAAAGCGGGGCGGATTTACAAATCTGTAATGGGCGCGATGAGAACTTGGCAAAACAAGGCAAGACAATTTTGTATATTTGCAGAGGGAACAATCTTGTGGCTTTTCTGGCTGTGGCGGACACGTTGAAGGAAGGAAGTGCTGAAGCAGTAAGAGAGTTGAATGCCCTCGGAATGCAGACGGTCATGCTTACGGGAGACCGTAAAGAAGCGGCGAATGCGATTGCTGCTCAAGTAGGGATAGCGGAAGTTTACAGCGAGGTTATGCCGGAAGATAAACTGAAGGCTGTGATCGAAAAAAAACAAAGCGGTATGACGGCAATGGTCGGAGACGGTATCAATGATTCTCCTGCATTAAAAGAGGCTGATATCGGTGTGGCAATGGGAAACGGCACGGATATTGCGATCGATTCGGCGGATATTGTTTTGGTTGGCGGGGATCTGCGATCTTTGGAAAATGCGGTCGGGCTCAGCCGCGCGACCGTTCGGAATATCCATGAGAATTTGTTTTGGGCTTTTATTTATAATATACTGTGCATTCCGATCGCTGCAGGTGCATTGTTTGCTTTAGGTGTTGTTTTGGATCCTATGTATGGTGCGGCAGCCATGAGTCTCAGTTCTGTATTTGTTGTTTTAAACGCTCTGCGTTTGATGCGTTATAAACCAAGAAAATTCAAAAAAATAAATAATCAGGAAGGAGAAGAAAAAATGAAAAAGACGATATTGATTGAAGGAATGAGTTGTAATCATTGCTCTTCTAGAGTGGAAAATGCATTGAATGCATTGGAAGGTACGAAGGCTAAGGTGGATTTGAAGAAGAAATGTGCTTTTGTAGAGACAGAACTTTCCGATGAGGTTTTGACGCATGCTGTGGAAGATGCCGGTTATACAGTAAAGAAAATAAAGTAATTTGCCATCGGACGGCACTAAGCTTGAAGACGGTCTGCGAAAAATTTTTGCGCAGATCGTCTTCATTTTGTTGTCAAAGACAACCACTCACTGAGTGAGTGGATAAAGAGTTTACAACTATGGAC
>ERZ1108163.89-NODE-89-length-13079-cov-6.718596_pt1 | contig 13079 bp, 10 predicted proteins | sample MGYA00403699_ERZ1108163 | MGnify/ENA primary metagenome ERZ1108163 (study PRJEB35170, sample SAMEA104062405) | human gut metagenome | biome: human gut; feature: human-associated habitat; material: faeces | place: Denmark | collected 2012-04-30 ... | reverse complement strand
TATTCGCAGACGCGGCGCTGTATATATAATATGACAATTTCCGACAAAATGTGCTATCGCATGAAAGGCAGGTCCTATTTTGAGCAGACAAAATTTATACAGAACGGCGGCTTATGTAACCGTCTTTTCCGTAGCGGAAAAAACATTCGGGTTCATTTACCGCATTATACTTTCCCGCACCCTCGGTTCGGAAGGTATGGGGATCTACCAGATCGCCCTTTCCGTATTTGCCGTCCTCGCAACGGCGGCGGCTTCCGGCATCCCTTTGACCGTTTCCAGACTCATTACAAAATACCGCGCCAAAAATAACATTTCGGCACAGCAGTCCGTCGTAACGGCCGCCCTCGTCAGCGCTCTGTGTTTTTCTGTCCCCGTATTCTGCATCCTGTTTTTCGGCCACAACGCTTTCGATTTTCTTTTCTCCGATCCGCGCTGCATGGCAGTCCTGCTCATACTTCTGCCCAGCCTCGTTTTTAATTCAATTTATTCCGTTATACGAGGCGCTCTTTGGGGAAACAAACAATTTATTCCGTACTGCGTCATAGACCTTATCGAAGAATTGGTCATGATCATAGCCGGCGTCGCACTCGTCAGCGCCATGACCGATGTCCTTAACGGCGCAAAACGAGCTGCCGTAGCCATTGTCCTGTCCTACCTCGTATCTTTTTCGCTCTCCGGAATCTGGTACTTCGTAAAAGGCGGAAAATTTAAAAATCCCAAACGGCAATTCAAGCCTTTGCTGTCGTCCGCGCTGCCTATCACCGGTATGCGCACATCCAATTCTCTCATCAATTCCGTCATCTCCCTTCTTTTGCCGGCAAGGCTCATCGCCGCCGGTTTCTCAAGCAGTGAAGCCATGAGCGAGATCGGCACGGCCATGGGCATGTGTATGCCTATACTGACCATTCCTGCAACGCTGATCGGTTCACTTGCACTCGTATTGGTTCCGGAACTCGCCGAAAATTTCTACCGCAGCGAACATACGAAAATGCGGCTGAATATCGAACGTGCCCTGAAAATTACCGTCCTGATCGCCTGCCTGCTCATTCCCGTACTGCTGGTTCTCGGCAAGGACATCGGCATTCTCCTCTTTTCCAGCCTGCACGGCGGAGAAATCATACAAAACAGCTGTCTTATGATCCTGCCCATGAGCCTCGGCATGATCTCCACCAGCGTCCTTAATTCCATCGGGTGCGAAAAACACACCTGCCTGTATTTTTTCGCCGGCGCCGCCGCAACACTGCTATGCATTTGGTTCCTGCCGCAGTTCGTGGGAATCTATGGGCTGCTCATCGGTATGGCATCCAGCTCCGTTATTTCCATGATACTGAACCTGCGGCTCATCCAAAAAAAATGCAAAGAAAAAGTGCGTTTTCTCAAATACACTCTCTGCTCCGCAGCCGCCATCCTTCCCGCTTCCGTTTTCGGATTCCTGCTGCATAATGTATTGTCCGCCCTCCTGCCGCATTTGCCTGCGACAATTCTGTGCGGAATAATTTTACTCGGTGCCGAAGGTCTATTTCTCCTCGCGCTGGGACTTGCGCAACCGAGATGGGTAAGACTTCTCGTAAAAAAGGCCTGATTTTCTTATCCTTACAGCTTTGCTCTGACCATTTTCACAAACCGCCTTTACAGGCATTCCGATCTTTTCAACAGCCCCTTTCAGCACTCAATTTTATTGCGCCGCGGTAAAACCGCGGCGCCTTTTTATCATACAAGATCGCGAAAAGTCTTTATCTTCACACTAAAGGGCAAAGCGATAAAACATAACGCCACATTGACCAAATATACGATACTCTGAAATCCGATCCTTCCTGCAAAATACACCCAGAAAGCTTTTTTAAAAACGCCGTCCCAAATAAACAGGTACGCATAGTAATAATTTATGATCGAATTGATAACGCAGGTTATCAGCAGAAAACATACCGCAAAAGAAATCGCAGCTTTTCCGTACAGCCAGCCCGTTCCCTCCTTGCGGATCCCGTTCATGATCAGCCCGGAGAAAAAGCCGAAAAGCCCGATCGTAACCCCGAAAAACCAGTACACCATCACCGGCCTGATCAGAAATCCGATCAGATCCCCCAAAAAGCCGACAATAAAGCCCGGCAGCGGACCCAACAAAAACCCTGCGAAAAAGCAAACAAAATACGAAAACGTAATTTTGTTCGTTCCGCCCACGTCAATTTCTATGACAGAATTGACGGCTACGCTCAGCGCAACAAAAATCGCCAGAAAGGAGATCTGCTTCGCCAAAGACATGGATCTGAAAACTTTTGTGAACATAGAAAAAAACCTCCCGTAATCTGAGAGGTCCGATGAAAAACAGTGCGCCCCCGTAAGCGGGCGGCTATCCTTGCAACGGACGCGCCTCGGCACCGCAGGGATTTTCCCTTTCGTTTGCGAACAACGTCCCGTTTCGCAACACTTAACGCGCCTTGGCTACTCTGCATTAATTGTGTGCCATTATACACTTTTTATCTTGTTCTGGCAAGCATATAAAACTCAGTTTTTAAAAATTTTTTATTTTTTATACCATTTCGCAACAAGTGATACTCGCTTTATTTTCATGCTAAAATACATGCCGTTTCCGCGCGCCGCAAAAGAATATTTCTTTTACGGCGCGACATACTAACAGCATGGGACTGATATTTTTACGCACAGCCATCATCTTTATCGCATTGCTGGCAGTGATGCGGCTCATGGGCAAGCGACAGATCGGCGAAATGCAGCCGTTTGAACTGGTCATCACACTCCTGATCGCAGAACTTGCCTGCATTCCTATGGCCGATACCTCCATTCCTCTGCTTTACGGGATCGTATCCATTGTAACGATCTTTTTACTGCATCAGCTTTTGCTTCTGATCGACTTGCATATAAAGCCTTTTAAAACTTTGGTCGGCGGGAAACCGTCCATTGTCATTAATAAAGACGGAGTCGATATTTCTCAACTGAAAAAAAACCATCTCGATCTTTCCGACTTGATCGAATCCATGCGGACCGCAGGATTCTTTTCACTCGACGAAGCGGCGTATGCGCTGTACGAAGCCAACGGGCAATTCACCGCCATGCCGCGCGAAAACAGCCCGAAAGAAAACAAAGAATCTTTGCCCGTTCTTATTGTCGACGACGGTAAATACGTGAAACACAACTTAACCCTCACCAAAACAGGACAACCCTATTTCGACGCGCTCCTGAAAGAACAAAACATTCCGAGCGTAAAAAAAGTATTTGTGCTTACCCTCGACGGAACAGGGAAAATTTATCTGCAATGCAAGGGCGAAAGATTCCGTACATTCCGCGTACGCTTACCGGAGGGAAGTACATGGTAAAAGCACTGCTCTCGATTCTCATTTCCGCGGCACTGCTCTTATCCGCCGCTATCTTCGAACACTTTTTCGTATCGTCTCAATTTGAAAAATTTTCAGCAGCAGTCTGTGCTCTGGAAGATAAAGTTCGCGGCCAAAATGCCACCACTGCCGATACTGATATGGTCAAAACTCTTTGGGACAGCGAAAAAAAATTATTGCATATCGTTATACCGCACGGCGACATCGCCTATATCGATTATTGGCTGGGCGAAGCCGCCGGATGTATCGAAACAGGCGATTTTGACGACGCCTTATCCAAGATCGAAGTACTCGTCGTCATTTGCGAACAAATACCGCAGCAATACTCTGTGTCTCTTGAAAACATCTTCTGATCGTCAAGCATTTTAACCTATTATTAGCATTTTATGTCTGACATAGTACTTTAAATATTTTATTTTTATTAAAAAACAAGCCGCGGAATAACCGCGGCCTGTTTTTTTTATTTAATAAAAATATTTACAGAACAACCAGTTAAACGTACCCAAAAAGTTACAATAACTTCTTCAAAAAGCGACCCGTATAACTTTCATCGCAGGCGGCAACCTCTTCCGGCGTTCCCGTAACAACAATTTCACCGCCGCCGTCTCCACCTTCTTTTCCGAGGTCGATGATCCAGTCCGCAACCTTAATGACATCCAAATTATGTTCAATCACAATAACCGTATTCCCGGAACTGCGCAGCGACTGAAGGATTTTAATCAGCTTGTCCACGTCATAACTGTGAAGACCGGTCGTAGGTTCATCAAGGATATAGCAGGTCTTTCCCGTCGCTCGCTTTGATAATTCCGTTGCAAGTTTTACGCGCTGCGCCTCCCCTCCCGAAAGAGTGGTGGCACTCTGACCCAGCTTAATATAACCGAGCCCGACATCATTGATCGTCTTTAATTTATTGTAAATACTCGGCACCGAAGCAAAAAATTCACAGGACTCCTCAATCGTCATATCCAATACTTCGGCTATATTTTTACCCTTGTAGCGAACTTCCAGCGTTTCACGGTTGTATCGCTTTCCTCCGCACACTTCACAAGGCACATAAATATCCGGCAAAAAATGCATTTCAATTTTTTTAATGCCGTCGCCGCAGCAGTTCTCACAACGTCCGCCCGAAACATTGAACGAAAATCTTCCCGCTTTATAGCCGCGTTCACGCGCGTCAGGCGTTGCGGCAAAAAGCTCACGGATCATCGTAAATACGCCGGTATAAGTTGCAGGGTTGCTCCGCGGCGTTCTGCCGATCGGCGATTGATCGATCGCAATGACTTTATCAAAATATTCCAGTCCCTTACAACCGTCGCTCTTGCCCGTTACCATATGGGCACCGTTCAGTTCGTTCGCCATAAAAGGATATATGATCTCATTGACCAAAGAACTTTTTCCGGAACCGGAAACGCCCGTAACCGCCGTAATCAACCCGACAGGAATTTTAACATCGATATTTTTCAGATTATTCTGTTTGCACCCGAATACCTCGAAATACCTTCCGTCCGGCTTCTGCCGTACGGGCGGAACCTCGATTTTTCTCCTGCCAGCCAGATAATCCCCCGTGATCGAGCGCGGGGAATTCATGATATCCTGTACCGTTCCGCACGCCACGACCTCCCCGCCGTGAACGCCCGCCTTCGGCCCGATATCCACGATATAATCGGCCGCGCGCATCGTATCTTCGTCATGCTCCACAACGATCAGCGTATTTCCCAAATCCCGCAGCCGCAAAAGCGTATTCAACAGTTTTTCGTTATCGCGCTGATGCAGACCTATGCTCGGCTCATCCAGAATATACAAAACGCCCGTCAGCCCGCTGCCGATCTGCGACGCAAGGCGTATCCTCTGCGACTCTCCTCCCGACAACGTACCTGCGCTTCTGGATAAGTTCAGATAGGCAAGCCCCACGTTTCTTAAAAAATTCAGACGAGCCTTGATCTCTTTCAAAATCACATCCGCGATCCTGTGCTCCGTTTCGCTCAGCTGCAAGTTTTCGCAGAAATTGTACAGATCGGTAATGGAGAGATCGCAAAGTTCCGCTATGTTTTTTCCGCCTACATACACGCTCAGCGCTTCTTTCTTCAGTCGCTTCCCTCCGCAAACCGGACAAGGAAGATCGGTAATATATTTCTCAAGCTCAGCCTTGACCCCTTCGCTTTCCGTATTGCGATATCTGCGCGAAAGTGTATTGACAAACCCTTCCCATGTAATCTGATAGGTACCGTGGAAATTGTAGGAATCATATTTCATCGGTATTTTTTCACTGCCGGCCCCATACATGATGATATCGTACTGCTCTTTCGGAAGATCTTTGACAGGCACATCCATGTCAATGCCGAAATGTTTTGCAACCGCTTCGACGTACATGTTGTTCGTCTGCTTACTTTCCAGAAACCAACCGCCGACCGAAATTGCCCCTTCCCGCAATGTCTTTGTCTTATCCGGACAGATCAGTGCTTCATCAATAATCTGCTTGAAGCCCAATCCGGAACATTCCGGACAAGCCCCATAAGGCGTATTAAATGAAAACAAACGCGGTTCGATCTCTTCAATACTGATCCCGCAATCGGGACAAGCATATTTCGTCGAAAACAATTCTTCATTGCCGTTACAATCGATCACGACAAGCCCGTCCGCCAACCGCAAAGCGTTTTCCAGACTGTCGGTCAAACGTTTCTGAATGCCGTCTTTTACCACAAGCCTGTCGATAACTACGCTGATCGTGTGCTTGATATTCTTGTCCAGGCGGATATCTTCCTGTAAATCGTACACAATTCCGTCGATCTTGACCCTGCCGTAGCCGCTCTTCCGGTACGATTCAAGATTCTTTGTGTATTCTCCCTTTCTGCCGCGTACGACCGGAGCATTGACATGTATTTTACTTCCTTCCGGCATCGTCATGACTTTATCCGCTATTTCATCTACCGTCTGACGTCGTATCTCCCTGCCGCATTTCGGACAGTGCGGAATGCCCACTCTCGCAAACAAAAGGCGCAGGTAATCATAGATTTCCGTTACCGTGCCGACCGTCGAACGCGGATTGTGCGACGTCGTTTTCTGATCGATCGAAATTGCAGGCGAAAGCCCGTCGATCGATTCCACGTCCGGCTTTTCCATTTGACCCAAAAACTGCCGCGCATACGACGACAGGCTTTCCACATACCGACGCTGCCCTTCCGCAAATATCGTATCGAATGCCAGCGTCGATTTTCCGCTTCCCGATAACCCCGTGAATACCGTCAGCGTATCGCGCGGGATATGGACGTCTATATTTTTTAAGTTGTTCTCCTTTGCACCTTTTACAAAGATTTCGTCTTTCATGTTTCGCCTCATTTCCGCAAGCGCTTTTTCAGCTGGTTGATCGTATCCCGTATTTCGATCGCCTTTTCAAAATCCAACTGATTTGACGCCACTTTCATCAGCGCCTTCAGCTTCTCGATCTCCGCCGGAATATCCTCTTTGCGGATTTTATCCGCCCCCGCCGTCTGCTGTTTCTTGGTTATGTTCAGTGTACTCTTTACTTCTTTTATGATCGTTTTCGGCACGATCCCGTGTTCTTCATTGTATTTCTTCTGAACTTGCCTGCGGCGGTTCGTTTCATCGATCGCACGCCGCATGCTCCCCGTGATCGTATCCGCATACATGATCACGCGACCTTCCGCATTTCGCGCGGCACGGCCGATCGTCTGGATCAACGCCGTATCGCTCCGCAAAAAGCCTTCTTTGTCCGCATCCAGAATTGCAACCAGCCTGACCTCCGGCATATCCAAACCTTCTCGCAAAAGGTTGATCCCGCAAAGCACGTCAAATTCTCCGCTGCGCAATCCGTTGACTATATCGATCCTCTCCAACGTATCGATATCACTGTGCATATAACGCACCTTGATCCCGTTTTCCTTCAGATAATCGGTCAGATTCTCCGCCATGCGCTTTGTTAAAGTCGTGATCAGTACCCTGCCTTCTGCCTCCGTTTCTTTGCGGATCTCCCCGAGAAGATCGTCGATCTGCCCTTTTACAGGCCGCACTTCAATTTCAGGATCAAGCAATCCCGTCGGCCGAATGATCTGTTCCACTACCTGCCCCGCCTCACTCAGCTCATACTCTGCAGGCGTCGCCGATACGCAGATCATCTGCGGTACCCTTGCATCAAACTCTTCAAACGTCAACGGCCTGTTGTCGTACGCCGAACGCATGCGGAATCCGTAATTCACAAGATTCGTCTTTCTCGAAAGGTCTCCGCGGTACATCGCTCGGATCTGCGGAATCGTCATATGACTTTCATCGATAAAAACAAGAAAATTGTCAGGGAAATAATCCAAAAGCGTGAAAGAAGGTTCCCCGGGCTTTCTTCCGTCAAAATAGCGGCTGTAATTTTCCACCCCGCTGCAATACCCGACTTCCCGCATCATCTCAATATCATAACGCGTACGCTGTTCCAGACGCTGTGCTTCCAGCAGCTTCCCGTCATCCCGAAACGCCTTTACCTCGTCTTCAAGATCACGCTCGATCGCCGCAAGCGCTGCCGTCATCTTTGCACTTCCCACCGCATAATGACTGGCAGGAAAAATACAAATATGTTTCAGTTCCGCCGTAACTTTACCCGTTACAACTTCTTCTTCACACAGCCTGTCGATCTCATCTCCGAAAAACTCCACGCGGATCGCAATTTCCGAATTCCCCGCAGGAAATATCTCCACAATGTCTCCGCGCACACGAAAGGAGGAACGCGTAAAATCCACATCCTTCCGCTCATATTGCAATTCAACCAGACGACGCAGCAAATCATCCCGCGAAAGCGTATCGCCCGGCCGCAAAGATATCGCCAGATCGAAATATTCTTCCGGCGCCCCCAACCCGTAAATACACGATACCGACGCAACAACAAGCGTATCCGAACGCTCCCCGAGACTCGCCGTCGCACTGTTCCGCAACTTATCGATCTCATCGTTGACCGACATGTCTTTTTCTATATAAGTATCCGTGCTCGGGATGTAACTTTCCGGCTGATAATAATCATAGTAGCTGACAAAATACTCCACGCGGTTGTGCGGAAAAAATTCACGGAATTCGTTGCACAACTGTGCCGCCAGCGTCTTATTGTGGGCGATCACCAACGTCGGACGGTTAACGTTTTTGATCACATTCGCCATCGTAAACGTTTTGCCGCTCCCCGTAACTCCCATCAGCACCTGCGTCCGTATTCCGTCCAATACTCCTTCCGTCAGTTTTTCGATCGCCTGCGGCTGGTCTCCCGTAGGTTTGTATGTCGATACCAATTCAAAATCCGCCATTTTTTCTCCCGTGCCCTCCCGCGGCTCTCAACGCGCCGCGGACTTCCGATTACTCCTTCTGAAAAGTTCAGAATAATCACAAACAAACGTTTAAAATATTATACACGAATTCCTTTTTCAAGTCAAGCATTCCGCTTTACCGCATAAAAATTGCAACGCCCGAAAGCATTGCATTTTCAAAAAAATATACTCGGCAATCACACCCGTAAGCACGAACGGATCCGCAGCCGATCAGGTAAAAATAATTTTCAGCAATAGTCCGACCACAAACGTGATCACCGCTCCGGCAACCGATAAACCGATCTTGAACGCAACGCTGCGCCGCACCTGCAGGGCGGTACGCTTGTACGCCATCCCGTTCGGATGAAGGGTGATCACATACATCTTTTCCCCCTTCCGATCCGATTCGATCAGATCAAAATAATCATCCAGTTCCAGCGACCGCAAAATTTTTTCCACTCGCTCCGGTGTATACTTGCGCTTGACAGGAAGGATGCTCATGATCTCCATCGGACTCACAAGACAGCTGTCTTTTCCGTCGCACATATCGTACACCGCGCGCATCACTTCGTTCTCTTCTTTGTTTAACATTTCCCGTTCCTTCGGTGCAATCCGCCCCTTCCGCGGTTTTTTCGCCTACAAAACCAATAAAAACAAAAGCCCGGCCAGACATCCGCCCACAAAAGCTCCCGCCAACGCACCAAAAAACGTCAGAAGCATCTGATTTCGAAACGTGCGCTTACCGCGGTACCGCTCCGCTCCCGCCGTTTCGTCGTACGTCCTGCCTTTCGGCAAAGAACAGACACAATACGTGCCTTTCTCCGAATAGCGTATGTCGATATATCCGCGCTCCGATAAATATCGCATTGCATTCGCAAGCCCTGCGGAATCTGTCTTCAGCCGCGGCGGGATATCCGCCATGATCTCGTCTTCTTCCAGTACCTTATACGTCCCGTCCGTTTCCGAATTGACCGCTGCCAGCACCGATGCCGTAAGTTTATCCAGCATTTCATCACCGATTTTACGATGTCTTTACCACCGTACTTTTTTTATGTCTCATTTTTCTTTATATTATACCATCCGCCTCGCAGTTTTGCAAATAATCGAGCAATTTTTTCAACAAAATTCAAAATATACTTTATTATTTATCTGCTTTATGGTACAATATAGATTGATATTCAGGTTACTCGCCTGTACGGAGGCACTTTGCAATGAATCTTTTGAGGCGTTTTTCCAACGCAGCACACTTTCGCGATTACAAAGATTTCTACAATCATTTTCAATTAAAAGTTCCGGCAAACTTTAATTTTGCTTACGACGTCGTGGATGAATACGCCCGTCTGGAACCGGAAAAGCGTGCGCTCATATGGTGCGACGATTATGGCGGCGAACGCATTTTCAGTTTTTCCGACATAAAACGTCTTTCCGATAAGGCAGCCAACTTCTTTCTCTCGCTCGGAATAAACCGCGGCGATACCGTTCTCGTCATCCTGCAACGGCGCTACGAATATTGGACCGTTCTCATGGCTCTTGCAAAAATCGGAGCCATCGCTATTCCGGCGACCCATATGCTCATGGAAAAAGACCTCGTTTATCGCATGGAAAAGGCCGACGTTAAAGCAGTGATCTGCGTCAACGAGGACGAACTTTGTGAAAACGTCTGCAAAGCAGCCAAAAAAGTTTCATCTGTAAAATACCTCATCTGCTGTCAACCGCGCGAAGGTTTCATCGATTTTGCCGCCGAAACAGAAAAACAAAGCGATTTATTGGAGACAGAATACGCATCCCAACGCCGTGCCGACGATATCGTCCTGCTGTATTTTACTTCAGGCACGACCGGCCTTCCCAAAATGGTAACGCTCAGCGAACGCTATTCGCTCGGCCATATCATTACTGCGCGCTATTGGCTGAACTGCATCGACGACGGTCTGCATTTTACCCTTGCCGAAACCGGTTGGGCGAAAGCCAGTTGGGGTAAACTCTTCGGACAATGGCTCTGCGGCTCAGCAATCTTTGTATACGATTTCCACGGAAAATTCGATCCGGAAGATCTGCTCAATTACATTACCAAATATAAAATCACTACATTCTGCGCTCCGCCGACCGTCTATCGCTTCATGATCAAAACAGACCTTAGTAAATATGACCTCTCATCCATCAAATACATGATGACCGCCGGCGAAGCTCTTAACCCCGAAATTTACAGACAAATCCGTCTGAAAACCGGGCACCCCATTTACGAAGGATTCGGACAGACAGAAACGACGATCGTCTGCGCTACTTTCTCCGAATTTATGGAGATCCGCCCGGGATCTATGGGAAAACCTTCCCCTCTCTATTACGTCCAGCTTCTGGATAATGAGGGCAACCCCGTCGAACAGGGGGAAACAGGCGAAATCTGCATCCGCCTGCGCGAGCCGCAGGAAGGTATCTTTGCCGGATATTACCAGGACCCCGAATTGACGGGAACTGTCATTTATGACGGGTACTATCATCTCGGCGATCTCGCTTACTGCGACAGCGACGGGTATTATTGGTTTGTCGGACGAAAAGACGATATCATCAAAAGTTCCGGCTACCGCATCGGGCCTTTCGAAGTGGAAAGCGCCCTCATGGAACACCCGGCCGTGTTGGAATGCGCCATTACAGGAGTCCCCGACCCCGAAGGAATCCGAGGTCAGCTCGTCAAAGCCACCGTTGTCCTTGCCAAAGGATTTGACCCCAGCGATGATCTTGCCAAAGAATTACAAAATTACGTCAAAAAGACAACCGCCCCTTATAAATATCCGCGTGTGATTGAATTTGTCCGCGAATTGCCAAAAACGATCAGCGGTAAGATCCGCCGCGTGGAAATCCGCGAAAACGATTCAAACCGTTTCTGAAAGCTTTTGCCCGTCGGTGCAATGATTTGCACCGACGGGCGTTTTCATTCCGTCCGTTCTATTCGCCCGTTCAAAATGCTCACATTCTTATACAGAAGTTTCTTTTTTCCATTCCCAAAATCCATCTGCCACCGTTTATAGCTTCGAATTAAAAACAGAAAATCTTATCATAACGGCATTTTTTTAAAAAAGCCCATAAAAGACAAACTTATTACTTCCATCGGGTTTGATATTCATACATTCCTAAGCCTTTGACTTAAATGCCTAAAACATCTATTTTATCTTATCCGCGCTTCTTCCCTTTCGTCTCCCCTATCCATTTTAAAGGCGCAAAAAAAACGTAAACAACGACCCTCATGCACATAACAAAAGAATATTAAAAAACGAAGAAAAGGGCGCTAAATGTGCCCTTTTCTTCGTTTTTGCTTTCGTTGATATAAATGCTATCTTATCCATTCATGGTGATAGATATTTTATTTAAAAATTTTATCGCAAAATTAAAACACCTATTGCTATCCAACCACTAGGATTCGGATTGCAATAAGTGTATCACATGGTGTACCCGACAGGAGTCGAACCTGCGACCTTAGGAGTCGGAGTCCTACGCTCTATCCAACTGAGCTACGGATACATTTCACTTATTTATTATACCAAAATTTTCAGAAAAAGCAAAGAGTTTTTGCACATTCCTGAAAAATTTTCCGTATGATAATAACACAGGTTAATTTTTTATCTGTACAAAAGAGGTCCCACCATGACGCTTGGTCTATGCATGATCGTGAAAAACGAAGAAGAAGTACTCGGACGGTGCCTTCAATCCACCCAAAAAATCTGCGACGAATTCATTATCGTCGACACAGGTTCCAGTGATAATACGATGAATATTGCACTCAGTTTTGGAGCAAAAGTTTACTCGTTTCCTTGGAATTTCGATTTCTCTGCAGCGAGAAACTTTTCTTTTTCACTCTCTGCTGCCGATTATATCCTTTGGCTGGACGCCGACGATATCATTACGGAAGAAAACCAAGAAAAATTGCTAAACCTCAAAAAATCTTTGGACGGTACCGTCGATACCTATTTTTTGCGCTACGACGCCGCTTTTGATGAGTACGGAAACGCTACTTCTTTCTTCTTCAGAGAACGTATCGTCCGCAGAAGTGCAAACTTTCTCTGGCACGGCCCTGTTCACGAAACCATAGGCATCAATTCAAATTCCCAGCGTTGCGACGATATATCGATCACCCATCTGCGCAGCCACAATGAACGACGCGGCAGAAACCTTTTTATCTTCGCCCATTCGTTCGCCCACGGTATGATACCGGACGAGCGGCAAAAATATTACTTTGCACGGGAGCTGTCAGACAGCGGGCTGTACGATACAGCTGCCTCCGTTTTCGAAGTTTTTTTGCTCGGCAACGGTTGGGCCGAAGATAAAATCGGCGCATGCCGCTCTCTCGCATTTTGCTTTCAGAAACTCGGAAACCGAAACAAACGCCTCTCTGCACTTTTGAGAAGCTTTGACTTTGCTCCCCCACGCCCGGAAATCTGTTGCGACC
>ERZ1108163.82-NODE-82-length-14116-cov-4.227011_pt1 | contig 14116 bp, 10 predicted proteins | sample MGYA00403699_ERZ1108163 | MGnify/ENA primary metagenome ERZ1108163 (study PRJEB35170, sample SAMEA104062405) | human gut metagenome | biome: human gut; feature: human-associated habitat; material: faeces | place: Denmark | collected 2012-04-30 ... | reverse complement strand
ATATTAAAAGAAAGATTACTCAATCTATCGATTATTTTTACAAGCAATTTCCAAGCGATGACGTTGAAAACGTTAAAAATTGGTTAGCAAACAACATCAATGATTCTGATAAAGCTAGCGAATATCTTGAAACTAAGGTTTATTTACGTAGAAACAAAGAAATCGCTTCTTCATTATTCGAACTTACTTCTATAAACAGAACAAAAAAGATCGTTCACTTTGAAAGTCATCTTTTACCATATCTTTCTTATCAAACAAAAAAGAAAAAGAAGAATAGAAATTATATTAAGACTTTGCCTGAAATTCTCGTCCATTCTGAAAAGCATAGACTTAATGGTAAAGGTGGTATTATTTTGATTAAACTTTTCTCAGCTCACTCATATGAACTTGATGAAAAAACAATCAACCCAATAATGATTCAACTTGTAAACTATGTTGCTCAAATTCTCAACGAAAACAGATTCTTAATTAATCTTACCAATTTTGAAATTGCTGTTGTTGATTATGCTCTTTCAAGTCGAGCCGCTATTGTCGGTTTAGCTAATAGAATTAAACAATTAACTGATACGTTCCTAACAATTAACTCGTTATCAGACAATTATGAACTTTATGCTGGATTAGTTCTTAACGAAAATCTTATGGATTTAAAATCTATGATTGGTCACGCTAGAGACATGGCAATATTAGCAGAACAAAAAGAAGAAATAGGTTTTGAATTATATGATTCTAATAAAGACTACGCTTCTATGGTTAGCTCTGTGGGATATAGAGATATTGTCACTTTAATTCATAACAAAACATTTAGATTCTATTTTACACCTATAATTAATGCTGACAAGTTAGATATCATAGCTTATAAGCTTACAATAGATCCATATGGAACTAATTTTGAAAATATTAATGAAATATTTGAAACAGCAAACGAACTAAGGTTGTTGCATCCTATTTTAAAAACAACAGCTTTAGGTGCAATAAATCAAATAGGTAAATTAAATGAGACAGTTAAAATAATGTTTACTGCTCAAATTAACTACATTAATGATTATTTGAGATTGTTTATAAATGAGTATGAGAATATCTCTCCTGTTGTTTGTTTCCATGAAGATGATTTAGTAACTTATAATGATGAGTACGATGATTTAGCAGAAAAGCTTGTAGATATTATTGATAAGAAACTGAGTGTCGCATTAATAATAGACAACGAGTTATCTGAGTTAACTGAAGACGTTTTATCTAAATTTGACTATTTCTTAACATCAAAGAAATTGTCTGAAGAATTAACTTTAGACAATAGAACATCTATCACCCTTAGAACGTTAATAGACCAATATTCTGTCTATAAAGGAGATTTTATTGTTCAACAAATCTCTTCTATCGATAACTTGGAAATAGCATTGAGATTAGGTGTTAAAAACTTCTCGTGTCCAGCTATATTAGATGCAAGTTCAACACTCGAAAAACTTGACGAAGATACAAAAGAAAAAATTGAAAAAATAAAGAGCTAAAATAATGTGAAGCTAGATTAAATATATAACTAAATCTAGCTTCATTTTTATTAAACTTAATTATTCAATATGATATAATACATTGGCTAAATAAAGGAGATATTATAAAAATGAGTCAAATGAAAAAAAACAATGCCATTACTCCTAGAGAGCAAGACATGGGCAAATGGTATACTGATGTTTGCCTTAAAGCAGAATTAATGGATTATTCTAGAGCAAAAGGATTTATTATATATCGACCTTATGGATATGCTATTTGGGAAAATATACAAGCTTGGCTTGATAAAGAATTTAAAAAGACAGGGCACCAAAATGTCTATATGCCATGCTTAATTCCAGAATCACTTTTAAATTTAGAAAAAGAGCACGTTAATGGCTTTGCACCTGAATGTGCTATAGTTACAATTGGCGGACAAAATAACTTAGATGAAAGACTTTTTGTTAGACCTACATCTGAAGTTTTATTCTGTGATCACTTTAAAGATATTTTAAATTCTTATCGTGATTTACCAATCAAATACAATCAATGGTGTAGTGTTGTAAGATGGGAAAAGACAACTAGACCTTTCTTACGTGGTAAGGAATTCTTATGGCAAGAAGGTCATACTTTACATAGAACAGAGGAAGAAGCTCGTCAAGAAGCTTTGGATATGTTACATGTCTATAACAGAATGGGTAAAGAACTTTTAGCTTTCCCATTTACAATGGGCAGAAAAACTGATAGAGAAAAGTTTGCTGGTGCTGAAGAGACATATTCTATTGAAGCTTTAATGCCAGATGGTCAAGCATTGCAATCAGGAACTACTCACTACTTTGGTACAGGTTTCTGCTCTAAGTTTGGCGTTAAATTCTTAAATGAAAACAATGAATATGTTTATCCACATCAAACATCTTTTGGAGCTTCTACAAGATTAATCGGTTCAATTATTATGGAACATGGTGATGATAATGGTTTAGTTTTACCACCTTATGTCGCACCAATTCAAGTTGTTATTATTCCAGTCAGAGCTCACGAAAATCCAGAAGTTGCTAAAGTTGCAGAGAACATTAAAAATGAATTAATCGAAAAAGGCATTAAAGTTAAATTAGATGATTCTGATAGAACACCTGGTTGGAAGTTCTCTGAATATGAAATGAAGGGTGTACCTTTAAGAATTGAAGTTGGTCCAAGAGACTTAGCTAATAATCAAATTACTGTTACAAGAAGATTTGATGGAGTTAAACAAGCTTGGCCTTTAGAAAATATCGCTGAAAAGTGCTATGAAGAATTTAAATTAATTAACGAAGGTATGTACGAAAAGGCACAAAAATATTTAGAAAGTCACGTTACTGAAGTTCATACATATGAAGAATTAAAAGATGTCATTGAAGGTGGTAAGGGTTACGCCAAGATGATGTGGTGTGGTGATGAAGAATGCGAAGTTGCTATTAAAGATAGACTTAACGCTTCAAGCCGTTGCATGCCATTTGATCAAAAACCATTTGATGATACATGCCCAATTTGTGGTAAAAAAGCAAAGAAAGTTGTTTTATTTGCTAGAGCATATTAATTAAGAGGTGTTGTTATGTTTGATAAAAACAGACTTACAAAATTACGTGAAGAAATGAAAAAGAATGGGGATAAATCATATATTATTTTGACAGGTGATCCACATTCTTCTGAATACGTTGCTAGTAAATTTATTGCTGAAAGATTTTATTTTTCACCATTTACTGGTAGCGATGGCTCTTTAGTAGTCACATTAGATGGAGCTTATTTATTTACTGATGGAAGATATTTTATCCAAGCAGAAAAAGAATTAGCTGATTCAAGTGTTACCTTGATGAAAATGGGTACAAAAGGTTGCCCAACAATTGCTGAGTTTATCGCCCAAAACGATTTATATCCAACAGCAGGTAATTTATTCTATATGCCTGAAGGTTTCTATGAAGGCGTTGCTAAAAACGGTATTGTCAACGATAGAGACTACTCTTATCTTGTTGAAAATAAGCCTGAATTATCCAAAGACAAAGTATTTGCATTAGATGAAAAATTATTTACTTTGAGCTTCAAAGAAAAAGTTGCAAAAGTTGCTAGTGAAATTGAGAATAAAGGCGCTGATAGCATTATAATTACAACTTTAGATGATATAGCTTATATCTTAAATTGGCGTGGTAATGATATTGAATGCACTCCAGTTTTCTACTCTTTCTTATATATTAATAAAAATAATGAAGTTCATCTCTTCATTGATAAAGATAAGTTAAGCGATGTAGATTATTCAAATATTCATGTTCATGAATATGATGATGTAGTCGATTTCATTAAAGAGAAGACTAATGAAATTATCTTAGTTGATAAAACAAAAATTAACGCTAAATTATATAATCTTATTGCTAAACCACTCAATGGAAAAAGCCCAAGCTATTTAATGAAAGCAGTCAAAGGCCCAGTTGAAATTGAGAATATTAAAAGAATTCACGAACTTGATGGTGTAGCAATGCTTAAGTTCTACGACTTCTTATATACAAATTTAGGTAAAAATTTATCTGAATATGAATATGCTGAAGAATTAGAGAAATATCGTAGACAGTCAAAAGATTGCTTCGAATTATCATTCGAAACTATTGCTGCAGTCGGTGAAAATGCTGCACAAATGCACTATGGACCTACTAAAGATAAGTCATCTATTGTTACACCTAATGACAACGTTCTCTTAGTTGACTCTGGTGGTCAATATTTTGGTGGAACAACAGATATAACAAGAACATTCCTCCTTAAAGAACCTGATGCTGAATTAAGACGTGACTATACGTTAACATTAAAGAGTGTTATTAATTTGACGACCTCAATTTTTATGGATGGTTGTGCTGGTACAGCAATCGATATCAAAGCCCGTGAAATTATGTGGAGACTTGGTATGGATTATAAGTGTGGCACAGGTCATGGCGTTGGCTATATTTTAGGTGTACATGAAGGACCTAATGGATTTAGATATAAGCATGTACCTGAAAGAGATGATGGATCTAAACTTGAACCTGGAATGATAACAACTATCGAACCTGGAGTTTATAAAGCTTCAAAATACGGTATTAGAATTGAAAATGAATTATTAACAGTACCAGCTTTTGAAACCGAAGATGGAGTTTTCTATAAGTTTGAAACTGTAACTTATTGCCCAATAGAAACTAAATACTTGGATTTAGGTTTATTAAGCGATGATGAAATTTCATGGATAAATAATTACCACCAAATGGTATATGAAAAGTTGTCTAAGAGAATTCAAGGTAATGAAAGATTGCTTGCTTTATTAAAGATGCTTACAAAAGCTGTCGAAAGATAAAAATGAATCACATAGTTTTATTTGAACCTGAAAAGCCGGCAAACGTAGGTAATATTATTAGAACTTGCATGTGTTTAGGTGCTGATTTAGTAGTTGTTGGTTATACTTCGTTTGATATATCTGATAAATCCTTAAAAAGAGCTGGTATGGATTATTTATCAGGAGTTAATATTACAAAATATGATACTTTTGATGAGTTTTTCGCTAATACAAGTGGCGAGTATCGATTTGTAACTAGATATTCTAAAAAAGTATATTCTGAATTTGATTTAAGTGATAATAATAAAGACTATTATTTGTTGTTTGGAAGAGAATCGACAGGTTTACCACACGATTTACTTAGAAAAAATTTTGAAAAAACAATGAGAATACCAATGGTGGCTAATGCAAGAAGCTTAAACTTGGCAAATTCTGTTGCTATTGTTTTATCTGAAGCCATAAGACAACAAGGATTTAATAATTTAGCTACAAGCGAACAAATTAAAGGCGAAGATTTCTTATTTGAGGAAGATAAAAAGAGCTAGATTTTTTGCTTCCTTCTCATAAAGATGAATTATGAGAAACAGAAGCAATCGGGCGGGAAGGACGAACAGCCGAAACTGTTCGTCCTTTTCGTTTTGTGAAAGGCTTTGTGAGTCTGAATAACTTGCTCAGAGCCGTTCGGCTTTCTGTTCATGCTACGCCCGGATCGGTGAAATCGGTTTCTGATGTGCATCCGGAAATTCCGCTGTTTTTGCGGAGATGGCTTTGTCCCTGCAATGATCGACTCTTTCCGATTCACTGTCCGGCATGGATCCGATGTGCGTGAAGTAAATGTCGATCCGTTGCTCACCCTCGTTTTTCTTTCGTGACGGGCGCTCGTGAATCACGATTTTGCTGATGAATGTCCGCAGGATCTCGGGTGTCAGCTCCAGTATATCCGTATACTTGCGTGCGAGCGCCACGAACCTTTCCACATTGATTGCAGTGGACTTAAGCTGTTCAATTTCGGCTTTGAGTTGTTCCAAGCGTTCGACAGTCGTTTTTTGTTCGGCGTTATGGCCATCTGACAGCATCCGGAACTGCTCATTTGTAACTTTACCAAGTACATTGTCCTCATACAGTCGTTTGAACAGCAGGTTCAGCTCCTCGTTTCTCTTTATCAGCTTACCTTGTTCGGATAATTTTGCATTCAGCTCCTTCCGGTTTTCGGAGGAGCTTTTTTGACTGATGAAACGAACAAATTCTGCCGTGCGTTTTCGTAAATGATTTTTCGTTGTTTCATAAGTTACATTTCTGCAAATTGCGATAGTTTTGTTTAATAAAAGAGCCCAAAGCTCTGATCTTCCTCCTGCGTACTGTACGCGGAATATTGAAGCAGTGCTTTGGGTTCAACCTTGATGCCGAGCATTTCCAACTCCATGACGGTCAGCTTATCGATTTGATAATCTTCGACAGGAGGAGTGAAACGCCCTTGCCATGGCTGCCGCAGTCTGAATGATTTTTGTGTTGGAAGGTGCAGATGACAGGCAGACCAGAATGTGATCATTGTTATTTGCAAATCTTTCTCCCATTTGACTAATCCGTGTCTCCTTCGGCTTTTATTTTTTATTACATCATATTTTTTAAATAAAATCTACTTAAAACAGCTTTTATAATTATTTAATGTCTCAGTCAACTCCCTATCTTCTTCATCAAATATAACAACTGCGATTTTTTATGTTTTTCTTTGAAAATTTCAATCTCGGAAATCATACTTTCGTAGTTTTCCGTATCAAAAAATTCAAGCGGACTGCATTGTTCTTCTTGTTCTTTTTCAATTGCTTTCCTGTTTTCCTCCAAGAAAGCATCGAGCCTTTTCATAATGAAAAAGCCGAAAACTATAACTGCTGTTACTGCGATAATAACAATCACATCTTTCATAAGGTCACCTTCTTTTAAGGCGGTTAAATATCAAAACACTTTCGCAATGCCTTATAACCTCCGAGCACCAAAAGCGTTTCCTCTTCGGAAAGGACTGTGTCGGCGGTAACAACCGCATTGATTTTTCCGTTTTTCTTTGTGGCAATGATGTTTACATTGTATTTTCTGCGAATATCTATCTCTGCAATTGATTTTCCCACCCATGCCTGCGGAACGGACACTTCAAAAATCGAACAGGAATCTCCGAGTTCTATATAATCGAGAATATGGTCGGATGTATATCGGATTGCAGCCCATGTGGCAAGTTGCTTTTCAGGGTAGATAATTTCGTCCGCGCCGTTACGCAGAAGAAATTTCGCCTGTACATCCTGTTCGGCACGAGACACAACCTTTTGCGCTCCCAATTCCTTTAATAAGCAGGTCGTTTCAAGCGAACTCTGGAAATTCCCACTGATTGTTACGATACAAACATCATAATTTTTTATACCGAGAGATTTCAGCAACGCTTCGTTTGTGCTGTCGCCGATTTGTCCGTCAGTCACATAAGGCATAGCGTCGTTGACTCTTTCTTCGTTTTCGTCTACCGCCATGACTTCGTGTCCTAATTCGTGTAATTTCATTGCGATGTATTTCCCGAAACGTCCGAGACCTATCAATAAAACAGATTTCTTTTTCATATATAAAACCTCCTTAACCGACTGCAATCGTATCCGTCGGCAACTTTGCCGCTTGCTTTTTATGTGTGCCGAAAGCGGCATATATCAGCGTTAATCCGCCGACGCGTCCGAAAAACATAGATGATATCAAAATCAATTTGGACGCAATTCCGAGTGTCGGAGTAATGCCGAGTGTCAGTCCTACCGTACCTACGGCTGAAGCGGTTTCGTAAAGGCAGGACGTAATAGGCAAATTTTCAATCGCGCTTATAGCCATTCCGCCAACCAAAAACAGAGTTATGTACATCAAAAATACTGCCGAAGCTGTTTTTACGGTTTCATCATCAATCCGACGTTTCATAACTTCGGCGTTGTCTTTTTTTCTAAATACGGAAAAAGCAGAAGAAAACAGAACCGCTATCGTTGTCGTTTTCATACCGCCTGCAGTTGAACCCGGTGAACCGCCTATCAACATAAGAATAATCATCAAGTATAATCCCGTATCGCTGATTGCTGTAAGATTTATCGTGTTAAAGCCTGCCGTTCTCGGCGTTACGGATTGAAATAAAGACGCAAGTATGCGCTCTGTGACAGGTAAATCGTCACATTCAAAAAAGAAGAAATAAACAGCGGGTAAAACAATCAGCACAGCCGTAACAATCAAAACAAGTTTGCTCTGCGTGCGATATTCTCTTATTCGCCACTTGTGTTTGTAAATGTCTTCCCATACAAGGAAACCGATACCACCGACAATGATTAACAGCATAATCGTAATATTGATAACCGGTTGTCCGGAGTAGTGAGTCAAAGAAGTAAATTCGCCGTTTTTGGTTCCCATAATATCGAATCCGGCATTGCAAAATGCAGACACGGAGTGAAAAACAGCCATCCATATACCTTCTGCGCCGTAATCCTTGCAAAACACAGGGAGCATAATCAGTGCACCGATCATTTCAATCAAAAAGGTCCCCTTGATTATAAATCCGGTCAACCGAACGATTCCGCTCACGTTCGGCGCGGAAATTGCGTTTTTCATTGCTTCGCGGCTGAACAGCCCGATTTTTTTACCGGAAGCAACGGCAAGTGAAACTGCAATTGTTACAACGCCCATACCGCCGATTTGAATTAACAACAATATAATGATTTGACCGAATATCGTCCAGTGCGTTGCGGTATCGAACACAATAAGTCCCGTTACGCATACGGCAGACGTCGAAGTGAAAAGCGCGTCTATAAAAGAAGTCCATTCATGCGATTTTGAAGAAATCGGCAGAGTTAATATCAAAGCGCCGAGTAATATGACCCCTGCAAACCCTAGCAGAATTATTTGAAACGAAGATAGTTTTCTTTTCAGTATTTTCATTCAAAATACCTCGATTTCATTTATCGGTATTATATTACCACATTTCCCGAAAAGATGGCATTAGATTTTTTACGAATGGCGTTAAGATTTTATAAAGAACGAACCTTAAATATCGGTTCCCCCGTTTTTATGCGCGGTAACGCTTCTGATAGACTGCAAACAGAAAACAGCCCCAGACTGTAAAAAGTCTCGGGGCTGTATAAACATCTCTGCAATTGCACTCTCAATCGGCAAATTTGGATGGATGCTTAAAAACATCCTTATGAGAATCTGCGCTAGTCTAGCTCTTTTTTGAACAGTTCAATTGATTCTTCACGTATTTTTTTAATTGTATAAGTGTTATATTCTAAGATATTAACTAAACCTGTTTTATCTTTATTTTTCTTAACAAATCTTTTTTCAGTATACATTACATCTCCATCTTTTTGATGTGAGAGATAAAGTGCAAGTTCACAGGCAATAGTTCTTATATTGTTGTCATCTTGACCATTTAGAATTACTACGTGCGATCCTGGATGATCCTTTACGTGGAAGAATAGGGAATTACTTCGTGCTATTTCAAAGGTCAAAGTTTCATTTTGTAAGTCGTTTAAACCAAATCCTATTTTGGCATTGCCTATATTTAAATAGTGTGGCTCATAGCTCTTTTTCTTGATGCTTTTTTGTTTCTTTCCAGCTTTTTGAGACTTTCCTTTAAGATATCCATTGATAACTAATTCTTCTTTAAGTTCCATTAAGTCTCTTGCCGATCCGTTTTCAATATCAAGTCTTTTCTTTTCTAAATATGTAATTTCATATTTTGTTTTATTTATTAATTCAGCTAGTGTAGTTATAGCTTGCTTAGCTTTACGATATTTTTTGAAATATCTATTAGCGTTTTCGACTAAGGTTAATTTGTTATCTAACTGTATAGTGGTGCCTTCTACTTCTATTTCTTTCATGCCTGGAACATAATCAGCTTGAGCCATATATAAAAGTTGACCATAGTCGACGTATTTGAGATTTTTTTGTGCATCAGAATAATCTTTTTCAAGGTTATTCATCTTTTTATTAGCTATACGCAAAGACTTATTAATTGTGTCTATAAGTTCTTTGTCTTTAAGTATTCTAGCTTGTTTTCTTTGGTCTGAGACATAGTGAGAGTATATATTGTTAATATCTATTTTTTGAGCGTTAGCATTGTCAAAACTTAAAGGCTCAATCTTTTCGTTTATTAAATATAGTGATTTGGAATTAATTAGATCATCTAAGGCTTTTTCAAATCCTACTTTATTAGCGTATTGTTCAAAATGTTTATAGGTAGCTCTAGATAATAATGGTTTAATTTCTTCTAATGATTTTAAATTGCTATTAACTTCTGTTCTTAATGGTGGATAGGAGTATTTAAGTCCTCGACCATTATAACCTTTAAGGCTTAAGTCACCTCGATCTTTAAAAGCTGACACTACTTTGCCATATGGATAGCTGACAAGATAGGCGTTTGGATGCATTGGAAAAAGTTCAATAATCAAATCGAATCCAGTATCTGTAACATCAATTCCAACATCTTTAACTTCACTAGATATGGTGATAACTCTTTCTCCAGGAGCTTTTTTAATATTTCTTATTCTTGTTCCTTGAAGTTTTCTTAGTGAGTTTAAAAAAGGCGAGTTATCGTTGATTTTGGTAAATTTATCAAATGAGTATACTATAAATGGATTTTCCCCATCTAAAGCAATGATAAGTGTACCTCTGCCTTTGTTTTCAGCGTTATTTCCACTATGATAAGGTATAGCTATATGTGTGTAATTTAAAGCGTATGGTTTTTCTAAGAAAGCTCCATCGAGTTCGCTTAATAGCTGTGATTGAATAGTTTTTAAAGTTGTATTATCTAGTGCCATAGTTTATTTATTATAGCATCAAAAAAGAATTGGAGTTATATCTTTTTAGCTATATTATTTAATAATAGGCAATAAATACTGCATTATTTTACTTTTGCTTTTGTTTTTTATAAATAAATTATTTTTTTGCTTTACCTTAAAACGTAAAAGCACTATAATCTATATACTTATAAACTTATAAACAAAAAAATATACAAAAGGGAGAAATTCATGAAACGTGGTCTTTTAATCATTATGAGTGGTCCTAGCGGAGTTGGTAAAGGCACTGTTAGACGCTTAGTTATGGCAGATAAATCATTGAATCTTGCATATTCTGTATCTATGACAACTAGACCAAGACGTGAACATGAAACTCCTGGAGTAGATTATTTTTACGTTACTAAAGAAGAGTTCCAAAAAACTTTGGATGAAGATGGTTTTTTAGAACATGCACAATTTGTTGGAAACTATTATGGTACTCCAAAAGCTTATGTTGAAAAGCTTAGAAACGAAGGTAAAAACGTTTTGCTTGAAATCGAAGTAGAAGGTGCTAAACAAGTTATTTCTAAATGTCATGGGTCAGATGTCGTAACAATTTTCCTCATTCCACCATCAATGGAAGACCTTGAACAAAGAATTCGTAAAAGAGGAACAGAAAGCGAAGAAGTCATTCAACAAAGACTCGCTAAAGCTCAACGCGAATTAGAACTTAAATATGCATATGATTATCCAGTAATTAACGATACTGTTAAAAGCGCTGCTGATCAAATAAGAAAGATTATAAGAGATAAAATTAAATATTTGGGATTAAATCAAAATAATAAATCTAAAGGAGAATAATTTTGTTTTATTTGTTAAAAGTACTAATAGAAAGACAGATTCACACTTTGGATCGTCCTTTTTTGTATGCATGTTTAACAGAACTTAATCCTAAAAAAGGTGAAAGAGTAATCGTCAGTTTTAATAAAAAACAAACTATAGGTTTTATAATTGATGATCCAGAACTAATTCAACAAGATATAAAAGAGTTTAACAAAGGTAAAACTTTCGAAACTTTATTTATTGATAAGTTAATAGATAATTCACCAGTTTTGACTGATGAAATGTTTGAATTAGCAGATAAAGTTGCTAAGTATTATCATTCAACGTTAATTTCTATATATAAAACGATGCTTCCTCCATCATTAAAACCAGCATCAAGTTTTAAAAACAAACCAAAAGAAGCTTTTGTAAAAATGATTACTTTTAAAAAGGATGATGATGGATCTTTATCGAAATTAGAGTTGAAGGCTTTAAATAAGATAAAAGAAAAAGGTTCTGTTAAGTTTACTGGCTTTGGAATGAAAAAGACTGTGGCTGTTTTATTAGCAAAAGGCTTTATTGAAATTGTTGATGTTAAGGTTAATAGATTAGCAGAGTATGAAAAGAAAGAATATGTAGAAAAGAAATTAAGCGAGGAGCAACTTAACGCTTATAACACTATAGTTTCTAAAGATAAAAAAGTATTTTTATTAGAAGGTGTTACTGGCTCTGGTAAAACGGAAGTATTCTTTAAATTAACTGAATATTATCGTTCTATTGGAAAAGGTGTTTTGATTCTAGAGCCTGAAATTGCTTTAACTTCTCGATTAGTAACTATTTTTAAGAGTAAATTTAAAGATGACGTTGCAGTTATTCATAGTGGAGAGACAGCTGCTAATTTATACGATGAACATTTAAGAATAGCTAGCGGTAAAGCTAATATTGTTATTGGGGCACGTAGTGCGATATTTGCTCCGGTTAACAATTTAGGTTTGATTATATTAGATGAAGAGCATGTAGGAAGTTATAAGCAAGAAAATGAACCATATTTTCACGCTCGTACTGTAGCAATAATGAGAAGTGAAATGTTAGGCGCTAAGTTAGTTTTAGCTAGTGCTACTCCTTCACTTGAAACAAAAGCTAGGGCTGAAAAGAAAGTCTATGAACAGCTTTATTTAACAAAAAGATTTACAGGATACGCATTACCAAAAGTCGAGATAATTGATATGGCTAATATTAAAAATCTCGATACAGATTCTATTATTATTTCTATACCTTTAAGAAAAGCAATAGCTGAGACAATCGCTAAAAATAAGCAGGCAATACTATTTATAAATAGAAGAGGATATGCTCCAGTATATTCATGTCGTAAGTGTGGAAAAATATTTAAGTGTCCTAATTGTGACGTGCCACTTACTTATCATAAAGAAGATAACAAAATAAAATGTCACCATTGTGATTATGAATTATCAGCAGCTGAACTTAAGTGTGAAAATTGTGGTAGTGAAGTTTTTTCAAATACTGGTTTTGGAACAGAAAGAATTGTCGATGAGGTTAGAAGACTTTTTCCTATGGCCCGTATTGCTCGTTTAGATAGCGATATTGCAAGTAGGAAAAAAGAATTTAATATGACTTTATTTGGTTTTGAAAATCATGATTATGATATTTTAATTGGTACTCAAATGATAGCTAAAGGTCACGATTTTAAAGATGTTGAATTAGCTGTATCTTTAATGGCTGATAAATCTTTAAGCATTCCAAACTATAAAGCTAACGAAGACACTTTTGACTTGTTAACTCAACTTATTGGAAGAGCAGGAAGATTTTCAAATAATGGTAAGGCTATTATTCAAACATATATGCCGGAAAATGAAATTATCAATCTTTCAGCTAATCAAGATTATGAACAATTTTATAAATTTGAAATGCACAATAGAAAAGTATTTCAATATCCGCCGTATACTTTTTTAGCAATAATTACTATTAGTGGTACAGATTCTGATGAACTAGAAACATTTTGCTATAAGGTAAAAGGATATTTAACGGCTGAATTAAAAAATGCACGTGTAAATATATATGGGCCAAGTTTTCCTTATATAAAGAAGGTTAACAATAGATATTATCGTAAACTAATGTTAAAATATAAGTCGCGTCAAGAAGTTGAACAAGTATTTAATAACTTGTTTAATTTAGAAGGGAAAGATATTAAGATTTCTCTTGATATTGATCCAGTCAGCGATTGTTAGGAGGTATTGATTATATGATAACAATTTCACTTTTAGGAGTTGATAAATATTTAGCTCCAGAATTAGTTAAAAAAATTCATCAAAAAATAGCAAATTTATATGAATCTTCACCAGAAGAAGTTATTTTCTATGCTCCAGATTCATTTTTGATCTATGATGGCGTTGAACAGACATCTTTCCAATTAAATGTTATTGTTGATGCACCTGTAAAATATAAAGGATTAGAAAAGAACGTTGCTAATTTCTTGCTTAAGTCTTTAACAGATTACGCAATTCATATCCACGTTCAATTCAGATATTTTGAATCAGAAAATGAATATAGTTACATCAATGAAGACTATCCAAGATATATGACAGAAACTAACGTCTTAAAATATGATGAAGCAGAAAATTCTGACGAAAAGACTGAAGAACCATATTTAGGAAATGCCTTTGCTGAATATGAAGATAAGTTTGATCTA
>ERZ1108163.77-NODE-77-length-14436-cov-6.405744_pt1 | contig 14436 bp, 9 predicted proteins | sample MGYA00403699_ERZ1108163 | MGnify/ENA primary metagenome ERZ1108163 (study PRJEB35170, sample SAMEA104062405) | human gut metagenome | biome: human gut; feature: human-associated habitat; material: faeces | place: Denmark | collected 2012-04-30 ... | reverse complement strand
TTCCCCGAATATCACAAAACCGTCCGCCAAGCGCCTATTCCTTGCGCTTGGCGGACGGCAGTCTTAAAAATAATTTAATCAAAAAGAATAATACGGCTAACCCTTATCCGGCCATTACATGCTTTTCCGCCGATATAAAAAATCGACGTCTTGCTTATTAAAAAAAAGTTACCGGGCAGAGCAAACGGCTCTGCCCGGTAACTGAACCATAACTGCGTGATAACACAAGGTTTTTTACATCAAAAAAAGGAAACGGTTTCCGTTTCCTTTTTTATTGAATTATTTCGCGTATTCAACTCCGCGGAATTCGCGGATAACATTGACTTTGATCTGACCGGGATATTCGAGTTCCTGCTCGATCTTCTTAGCAATGTCTTTGGCAAGGAACAGAGTATGAGCATCATCGATCTGTTCAGGCTTAACAATGACGCGCACCTCACGACCTGCCTGAATCGCATAGCTCTTATCGACGCCTTTGAACGAAGATGCGATCGCTTCCAGCTGCTCCAGACGCTTCACGTAGTTCGTGCTCGTCTCTCTGCGTGCACCGGGGCGTGCTCCCGAAATTGCATCCGCTGCCTGTACAAGAACAGCTTCCACTGTTTTCGGCTCCACATCGCCGTGATGCGCCAGGATCGCGTTGATCACATTATTGCTTTCCTTATATTTCTTGGCAATGTCCGCACCGATCTGAATGTGCGTGCCTTCCTGTTCGTGATCGACAGCCTTACCGATGTCGTGCAAAAGTCCGGCACGTTTTGCAAGATTCACATCCAATCCGAGCTCGGCCGCCATGATGCCGGCAAGCTGTGCAACCTCGATCGAATGTTTATATACGTTCTGCCCGTAACTGGTTCTGTATTTGAGCCTGCCCAGCAATTTGATGATTTCCGGATGCAGACCAAAAATTCCCACCTCGAACATAGCCGCTTCGCCGTTTTCTTTGATCTGCTGGTCGAGTTCTTTGCGAACCTTTTCTACGGTCTCCTCGATTCTTGCAGGATGTATACGGCCGTCGCTGATCAACTTTTCAAGGGCTAACCGTGCAACTTCCCTGCGCACCGGATCAAACCCGGACAAAATCACAACTTCCGGCGTATCATCTATGATCAGCTCGATCCCTGTCGCATTCTCCAGCGCACGGATATTCCTGCCTTCACGGCCGATGATCCGCGCTTTCATATCGTCATTCGGCAACGGAACGACAGATACGGTTATCTCAGAAGCATGATCGCTTGCGCAACGCTGGATCGCCAAACTGATGATTTTTTTCGCATTCTGATCCGCTTCGTCTTTCGCTTGCTGCTCGATGTTGCGCACCTGCACAGCCACATCATGCCGCGTCTCTTCCAAAATATTATCTGTCAGCGCTTTTTTCGCTTCTTCTCGCGTCAACTGCGCTACTTTTTCCAATTCCTGCAGCATCAGGTCATGCTGATGATTGACCTTTTCCTGCATCTTCTTGATCTCACCTTCCTGGCGGACAAGATTCTTTTGCTGCTGCTCCAGCGCATCCGATTTCTTTTGAAGAGAATCTTCTTTTTTGTCGAGATTGTCTTCCTTCTGCATCAGACGCTGTTCCGCTTTCTGCAATTCCTGTTTCTTTTCTTTGGTTTCCCGTTCAAACTCGTTTCTTAACTTTAAGTCCTGTTCCTTAGCCTCTAAAATAGCTTCTTTCTTTAATGCCTTTGCGTCGTTTTCCGCTTCGTCCAGCATTAACTTGATTCTTTGATTTACCTCTCCCACTTTCTTTTCGGTCAGCTTTTTATAAAGCCATCCGCCGACAAAGAAGCAGGCAGCACCAACGGCCACTATAGCGACGGCAAGCACGATCACGACCCATACGGGCGCCGTTCCTGCCAGAAACAGGGAGCTTAAATTCGCTGTAAACATCGAATAGCCTCCTGTACAATGAACTTAAATATAAACTAAGTTTGCGCCATATTTCGCACCTTTGTAAAAAAATCATTTAATTTTTCACAAATTTGCGCATTTACGCATTCCTATCATTTATACCTATTTAATTATAACGTATTTTTATACAAAAGTCAACGCTATCTTAAAAATTTACACCTTCGAACATGAAAAAAGTTCCTGCCTGAATGCAGGAACTTTTTTGTCATAAACTTTCCGTTTCTTCCAGCCATAACGACGCCACCGCATCCGACGGCATGCGCCAGTCTCCGCGCGGAGATAACGTAACCGAACCCACTTTAACTCCGTCCGGCAAACAGGAACGCTTGAATTGCTGTGAGAAAAAGCGCTTATAAAAATTCAAAAGCCATTTTTTCAGTACGGCATCACTGTAAACATTGCGGAAAACATTCTTCGCAAGGTAAAAAACTTTCGACGGCGGAAAGCCCCAACGAATTGCATAATACAAATAAAAGTCATGCAATTCGTACGGTCCTACCAGCTCCTCCGTCTTTTGCGCGATCTTTCCGTCTTCGGGAGGCAACAATTCCGGACTGATCTCTGTATTCATGATATCCGTCAGAGCCTTTTCCGCTTTGCCGCCCAACCGCTTCGCTTCATGCGCGATCAGAAATTTTACCAAAGTCTTCGGAACACTTGCGTTTACACCGTACATGGACATATGGTCGCCGTTGTATGTCGCCCATCCCAGCGCCAATTCGCTCAGATCTCCCGTACCGACTACCAAGCCCGCATGATCGTTCGCAAGATCCATTAAAACCATCGTACGCATGCGCGCCTGTCCGTTTTCATAAGCTGCATTATGCACAGATTCTTCATGCCCGATATCTTTAAAATGACGACGAACCGATTCCCCGATCGGGACGGTACGGTATGTTACCCCCAGTTCCCGCATCAGACGCAATGCATTGCTCTTTGTCTTGCTTGTCGTTCCGAAACAAGGCATCGTAACGGCAAGAATATCCTTTCTCTCTTTCTTCAATGCATCAAAGGCGCGCACAGTAACAAGCAATGCAAGCGCACTGTCCAGACCTCCCGAAATGCCGAGAACCGCCGTTTTTGCCCTTGTATGCTCCAAACGTTTCTTCAATCCCGATGCCTGCATCGTAAGAATCAGCTCCGCACGTTCAAACAGCTGCGCTTCCCCTTGCGGTACAAACGGAAACCGCGGGAAACTGCGGGTAAGTTCCTGCCAATCAACCCCTGCATTGAATCCGACCGAGAGATAACCTTCCACCGATTCCGTATCATAAAAAGTATTGATCCGGCGCCGCTCATACGCCAACTTGCTGACATCGATCTCTGATACGACAAGTCCGCGCCCCGCAAACGGCTCATTCTCACGCAAAAGTTCTCCGTTTTCACAAATCATATTGTGCCCGGAAAACACCATATCCGTCGTTGATTCACCTTCGCCTGCATCCGCATATACGTACCCGCAAACCGTCTTTGCGGACTGCGCTTTCACCAACAGCCTGCGATATTCCGCCTTGCCTGCCGTTTCGTCGCTCGCAGACAGATTTACTATAATATTGGCTCCCGCCAAAGCATGCGAAACCGACGGAGGCGCCGGCACCCACAGATCTTCGCAAAGCTCCGCAGCCACCGAAAAATCAGGCTCACTTTTCGAGCGCATCACGATTTTCGTACCGAACGGAACTTCATATCCGCAGAACTCTACCGTCCTGTTTTCGCCCACATACGGCTGGAAATTGCGTTTTTCATAAAACTCTGCATAGTTCGGCAAATGCCGTTTCGGTATGAGCGCTATTACCTTTCCGCCGTTGACCGCTGCGGCACAGTTGTACAGCACTCCGTCCATTTTGAACGGCACCCCGACAAAAATCAAAATATTGTAGTTTTTCGTCTGCTCCGCAACGGCCTCCAATGCCGCCATCGCTCCTTGCAAAAGCACGTCCTGACCGAAAAGATCGCCGCAGGTATAGCCGCATACGCACAACTCCGGAAATACCAGCAACTCGACCCCTGACTGCACCGCTTCCTTGCAACAGTCCAAAATCGATGCGGTATTGAATTTCGTATCGGCAACCCTGATCAGCGGCGTCGCCGCCGCCGCTTTTATAAACCCGTATTTCATCGAAAATTATTCTTCCTCATCCTCTTCGTCCTTCTCTTCCACAGGCTCTTCCTTTGCAGGCTTATATGCCGCACGGATCTTCGCTTCGATCTCCTGCGCCTTTTCAGGATTCTTCTTCAGCCATTCGCGCATGCGTTCTCTGCCCTGCGCGACCTTTTCCCCCTCATACGAGAACCACGCGCCGCTCTTCGCGATCACGTCGCAAGCACAGCCGAGGTCGATCAGGCATCCCTCCTGCGAAATCCCTTCGCCGTAAAGGATGTCAAATTCCGCCGTCTTGAAAGGAGGCGCAAGTTTGTTTTTGACGATCTTCGCCTTGGTACGATTTCCCATAATGCCTTCGCTGTCTTTCAGCGCATCCGCTTTACGGACGTCGATGCGCACGCTGGCATAGAATTTCAAAGCCTTGCCGCCCGGCGTCGTTTCCGGATTTCCGAACATGACCCCGACTTTCTCGCGCAATTGGTTGATAAAAATGACGCACGTATGCGATTTATTGATGATACCCGTCAGTTTACGCAACGCCTGCGACATCAGGCGCGCCTGCAACCCGACATGCGAATCGCCCATATCGCCCTCGATCTCTGCCTTCGGCGTCAGCGCCGCAACCGAGTCAATGACGATCAGATCGACCGCTCCGCTCCGCACCAGCGAATCGGTAATATCCAATGCCTGTTCTCCCGTATCCGGTTGGGATACATACAGGTTGTCAAGATCCACGCCTAATTTTTTTGCATAAACGGGATCCAGGGCATGCTCGGCATCCACAAACGCAGCGATGCCGCCCATCTTCTGGATCTGCGCGATCGCGTGGAGCGCAACCGTCGTTTTACCGGATGATTCCGGCCCGAAAATTTCAATAATCCTGCCGCGCGGAAGTCCGCCGATCCCGAGCGCTATATCCAGCGAAAGACACCCTGTCGGAATCACTTCGATATCCGTGTTGCCTGCCGCATCACCCAGTTTCATTATGGCTCCCTTGCCGTAATGCTTCTCGATCTGCGCCAATACCTGATCCAATGCTTTGAGTTTTTCGTTATCCATGCAAAATCTCTCCGATTATTTTTTTCTGTGTTTATTTGATCTGTTTATATAACAAAAACAATGCCTGCGTGATCGCTCTGTGCGTGATCTCCGCCCGCGTCCCCTTAAACATATACTTATATACGTAAATCGCTTCTTTCGTTCCCGCTGCAATATAACAAAGACCTACCGGCTTATTTGTATTGTCGGAAGCAGGCCCTGCAATGCCCGTCGTGGAAAGCACGACAGAACATTCTCCCGTTGCCAACAGCCCTGCCGCCATCTCATAAGCCGTTTCGTCCGAAACCGCGCCCTGCTCTTCCAGCGTCCCGGCAAGAACTCCAAGCCGCTTGCGCTTGGATGCGTTTTCATAGGCAACAATACTCTCAAAAAGCACTTCGCTCACCCCCGGAATTTCAATCAGGGATGACGCAACACCTCCGCCCGTAAACGACTCCGCTATACTCAGTTTTTGACCGCGAAGCTTTAAAAGTTCATATACGCGCCTGTTGAGCGGCGTATCGTCGATCGCATAAACATACTCGTTCAATCCGCCCGTTATGATCCTCTGCGCTTCATCGACCTGCGTCTTGGGTGCGTCGCTGTACAGAATTTCAATGCGGATATCCCCGTCCTTTTCCTCTGTATTGAATTCAACTGCTCCTGCCGCCGCTTTCGCTTCTTCCAAAACTTTGCGCAACAGATCTTTGGGCACGCCGCACGCGCGCACATAAGCGCTACCGAAGTGAACGGAATATTTTTCTTTCAGATACGGCAGCACCTCGCTGCGCACAAGCGCAGCGCCGCCTGCACCGAACGGCAGACAGAAAAAATATTTTTTCCCTGCCTCCAGCACTGTCCCCGTGAAGGAAGTCCCCTTTACAAGTTCGCAGACTTTCCCGCGCATTTCTGCCAGTCGGTCTTCCTCGGAAAACAAAAAAACGTTGTCAAAAAAATTCTTGCATTCTATGACCGTCTGCGCAAATTCGTGCACATCGTTATCGCCGAGGATCAGATATTTGTCGATCGCAAAGCCGCCGTCCGCCAGAACTTTTGCGCCCGCCTCAAACTCATCGCCGCAAAATTCTTTTCTTTTGTTCCGTACAACTATACAGACGTTTTTCATTGCTGTTTCTCTTTAAAAACCGCCTTGTTTTTTACAATATATCCCGTACCCGACCAGATCGTCAATACCGCCGCAATCCCCAACGTAACAATGCCGATTCCGTTCAGCACACGGCTTGCCTGCAATATACCGAAAAAATCCGCCCCGGCCAAAAGCATTGCGATCGATATATCCTGAAACGTCGTCTTGACCTTCCCGACTTTGTCCGCCGCCAATACGAGTCCCGTTGAAGCTGCCACCATGCGGAATCCGCTCACGATCAGCTCCCGCGCCAGGATCACCGCCACACATACGCCCGCATAGATCAATACCCAGTCCGCACTCCAAAGCACCGTCAGAGTTTCCTGCCGCACCAAAAGCAGTATAAATGCTGTAGAAACCAGTACCTTATCCGCGATCGGATCCAGGAATTTACCGAGGTTGGTAACCAGATTGCGCGAACGCGCAATGTGTCCGTCTATAAAATCCGTACATGCCGCCAACACAAATATGATTGCCGAAATAAAATAATGGTACGGTATGACATCCAGAAAAAAGATCACCGCAAATACCGGAATCAGCAATATGCGCGATAATGTAATTTTATTTGGCAGATTCATCGTAGTCCTCCGTTTCGCCGTACAGATCGTAACTGTCCGCTCTATTTATTTTGACCATGTACCGCTCTCCCTGTTCCGCCTGCGGTGCAAAAAAATATACTTTTCCGTCGATTTCCGGTGCGCTCCAATACGTCCGCCCAAAAAAGCAACCTTTCTCATAATCGATCCCGTCGCATAGAACTTCGACCGTCTTACCGACATAACCGTGCAAAAACTCTCCCGAGATCTCTTTTTGCACCCGATACAAGGCGCGCACCCTGCGCTCCTTTTCTTTGGCGGGGATCTGCCCCTTCAAGCGATATGCCGCCGTTTCAGGCTCCCGCGAATAGGCGAAAAATCCGCAGTTCGTAAGCTTTGCTTCTTTCAGAAATTCTCCAAGCGCTTCCGACTCCTCTTTCGTCTCCGTAGGAAATCCCGCTATAAACGTGGAGCGGATCGCGATCCCTTCCACACGCTCACGTAATTTTTTGATAAGTCCCAGATATTCCGCACGCGAACCTTTTCTGTTCATCAGTTTCAAAATGCGGTCTTCGCTGTGCTGCAACGGTATATCCAAATATTTGATAAGTTTCTTGTTTTCGGCAAGCTCTGCGATCAGGCCTTCCCCGATCACGTCCGGATAACAGTACAGCAAACGAATCGACTGAATATTCTCCAGCGCAGACAACCGCCTGATCAGTTCCACAAATTTATTTTCACCGTACAGATCTTCCCCGTAACGTGTCGTGTCCTGCGCTACGAGGATAAGTTCGGACAGTTCGCCCAAACTTTCCGCCTCTGCAACAAGCTTTTCCATCGGATAAGAACGATACCTGCCGCGTATCTTCGGGATCAGACAATAGGTGCAATGATTGTTGCAGCCGTCCGCAATCTTCAAATATGCATAATGCAGCGGCGTCGTCAGCATCCTTTGTCCTTCCCATTCTCTGCCGCTGTGCACCATATTCACCCTGCCCTCTTGATACGAACGCTCGATCGCCTCGAGCAGCTTGTCCGCATCGTTGCAGCCGAGAAACACATCCGCTTCCGTCAGCGTCGGGAACAGCTCTGCCGAAAATTTCTCCGGCAGACATCCCGTTACTACGATCTTTTCAAGATTCCCGTTCCTGTATGCGTCGCAATCCAATACGGTGTCGATCGCTTCTTTTCGCGCAGAATTCAAAAAGGCACAGGTATTCACGATCAATACGTTTGCCTCGGCTATATCATCGGTAATGCAGTATCCTTTTTCACGCAAAATACCTAAAAGTCTCTCCGCATCCACACGGTTTTTATCACAACCGAGCGATACCATACCGAATTTCTTCGTTTCAAGCATTCTTATTCTCCGTAATCGCCGTATTTACTGTCAAATTCTTCCTGCGTCAAAAGCACTTTCCGCGCCTTCGCTCCGTCAAACGCCGAAATATACCCCATGTTCTCCATCCACTCGATGATCTTTCCTGCCTTCGGATACCCAACCGAACAGCGCCTTTGGATCATCGAAATAGACGCCTGCCCGATCGAAACGACATAACGAAGCGCATCGATATAAACCGCTTCCACACTGTCGTCATCTCCGGAATCTCCGCCGCCGGTTCCGCCTTTTTCGTTGTTAATATAGTCAGCCACCCGATCGTCGAAATATGCTTCGTTATGACTCTTGATGTAATCGACGACAGCTTCGATTTCGGGATTTGTAACATATGCGCCCTGTACTCGCTTCGGGAATGTCATGGACGCCGTCCGATACAGCAAATCGCCCTGACCGAGAAGATTCTCCGCACCCGATTCGTCCAAAATCGTACGGGAATCCACTTCCTGCGTAACTTTCAGCGCAATACGCGTAGGCAAGTTGGATTTAATGACACCCGTAATGACGTTGACCGACGGACGCTGCGTCGCAAGAATCAAATGAATTCCTGCCGCACGCGACTTCTGCGTCAGCCTCTGAATCCTGTCTTCCACATCCTTCTTGGCTACAGACATCAGATCGGCAAGCTCATCGATAATAATCACGATCTTCGGAAGCATTTCTTCTTCCGGTTTCAAATTCGCGTTGTATTCGTTGATCTCACGAACCAGTACACCGCTGCGCGTCTTTTCTTTGAACAACGTATACCTGCGCTCCATTTCCACGATTGCCCAGTTCAGCATCGTTACGACCTTCGCCGGATCGTTGATGATCTCATTGATCATCAGATGCGGAAGTTTATCGTAAATATTAAATTCTACCTGTTTCGGGTCAACCAATATTATGCGCAGCTCTTCCGGACTGTATTTATACAGCAAACTTATAATGAGTGCGTGCAAACATACCGATTTACCCGAGTTTGTAGCACCCGCTACCAAAAGGTGCGTCATCTTTACGATATCTCCGCAAACCGGTCTGCCGCCGATATCCTTTCCGATACCAAACTCCAACGAACCGGGCTTCGCGTTCACAAAATCAGGCGAAAGAAGCAGATCTTTTAATCCGACCGTCTCTTTCTTCTCGTTCGGCACTTCGATGCTGATCAATCCGCTCTCGTAGTTGATCTGTACATTGATACCGTCTTTTGCATGCAGACGCATGGCAAGCTCGTTATTGCAGCCGAGCACGCGTGACGTGGGGATATTTCCGGGTATATTGATCTCATAACGGGTTACGGAAGGCCCGCGCGTAACGCGTTCCACTTCGCAAGGAATTTTCAGAGCCGCCAATGTCTCGACGATCGTATCCTTGCTCTGTTCCACTTCTTCCGTATTTACAGAATTTGCCACGTTCGGATAATCGCGCAGCAAATCCAAGGACGGCGCTTTATATTTAGCATAAACATGCTTCGGTCTCTGTTCATCCTTGGCAGGTTCTTCCGCACGCGAAACACGATCACGTCCCCGCGATAATCCCGCATTTTCCGGCTCTCGCCTGCTCTGCACCTGGTTCATTGCGTTCGGAACAGCAGACTCTTCCGGAGTATCATCATCAAAAAGGTTCACGGCGGAATCAAAATCATCCGTGATCGGCTTCAGCCCGGATTCTTCCTGTTCCGATGTATCCGACAGGCGATCCGCGCGTCTGTTCTCTTCACTGCGCCTCGGCGTTTCCGTATTCCGCATCCGAGATGAAGCATCGCTGTCTGCCCCCATATCGGGCATCCGTGATTCCCGCGGCGGCACTTGTCCGCGGATCCCCGCAGATTCCCCGCGCGTCAGGCTCTCTGAAGTATCGTCTGTATTTGCCCCCTTCTCTTCCCGATTTTCATTCACTGCCGCTGTTTCGTCTATACCGCGGCGCCCGGGCAGACTGCCAAAGCCGACTCTGCGCATTGTCTCCGAGACATCTATATTCTGCTTGTCCGCCTTCTCTGTATCCTTCTGATTCCCGGACACAAAAGCATCGCGCCTTTCAGGTTCCTCAAATACCGGACGATACGTTTGCGGCTCAGGATTTTGCACTGCTCCCGCACTGAATGAATTGCGAACCGGATCCTGTGTTTGGGAGGATACCGAATGATGCGCAGGCTTTTCGCCTCGCGAAGAAAAATCTGTCGGAACATCATTACGATAAAAATCTTCCGTTTTGCGGGTCTGTTCCGCCTGTGATGTCGTATCCGTAACGATCTTTTTCGGCCTTTCCGAATACGAAATATTATTCTCCGTTCCGTCCGCATACAGATCCGAGTATGTCTGGGCAGGTTTTTCTTCCTTTGCCGTCTGCTCTGTCTGTATGATATGCTCTTCCTGCGCTTTCGGCGCCGGGGTACGCGGCGTACTCAGTTCATGACCTTCCGAAAAATTACTGCTGCCCGGGGCACGGAAATTATTCGAATATTGCTCACGGCTGATCGCTCCGCGGTTCGGATTGTTGAAATAAGAGTCTTTATCAAATATACCGTTGGATGTATAACTGCCGAACGGTGCCGGTTCCGCGGGTTTAGAAGAACGCGACGACGAATAGGATCCGCCCCCCGATCCAAACCTTTCGTTATACCAACTGTAGTCGCCCGAACCTTTACGGTCCGGATACAAAATACTGTGGCTTTGCGCATACGGACTAACGGGCGCGCTCTGCGGCTGATTTTTTGACGCCCTGCGTTCCTCTTCCGCCCGTCGCGTTTCCTGCCGCATTTCACGCTTTGTCTTCATATCAAACTCGTCGCCGATCGCATACAGACGCTTGGAACGCGCCGCCGAATTTTCGGTAGTCTGCGCATACATCTGCGAAGGCTGTGCCACCGTCTGCTGCGGCTGCGCATAAACCTGTGATGACTGCACATTTCCCGTCTCCGATTTCTGCTGTACCGGGTCTGCATAATTCAGCGAATATAAAGCAGAAGTATCCGAAGTTGCATAATCAGCCTGAGGCGGAACTTCCGTATGACGCTTCGCCGATTTCGACGCTTTCGACGCCGTTTCCGTTGCATAAATCAGATACGCCGTACCTAAAATCAACAAGGAAAATATAATATACCCGCCAACGGCAGTCGTCAGTTTTACAACCGGATACACGATCAACCCTATGATCACACCGCCCCCGGTCGTCTGGAAAAAGCTGTTTTCCCCCGCTTTATAACAGGCAGAAAGATATTCTCCGTAACTGCCGTATACAAGTCCGCCTACCGCTGCCGTAATCGTATGTACGAGACATACCAAAAATACAAACAGCAATACGCAGAACACAGCCCTGCGACGGGGTACTGCCAATTTTTTCCCTGTCAAAAGAACAACGCCGGCATAAATCAGAGCAGCAAGAACTGCGTAAGAACAGTAACCGAATGCACCCAGCAAAAATGAACTGATCGCAAACCCTATATTTCCGAAAATCACATTGCGCGAAATCAATATTACCAGTGCGATCGCTGCGAATAAAATCAGAACCAGCCCCGCTGTTTCCCGCGTAAATATCCCGTCCTTGTCTTTTTTGTTATTCTCTGAGCCTCTTCCCAAGTTATTCAATGCGTTTCTCCCTTCCGCGTTATTTCTTTTTTAACGATTTTTAATGCAAAACCGATATGTTTTCATTATATCATTTTTTTGCTTATAATTCAATTAAAATACAAGATTTTTTTGAAATTTATCGCGCGCGCATATAAATAAGATTTTCCATTATTTTCATGCAGATCTCGCCACTTTCTCTGCGCCAAATACCCACATGTTTGTTAAAATAATCATCCTCTCTTCTTTGAAAACTTAAAATCTTAAATACTTTTCCTTGCACTATTTGTATGTCGCAGAAGTATAAACTCTTATACATTTTACTATTTGGGATACATTATTTTAGAAAAAAAGAGCCTCCGCTTTTTGCGAAGGCTCTTTTTATTCCAAAGTGCACGATTTGTTACATATCTTCTTTTTCATTGCTCCAGGAATACATCTTGCGCAGTTCCGCGCCGACCTCTTCCAGCTGATGCGAAGCTTCCAACGCGCGTTTCGCAATAAAATGCGCACGGCCGTTATTATTTTCCGCGATCCACTTGCTTGCGAACGTACCGTCCTGGATCTCCTCCAGAACCTTTTTCATCTCTTTCTTGGTATCTTCCGTGATAATACGTTTGCCGATTTCATAATCGCCGAATTCCGCCGTGTCGGAAATAGAATAGCGCATAAACGAGAAGCCGCCTTTATAAATAAGATCGACGATCAGTTTCATCTCGTGGATGCATTCAAAATATGCGTTTCTCGGATCATAGCCTGCTTCCACCAGCGTTTCAAACCCAGCCTTCATCAACGCCGTTACACCGCCGCACAGGACAGCCTGCTCGCCGAAAAGGTCCGTCTCCGTTTCACATTTGAACGTTGTTTCCAATACACCTGCGCGCGATCCGCCGATCCCGGCCGCATATGCCAACGCCACATCCAGAGCCTTCCCTGTTGCATCCTGATAAATAGCTACCAGGCAAGGCGTACCTTTGCCCGCAACGTACTCACTGCGCACCGTGTGCCCCGGAGCCTTCGGCGCAATCATAAATACATCCACATTTGCGGGAGGAATGATCTGCTTGAAATGAATGTTGAACCCGTGCGCAAAAGCAAGAGCTTTGCCTTCGCTCAGGTTGGGAAGTATACTCTCTTTATAAATTTTAGCCTGCTTTTCATCCGGTGTGAGAATCATGATGATATCCGCCGCTTTTGCTGCTTCCGCCGTCGTCATGACTTTCAATCCGGCCTTTTCCGCCTTCGCCCACGACTTGCTGCCCTCATACAAACCGACCACTACCTTAACCCCGCTCTCTTTCAGGTTCAAGGCATGTGCATGTCCCTGGCTGCCGTAACCGATGATCGCTACCGTCTTGTTTTTCAAAACGTTGATATCGCAATCCGACTGATAATATATTTTTGCCATTGTTGTTTCCTCCACAAATTGAATTTCCGTTTGTCTGTAATTATTATAGTACCTGCCTGCCTGTTCAGTCAAGCAAATCAACAATTTTATTTATTAATTTTACGGATGTGTTCAATCGATTTTATGAATTGATTTCTATCGAATTATGCACGCAAATAATTGCATTCCCTGAAAAAAAAATATATAATTAGTAAAAAAAATTCTACGGAGTTGATGTTTCCCATGGAATCATACGATACAGATGCCTTGATTTTACTCAGAGGCGTTTTACAGGATGAGGCGGTAGCCTCTTTTGTCCGCGCACTGCAAAACGATGACATCGCCGCTTATGCGCGTGCGGAAGAATTGCTTCTCGCAGAAGATATGCAGAACTCTTTTGCCGCCTATCTGACCCATAAAATCCTATGCGACGATAACTTGTTTGCCCGGCGCGCTTTTGCGGGAACTTTAAACAACGATATCTGCCAAGCCTATTCCCACGACCTTGCCATTCTGCAAGACATTGCAAAAAAAGCCGATAACCCTTCGGGTAAGGTTGCCCTTGCCGCCGACAGCGGTTTTCCCTCCGTCCGTTACGGCAAAGACGACGATGTCTTCGGGAAAAACTGGGGAGACGGAGAATCCCTGCAAAAGCTCGTGAACTTTTACAGGCACAACGGCTACGGTATTTACATCGGTCATAAAGCGTTCACGTTTGAAAACAAGACGCTCAAACCTGTCCGAAATACTTCAGACATTACTCTTTCAGACCTTAAAGACTATGAAGCCGAGAAAAAAGCGATCGAAGACAATACGATTAATTTCATCTCCGGTCTTCCTTATTCGAACATGCTGCTCTACGGCGATAAAGGGACCGGAAAATCCTCTACGATCCACGCCATTCTGAATAAGTACGCGGAAAAAGGTCTTCGCGCCGTGGAGATCCCGAAAGATCAGATCAAAGATATCAACGCGGTAAAAGAAGTCCTTGCAGGGCTGCCCTTTAAATTCTTTATTTTTATCGACGACCTGTCCCTGGAAGAACATGATGAAAAGGTTACTTCCCTGAAAGCCAGCCTTGAAGGAAGCCTGACGGAAAAAGGCGCTAATGTTATGATCGTCGCCACCTCCAACCGCAGGCATATTCTTAAAGAAAACTTCTCCGACCGCGAAAACAGCGTCCATGCCCGCGACACGATGGAAGAACAATTATCGCTCTCCGACCGTTTCGGTCTGACCGTCTATTTCTCTTCTACCGGAAAATCAGAATATCTTTCCATCATTCGCCAGCTTGCCGCCGATCGCAAACTCAAGACCCCGCAGGATGATCTGTTCGCTCTTGCCGAACGTTGGGCTCTGCTCAAAGGCGGAA
>ERZ1108163.76-NODE-76-length-14663-cov-4.345222_pt1 | contig 14663 bp, 16 predicted proteins | sample MGYA00403699_ERZ1108163 | MGnify/ENA primary metagenome ERZ1108163 (study PRJEB35170, sample SAMEA104062405) | human gut metagenome | biome: human gut; feature: human-associated habitat; material: faeces | place: Denmark | collected 2012-04-30 ... | reverse complement strand
ACATGTATTTAGGTGACAGTGATTTAGATAATCCGAAATTCACTGAAAATCTAACAAAAGTCAAAGCAGATTTATTTGAGTCAATTCTAGGCGCAATCGCAATTGATAGTGACTGGAATCCTGATGAATTAGAAAACTCTGTAGAATTCATGCTTCAGATTGAAAACTTTCTAGCAGACGTTGATACTGAAGAAGAAAGGCCAGAAAAGTTTCAAGAAGAAAATGCCATCAATACATTAAAGGAAATGGCAGAGCACGGAAGATGTTCTATTCCTGAATACGATCAACCAGACAAGATGGTTGAAATGAATGATGGTAGAATGATGTGGGAATGCACTTGCTACATCAGAAGCTGGTCAATGAGACATACAGCTTATGCTACTTCAAAGAAGGAAGCTAAAAGATATGCAGCATATTTGATGCTTTGCGATTACTTCGGACTTCCTGATGAGTTCGACGAAGAGGATGAGACAGATGAGTAGTTTAAGTTATGAGCAATTCAAAGTCCTACATAGTGAAACAATTATGTGTTGCCAGATAATTGAGGGTGACCTTAAATGGATTTACGCTTTTATGCATAAAGGTAATCCAGATGAAAACAAAAGTAAAGTATCTAATTATACACTCGGACAGATAGTAAATAAACTTAAGGAACTCGACAATTCAGACGGAAAGCCATATATCAGTGCTTCAAATTATAACTTCTTAAGTCAAATGACTGAGAAGAGAAACTACTGGTGTCATCAATGTTATAGGGACTTTTTGTACGAAGATAATTGGCTTTCTTCAAAAGATTATGAGAAGGTATGCAACAAGCTACAAAAAGACCACGATAGGCTTGACATTGTATATAAGAACGTTGAGCAGATTAAAATCAAATTAAAAAGATAGCTGAATGAGGAAGTGGCTATGATAGAAAAGAAAAAGTACTTATATTGGCTTAATGCTGATGATCCAAAGTTGGGCCAGGAAGTTGTCTTCCGCGAGATGTATTCTAGGATTGGATTGATATTTCATATCGTGCAAATGAATGAATATAACATCGCTAACATCTTAGCTATAGAAGAATTCGAAAAAGAAAAAGGTAAAACTTTTACTGAAGAAGATATAGAACGAGTTAGAGGAAATATTGATAAGAAGTTTGAAGAACTGTCTAAGTTAACTTTTGGTCAGCTTAAAAAGCAGGTTGAGAAATCCATCTACCTTAAAGGTATTAATATAGATTTATTAGAGAAGATTGTTGATTATAGAAATTATCTAGCGCACAGATGCTTTAAAGAAAAGTTACTAAATAATCAATTAAACACCATTGAGGATGCAGATAAATTTGTGGATGAGTTGAATGACTATGAAGTTATCGTTCACGACTTCAATGAATGGCTATTAACTATATTCAAAGAGAATAAAATTAAAAGAATCTGGGCTGTGAAGGAGATGGTTTCATGACAAGAACAGAATTATCTGAAAAAATATGTAATGCAGTCATTTCTGGTGAAAAACTAACAAAGGAAGAAATGGAATTGCGCTCAAAATGTAATAATGATTCGTACAAGTCCGGTTTGTATTTTCTATATAATGATTTAAACGAATGTATTTATGTTGGACAAACGTGTTTGAATATGTATCGCTGTATATGAGAATGGTCGGTAATGGCGATGCAGCACATAAAAAAGATTCCTGGAATAATGAAGTATCGTATGGTTACTGGCACAAATTTAATATAACTGATGAAGAGCTTCTTATTGTTGTGCGTTTTTCAATAATCGGTATGCATCAACCTATTTATAACGACAAGTTTACGGATCAATCGACGGTTGATGCTATTAAGTCGTTACTGGGATATTAATCATCAAAATAGTTGTGATAAAATAAATAGGAACAGATGCATATGTTCCGTAGTGACACTAAGCATTCGTATGTCCCACATTCAAGTGCCTATGGGCGGTAATAGATAGCCGTACGCGAGTTTAAGGCAATTAAACTGGTTCAGCCTCTTAACCTAAATAGAAAGAGGCTTTTTTAAATTGATGTTTTGGAGGAAAAAGTATGAGCAAAAAGAAGGAAAAAGGTGATAAGTACGAAGCCTTTACTAAAGAAGTACTTTTGCTAAAGCAACTCACTTGGTCTTATGACGAAAGCAATGAAAATATCTCGTTTGATGTAGTGTCAAATGAAAATATTATTTACGGAATTTCAGGCGCCCACCATCAGATAGATGTTCATCTTACATCAAGTGTAAATCCGAGCGTTCATTTGCTATGTGAATGTAAAGCACATAATCCGGCTGTTGAGAAAACTCATGCGTGTTCCTTTGTAACTGTAATAAATGATATAAAGGAAAGACATAATGATTGGAAAATAATTCCAGTATTTGCAGCTGATGACGGATATCACAGTGGCGCATTTACAATTTTAAAGTATTATAAAATTATTCCAATCGAAATGAAGGACTATAGAGAAGCAAAGAGGGTAATGACGCTCTCTATGAAATCTATTAGTCCAATCTTTAAAACACTTAATGCTACTTTAGAAGATGGAACAATAGTAAATGATAAATCTTGTTTTAGAAACGATTCTAGAGGGTCATATTTAGGTATTTCTAATGCAATAAATAGTTTTGAACTGTTAGATGAAAATAATAATGAGATTAAAGATTTAGTATATTTTGTAGGTAAATTTCATACTGGTAAGAGAAAAGTAAGATACGACGAATACGATGAGTTTATTGAACAAAACTCCATGAAAAAACTTATCTCGATTAAAGGTGAAATAACAGGCAACACTGAGGAATCTCTAGGAACTCATACGGATGTATTTGAGTCAAAGGTTATTACATCAATGAGTGTTGGTGATGGATATTATTACAAAATAAATAAGAATGGAACTTGTGAAAAGTTTGTAAACGAAGAAGACTCAAAGCGTATTTTCAAATAGGTGGAGGGTGATCAAAATAGCCTAAGGGTGTTCACTTTGTATTAAAATGGTTCATCTTTGCCATAAGAAAAGCATAGGTTTGATACAAATTGTGTCAGACCTTTTTTCTTTGCGGATAGGAAACTTTATCCTTTCCGCCAGCAAACTATAGAGTCTTGTAGAAGTGTCAAACGGCATTTTTATGAGGCCTTTTTTCTTTTTACATATTGCTACGGAACAATTGATTTCAGGATATATTAAAGATTCAAAGACACTCTTTGATGAAAACCATAAGAAAAGCATATAATTTAAATGCAAAAATAAAGGCATTAATTCTTTTTCACTTTTCATTAGTTGGATTAATTTAATCGGTGTTTGATAGCAATTTACCAACTTAATATGTTTTGAATGATTCACTAATATCGAGAACTATCATATTATTATCATTAATAGTTCACCATTAATGGCTTGGGATGATATTGCAAATAAATTAAATGATGGTAAAAAACTGTATTTAGATTACATGAGGAGGTTTGAAAGAAATTATTGCGTCAAGTATTTAAATCGCTTACTCAGACAAGCAATCGCTTATTTTAGCATATAAAGTAAGGGATTAATCGCTTCAATGCTTGAAAATCGCTTACTTTTTGGTAAAATATAAGTGATTACAAAAAAGGAGGAAGCGTTCATGCATGAATTTAACTATAATTTCTTAAAAGAAAAACAATGGGATAAAGAAATACTTGGGTATATTGGCCTTATTCACGAGTATAAAGGTAAACAACAATTATATTTGCAACAAAAACCTTTTGAACTTGATAGACTAGTTGAACTTGCTAAAATACAAAGCACTGAATCTTCTAATGCGATTGAAGGTATAGTTACAACAAATCAACGATTAAAGCAGTTGATGGACGAAAAGACGACTCCTCGAAATAGATGTGAACAAGAAATTCTTGGTTATCGTGCCGTTCTTGAAATGGTACACGAGAGTTTTGAATATATGCCAATTACAGCAAACGTAATATTGCAACTTCATAAAAAATTATATTCTTTTTTGCCTACATCTTTTGGTGGTGTATTTAAAACCACATCTAATGAAATTGATGAAATTAGATCGGATGGAACTGTTGTGGTTAAGTTTAAACCACTTGAACCATTTGAAACCCCTAATGCAGTAGACAGACTTTGTAAGACTTATAATGAAATTATCTCATCTGGAGAGATTGACCCATTAGTTGTTATTCCCACTTTTATACATGATTTCCTCTGTATCCATCCATTTAATGATGGTAATGGTCGTATGAGTCGTATTCTTACAACACTGCTTTTGTATAAGAGTGGATATGTTGTTGGTAAGTACATTTCCCTTGAAAAGAAAATTCACGATAATAAAGATGAATATTATGATGCTTTGCAGCTTGCTTCTGAAAATTGGCATGATGGTACAAATGATGACTCGGCATTTACAAAATATATTCTTGGTGTTGTTCTTTCTGCCTACCGAGATTTTGAGGAACGGTTGCAAATAGTATCTGGTAAGAAAACCGCAAAAGAAATGGTGAAAGAAGTATTTTCTTTAAAACTTGGTAAGATAACGAAAAGTGATATTATGGAAATGTGTCCTAATCTTAGCCGTTCTGCCGTTGAGAAGGCATTAAGAGAACTAGTAGCGGAAAAACATATTGTTAAACATGGCAACGGTCCTGCAACATTTTATACTGTGATTTAAAAATGTCAAACGAAATCTTGTAATTATATTAAAACGTTCTGTATTTAATTGTACAAATTAGAATTTATAAGGTTTTTATAAAAAATTGAATTCTTATAGTAAAATAAAAACACATTAAAAGAAGAATAGGCGAGGTTAAAATGTTAGGAAAAGTTGTTAAAGTGATAGTTGATTGTCCTTTAGGAACATATCATCAAAAGCAGAAAGACTTGTTTTATCCAGTTAATTATGGATATGTGGAAGGAATCATCGCTGCAGATGGTGAAGAACAGGATGCATATATACTTGGCGTAAATAAACCTATAAAAGAATTTACAGGCAAGGTGATTGCAGTTATTCATAGATTTGATGATGTAGAAGAAAAATTGGTTGTTGTTCCAACAGATGCATCTTTGACTAAAGAAGAAATAAAGAGACAAGTCGACTTTCAAGAGCAATTCTTTAAGACTGAAATAAAAATGTGAAATTACTGTATGCATTTTGAACAAATTGTACGCACTTTTCAATAGGTGTATGCAAATTTTATTAAAATAGATAGTCGCATACATTCTTGTAATTAATTATGATAATTTTTTAAAATATATAAATATAATTAAAATAATACTATTATTACTTCTAAATGTTTTAATAAATCAAAACTATTTTCATTTTTTAGTTTGCTTTTATTTTCATTTTCTAGCCAAATTATAAAACAAAAAAGAAAAAATAAGCGCATATTATGCATGAAATTTATAACTTTAAATTTTGTTCAACAAAATTTGATAAAATAATTTTCTTTTTTCTTTAAGGGTTTATAATTTTTTTAGAATATTAGGAGGTATTATGATATTCAATATTTATGGTACTTATTCCCTTTATCAACTTCTGGGATGGGTATTAGTATTCGTTGGTTTAATCGTCTGTAATGAACTAGCGAGAAGAACAAAAATAGGCGGTATCATTTTCTTCTTAGCAATTCCAGCTTGTTTGACAATTTACTTTGCCATCTTGACTGTTTGGGGTAGTGTCGATTCGAATTCCTGGGCAGCTAGTAACTGGACTTTTACTAAGATGAATTCATGGTTCCACTATGCAAAGTTGTACGCTGCAACAGCAGGCTGTATTGGATTTATGATGATCAAATACGGCTGGGGAATTGGTAAACAACGTTGGTTTAAACCTTTCCCATTTGTCATTGTCGCAATTAACATTTTAATTGCATGTGTCAGTGATTTCGAATCAGCTATTAAAGGTGCTCAAGCTGCCACTGAGGGTGCTGCAGGCTGGTGGAAGTCTAGCGAAGGTGTTTGGCTTTATGGTGGCTGGTGGAACTGGGTCAATGGTATTGCTGGTCTCATCAATATTGCTTGTATGACAGGCTGGTGGGGTATTTACACATCCAAGAAAAAGCAAGATATGTTATGGCCTGATATGACATGGGTCTATATCATTGCTTATGATGTTTGGAACTTTGAATACACCTACAATAATTTACCAACACACTCATGGTACTGTGGCCTTGCCTTATTATTAGCACCAACATTTGCTAACCTTTTCTGGAACAAAGGTGGATGGATTCAAAACCGTGCTAATACATTAGCTATTTGGTGTATGTTCGCACAAGTCGTTCCATATTTCCAAGATGCATTACCATTCAACGTTGTAACATCTGTTTATGGACCAGCAGGAGATCTTTCTGTTGCAACAGGTGCAACAGCTCCAGTAACTGCAAATCCAAAGGCACAAGGTGTAATAGCTATTCTTGCATTAGCTGTTAACGTTATAGCATTAGCTATCATTATTAGACGTTCTATCTTACAAAAGAAGAACCCTTATACTAATGAAATCTTTACTGATCAAAGAGACTTTAAAGAAGCAATGCTTAGAAGAGAAGAAGAATAGTTTAATTGAGGCTTATTGACTTTTTAGTTAAAAGCCTCTTTTTGTTTGTGCAAATATTTTATATATAAACATTTAATACAAATTTTAACTAAAAAATGATATTATCTATTAGTAATTTATTGATTAGAAAGAGTATTTAATGAAAGAAATTGATTTGACAAAAGGAACAATTTTCAAAAAGTTAATTTTATTTGCTTTACCTATGATTTTAGGTAATTTATTACAGCAAATATATAATATTGTCGATACTTTAATTGTAGGCAGATTTGTTGGAAATGATGCGTTGGCATCGGTCGGATCAGCATATAGCTTAATGATATTTTTAACTTCTATAATAATAGGATTATGTATGGGTAGTGGAGCATATTTTTCTGAAGATTATGGCAAGAAGAATTTTAATGATTTAAAAGAAGATATTTGGCATTCGTTCTGGTTTATTTTTGCAATCACGATACTGATTATATTAATTATTTATCCACTTGCTGATGTTTTATTAATAGTTCTACAAACACCAGAAGAACTTTTTGAAATGATGAGAAGTTATTTATTAATAATATTTGCAGGCTTACCTTTTGTGTTTTTATATAATTTCTTTGCTTATTTGCAAAGATCGGTTGGAAGAACTGTTTCACCTTTAGTGTTTCTTGCAATAAGCTCATTAATTAACGTTGGGCTAGATTTTGCATTTGTACTAGGATTTAATATGGGTGTTTCTGGAGCAGCTATAGCTACTGTAATAGCTCAAGTTATTTCTGGAATAGGTCTAATGATTTATTCTTTTATTAATCTTTCAATATTAAAAGAAAAAACGATAAAAATTAAATTTAATTCATCACGCTTGAAGCAAATAATTAAAAATGACTTTTCTACATGTATTCAACAATCAGTTATGAATTTTGGAATATTAATGATTCAAGGACTTGTTAATAGCTTTGGAAAAGTTATAATGGCTGCGTTTGCAGCTGCTGTAAAAATAGATACTTTAGCATATATGCCTGCACAAGAATTTGCTAACTCTTATTCACTATTTGTTTCTCAAAACTTTGGTGCTAAAGAAAGAGATAGAATTAAAGAAGGTACAAAAAAAGCAATGATAACTTCTGTGGCTTTTTGCTTTATTATTTCAATAATAATAGTATTTGCTGCAGATAATCTAATGATGTTGTTTGTTAAGTCTACAGAAATCGAGACAATAAAAGAAGGTGCTAAATATTTGAGAATAGAAGGGTCTATGTATATTGGAATAGGTATTCTTTTCTTATGGTATGGATATTTTAGAGGTATTAATAAACCACTAATTTCTTTAATCTTAACTATTGTTTCTTTAGGCTTAAGAGTTTTACTATCATATTCTTTTGCTAAGACTACTCCTTTAGGAGTTATAGCTATATGGTGTTCGATACCAATTGGATGGATTATAGCTGATATTACAGGTTTAGTATTGTACAAAAAATATAGTAAAAAAGCTTTAGAGAATATCTAAAGCTCTTTTATTAAATACATTCTTTTAAATTTAAAAATCTTGGTCTATATACATCCGCATTAAAGTTGTTAACTCCACTTTGACTTTCATTCAAATTATATGAAATGACATAGCAATTATCTGTTGATAAGGTTGGATGTATCTTAGCATTATAGTTACTTACGTTATTTATACGATCTCTATCTAAGATAGTAAAAACTGTCCTTGATTCGTTGAATTTATCGCCTAAACGGTCAGCATAGGCAACGCATATTTCATTGCCTATAGTATCTTTTTCGTAAGTGAGAATAAATTTACCATAATATGGAGAATTTGGATTGTTAACTTCTGTAACGCTCATTTCGCATGATACTCTATCAATTAATGGAATTGTTTTGGTAATGTCATCTTGCCAACCTGAATCAGAAAGATATTCGTACTTTGAAAAATCTTCGATTTCTTCAGCCTTAACACGTGAGACTACAAGTCCACGACTGTATGATGCGTTTTTATCATCTCTATATCCAAAGTTATATATATAACCATCAGGGTTCAATGCGCCTGCTTCTTTTGTATTTTCAAATATTGCACTTCCAAATATAATAGACAAATTTGAATCTTTTGAAATATAAGACAATTTATTTGTATTGGTATCTATAAATTCTTTCTTTGTTGAAAAATCTATTTTTCCATCTACGATATCAAATCTTATTAAATCTTCACCTTTTTGAGTGAAACCTAAAACACCTTCTTTAGCAATATATAAAGCTGATACATAGTAGTAATTTCCAATTACAGTACCATCACCAAGCCAATAAAAACAATCTGCTAAAGATCTACTTTCCATCTTCTGAGCTTTTAAATATTCATAATCAGTTACATAATTTATTTGATTATCATTAAAATAGGCGAATGAATTATTATTCATAACAAAATTAGATCTGTGTTTATTTATTGGATTAACATCTCCGAAATAAGTGTCTGAGAAATTAAAGAAAGTATTATGGTCAGATCCAATACTTTGATTTCCATTCAATCTGACACCGAATATTCCATCAGCGCCACTCCAACCGTTATAATTAGATAGCATTCCAGTTAATTCTGTGTTTCTTTCGCAAGCGTAACCAGTTCCCATTATAAATTTAACTTCGCTTAGTCCATATTCTGAACCGCCATAATTTGAATTAAAGTTAAGCTTTACAAATTGAGCGTTTATATTGTCTAATTCAAGAGTTGTACTTACATCTTCTTTGTCTGTTCCACTAGCTTTATTAATGATTAAATTATTTTTGATATCATAATTTTTCCCATCAATAGAAAAAGATATAGTTAAATCTTTAACACCACAATCCAATTGATTTGGCTCATTATAGTTGTAGAACAAGATTTTTGATAAAGGATAATTTCCTTTTAAATCTATTACTAATTCTGTCCTTTTTGATTTGGCCATTGTCGATGGATCATTAGACATTTTAGCATCAGCAGAATTAACCTCGCTCATACCAGAATTATTTATAATATTTTCATAAATTGAAGGATAACTTACTTTGAGTGTGTTATATAAAGTAGGTGAAATAGCATTTCCAGTTTTTACATCTGGGCGATAAGCAAATAATCTTACTTCAGATAAGCCATAATTTTTTCCACCAAAGTTTTCCTTGAATTTTAGACGTATGACTTTAGCAGTTAAGCCTTCTAAATCCAAATATTCTTTTCCATCAATTAAAGAATATGTACAATCTGTTTTTCCTTCGTTAGAACTAAGTTCATGTGTTTTATTGTCAAAAGAATAGAAAGTACTTCCATCGTAAGAATAATAAAGTTCAAAAGTTTTAACTGAACAATCAATTTTTGCAAAGTTATTGTAGTTATAAATATAAAGATGGCCTAGTTGAATTGACTTATTTAAAGTTAAATCTAGATAGTTTTCTTTTTGGTTTGGTTGGGTTAAAAACATTGTTTCTCTAGGCGATAAAGATGAATGTGTATGATTTTTACCATAATTTCCACTCATTCCAGAACAATTAATAACATTTTCTGCATTGTAAAGAGCTGATGATGCTGAAGCGGTGATATCTTCAATCATTTCACCAAGTGAAATAGAAGAGCTTAATTTCGGAAATAATTTATCTGTTTTTTCTTTTGCAGGTGTTCCACAAGAAACAAGTGATACAAGAAAAAATAATGAACTTAATTTAGAAATCTTTTTCAAATTCATGATCAATCTCCTTTATGCTTATCTCAATAAATCTAGGTCTATAAATTGATAAATACTGATGTTCATCATTTACTAAAGTGTTAACATTATAACTTATAACAAAATTATCTCGACTAGATAACGCGTCTTGAATTTTAGCGTTATAAGTTATTATGTTACCTTGATGCTCTGGACATGTATAAATTTTAATTTCTTTAGTAAAAGGCTTTAATAGTGAATCTGTTCTTATTAAAAATATCTCAGAAGAAATACTATCTTTGGTATAGGCAATATAATAAAAATTTCCTTTTTTGACAATTTTGCTTTCTGCTTCAAAATGATCTTTTAATATTAATAATGAATCAATATTGGATGAAAATATTCCTTTTTCATTTAAATATTCATAGGATATAAAATCTTTAGTTCTAGATAATATTAGGCATTTGTTGTTATATATGTTTTTGTATCCAAATACATAATAATAATCGTTCTCTTTAATTAATGAGATACCCCAAACTATATTATTTGAATATAAGTTTGTTTCTTGAATTGTGTATTCGATAGAATCTTTAAAGGTTGTAGAAGTCCTAATAATATCTATTCCTTCTATTTCAAATGGCAAAGAAGATAATACATCATTTTTCATTTTTAACGCAAATATTGTCAATTTATCGCCTTCAACAATACCATCTTCAAGCCAATAATATGAGTTGTTTGATGCAGCAAAAGAACTTGAAATAGGATTTTTATTATAATAAAAATCAATAGTATCATTTTTAATAACTGCTAGACTATTATTAATTAATTTAAAATCTTTACGTATTCCATTTTTACTAGAATCGCCTATAAATGTGTCTGAAAAGTATAGTAGTACTTTGTCAGCTACCTTAAAAGAATAGATTCCATCAGCTCCCGACCAGCCAGAAAATCTATAAAATTTGTTATTTAGTTCAGTGAGTTCTCTTATCTTAATCATTTGAAGTATCAATGAAGTTTAAAAAACGAGGATGATATATTGTTCTATTTAATTTGCTTTGTTTCATGGACATATCATTAACGTTATAACTTACTAAAATATTTCTTGGTGAAGATAAGTGTAGATGTGATTTTGCATTATATGTATATGTAGTACCTTTATTTATTTCTTCAGGTTCTTTAGTTACATAAATAATGCGTGGTGAAGTAAATGGACCTTCTTTTGTATCACCAATAGCATAAGCAACACATGGACCATTTGTATCATAATGGAAGACAGCAAGATATTTACCTTTGTTTTCACCATCAACAATTTTTTGGACGCTCATTTCACAGCTAACGTGAGAAACAAGGAATTTTGACTTTGTTATATCTCTAATATAGTCTTTTCCATCAAAGAACATAAGATTATTTAAATCATCAATTTCAGATAAAGATATTCTAGCTAAGATCAAATGTCTTAAGAATTGATCTCTTTCATTGCAATAGCCATAAAAATATGCATAATCTCCTTCACGCATTATCGCTGTTGGAAATACATATTCTTTTGTTCCGACTACTTTATATAATGGGGAAGCTAAACGCATTTCTACTTTGTTAAATTTAACTTCTTTATTTTCTATAGGCATTTTAAGATAAGCTGTTCCATCCATCTTAAACTCAAATCCTTCTATACCGTTTAATTCCTCTTCAATTAAAAGTGGGAATATATATAAAGAGTTATTGACTATAATTCCGTCTTGTAACCAATACCACATTTTTGATGTTCCTTGATAGAATTCTTGATTCGTCGTTGTAGTTACATCATTTAGTAGCCCTAAGTTATCATAGAAATAGACTTTATTTAATCCAACACAATCGTCTTCGGTTTGTCTATTTTTAATATTTTCGTTCTTATTAATCACAAAACGAATAACCTTAGCAGTTGTATTTATTGCTATTAATGTTTTATTTTCAGTTATTGAAAGTTCTTCTTTACTTATAAATTTGAAATTTTCACCATCTTCAGAACTATAGATATCAATTACTTTAACTTTCCTTTCGTCATTTGCAATTCCTAACTCTGGAGTATCATCAAAGTTTTCTATAATTATGGTGTTTACTGTATGGATGCCATGGAGGTCGAAATTTAAAACAACATCTTCGTTACAATTTAAAGCTGAAACAAACGGCTTTGTTTTTTCTAGACTATAATTTGTTAAATTTTTAGCTAAATACCCAACTTTTAACATGTCTTCGTTTGGCTCAAAAAGGGAACAAGCAGAATTGTATTTTGTTTTATTTACAACAAAATCAATTTTGGAATTCTTATAATATCCAAAAGAGTTATTTACCATTGCAGTTGGTTCAATTCTAGCTAAATCTTTAGTTGCTCCATAAAAAGTATCGCCAAAGACAAATAGTGTTTTGTCGTTCTTTTGGTCATAATCTTCTTCATGTTCTAAGTTGAAAGAATAAATTCCGTCAGCACCAGTCCAACCATATGTTTTTTCAAATAAATTTGACATTGTTGGATTTGTTTCAGCATAGTATCCAAGGCCTAAATAGATAGTTATTTCTTGAGATATAGATGAAGTAAGTTTAATGTATTTTGCTGTGACATCTTTAAAACTGTTTGATGTAATGTTACATCTTTCAAAAGACTTATTATCACAAGAAATTTGAACGTCAATAGATCCTTTGTATTCTATTATTCCTAAAGGATAAATACGATCTAATTCAATTGTTTTTTCTATATTTGCTTCAATAGCAAAATGAGTTAATATTTCATTATGCTTCATGTTTAATCTCCTCAATTTTATCTTTTATAATTTTTGTTACAAAATGATATCCAAAAGTATTAACATGTAGACCTTCCATTGTATACTCAATCTTTAATTCTTTGTTATCGTCTAATAACAAATCGTGAATATTTAAATAATATACTCCTGGAATATCTTTTATTTTTTCATTAACCTCGTTAATTTTTGAATTGCTTTTTCTCATTACACTTGGTTGATCAATTTTAAAATTATCTGATTTGTTAACTGGATATAATGATTCTAATATAATTTTTGTGTCAGGTAAATTTTTATGTATTTCGGATACAATTTTAGAAATGTTTTGATATATTGTTTCTGGCGTTGAATTTTCTACTAACTCAAAGTCATTAATACCAATTAAAAGTACGACAATACTTGGCTTTAAATCGTATACCGATTCATTCTTTTTAATAGTCCAATAGTAGTATCACCACCGATACCTCTATTGTATACATCATAACCTTTGTAGTATTCATAGACGTTGTAGTTGTCAGTTAAACTATCTCCGACAAAAATTATTCCACCTTTGTTGACGCATTTGTTATATTCATTAAAGTCATTAACTTTCTTTTTCCATCCGTTTGCTAATATGGCAGAGAAAAGATCATCAGCTCCTTTTTTATAAGCTTTGTCAGTATCTTTTTTCTTTTGTAATGATACTAAAATTACATATGTAATTAATAAGACTACAAGAATTGATAAGACTATTATAGTTGCTAACATTTTGTAAGCTCCTTTGCTTTTAAACAACTTCCATAATATGCTTCATATATTTTTTTCTCACAATGTAAATTTGAAGAAATATTTTTAATACCTTCAAGTAATAATTCTTTATAATATGTATCAGCATTTCCTAAAGAACCGATAATTGAAATAATAGTATTTTCTTCAAATTTTAATTCTTTATAACACGTTGATATCATGCGTAACACTTCACTAACTGCGCTTTTTATAATGCTTTTAGCATGCTCTTCGTTTTGCTCAAGAGTAACAACTCTTGCTAATGAAGCAACATCAGTACGTGTTGCACTCATATAATAACGAGTTAAATCTTCGTATGTATAACAATTAATTGTTTCTTTTAAACGTTTGGAAAATGAAGTTTCTTCTTCTCTTTTATCTATAACTTTAGCTAGATATTGTAATGCTTTATAACCAAGATCATAAGCCGATCCTAAATCGCCTTCTTTATAACAATATCCACCAACGCGAAAAGTTTTCCCGTTATTTTTACCATAACAAACAGATCCTGTACCAGCGATTAAAACAATTCCGTCTTTGCCACCTAAAGCACCATAAAGTGCATTAATTACATCGTTAGAAGCGCCTATTTTTGTATGGGGCGCAACTATATTAAGCTCTTTAGTTAATTCACATACTTTCATTTCTTGTTCTTTTGAATAAATTCCACCTAAGCCCAAAAAGATTGAATCAACAGTTTGTGTTATATCTTTTGTGCCTTCTTCTAATACTTTTTTCAGAGTTTCAAAAGAGACAGTATCAAGTGATGAAGGACCTACTTCTTTATAACTAATTATTTTTAAATCTGAATTCATTAAAGCAAAAGCGGTTTTTGTACCCCCGCCATCAATACCTAAATAAAGTTTATCTGACATATGCTTTTAAAACTCCACATTTTTCGCCTTCATTTAAAGGACGGATTGTATATTCCTTTATTGATTCAGGAATAATGTATGTTTC
>ERZ1108163.18-NODE-18-length-35003-cov-7.350578_pt1 | contig 35003 bp, 30 predicted proteins | sample MGYA00403699_ERZ1108163 | MGnify/ENA primary metagenome ERZ1108163 (study PRJEB35170, sample SAMEA104062405) | human gut metagenome | biome: human gut; feature: human-associated habitat; material: faeces | place: Denmark | collected 2012-04-30 ... | reverse complement strand
AAAATTTTCGTCTGCCTGCTCGTTTTCTGTCTTCTTCAATCCTTTTCTCGTCGTTTTTGATTTTGGGAGGAGAGCGGCTGATTTGCGGCTGTATTAGGCACGATGCATCCACTTTTCTACTGAGATTATATCTGTTTTCGCAAAACGGGGGAACTGTAAAAGGAACGGAGCAATGCAATAAAATATTGTCATCCAGTCTTGCTTCGGCGCAGATCGGTCAATATAATGAAAGGGCAGGGTGAAGGGCGGGCGATCATCGTGCGGGAGTAAAGGAGGAAAATTATACATGATTTATTTTTTCGATCATTCCGGAAGATCTACGCGTTGTATTCCGGAACATATACGGCAGGGCTCAGCGGATGCGAATACGATCACGGTCGTAGCGCCCGTTGCCGAAAACGCACAGCTATCCGTTGCGTTTTGTCTGCCTACGGGAGAGAGTACGCAAAAATATTATATGCAGTTTATCGGGCCGGTGGAAGGAATCCTTACGGCGCAAGAGGGTACCTTATACGGCTGGAGAACAAATATACCGGCGTTGGTAACGTCGCGCTACGGGCAGGTGATCGCGCAGTTTTACTGCAGTTACGGGCAGGGAATAACCGCTTTGCGGGATGTAATGTTTACGGTCGATCAGGGTGTGGCGGGAGAACTGCCCGACGGTTCAGAAAATGACTCGTATGATAAGATCCTGGCAGTGATTTCGCAGATCATGTCGGAACTTCACAATTCTGCGTACGCTGCACGCGCTCTGTTCGGCTTCAGTTCTGCTTTTGCCTATTCGCTTCGGGAAATCGTTTATTGTCCGGACGCGTATGAGCACGGAAGTTTTGTGCGTTCGCTGGCCGACGGAAATACGCAGCCGCCGTACGATGAATCGGGAAAACTTGCTTCGGACAGCTGGGAAGAAATCTGCCGTTTTGATGATGTGTTCGAACTGGCTGCGCAGGCGGCGGAAGACAGATCTGCGGCCGAAAGTTCGGCGGCTGCGGCATCGGAAAGTGCTGCACAGGCAAATTCCGCTATGATATCCGCCGCAAGAGATGCCGAATCGGCGAAAAACGATCGGGATCAATGTACGGCTCTTGCGGCCAACGCCTCAAGAAGCGCGGAAAATTCCGCGAATTCTGCCAAAGCGGCGCAGGATGCTTTAGAGGAAGCACAGCAGATCGTCGGCGGCGATTTTGCACAGAAAGAGGATGTCGATAATATCGTCAGCGGTGCGACAAAAGTCGGAAAGGCTTCCTTTGCCGATTCTGCACAAACGGCCGTGCAGGCCGAGCAGGACGGTAAAGGGAATGTCATCTTTGATACTTACGCGGCAAAAACAGAGCTTGCGGATGTGGTGCGCTTCAGTGCACAGAGCCTATCGTCGGCAAATCAGCAGCAGGCGCGCAGCAATATCGGGGCGCTGTCTTCGGAAGATACCATAAAAAATGCTTTGCAGATCAACAATGAAAGCCATTTGATCATCGGTAAATCGGTTTCGTCCGTTCAGGCAGGGAAAACGTATATCGGCTGTACTTTATCGGGCAGCGTATCTGCTTCAGGAAAATATTATTTTATAAATTGTTCGGGGACGATTACCGTTTCCGGTACAACGGCACAAATTTTTATTTTGGACAGCGCTGCTTTGACCGTGAACGGAATAACGTCAAACAATTGGAGAAATATTTTTCGGGACGGTATAGCAGAATATGTGGTTTCCAATACATCTGTAACGATCACAAATACGACTCAAAGCGGTACGACGGTCGCAAATTTTAAAGTTTTGAACGAAGATTATGTTTTTGTAAGCTATACCTGGTCGGATTTGAATGCATTGGAGTATAAGTATTCCGTGGCGCATCGTGTGGACGGAAGCGAAATCGGTTCGTTTGTCCTGGTCGGTATCAACAGTTCTTTGTCCAAACAAACTGCCGTAGCAGTTTTGCAATCGAACGCTTCCACTGCAAAAATCACGGTTTCCGGTACGAGTTTCAATGGGCAGGACGGCAGGTTTACAGTCAATTCGATTCTTGTAAGGAGGTACTTATAATGTTTGTAAAATTTGATGAGAACGGAAAGGCAGTTTCGTTTTCCGACGTCGCTAAACAAGAGGATATTCGTCCTGACACCGATGGATTTGAACAGGTCGTCGGGTTTGAAAAAGAGGATGTATGGTTCCTTATAAAAAAAGACGGTACCGTTCAGGTCGATACGGAAAGCAAGGAGGCGTATCGCGAAAAGCTCGAACAAAAAAAATTGTATGAAGAAAATAAATGCAAGCTGGAGAAATTAACGGAAGATATCGTACAAAGCTTAGCCGGCGAAAATGTACCGGACATCGAGGCTCGAAAATCTGAGTTTATCCGCATACACAACCAGGTCCGCGTTTATGAAGGGAAAGAGGCGCGCGAAGTCTTGCCAAACGAAACAGGAGAAAACTGAGAAAGAAACCGATCTCGCATCCCGATGATCATTCCGTACGTGTCTGCGTTTTTACGACATTTTGGATAAATCCTTAAACCGAAAGGGATTTACGGCCGTAAAGAGAGCATGGAAAATTAAGTGTGTACAGAACGCATACGATGCGAGGAAAACATTCGAAAAAAATCGACGTTGTTTATGCAAATCATTTCAACAGCGGTAAATTTACAATACACAGAGAGCAGTGAAGGAACAGAGTTTATTTGGAATATTGAATATATCAAACAGGAAGGCGGAAAGCGTAAGCTCTCCGCCTTTTATTTTTGGCTGTGAAAAGAAAAAATTTTTCTGCCGCGGCGGCTGTCGGTTTATCGGCCGTCAGACGAAAAACTGCATGGGAGTAAATGCAGGAAAAGCAGACGTGTCGGACGGCACGCTGTCTGAGAGTTTGATTTTTAAAAGTCTGCATGCAACAACGGAGAACGGCAGGATCGCAGTGTACGCATAATGGATGAACCGTCAAAGTTAAGGAAATTTTGCAGCAAAGCGTCTTTTTGAGTTTTTTCAGAAAAAACGTGTTTTATGCATCCGAAACGAAAGGCGTATAGAAGCGATTCAGCCTAAAGTGCAGCAAATTGAGCAAATAATGCGGGTCATTTCGCGAACAAGGCTGAACAAAAACGTAAAAAATTGTGATATAATGCAATCACCGTAACGGGAACAACGGGTGCATGGAATATCAAAGACGGCGTTGTTGCTATGAATGGTTGTCAAAACATAAAAATTACCCCTTTTTTGACGTCTGACAAATTCATCGGCAGTCGCAGTTCTTTTTTACAAAATATGTTCAGAATGTTTGATTGCCGAACGGTTACCGTTATCTTTGAGAGATAGCGTTTTTTTGTGTGTGCATATGCTCTCGTATAGGGATGCCTATGCAGCTTTCGGAAAAAAGAATGAATATCGTTACAGAGTGAACAGAACTGACAAGATCTGTCATGTGAAACCTTATCAAATTAAAGGCAAAAGATTAAACTATAAGTAAGATTTTTAATAAAAAGGAGGAAAGTAATGCATAAAAAAAGAAGGGGGAGGGCGATCGGAGAGATCGCTTTGTCATGTGTTACCGCAGCCGTTTTAATTTGTGCAAATACACAACACCAGTAAATGATCGGAGGAAGTTATGAGACAAAATATTGACGGAAATATGATATCAAACAAGAAATTATTGATAGCTGTGGCAGCTTGTTTTCTTGTTGCCTTGCTGGCGATCGTGCTCTCAATAGTTTTCGCAGTAAACGTGAAACAAGGTGAACGCGGTGCGGAAGGTAAGTCGGCCTATGAATTGGCGGTAGAAGACGGTTATACGGGAACTGAGGCGGAGTGGCTGCTGTCTCTTGTTGGCGAAAACGGCAGCTCCGGCGCAGACGGCAAATCGGCCTATGAATTGGCGGTAGAAAACGGCTATCAAGGAACAGTGGATCAGTGGCTTGCTACTCTGGTCGGTGCTCCCGGAAGTACGGGCAAGGACGGTAAGTCGGCGTATCAGTTGGCAGTAGAAAATGGATTTGACGGCACTTTGGCCGAGTGGCTTACTTCGCTTGTCGGCGAACAAGGTCCCCAGGGCGAGCAGGGTGAACAAGGCCCCCAGGGCGAACAGGGTGAACAGGGTCCCCAGGGCGAGCAGGGCGAACAAGGTCCCCAAGGTGAAGACGGATTAACGCCTTTTATTGGTGAAAACGGAAATTGGTGGATCGGCCAGGTCGATACTGGTATTGCAGCGGAAGGTGCTCAGGGCCAGCAAGGGGTTCAAGGCATCGGCATACAAAGTGTGGCCATCAACGAAAATGGTGAACTTGTGATTACTTTGACGAACGAAACGGCGGTAAATGCCGGCAAAGTTACAGGAGAAAAAGGCGAAACCGGAGAGCAGGGCGAACAGGGCATACAAGGCGTTGGAATACAGGGGGCAGTCATAAATGACAAAGGCGAGCTCGTTATTTCGTTGGATAATGGTACGGATGTAAATGTAGGAAATGTTATCGGTGAAAAAGGTGAAGAAGGCGCGCAGGGGCCGCAGGGGGATCAAGGCATAGGGATTCAAAATGCTTCGATCAACGAAAACGGCGAACTGATCATCACATTAACGGACGGAAGTACTTCGATCAATGCAGGTAAAGTTGTGGGCAAAGACGGTGCACAGGGAGAAGACGGTGCGTCCGGGAAAGACGGCGTTGGCATTTCTTCGATCACGATCAATGAGCAGGGCGAACTGATCGTAGTTTTGACAGATAGCAGTGCAGAAAAGAATTTGGGTGTGATCGTCGGAAAAGATGGAAAAGACGGTTCGGTTTGGCTGACGGGCAGCGGAATTCCTGATTCAGCCCGGGGCAATGTCGGGGATCTTTATTTGGATACTTCAACCTGCGACATTTATCAAAAGACCGAAGACGGCTGGGGATCAGCCATTGCAAATATTAAAGGTGCGACCGGTGCACAAGGTGAGCAAGGGCTCAAAGGCGAGAAAGGAGATGCCGGTGAAGCTGGCCAGGACGGCCAAGACGGGCAAGACGGTGCGACATGGCTGACCGGAACTACGGCTCCTGAACCCAACCGGGGGAAAGACGGAGACTTCTACTTTGATTCCGTAACCAATGATATTTACAATAAAGTTGATGGAGTCTGGCAGAAGATCGCAAATATCGGCGCTCAAAGCGGGACAGATGCAGAAGAGTATACTGTCGCGTTTGTTGCAGACGGTGTTCTTGTAGAAACAGTTGCGTATACTGCGGACAATACATCCGTCGCAGAACCTGCCGTACCCGCAAAAACCGGTTATATCGGACAATGGGAGGAATACACGCTGGTTGTCGGCGATAGGACGGTTGAGGCGATTTATACCCCTATTGCATATGAGTTGACTTTGGAATGCGTCGGCGATTACGGACAGTTAAAAGGAAGCGGCAGTTATGCTTATGGCGGAAAAGTTATGATTACTGCCGAATCCTATCCTGTTTATGATTTTACAGGTTGGTATAGCGGCGATAGCCTTGTTTCGCAGGGCGCTTCATACAGTTTTACCATGCCTGCAGAAAATACGGTGTATGAAGCAAGATATTCGCTGCGAAAAGATCTGGAGCCGTTCTCCTTTATTGCAGGAAAGGATTATTGTATCATTACAGGAGTTACGGATACTTTGGTAACGGAGCTTGTCGTGCCGGATTGCGTAACAGAAATTAAAGATATGGCGTTTATAAATTGTCAATCCCTCATTTCTTTGACGTTGCCCATTGCTGATCAGACGATCGGAAATTATTTTTCAACGAATAATATTCCTTCTTCGCTGAAAACGATCATTCTTTCAGAAGGCCTTACCTACATAGCTCCGTCGGCGTTTGCAAATCTGAGCAGAATTACGGATATTTATCTTCCTTCGTCGCTTACAAGAATCGGCAAAGGGGCTTTTACGGGTTGTTCCGCACTGCAAAATATACATATCAGCGATCTGGCATCGTTCTGTGCAATCTACATAGAACAAGGGGCTCTTTTATCGGGCGGAAAAAATTTATTCCTTGGCGGAACACTTGTTACCGACTTGGTCGTTCCCGAAGGAGTCGTCAGTTTAGGAAATGGCTTCAATGATTATGATAACCTCACCAGCGTCGTTATGCCGGACAGCGTGCTGAACATCGGAGTCAATGCATTTTATGCATGTGAGTATCTGAATAACGTTGTTTTAAGTAAAAATTTGGTGGCCATAGGAGGGAGCGCATTCCGTCAGTGTACGCGGTTAAATAATGTTGTCATTCCGGATACGGTTAGGAGTATCGGCGAAAGGGCTTTTGAAAACTGTAAAAGTTTAACGAGCATAGTGATCCCGGAAGGTGTTACAAGTATAGCGTTATGGGCTTTTTCAGGATGCAGCGCACTCAAGACGATCGTTATTCCGAAAACCGTGATTCATATCACGTCATCTGCCTTTCCTTCCGACAGTGCTCTGAAACAAGTATACTATGGCGGATCGCAGTCCGATTGGGATCTCATAGAGATCAGTTCGGGAAATACGAGTTTGACGGGTGCAACAATATATTTCTACAGCGAAACGGATCCGGGCAGCGGCAATTACTGGCACTATGATACGGATGGCGTAACACCCGTTATTTGGTGAATAAAAACGCACTCGGGATCGGGCAGCGCAATTTCTGACAGTGTCAAATCCGATCGGGTGAATGTAAATCAGCAGGGAAACCTTGTCTTATAAACAGGTCAACGTACATTCTTTTATACGCAGACGAGTTGTTTCGGAGAAGGCAGTCCCTTCCATGCGATAGTCATGGAAGGGGCTGCCTTTCTGTATGAGAAGCAGGCAAATACTGATTCGGGGAGCCGTTATGCATTTACTCCGTTCAAGGTCATCACTGTATCGGAGAGGATGCTTTACAAATTTCTGAACTTATCATTTCCTGTAACGGGCGATGTGTAAGCGCAAGGTGCAGCCGCGTGAAGTCTTGCCAATCAAAACAGGGGAAAACTGAGAAGGAAAGCGGATCTCGCATCCCGATGAGCATTCCGTACATGTTTGCGATTTGACGGTATTTCGGATAAAAGCGTCATAAACCGTCAAAAAGCGACATAGAATATACCACTGCGATAACAGGAAGCGGGGGTATAAAAGAGTGTGGGAGTATATGGAGCGCCGCGCACGCCAATGTGCGGAATACATTTTAAAGAAGGGAGCGACGGTGCGCGATTGTGCAAAACATTTTAACATCAGCAAATCGACCGTACATAAAGACGTTACGGAACGCCTGAAAGAAATTGATCTTCTTCTCTGGGGAGAAGTGCGGCAGGTGCTTCAAAAAAATCTGGCAGAGCGGCATATCCGCGGCGGAGACGCCACAAGGCGAAAATACAGTGCGCGTAAGGTTTCAAAAAAATAAATTCTTTTGCAATGGTTTGTTGAAAGGACGTTTAAAATAAGCCTTAAAAAGGGCGAATTTTGTTTTTCGTCCTTTATTCGATCGTAATTCAGAATGAATACTTGTCTTTGCAAATGACCGCATTGCGGAAAAATCCGCGGCTCGCAAAATTGTTTTCGGGCCGCGGATTTTTTCGTTGCTTTAATAAAAAACGGCTGCATTGCTCGGAAAACATCAAGCGGAAAAACTGAACTGTTTGTATGAAGTATCTGTCAAAACAAGAAAAACTGCCTGAAATTGTATGGGAATAAACGGCTTGGAATTATTGAAATTTTCCCGAATTTGTGCTAAAATAAAACAAATCACAGACTATTTGCGATCATTGTTTTTTTTCTTTACAATTTTCTTGAAAGAGAGTAAGCGGTTATGGCGAAATTTATGGGAATTGACGTGGGCTCGACGACGGTTAAAGTCTGCGTCCTTTCTGAAACGTACGAAATTTTATATACGAGTTATGAAAGGCACTTTGCGCGCGTGAAGGAATGTGTGCTGAACCAGCTATCCATTGTGGAAGAAAAGTTTGGCAAAGGGGAGTTTCAGGTGAGTATAACGGGTTCGGCGGGGCTGGGGCTTGCCGAGCGCGCGCACATCTCTTTTGTGCAGGAAGTGCAGGCGGCATTTACGGCCATACGGAAATACTATCCCGACGCCGACGCGGCGGTGGAACTGGGCGGCGAGGATGCCAAGATCATCTTTATCACGGGCGGTACGGAACAGCGCATGAACGGTTCGTGCGCAGGCGGTACGGGCGCGTTCATCGATCAGATGGCGACGCTTCTGAATATTACCGTCGATGAAATGGACAAACTGTCTTTGCAGGCGGAGAAGGTCTATCCGATTGCATCGCGTTGCGGCGTTTTTGCGAAGTCGGATATCCAGCCGCTTTTGAACCAGGGCGCGAAAAAAGAAGATATTTCCGCGAGCATTTTTCAGGCAGTCGTGGATCAGACGGTTTCTGGATTGGCGCAGGGCAGGCGCATTAAAGGCAAAGTTCTGTTTTTGGGCGGGCCTTTGTATTTTATAAAGGGACTTCGCAAAGCGTTCAAAGATACGCTCGGATTGGACGACGAACATGCTGTTTTTCCGGACAATGCACCCTGTTTTATGGCGATCGGTGCGGCTCTGTATTCAAAAAATGCAAAGGCGATGCCGCTCTCGGAAATCATATCGAGGATCGCTTCGGTGCGGGAGAGCGACGATATCGTAACAGGCGAACCATTGTTTAAAGACAGGGAAGAGTATGACGAGTTTGTAGCGAGACACAAGGCGAGCGATCTGGAATTTGCCGACATCAAAACGTATCGGGGAGATGCTTATCTGGGCATAGACAGCGGTTCGACGACGACAAAATTGGTCCTGATCACGCCCGACTGTAAATTATTGTATCAGCATTATCAGTCCAACAACGGACAGCCTTTGGATATCGTTCTGGAGCGTCTGCGCGAAATCTATTCGCTGGCTGGCGGGCGTGTCCGTATTTGCGGTGCGGCGGTTACGGGGTACGGCGAGGATATGCTGAAGGCGGCGCTCAAAGCGGATTTCGGGATCGTGGAAACGGTGGCGCATTTCAAGGCTGCGCTTCATTTTAATCCGAAGGTGGATTTTATCATCGATATCGGCGGGCAGGACATCAAATGCTTCAAGATAAAGAACGGTGCCATCGATAATATTATGCTGAACGAAGCATGTTCGTCGGGCTGCGGATCATTCATCCAGACCTTTGCAAAGGCGATGGGGATGGGGATCGACGAGTTTTCCAAACTCGGCCTTTTTGCGAAACACCCTGTCGAACTGGGCAGCCGCTGTACTGTATTCATGAACAGTTCGGTCAAACAGGCGCAAAAAGAAGGCGCGAGCGTGGAAGATATTTCTGCGGGACTTTCCTCGTCCATCGTCAAAAACGCGATTTATAAGGTGATCCGTGCAAAAACGCCCGATGAGCTGGGCAAGAACATTCTCGTGCAGGGCGGAACGTTTCTCAATGACGCGGTTCTGCGTTGCTTTGAGCTGGAAACGGGTAAAAAGGTTGTCCGCCCGGGTATTGCCGGCCTGATGGGGGCTTTCGGCGCGGCGCTGTATGCAAAGGAAAACATCGTCGGTGAGAGCACGATCATCTCCGAAAAAGAACTCAAAGATTTTACATATACTTCCAAAAGCCATACTTGTAAGGGCTGTACGTCCCATTGCAATGTCAACGTGATCGGGTTTTCGGACGGCAGAAAATTTATTTCGGGCAATAAATGCGAAAAGGGTGCGGGGCTGAAACCGCATTCGGACGAACTGGACATTTACAGTTATAAATATGAACGCATCCTGCAGAGTGTGTCGGGTTCGAAGGGCAGGCGCGGCAGGGTAGGGCTTCCGTTGGCGCTCGGGTTTTACGAGCAGCTGCCGCTCTGGGCGGGATTTTTCGAAAGCTGCGGCTTTGAAGTCGTATTGAGTGAACAGTCCTCCCGTAAACTGTATTTCAAAGGACAGCATACGGTGGCGAGCGATACGGTCTGCTATCCCGCAAAACTCACGCACGGGCACATCGAAAGCCTTTTGGACCAGGGCGTGGATTTTATTTTCTTCCCTTGCGAAAGTTATAACCTGGACGAGCATGATTCGATGAATCACTACAATTGTCCCGTGGTTGCGTATTATCCCGAACTCCTGAAGGCGAACAACGAACGGCTCCATGATAATAATTTTATAATGCCGTATCTCGATTTGAATGACGAAAAGACGACAGTCCGCGCATTGAAGCGCGCCTTGGCCCGCTTCAAATTGTCATCCAAAGAAATTGCAAAGGGGCTGAAGGAAGGGTTTGCCCGTCTGAACGCATACCATGCGGATATTCGTAAAAAGGGCGCGGAGATCCTGGAAAAAGCGCAGCAGCAAGGAAAGGCGGTCGTCGTGCTTGCCGGACGTCCTTATCATATCGATCCGGAAATCAATCACGGCATCGGAAAATTGCTCACGTCTTTGGATGTGGCGGTCCTTTCAGAGGACAGCGTATTTGAAAAAGGGAAACAGGTACTCGTCAATGTCCTGAATCAATGGACCTATCATGCGCGTCTGTACCGTGCGGCGGAATATGTAACGGAACATGAGAACATCAACCTGGTGCAGCTTGTATCGTTCGGTTGCGGGATCGACGCGATCACGACGGACGAGGTGCGGGCGATCCTGGAAAGCCGCGGCAAACTGTATACGCAGATCAAGATCGACGAGATCAACAATCTCGGCGTCGTAAAGATACGCCTGCGCAGCATGCTTGCCGCCATAGAAGAACAGAAGAGGCGGTCGGATGAAAGAAAATAAAGATACGGTCGCAGATTTTCGCGACGATTACCCTAAATTTACACCGGAAATGAAATATACGCACAAGATCCTTGTCCCGGATATGCTGCCTTTCCATTTTGAGATCATTGTGGATTTTCTGCGCAAAGAAGGCTGGGATATCGAGGTCCTGCACAATGATTCACGCGCGGTGATCGACGAGGGATTGAAACATGTGCATAACGATACATGTTATCCGGCGCTGTGCGTAACGGGACAGTTTATCGACGCATTGAAGAGCGGTAAATACGATACGGAACACACGGCTGTGATGATCACACAGTCGGGCGGCGGCTGCCGCGCGTCCAATTATATTCCGCTGATCCGGAAAGCGCTCAAAGCGGAGTTCCCGAAAGTGCCCGTGATCTCGCTCAATTTTGCGGGTCTGGAAAAAGACAGCGGATTCCCTATGGGCTTGAAAACGCTTTTAAAACTTGCTTTTTCCGTCTTTTACGGCGATACGCTTATGTCTTTGTACAACCAGTGCAAACCGTATGAACTCGAAGAAGGCGCATCGGACAAAGCGCGGGAAGATTGTCTGCAGATCATTCGCACGGCGATCGATAAAAATAAGTACCGTTCCTATAAAAAATGGACGAAAGCTATGCTGGAACGCTTTTCGCAGGTAAAGCGCAGCAACGAAAAAAAAGTGAAAGTCGGCATCGTCGGAGAGATCTATGTCAAATATTCTCCGCTCGGAAATTCGCATCTGGAAGATTTTCTGTATTCGGAAGGGTGCGAGCCTGTCGTGCCTGCGCTGATGGATTTTGTGCTCTATTGCGCCGTGAATAATATCAACGATGCAAAATTGTACAATAAAAAGAGCGCGGCAACACCCCTGTTTAAGCTGGCATATAAATATTTGCACCATGTACAGGTCAAGATCATACGGATCACGGAAAAATACGGCTTTGAACCTCTGCATGATTTCGAACATTTGCGCAGATGTGCAGATAAGGTCATCAACCAGGGAGTAAAGATGGGGGAAGGCTGGCTTATCCCCGCAGAAATGGCTGCCTTGGCGGAAACGGGCACGGACAACATTGTATGCGCCCAGCCGTTCGGGTGCCTTCCCAATCATATTGCGGGGAAGGGCACGATCCGAACACTCAAACAGATGTACGAGCATGAAAACATCGTAGCGGTCGATTATGATCCGTCCGCAACAAAAGTTAACCAGGAAAACCGCATCAAACTCATGCTCGCCACCGCAAGGGAAAATCTTTTGCAGAATAACCGAAAATAACAGGCAGGACAGTCCGCGCTTCGATCGGAAGGCGGATTTTCCATATATGCCTCGCATGAACATGACAGCTTGAAACGGGATGCACAAATGCGATCTCGCCCGTACTTTGCCCGGGCAGGGTTTCGGCTTTCAGAATACGTCTTTAAAATTTCATCGGACATATGCGGGCCGGACCGAAAAGGCATTTAAACGTTCGGTCGGTGCAGGGATGGGGGCAAATATCATAACAAAATTTTATTTAGAATAAATCGTGGGAGAACGAAAAGAAAAACGCATGAAGCAAGCGTATTGCAGTACGTTGCCTTTTTGGCATAAACTATCGGAAAGTGCTCAAAACGAATTTTGTTCAAATCTGATCTTGCAATCGTATCATCGGGGAGAACGCATTCACGGCGGCAAAAGTTGCAAAGGCGTCATTTTTATCGTGAGCGGCTGCCTGAGAATTTATATGCTCTCTGAAAGCGGGCGCGATATAACGTTGTATCGGCTGTATCAGGGAGACGTATGCATGTTATCCGCTTCCTGTGTACTGCCGCAGATCACGTTTGATGTTTTTGTGGATGCGGAAGAAGATTGCGAATGTTATGTGATTTCGGGTGCCGTGTTTGCGGAAATCGCTTCGCAGGATGTCGCTTTAAAGATGTTTGCCTATGAGACGGCTCTGACACGGTTTTCCGAAGTGATGTGGGTCATTCAGCAGATACATTTTATGAAAGTGGACCGACGTCTTGCGGTTTTTTTGTGGGATGAGATGATGCGGACGGGAAACGAGCTGATCACTCTCACGCAAGAACAGATCGCAAAATACATGAGCTCTGCGAGGGAAGTGGTTTCGAGAATGCTCAAATATTTTGCAAATGAAGCAATTGTAAAAATTTTTCGAAAAGGAGTCATGATCGTCGATAAAAAACGTCTGAGAGACCTGGCGTTGGCCGCATAGTGTGATCAAATCACAGACAGGAAAGGAAATTTGTGGTAAAATTTGCGCAGAAAGAGGAGGAATTATTCTATGAGAAGCATTACCAAACTTGATCTGCAGTATGCACACAGATTTTACGAGTTTCGCGGCGAAGCGCAGTATCTGCACGGACATACAGGTGTTTTAACGATTGAAGTGGAAGATTCTGTGGAACCGGGAGTCAACATGGTTTTCCCGTGCAACGAAATACAGAAAACAGCATGGTCGGTCTTGAAAAATTTTGATCATGCGCTCATCTTGCGGGAGGACGATCCGCTGTTGCCTGCCGTCTTGGAAGTGTACGAGAAACAAGGGATCCGAAACGGCGCTCCCAACAATGTCATGAAAGGACCGGCTTTTCAGACAGAACTTGCGACTGCGTATCCGGACTGCAGACTTGTCGTTACAAAAGAGACGCTGACGGTCGAAGGCATGATCAAGATCGTCTACGATCTTTTAAAAGACAAATTGAATATAGCAAAAATTACGTTTACAAGCGGCGTGAATGCGGCTTCGGCCGAATTCAAAACGCAAAACAAAATCGAGCGCTGCCCGCTGTGCGGCATTGCTTTGAACGAAAAAGGGGTTTGTCCGAAATGCGGATATAAAAAATCCTGACAACAAAACGCGTAATAAGGGGGCGGGTAAGTCCGTGAGGGCTTGCCTGCCCCCTTTATTTTTTTGTATGCAAAATTGAAAAGCAGGTGCGTCAAGACGCAGGATCTTTCCGATCGGGCGGGTTTTCGGATTCTCCTGGCCCCCAAAAGGGAGAAAGCAGCTGACCGAGAGAAAAATTTGCATAAAAATGATGATAAAAAGAAACACAAATAAAAAAATCTGTTATAATGGTACGGTAGAAATTCAAGGCAGAGTTTTGAAGATATATACTTTAGCTGAAAAACGGGCTCTTGCGGAATGAGGTTTTTTATGAAGAAAATTTTGCTGATTGCTACGGGCGGGACGATCGTGAGCCGGCTTGGAAAAAACGGACTGGCGCCGCAAATAAAGGCGGATGAACTTTTGAATTATGTGCCGCAGTGCAGAGAGTTTTGCGAAGTGCAGACGCTGCAACTGATGAATCTGGACAGCACGAACATGTGTCCGCGCGACTGGGAGGTCATTGCAGGGGCGATCCGCTCGCATTATGAAGAGTATGACGGATTTGTGATCTGCCACGGAACAGATACGATGGCATTTACGGCGGCGGTTCTTTCTTATATGATTCAGAACAGTCCCAAGCCTGTGGTTCTGACCGGTTCGCAAAAACCGATCGATTTAGAGATCACGGATGCGCGCACCAATCTTGCGGACAGTTTGCTGTATGCTGCCGACGAGGATTCCTCGGGCGTTTCCATCGTGTTCGACGGGAAAGTCATTGCAGGAACGCGGGCGAAAAAAATGCGCACAAAGAGTTACAATGCGTTTTCTTCCATAAATTATCCGTGCCTGGCAGTGATCCGCGACGGAAATATTTTGCGATACAATCAGACAAAGCTTCAGGGGAAACCGATTTTTTATGATAAACTGGACAGCCGTGTGGGAGTTTTTAAACTGATTCCCGGTGTGCCGTCGGATATATTGGATTATTATTTCCGTCTGTTTGACGCCGTTGTCATTGAAAGTTTCGGTACGGGAGGAATACCCGATGCCCCGTATTATCGGTTTGCGGAGATCATTGAAAAGTGGCGGAGGCTCGGCAAAATACTCGTCATGTGTACGCAGGTAACAAACGAAGGAAGCGATATGAGCGTCTATGAAGTCGGAAAGAGCGTGAAAAATAAATTCGGATTATTGGAAACCTATGACATGACGCTGGAAGCTGCCGTAACGAAACTTATGTGGATCCTTTCTTTTACGCACGATCGGGATGAAGTGCGCAGGTTGTTTTATACTCCCGTCAATTACGATATTTTGTATCCCGTCCGTTAAAGTTTTTGCGGCCGATCCGCGCGGAAAACGATTGCAATCTCAACAGATCCGAGATTTTTTGATTTCGCGTTTCGGCTTTATGCCTCTGCCGTCCTTATAGCCCGGCAAAATACGCAGACAAGAGTTTATGCTTTACAGGCAAAGGATGCGGGCAGAAATTTTAAAACGGAATACTTTCTTCGTCAGAAAATCGGAGCGGAAAAATGGAAAGCATTTTTCCGCTCCGATTTGCATACAATAGCGTATGATATTGTTGAAAAAAGGCGCAATCGCCGCCGCGGCAGTTCTGATTTGCTTTTTGTTGCTATCGTGCCTTGGGCTTTCGGCCGTAAGCTATGCGGGTGCACAGAGATCATCGTATTGTATTGTGTTGGACGCAGGTCATGGCGGGATCGATCCCGGGGTGCTCGGGTCGGGTTCGGGCGTAAAAGAGAGCGACGTAAACTTAAAAATTGTGCAAAAGCTGCAGTCTTTGTTTGCGGATGCAGGATTTGGTGTGGTTCTGACGAGAAAAAACCAAGGGGGGCTTTACGGCTTACCGACGCAAGGTTATAAGCGCCGCGATATGGAAAAACGGCGAGAGATCATTCAGAAAGCGCAGCCGAACCTTGTAATATCCGTTCATCAGAATAATTTTTTGGCAGACCGTACGCGCTACGGCGGGCAGGTGTTTTTTCGGGAAGGAGATGAAAATTCGGTGGCTTTTGCCGAATGCATTCAATTTCGGCTGAATTCGCTCAGCGGCAGGGATGTCTCCGCACTGAAAGGCGACTTTTTTATGCTGGAATGTACGGATGCACCGTCCGTATTGGTGGAGTGCGGATTTTTGTCCAATGCGAGGGAAGAACAGCTGCTGATTACCGATGAATATCAGAATAAAATAGCGGAAGCAATTTTTCAGGGCACGATCGCTTATTTATGCTGACTTATCAAATCGTTGGAGTTTGTATTCCGAAGATGTTTTGCCCTTTGCTTATTGCAAATGGCGGCTTTTTTTCCGAATCGATAAAAAATTGAATTGATATGCATGCCATGCCTGCGCATATGCGCAGGCATGGCGGCGTTTTCAGAAAATACGATTGCCGTAATAGAGTTTTTGAGGCTGCAAGCGGCGATATGGAAGAAGGTTTTGCATATTTTTATATTGCGATGAACGGGCTAAATCATTTTGGGTAAATGCCGATTTGCGCGCGCAAATGTTTGCACGCGCGTTAAAAATAGTATCCGCGGATTTATTGAATTTTTCCGCGCGGTATGGTATAATGATTTTATGGTTAAATTCAATGAAAGGATGTCTGCGGAGCGGGCGAGGGGAATGAATGCCGTTGTGCTTGCATTTATCGGGGATGCGGCGTATTCTCTGTATGTGCGGGAATCGCTTGTATTTGCTTCCGACTATAAAACGGGGGTTTTGCAGAAACTGTCGGCCGAGCGGGTAAGCGCGAAGGGGCAGGCAAAACTGATCGAGAGTATTTATGAAAAGCTGACGGCAGAGGAGCAGGAGATTTTTCTGCGGGGCAGGAATGCAAAAAAACCGACAAAGAGCAAGAATGCGTCCGTAGCGGAGTACAATCTTTCTACGGGTTTTGAAGCGGTCATCGGATATTTGTATCTGACGGGAAATTACGGCCGCATCGATGAATTGATCGGCGGAGAGAACAATGAAGATTGAAGGAAGAAATGCCGTTCTGGAGCTTTTAAAGACTTCTGCTACGGTCGATAAAATTTTAATGCAGAAAGGGGCTGAACATTCTGCGGGGCGCATATTTGCGATGGCGCGCGAAAAAAATATCCGCGTGCAGTTTGCGGACGGGAAAGCACTGGATCGGGAGAGCGAAACGGGCAGGCATCAGGGAGTGATCGCCTATGTTTCCGATTACGAATATGCCGATTTTGATCGCTTTTTGGACAAGAAAGAGGATGCGCGATTTGTTGTGATCTGCGACGGGATCGAGGACGTGCACAATCTCGGCAGTATTCTGCGCGTGGCGGAATGCGCGGGTGCGGACGGAGTGATCATCCCCAAAAACAAGAGCGCACAGGTAAACGGCGCGGTGATTCGGATATCGGAGGGCGCGGCCAATCATATAGCGGTGGCGCGCGTGCCGGGCATTAATTTTGCCATCGACGAACTGAAAAAGAGCGGGTATTGGGTCTATGGACTGGAAGCGGACGGAGAAAACATTTACGCGACCGATCTGCGCGGAGATATCGCTTTGGTTGTCGGAGGAGAGGACAAGGGAATATCCAGGCTCACGCGCGAAAAGTGCGACAAGATTTTGTCTTTGCCGTTGAAGGGCAATGTCAATTCTCTGAATGCGTCGGTTGCGCTGGGCATAGCGGCATATGAGGCGGTGCGGCAAAGATCATGACGGACGAAGCAATGGCTTTGGCGGCGCAGACAGGTGATCGTGCGGCGGCGGAAAAACTTCTCGAAAAGTATAAAAATGCAGTCCGCGGGATTGCGCGCGGGTATTTTCTGGAAGGCGGAGATGCGGAAGATCTGGTGCAGGAAGGCATGATCGGTTTGTATTCAGCCGTTACGGGATATCGGGACGGCGGCATGAGCTTTAAAAATTTTGCTTATCTGTGTATCCATCGTCGCATCCTGAGCGCCGTCAAGAGCGCGGCGCGGAAAAAACATTCCGCCTTGAATACATACGTTCCGCTCTTTGACGCGGACGGGCAGTGTATGGAGCTGATCACGCAGGAAAATCCCGAAACGGTGCTGATCGGCGGAGAAGAGCGGGGCGAGTTTTTGGCTCTGCTGCAGAAAAATCTGACCCAGGCTGAATTTTCTGCCCTGACCGATTATATGGAAGGACTGAGCATCGGCGAGATCGCCCGAAAGGAGAACCGCAGCGAAAAGAGTGCGGAAAATGCGGTCCAGAGGGCAAAGAAAAAAGTTTTGCAACTGTTAGAAACGAGGAAAAACTGATCGGAATTTGAGCGGGAAGAGCGATCGCTTTTCCTGTAAGGAGATAAATATGGCATACCAGGCTTTGTACCGTACCTTTCGCCCGTCGACATTGGACGGGTTGGTGCGGCAGGAACATATCGTAAAAATACTGGAAAATCAGATCGAAACGGGCAGGATCGGGCACGCATATTTGTTTTGCGGGCCGCGCGGAACGGGTAAGACGAGTACGGCGAAGATATTTGCCAAGGCGATCAATTGCCTGCATCCCGTCCACGGTTCGCCGTGCGGAAAATGTGAGGTGTGTAAAGCATTGGCGGACCCTGCCAATCTGGATATTTCCGAGATCGATGCGGCGTCCAACAACGGCGTGAACGAAATGCGCGATCTGCGCGAAAAGGTACAGTATCCGCCCGTTGCGGCGCGTTTCAAAGTTTACATCATCGACGAAGTTCACATGCTTTCCGATTCGGCTTTCAATGCGCTTTTAAAGACGTTGGAAGAACCGCCCAAACATGCGGTATTTATTTTGGCGACGACCGAGCCTCACAAACTTCCCGCGACGATTTTATCGAGGTGCATGCGGTTTGATTTCAAGCTCATCCCGCAGGAAGATATCGAAGAGCATCTGAAAAAGATCTTGAAAGAGATCGGAAAAGAATACGAGGACGAAGCGGTTTCGGCAATCGCCCGCGCAGGCGCGGGCAGCATGCGCGACAGCCTTTCGGTGGCGGATATCTGTATATCGTACAGCAAGGGCAAATTGACGTACGCGGATGTCTGCGAAGTGCTGGGCTCGGCAGATTTTTATGAAGTGGCAAAGCTGGGCGAGAGCGTTTTGAAAGAAGATGTTTCCGCAGCTCTTTCCGAAACGGAAAAGGTGATCGCTTCGGGCAAGGGAGTCGGCGTACTGGCGAAAGACATGCTGACCTTTTTAAACCGTTGTACGATCGCAAAGACCTGCCGCAACGCGCAGGAACTTTTAGGGCTTCCTGCCGAAATGTATGCGGAAGTCAAGCGCATTGCGGACGCGGCGGACGGCAGAAAGATCCTTCGCACGAGCGAGATCTTTGCACAGGTGGAAACGGATCTTCGCTATTCCACGTCGCCGCGGATTCTGTTTGAAACGGCAATCGCCAAAGCTTGTCTGCCGCAGGCAGATCAGGATGTGCTGTCTTTGGCACGGCGGCTGGATGCGCTGGAAGCGAAATTGAGAAGCGGCGGATTTTCCGCGCCGCAGGTTTCGCAGCCGTCTTTGAAAACGGCGGAAGCGACGGGGGCTCCGTTTGCGGAGAGCGCTCCGCCCCGCGCGGCACGACCGCGCATGGCGGAAGAACCTCCTGCAGATCTTTTTTCCGCGCCGCACTCGTCGGGCATCGCACGCAAACCCGAAACGGCGGTAAATGCAAATGCACTGGAAAATAAAAAGGCGGCGGGGGCGCTGTTTATGCGTTCCCTTCGGAAAAACGTAAAGAGCGGCGTGCTGTTTACGATGTGTCAGGATCTGGAGACTTCGTTCGAAGGGGATACGTTCGTACTTACGACGGACAACGAGATCATCGCTTCGCGGCTGAACAGCGCGGAAAACCATAAGAGCCTGCAACAGGCGTTGGAGGCGATCGGGATCCATGATTTTGTGGTAAGGCAGAAAGGAGAGCAGGCAGATCCTGCAAAAGAGCAGATCGAACAGCTCAAGCGAGATTTTCCCGATACGGATATTGAAGTAAAATAAAAATTTTGCGGCAAGATTCACGGCGGACGAAAGTTTACGGGAAACTTGTAGGATAAACGGCGCAGCGTGCGCGGAAAAAGATTGATTGAAAAGGAAGGACGAAAATATGGCAGGATTCAAAGGCGGAATGGGCGGCGGAAACATGCAGAACCTGATGAAGCAGGCGCAGAAAATGCAGGAACAGCTGCAGGAAACGGAAAAACTCCTGGAAGACTGGGAGATCGTGGGCACGAGCGGCGGAGAAGCGGTGGTCGTGTACATGAACGCCAAAAAGAAGATCGACGGGATCGAACTGGATCCGAAAGTGGTCGATCCCGAAGATGTCGAGATGCTGGAAGATCTGATCATGGCGGCGATCAACGACGGCTATAAAAAAGCGGACGAAGTGTACCAGGAAAAGATGGGCCCGTTCGGCGGAATGGGCGGCATGGGAGGCCTTTTTTAAACAATGCAAGTTTACATTGAACCGATCGGAAGGCTGATCAACGAGTTTTCCAAACTCCCGGGGGTAGGCAAAAAGTCTGCCCAACGGTATGCCTATAAGATCATCAACATGACGGAGAGCGAGGCACAGGAATTTGCTGCCGCGATCCTGAACGTAAAAAAGAAAGTCCGCTATTGCAAAGTATGCGGAAATTTTACGGAAGATGAAGAGTGCGAGATATGCCGGCAGCGCGATCACCGCGTGATCTGCGTCGTCAAAGAGCCGAAAGATGTCATCGCACTGGAAAAACTGCACGAATACAAGGGCGTTTATCATGTCCTGCACGGAGTGATCAACCCGATGGAAGGGATCGGACCGAACGATATCCGTATCCGCGAGCTTCTTGCCCGCGTGGGGAAGGAGCCGGTGGAGGAAGTGATCCTCGCGACAAATCCCGATGTGGAAGGGGACGCGACCGCTCTGTATATTGCCAAACTTTTAAAACCGCTGGGAATCAAGGTTACGCGGCTCAGCAGAGGGATCCCTATCGGTTCGGAGATCGAATACACCGACGATGTAACGCTTTCGCGTGCCTTCATTGAACGGAAAGAAATTTAAGTTTACGGCAAAATAGTTTTCATTTCATAGGTACGTATTTTAATTTTATTGACAAAAAACAGGAAATCGGAGGGGAATGGATTGAATAAAATATCGGTGCTGGGCTGTGGAAGATGGGGCTCGTTTATTGCATGGTATCTTGCGACGAAGAAAGGAAAAGAAGTCTGGTCATGGGGGCCGGAGGGAGATTATTCGTACGAAGTTTTGAAAAATACCGGCAAGAACGAATATGTTACTTTGGATAAGAGCATTGTTCTGACCTGTGATCTTGCGAAGGCGGTGGCGCGCGCGGAAATCATCATTATTTCGATCAGTTCGCAGGGGGTGCGCGGATTTATCGAGAAGATCAAGGCTTGCGGAGATGTTTCCGAAAAATATTTTGTGCTCTGCATGAAGGGGATCGAAGTGGAAACGGGCGAGCGCCTTTCGCAGATCCTGATCGATGCGGGCATTGCGAAAGATCGGATCGCGGTCTGGGTGGGACCCGGACATATCCAGGATTTTACGGCAGGCATTCCGAATTGCATGGTGATCGACAGTTACAACGTGGAACTGAAAAAAATGCTGGCAGACGATTTCAAGAGCGATCTGATCCGTTTTTATTACGGGAACGACATCATCGGCACGGAAATCGGAGCGGCGGCAAAGAACGTGATGGGCATCGCGGCGGGCGTGCTGGACGGCGGCGGCATTTCTACGCTGAAAGGTCCTCTGATGTCGCGCGGAGCAAGAGAAGTTGCAAGGTTGATCAAGGCTCTCGGCGGCAATGAGCTTTCCGCATACGGATTGGCACATTTGGGCGATTACGAGACGACGCTCTTTTCGCATCATTCGCACAACCGCATGTACGGGGAAATGCTCGTGAAAGGGCAGAAATTCGAAAAACTTGCCGAAGGCGTCATGACGGCGGCGGCAATGAAAAAGCTGGGTGAAAAATTGGGCGTGGAACTTCCGATCACGGATGCGGTCTACGATATCTGCTTTACCGATTCGCCTTTGAACAATAAAGACGGCAAAAATCTTTGCATGGATATTATATTGAAATTGTTCTCGCGCGATACAAAGTTTGAATTTTGAGAAAAAAATTCGTTGAAAAATAAGGAGAAAGCGGGGAACGAAACCCGAACGGATTGAATAAAATAATAAAAGCAGAAAATTGCGCCGCCTTGCAAAGAGCAAGGCGGCGCAGCGGCTTTTGAAAATATTCAATTTTTTTGCTTTTCTGTTTTCTGAATCAGTCGGATGCATTCTCCCAAATGATAGGAGAGGGAATCCAGTTCGTCTTCGCTCAATATGCTGAGCTTTTCGCGAAAAATGTCCATTGCTTCTTTCGCATAATGCCTTGCCAGGTTTTCACCGTTCGGCAAGAGAGAAACATTGACCTGTCTGCGGTTTTTTTCATCTGTCTGGCGGGCCAAAGCGCCGCGGTTTTCCAGATCGTTTACGATGCGCGTCATCTGCTGGTTGGAAACACCCAGCCGATCGGCAAGTTCGCTCATGCTGATTTTTTTCATTTTTTTCAGGATCAGCAGGCAAAAAATCGCGTGCCGCGGCAGTTTTTCAACATTTTTGTGCGGCGGTGAGATGTAATCGCGCCGAAGTTGCGGCATGGCAGAATAAATAAGCCGCGCCAATTGTTCGATTTTTTCTTCTTTCAATGTCCCGCCTCCTTTTTTTAAATTATAAACGCTCAGATTGCAGTTGTCAATCATTTTACATAAATTTCACAAACATTAAATATAAATATATGTGAAATATTTGACAGAAGAAAGGCGGGCGTGCTATAATTTGCAGCAAGTAAACAAGAAGAGAATTTCAAAGAGGTATTCATGCTTAGAATTTTAAAGACTTTGAAATGGAAGGAGTGGATCTACGCGCTGCTTGGCGTGGGGTTCATAGTGTTGCAGGTCTGGCTGGATCTGACGATGCCCGATTACATGGAAGAGATCACAAAACTTGCTGTATCGGGGGCGGCGTCAGGCGGGGAGATCTGGAAGAACGGAGCTTTGATGCTGGGGTGCGCGCTGGGAAGTGCGGTCAGTTCGATGCTGGTCGGATATTTTGCGGCGCGGATCGCGGCTACGGTATCTTTCCGTTTGCGCAGTCAGGTGTTTGACCGCGTGGAAAGCTTTTCGATGGAAGAGATCAACCGTTTTTCGACGGCGTCGCTCATCACGCGCACGACGAACGACATCCAGCAGGTGCAGATGGTTATTTCCATGGGATTGCAGATCATGGTCAAAGCACCGATTTTGGCAGTGTGGGCGATTTGCAAGATTCTTACGCGCAACTGGCAGTGGTCCGTTTCGACGGCAGTCGCAGTCGGCGTTATGGTGATCATGCTTCTGTTTATTTTTTTGGCGGTTTTTCCGAAATTCCGCCTGGTTCAGAAGCTGACGGATAATCTGAACGGCGTTACGCGCGAGAATCTGACCGGCGTGCGCGTCGTGCGCGCGTACAATGCGGAAGAGTACCAGCAGAAAAAATTTGAGAAGGCGAATTCGGCGCTTACCAAAACGCAGCTCTTTACTTCGCGTGCCATGGCGATCATGATGCCGATGATGACGATGATCATGAGCGGGCTTACGCTTGCGATCTATTGGGTGGGGGCATATCTGATCAACGATCTTCCCACGGGGGCGGAGCGTTATGAGATGTTTGCGCAGATGTCGGCGTTTTCGGGGTATGCGATGCAGGTCGTGGCGGCGTTTATGATGCTGGCGATGATCTTTATCATTCTGCCGCGTGCGATGGTATCGGTACGCCGTATCGGTGAAGTGCTGGATGCGAAATCCGGGATTGCCGACGGCACGCTTTCGGCCGCACCGGAAGGGGCTCCTGTCGGCACGGTGGAATTTCGTAATGTTTCCTTCAAGTATCCGGACGCTTCGGAGTATGTCCTGCATGATCTTTCTTTTAAGGCGGAAAAGGGGCAGATGGTAGCGTTTATCGGATCGACGGGCAGCGGAAAATCTACGGCGATCAATCTTGTGCCGCGTTTTTACGATGCGACGGAGGGAGAGATCCTGGTGGACGGCGTTAACGTAAAAGATTACACGTTGCGGGCTTTGCATGATAAGATCGGGTATGTACCGCAGCGGGCGGTCTTGTTTTCGGGTACGATAGAGAGCAATGTGGCCTACGGCGCGAAAGACGGCATGGAATTTACGGAAGAAGGAGTAAAGGATGCCGTGCGCATTGCGCAGGGTCAGGAATTTGTGGAAAAGATGGAAGGCGGTTATCGGGCGCATATCGCACAGGGCGGCACGAACGTTTCGGGCGGACAGAAACAACGTATTGCGATCGCGCGGGCGGTCTGCAGAAAGCCTGAAATTTATATTTTTGACGATTCGTTCTCGGCGCTCGATTATAAGACAGACCGCTTGCTGCGCACGGCGCTGAAACGGGAAACGGGGGACGCGACGTCTCTGATCGTGGCGCAGCGGATCGGGACGATCCGCGATGCCGACCTGATCATTGTATTGGATGAAGGCAGAGTGGTCGGGCAGGGCACACATGATGAACTCATGAAAAACTGCGAGGTATACCGTGAGATCGCATATTCGCAGCTTTCCAAAGAAGAGCTGGAAGGAAACGGGGAGGTGAGCGAAAATGCCGGAAACTAACAATGCACACCGTCGGCCCGGTCCTATGCGCGGACACGGTCCCGGGCCGCGCATAGCTGAAAAACCGAAGAATTTCAAAAAAGCGATGGGGAAACTCATTTCGTTTATACGTCCGTATTTGGCGGCGATCATCATCGCACTGCTGTTTGCGGTGGCAGGCGTCGTGCTGAATCTGATCGGACCGAATGTTTTGAGCGATCTGACCGATGTGATCCAGGCTTCCTTTTTGCAGAACGGAGTCATGGGGACTTTTGAAATGGATACGCAGCGGGTCTTCATGCTCTGTATTTTCCTTGTGGTGCTCTACGGAGCAGGCTTGCTTTGTTCGTATATTCAAGGAGTGATCATGGCGACGGTTACGCAGAAAAATTCAAAGAATCTGCGCACGGCGATTTCCGAAAAAATCAATGTCATCCCCTTGAGCTACTTTGATACGCACAGCATCGGCGATGTGCTTTCGCGTGTAACAAACGATGTGGATATGATCGGCCAGACTTTGAACCAGTCCGTCGTAACGCTGGTAACGGCCGTTGTCATGCTGTTGGGAAGCGTGATCATGATGTTTGTAACCAATTGGATCATGGCGTTTACGGCGATTGCGGCAAGCCTGATCGGTTTTGTGGTCATGTTCCTGATCATGGGTAAATCGCAAAAATATTTTGCCCGCCAGCAGCGTTTCCTCGGTGAGATCAACGGACATATCGAAGAATCGTATTCGGGACACAATGTAGTAAAGGCGTACAATGCGGAAGACGCGGTCAAAAGTGTTTTTGACAATATTAACTATAAATTGTACCAGAGCGCGTGGAAGTCTCAGTTCTTTTCGGGATTGATGATGCCGCTCATGACTTTTGTGGGAAACCTCGGTTATGTGGCGGTCTGCGTGGTCGGGGCGGTGCTGGTCGCAAACGGAAATATTGCATTCGGTACGATCATCGCGTTCACGTTGTATGTGCGGCTGTTTACTTCGCCGCTCTCGCAGCTGGCGCAGGCATTTACGAGCATGCAGACGGCCGCGGCGGCGAGCGAGCGCGTGTTCGAATTCCTGGATGAAAAAGAACTTTCGGACGAGAGCGGAAAAACTGCCGTTCTTGCTCCTTCAAAAGTACGCGGAGACGTTTCTTTCGAGCACGTTCATTTCGGGTATGATCCCGGAAAGATCATCATCAATGATTTTTCGGCGGAGGCGAAAGCAGGACAGAAGATCGCGATCGTCGGACCGACGGGCGCGGGTAAAACGACGATGGTCAATTTGCTGATGCGCTTTTACGAGATCAACAGCGGAAGCATTAAAATTGACGGCATCCCGACCAGCGATCTGACGCGTGAGAATGTGCACGACCTTTTCTGTATGGTTTTGCAGGATACGTGGCTGTTTGACGGAACGATCAAAGAAAACGTGGTTTACAGTAAGGAAAATGTATCCGACGAAGATGTCGTGCGCGCGTGCAAAGCGGTCGGTTTGCACCATTTTATCATGACTTTGCCGAAAGGGTACGATACGGTTCTCGACGATAAGGCCAATCTGTCCGCCGGGCAGAAACAGCTTGTAACCATTGCGCGCGCAATGATCGAAAATGCACCCATGTTGATTCTGGATGAAGCGACGAGCTCTGTGGATACGCGTACCGAAGAACTTATACAGAAAGCGATGGATAAACTGACGGTGGGACGTACGTCTTTCATTATTGCGCACAGACTTTCGACCATTCGCAATGCGGATCTGATTCTGGTCATGAAAGACGGGGACATCATCGAAAAGGGCAACCATGAACAGTTGCTTGCCAAAAAAGGTTTTTACGCCGATCTTTATAACTCACAGTTCGAAAGCGCTTAAAACAGATAAAAACAAATCGCAACGTATACAAAGAGCTCCCTTCTGCACCGATGTCGGCGCAGAAGGGAGCTCTTTTCGGATATAAAATGTTTACTGCCGTTTTATTTCGTTTCCGGAATATTCCGAATGTTGCGGGTTTTCTGAATCACATAAAAAATCTGATACCAAAGCAGAATTTTCAAGGCTCCGAAATTATGCTTTTGCTGAAAAAACGGATGTACGTTATGCGTCGTTTTGAGCGGCGCAGGTGTCTGTTGTAATTTGTTTTCGCAAAAGCGCGCATAAACGGAAATGTTATCGGATCGCTTTTCCCATTTCATAGGCCTGCTGCATGGCTGGGGTATGGCGTACTTCGCCTTTTTTCCAGACGCCTGTCCCGTAAATGCAGCCGCATTCTTCGGCACCTTCCAGACAGTCGGTAAAGCCGCGCAGGGTATCGAATGTGCGCTCCATATTTTCTTCGGCTTCGTCCGCCATGGTAGCGATAAAGAAGAATTTTTTACCTTTCATTTCTTCATACCGGGCACAGCAGCGGTCGATCAGCGCTTTTAATTGGGCGCCGGGTGCATAAAAATAGACGGGTGTGGCAAGCACGATCACGTCCGCTTCGATCATTTTTTGTATGAGTTCGGCTGCGTCGTCCTTTTGCGGACAGGGCTTTCCCAGTTCCGAACAGGTGCCGCATCCCGTACACAGTCCGATTTTCTTTTGGCGGAGTCGTACGATTTCGGTCAGATTTCCGCTTTCGCTCGCTCCGCGTGCAAATTCTTCGCTCAAAATTTCACTGTTACCGCCCGCGCGCGGCGTGGATGAAATGATCAGTACCTTTTTGTCCATGTGAATATTCTTCCTTTGTTTGTTTTTTTTGGTATTATTATAAATCTTGGAGTCGGCTCCAAGTCAAGCTTTTTTTGAAAAATAATTGTTATAAAGTGAGAATTCGGTACGGCGCGAAATTATCAGAAACGCGGAAGAGAAAGGAATATGAAAATGGCCGAGACATGCGGGAAAGCCGCAGACAATAAAATGCAAAGCTGCAAAGGGAGGGAGGAGCGGCATCGGAAAATTTTGGAAAAGAGTGCGAAAAACAGGAAAAAACGAGCGGTTCGGGCATATACATAAAAGATATGAATGTGTATTTTAAAAAAACGGCGCACACGGTAAAATTATCTTTTACGCTGGTAGGAACGATCGTCGGGGCAGGTTTTTTATCGGGGGCGGAGCTAGTCCGTTTTTTCCCTTCGGAAGGTTATTTGTCCTATGCGGTCATATCCGCATTGCTGTATGCGGGTTGCTTTTATCTGTTGTATCGATGCGGGACAAAATACGGCGGATTTGCGGGTACGGTGAACGAATTGTTCGGCAAAGGCGCGCAGATCATCCGCAGCGTTCTGCTGATCAGTTCTCTCGTCATGTGTGCAAGTATGCTTGCCGGACTGAATGCGGCAGCCGAAGAGGGGTTGGGTTGGAAAAGTGCCTTTCCTTTGGCGGCGTTGACGGCTCTGCCGCTATTGTATTTTTTATCGGGGAAAGGTGTAAAAGGATTATTCTGGATCAACTTGGCTTTGGTGCCGTTTATTCTTATTTTTGTGATATCGTATGCCGGAGTTTCGTACGAACCCGGCTTGTCCGGTGATCCTTTGCAGGCGTTTTCGTGTCTGTTTTCGATTCTCGTTTATGTAGCGATGAATTGTTTTCTGGCGGCGCCACTTATCTGCGACGCAGGCGCTGAGGGGAAAAACGGAGGGAGCGGCTGCATAACGGCTGCCGCTTTGATCGGGTTTTGTACGGCGGTTTTGCTTTCCAATATCGCGGCAGCGGGAGAGGCGGCGCAGAATGCGCAAATGCCTTTTTTGTACGCGCTGGGCGGCGAAAAGATCAAAGTGATTTTTTCGCTCGTGTGTATTTGCGGAATTTTGACGACGTTGTTTTCTTCCTGGTATCCTCTGCATACCGCAATGCAGGAAAAGCGGCGCGCCAAAGTCTGGCGCGCCGCCCTGCTCGCGGCTGCGTTCGTGCTGTCGCTGTTCGGATTGAAACCGATTATCAGGTTTGTGTATCCGCTTGTCGGCGCGGCAGGCGCAATTTTCCTTGCGGTGTGCGCCGTGCGGAGCCGTTTACTTTTTAACGAGCCATTTTTCGGCGAGCGCGACCAGCGCGTACATGCCCGCGGCAAGTACGCACAGGATCGCCGTTGCCGCCATCACGAGGTCTAAGCGGAATACCTGACCGCCGTAAACGATCAGATAGCCGAGCCCCGCTTTGGATACGATGTATTCTCCCATGATCGAGCCGATCCATGCCATTCCGACGCAGATCTTCAGCATTCCGATAAACTGCGGAATGGCGGAAGGTATGACGAGTTTGACAAGGATCTGAAATTTTGTCGCTCCCATGGATTCGAGAAGCAAGATCTTATTTTTGTCTGTCGCCAGAAATCCGCCGAGCATGTTCATGACGGCGACGATGATCCCGACCAGAACTGTCATGAATACGATGGCGGAAGATCCTGTACCGAACCAGATGATGATGACGGGCCCGAGTGCGATTTTCGGCAGGGAATTGAGTACAACGATGTACGGTTCCAGTACGCGCCGCGCGCCTTCGCTCCACCATAGGAGCAGGGCGATGCTCGTGCCGAGGACGACGGCGATGGCAAAGCCTGCGAGCGTTTCCCAAAGCGTCGTGCCGATATGGTAAAACAGCGAGCCGTCGGAGGCGAGACTCACGATCATGTTCCAGATACGGGACGGGGAACTGATGATAAACGGGTCGACCAGCTGTAAAGCGGCGATCAGTTCCCAGATCCCGAGAATAACAATGAGAAGCCCTGCGCGCGAGAGCTGTACAAGCAGATTGTTTCGGCGCAGTTTTTTTAAGTACAGCGCATGTTCAGGTGAACATATGCGCACGGTATCCGATGATTTTTTCATACGTTCAACTCCTTCCAAAGCAGTTCAAACCATTTTGAAAACTGCGGGGATTCGCGGCGCTTGAGCGGCACGGCGTTTCCGAAGAGAAGCTCGTGTGCGGCGACGACCTTTGCAGGGCGCGCGCTCAGCACAAAAATGCGGTCGGCAACCGAAATGGCTTCCGAGATGTCGTGCGTAACCAGGATGGCTGTCTTTTTTTCGCTGCGGATGATGTTGTACACGTCATCGCATACGGAAAGCCTCGTCTGGTAATCGAGCGCGGAAAACGGTTCGTCGAGCAGCAGAATGTCGGGCTGGGCCGCCAGCGTGCGGATGAGCGCCGCGCGCTGGCGCATCCCGCCCGAAAGCTGGTCGGGCATGTGCTTTAAAAATCCGCCCAGTCCGTATTTTTCCGCAAGCGCCAACGCGCGCTTACGGTTTTCGGGCGTATTGATCTTTTTGATCTCCAGGGGCAGAAAAATGTTCTGTTCCACCGTCCGCCACGGAAAAAGTTCGTCTTTTTGCAGCATATATCCGAAACAAGCCATGCCGCGCCGTACCTTTTCGCCGCGCACGCGCACGCTCCCGTCCGACGGCGGCAAAAGTCCCGCCGCAAGGGACAGTACGGTCGTCTTTCCGCAACCCGAAGGCCCGATCACCGCAATGAATTCGCCTTCGTTCACACTGAAACTCATGCCGTCTGCGGCAAGCGTTTCGCCTGTCTTCGTATGATAGATCATGCGCACATTGTCAAATTCAAGAATAGGGTTGCCCTGTTGTTTCATTGGTGTTTCCTCTCCGTTTGTTCAAAACTTCTGCAGTGCAGGTGTCGTATGTCTGCACTGCGGGTGTTGTTATTCGTTCAGCTGTGCGTAGATCCTGGTTGAATAGGAGGTATCGACCAGTTCGGAAAGCGTAACCCGCTTTTCCAGTTCTCCGGCATTGTCGATGATGTCCTGCAGACGGTTGAAGGCGTCTTCGGTCATGGTCATGTCTTCCTGCCAGGAATCAATGGCTTTGTAGCTGTCCAGCGACGTTTCGATGGAAGAAACTTCCGTTCCGTCGAAATAGGATTTCAAAAGCTCGGCCGCCGTCGCGCTGTCCGTATCGTTGATGTAAGCGATCCCTTTCATCACCGCGCGCAAGAATCCTTCGATCACGCTTTCGTTTTTGGAAATGTAGTTTTCCCGCGCGATGAAACAGGTGTAGGGCACTTCGCCCGATGCTTCGCCCACGGATGCGACAACATACCCTTTGCCCGCTTTTTCGTATTCGGACGCGACCGGTTCAAACATCGTACAATAATCGGCCGTGCCTCCTTCAAAGGCGGCGGTCATGTTGTTAAAGTTCACGTCATAATTCATATGCACGTTCACGCCGTCGGTCAAGCCGTTCGAATTTAAAATGTACTCAAAGGTCATGGCCGGTACTCCGCCTTTGCGGCCTGCCAAAATCTCTTTGCCTTGCAGACTGGTCGCCCAGTCGAATGTATCCGCTTCGTCGACGCGCGAAACAAGGAACGAGCCGTCCCGCTTGGTGAGTTGACCGAATACGGTCGGTACGTTGTTGGATCCTCCGATCAGTACGTACAGTGCCGCTTCCGGCCCGCAGAATCCGATGTCCGCGCTGCCTGAAAGAACTGCCGCCATGACGTTGTCGGCTCCGCCGCCGTTGGAAAGATCGATTTCTATGTTTTCATCTTCAAAATAGCCGAGTGCTTCCGCCGCGTACATCGGCGCATAAAAAACCGAATGGGTTACTTCGCTCAGCCGTATCTTGGTCGCGCCCGTATTGCTCTGGCAGGCAGAGAAAGGAAGCACTGCAAACAAGGCGCAGAGAATTGCCGTAAGTATTTTTTTCATGAAAAACCTCTCCGAAAATATAAAGTCTGATATTTTATTGTATGCAGAAGCTTTTCTTTTTGTTTGCATTTCTGTGTGTTTTCGTTTTCGCATAAGATCGGTCAGGGCATATAAATCGGCGGACAAAAAGTTTTTTCCTGTAATTGGACCGGCGGCTTTTCAAGGAAAAAAACCCATCCGAAAGAAGCTTGGCAAAAAAGGTGAAAAGAAGAAAATAAGAGAAAAAGAATGCGCCGTATTTTTCAGGGAAAATCTAAAATAGATTGACAATCAGCGTATGATTTATTATAATGATTCACATACACTAAAATGGGGAAAAGGCGCGGTTGGCGCGATAGAAATTTTTTTTGCCGCGGGGTGAGACGGCAAAAAGGAAGGTTGTTTATGGAAATGCAAAAGACGTACAATCCGAAAGATTTCGAGGACAGGCTGTATGCCGAATGGATGGAGAAGAACTATTTTCATGCGGAAGTAGATCCTTCCAAAATTCCGTTCACGATCGTGATTCCGCCCCCCAATATTACGGGACAGCTGCATCTGGGGCATGCTCTCGACAACACGATCATCGATTCACTGATCCGTTTCAAACGTATGCAGGGATACTCGGCACTGTATTTGCCCGGCTGTGATCATGCATCCATCGCAACGGAAGTCAAGATCGTTGAACAGATGAAGAAAGAGGGGCTTACGAAAAAGGATGTCGGCCGCGAAGGATTCCTCAAACGTGCCTGGGCGTGGAAAGAAAAATACGGCGGACGCATTGTGGAACAGATGAAGAAAATGGGCGTATCCTGCGACTGGTCGCGCCTTGCTTTCACGATGGATGAGAATTGTTCGCGTGCAGTGCGGGAGGTATTTGTCAATCTTTATCAAAAAGGATTGATCTACCGCGGCGATCGGATCATCAACTGGTGCCCCGGCTGCAAGACGGCTCTTTCTGACGCGGAAGTAGAGTACAGTGAAGACGCATCTTACTTCTGGCATCTGAAATATCCTGTCAAAGACAGCGATGAAAGTATCGTTGTGGCGACGACGCGTCCGGAAACCATGCTCGGCGATACGGCCGTTGCCGTAAATCCGAACGACAAGCGTTATACGCACATGATCGGCAAGACGCTGGTCCTGCCGCTGGTGGGGCGCGAGATCCCGATCATTGCGGACGATTACGTGGATATGGAATTCGGTTCGGGTGCGGTGAAGATCACGCCTGCGCACGATCCGAACGACTTTGAGGTCGGACTGCGGCACAATCTGCCCGTGATCCGCGTCATGAACGATGACGGTACGATGAACGCGGAGGCGGGTAAATACGAAGGGCTGGATCGGTTCGAAGCGCGCGAGAAGATCGTGGAAGATCTGAAAGCGTGCGGAGCGCTCGTCAAAATCGAGCCGCATTCGCACAATGTCGGGCATTGCTATCGTTGCAAGAGCACGGTGGAACCGATCGTGTCCAAACAGTGGTTTGTGCGCATGCAGCCGCTTGCAAAACCTGCCATCGATGCAGTTGCACGCAATAAGATCAAGTTTACGCCCGAACGTTTTTCGAAAGTTTATTTCAACTGGATGGAGGGCATCAAGGATTGGTGTATTTCCAGACAGCTCTGGTGGGGACATAGGATCCCTGTATGGTATTGCCAGGATTGCGGAGAAATGATCGTATCCAAGACCGATCCGACGGAATGCCCGCACTGCCATAGTAAGAATCTGAAACAGGATGAGGATGTGCTGGATACATGGTTTTCCTCTGCGCTCTGGCCGTTCTCAACGCTCGGATATCCTGAAAAGACGGATGATTTCGCTTATTTCTATCCGACAGACGTGCTTTCCTGCGGTTACGACATCATTTTCTTCTGGGTTGCGCGCATGATCTTCTCGGGAATCGAGCATACGGGCAAAGTCCCGTTCCGCGACGTGCTTTTGCACGGCATCGTGCGCGACGAGCAGGGCAGAAAGATGTCCAAATCACTCGGAAACGGCATCGATCCGTTGGAAGTTATCGACGAATACGGCGCAGATTCCCTCAGATTTTCGCTGATCACGGGCGTTGCGCCGGGAAATGACAGCCGTTACAGCAAAGGGAAAGTGGAAGCCAGCCGCAATTTCATGAACAAAATCTGGAATGCCAGCCGTTTTGTTCTGATGAATGCGGAAGGAGTGGAAATTCCGCCTATCTCGGAAGTAAAACTGACGGCGGCGGATAAATGGATCATCTCGCGTCTGGAAAGCTGCATCAAAGAAGTAACGCTCAATATGGGCAAATTCGAATTGGGTATCGCGGCGGGAGCTCTGTATGATTTTATGTGGAGCGATTTCTGCGATTGGTACATCGAACTTTGCAAGAGCTCGCTTTACAGCGACGATACTTCCAAAAAGGCGGCGACCCTCTCCGTACTTTGCTTTGTTCTGGAAAACGCGCTGAAACTCCTGCATCCGTTTGTTCCCTTTATTACGGAGGAGATCTACCGCAATATTCCGGGAACAAAAGGGAGTATTATGGTCTCCGAGTTCCCGCGCTATAATTCCAAACTCGCATATAAGAAAGAGGCAAAAGCGTTCGAGCTTGTCATGGACATCATCAAGGCTGTCCGCAATATGAAAATTTCGGTGAATTGTCCGCCGGCGAAGAAAGTCAAAGTATTTGTGGCCACGCAGAATAAGCGGATGGTTTCGGCCAATGCGGGGGCGATCGCAAAACTTGCGGGTGCAAGCGAGATCGATTTTGTGGAAAACGGTACGCAGATCGAAGAAAAAACGATGTCGCAGGTTACGGAGGGCTGTACGGTATTCGTACCGTTGGGTGAGCTTGTCGATCTTGCCAAAGAGAAAGAGCGCCTGTCCAAAGAACTGGAACGCGTAATCGGTGAAATCTCACGCGCAGATGGAAAATTGCACAACCGCGGATTTATCGAAAAAGCTCCGAAAAATCTTGTGGATGCGGAGCGCGCCAAACTGGAAAAGTTTATCGACATGAAACAAAAAATAGAAAAACAGATCAAGGATCTTGACTGATATTACCCCGCCGCATCATGCGGCGGGTTTGTTTTTGAAACGGAAGGCGTACGCAGAAAGGTCTGCTTTCGTCAAATTCACTTGCGGAGAATCAAAAACGGGAAGGTACTATAAATTTAAGAATCGGCAAGAGATGAAAAAGCTGTAAATTGCAAAACAAGAGACAGCTTTTTCGTGTTATTGTCTCTGTTTTGCAGGGACGTAGCATAAAAATAAAAATTTATTAAGAATTTTTAACAAAATATTGAAATATGTAAAATATGGTTGTATAATAATTAGGATAACATTCGGTTGGATGGAATATGAATAAAAAGTGGAAGGAATTCGCTGCGGTGAACGGACTCACCTGCGAGAAGAATCAATGCTATGGCACGCTCAATGATTATCAAGTAAGTATCACGTTGTAGGCCAACGGCGGTTTGATGATATACAGAGTAGGTGTTCACGCAAATTTGGGTACACATGCAAAAGAAGTGTATAATTTTCTTGCCGTAGAGAACAAGAAGAAGTACAAGATCGGGCAGGTATCGACGGAGGATAGCGGAATATATTTTGTAATACTCGGCAGGATGGGAATCGTTAACCATATTGATATGGTTTTGCATGAATTGACGGAATATCTGAAAAGTTTGGATGTGGACGGCACGGTATGTCCGTATTGCGGGCGGGCCATGATAAAAAGCGTCCTGGCACAAGACAACGGCGGATATTTCCGCGCTCACAACGAGTGTCTGGAACAGCGTTTGCAGTCTGCCGTTGCGGTGGAAAATATGGAAGCGGCGCTTCCGAATAACTATTGGAACGGCTTTGCCGGGGCTTTGGTCGGAGGACTTATCGGCTGTGCGATTTTCGCAATACTCTTTGCGATCGGTTATGTCGCGTTTATTTCTTCATTGTTGGGCGCCATAGCCGCATCTTTTCTCTATTCGAAATTCGGCGGAAAGAACAATGCAGTCAAGATCGTCATTGTATCTATAGTAACTTTTGTCATGATCATCATTACTTTTTTTGTCTGTTACATCGTTCAGGTTGCCATGGTTATGGACGAAGCAGGCGTTTCGGGAAATGCGGCGTCTTTATTCTTCCAGCTTCTTGCGGAAAATGCAGACTTTCAGAAAGAAGTGTGGTATAACTTCGTATTGACAATCGTCTTTACAGGTTTGGGCATTGTATACAATATTATGTCTCTAGTTCGCCAGCAGAAAAAAGTTTCGTCCGGAA
>ERZ1108163.17-NODE-17-length-35144-cov-5.919604_pt1 | contig 35144 bp, 36 predicted proteins | sample MGYA00403699_ERZ1108163 | MGnify/ENA primary metagenome ERZ1108163 (study PRJEB35170, sample SAMEA104062405) | human gut metagenome | biome: human gut; feature: human-associated habitat; material: faeces | place: Denmark | collected 2012-04-30 ... | reverse complement strand
GGGGGAGAGCGATGCGTGAGGCCGTTCTTTTTTTGAGCCGTTTATTCAGTAAAGCTGAAAGTGCTGCGAAGTTTTACGGGCGGAAACGGCGGAGAAGGTCGTTTTAAAAGCAAATATAGTTTTTTATACTTGACTTTCCGCTTTCTTTATTATAAACTAAGAGAACATCGCGCACTGTTTTAATGCAAAAGGAACGGTAAGTTCGTCTTTCGGCAAAAAACAGAGCATTTGTTTTCGGATAAAAGAGCCGCTGATTTTAACGCTTCGTCGGAGTTTTTGCCGGGGCGGAAAAAGGAATCGCTGCGTCTTGATTATACGGATTCATCAGAAAATTTTTTAAGGAAAATCAATTTTATGAACTCGAAAAAACTAACTTTTACAATTTTGGCGGCTGCTTCGATTTTGTTGCTGTGCGTTTTTTGCGCTTTTTTCAGTAAAGGGCAGAAAACCGCATATGCCGCAGCGGAGGGAGCTTCGGATATCACCCAAAGCGGCGTGGATTTTATAAATGCCGCTCCGGAGGAAACCACGGTCTATAAGGCCGGAGAAGGGAGCGTTACATATATTCCCGCTCAAACGGACGGCACCGCGGAGATCGTTCTTGAAAATGCGGAGATACACTCGGGAACGAAAGTAAATTATTGGTCGCAGAATTGGGCGTATGCGGCAGTCGCGGCGACGGGAGACGTGAAACTCATTCTGAAAGGCGACAATCGCGTGTATCTTCGCAGCCAATCGAACAACAACCCCTTGCTGTTCTACGATTCGAACGTAGTCGTTTCCGGCGACGGTACGCTTACGATAGACCGCGAGAATGCGTCTGATAAAAATAACGACGTTATACCTTTTTACGTCCGTTCCGACAACGATCTTTCAGGAAATGAAGAGGAATACGCAAAGAGCGGCAATTTTGTTTTGGAAAGCGGAACGATCTCTCTGAACGCAGGCAGCGCTTTCGGGGAAGGGTGTCTGACGGTCATAAACAACGTAAAAATACTCGGCGGAAAGATTCAGACGTACGGGCAGACCCACGGTATTTATTCCGTCAACGGCGATGTGGAGATTTCAGGAGGGAATGTCCGAGCGGAAGAATTCAGATCGAGCGGCGTTTATGCGAAAAGAGGAGATATAAAGGTCGGCGGGGACGCAAAACTTTATGTTTCAAGTTATAAAAATTCTTCGACTTCCGGCATCAAGGCGGTGAACAAAGACGCAAAAGGCGGCAACGTCTTTTTCTATGGAGGAGAAACGGAAGTTTTGGTGCCGAACATCGGCGTCTGGGCGCAGGGAGGCAGTTCTGCGGGTGCAGGCAGGATCGGGATTTCGGGAGGCAAGCTGCACGTAAAAGTTTCAGAAGGGAGCGCAAGCGATGTGGAAGCGGTCTATGCACAGGGCGAACAAGCGGACGTCGTAGTAACGGGCGGCGAAGTCGAAGCTTATGCGGAAGGCAGCGGAGATATGCTCTCGATCGGGATCTATGCCGACCGTAACGTCGATATCCAAGGCGGCAGCGTTATTTCCGGCGCAGTGAATAAAGACGGGAACGGATCGGCTTTCGGCGTCAGTACGGAGGGGAGCATTTTTGTTGGAGGAGGAGCGCTCTCCGCTTACGGCAGCACCGGCGCGGTAGATTGCATTGCGGCCCCCGTTTGCGCGGAAAAAATAAAAATATTTGCGGCGTCGGATACCGAAGGGAAAAACGAGTCTGATTACAATGAAGACAGCTTCGGCGCGTATAAATACCTGAAATTTGCAAGAACCGAGGTATTGTCCGTTACGGTGTTACCTTCTTCTGCGACCGTAGAGAAGGGAAAAACATTGCAGTTTAGCGCTCAGTTGCAGGGAAACGGTGATTTCGATACATCGGTCGCATGGAAAATTTCCGGAGCGACCAGCGCAAATACAAAAATCGATCAGAACGGTTTGCTTACCGTCGGCGCAGACGAAACGGCGGAGCATATTACCGTAACGGCGACCTCTGCGTGGGATCCCGAAAAAAGCGCCTCCGTTTCCGTTGCGGTTGCTTCGACGGCAGGAGGCGCCTCGCAAGATAACGGCGGCGGTTTGAAAGGTTGGGAGATCGCAGCCATTTCGATCGGGGCGGTCTTGGCAGCCGTGGCGATCGCGGTCGGCGTATATTTTGCTGTCAAAAAAGCGAAAGGGACGAAAGAATAAAGATGCGCCCGCAGATCTGCCCGTTTTGCTCATATCGGGCAAAGACGACCCCGTGGGAGATATGGGCAGGGGCGTAGAGCGGCTGGCAAAATATTATAAGGGGATCGGCGTGAAGAACGTTTCCGTGCATCTGATCGAAGGGTCTCGCCACGAATTTCTGAACGAGGCGGCGCACCGCGAGGAAGGGCTTGCGGCGATCGCGGAGTTTATAAAGCGGATCTCCGTGCGGAAAAAATGAGCCTTGCCGGCGGTTGCGCCGGTCTGCAGGTGTGAAATACCATAAATCCTACAGCGCGGCGCACGGCAGTGTGAACATGCTGGAGTCTATCTCTTAAGAGAGGATATCAGAGCCTTCACAGAGTTCTTTTTTCGATGAAATATCGAGCAGGAACTTTGCGAAGGCTCTTTCTGTCTTCTGTTTGAAGTTTCCATCGCCCGAAAATCGGAAAATGAGCCGATTTTCGGGCTTTTTTTCGTGCTCTGAAAGTCCCGAAAAAATCTTAAAAAAGTTTTTCAAATACGTCAAAAAGTGTCGTACAGGATATCAAGGACGAATTGCAGGAAGTGAAGTATTACTACGGACACAAAGCAATGTTCGACAGGGCGTTGTCAACGGTGTCCAAAAACAAAGTGCTTGAGAAAGTGGCTCGGTACAACGATCTGGTGCAGGATGCGCCGGCGCAGCTCTTCGGATTGTATGTCGCTATATACACGGAGAACAACACGCAGCTTGCCGTCGCGCTGGATTGGGGGCTTTCGGAAGGGTATATCAAGAACCTGAACCGGAAGCTGTGCGAGTACCTTTTAGAGAAAATAAACGAAAAGGAGGGCAAGCAGTCATGACGGAACGGATTCCCGAATTTCTGATCGGCGCAACGAACGTTTACAGAACGCGCGAGTACATAGTCAAGCAGTGCGTGGCATTCAGCTATGACGAAGTGTATGGCACGTATCTGATGAGCCGCGATACATATTATCGCTGTACGCCGAAGAGAAACAGAGAGTTTGAAGCCGCATTTGCCGACCGTAAGAACGTGAACGGCAAACGCATTCCCACCGCGATGTACGCAAGAGCATACATCGACTGAGTAAGACGTAACCGGGTGCAATAGGAATAAAGGCGAGGAAACCGTGCGGTACTTCGAAGTGTAAGAGCGGCCGCTCACCGTAGTAAAGTTTGATGACGCGGATGTGTTTGCGCTGCAATCCGTATTCGCGGCGGAATTGCTGTATTGCTTCCCGAAGAGAGTAGAATACATAGGCATGGTCGGTATAACCGCCGTTGCCGTCGCTGTAAGACAGGAAGAGCGTTCTCGTCGAGTTGTAGTGATAGAAGATGACTTTCATTTTTCGAGCCTCCCGTATATGTCGTCTGCGTAGTAGGTGCAGTTGAAGGGATTAAAAATCGCAGAGCATTTCACCCCGCGATAATCCACTAAATAGTTGTTATTTTCGAGTTCTTTCAAGACTGTTATTTCGTCCATTTTTCCGTCAAGGGAGTGGATGTGTGCTTGTGTTTTGAACGGTTTCATTTTCTGTATTCCTCCAAGTATGTTTTATATTGCGTGCAGCTTTCGAGCAGCTGCATGACTTCGGGCATAATCTGTTCCTTTGTCTTTCCGATGCAAGAGAGGATGAGTAGGTTTGTGTTCGCGCCGAAAAGTCGTCTGAAAGCATAATCGAGGACAAGTGTTATGTCCTTGTCCCCGTGTTCGCTCGTTCTGTTGATGGCGAATATCGCCGTCAGGATGGCTTGTACTTCGTTTGTGTGTTTCATAAGACCTCCTTGATTTCGATAGAGATATAGGCGCCGTAATCCCAAGTATCGGTGATCATCCAATAGCATTCGGGTTCATCAGTGTCGCTACGGCGATCTAGAAAGTCGAGTTCGATTTTGTCGTCTTTCGGAACGCCGTTTTCCCATTCGAGTTCGCCTACCCAAGAATTATCCGGGTTCATTTCGTTTGCGATCAACTCTTTGAACTTTTCGTAAGCCTTTTCATAAGTGCCGTAGACGGACAATTCGACGTCATTGCTGTCTTCGGTGGACCAATCAAGTTTTACAAGATATACTTTCATTTCCGTCCACCTCATGCGATTCTGCGGATACCGCCGCCGAAACTCTGTACGGTAACGCTGCCGAACTCACTGCACCAGTCGTCGTCTTTGTTGCCTATCAAAGGGCATCTGGAAGAAGTTTGCGGCAAACACGCGGAATGGAAGGGCACGGGACAGGGCGTGGAGGGCTTGTCCTCGATGTCCGACCGCGATGTCGTGGAAAAGGCTTGTTCGGCGAAAAACGGAGCGACTTTCAAAGCCTATTATGAGGGGCAGGATTTGAAGCGCAACCATTCCAATTCGGATATGGCACTCATGACCTATCTCGCGTTCTGGTGCAACGGCGATGTCGATCAGATGCTGCGCATCAACGCGACGAGCGGACTGTACCGCCCCGAAAAATCGCCCGAATACTATGAGCATACGGCAATGAAAGCGGTGCGCGAAAATGCGGAGAGGTTTCAGCCCAAACGGGAACAGAAAAGTTACAAACCTCGCCCCGCAAACGGCGCGGATAAGGGCGGAAAGTAAAAAGAAAAGGCAGCGGCTCAAAGCCGCTGCCGAGGGTTAAATGCTTGTAATTGATAATGTCAAACCGAGCGGTTCGAGCATTTTCAAAAGGGTGGAAAGTTTCGGGTCCGTCGCGCCTTTTTCGGTACGGGCGATACATGGCTGCGCAACGCCGGAAAGGATTTCAAGCTGTTTTTGCGACAGCCCTGCGTCCTGCCGCGCCTTTGTGAGGGCGGAAAGAAGGCTTTGCCTGTACTTTTCGACATCGTCGGGTGCGGCGCAGGCAACGCCCTTTTCGTAAATCCCTTCCGCGGAAATATCGAGGTCGTCGTTCCAGACGATTCCGTACCCGCCCGCGTCTATCTTGGCTTGTTCGTATAAGCCGTCCACGTCTTTCAAAGTAGCAAAGGGCGGATATTTTTCCATAAGCGGTTTTAAGTCGAACTGTTTGAATTCGCCGTTTGCAAACCCGACGAGCAGAATGTAATCGTGTAGCGTGGCAAGGGAAGTGATCTTATGAAACATAGCGAAACCTCCTTTCAGTTATTCGATGGGCGGGAGCGGGGTAATGTTCTGCGTTTCCCACATGGTAAGCAGGGCGTCGCGGTGTATGCCCACCCATTCCTGAACGATCTTCAACGCCTTGTTCGGCAGGTCGCCTTCGAGCATTTTGCTCGTGCGGATGTCAATAACGCCGAGGTATTCGCCGTACACGACGTGGATATGCGGCGGATTGTGCTCGGCAGCGAGGAAGTACATTTTGATGACCATACCGTAGAAGCGTGAGATGACAGGCATAAGAAAAATCTCCTTTTATCTTTTTGCAAGTATATTATAGCACATAAGATATTATATGTCAATAGCATAAAAGTTATTGATTAAAAATTTTTCGGAGGAAAGCGTGAAAATGAAGAGAAAAAAAGAAGTGGAACTGTATGTGCCGAAAGGCTATACGTTCGAGGAACTGTACGACGGGGACGATACGGGTTACGGCTTCGAGGAAGAATCGCCCGCATTACAAGAGGAGGTAAAAATTCGATATGAGCGAAACGACGGAAAGGAGCGCGTATGACAAACTCTCGCCGCAGCGTAAGCAGCTCGCGGATATGCTCGTCGCAAATCTGGACAGCGGCGGGCTGTGGAAGCAGGGCTGGCGGACGCGCGGTGCACCCGAAAACGCGGTCACGGGAAAGAAGTACAGGGGCGTAAACAATCTGTATCTTTTTCTTGTGGCGATGGAGCGCGGATACAGCGATAACCGATGGCTGACTTTCAATCAGATGAAAGCGCGGGACTGGTCGTTCAAGACGGATGCGGAAGGCAAGAGTCTTGGCAAGAATGCAGGCGTTTCGGTCGAGTTCTTCGATTTATGGGACAGGGACACGCATGAGAAGTTCGACCGCAGCGTGTTGGACGGGATGAGTGCGGACGAGCGGCAGGCGTACATGGACGAAAACGTCTATCCGATCCGCAGGTATTATACGGTGTTCAATGCCGACCTCATTGACGGCATTCCCGAAAAGGAGGTTTCGGCTTTGCACGAAATGGGGCATTCTACGGGACACGAGACGCGGCTGAACAGACCTTTGAACGCGGACAGGAGTTCGGAAGAATACGCGATGGAGGAATTGCGAGCGGAGATTGCTTCGGTGTTTATGGAGCAGGATTTCGGTATCGACGTGGACGAAAACGCGGTGCGCAACAGCGGCGCGTATGTCGGGAGCTGGAAATCGGCGATAAAGAGCGATCCGAACGCGCTGTTTACGGCAATCGCCGACGCGGATAAAATCGCCAAGTATGTTCTGCAAAAAGAAGCGGTGATGGAAAAGGAAGCTGCGCTCGAATCGGTAGAAGAAGAGAAGTCGGAGATATATATGCTGCCGAGCGAAGCGGCGGCTCTGGCTACGGAAAGGGCGGAAGAAAGGCGGGAGAGCGTCATGAAATCGCGCGGCAAGGACAGCCTGACGCGGATGGACGACAGAGAGATCGTCGAGCGCGCGGAAAAATCAAAGGGCGGCGCGAAGTTCGTTCAGCTCTATAATCCCGTATTCTGCAAAAAGGCATGGCTGCGCATCGAAAAGACGGAAACGGTGTAAAGGGGTAACCCGTGGCAAATGCTCGGAAATTGCAAGCAGGGTTAGATGAAACAGAGGACACAAAATGAACTGAATATATCGAATAAAAGCAGCAAGTCCTATAATGTATTTTTACGAAATAAGATATTGAGCCGAGATATTAAGGTTCAATATCTTTTTCTTGAACACATGGGGTGACGGTGAATATGCCCGAATTGCAAAGTTTGTAATAGTGGTAATAAAAAGCGGAACGGGTCATATCCGAGCAGAGAAGAGCGTCTTCCAAAGAGATGGTTTTCCTGTAATAGTTTTCGGCTGTGTCGAGAAAGGTCTGCGAATAGCGGAAGGGCGGACGTCCGAAACGAACGCCTTTTCGTTTTGCCTCGGCAATGCCTTCCGCCTGCCGAGCGCGGGTGTTTTCCCGTTCGTTTTCCACCACGAAAGACAGTACCTGCAATACGATGTCCGATATGAATTTGCCGACGAGGGAACAGGGTTTTGCGCGCGTGTCCAGAAGCGGCATATCCAGAACGAGGATATCCGCCCGTATCTTATCGGTGATGCGGCTCCATTCTTCAATGATCATATCGTAGCTGCGGCCCAGCCAGTCAATTGACTTGATGACGAGCAGGTCGCCGCACTTGAGTTTTCGTATAAGGCGCAGATAGTTTTTCCGTTCGGAGTCTTTGCCGCTTTTCTTGTCGCAGAAGATATGTTTCGGGGGAATGCCGAAGGAACGGAAAGCGGATAGCTGCCTGTCGAGGTTTTGGTCGCGCGAAGACACGCGGGCGTAAGCATAGGTCATGAGAATACCTCCGTTTTTTATGAAAGCATAGCAGATTGCAAAGAAAAAGGGGAGCGGACGGGCGGATAAGAACATAAAAAAAGAGCATCCGCTGCCGAACGCTCCGAAAAAATTTTTTTGAAAAAGTGTACTTTTACAGCATTCATTCGCTTGCCATAAAAGCGCCGAATGTGCTATACTTTGTAATAGTTAAATATGGTTTACTCTCTCAAAAGCAAATTTTGGGAAAAGTACACCTTTCCCGAATGGGCGCGCGAGCGCTTTCTTTTCGGGGTATGAGTTCGCATATGCGGACTATAGGTAAAAGCAGGGGCGCACAAAGAGCGTCCCGTCTTTCGGAGGCGATGTTCGCGTGGGCGAACTTTAATTTTGTCGGAGAGTTCGCGTATGGATTTTTAATTGCGGCAAGAGCATGCAGGCAAAAAAGTAAAATTTATTTATCGAGTTTTTCGATTGAAAAGAAAAAATTTAATGGAGTTTGTTATGAAAAGGATCGCTTTGTTTTTGGCATCGGTTTGTTTGATCGGATTATTCGGCGTGTTTTCCGCCTGTAATGAGAGCAAAGACCAGTTATCTTATGAAACAGTTCCCATTTTACAGGATACGCGTCCGGAAACGGAACAAATGAATACATTCACGACTCTTAACGGAAACAACGTTACTTACAATTTGAATACACGGCGCATTGTGGCGATTGCTTGCGCAGGGGATTTGGCTGCTTTTGGGATCCGCCCGCTCGCGGTGTCCGGCTACACGATCACGGAGGGGTACGAATCTTTTTTCGAGGGGGTCGAACTGCTCGAAGAAAATCAGCCCTTCGATCCGGAAGAGATCCTGAGCTATCGTCCGGAGCTGATCCTCGTCAATCAGCTGATGGACCAGCGGAATATCGAACGGCTGGAAGAGATCGCTCCCGTCATTCCGTTGTGGCGCGAATCATACGATTTCGAGCAAAGGCTGTCGTATATAGGCGAGATATTCGGTCTTACGGAAAACGCGCAGATGCTCATCGAATTTGCGGAAGCTACGCAGAAAGAGGCGTTGGAGGAAATACGCGCTCTCGGCATAGAGAACAAAACCGTTTCCGTGTTTTATTACGGGAATAACGGCGTTTCCGTTCCGCCGATGGATTATTGGTATTTCAACAAGATCCTGTACGATTATCTCGGGCTGAAACAACTCGACGTTACGAAGGAGTTTCTGGACGACCCGAACAACACGCCGTTTTCTCCCATCAGCAACGAGGTGCTCCGCCGCTATGAAGGAGATATCGTGATCTATGCAGACGTGATGTCCTCGGTGTTCGGCGCGGGGCCTTCCGTCCCCGAACAGCTTACGCTCAATCCCGGCTGGCGCAGCCTGAAAGCGGTGCAGGAGGACAGGGTGGGCCTTTTGGACGGAATGCTGTATGCGGATAAAGACGTGCTGTATCTTCGAGCGCAGTACGACGGGATATTGGCGGCGCTGCGGCAGGGAATGGCGGAATGAAACCTGTTTCTTTAACGCAAAAGACCGGGAAACTTTCCAACGGTTTTAAGTTTTTGATAGTTATCGTTTGCGGCGGTGCGGCGCTGCTCCTGTTCGGCGCTCTGTTTATCGTTTTGGGAGCGGAACGCCTCACTTTGCAGGATGTGATAAAAGGATTGTTCCGGTATGACGAAACGGATTTCAACGACGTCATCGTGCGGGACATCCGTCTTCCGCGCCTGCTCGCTGACGTCGTCGTGGGCGCGTCGCTCGCGCTCGCCGGGGCGATCATGCAGGGAAACACGAAAAATCCGATGGCGGATTCCGGGTTGATGGGCGTCAGTTCCGGTTCGGTCTTTGCCATTATCGTGGCGATGGCGTTTATGCCGAATATTTCGCGTTTGGAGCGCATGGGGATCTCTTGCTTGGGGGCAGGGGTCGCAACTTTGCTTGTTTACGGTATAGCCATGATCGGGCGGCGCGGGCATACGGCGGAGCGCATGGTCCTTTCAGGCATGGCTATATCCACGTTGTTCAGTTCGGTCACTACGGGAATCGTGCTGAAAGAGGGGCTTTCCGGCGAATTGATGAAATATACTGCGGGCAGTTCCGCAAGTACCATTTGGTTGGATATCCGGGTCGCCGGGCCGTTTTTTATCGCGGGGGTATTGCTTTCGCTGGTCATCGCAAGGTCGCTCACGGTAATGAATTTGGGCGAAGACGTATCGACGGGTCTCGGCGCAAACGTGAAATTGATCAAATTGACAAGTACCGTCATTGTACTCGTTCTTTCAGCCCTCGCGGTCATCGTTATCGGCCCCGTCGGATATATAGGACTTATGATCCCGCATATCGTTCGTCCGATCGTAGGGACGGATTACCGTTATGTATTGCCGGCATCTGCCGTTCTGGGTGCGCTTTTAGTCGTTGTCGTAGATATTATTGCCCGCATCGTCATTGCGCCGCTCGAATTTCCTATCGGTATACTGATTACGATGGTCGGGGTCCCGTTCTTTATTTTTGTTTCCCGCCGGCAACGCAGCGACACATTTGACTGAGGATCCATATGCGAGAAAGACAACGGATTTTTCTTAATAAAACAAGATTTTCTCCATTAAAACGCGGCGTCATCGTTAATATAATCTTAGGGGTTTTGTTATTGACGACGTTTTTGCTCGGCTGCAATACGGGGCGGTTTGCGATGTCTGTGCGGGAAGTTTTCGTAACATTGTTCGGGGGCGGAACGCGTGAAATGAATTTGGCGCTTTTTACATACAGGCTTCCGCGTGTCTGCCTGGCAATTTTGGTTGGCTTGGGGATGGGCGTATCCGGCGTGGTGATGCAGGATCTTCTGCACAATAATTTGGCTTCTCCGGGAACTTTGGGCGTAAGTGCCGGTTCGGGATTGTTTGTCACATTATATGTGGCTTTGCTGCGGACGCAGTCGAACAACGCCGTTTTGATGCCTGTTTTGGCGCTCGGCGGAGGCCTTCTTTCTGCGGGCCTGATCTTTCTTTTGGGTACGAAACGCAAGCAGGCTTTACAACCTACCCGGCTCATTATGACCGGTGTAGCGTTGAGCAGCGCGTATAGCGCGGTAAGTACGTTTCTGATGCTGATACTCGATGAAAACCAAATGGAATTTTTACAACGCTGGCAGTCCGGCGAGTTGTGGGGAACGGATTGGAAATATGTCACGGTATTGGCAATATGGATCGCGGTGTTCGGTTTGTTAACGTTCCGCGGGGGAATGACTCTGAACGTGATCAACATCGGGTACGACGTTGCCCGAGGGCTGGGCGTAAACGTGGGGAGGCAGTTTGTCTTTTTGTCCTTTTGCGCGGTGGCTCTTTCATCGTCGGCGGTGGCGTTCGGGGGGAATTTTTTCTTTCTCGGGCTCATCGGGCCGCATATCGCGCGAAAATTGGTCGGGACGGACGCGCGGGTGCTGATGCCCGCCGCGGGTGCCGCGGCAGGTATCATCGTATTGCTGGCGGATATCCTTGTAAAATCGCTTGATTTCCTCGCGGGGATACCTACCGGCATCGTTGTTTCCGTTATTTCTGTCCCGTATTTTTTATATCTTCTTGTCAGGAAATAATCTTATGGAATACAGTATCGTTACCGAAAAATTAAAGATAGGATATGATGAGAATATAATTGTTCCGTCTTTGGATATAGCCGTTGAAAGCGGAAAAATAACCTCGGTCATCGGTGCTAACGGGTGTGGTAAATCGACCGTTCTGAAAGCAATCGGGCGCATCATACGTTCAAAGTCCGGCACGATCATCATTAACAATATGGATCTGCAAGGCACAAAAAGCAGGGAGATTGCCAAGCAGATGGCGATCCTGCCGCAGACGCCGAACGCACCGGGTACGCTGACGTGCGCGGAACTTGTCGCTTACGGCCGTTTTCCATACAGACGCGGATTCGGGAAACTTAACAAAGAGGACAAGGAAATTGTAGATTGGGCGCTTTCGGTGACAAACATGTCGGATTTCAGCGATCGCGAGATCGCGAGCCTTTCCGGCGGACAGCGGCAAAGGGTATGGATCGCCATGGCGTTGGCGCAGCAGACGGGGATCATATTGCTTGACGAGCCGACGACGTATCTCGATCTGTGCCATCAGCTGGAAGTGTTGGAGTTATTAAAAAAACTTAACGAAACGCAGGGCACGACGATCGTGATGGTTCTCCATGATCTGAATTTAGCGTCACGTTATTCGCATTATCTTTTGGCGATGAGAAACGGCAGAGTCGAAAAATTCGGTACGCCGCAAGAAGTGATGACGCACGGAATGCTGGCGGATTGTTTCCGCATAGACGGAGATATAGTTTCCGACCCGCGGAGCGGCAAGCCGATGTGCATATCCTTTGATCTGTTGCAGCCGCGGGAAACGCAGGAGGGGGTATGAAAAAATTTTACGCGGTAGTTGCCGAGGTTCTTCTGGGTTTCTGCTTGTTCGGGGCTGCGGGATGTTCCGGCCCCGCGGGCGGGTTCGACGGCATCGGGTTTTCTCCGGTACAGCCGGATTTCCCTGCGGGGATCGACCTGTGCGAACTCGCCCCGCCCGCAAGTATAAACAGCCGCCAGGATCTGAGCGATTTTATGGATTATTGTATTTTTTATCCGAGCACAGAAACGCGCTACGCTGCGGTCGGAGAAGAATATGGCCGGAAGTTGAGGGACGGTTTTTGGGAGGAAAGTTTGTGGGCGGGCCAGAACGGAGCGCTTTCTCACAATTTCTGGTCGGTCGCCGATACGGGACGGCTTTCGGAAAACCTCGTCGGCGTGCGCGCCGCGTCCTTTCCGTATGGGTACCGCGGCCATGAAAACGCCCCGGAAGACGTCAAAGTGGTCAATTACATATATTACCGCGACGTCATTTCCGAACCGCGGGACAGAGGTTATTCCCTCACAGACTTTCCGCTGTATCAGAAGAATAAAGGCTTTGTTCCCGTCGGGAGCAGCGAGCAGCTGTTTTATGCGGTGCAGTGCGGGTATATGCCCGTGCCGGAAGAAGGAAGCGCCGCGGAAAAGATCCTCTCGGACGCCCTCGGGATACTGAACAGATTGTTGCGCGAAGATATGACGGATCTGCAAAAAGTGCAGAATATTTATCAGTATATCCTTTGCGAAAACACATACGATTACGAAGCGGTTCGTCACAGCGAATACGAGCATTTTGAGTTTGCGGCATATTTTTTGGAGGGGGTGTTTGAATATCATAACGCCGTATGCGACGGCTTGACAAAAACGCTCGTATTGCTGTGCGGGCTGGAAGGGATCGAAGCGTACCACATCGGCGCCGTGTCGAACGGAAGCGGGCACGCGTATGCTTATGTGAATGTGGGCGGGCAATTTTATTTGTGTTGTCCCACGCGCGGCTCGGAGGTAAAACCGTTGGACGGCTTGCGTTATCATTGTCATACGGACGCTTTTTTCCTTACCGATTATGAAACTTCTTCGCCTTCATGGGGATATGCGTCAGACGTGCGTCCGGCTATCGGCGAGCAGGTCAAGAAAGTTGAAAAGTATGATTTTTGGGCGCGAACGAAGATAGAAACGCGGTCGGGGGAATATAATTTTTCGCCCGATTCGGCAGATGAGGCGGAGGCGGTTTTAAGGACGGTAGGCGATGCGGCAAAGAATAGCGGCATTACCATGCAGGTCGAACTGAACTGCTCTTACGATACGGCAAACGAAGCTATGAGCCGCATACAAAACGAATACGAGGTAGAAAAATTTAACAACGGCAGTTTCGGCGGAAAGTTGCTTTACGCGTTCCTGTTCCGTGCCGGCAAAGGAGGAACTGCATGAAAAGGCGGGCGGCTTTTTTCGCGGTGCTGCCGATCGTCGTACTGATGTTGTTTTCCGCCTGCGCTTCACCTGAAAAACCTTTTTCCTCGGATAAATCGTATGAACGAGCGGCCGCCGGATACACTTTTGCCGACGGGCTTTCCGAAACGGATCTGCCCCGCCCGGCCCGCGAGATCGGAAGTTTTTCCGAACTTGTATATGCGGCGGATTATCTCGCGTTTTACCGCATAAGCGAGGCGGTGGCGTTCGACGTTTCCGAAGAGTACGCAAAAACTTTTTACAACGTTTATCAGGAGTGTATGCGCGCGATAGGCGTATCCGATCTGGCGGCGCTTTATCCGGTAAAAGTCATTGACGAAGATTACTATACGCATCGCATTGTCGCGTTGGATTTTCAATGCCGCGACTTTGCCGATCGTCCTCCTCGCGAAACAAGCGTTTCGGGTACTGTCATAAAGCCTTTCGGCTATTTGTATTATCGCGAGCGGGCGGATGATTTTGAGGATTTCCCCCTTGCGCTCAAAAACCGAGGGGAAGTCACGGTAGAAAATTCGGAACAACTTTGGTATGCCGCAGGCAAAGGTTATCTGCCCGTCCCCGCAGCCGGCAGTACGGCGCAGACATTGCTTGCAGACGCAAAAGAAGTGCTGCGGACGATCGTGTATGACGGGATGACGGATACCGAAAAGCTGAAAGCGATCTACGCTTTTCTTTCCGTAGATGTATTATATGACTATGAAACATACGGGGCGGGCGATATGCCGGATTCTATCCGCGACCAGTGTTTTTTTCTGGAAGGCGTCTTTTTCAACCGTCGCGCTGTATGCGACGGCAAGGCAAAGGCGTACTGTCTGCTCGCGGCGTTGGAGGGCATTCCCTGCGTAAGAGTAACGGATGTGGACCGCGATTTCAGCGCCCACGCATATAACTATGTGATGGCGGAGGGGAAATGGTATCTTTCCTGTACGACGAACGGGGCGTCCGTTGCCGAATTTGAAACAGACGGCGGAACGATCCGGGCGATCGTACCGGATTACGGCATGTTCCTTACCGATCTGTGCACGCCTTTCGGCGAGCGGTGGACGTATCGCTCCGAAATGTATCCCGAAATTGCCGCACAGATCCGGGAGCCATACGATTATTGGGGCGAAACGAAAACGGCGGACGGAAAAAGTCTGCGCATTTCTTCGGCGAAAGAAGCGATTGATTTTTCAGTTGCGGCGGAAAAGATTCACGGTTCGCTGAAAAACCGTCAAATCGAATTTTGGGCGAAAAAAACCGTTACGCCGGAAAGCCTGCGGGAGGCGTTCAAAGATTTGTTTCCGCAGTATGCGGTGCAAGTATGGCGAATGTTTGACGGTTTACCTGTTTTTGCCTGTACTTTTTTATGATCGAATAACGAAAAAAAGGAGGATCCGATATGAAAGGAAAAAAATTCAGCGTGTTGCTTGTATCTGTATTGGCGATATGTTTTGTATTTGCGGCGGGGTTTGCGCTCGTCGCCTGCAATGACGGAACTGAAAACAAGGGCGGCCCGGGCAGCAGTTTTGCGCTGGAACGCTATGTGGAATATGTTGAAAACAACTATCCGGACAACGAAGAAGGCCGTTATACGGAGGAATCTTTTGCTGCGCTTTCAGAGGCGTTGGAAGACGCGCGGGTTCTTTTGGAGAAGGGAACGGCAACGCAGGAGGAACTTAACGCCTGCGAAGACGCCCTTCGCGCCGCCGTCGAAGCGCTTGTTCCCACGTTTGAGCCGAATTATTCGCTTACGGCTATCGCCGCGTACATTCAGCAGCTTGAAAACAATTACACGCTGCGCATTACCGACTATTTGGGCGGGACGGACGGAAAGCCGCTCGAATATAAAACTTATTACACGGATACCGCGCGTTATAACGAATATACGCAGAGCGGTTTTGTTTCTTATGACGGCTATGTCCATACCTGGCGCACGGAGAACGGGCAGGTGCGCATGGGCGGCCCGTATCTGCTCGATTGGGCGCCGCCCTTCTATCTGGAAGAAGACGAAATACTCGGCGCGGCGTACAGTATCGGCGATTTTTACGATTACGAGATAGAGGCGTCTGCCGGATATGACAATATTTGGGGCACAAACGTTTATTATACGGAAAACCCCAATTTTGTCCGGTATTTTATGAATACAACGCTTTCCGGATATGACGCGCAGCCGGATTTTGAACAAAAAGTTTCGGGTACTTCGCTGGAAATGAACGACGAGGGGACCGTGCTTACTTTCGGTTTTTACGGGCAGTCGGCCGACGATCTCTTGCTGAAATACGAAGTCACCGATATAGGGAGCACGGATATACCTGCAATAGAAGAATATATCAAAAATAATCCCGGCTATGAAACGGCCGCCGATCCCGAAATGAACGACGGGCTATACGCTCTTGTCGACGGCTTTGAAATTGACGGGGCATACGGTATGCGTTTTGAGGTCTATAATACATATCCGGACGCCGATATGTTCGACAAGGCGGAAAAGTATACGAATTACAGCGTATATAACGTGTATAACGAAGACGGATATAATTATTGGTATTCCACGGCAACCGGCGGCGGTATTGCCGATTTGTACGGTGTTTCGCAGTCATTTGTTACGGAAAACGGAACTTTGGAGATCGCCGGAGAGAGCGGGTACACTCTTGACGATATCGAATTTTATTATAATTTTGCCGAGCCTGTCGCATATGACTATTACGGATTGGAACAGCGCGATAAAACCGACGAATTTTATTTTGATCTCAAAAAAGCGCATGGATTCACGGAATTTCTCGTGCGGTTTTTCGGGATAGAAAATTACGATGCGGAAAACAGACCTATAGTGGCGGTATCCGTAACTGAAAACGGGGCGGGAGAGCTCGTGATCTCCCTTTGGAAAACCGGTAAATACTATCAGAACGAGCCGGAGCGCGAAATGCTTGCTCTGCGCGCGGTGCTTAAAGAGTGGCAGGACGTGCGTGTAGAAACAGTGGAACAGTTTATCGAAGGGCAGAAAGATGTGTTCGCAATGTTGTCCGCACTGGTCGGCGAAGTGGAGGATTATTCTCAAAACGACTATACTTCGGCAAGTTTTTCCGCTTTTTCGGCGGCGTTGACCGAGGCGAAAGATGTTCTGGCGGCAAGCGCCGCCACCGAAGAAATGGCGCGGGAGGCATATTCTGCGCTGACTGCCGCGGTGAACGGTTTGGAGAAAAGGGCCTCCGAGGCAGATGTGGCCGAACTGCGGGCTTATATCGAAGAAGCCAAAACATATTCCCGGGAGGAGTATACGGCGTCGAGTTTTGCCGATCTTACGGCGGCGATCGAGGCGGCGGAGGAATATCTTTCATCCGGCGATCTTTCCGCGGCAAAGGTGCAGGAACTATATACCGCGTTAGACGACGCTGTGTGGTACCTTGTGGAATCGGGGGACCGCAATGCGCTCGCCGAAGCCGTTGCTGCCGCAGAGGGGGCGGACAGGGCGGGTAAAACGTCCGCGAGCATACAGGCTTTGGAGGCCACCTTGCTCGGCGCGAAAGAGTTGGCGGAAAAAGCGGAGATCACGGCGGACGAGGTCGAAGAGGCGGTCGCCGCGCTTGAAGCAGCCGTTGCCGGATTGGAAAACATTGCGGATACGTCCGTCCTGGAAGCACTGCTCGTACAGTACGCAGGGGTGAATGCGCAGGACTACACGGCAGCAAGTTACGATGCGTTCAATTCGGTGAGAACTGCCGCTAAGTCGGCGGTAAAAGGAGAGTTGGGGGAGCGTTCGTGCAATGAATTCACGGCGTTGCTGCAGACCCGTTATTCCGAATTGGAGAAGAAGGATTTTCAGCCCGCCGCAGAAAACGGCGACCTGGTAGCGTTTGTGGACGAACAAATCGGCGCAGCCATGTACGGAGAATCGGATTCGTATAAATTGACCGTTACCGCAGGCGGGGAAAGTTATGAATTCGTTTATACGTCCGAATATTTTTATGACACAAACGGAAAACGGGGATACATTCTTGTAGACGGAGCCGTATATGAATTTACGGCGGCGGACGGAAAAGTCGTTCTTACGGGCGCCGTAACCGGCCCGTTCGGTCCCGTAACGAGTATTTATGAAGCGGCGGGCGGATTCGGCATGGGCGGGTTTGCCTTTTCCGAAAGCATGGGCGCGCTTCGTATCCCGAATTCCTCCGAGTGGTTTGTGCATGCTTCCGCGGCGGGGTGCGACATGATCCCCTATGAATGGATACCTTTCCTTTCCGAAAAGGAAGACGCGGTGATCGGTTATAGCGCGGCATTGAATAACGGCGTACTTTCCGTTTCGCTTTGGTCGGGCAGTTCGCTGGAAATTTCTTTCGACAGCAATACGATAGAAGATAATTACGGCCACTACGAGGCAAGCATGCTTCGGCTTGAACGGGTATGCACTGCTGTCGTCAGCGAGATCGGAACGGCGAAAACAGACTTTATCGAGGAATATTTGCAGGAACAGGCGGCATGATTTGCCGGAAGTATAGAAAGAAAAGACTGTTGCGCCGTATGAGGATAAAGTTTTCTCATACGGCGCAAGATCGGAGAAAAAATGAAAAAAATAGCGTTTTACGGCAAGGGTGGGATCGGTAAGTCGACGACCGTTTCCAACGTCGCCGCTGCTTTGGCAAAAAAAGGATATAAAGTATTTCAGGTCGGCTGCGATCCGAAATCCGATTCCACCGTCATGCATAACGGGGGAAAACGTCCGGCTACGGTGCTGGGATGTATCCGGGCGGGCGGGGGCGAAGATGAATCGGAATTTTTGTTTCGGGGAACATCGGGCGTTTTCTGTATGGAAGCGGGCGGTCCGCAGCCCGGAACGGGATGCGCAGGGCGCGGTATTATTGCTGCATTTGAACGGATTTCTGAATTAAACATATATGAAAAATATTCCCCTGATTTTGTATTGTTCGATGTCCTCGGCGACGTAGTGTGCGGCGGGTTTGCAATGCCGCTTCGCGGCGGCTATGCCGATGAAGTCTATATTGTTACATCTGGCGAAATGATGTCGTTATATGCGGCGGAAAATATTGTCCGCGCCGTTAAAAATATCGGAAGTTCTTGTCGAGCATTGCTGAAAGGGATCATCGTCAACAAAAAAAATATTGAGAGGGAAGAAGAAAAGGTAGCCGCCGCATCGGAAGAAATGGGCGTTCCCGTTTTTTTTACGCTTCCCCGCAGTATCGAAGTGCAAAAAGCCGAGGCTTTGGGCAAAACGGTGGTTGAGGCTTTTCCTGGAAGCGAAATGTGTGCCGAATACGAAAAACTTGCGGAGAAAATAGCCCATGGATAAATTTATCAAAGCAAATTCGTTAAAGATGTTTCCACATCTGCCGATTGGTGCCGTTTCCTCCCCGAAACATTGTGCTATGCATATTGCCCTTGAAGAATTATTTTATATGGACGGCACCGATGTGCTTGTTGTCGGCGTGGGCGAGTGTGCCTATTATTCGCGTAAAAATCTTTTTCCGAACGGGCGTTTGAATTGGGCTTATGAACTTTCGGATCGCGAAGTCGTGTTCGGCGATACCGTCGGTGTCGAAACGGTTCTGCGTACAATGGCGGGTTCGGGCCGAAAAGTCGTTTGTATTTCAACTTGTATTCCATCGCTTATAGGACTCGATTTAGTTTCATTATGTGACAAGACGGGTGCCGTATATCTTTCCGCCGCCGATTACGAACGCATTGATCCGTCGGATATATTGGAAGATTTATATAGCGTTCTGTTTTCTGGTTTTCCGGCGGGAACACAGAGCGGGAAAAGTATTTGGCGGGGCACCCCGGCAAGCATATCCGCGGCTGCCGATCTCCTGAAGGCCGAAAAACATATTATATGCGAGCGCAAATATCGCAAAATGCTTTCAGAAAAGGCAAAAACATATAATATTCATATTTTCGACGATACCTGCTTTCATCCTTTGGCGGATTATGCCGACGCGTGTACCGAACTTGATATATCCGGCGAGGAAATGCTTGAAATGGAACGGCTGGCAGAGGATTTGCGTGGCAGCCGGTGGAATATACGTTCGGCGCGCGCTTTGTCGCTCGCTTCTTTTTTACGTTCCTGCGGGGCGGAATGTCCTTTTCTCATACAGGCGGGGTTCACGCGCACGGAATATGAAATTTGCCGTAAGCTCGGAGAAACGCAGATCTGTATGAACGCGGCAGCGGCATTGCCTTCGTCGGATGATGCGAGGACGCTCGATCTCGTTGACGAAGAAAATAAAAAAGGGGTGCGGTTCGGATTCAGGGAACTTCTGCATTTGCTCCAAAGGATGGTCGCATTATGCCGTTGAAAAAATTATTTTGTTTGCCATCGGCGCGTTCCGCTATGTATTATTGTGCGGTTCAGTTTAAAGATCTGGCTATTTTAGATCGTTCCACATTCGGACATGCTCTATATAATTACGGACATTTAACTCGTTTAGCAACGAGGTTTGAGGGGAGCAATGCTTTTTCCACTCACTTAACGCAAGCGGAAATCATATTCGGCGACGATTCAAGGTTCTTTAACGCCGTGGGAGAACTGGCTGAGAGAGGGAGCTATCACGGCGTATTTGTTTTGCCGAATGCGATCGGCGGAGTTTTGGGGAAAGAATTTACGGCTTTGGCTGAAGAAGCCGAGAAAAAATACGATCTGCCTGTGTTTACGGCCGAGGTGCGTCAGGATGCAAATTTTATGGATGGACAACAACTTTTTTATATGAATATGTTTAAAAAAATGGCGGATTCGAATCAATTAAAAAAAGAGTACACTTATAATTTGCTTTGTGCAGGACCTTTTGATTGCTTTGCGGCGGCAGATGCAGCATATATAAAAAAATTATTGTATAAAAAACTCGGGCTTGTCTGTAATTTCGATTTGTCGCAGGTAATTTCTGTTTGGGATTGGAAGGATTTTGGGAGGGCAGGATTAAATATTGTTTGTTCGGATGCTGGAGTAAAGCTTGCCGTTGAGGCGCAACAGCAATGTGGTATTCCATACCTTCGTTTTTATCCGCTGGGAGAAAATATGGAATCGGACGGACTTTCCGAAATTGCCGCATTTTTCGGCATTCCCTTTCGAACAAGGCAAGATGCTCGTTTTGCGGAAGTATGCAGAGAATTCGGAAATATTTTATCGGTTTTTAAAACAAAAATCATTTGTTTTGCAACGGCCGATAAATTGCGGGCGTTGCGTAGCTTTTTGCAGCTATTTGATGTGGATGCAGAATATTGGTGCCCTTATTTTACGACCGGGTTCAAGACCGTAAACGAAGATGAATGTTTATCTTTTTGTAAAGGAAACGATGTGCTTTTTATCGGCTTTGATCGTCTTGCAAAACAATTTTCGCATGCGATTTCTTTGGAAAAGAGCGGATTGGATTATCATTTACAGATACCTTTCCGAATACCTTTTGTCGGTAAAACGGGAGCATATCGGTTGATGCAAATGATTGTTGACGGTTTAATATAAAATATTTTTGAGAGGTATTTAAAACAAACAAAAATTAGTATTTTTTTGAATTATGCGCGCTATAAAAAGACAATCGCTATAAAGTTGCTTTTAAATAGATATTTTACTTTACCTAGGTAATTCAGCTTGTAGTCGTTTTGGCGCGAATGCCCGCCTGCCACATTTTTTTTGTATAGCAAAATACGCGGATATTCCGTCCGCGGGTTCAAGAGAGGCTTGCAGATGATCAAAAAAAAGAGCAGAGAAGGCAACAACAAGAATGCAAAAGAGAGAAGAAAAAGCGAGGATAGAAAAGTAAAAGGGACAATAATTAAAGAGTGGCAAAGCGATGAAGCTAGAAAGTTAAGGACAGGGATGTCCATTTTACGGGCAGCAAGTAACAATCGCGTCGTAATGCATGCGGCTTACATGTCGCTGGTAGAATTAAAGTTAATAGCTCAAATAACCCGAAAATGAAAATATTTCGCATTGTTCAATATCTGTAACATCAAAGCCTGTGGCAGTTTCCGCAGGCTTATATTATGGCCATAAAAACATTCCGCAGACAGTCAGTATTCCAACAGCTTTTTCCTGCGGGAAGAAGTAAACGACGGGTATTATGTCTCAAGCGTAAAAAAACCCGTTGCAAAAGGCGGATACACATTCGTCGGTTGGTATATTGCCGTCATGGATGAAAACGGAATCGTCACGGGAATCGGAAACATATTTGACCTTGCGAACGATACCGTGGAATCCGAACTTTGCAATACGACGGGTACGGCGCTCGGAAGCACGTTCAGGATGTTACAGCTCGTCGCCGTGTTCGAGGATGCGGAGGCAATCTCGTATGGTAAAAAGAAGAAATATTTTTGTTGCGGCCATAGCCGCATTGTGTATGCTGCTAAGTTTGTTTGCCGTCCTTACGGGCGGCGGGCTTACAGCATAGGCGGAAAGTCCCGTTTCAAGTTCGGACGGCACATATTCCGTTCCCGTCAATTTGGACGGTCTTACGATGGGCGCGGATAACTTCTCGTCCTCGGCAACCGTAGAAAAGAGCGGCGAAAACTACTACATGACCTTCGGGCACAGTTCGAGCGTGGACGACCTCGTTCTGGAAAGCGGGAATATGCAGACGGGTTATACCGTGCGGACGGAGAGCGGTTGGACGTATTATACCTATGCCATGTCTGCGGAACGCTTGCAGGGCAGTCTTTCCTTCACGGCATATATCGTACCTATGAGCATGACGGTGGATTTTTCCATCACGCTTGATTTGTCTGCCGGAACGCGCACGGGGGATTATATTGACGTCGGCGAACGCCCCGCGGAGTACGTTCCCGTTATCCGGACGACGGCGGGCAACAGTTACGAGGCGTCGCGCGGCTCGGTATTTCCCATACCTTCCGCAACGGCAACGCTGGGGAGTGAAAATCTTGACGTGAGCATTTCGGCGTATTACGTTCAGGGCGGCGAGCGGACGGACGTAGAGATTACGAACAATTCCATAACGCTTGAAAACGTTGGGGAGTATCACGTCGTGTACCGCGCGGAGAGCGGTACATATCTCACCAACCTCGGCAATCCGTCCTATACTGAATACGACGTAAAGATCACTTCCTCCGCGGGCGGCAGCACTGATACGCCTATTGCAATCCGAACCCCTGAGGTTGGACAGCAATAGGTGTTTTTCTATTTTCTGCGATAAAACTGCTGCAATTGAGCGTTTTTTGGCAATTTTAGCGTCTACAATTAAAAATTGCATTTGGACTGTAAATTAGCAAAACTTTTCATTTAGATCAGTAAATTATGAAAATTCCATGATTTGAACCCCTATGTCTCGGAATAGTATTCCTTTTCCTTTGCCATAGGGGTTTTGTTTTGATTTTTGGAGTGAGGTCGTTTTGTGTTGTAAAAAGTGACATAGTCATCTATCGCTTTTCTTAATTCATATAATATTGTTAAAAAATATTTTATGCGTAATAAAAGGGTAATCGGAAGTAGGGATAAAGATTATTCAAAAAAACCAATAAGTGGCAATTGCTTTTTTTGTGATTACAGTTGTGTGGAAATGATGATTCTTTCGATTGATAGTTGTAGCGAAAGATTGTTCTGTAATTTTTATAAAGGAAAGTACTTTTGATAAAGATAGACAAAGAAGTTTGGACGGTTGAGATGCTTGATATGCTTGTGAATTGGATAAATACGGATCCTCGCGGTGAAAAGTACAGAAATTTAGACTGGTCAAACGAATATGAGGCGGCAAGAAACAACCCGAATGATACACAAACCGCACTCTAATAAGCAGGAATTATATATATCGTCATGCGAAAAAGCGGGAAACGGCGGCGGTATATATAAGTATTCACTATCGGATCAGGGGAAACTTAAATATCTCGCTTATTTACCTTGTGATCAGCCTATGTATGCAGTTTCAGAAAATGAAAGATTGCATATTCTTTTACACGCGCCGTTTGAAGAAAGTGAGAACAGTGGTTACTTTTCTTGCAAATCTGATTTTTCAGATCGCTCGCAAATTCAAAATACGCTCGGGAAAGTTGCTTGTCATATTGCTGCAGATAGAGATGTTTATATAACAAATTATTTAAGCGGAAATATTGTAAAAAACTGTAAGCAAGTCGTTTTTCATGACGGGTATGGAGTTAATGTTTCACGACAAGAAATGGCCCATACTCATTTTGCGGCAATTTCTTCCGATCATAAATATGTGCTCTGTTGTGATTTGGGAACAGATACGATCTTTATTTATGACAGGAATTTGAATGAAATTTCAAAGACAAAAGTTCCTGATGATTATGGTGTAAGACATCTGGTGTTTTCGGAAGATAAAAAATTTTTTTACACCTCAAATGAATTGGTGCCGTCGGTTTCAGTATTCGAATATGCAAATGGAAACGCGAAACCGATTAAAACATACAAATTACCGTGTAGGGATAAGAAATCAACAGCAGTAGCAATAAGACTCGCGGAAGGAAAAAACCTTTATGTTTCGGTGCGAGGAGAAAATTCAATATTCGCTTTCGATGTAAAAGCTCAAACTTTGCAATTGCGCGAAAGATTTTCTTGTAATGGTGATTCACCAAAGGATTTTAATATTGTGGATGACTTTATTGTCTGTGCAAACGAAAATTCGGATAACATAGTGGTTTTCCAAAAGTATGATTTGACTGTGATGGACACAATATGTTTAAAATCTCCGGTGTGCATAACTATTGCAAATTGAGTCAGGTAAATTATAGTTGAATTCAAGTCCGAAAAGTTGGTATGAGCATGCACAAAATTACGATTTGACTTTAAACAGCGGAACCGTGGGGATTGAGAAATGTTGTAAGATCATAGCAGAGTTGTTCCGGTCAGACAGCAAATAAAATCATCCATAGTTATTATAGAGAAGCCTTTCATATTTGCGGACAACTGAATTTTTGGTATAATTTAAAGAGTGAATTTTTTTGTCGAAAAAATCCTGTCATGGAAATTTTTTCTCCGAATAAACCGATAAATTCTTACGCAAAGTAAGAGCATACGGTATTCGGAGGGATTCATGCGGAATTCTATAAAAAAATTCACTGCGGTTTTTGCCGCATGTATATTGTTATTTTTCTTTTCTTGTGCAGGGACAGTTGTCTTTGCGCAGAAACGTGAGGTTTATATTGGCGGAATGCCTGCCGGTTTTACGATGGGATTAGGCGGCGCACAGATCGTTGGAGTATGTGAGGTTCTTACGGAAGAAGGTACTGCCTGTCCGGCAAAGCAGGCTGACCTTGCCGTCGGGGATATGATTGTTTCTTACGGCGGAATCAAAATAAATTCGGCGGCGGATATCGACAGTGCGTTGGTGGTAAAAGGCGGTGAAAGCGCAGAAGTGATCATCCGCAGGGATCATGACGAGATTGAGAAAAAAATTCAACCGGTAAAGGATATTGTTTGCGGAAAATATAAGTTAGGTGTGTTGATCCGCGACAGTGTATCCGGGATAGGCACTGTTACTTATATAGAAAAAGATACGTTGCGTTTCGGATCGCTCGGACATGCTGTAGCTGATGAAAGCGGAGAGCCTATGTTTTTGAATGCCGGATCCATTTATCGTTGCAGTATTGTAAACGTAATTCGCGGAGAACGCGGCAAAGCCGGGGAATTAAAAGGGCTGTTCCTGAATGATAAAGGAATTGCTACGGCAGACAAAAATTGTGGAAGCGGTATTTTCGGCAATTTTGAAAAAGATTACGATTTTGCCGGATTGGAATCGGCGGAAACAAGTTCGGACGCACAGCCGGGCGGTGCAGTCATTTATACGACAGTGGACGGTATTACTCCCAAGAAATATTCCATTCAGATCGTAAAAGTGGATATTTCTAACCGTCAAAACAAGAACTTTGTAATCAGAATTACGGATAAAGATCTGTTGGATATTTCCGGAGGTATTGTTCAGGGTATGAGCGGCAGTCCTATCTTACAGAATGGGAAACTGGTCGGAGCGGTTACGCATGTATTTCTCAATGATCCGACGCGAGGATATGGAATCAGTATTAAAAACATGCTCGGAAATTGACGGAGAAAGTCTCTGCTTTGCAGTACTTGTGAAGCAGAGGCTTTTTATTTTTCTGTGAGGGTCGTAAAAAATGTGTGTCGGAAAAGAATCTGAAAAATATAGCTTGCAAATTATGGAGTAAGTGTTATAATAAAAGCGGAGATTATTATGAGAACATTTTTAGTGGTAATAGACAGCTTCGGTATCGGTGCCATGCCCGATGCGGAAAAATTCGGAGATCAAGGCTCTGACACTTACGGCAACATAGTTTGCGAAACAGGTTTGCAGTTGGAGAATTTTGCGTCGCTGGGGTTGAACAATATTGACGGGGTTGCCAAAAAGTTTGCAAACGGGCGTGAAATCATCCCTGCAAAGAATCCGAAAGCGGCTTATGGAAGATTATCGGAAAAGACTTTTGCAAAAGATACGACTGCTGGACATTACGAGATCGCAGGGCTGGTACTGGCGCACCCGTTCAGGGTGTTTCCGAATGCATTTCCGAAGGATATTGTGGAAGATTTGGAAAGGGCGACCCAAGTCCGTTTTTTGGGAAACGAGGTCGCATCCGGCACGGAAATAATACAGCGGCTCGGCGATGAACATTTAAGGACAAAATGTCCGATTTTATACACTTCACAGGATTCCGTATTGCAGATAGCTGCGGATACTTCTGTAGTTCCTTTGGAAAGTCTATACCGTATTTGTGAAAAAGCGAGAGAGGTAATGCAGGGAGACCGTGCTGTCGGAAGGGTGATCGCGCGTCCGTTTATTCATGCCAACGGTAAATTTACCCGCACGGAAGACAGAAAAGATTTTGCGTTGGAACCGCCCGGAGAAACTTTACTCGATCGTTTTTACAAAGCCGGCATATCTGTAACTGCGGTCGGAAAGATCAAAGATATATTTGACGGCAGGGGTATAACCGAAAGTTTCCATACGGGTAATAACACGCAAGGACTGGAGGTTTTACAGGAGCTTATCAAAGTATCTCAAGAAGGCTTGGTATTTGTGAACCTTGTCGATACCGATATGCTTTACGGGCACAGGAACAATGTCTTGGGGTATGCCGATGCTTTGAGAGAGATAGATAAAAATTTGCCGACTATGGAAAGTAATTTGAGAGAGGACGATGTTTTGATTCTTACAGCCGATCACGGTTGTGATCCGACAACGCCTTCGACGGATCATTCCAGAGAATATGTACCGCTTTTGATTTTCGGGAGAAATGTGCCCCCGATAAATCTTGGTACGATGTGCGGATTCGATAATATTGCCGATTATATTGCCGAAAGGCACGGGTTGGGTCAGAATAGTGTCATATGTGATAAATTACGAGGTGAATCAAATGGATGAATATTGCGGTAAAGCGAGGGCGGCGGAGATAGTAAAAAAGATCAAAAGCGAAGCTGAGTTTGAGTTTCCGCAGATCGGGTTTGTGCTTGGAAGCGGTTGGGGCCAAGTTATAAATGTGTTGGAGAATAAAACGGTTGTTTCCTATCAGAAAATAGGAATGCCTCCGTGCGGTGTTGCAGGGCATGAAGGGAATCTTGTTTTCGGAAGACTGAGCGGTATTCCCGTTGTATTATTGCAGGGAAGATACCATCTGTATGAAGGACGGGAAATAGGTGAAACGGTTCTGCCTGTTTGCGTTATGAAAGAGCTGGGCGTGGGATCGCTTGTTCTTACAAATGCTGCCGGAGGTATTAATCCTGCGTATTCTGTAGGTGATTTGATGTTTTTGACGGATCATATCAATCTGACAGGCAGAAATCCATTGATTGGGGTAAAAGCCACCGATGATTTTCCTGTGTTTATAGACATGTCCCACGTTTATGATCAAACTATGATAGCTGCAATGGTAAAGGCGTCTGATTTTGCTGATATAACATATCATAAAGGAGTTTATATGCAGGTTTTGGGACCTTCATTTGAAACGCCTGGTGAAATACGTGCATTCAGGACTTTGGGAGCGGATGCGGTTGGTATGAGTACGGTTTGCGAGTCAATCTTTGCCAGGTATCTTCATTTGAAAGTTGCGGGTATTTCATGTATAACAAATATGGCGGCGGGTATGATTGCGGGTGAAATCAGGCATGAAGATGTCTTGGCTGAATCGAAAAAACGTGCGGAAAAGTTTTCTGTTTTTCTGCAGGCATTCGTACAAGAATATATGAAATGAGCAATTTGATGAATTGACTTTATTTCAGTGTATAAAATTAAATAGAATACGAAAAATAAGAGTATAACAAAACGGGGTGTTACCATGAAGAAAGTTATGCTCTTATTTTTTATTTTTGTACTTTTTGTTACAACAGTAGCGGTTTCATTTGGTGCTTCGGCTGAGACCAAAGATGTTGAAATGGCGAAAAATTCCAAAGCTGCTTATGCCTGCGATTGGAATAGCGGCACGGAAATTTACGCCAGTAACCCGACCAAGCGACTGCCGATTGCGAGTATGTGCAAAATAATGACACTGCTTTTATGCTTTGAAGCGGAAAGAGATGGAAAAATTTCATTTGATGATGAGATTACGATCAGCGGACACGCAGCTGGCATGGGCGGCTCACAAGTTTTTTTGGAAGAAAACGGTAAGTACCCGGTCGGTGAATTGATAAAAAGTATTTGTATTGCTTCGGCAAACGACTCATGTGTGGCTATGGCGGAGACGTTGGCCGGAAGTGAAGAACTTTTTGTAAAGAGAATGAACGAGCGCGCAAACGAATTGGGCATGCTGAATACTTCATTTTCAAATTGTACGGGATTGCCGAAAGAAGGACAGTATTCCTGTGCCAAGGATGTTGCTGTCATGTTGTCGGAACTTTTAAAAAATGAAAAATATTTTAATTACAGTACGATCTGGATGGATGAAATGCATCATAGCGGTGATCGGATCACGCAGATGGCAAATACAAATAAACTGATCCGCTATTATCAGGGATGCGACGCAGGGAAAACAGGTTATACGTCGGAAGCGGGCTTTTGTCTTGCCGCTTCAGCCAAACGAGGAAATATGCGCGTTGTGTCTGTTGTTATCGGTGGGGCGGACAGCAAAAGTCGTTTTGGCGACGTGAGTGAAATGTTTGACTATGCTTTCGCAAATTTTACCAGCAAATGTGTGTTGGAACAAAAAGTTATCCAGGATACACATTGTACAGTGAAAGGCGGAAAATTGCGTGAGATAACTGTGATTCCGGAACGGCCGGCGTATGTTTTTTGCTCAAAAAACGAAGATGACAATGTAACGTTTGAAATTGAAGTGAGCGAGATGAGGGCCCCTGTATACAAAGGGGATTGCGTCGGCAAAATTACTATCTATAAAAACGGAGTGGAAACGGAGACGATTTCCATTATGGCAAATGAGGAGTCTTGCAAAAAAAGCTATTGGGATTCTCTTCATGATATCGCAATAAATTGGGAAATTTAGATTTTGCGAAGTATTATGCGTAACATAATCAGATGATTATCAATATTATTATAGCTTCTCTTTTATCCGCGGCGATCCTTTTGTTTCCTGTTTTTCTGAATGTAAATTTATATATAGACTTGAACGATAAAAAAGGTTGGTTTTCCTTTTATATACTTCATTCCATAAAAATTTACGGCGGTTACGCTACATTGTATAAAGAAGGGATCGCATTTCATCTTACGGATCGTAAAGCTGTTTTGCTTCCATATGGTGAAATGGTCAATACGCGGCAAAAATTTGAGATCACAAAAGGGTTTCGGCTGCTGACTTATAGTCATGTGATCGAAATCGGTTTATCGGATCATGACGCTCAGATTTTTGCCGCAGCCGTATTTCTGCGGCGCATATCCGATTTTTTCGGCACGTACTGCATCTTGAAAAAGAATTGTGAATCGTTTCATGGTGATATTGTAGTTCGCTGCGGAGAAAATTGTGCAAAAGCCAGTGTGCATTTTATACTTTTTTTTAATCTGATCATTCTATTTATTGCGATATTTAAAATATTGCTTGGGAAAATAATGGAGAAATTTACAGAACATGAACGAAAAATCAAACAAAAAAGTGAATAATCTTATTGATATTTCTATGGACAATTTGAATCGCCTGGCCGATGTCAACATGGTAATCGGGACTCCGATCTTTTCATCGAGCGGATGCCAGATTATTCCGGTCTCAAAAGTTACGGTCGGGTATTTGTCCGGCGGCAGTGATCTTGGTGAAACTAAAGTCATAAAAAAAGATGAAACGATGCCTTTCGCGGGCGGCAGCGGCGCTGTCGTTACGATGAAGCCTGCCGGTTTTCTGATCGATGACGGGAAAGGCTGTCGGTATATTCATGCCGGAGACGATCCCGTCGATAATCTGATCGATAAGGCGTCTGATTTATTGCAGGGATTTCAGAAAAAATATGATTAAAAAAGTACTTTTTACCTCGGCAGTGATTTTATTTGTTTTCTGTTTGTTTTTGCAAATATCATACGGAGGACAAATTTCTTTCGCTGCGACAGAATCTGCCGGGGAAGCAGTATTGGAAGTCAATTCGGGAAGGCTTTTGTTTTCGCGTAATTCTGAAAAGAAATTACCGATGGCAAGTACGACGAAAATTCTTACGGCAATTCTTATAATCGAAGATAACGACTTGGACGAAGAAATTCATATTCCGAAAGAAGCGTGCGGCGTGGAGGGATCGAGTATATATCTTGTCCCCGGGGAAACAATGACAAGGAAAGATCTGTTATATGGCCTTATGCTTCGATCCGGAAACGATTGTGCTGAAGCTCTGGCGATCTTGCATAGCGGCAGCATTGAGAAGTTTGCCGACTGTATGAATAAAAAAGCGGCACAGATCGGCGCGAAAGACAGTCATTTTGTGAATCCGCACGGACTCCCGGATCCTCAACATTATACAACGGCAAGAGATTTGGCAATGATCGCTGCGTATTCACTGCGAAATGAAATATTTTCGGAAATTGTATCGGCCCGCTCCTATACGATACCCGACGGCGGATGCGGTTATCCTCGGTTACTGAAAAATAAAAACAAGATGCTGTATTCTTATGAAGATGCGGACGGCGTAAAAACCGGATTCACAAAAGAAGCGGGGCGTTGTCTTGTAACGTCGGCAACAAAATCCGGTATGCGGCTTGTTTCCGTTGTGCTGAACAGTCCCGATATGTACAACCGCAGTGCTGAAATATTGAACAGCTGTTTTGATTCATACAGCATTTTTAAGTTGTTTGATCACGAAAAGTATTCGATCGAATTAAAAACAGATGTTCCGTGGAAAAAATGTACCTGCGCTTGTCAGGATGATTTTGAATACCCTCTGACAGAATCGGAGTATAATGAAATATCCATAGAATATTGTTTACCTGAAAAAGTTGTGTTGCCGATTCAAGTGGGAGAAGAAGTCGGAAATTTGAAGTTTTATCTGAAAAATCAGTTGCTTTTTTCGCAAAAAATCGTTAGTATAGAAAAAGTAGAGAAAAATTTTCTGGATATATTGCAGGAGATTGCAAAAAAAGGAACGTTTCAGGATATATGCGGATCAATAAATTTTTGGCAGAGTGCGGCGTTGCGAGCAGACGCGGATGCGACCAGCTGATTTCGGCGGGAAAAGTTACGGTTAACGGGAAACGGGCTTCCGTCGGGGACGATGTTTCCGAACAGGATGAAATTCTAGTCGAAGGAAAACCTGTTTCTCACAAGGCTGTTCATAGCTATTACATGATGAATAAACCAAAGGGTTATGTTTGCACTGTGAAAGATGACAAAGATCGAAAGACGGTCATGGATCTTCTTCCGGAAGGAGCAGGGCGCGTTTATCCGGTCGGTAGATTGGATTATGACACGGAAGGATTGCTCATCTTGACAGACGACGGGGATTTGGCTTTCCGTTTAACTCATCCGAAAAATGAGATCCCGAAAACGTATCTCGTCCGGATCGAGGGAACGATCGGCGATAAAGAATTAAACCGCCTGCGTACCGGTGTGGAACTTGACGGGAAGCTGACAAATAAGTCCAAAGTAAAAGTGATCGAAACAGATAAAAAATACACTAAGCTGCATGTTACGATCAATGAGGGCAGGAATCGTCAGGTGCGCAGAATGTTTGAAGCGGTCGGGAAGGAAATTGAATTTCTGAAAAGAATACGCATCGGCGATATGGGACTCGGATCTTTGGAACGCGGCAAGGTACGGAAATTAACTGCCGATGAAGTATTATATCTTACCAATTTATAAATAAAATTTCGGAAATAATTATATTAAAGATAAGAAAAGAGCGCCTGTCGGCAAGCGATATTCCGACAGGCGCTCTTTTATAAAAAATTTACTTAGGGGATCTATTTCAGCTTTGGCAGAATCGACTGCAAGCTTTTGCGAAACGGAAATTATTTGTTAGAAATAGAAAATTTTACTATTTTTTTGTCAATTCGATGGATAATGGCGGATTATCATAGGAAGAGAGATGATTTTTTTGCGGACTATTTGACAAAAAGCCCGCGTCGTACTATAATGGATATAATATTCCACAATTCGGAAGGAGTTCAGACAATATGATCAAATTGATTCGAAGCGGTTGCTATTATATGAATGGCCTGCTCGTAAAAGAAAATCAAGCCTTCATGACGGGTGAACAGAAGGCTATGGCGCAGAAAGGTACAATGACGTATCAGATTCTGAAGAAGCATAATACAGGGGACGAGCAGAATCTGAGAATTAAGTTTGATGCAATCGCTTCGCATGATATAACATATGTCGGAATAATACAAACGGCGAAAGCCAGCGGACTGCAGGAATTTCCGATTTCATACACGTTGACGAATTGTCATAACTCGCTCTGCGCTGTCGGCGGAACGATCAATGAAGATGATCATGTGTTTGGGCTTTCCGCCGCCAAAAAGTACGGTGCTAATTTTGTTCCTCCGCATCTTGCGGTCATTCACCAGTATATGCGTGAAATGGAAGCTAAGGTGGGCAGAATGATTCTCGGAAGCGATTCTCATACCAGATACGGTGCTTTGGGAACCATGGCAATCGGTGAAGGCGGCCCTGAACTTGTAAAGCAGATTCTGAATAAAACATATGATATCCGCAGGCCTGAGACGGTGGCGGTGTATTTGCGCGGAAATCTGAAAAAAGGGGTCGGCCCGCAAGACGTTGCGATCGCATTGTGCGGGGCCGTATTCAAAAACGGATTTGTCAAAAATAAAGTCCTCGAATTTATCGGGCCCGGAATTAAAAATCTTTCCATGGATTACAGAAACGGCATCGATGTGATGACAACGGAAACAGCTTGCCTGTCATCGATTTGGGAAACAGATGACAAAACGAAGGAATACTACAAGGTTCATGGCAGAGAAGGCGACTTTAAAGAACTCAAACCTTCGGAACATGCTTATTATGACAGCGGCATAGTACTTAATCTGTCAACGATCGAACCTATGATCGCATTACCGTTCCATCCGAGCAATGCGTTTACGATCCGTGAGCTTTTGGAGCATCCCCGTGAAATTTTGGAAGAAGTGGAAGCGGCGGGCAGAAAACTTCGCGGAGACGATAAATTTACTTTAACGGATAAGATTCGCGACGACGGACTGTATGTCAATCAAGGAATCATTGCAGGCTGTGCCGGCGGTATGTACGAAAATATAGCGGAAGCATATGAAATCTTAAAAGGACATTCGACGGGTGCGGATGAGTTTTCGCTCAGCATTTATCCGTCCAGTCAGCCCGTGTACAAGGCTTTGGTAGAAAACGGTTATGTCGGCGGTCTGATGGATGCCGGCGCCATCATAAAAACCGCGTTCTGCGGCCCTTGTTTCGGGGCCGGTGATGTTCCTGCCAACAATGGTTTATCGATACGCCATACTACACGTAACTTTGAAAGCAGGGAAGGAAGTAAACCTGCAGCGGGACAGTTGGCGGCTGTGGCACTTATGGATGCCCGTTCCATTGCCGCAACGGCGGCGAATGGAGGTAAACTGACCCCCGCGACAGAAGTGCAATACACGAAAAAGGTTAAAAAATATTTCTTTGATTCGCAAATTTATAAAAACAGAGTATATCATGGGGCTGGAAAGGCCCATCGGGATGCCGAACTTATCTATGGGCCGAATATTGCCGATTGGCCGGAAATGATTCCGCTTGGGAAAAATCTGCTTATGAAAGCAGTCAGCGTGATTCATGACCCTGTTACGACTACGGATGAGTTAATTCCTTCCGGTGAAACATCTTCGTATCGCTCCAATCCGCTGAAACTTGCAGAATTTGCTTTATCGAGAAAAGATCCTGCATATGTCGGCAGAGCTAAAGCCGTAAAAGCAGACGAGCAGGTCCGCAGGGATACGGGAAGTTTACCTGAAAAAGTCCGCAAAGATGTGGAGCTTCTTTCCGTGCGTGATGATACGATTTACGGCAGTGTTGTCGTTGCGGTCAAACCCGGCGACGGCTCGGCGCGCGAGCAGGCCGCTTCTTGTCAGCGTGTGTTGGGCGGAATCGCCAATATCGCAAAAGAATATGCGACAAAGCGCTATCGCAGCAATCTTATCAACTGGGGTATGCTGCCGTTTACTTGCGAAAAGTTACATTTTAAAGTCGGCGATTATATTTATATCGAAGATATCGACAAATATATTGCAGAGGGAGCAGAAAATATTCCGGCAAAGCAATTGAGCGGCAAGACCGTAAAAGATATCGTGCTTCAAGTAGGAGCTCTTACGCAGGATGAGAAGAATATTATTCTGAAAGGGTGCCTGATCAATTTTAATGCCGCGAAATAGTGGATCGGTTGGAGGTTGAGTATGCTGACTCTCAGCGAGTATAAAGACATCATTGATCTTATATACAAGCCTCGGAAAAGAGTAATTCTGACCGAATCGGAAAAGAGTTCCATTTGCGACGAGATGTTGGGTACGCTTTTAGAGGAGCGGAATGAAATTGCTGCATTCAGTTATCCGTACAAGATCAAGAGAGATTTGATTTGGGGATATTTGAATCAGCGGTTGCCGAACCCTGTTTCAGAGCGTTTTCTTGAAATTCAAGACCGTTTATTCGGGTCGGAAACGGAAGAGAATGGCGTCGTTGATGTCAATCAACTGAAGTATACAGATAATATTGCGCTGTGGCAGGGAGATATTACGCGGCTGAATGCGGATGCTGTGGTAAATGCAGCCAATAATTCTTTGCTCGGATGTTTTATTCCGCATCATAAGTGCATAGATAATGTGATCCATTCGAGGGCCGGGGTACAGGTGCGTTTGGATTGTTCGAAAATCATGGGAGCACAGGGTGAAGCAGAACCTGCCGGTTGCGCCAAGATTACTCTTGCGTATAATCTTCCGTCTAAATATATTATTCACACGGTCGGGCCCATGGTCGGGTTGCGTGTTACAGAAGACGACAGACGTGTTTTACGGAATTGCTATTTGTCTTGCTTGAATCTCGCAAAAGAAATGAAGTTACACACCGTTGCTTTTTGCTGTATATCCACCGGTATTTTCAGCTTCCCTAATGATGAAGCAGCGGCAGTAGCTGTGGGTGCTGTAAAAAATTGGCTTCTGGAAACCGGATATGACATGCGGATCATTTTTGATGTGTTTTTGGATAAGGATTTTGAAATCTATAAAGATGTTTTAAAAAATACGAAAGGTTAACAAAAAGAGCGACTGTATCTACAGTCGCTCTTTTTTGTATTGTCGGTGAATTATACTATTAAGTGCAACAGTAAAGAAAAAAAGGAGTTCATACAGAT
>ERZ1108163.7-NODE-7-length-52863-cov-7.859718_pt1 | contig 52863 bp, 35 predicted proteins | sample MGYA00403699_ERZ1108163 | MGnify/ENA primary metagenome ERZ1108163 (study PRJEB35170, sample SAMEA104062405) | human gut metagenome | biome: human gut; feature: human-associated habitat; material: faeces | place: Denmark | collected 2012-04-30 ... | reverse complement strand
GCTGTCAGAGAGAAATCGGCAAGGATGGCCTGTTTGAGCGATTATATGGAAGGAGAAAAAGATAAAGGGATATTAAGCCTAAGCCGGACGGAGAGATCGGATCTATGAGCGAACGACGGGCGAAAGAAGTTTAGTTTGCGACGAAGAAATAAAGCGAATAAAAAATGGGAAAAATTCTGCTGCAAAAATAGAATACAGAACAGGCGAATTGGTGAGGGCAAGGAAGCAGATCAAAAAAGAAAAGGGAGAGCGTGAAAAAATGTGAAAAGGGAACGGATTAAAAATTCAAGAGCTAAAATTTTTAAATAAATAAGGAATTATATTATAAATATATAATAATAATGATAGAAGAAGGAGAATGTGCAATACATGAGTAAGACATCGAAAGTACTGCTCTGGGTTTTGCTGGGAGTAGTGATCGTGCTGGTGCTGTCGGTGGTATTGAGTTCGACGCTGATGGGGCCGAAGAAAATTGATTTTTCGGAATTGGACGACAAGATCATTGCGGGCGAGATCGATGCGATTGAAGTAGACAATTATGTTTACTACGGATTGAAAGACGGATCGGTGAAATTCAAGGCACCGGGGCCGCGGGGTGAAGAAAATTCGTTCACGGATGAATTCTGGGATGCGGTTAAGTCAAAGGGCGTATCGGTTTCGTACACAGATCCGAATGCGGGCAGTTTCATGAGTTATCTGGTGCCGCTGATCGGTGTGGTGCTGGTATGTGTGGTATTCTGGCTGATCATACGGCAAACGCAGGGCGGAGGCAGCAAGGCGATGAGTTTTGCGAAGACGAAAGCCCGGGTTAATTCCAACATAAAGGTACGTTTTTCGGATGTAGCCGGAGCGGAAGAAGAGAAGGCGGAACTTGCGGAAGTTGTAGAATTTTTGAAGAGTCCGCGCAAGTTTTCCGATCTTGGAGCGAGGATCCCGAAAGGAATTCTGCTTGTAGGGCCTCCGGGAACCGGTAAAACGTTGTTTGCGAAGGCGGTAGCGGGGGAAGCGAATGTTCCGTTTTTCTCGATATCCGGTTCTGACTTTGTAGAGATGTTTGTCGGTGTCGGTGCTTCGCGTGTGCGTGATTTGTTTGATGCGGCGAAGAAGAGTCAGCCGTGCATTATCTTTATTGATGAAATCGATGCGGTAGGCCGTCAGCGTGGAACGGGTCTTGGCGGAGGTCATGACGAGCGTGAGCAGACGTTGAACCAGTTGCTGGTGCAGATGGACGGTTTTGAAACGAATGAAGGGATCATTGTGATGGCGGCGACGAACCGTGCGGACATACTGGATCCCGCATTGTTGCGGCCTGGTCGTTTTGACAGGCAGATCCATGTGAATTTGCCGGATGTGCGCGGCAGGGAGCAGATCCTGAAAGTGCATGCACGGAACAAACCTTTGGCCCCGGATGTTAACTTTAAGATTCTGGCGAGAATGACGAGCGGATTTTCGGGAGCGGATCTTGAAAATCTTCTGAACGAAGCGGCGATCCTGACAGCCCGTGCGAACAAGAAGATGATCGGCAATCAAGAACTGTTTGAAGGGATCAACAAAGTATTGTTAGGGCCGCAGAAGAAGAGCAGACTTGTAACCGAATCGGATAAACGGATCACGGCATATCATGAAAGCGGACATGCGATCATTGCCAAGCTTTGCAAACATTGCGATCCTGTACAGGAAGTATCGATCATTGCGCGCGGCATGGCGGCCGGTTATACGATGACTCGTCCGGACAACGATGACAATCACATGACGAAAGATAAACTGACGGATCTTGTCTGTGAATTGCTCGGCGGACGTGTTGCAGAAGAATTGGTCATCAAGGATGTTTCGACGGGTGCGTCGAACGATCTGCAGCGTGTAACGGAGATTGCCCGCAAGATGGTAACGGAATGGGGTATGAGCGATCGGGTCGGATTGGTTACCTATCGTTCGGATAACCCGATCTTCCTTGGCAGGGACATGGAAGCTCATAACAGTTACAGCGAAGAGACAGCGGGCATCATCGATGAAGAAGTCCATAAGATCATTGAAACGGCACATGCACGTGCAGTGAAACTTCTTACCGAGAATCGGAAAGTTCTGGACAACATGGCGAGAGTCCTGATCGAACGTGAAACCATTTACACGGACGAAGTGGATATGCTGTTGGACGGAAAGACTGTGGAAGAAGTCTATGAGTATATGGACACGAAAGAAAAGGAAATGCAGGAAAATCCGTTCAGCCGTTTTACGAATGCGAAAGTGAACGCTGATGATAAATCCGAAAAATCGGATAAAACGGAAGTCGGTAAAGACGCTGAAATCGGCAAGGATGATAAAAAAGACAGCTGAGAAAGCTGCGGCACGGCTTGGCAAGGCGGGCCGCGAATGAACGGGCCGAAGGGATGAAAAGACTTTCGGAACGTGAAACAAACAGAAGCAACACAACCGGAGCGCTGAAAATTTTTGCAGGGCGCAAAGCTTAAAAAAGAAGGCGCTCCGGGAAAAAATCAGAAATTACGGTGGAAGAGAATGGGAAAAATCGTTTCGTTTTCAAACCAGAAAGGAGGCGTCGGAAAGACGACGACCTGTGTGAACATGGCGGCGTATATAGCGGCGTCAGGCAAGCGTGTGCTGTTGATCGATATGGATCCGCAGGGCAACGCGACAACGGGAATGGGCTTTTCCAAAAGTACTCTGAAAAAGTCTGTTTACAATGTACTGATCGACGATGAGAAAGCTTCGGACAATATTTTAAAGACAGAACTGGAAGGGATGGATATCCTTCCGTCCAACATCGATCTGGCAGGAGCGGAAGTGGAACTGGTGTACAAACGCAGCCGCGAAAAAGTTTTGAAAAATGCATTGGCGGAAGTGCGCGACCGGTACGATTACATATTTATTGACTGCCCTCCGTCGCTGGGGCTTCTGACGATCAATGCGTTGGCGGCAGCGGATTCTGTGATCATCCCGATCCAGAGCGAGTATTATGCATTGGAAGGACTGAGCCAGCTGATGAATTCCATTACGCTGGTGAAGCAGCATCTCAATCCCGATTTGAATGTGGACGGAGTGGTATTGACCATGTATGACAGCCGTTCACTGATTTCCAAGCAGATCGCCGAGGAGATCCGCAAATTCTTTACGAAGAGACTGTTCGAGATCGTAGTGCCGCGCAACGTACGGCTTGTGGAAGCGTCGTCGTACGGCAAACCGATCATGATGCATGATCCGAAATGCACGGGTGCGCGGGCGTACAAGGCATTGACGGAAGAATATCTCACGCGGGAAGAGCGCGACAAAAAGCAAAAATGACGTTTTACGCGGCGAAAGCTTGCGAGCATCGGCACGAGTGGGGCGGGATGCGATGAAGGGGGAGACCCGTCCGAAGATAACATTTGGAGGAGTTTATGAAATCGAACAGAGGATTAGGAAGGGGATTGTCGGCGTTGTTTTCGGATACGGAAGAGGCGTATGAAAATGCGGCGAAACAGCCGTATGTTCCCGAATATAAACCGCAGGCACCGCTTCCCGAAGATATAAAAGGGCTGATGGAAGTGGATATCGACATGGTACGTCCGAATCCCAATCAGCCGCGAAAGAATTTTGACGAAAATGCTCTGAACGAGCTTGCGGATTCCATTAAAAAGCACGGACTGATCATGCCGATCGTGGTGAACAACCTCGAAGACGGAAAATATATGATCATTGCCGGTGAACGGCGTTACCGTGCGGCGAAGATCGCAGGAAAAACGCAGATCCCGGTCGTGGTACGTTCGTACACGGATCGTGAGATCAAGGAAATTTCGCTGATCGAAAACCTGCAGCGTGAAGACCTGAACCCGATCGAAGCGGCAAACGCAATGAAACAGCTGATGGATGAATACCATCTTACGCAGGAAGAACTTGCGGAAAGGATCGGAAAATCCCGTCCGGCAGTAACAAACACGCTGCGATTGCTGTCTTTGACGCCGGAAGTGATCGACATGGTCTCGTCGGGCAAACTGAGTGCGGGTCATGCCCGTGCATTGGTAACGCTTCCGGAAGACGTGCAGTATAAACTGGCGGGCGATGTCGTGAAAGACGGGCTTTCCGTGCGCGATATCGAACGCAGTGTGCGCGATTATTTTGCTTCTCCGGAAGAATTGGAAGAAAAGAAGGAGAAGAAAAAACAGCAGGTCAGCATTGAACTGAAAGATCTGATCGAACGCATGCGGCATACCTTTAAAACGAAAGTATCTTTGATCGGAAACGATCGGAAGGGGCGTATCTACATCGATTATTACAATACCGATGACTTGGATCGCATCAGCGAGATCGTGGAGATCGTAGACAAGCAGGAAAAACGCTGAAATCGGCTGGCGGGACGTGAAACGGAAAAACGGAAAGACGGACTGCAAGGTTCTCATTCTGGTCGGTTTTAGGATTGCAAATTTCAGCAAAAAAATCAGGCAAAACGGATTTGAAATTATTGAATGCGAAAAAACGGGTCGCGGAATCATTGTTCCGCGACCCGTTTTATGTGTATAACGAAATAGATGGCAGAGGCAGGCAAAGAAGTTTTGCCTGCCTCTGCCATCGTCAAAAAAGATTAAATATAACAAAAAATTCGCCATCTTTCCCGAACATTTCTGTTGAAAATTTTGGGGTTTTTCCGTTTTTTGTCTATATGGCGCATGGCGCAAAAACTTTGCGCCATGCGCCGTATTTGACGTAAAAGTCCTTTTTCGGAAGTGGATAAAATTCCGCCGCTGCTTGGGCTTCGCCTCCGCTTGAGCTCTGCCTCCGCTTGAGTTCCGCCTTGGTTTGTCAGACGGTACGCGTATGACGGACGGGCTGAAGAAGCGGAAAGTCCTGTAAACGAATGAGAAAATAGCGGCATACTTTGGCAAAATAGTGCCGATAGGGCCGTAAAAGAAATAAGTGCCGGAACGCCTTTGCCGGGAAGACCCCGTAGATATGCGCCGCGCAGCCGTCGAAAAATGAAAGATTTGCAGTTTCAAAATAAATTGTTCGGCTCAAAATGTCTTTCCGCAGGGACAATCGGGTAAAAACGCGCGGTAAAGTCAACGTTAACTGAAAAAATACAACAAAAAGTTTGATTACGGCCATATATAGACATGCAGACCGCAAAAAATCCTGCATTCCTCGCGCGCGCGACATTTTATATAATAATAAGGAGCAAACAAAGCAAAGCAATAAAATCGAAACTCAAAATGTATGATATAGGGCGGTCGATGCGCTTCTTTTAAAATCAAAAAATTGTTAAAAAATATCACTTGCACACCTTTTTAAGTAAATGTTAAAAATTAACAAAAATATAGCTACATATTTAACAACACAAATTATAATATTTTCATAAAAAACAAGGAATTTAGGTAAACGTTTCGCTAAAAAGAGCCAAATAACTCGGGAAAAGCGGTAAAAAGTACAAATTGACCGTCAAAAAACTTCGAGAAGTTTGTCGATGAATGTTATAAGTTAACGATAATTGGGCGAATTGACCAAAAAAAGTCAAAAAATTCAGTCTTTTTTCACAAAAAAATTGAAAATAAGTATTGACAGGATGAAATTTGTGTGCTATCATAATCACGGTAAAGGGGTAAAAAGGTGAATCGGACGAGTAGTGAGAGGTAAGTTGCCCCCTTTATAAAAAGAATCAAAAGAGACGTCCGAGTATGTGCGGAGAGTTCTCTCCGCTTTATTTTTTTAGCAGAGTTTGAAAGATTTACAGGCTTAAAACCAAAAGGCGGGAACGGCCGGTTTTTAAAGCGCAAGGAAAATGCGCAAGGAAAATGCGCAAGGAAAATGCGCAAGGAAAATGCGCAAGGAAAATGTGCAAGGAAAATGCGCAAGGTAAATGCGCAAGGTAAATGTGCAGGCGCGCCGGCAAAGGCAGGAGTAAGAGAAAAGAAGAAAGAGAATAGGGTGCCGCAATACAGAAAAGTTGCGGCGACGGAATAATACGCAATCCATTTGACGCAAAATAATAGAAAAAAAGAAAAAGCGAGGTTAAAGCATGAAAAGGATTTTGAAGAGAGTGTCTTTGATCGGAATGGCGCTGGCGCTGGTTTTCTCGCTCTGTCTGAGTGCGGTAGGGTGCGGCAAGGACAGCGGAGAGATCAGTGTCTTTATTTTCTGCTCCGATGAAGACAAAGCGACGTATCAGGATCTGATCGACGCTTGGGAAGTTGCTTATGCGCAGATATTGAGGGAAGCAAATCCCGACAAATTCGGAGCAGATTTCACGATCGACGTGAAATTTGAATCCAAATCGGGCAACAAAGATTATTTTGAAACGCTGAACTCGAACCTGAGCGCGGGGACCGCGCACGATATTTTCTATGTATCGCCGAGCAACGTGCAGCAGTATGTTTCGAACGATTATGTTTTGAATCTGAAAGATTACATTGATTTTTCGAAATACGACGTAGGCGATGTCTGGGGCGATGCGCTGGCTCTGTACGCATACAGGGACGGGCAGCGCGTCATCGACAATGTAACGTATGATTCGTCTTCGAACACGTTTTATGAAACGGGAACGCAAAACGAAGTGGGGCTGTACGCGCTGCCGAAGGATTATTCTTCCTTCTCGCTGACGTACAACGCAAACTTTTTCTCGGAAACGCTGACTAATCTTTACGAGTCGACGATGGATACGCACGGTTCCGTTTACAAGTACGGCACGACGCCTGCGGCGGGCACGCTGCCGACCTCTTCCAATGCGACGCAGACGTATGTTTTGCAGCCGGGCACGACGGTTACCTATTATCCTTTCAATTTCTATCGTTACAACGATCTGAAATCGGCGTATGACGCCAAAGATCCGGTCGCATGCATGGCGGTGATGAACGGCGGGTACGATGTTACGATCCCCTGTTATCCGAACGATGTGATTTTTGACGAAACGGCGACGGACGATCCGTCCACGGCTTACGATGACAGATATATTTATCCCGTATATACCTATGCGGAATATTCGGCGCTTTCGTATGCGGTATCCTATTACGGCACGGTGTACGATTCGGGCAGAACGGGCACGACGGGTGAAGTAACGGCGGATCAGTATCCTTCGGACAATGCGAACCGCTGGAAGAACATGACCTGGCTGCAGAGTTCCTCGCATTACGGGGTATACGGCAACGATCAGTATGACACGGAACCGTATTATCTGACGGCTTGGCTGTACGGCAACGATGCGACGATCATCAATCCCGAATACACGTCGATCATGTGCGACGAATCGGCGGAGAGCACGAGCAGCTGGGGGATCAACAGCGATGCGTTTATCGAAGCGTACGGAGCGTTTACGGCGTACGGTTCGGATTGGAACAACAACATGTACTGGTCTGCGACGGCTTTGGAAGGCCCGCTCACGCGTCAGGGCGGATTCACGGGCTTTACGGGCGGACACGAAGTCTTCTACGGCTTCGGTACCTGGAATATTTCCTCTTTCGATAAAGACAAATCGGTTTTGGACAATCAGATCATGGCGACGCCCGTGAGCGAAGATCATGCATTGCATTCGCGCGTCAAGAATGCGAAGTATGAGTCGCAGGCGTACGGCGACACGTCCAAATCCACCTTTACGGAATCGGAGATCACCGAGGCGATGAAAGAGCGTCAGAACGAATGGGGCGCGCGTATGGATTCCGTCGGATACGGGATCAACTCGAACGTAGTCAACCGTTTCAAGGGCGACAACGCGTGGAAGGTGTCGGCGGTTGCGGATCTTTGCGCATACCTGACCATCGACGCGGATACGCAGGTGCGCCTGACGTATGCGGGATCGCAGATGCCCAACTATGTTTCGCAGTGCAAGGATTATGTGGCCGGCACGGGCGCATTTGAAGGCATCGTAACGCCGGAAAGCGACGTATGGGATACGGCTTATGCGGCGGCGATGGCGCTTGCGAAAATTTCCGACCGCAGCAATCTTGCCAAAAATGTCAAGACGTGGCTGACGGAAAACGGGTACGAATCGCTGGTTAGCGGCGAGAATGCCTGCTTTAACGAGCTGTATGCGGATTACACGGTCAACGACCTGCAAAAATCGGTGAGCCGCGCATTCCGACTGTTCAATATGTCGTCGCTGAACACGGCGTCGAGGAACCTTTTGGTTCGTATGGCCGATCAGAACGGGGCGAAAGATCCCTGCCTGTATACCTACAGCAACAGCTGGTGGGGAACGACCTTTGCAAAGTATGAAGGCTCTTACCTTCTCAATTTCAACCTGAATCCGGAAGAAAAGCAAAGCGGCAAGGGCCCGTTTGAAAATTACCAGGACAACGTGAGTACGGAAATCACGAATTTGCAGGATAAAACCAAGCAATTTGTGTCTGTTTATAAATATTGCCAGGCGCTGGCGTCGTACGGACAGAACGAGTTGCAGAAAGTTCTGGAACGCGGCGAAATGGCGATACACTGACGGCAATGTTCTGTTCATGCAGCGCCTGTGAAGCCAGGCGCTGCATGAGGCAATTGCTTCTCGGCTGAGACGAAAAAAATCGAAAGGAGGGGACCAATGGAAAAAGAGAATGCCGTCATGGATACAGAGCCCGCAGGACAGGGCGCGGCGGCGCCGGTAACGGAAACGCTTGTGGCGTCCGGAACGGCGGCGGCGATCCGCAAGAAAAAGCCGATCAACCGCGCGAAACTGCAGGACAATCTGTGGGGATGGGCGTTCGTGGCGCTGCTGGTGATCGGCACGACGCTGTTTGTATATGTAGCATTTATTCTGACTCTGATCCTGTCGTTTACAAATTACGAAGGGCAGGCACTTTTTAAATATTTCGGCAGTAAACAGTTCGGTTCGTTTATGAACGACGCTCTGTTCTGGTATAAGTACATGTTCCGCGCGGAGAGCGGCAGCGGCTGGGCGAATGCGGGGGACATGGTGAATTTCTGGGGTACGCTGGGCAATTCCGTGTTTTATCTGATCGGTATTCCGATCGGGATGATCCTGTCTGTCGGGATCGCGGTGTGCATGTCGCGGGACATCAAATTCACGAATACATTCCGTGTGATCTATTACATTCCGACGGTAGCGTCCGTCGTATCCATCTCGTTGGTTTGGAACCGTCTGTTCGATATCGACGGGGCGATCAACAGCATCCTCGGGTCCAATGTCAACTGGCTGGGCGGAGAAGCGACGATCCGCAAGATCACGATCCTGATTTTGACCACATGGAAGGGATTGGGCGGCTCGGTCATCCTTTTCGTCGCGGGCATGAACGGCGTCAACGCAAGTTATCACGAAGCGGCGGAGATCGACGGCGCCAATGCATGGCATATTTTCTGGCGTATCACGCTCCCGCAGCTGTATCCGACCATTTTCTATGTGTTGGTTACGTCGGTGATCAACGGGATGCAGATCTACGTCGAGCCCGAACTCATTTACGGGTCGTTCAGCGATCCGGGCGTCGGGGTGGCGGTTACGCCGTTTGTCGGATACATCATGAACGTCGTTTCCGATCAGTATTACGCATACGGCTGTGCTTTGAGCGTGATGCTTGCGATCATCATCTTCATCTTCACGCTCGTTGAATTCGGGTTGGACGCAAGGAGGGACAAAGCATGACGAACGTTGAAAACGAAGCGATTGTCCCTGCGGCGAAGAAAGTCAATCCCGTATACAGGGCTTTGTGTAAATTCGGCAGCTTTTTCGGATTCGGGAGCAAACTTTACGGCTCGAACAAGCGCCGCAAAAAAATCTTTTTTGACGTGATCACGTACGTGATCCTGGTCGTGGGCGCGCTGACCATGGTGTATCCTTTCTGGTGGATGCTGGTGGCGTCGGTGAACGGGAGCACGGTGGATACGCTCCAGACGGTATTCTGGCCGAAATCCCTGATCGAGGGCGGGATCTTTGAAAACTACGCGCGCGTTATCGAAAAATTCGACGCTTTCGAAGGCGCCAACTATTGGCGGATCGTTCTGAACACGGTCATCTATTCGGTGGTGCCGGTCGTGGTCGGCGTCATCGTGTCTGCCGCGGCGGCGTTTGCGTTTGCAAAGATCGATTTTAAGGGCAAGAACATAGCGTTTTTCTATTGCATGTTCGGGATCATGATCCCGTTCCCCGCACTGATCATCGTGCAGTACTGCCTGTACTCGGCGTTCAACTGGACGACCAACGGGCTTGCCATGATCATTCCCGGCTGTTTCGGTTCGGTCATGACGGCATTCTTTATCCGTCAGTACCTGTACAGCCTGCCGACCTCCATCATGGAAGCGGCAAAAATCGACGGAGCGGGTTACTGGCGCATTTTCTGGCTGTTTATTATTCCTTTGGGCATGTCTGCGATCATGGCGCAGGGGATTTTGAGTTTCATGGGTGCGTGGAACAACTACCTTGCCCCCGAAATGTTCATCCGTACGGAAGAATGGTATCACATGTCCATTGCGCTGAGCAACCTGGAAGGCAGGATCAGTTCGGATCCCGATTACAACATGGCGCAGATCATCGCGGCTTCGGTGCTGGCGTTGATCCCCGTGCTCGTGCTCTTCGGCATTTTCCAGAAAACCATCATCGGTTCGATCATGCTGACGGGTTCCAAAGAATAAAAAATTTCTGCGGCGGGTATCCCCGCCGCAGAGAAAAGTATTGCGTGCCTTTTGCGGCTGCATTCTATGGCAACGCGGCTTAAAAAATGCGGTACGTTCCATACTTTTCATGTGTTTCAACGAAATTTATTTGCGAGGTGAAAATAGATGAAAAAGAGGTTTTCTTTTTGGGCTTTGATGCTTGCGGTCGCGTTGGCACTGAGCCTGGTGCTGACGGCGTGCGGCAAAAAAGATGAAGACAAAGACGACGGCGGAAATACGGACGGCGGCGGTACGACGTCGGGCGGACAGATCGCGCTTGTCGACGCATCGGATCTTGCGGACAAACTTTTCCTTATGTTTACGTTCGAGGATACGGACGCGAACGGAAAGATCACCGCGGTCAACCCGTATACGGGTGCGGCGGCGGAATCGGGTGCGACATACGGCACGGGTGCGACGCTGGTTTCAACGCCCGGCACGAACGTGGGCGGTTCCAAGAAAGCATTCGATACGGCAGGGGCGCTGATGCTGTCCAACACGTTTGCGGATACGACGTTCAAGGAAATGGAAGATGACGGAAGCGGATATTACGTGCTGAACACGTCTGCGGATGAGTTTACGGGCGTATCGGTGTCTTTCTGGGCGTATAATTACGAAACATATTCGGGCGTTGCTTCCGGCAGTGAAGCGGCGGACTGGTCGAATGTGATCGATACGACGGATCTTTCCATCACGTGGGGCAATATTTCGGACAAAATCAACAACAACGACGGCACATACGGCGCGATCTATCCGGCGAACAATGCAACGCTGGGCAGGGCGGCGTACCCGACGAGCATGTATCAGAATGCGCAGGCCAGCCTGACGCAGTCGCAGATCACGGTATCCCCGAATTCGCTCGGCAACAACGGCAACGGCAGCGACGGCCAGCCTGTCAACAAATGGTGGGCGTTCAACGCGATCTCGGGAACTCTCCTCGGCGATGCGGCGGATGATCCTGCGGACGATACCGAAGCGGCACAGGCCATGGCACAGCAGTATCTGCAGACCTGGCGGTATGTTACGATCGATATCCATTACGAAACGGGTATTTCTTTCTATGCGAACGGCGCGTTGGCGTTCCGGTATACGCCCGAACAGATCGAATCTTTCTATGCGACGGCCGATAAGGCGAACTGGGATGCAATGTACCAGGAAATTTTGCTCGGCCTGATGAAAAACGGCGAAGGCTGGAGCACCTTCAACCTGTTCAACGGCGTTTCGGGAATTTATGTCGACGATCTGATCGTCGGACAGTCGCTTTCGGCAACGGAAGCGGAACACCTTTACGAAGATCTGGCTTCGGCGGCGACGGGTACGACGGTGGATGTAGATACGAGCATCACCTCGACCATGGAAGATCCGGGTAAAGGCGAGGCGGAAGCGGAGGCGTTGAAAAAAGCGGCTCAAATGCATGAAGATGCGGAAGCTGCCGTATTTACTGCTTTGGAGAACCTGAAACAGACAGGAGAATTTACGGGACCTGCACTGGGTGATTCTGATAACACTGTTTTTTCGGCAAACTTGATTAGTGTTTTGCGTGAAAATTATGACAATAAGAATAACTGGGCATGGGCAAAAGGAACGGTTGTCAATCCTACGGAAACGGAAACCGGATTTACTTTCTCGGTTACAGGTTATTCAATAGCGAACAGCACCAACGGTTCGGCCGATCAGTATTATTATTTGCTGAGCTACGGTTTGATCAAGAACAATGCAAACTTGGCATGCTTTAAACCGGATGCGCAAAACTGGGGAACGGGCATCGAAAATTCTGTTTACAATTATTATGAGGACGGAAGTGATACGCCTACATCGAATCATTATCCTACGGAATGGACGGTTTGGTCTGATACTTTGTCTGTATGTAAGGTCAAACTGACGGTAGAATATGTGCGGGAAACGAAATCCGTTACAGTTACTTGGGATCTTTACGAAGTGGATGCAGGCTTGATATACACAGCGACACAGGATTATGAGGGCGGCACGGCATCGGCGTCTTATACGGTTCCGGAGCAAACCTATAAAGTTGTGCAGACGGCAACCGTTACGGAAGATTTGATGGGCGGAGAGATCATAATGCGTTTGTTCAACGATCACAGTGCATTCTTTATGACGGAAGTAACTGGCGGCACGCTGAGCTGATCGAAAAATGAGATAACCGAAAGAAAGGGCTGCGCGGAAAGTGGCCCTTTCTTAAACGGGCGGGCGGAGTTTTGCTGTGTCCGCGGAAAATGAAAAACGGAGGACGGAAATGAAACGTGCGAAAATAACGGCGTCTGCGCTGGTTCTTGCGCTTTTGATGGCTTTGTCCGTACTGCTTGCCGCATGCGGCAAGACGGGTGATGACAGCGGCAACAATAACGGCGGCGGAACGACGGAGCCGGATGCACCCACGCATTCGTTTGAGATCGACGTGGCACAGGCTCCCAATCTGACGTTCAAATCTTCGGAAGATACGTACGTCGATGCGAGCGTGATGACGGACGAACTGATTATCGTATACGATGCGCAGAAGACGGTTGCGGCGGAAGTGGCGGAAGGGAATGTTACCCTTTCTGCAGGAACAAGCGAGACGGCAAACGGAAAAAAGACGGACACGTATACCGTAACGGCGACGGGAACGGGCGCCTATACGCTGAATTTCAATTCGGGTGAGGAGAAAGTGGAAACATTCACGTCGGACGTGGCGGCGGCGTATCCTGCCGACCCCGATTTTCCGATGCTCTCGCGTTCGGCGATGAACGTATCGGACATCGGGTATGTGCATGATCCCGTGGTCGTGGAAGCGGACGGGAAGTATTATGAATTCAACACGGACAACGCGGGCGGCGATTACGGGTATCAGGTGCGCGTGAGCGACGATCTGATCCACTGGACAAAACTTGCAGATCCTGCCATCAAAAACTGCGGCAAGAACGATTCGGATGCGAAATCGGTGTACGAATCGGGCAAAGGCGGGCTGCAGGAAGTATACGATATTCTCAAGGGCGACGGCAACTGGAATAATTCCTGCTGGACGCTGTGGGCGCCCGAAGTAACGCAGGCGGCGGACGGCGGCTGGTGGCTGTACGGCAGCTGGACGACGGCTTTCGGGTCTTCGCATTCGGTCATTTTTCAGTGCTATTCCAAAGAGATCACGGGCCCGTACGAGTTCAAAGACATCATCGTTTATTCGTATGACGGCGGCGGTATCTGGCCGAACGCGATCGACGCGAGCATTTATTATGATACCGACGGCAGAATGTACATGGCGTACGGTTCTTTCTCGGGCGGCATATACAGTATCGAGCTGGATCCGCAGACGGGACTGCGCAAGGACGGCCTCAGCGGAAACGATCTTCTGAAAGGCTCTTCCAAAACGCAGGCGGAGCGGTACGGCGTGAGTCTTGTGCCCAACGGTTACATGGAAGGACCTGTCATCAGTTATCATGAAAACGTACCCGTCTACACGGGCGATCCGAAGTTTTACAATGCGGAAAGCTACGAGTATAAAGATCAATATTATCTGATGGGTTCGTCCAACAGTCTTTCTTCCGATTACAACATGCGCAGTTATGTGAGCGCGTCTCCGACGGGCGGATTCTCCTCATTAACGGGGACGGGCGACAATTCGGGCAACCGCGTGAGCGGGTCGTTTACCTGGAGAACGAGCGATACCGACCGCTCTCCTTCCTACGAATTTTTTGCGCCGGGGCATAACGACATGATCACGACGTCTACGGGCAAAAACCTGATCGCGTACCACAACCGCACGACGTTCGGCGGCGGCAATCATTTCCTGTTTGTCAGCCAGTACACCTTCAATTCGCGCGGCGACATCGTGATGAGCCCCAACCGCTATGCGGGTGAAACGGTCCGCAAGGTAACCGAAGACGAAGTGCTCCGTATCTCCGCGGGCAAATATGCGTATGCGGCGATCACGAATAACAGATACGATTCCACCTATAACGGCGGGTATGCCAAGGAAGACATGGTTCTGGCGGAAAACAACGTCCTGAAAATCGGGAATACGGCAGTCGGAAGCTGGTACCTGTACGGAGACAATTATATTTATATCGAGATCACGGGCGGCGATGCGGCATTGCAGGGCAAATATTACGGCGCGGTCATGCCGGCTTATATCGAATCGCAGGGGGAAGGCGGTCTGACCGTCTCCTGCCTGAGCGAGAACGGCAAAAATACGCTGTATCTCAATTCGCTGGTTTAACGGTGCCGCGGCAGAAATGCCGCAGAAAAAGGTTTACCCGCGGCGGTAAAACGCCGCAAGACATTCAAAATCCTGAAAAAAGGGCGCTTCGGCGCTCTTTTTTCAGGCGCAGGGCTTTCAGCAAAGGAAGTGCGTGCGGAAGACAAAGCCTGTTCCGAGCGGCAAAACCATATCCGCACAGGCGATAAAGAGAGACCGGATTTATGGAAGAAAAAGAGGAAAATTTGAAAGATCCTTGTTTTGCACCGTTGCTGACGAAGGATGACGCGCCCGTGTCCGAATGGGGCATATTCGGTGCGCACGATCCGTCCATGATCTTTGCGGACGGGATGTATTATGTGTTTTCGACGGGTACGTACGGACGAAATTATTACCAGATCCGAAAATCCGAGGATCTGATCCGCTGGGAGTATGTGGGGCAGGCGTTTGAGCGGGGGATCCGCGCGTCGCTTTCGCCCGTACTTTCGGAAATGGAGGCGTGCGGTGCGCGGTGCCGCAACGACACGCTTTGGGCTCCCGATATCGTCAGGGGAGCGGACGGCAAGTACTGGCTGTACGGCTGTTATTCGGCGGAATTCGGCAAGAACCATTCGGGGATCTTTCTGGCGAAATCGGAGCGTGTGGACGGAGAATATTCGCTGGTTTCGCCTCTGGTTACGACGGGCGGAAAATGGGGCGAAACGCCGAATGCGATCGACGCGCAGATCTTTTACGATGGTCGCAAAATGTACATGACGTATGGCAGTTTTTTCGGCGGGATCCGTATTCTGGAACTCGATCCTTTGACGGGTCTGCGAAAAGACGGGTTCACGTTTTCGCGGCACCGTGCAGGGGAAATTTCGGATGAGGAATATTACGGAAAAGTATTGATCGCCTCCGACGATCAGGAAGGGAGCGTGGTCGCGGTCAAGGAAGTTCCCGTATTTTCGGGCGACGTTTTCCGCGAAGAGATCAAGCTGCGGAAAGTTCGGCTGTTCAGTCTCATCACGTCGGCGGATTCGCTGTTTACAAAATACAATATGCGGCTGTTTACGAGTACAGAGGCGGAGCAGGGTTACACGCACCCGCCTTACGGCGCGCACGGCGTAAAGCTGAGCAGTTCGTTCAGTTGGAAAAGGGATGCGGACGATCTGTCCGTCGGCTACGATTTTTTTGCACCCGGGCATTGCGATCTTTTTGAAACACCCGACGGCAGGGATGTGATCGTCTATCACGACAGAACTCCGTCGGGCGGGAAATTCCATTATTTATTTGTCAGTCTGTACGCATACAACGTGCGCGGCGAGATCGTGATGAGTCCCAACCGCTATGCGGGGGAACGGCTCCGTCCGATCGGATTTGAGGAGCTTGCGGGGCAAAAATTCGATTACATCGCGCTTGGCGAGGAAAACGATAAAACCGTCTATGCAAAACAGGGTCTGGAGTTTCAAAAAAACGGCATTCTGGCGATCGGAGGCAAAGTGCGCGGAGAATGGAAGCTGTACGGGGAATATTTTGTCTCGTTCACGCTGGACGGACAGATTTACCACGGTGCGGCGATGCCTGCCTGGATCGAACGGGAGCACTGCGGCGGGATCACCGTGTCGGCGCGCGGCGAAAACGGACTGCCGTTTTTTCTCAATCAGGCGCGTTGAAAAATCGGACGAAATAAAATTGCCGAAATATTCCTTAAAAATATGTGCAAACAGTCGCGGAATTTGCCGAAGTTCGCCCGAAACATCTGCCGCATCGAAGATCGCCCGAAAAAGCCTCTTGGTACAGGGAAGTCTTTTAAATGCGTGGGCAGAAGAAAAGCAGCGGTGCGCACGGATCAATTTTGCGGAAAGTGTGCAACTATATAATACGCGTACGCGCACACGCGCGACATATTAAATAAAACAAAAATAAGAGCATCCGAAAACGGATGCTCTTATGAATTTTGAATAAAATTTAATTTTGTTTCTTGTCGTCGGAGTTGGAAGACTCAGCGGGATTTGCGGGCGTGCTCTTCTTTTTGGAAAGTTCTTCTTTTTCTTCTTGGAGATATTTAAAGAGCATGGTCAATACGAAAAAGAACAGGGCAGCGGCCACGCAGACGATTCCTGCCGTAATATTGACATAGAGAAAGATAAAGATACAGATTGCGACGAGGATGGCTGCGATCACGGAGCAGGCGATCCGAAGAATTTTGAACATAATAATTCCTTTCCGCCAAATGCGGTGTCCTGAATTTCCGAATCGGAAGGACACAAACATTATAGCAGAAAAACAACCGCCTTGCAAATGTTTTTCAAAAAGCGGTTAAAAAGCGATAAAAAATCCGGGACGAAAGGAAGGAAAAAATACTATGGATAGCGGTTAACTTTTGAAAAACCGCAAGATATGGAGTGTATAAAAACGCGCCGAAAAAAATGTCAAAAAAATAAGAAAAAGTTTGAAAAAACAGTTGACATTTAAAAGGGTATATGGTATTATAGTCAAGCTGTCGCAAGAGAGCGGCCCGATGATATGTCAGGGCAAAAGATTTGATCAAAAAAGTTAAAAAAACTTCAAAAAAGTTTTGAAAAACTCTTGACAAATCCTTTTGAATATGATATATTAGTTAGGCTGTCGCGTGAGTGGCATCCAAACAATATCAAATGCGATCAAGTTTGAAAAAAGTTTTTAAAAAACTTCAAAAAAGTTTTGAAAAACACTTGACAAACGAAATCAAATATGATATTATGGATAAGCTCTCATCGAGAGCGCCGAACGAAGTTCGGTGAAACGCAGATTAAAAATTGAATAGAAGGAAATGAATTAAACGATCTTTTAACAAAGAAAGTTTGAAAGTTTCTGTCAATTAACTTTTAGTACACAAGTACTCAAAGAACAGTCAGCAAATAACGTTAGAGCAGTTGCTCGAAAGAGCAGCTTTAAGCAATTAAACTTAAGAGTTTGATTCTGGCTCAGGATGAACGCTGGCGGCGTGCTTAACACATGCAAGTCGAACGGACAAAAGAAGCTTGCTTCTTTTGTTAGTGGCGGACGGGTGAGTAACGCGTGAGCAACCTGCCCATATCAGGGGAATAACACAGTGAAAATTGTGCTAATACCGCATAAGACCACAGGGAGGCATCTCCCAGGGGTAAAAGATTTATCGGATATGGATGGGCTCGCGTCCCATTAGATAGTTGGTGAGGTAACGGCCCACCAAGTCTGCGATGGGTAGCCGACCTCAGAGGGTGATCGGCCACATTGGAACTGAGAAACGGTCCAGACTCCTACGGGAGGCAGCAGTGGGGAATATTGGGCAATGGAGGCAACTCTGACCCAGCAACGCCGCGTGAATGATGAAGGTCTTCGGATTGTAAAGTTCTGTGACGGGGGACGAACACAATGACGGTACCCCGATAGCAAGCCACGGCTAACTACGTGCCAGCAGCCGCGGTAATACGTAGGTGGCAAGCGTTATCCGGAATGACTGGGCGTAAAGGGTGCGTAGGTGGTTTAGCAAGTTGGCAGCGTAATTCCGGGGCTCAACTCCGGCGCTACTGCCAAAACTGTTGAACTTGAGTGCAGGAGGGGTAAGTGGAATTCCTAGTGTAGCGGTGGAATGCGTAGATATTAGGAGGAACATCGGTGGCGAAGGCGACTTACTGGACTGTAACTGACACTGAGGCACGAAAGCGTGGGGAGCAAACAGGATTAGATACCCTGGTAGTCCACGCCGTAAACGATGAATACTAGGTGTAGGGGGTATCGACTCCCCCTGTGCCGTCGTTAACACATTAAGTATTCCGCCTGGGGAGTACGGCCGCAAGGTTGAAACTCAAAGAAATTGACGGGGACCCGCACAAGCAGCGGAGCATGTGGTTTAATTCGACGCAACGCGAAAAACCTTACCAGGACTTGACATCGAGTGAAAGCCTGAGAGATCAGGCCCTCCTTCGGGACACGAAGACAGGTGTTGCATGGTTGTCGTCAGCTCGTGTCGTGAGATGTTGGGTTAAGTCCCGCAACGAGCGCAACCCTCATATACAGTTGCCAATATTCAGTTAGGAACTCTGTATAGACTGCCGTGGTTAACACGGAGGAAGGTGGGGATGACGTCAAATCATCACGGCCCTTACGTCCTGGGCTACACACGTGCTACAATGGCTATTACAAAGAGCAGCGATACAGTAATGTGGAGCGAATCTCAGAAAGATAGTCTCAGTTCAGATCGTGGGCTGCAACCCGCCCACGTGAAGTCGGAGTTGCTAGTAATCCCGAATCAGCATGTCGGGGTGAATGCGTTCCCGGGTCTTGTACACACCGCCCGTCACGCCATGGGAGTTGGGAGTACCCAAAGTCAGTCACTTAACCGCAAGGGGAGAGCTGCCTAAGGTAATACCGATGACTGGGGTGAAGTCGTAACAAGGTAGCCGTATCGGAAGGTGCGGCTGGATCACCTCCTTTTAGGGAGAATCGATTAGCACAAACGCTGATAGCTAATCTATCTCAGTCGATACAGAAATCTGTTCGTTTCCTTCTTTTCATTTTTAATACAAAACTTGCTCCGGACCCCACAAGGCGGAGCATTTGTTTTGTTGCGTAAAGTCCCATGGAGGACACAACGGGGGTATAGCTCAGCTGGTAGAGCACCTGCCCTGCAAGCAGGGGGTCAGCGGTTCGAACCCGCTTACCTCCACCATACGGGCTCATAGCTCAGCTGGTTAGAGCACACGCCTGATAAGCGTGAGGTCGGTGGTTCGAGTCCACTTGAGCCCACCACGCGAAGCAATTCGCGGGGGCGATCATTCGCGACCTCACATCAACCTATCAGGTTGTGGTTCGCCGTTGGTGGCCCGCCTACAATCAATATATGAACGCTGTCGCGGACATATGTCAGATTTAAAGAAGATTGACAACTGCATAGCAAAAATTAGAAATAGTACGAAAGGCAAAAGACTAAAGTAAAAAGTGAAGCTAATTGGTTAATACGAAAAACGTACAAAGCAAAGAGCCGAAAGGTCTCAAAGCGAAACAATTAGCCGAGTTGAAATTTTAGGATTTTCATAGTATGAAGGATAAGTAGACGAGAAAGATCAAGCTACAAAGAGCATACGGAGGATGCCTTGGTACATGGCGCCGAAGAAGGACGTGACAAGCTGCGAAAAGCTGCGGGGAGCTGCAAATGAGCCGAGATCCGCAGATATCCGAATGAGGGAACTCACTGCAAGTAATGTTGCAGTATCATTGACTGAATTCATAGGTCAATGAGGGGAACCCGGGGAACTGAAACATCTTAGTACCCGGAGGAAAAGAAAGTAAAAACGATTCTGAGAGTAGTGGCGAGCGAAATTGGAAGAGCCCAAACCGCATGTAGCAGTACGTGCGGGGTAAGGACCCCATCAGGACACGGATCACGATAGTTAAAGACGGTTGGAAAGCCGCACCGAAGAGGGTAACAGTCCCGTAAGCGAAATTGTGAGAAGGTCAGGGGAATCCGGAGTACGTCGGGACACGAGGAATCTTGACGGAAGACAGGAGGACCATCTCCTAAGGCTAAATACGACCATGTGACCGATAGCGAATAGTACCGTGAGGGAAAGGTGAAAAGCACCCCGGGAGGGGAGTGAAAAAGAACCTGAAACCGTATGCTTACAAGCAGACAGAGCACCCCATGCGTGTGATGTCGTACTTTTTGTAGAACGGGCCGGCGAGTTACGTTGTGTTGCGAGGTTAAGTGTTACAGACACGGAGCCGAAGCGAAAGCGAGTCTGAATAGGGCGAGAAGTAGCATGACGTAGACCCGAAACCTGATGATCTATCCATGAGCAGGTTGAAGCAGCGGTAAAACGCTGTGGAGGACCGAACCCACGCCTGTTGAAATAGTCGGGGATGACTTGTGGATAGCGGAGAAATTCCAAACGAATCGGGATATAGCTGGTTCTCCTCGAAATAGCTTTAGGGCTAGCCTCATGAGAGATTACCGAAGGTAGAGCACTAAATGGCCTAGGGGGCTTCACAGCTTACCGAAGCTTATTAAACTCCGAATGACGGATAATTGATTCATGGGAGTCAGACGGCGACAGATAAGTGCCGTCGTCAAAAGGGAAACAGCCCAGATCCACAGCTAAGGTCCCAAAGTACAGGTTAAGTGGTAAAGGATGTGTCATTGCAGAAACAACCAGGATGTTGGCTTAGAAGCAGCCATTCATTAAAAGAGTGCGTAATAGCTCACTGGTCGAGTGATGGTGCGCCGAAGATTAACGGGGCTTAAACCTGACACCGAAGCTTGGGGATAGGAGTAATTCTATCGGTAGAGGAGCAATGTATGCGGGCAGAAGCTGTAGCGGAAGCGGCAGTGGACTGCATAGAAGAGAGAATGCCGGCATAAGTAGCGAGAGCAGAGCGAGAAACTCTGCCGTCGAAAGTCTGAGGTTTCCTGGGGAAGGTTCGTCCGCCCAGGGTAAGTCGGGACCTAAGTCAAGGCCGAGAGGCGTAGATGATGGACAACAGGTTGAAATTCCTGTACCACCGAAAGACGATTAAATGAAGCAGTGACACAGCAGGATAGTTCAAGCGCGCAGATGGAAAAGCGCGTCCAAGGCGAAGCGCTGGCAGTTAGTGAAGTACGGCTGTCATAAAGCGTAGCGCTGACGGGGAGCGGATTAGAGAAGTGAAGTGAATGAATCCACACTGGCGAGAAAAGCTGCTAAATATGTTTGTAGGTGCCCGTACCGCAAACCGACACAGGTAGACGAGAAGAAAATTCTAAGACGAACGGGAGAACCCTTGTTAAGGAACTCGGCAAAATGACCCCGTAACTTCGGGAGAAGGGGAGCCACAGAGATGTGGCCGCAGTGAAGAGGCCCAAGCGACTGTTTATCAAAAACACAGGTTTCTGCGAAAGCGCAAGCTGACGTATAGGAGCTGACGCCTGCCCAGTGCCGGAAGGTCAAGGGGAAGTGTTAGAGCAATCGAAGCACCGAACTTAAGCCCCGGTGAACGGCGGCCGTAACTATAACGGTCCTAAGGTAGCGAAATTCCTTGTCGGGTAAGTTCCGACCCGCACGAATGGCGTAACGACTTGGGCGCTGTCTCAACAGGGGGCCCGGCGAAATTGTAGTATACGTGAAGATGCGTATTAACCCGCGACTGGACGGAAAGACCCCGTAGAGCTTTACTGTAACTTGATATTGAATCACGGTAATTGATGTACAGGATAGGTGGGAGGCTAGGAAGCAGCGTCGTCAGGCGTTGCGGAGCCGACGTTGGGATACCACCCTTTAATTGCTGGGATTCTAACCCGTTGCCGTGAATCCGGGACGGGGACATTGTCAGGTGGGCAGTTTGACTGGGGCGGTCGCCTCCTAAAAGATAACGGAGGCGCCCAAAGGTTCCCTCAGCATGGTTGGAAATCATGCAAAGAGTGTAAAGGCAGAAGGGAGCTTAACTGTGAGACAGACATGTCGAACAGATGCGAAAGCAGGGCTTAGTGATCAGGCGGTAGAGAATGGAATTGCCGTCGCTTAACGGATAAAAGTTACCTCGGGGATAACAGGCTTATCTCCCCCAAGAGTTCACATCGACGGGGAGGTTTGGCACCTCGATGTCGGCTCGTCACATCCTGGGGCTGAAGCAGGTCCCAAGGGTTCGGCTGTTCGCCGATTAAAGTGGCACGCGAGCTGGGTTCAGAACGTCGTGAGACAGTTCGGTCCCTATCCATCGTGGGCGTAGGATATTTGAGAGGCTTTGTCCTTAGTACGAGAGGACCGGGATGAACGCACCTATTGTGCACCTGTTGTCGCGCCAGCGGCACGGCAGGGTAGCGAAGTGCGGATGAGATAAACGCTGAAAGCATCTAAGCGTGAAACTCACCTCAAGATAAGATATCCCATATCGTAAGGTAGTAAGACCCCTTGCAGACAACAAGGTTGATAGGTCGGAGGTGTAAGTACAGCAATGTATGTAGCTGACTGATACTAATAGGTCGAGGGCTTGATCTCAAGAAATTGAGAAAAGCGGAATACGAATCCTGAAATACGGAGAAAAGACTATAATTTCAACGAGCACAGAAAGAAAAGTCTTGCCAAAGTAATATTTCGAAAAGGCTATGCAGTTGTCAATCTTCTGAGGGAAGGAAAATTCCCTGAAGTTTGACATGATTTTTTCTTGGATAAGGGGAAGAAATCATATAGTATATACGCTGCGGAAAGCGCAGTTTATATAACCATTGCGGTGACGATAGCAGAGAGGTCCCACCTGTTCTCATACCGAACACAGAAGTTAAGCTCTCTTACGCCGAAAGTACTTGAGGATTACCCTCCGGAAGGATAGGTAGTTGCCGCATCCATATTGCCCCTTAGCTCAGTCGGTAGAGCATTCGGCTGTAAGATCGCCAGAGAATGGCGAAAATAGCAGCCTTGCAGAGAAATTTGCAAGCGAGAATCCCGCTAAGTCGGTGAAATCTAAGTCGAAAGATAGGACAACGCCGAGCAAGGAATCGAAAGATTCTATGTGTAGAGACTTTACACGGGATACCTAAAAGCGAGAGCTCAAGGTAAAGACAAAGTCCGGACTACAATGTGAAAACGATGTAGTGAAGTAACCGAAGTGTCGTCAGTTCGAGTCTGTCAGGGGCAGCCATGATGAGTAAGGGTATCAATTCGAACCATTTGTGTTCAAATTGGTACTCTTATTTTTTTCTTAACAAGCCATTTTAGCACTGATTTTGAGGCAAATTCGCCTTAATTCGGTGCTTTTTTGTGCTTTTTAGAATAACTTAAAAAATGCACAAAACTTCCAAAATCAACAAAATTTAGAATGCAAAATTAAAAATCAACGGAATCTGAACCGTCTTGTACAATTTGATCTGGATGATATTTATAATAGAGTTCCTCGAATTTATTTGGGGTCATGTATCTTAAAAATGAGTGAGGCCGTTCAATGTTGTATTTTTCGATATACTTTTTTATTGAAGTGTTTAATTCTTTTTCGCAATGGTAATTTGTTCTCCATAGTTCTTCTGCTTTTAGATGACTGAAAAAAGATTCGTTTACAGAATTGTCATAAGGGGTTCTTTTTCGAGAAAAAGATTGTTTTACTCCGCATTGTTTTAAGAATGTCATAAATGTTTTTGAGGTATAGTTACTGCCATTATCTGTATGAAAGATAAGTCCTTCTTTTGGTTTTCTAGATTCATAAGCCATTTTAAAAGTTCTTTTTGTGAGCTGGGTACTATTTTTTAAAGAAATATGATGGGCAAGAACTTTTCTGGAATATAAATCAAGTATAACACAGATATGATATTTCTTATCATGATAGCGGAAATCGGTAACATCACTGACCCAAACTTGATTTGGACGAGATGTAGAAAATTGTTGCTTCAGTAGATTCTCGCGTCGTTTTTGATTTTGGATATAAAGCGTTTTGGCACTTGATCTGATGCTGAACATACCGTTTTCGTGCATAATATCAGCAACAGTTTTTTCGGAAACAGCATAGCCGCGATCTTTTAAAATAACAGCGATTTTAGTTGAACCATATGTTTGGCGGCTATTATGAAAAATATCCTCGATGATAGGTTTTAATTCAGCTTTGTGCTTAGCATAAACTGAATTTTCTTTTTTATTTCGGAAAATATGATTATAATATGTTCCTTTTGCAACTTTCAGCGCCTCGCAAAGAATATTGACATTATAATCTTTTGACATTAAGACAATCGCATTGAGTTTTTCGCGAAGAGGAGCGGATGCTGAACACGGCGCTGTTTGTAAAATATGTATCATACGAAGTAATCTTTCATACTGTTTTTTCAGTCTAGAAAAATCGCGGAGTTGAATTTTTTTACTGGTACTTTTTTGCTCCCTGCGTATCCATAAATAAATGGTATTTCTTGCAATATTCAATTCTTTTGCAAGCTGTATAGCAGTTTCGCCGTTCAAATACCGTTTAACGATTGTTTGTCGTTGTTCTTTTGAAACTCGTTTTGACATAATAATATCTCCTATTTTAGTGCTATCATTATAGCAGCGGAGATATGAAAGTAAAGTATTTTTATAAGTGGTTGGTGTAACGTGAATTTTAAAGAACTGAATTTGTTTTTTTAATATAGTGGATGGTTATATCTATATAATTTAAGATGATGAAATAGTAAGGCAATTGATTGAATGTGTGGTGGTAGAATCAAATGAACAGATTAAGATCATCTTTCGCTGGGGATTGCAAGTAGAAAAAGTGTTAAAAAACGAGATAAGCAATTTTATTCAGTATTCTTAAAAAACCAATTGTTTTTTTTACTATAAGAATGTTAAAATATAATAGAGAACCTTTCGGATAACTCATTTGAAGATTAAAGCGGTATGGAAAAGGTTTTCAATTTCTAAATTCATAATATTTAACTTAAAGGTATGTATTTGTTTAATTTAAATTTTTTAGTTAATTTTGCATTTTAAGTATTGACAATGTTAGTTTTTGTGGTTATAATGTAAGTGTCCTAGATTAAACACTATATGTTGATTTCACATACAGCTTAATACAAAATATATTGTATAGGCTCAAATGTGAATGAGACGCACTATCATTTAATTTATTATGTGATTTAAGCTTATGATAGTCCGTCCTTCAGTGTTTTGAAGGACGGACTTTTTTAGTATAGGAGGTTACAATGAGTAACGTGTCTGTGGCTTTTGAAAGGATGTTTTCATATGTGGCGTTTGGATTGAAGAATAAACTAGGTATGCTCAATCCTGAAGATTACAAAAAGGGACTTCTTTTAAGACAAGGAATAAATATGTATTGTGCGCTCGCTCTTAAGCACAGTGTTAAAACAGGGGATAATTTAGACAAGTTTCTCTCATCTTTTTCTGAAACCAAAATGATATATAGCGTATTTACTCGTCCTGTAAAGGAATGGTTCTTGGGATGGGATGAGGCGATTATAGCTCAGTTAGAAGAGTGTGACTTCTATGAAATTGGTGCGCTTATTAATGTCAATAAAGTCAGTAAAGCTTACTCGTTGACGGATGAATGTTATGATTATCTTGATGCCTCAGAAAAGGATCTTACTGCGATTGATGAAAAGGCAGTATATAATCAAATGAAGAATCTCCCTCAGGAAGTTTATGTTTCAGTACGTAAATTTATTATAGAACATAGACTTTTGACAAATACAGAACGAAAGAAATTTATTCTGGCTCATGAAAACAACGAAGAAATAAGAAAGATTATAGAAAATTCTTACGAAAACATACCGCAGGGTATGTATGAATGTCCGAATTGCGGCTGGACACTGCAATTTATTGGGGAGCAGCCTGTGTGTTGTCATCATAGTTGTATAGATGTGGCAATTGCTAAACGGGATAAGCTTCACCAGATTGATACTAAGTATGAATACAGGCTGAGGAAAGGTGTTGCAAGGTATATCAGTTATCCCGGAGATGCTGAGTTGGAAATCGATAATGTGTGTAAACAACTTGGATTAAAAAGTCAATTGTGGCCTGATCATGACAAGTATGATATAGGAATTACATTCAATGATGGTACATATTGGGGAGTTGATGCGAAGACCTATAAAAACCCTAAATTTTTGGGAAGACAAATTGCCGTCGATAATATTTTTCAGTCAGCAAATATCGATCGAGGATTTTATGTGATTCCGGATTGCATTGTAAAAAATACGACGAAATACATTGAAATATGTAAAAACTATCTTAAAAACAGTAAGTTTACATGTTTGTCGATGTCCCAATTTAAAGCGAAGTTAAGAAGGAGGAACAGGAATGCGTAAATTTCAACAGTTAAAGAAAGATTTGAATTCTCATATTGTAATAACGGATAACTTTAACTCTCTTGCATTTGTAAGGGTTGAAATGGTGTTGTGCCTTCTTAGTCGAATCTCGCCAGAACTTAATCCGGGGAACGCGTATGTACTATTGAGGGGGTATCAGATAATAAACCACAGTAAAGAAGATGAACAGCTTTATCTGTTGCAGCAGGCTCGTGAAAAACTACTGTTGTATGCTTCCAGAATGCAGTGGGAAGAGCATCTTGATAGGTATCTTGACAGCGATTATAATGCTATACGTTTTTACAATATCGAGGGAGGGAAGCTTGTTAGGAACGAAAGGTGTAATTATGCAACGGATAGGGAGGATATATGTCTTGCTGAACTAAAGTCATATAGTGGCGGAAGTCGGGCTGTCCCCTATGCGGATTCAGGAAAATATAAATTTTATAAGAATGATAAACAGATTATTACCATTGATATCCCTGAGTGGCTTACATCATTTGAAAAAGGATCAGGTAGAAAGCAAACCTCAAAAAAACAGCAAAGAAAGACAATAAAATTATCTTATCAGGACTTAATTGATACGGCTGATGAGATGAAAAAGGTTGTGCCGGATGATTATTGCTATGGGGTTCTTAAAGACAATGAACTTGTAAATGTAAAGGATAGGACAGCCGAATTAACCATAGAAAGAGTTATTAACATTGTAGGAATGGTCGGTTCGGGTAAAAGTACGCTGATAAATGTCCTATGCTATTATCTTGCTAAAAGAGGGTACAGAACAGTAATAGTGCTTAATTCTGTCACTGACGTCGTAAAGCTTTATAGGTATCTGAAAAAGTTCAACTTGTCGGTTAGTCCGCTTATAGGTAAATCAAATCAGGAAAATTATGTCGGAGCACTTATGAAACAGGGCGAGCTGTTTATAGACGAGGATATTTCTGATTATCTCACAGCCCCTTGTATTCTTAACGGACTTAATCAGGACGAAGCTGCTTGGGAGTTTGGTGAAAGACCTTGCTATAAATTAACACAGTATGACGACGATAAAAAAGTTGTCAAAAAGGCGAAATGTCCTTTATTTGCTAAGTGCAGTGGCTGTGCAATGTTGAGAGAAGCGACGACATCGTCTATAGTTTTAACCACAGTGGCAGGACTTGCTGCATCATATGTAGGGGATGATCATTCCTTGTTTCTTGAAGAGGTAGTAAATAGTGTTGACGTTGTTATGTTCGATGAGTGCGACAGAGTGCAGGAAACTCTGGATGACTTCTTTTCGCCTAACACAGCTTTAAATGATTTTATTGATGCTCAAGCAGCAGGTTGTATTGCCGATATGCGTAAAAAATACTCATCCATTGTCGACGACAGAAACGGGCGCAGATTTTATTCGCTTACAAGAGATACTACAGAAGTCTATGAAGATATAGTAGATGCGATAAGGAGAATTGAAAATAATGAATGCGGGAGTTGGAAAAAGATAGTAACGGCTACTTTTTCTGGGCTTACGCTTATAGAACAACTGAATAAAGACGGTATAGACAGCAAGCTTGAAAATGCTCTCAGACGATGTGCGTATCAGAGCAGCTTGGATTTTGCGCAAAACGAGTTTATCGTACAGCTATCAGAGATTGTTGATGCTTCGTGTAGCAAGAATGGTAATGTCAGGACGCGGTTAGGCAGACTTCTGAAAGCAGAGGGGATAGAGCTATCTGACATTGACAAGGCACATGTTGAACTGCTGATGAAAGTAATTTTATTTGACAGAATGATGCACCGAATAGATGATGCTGCCAAATCGGTTGATATGGAAATACTTCACAAAAATAATATCTCTGATTTCCTGCAGGCGAGATTTATATCGCAGCAAAAATATCTTCCATCTGCGCCGATGGGCAATATGTTTGGTATGATGTATTCCAAATCAGACGAAAAACTTAAGGTCTATCGACAGTATGCGTGTGGCAGGTATCTGATGTTGTCAATGCCGTGGTTAAGAGTAGATGAACAAGGGAAACCGTGCGGACCTCATGCTATTTTATTGTCTGGTTCAAGTTATGCTCCGGGGTCTCTGCAGTATAATGTTGAGTTGCCTGTCAACTATATTCTGAAATCTCCGACGAAGACAAAGGCGTATCTTGATAAGTCGAGATTTACTTTGTGCGCTTCAGATGTGATGGTATCCGGCAGCAGACAGTCAGAACGCAGGTGTAAGATCTTTAGTTTGTTGCATGATATTCGTATGCATATCGAAAGCGAGCTGAATCGTCCCGGTAAAATGCTTTTTGTCGTAAACAGCTATGACGAGGCAAAAGGAGTTGGGGAGGACATAGATACCCTTCTTAAGGAGATACATAGCACTGAAAAGTGTGCGGTACTCATTAGAGATGATGAAACTTTACTACCAGGCAAAATCAAGAAAAATCAACTTGAGTATTTCGGAGCTTATTCAGAAAAGATATTGGTGGCTCCTGCATCTGTAATATGTCGTGGATATAACATAGTTGACAGACATGGGAATTCGGCTTTAAGGAGTGTATTTTTCTTGGTAAGACCCATGCCTGTACCAGATGATATCTCCCTTAAAGTAAGCAAATTAAACGGTCATATATCGCAACAATTCAATCATGTGTGTGTTCGTGATTGGGGTATATTTGCCGATCAATTAAAAAATGATGCCGGGAGATTCTGGGGTAAACTTGAAAAGGACAGTGGAGCAAACGGACTACAGTTTCTTTCGATTGAAAGCAAAAGAGATATTGTTGCTACGGTGTTTATTATGCTCGACCAGATTTTTGGAAGGGTTGCCAGAGCGCGCGATCTGGATGTCATAGATGAACCGCCGCGCATATATTTTGCTGATGGAGCATTCTGTGGCGGCAGAGGTGAGGGATCTTTCAATATTATAGAGGAAATACGTTCCTATTTGAAGGAGCTTATGGAAAAAGACGGTTTTATAGCAGAAACTTTATATGGCGCATTCTATAATGCATTAGAGGAGAATAGTTATGAGCAAGAAATTACAGATGATGGCGTTTATCCCGAAAGCTACTACGATTAAGATATACACTATAGGGTTTCCTGCAAGATGGAAAGAATTACTCTACAAATTGGCTATAACGGTCAATCCAAAATATGATTATGAAAAATATAATTTACCGTTATGCAGTGCTTTGGGAAAAATTTGTGCCAACTGGATTTATGGGCTTATAGAAATTAAGCCTATGCGACAAAGCAGCAATGATACTGAATGGGTAGTTTGCCTTAATCAAATAGATGCGGACATGTGCGAGGAGATATGTGTAAATCTCCGCGCGGCGGCTTATTCCTTTTATAAAGGAAGAATTAAAGACCAGACGGGCAATGATGCTTTAAAAGCGTTTGTTAGTGCAATAAATCCTGAAGAGATATTAAAACTTGTTGGCTCTCGTGAGCTTGAAATAATAAATAATGACGGACGTATAGCTGATAAATGTGCATATCAAGGGTTAAGCCTTAAGATTATGCAATCGCTTATAGGTAAGCAGATAAATTATAGGGGAAAAGAACTGCTGCTGTATTCTTCGGGCAGAGGGGAGCTTATGTCTCAGGTACTTCAGGATAGCAAAGGGCAGTATTTTGCCTATGTATTTGCGTTTTCCTTACAGACCGTTCCGCCTGATAGCCAGCCTATGCTGTTATTGCATTGTAGCCGAAGAAGATTCAAAAATACTTCTAAAAGTTCTAAAAATTATTGGCCCAATAAATTAAGCGTATATATAAAACATGCCAAGGACAGCAACTATTATAAACTCAATATGGAAAGTACCTGGAATAAAGAAACCAGGGAATCAGAAGTTGTATGGAGTACCGTAGATGCAGAATGTTATAACTCGATTTATCGTGAAGGATTGCCTTCGGCACCCGATCTTAAACGGGCAATAGAAAAGTATAATTCACCGCAAAACGAACCTCGTCTTTTTTGTACAATTTCACCGTTAAATAGTTTCGCTGGCGAGACAAAAATAGGAACAGGTATAAGCGCTTTAGACAGGAGAGTTTTTTATGCTGAGATATATAAGCATATCAGTGATAGTGTAGATATATGCTCTGAAGTCGACAGGGGGAAAGACAGAAATGTCAGGATGAACGCAGATAAATCCTATGCGGATCTGGCATTGCGTCTTAGTAAAACTGGTTACAAAGGTTTAGACATTGAAATATATTCTTTTTCAATGCATGATGGATATGCGAGTATTATAGAAAATATTTTGAAGGAAAAACTGGCTGATGTGGTGTCTGAAAAAAAATTTTCTATAAAAGTAGAGAGACTTCCTCTCGGCGAGTATGCGCAACCAATGCCTAAGGGCGATTACAAAAAGTACTGTAATCGGGAACAAAGGATATTGGCGATTGCTGAAAGGATAGGGAAAGTGCGCTCTGAAATTATGACAGGGGCGATAATTGTGTTACCAAGGCGGGATGATGATTTGCGCGATGTGAAAGATTTGTTGAGGTGCGGATTTGCTCTGTCCGGAAGAGTGACACAGTTTATAAATCCTGACATGGATGAGAAATTATCTCAAACAAAGAAAGAGAATTTATTTGCTTTTAAATCAGTTATGTCAATAGCTGATCTTTTAAGACAGTTCGGATATTCGCGTACAGCGACAAACATATCAAAATTTAATGCTTGCCCCATAATAGCAATAGATGTTGTTTCTCATATAAAAACTATAAGGGAAGACATGAAGGGTGAAACGGCAAGAGCATTACCAATAATGTTGAAATACGATATTGCTGATGGGTTAATTATGATTGAATGTCCTATCTTGAATAATGGACTTCCCGTAACCTATTATGAAGCGTGTCTGCAATTTGCCAAGCTGTCAATGGATAGAGAATTTGCAGATAAGTGTAATGATTCGCTTAGAAGATATGCGGAACTAAAGCTTAAAGCATTGGAAAATTATTATCGTTATAATGATGCAATTATAATTGTATCAGGAGATGGTTTCATGCGTAACGAGCTGTGGACAGGCATTTCTAATAAAAAGATTTCCGAATATATGACTGATCCTAAATATGCGGAATGCATAGATATAGGAAATACATCTCTGTCTGTACCATTCAATTTCAGTAATTCAAAACTTAGGATTGTCAGGATAAGATATAATGACGAAGTCCCCGATTACTATATGCAAGAAGAGGAAAAAGTGACCGGGGGCTCAGATGGTATATTTAATTGTGGAAAGGTTTATTACGGCTGCGTCACTGTAAAGAAAATGGATAAGAGATATAGGAATAGTGATAAGGAATACAGCATTGATAATCCAACACATGATTATTGCGGAAAGAGGCTAATAGAATATTATCCGATTGTTTTGCAGACAGGTGATAATGTTCATAAGCTTATTAACTATTTAAACGAGACAAGGACACTTTCTCCACAGTACAAAGAAGCAACAAATGTCCCTTTGCCGCTGCATTATCTGGGTGACAGAATTAAAGAATATTTAAGTTTTGATTGAGATATATGGATAAGATAATTAACCTTTCAGTTGAACAACAACATTTTATTGAAGAGGCTCTTAGTGGGAAAAATATTCTGGTCGACGCGTGTATAGGAAGTGGCAAGACGACGGCCATTCAACAGCTCTGCGCGGCATATCCTTCGAGAAAAAAGATTTTATACCTTACATATAACAAATTGCTTAAATTGGATGCCAAAGCCAAAATTCATCAACGTAATATAACCGTAACTAATTATCACGGGTTTGCCTATATGCTGCTCAGAAGTTGCGGCGAGTCGGCTGGGATGCCCGATCTTATACAGAAAGTGCTTCGCGTTAAACCTTATGATCCCTTGCTATGACGTACTGATTATAGACGAGTATCAGGATATAGAGCAGGAATTTGCCGATATGCTGGAAATGATAAAGGCCGAAAATCCGTACATTCAGATAGTTGCCGTCGGTGATATGGGACAGAAGATATACGATAAAACAACTTTAAATATTTCATCTTTTATAGATGGCTTTTTAGATAACTATGAAAGACTTGAATTTACTAACTGCTTCCGACTATCTGCTCCACATGCGGCAATGCTCGGATGTGTATGGCAGAAGCGTATTACTGGCGTAAATGTTGAGTGTAAAGTCTTGAAAATGGGGATAGAGAAGGTTACGAAATTTATAGCAGAGCATGGGGTATGGAAATAAAAACAAATAATAGACTTGATCCATTGGATGGAGTTGGTCTTCGTTTTGGTGTTGTTGTTACTCTTAAAGAGATGTATGGTTTTAATAGAATCGATGAGTTTATTAGAAATTGTAACTTGAATGGTTGGCTGGTTAATGTAATCAATGTAGAAAATAGGATCAATATCCATGAAAAGGTTAATGAGGAAATTGAGCTTACTTAAAATCAATTGAGTAAAGGTACCAATTTGAAGCATTTGTAGTCAGATTGGTACCTTTATTTTTATAAAGCCATTATAAATATTATATGGTCGTTAAAAATAATGTCATCGATAATCGCAATTTAGTAAAATACATGGTAAAATGAAGTTAAGCATTATAGAGAAGATGCAAATTTGAAAATAAGGTGGTATAATGAATGGGAGGCGGAGGAGTTCCGAGCGGCGGCGTGACGATTGTAAAAATATCTGGACAAAGGAGTTTAAAGCCGACAGGCAAACCAAACTCACGTGCAGATTTATATGTAAACGGTAAAAGGAAACAAAGTCGATGGTACGACTATAAAGGTAAAGCAATAAGAAATAGAGATTATTTTCATCAGGACGACGATCATACACATACTTTTCCGCATGATCATCCATGGGATTGGAGCAAAACACCTCCGAGAAGTCCAAATGGAATATCTCCTGATTACGAAAACTATCCGGAGGGAAAATAGCAGATGAAAGAAAAAATCAAATCAGAAATTGTTTCCTGCGAAATATGCGGATATCCTGTTGTCAATTATGAATCCGGAATTTGTATGCGTTGTGAGAAATGCGGATGGCAAAGCGGTGGGAACAATGCAGAGTATGAGGTGAAGTATGGTATCAGTTATCCTATGGTGGTGCCGCTTTCACGGGCAAGGGAGCAGTACAAAAAGGGGAAGCCCTTTAAGGCAACTTTCGAAGACTTCATCAAAGGATTGGATTTTTACAGTGAAATGGCTTTTACCTACAAAGGGATAAACTATGGTGTATGCTACAGAAAGGATTATTCGATACTCTTTTATAACGGGAACAAAGCCTGGACATATCAGACAAAGGATGAATTTTATAAAACCGCAAACATTGACGGGAACCTGTTAAAAGATTTGTGGGACGAAGTTCAAAATCCAAGATATATGTGATAATAGGGGAGAAAGTATGTTTGAATATACAGAATATGAGTTGCAAAAGAGAAGGCACAAGCAGGAGCTTATTCGTAACGAATTTGAAACAGCGGGGAAATATCAGATCCCGCTGATCCGCAAACAAGATATAGACCTTGACACGATTAACCTGATCGGATATTCCGACACAAAACGAGATGATAAAGAGAATGCTTATAAGACCGTTCATTTTTTTACCTATGATTGGTTTTTCGACAAAGTCTATGAAAATGCAGCTGATTTGGCGAAAAAATTGAGGCAGTATTATGCGTTGCTTTCTCCGGATTTTAGTATGTTTACGGACATGCCGAAAGCATTGCAGATTTATAGCGTTTTCAAGAACAGATGGTGTGGCGCTTATTGGCAAAGCCTTGGCTTGCGCGTGATTCCGACGATTAGTTGGGGGATAAAAGCAGTTTTGAATTTTGTTTTGACGGGGTGGAACAAGGAGCAACAGTCGCCGTTTGCACATATTATCGAGAGAATTGTGAGGAGGAATTTATGCTCGGTTATAATCGCATGTTAGAAGTGATTAAACCGCAATCAATTCTCTGTTATGATGAGCCGTTTTCTTCGATGAAAGGAAATATCAAGTCTTTTTTACCGACAACATATGAATGGACAAAATCTTTAAGTTGGCAGGAACAGGCTAAGTTTCAAATGGAAAAACATTCGCGAAATATAATTTATAAATGAGAAAGTTCGAGTCTGTACAAAAAATAGGAAAAAATATCTTTTTTGTTCGGGCTTGCCATATGAAATACCTGTTGAATTTGAACCTTTTGGGTTCGGACATCAACAGGTGTTTTGCTTATTACAGTGTCTTAAACAGGTTATAGGGCTTTTTTAGATTAGTTTCGGAACGATACCTTGTGTGATATAATTCTATTGTTTTCAGTGATGTAAAGAAATATTCTATTACGGAATTATCATATGGTATATACGCAGTCGGAAGAGGGATTTTATTTCGAACTTATCAAACAGCTGGATGATGAGCATTGGAACTTTGTCAACGAAGACTGCCGCCGCATCTATGAAGAAGATAACGTCGCGCTCGTGCGGCTGGAGATCGAGGCGGATATCGAATATCTGATCGTGGAAGGCGCCATGCAAGTCTATCGTGCCACGGGAGATCTTGCCTGGCTGATCAAGATGCTGCCGAAACTGGAAAAGGGCATTGAATATTGCACGTCTTCGCCGAAACGCTGGGATAAAGAGCACGGATTGGTTAAGCGAGCTTATACGATCGACACATGGGACATCACGTACGATCCGAATTCCGTTCATGACCGCCGTATTCATGAAAACGAAAGGATGTGCGCCATGCACGGAGATAATTCCGGGGTGTATCAGGCAATGCTGTTGTTGGCGCAGATCAACGATCTGGCGGTAAAGCCGTCGAAGGCGGATTATTGGCGCAAAAAAGCACATACGTTGCGCGAAAATATCTTCCGCTATCTTTGGAACGGGAAATATTTTGTACACCAGCTGCCGTTGAATTGCGAGCCTTTGGACGATAAAGAAAACGAGCGTATTTCTCTTTCGAATGCATACGATATCAACCGCGGCCTGACGGATCTTGCGCAATCGAGATCGATCATAGAAGAATATTTGGAGCGTCGGAAAAAGACAGCCGCATTTGCGGAATGGTTTACCATCGATCCGTGGTATGAAAAGTTTTGTAAAGAAAAGCCGGGGACATACATCAACGGCGCGATTTCTCCGTTTACGGCAGGGGAACTGGCAAAAGCCGCTCTGCGCAACGGTTACGAAGAGTACGGGTGGGATATCATCAAGCGCGTCATGGAGTTGTCGGAGAGGGACGGAACTGTGTATTTTCTCTATTCGCCGCAGGATTCCATGCCGCAGGGCGGCGGGCCGAGCGGATGGGGTGCGGCGGCTTTTATCTCAGCCGTGGACGAAGCTCTCGCGGGTGTGGAAGATGCGTCATGCCTGTATGAAACGATTCGTTTTTCGCCGCGGTTTGCCGTTACCGAGTATACGGAACTGCGCTATATAACGGGTTACGAACCGAAAGGAAAATACGTAGACGTACGTTACATTTGTACGCAAAAGGGGATGCGTTACGACGTTCGTTCGCAGACGCGTAAGCTGGAAGCCCACATATTGCTGCCGCGCGGGAAAACGTGCGCAAAAGTTCTTTTGAACGGTCAAAAGATCGCTTTTAAAATTGTTGCGGTCGGCGAATCTTTGTATGTCGATTTTGCAACGGAAGGGAAACCGTTGATTTCGATTGAGATCCTGTTTGCCTGAAAACGGAAGAAAATGCGAACGGGTGTCAAGGTTTGCCCGGATTATGATTTGCGCAAGGCAGTCAAGGGCGGTCTTAGTCGGATAAATTTTGAATTTCGCACCTCGTCGGGGTATCAGGGAGTACAACAAGCAGAAAGTACAGCAAGGAGATTTTTTGGTATGGAAACGATCAGGGAAGAGTTAAATACGCAAGTTCGTGCCGCTTGCCAGGTTCTGGTTGCAGGCGGCGGTGTTGCAGGGATCGCGGCGGCGTTGGCGGCGGCGCGCGGCGGAGCTGACGTTCTGCTCGTGGGGAAAGAGTTTATGCCGGGCGGCTTAAGTACTCTGGGCCTGGTAACAATATATCTTCCTTTGTGCGACGGAATGGGAAATCAGCTGTCGTTCGGTATTGCGGAGGAATTGTTAAAATTATCCGTGCGTTACGGCGCGGCGGAGCCTCTGCCTGAGGCATGGCTGCGCGATTCTACGATAGAGGAAAGAAAAAAACAGCGGTATGTCGTGGATTTTAATCCGCATTTGTTTGCTCTTGCCGCAGAAGAGCTTCTGCGCAAAAGCGGGGTAAGAATTCTTTACGGAACGACGGTGGCTTCGGTACATAAAAAAGGGCGGAACATTGATGCGGTGATCGTGGAAAATAAGAGCGGAAGATACGCAATAGAGGTGAAGGGATCCGTGATCGACTGTACGGGCGACGCCGACGTATGCAAAATGTCGGGAGAAGATACCGCGTTGCACGGCCGCGGAAATTTACTCGCTGCATGGTATTACGCGACCGACGGCGAAAAAGTGCGTTTGTATCCTCTGGGGACTTGCGATAAAGCGGAAGAGGACAAGACGGGCCAGGAAGAACAGCCCTTGACGGTACGGCGTTTCCTCGGTGTGGACGGTCAGGAATTGAGTGAAATGATGATGCTTTCCCACGATAAGACGCTGGAGCACATTCTTTTAAACCGAAAGCAATACCCAGCTTATATGCCGGTCTGCTTGCCGACGATACCGCAGGTGCGTATGACCCGCCGATTGAACGGCAGATATGTCATGGACGTTACGGAGATGCATAAACATTTTGCCGATTCGGTGGGTAAATTCGGCGATTGGCGCAAGCGCGGCCCGGCGTATGAACTGCCTTTTTCCGTGCTCACGGGGAAGAAAGTGGATAATCTGCTCTGTGCGGGGCGGTGCATTTCCGTAACAGACGAAATGTGGGACGTAACGAGAGTTATTCCGGTTTGTGCCGTTTCGGGCGAAGCAGCGGGTACGGCTGCCGCAATGTTTTCAGATTTTTCCAATGCAGACATCGCGAGTCTTCAGAGTCGCTTGACGGAAAACGGAGTTCGCCTCTGAATAAGAAAGTTTTTCGGTTGAGACCGCGGCGTGCCGCTTGAGGACAGTTCACAGAAGCGGTTTGTATCAATATCCGTCCGCTGTCCGCTGAGAAAAACAGTATTTTCCATTCAAACAAGAATTTGTCCGATAAAAAACTATGTTTTTAGTTTTTTGTCGGCGGAGCAGATACAAATTCAGATCATAAACGACGTTAAAAAAGTCCCGCGGAAAATAGTTTCCGCGGGACTTTTTTAAGTAAAATACGAAGCCGCCGCCCGCATAATTTTGCGGGCGGCGGCCTTGTATTCATTGCGAACGTGAAGCTTGTAAAAAATATGGAATTGATTTCATATAAGGTCTTGACAGAAAAAAAAGGCCGTGGTAGAATAATTTTACAGAGAAAAGCGAAAGGTGATAATATGAACATCGATGAAATTGCGAAAATGGCGGGAGTGTCGCGTACGACGGTATCAAGATACCTGAACGGCGGTTATGTCGGTGGGGAGAAAAAAGAGCGGATCGGGGAAGTGATCCGCAAGACGGGGTATCGCCCGCTGGCGCAGGCGCAGACGCTGCGCACAAAAAAGACAGGACAAATCGGGGTGATCCTTCCCAAGATCAATTCCGATTCGATCAGCGAAATGGTAGAGGGAATTTCTTCCGTTCTTTCATCGGAAGGTTATTTTCTTCTGCTCGCGAATACGGAGAACAACGAGAGTGCTGAGCTGAATTATTTTGATATTTTCAGCCGAAACAAGGTGGATGGCATTATCCTGATCGGAACGGTAATCACGCCCAAGCATCGGGAAGTATTTGCAGGGCTGAGTGTGCCGTTTGTTGTAGCGGCGCAGCAGGTAAACGGGTTTTCCTGCGTATATTATGATGATTACGGTGCGGCGTACGCCTTGACGAATTTGCTGTTGGAAAAGGGAAAGGTTCCCGGGTATATAGGGGTAAGGGAGGACGATAAGGCGGCAGGGTATGACAGAAAAAGCGGGTTTTTGGCGGCTTTGGCGGAACATGGAATCCATTTTGACGAGTCTTACGGAGAAACGGCGCTGTTTTCGCTGCAATCGGGATATGAGCAGGCGGCGGAGCTGTTTTCGCGCCATGCGGATATCGACAGCCTTTTTTGCGCGACGGATCATATTGCCGCAGGTGCTTTGCTGTGCTTGAAGGGAATGGGCAGGCGCGTTCCGGAAGATGTGCGCGTGGTCGGTGTAGGGGACGGAAAAATTTCCCGTGTAACATCGCCGACTCTGACCAGTGCTCACCTTTATTACAATGAATGCGGCAGAAAGGCGGCAAGAATTCTTCTCGAACAGATCGGCGGCGATTCGGTGGTGCAGGAGGTTCGTCTCGGATTTCAAATTGTTGAACGCGGATCCACAAGTATGGAAGGATGATATGGAAGCGGTTTCATAAATTTTTATAAAAAATGGAAAAAAATTTTAAAAAACCTCTTTACAAAAGAAAAAAGCCGTGTTATACTATGGTTACATAATATGGAATTGATTCCATATTAAAAAATAAAATCAAAAGGGGGATGTTATGGACTACAAAGCATCGGCTCAAGGCGTACTGGAAGCGATCGGCGGAAAAGAGAATATTATTTCTGCGGCGCATTGTGCGACGCGTTTGCGCCTTGTGATCGCAGACAACTCGAAGGTGAATAAAGAGCAATTGGAGAATGTGGACGGCGCGAAGGGCGTCTTTGAGGCGTCCGGACAGTTGCAGATTATCTTCGGAACGGGGACGGTCAATAAGGTATTTGATGAATTTATTGCATTGGCGGGGATCGAAGCCGGGACGAAGGAAGACGTGAAGAAAGCGGCGGCATCGAAGCAGAATATATTTTTGCGTCTGATCAAGACGTTGGGAGACGTGTTTGTTCCGATTCTTCCGGCAATCGTGGCGAGCGGTCTTCTGATGGGGCTTTTGGAAGGCATGACAAATGTTATTCCGGGGATGAAGGAGTCCAACTGGTACACATTTTTTCATTTGATGAGCAGTGCGGCGCTGACATTCCTGCCTATACTGATCGCGGTAAGTTCGGCGCGCGTGTTTGGCGGGAATATGTTCCTGGGTGCGGTCGTCGGTATGATCATGATCCATCCCGACCTTGTCAATGCCTGGAACGCGGAAGCGGTGGAATCGGCGCCGGTCCTTTTTTCGATCGGGGCGTACAGTGTAAAGCTGGTAGGGTATCAGGGGCACGTGATCCCGGTGATCCTGTCGGTATGGGTAATGAGCTTTGTAGAAAAGAAACTGCATAAAGTTGTACCGGAGATCCTTGACTTGTTTGTAGTACCTTTGGCTTCCGTATTGGCTTCGGGCATTGTGGCTCTGCTGATCGTCGGGCCGATTTTCGGGCAGTTGGAAACGTGGGTTTTGCAGGGTGCGTCCTGGTTGATTTCGGTTCCGTTTGGTATCGGCGGTTTCTTTGTGGGTGCGATATATGCTCCGACTGTCGTTGCGGGCGTGCATCATATGTACAATCTTATCGAGCAGGGCTTCCTCAGTAACGGCGGTGCGAATGTTTGGATGCCGATCGCGACAGCCGTGAACGTTGCGCAGGGTGCGGCGGCGCTTGCGGTGGCATTAAAAACGCGCAACAAGAAGTTGAAATCTATGGCGGTTCCGGCGGCACTTTCTGCGTACATGGGAATTACGGAGCCTGCGATCTTCGGTGTCAATATACGCTATAAAAGACCTTTCATTGCCGGAATGATCGGCGGAGCGGTCGGCGGTTTGTTTGCGGCGTTGACGCACGTAGGCGCGTCTGCGTACGGTGTAACTGGAATTTTCGGTATTTTGATCACGGTACCCAATTCAGAATTGGGCTTGGGGGTCTGGAACCTCGTCAACTATATACTTACGATGCTGATAGCGTCTGCGGCGGCATTTGTGGTATCCTTCATTTGGTTTAAGGATGATGCTCCCTGTGAAAAAGATAAAGTGTACAGTCCTCTCAAGGGGAAAGCGATCGCGTTGGCGGAGGTCAAGGACGAGACGTTTGCCGCGGGAGTTCTGGGACAGGGTTTTGCCGTTGTGCCTGAGACAGGCAAGGTCGTGGCTCCGTTCAACGGAAAGGTAACGACATTGTTTGAAACAAAGCATGCGGTCGGGGTTACGAGCGACAGCGGAATAGAAGTGCTGATTCATGTCGGATTGAATACGGTTGCTTTGGAAGGAAAATATTTTACGGCGCTTGTGAAAGAAGGTGATACCGTACGCAGAGGTCAGACATTGCTGACGTTCGATCAAAAGGCGATCGCGGAAGCAGGGTACGATACCACAACTCCGGTTATTGTTACAAATGCGGACGATTATGCGGCGGTAGACGTGTTGTGCAAGGGAAAAGTAAGCTTCGGTGAAGAAGTTTTGCGTACGGAGGAAAAGAAAGCGGAAGTAACGGCGGAGAGTGCGCAGGCATGACAGATCGGCAGAAACAATTGCGGCAGATCGCGTCGAAAGTGCAGGAAAATATACCGGCGGTAGCGGCAGGGAAATACCGGTGCAGGTATCATCTGATGCCGCCGGTCGGCTGGATGAACGATCCGAACGGGCTGTGCCGTTTTGACGGGTTATACCATGTTTTTTTTCAATACGCACCGGAGAGCGCGGAAGGCGCCGGGATGCGCAGCTGGGGGCATTATGCCGGGCCCGATCTTCTGCATTGGACGTTTTACGGAGTCGCGATCTATCCGGATACGGAGTGGGATGCGGACGGAGCGTACTCGGGCAGCGCGCTTGTTGACGGGGACGGGCTTCGGATCTACTATACGGGGAACGTAAAGCGGAAGGATAAAGAGTATGATTATATTTCGGACGGCAGAGAATCGAATACGATCCTGATTCGCTCGGAAAACGGATTTTCGCTCGGGGAAAAGCAGGTGCTTTTGCGCACGGCTGATTATCCGAAGGAATTTACCAGGCACATACGCGATCCGAAAGTGGTAAAGACGTCGCAAGGTTACAGGATGGTGCTCGGCGGCAGGCTGAAAGGTGATTCGGGGGCTGTTTTGCTCTATGAATCGCAGGACGGTATACAATTTTCATTGCAAAAAATTGTTACTGCGCCTGAGAAATTCGGGTATATGTGGGAATGTCCGGATCTGTTTAATATGAACGGTACCGAATTTTTGTGTGTGTCGCCGCAGGGCGTAGCGCACGAAAAGTATAAATTCCAGAATGTTTATTCTTCCGGATATTTTGCCGGAACAGCGGACGCGGAACATTACCGCGAATGGGATTGCGGATTTGATTTTTATGCTCCGCAGACCTTTTGGGACGGAGAGCGCCGCATTCTGTACGGATGGGCAGGGATGCCGGATGTACCGTATGACAATGCGCCGACGGTTGCGGAAGGGTGGCAGCATACTTTGACGATGCCGCGCGAATTGACGGAAAAGGACGGAAAGCTGTATCAGATGCCCGCCGCAGAATTGAAACGACTGCGCGGAGAGGAACTTTCGATGCAGGATGAATGCGCGGCGTATGAGCTGGAACTGGAAGATGTTTTGCCTGGAACAAAAGTGCTGCTGAGTGATGCGCTTGAAATTTCGTTCGAAAAAGAGGAATGCATATTGCGTTTTTTGACGGATGCGGGTCGCGGCAGGACGGAACGCCGTGCCAAAGTACGAACGGAAACGGCGAGCATTTTTATGGATGTATCCGTGTGTGAAATCTATGTCAACGGCGGTGAGTGCGTGTTCACGACGCGCCTGTATCCGGAAAGATATGACGTGAAGATCGAAGGCGGGTGCACAGCTAAAAGATATGAAATGAACGGGTACACCGTTCGTATGGATATTCAGAAATAAGAATAAATCGGGAGGACAGGAAAATGAAGTTTGAATATGTGATCAAGGACAGTTTGGGGATTCACGCACGCCCTGCGGGGCTTTTGGTTGCGGAGGCGAAAAAGTATAAAAGCGCAGTTACGATCGAGGCGAAGGGTAAGAAGGCTGATGCAAAGCGAATTTTTGCAGTCATGTCCTTGGGGGTCAAATGCGGGGATGTGATCAATGTGCTTTGCGAGGGAGAAGACGCCGAGGCGGCGATCGCCGGCATGAAAGCGGTCGTAGAAGCAAATCTTTAAGAAAAAGGGAGCGGAATGATGACAGAATACAGCGGCAAGAGCGTGTTCGCAGGGATCGCCATCGGAAAATTGAAGATCGTGCGGCATGACGATTCCGTAGCGCCCGCCGAACAGGGAACGCCCGAACAGGAAAAAAGTAAATTTTATGCGGCGCGAGAAAAAGCTGTAACGGAGCTGAACGCTTTGTATGAAAAAGCATTGGGGTCTGTCGGTGAATCGGAGGCGGAAATTTTCAGTATGCATTCGATGATGGCGCAGGACGCGGATCTGGAAGATGCTGTCATTGCCAAAATCGAAGCGGGCGAGAGTGCGGCGCGCGCTGTGGATGAAGCCGGGTTTGAACTTTCGCAGATGTTCATAAGAATGGATGACGAGTACATGAAAGCGCGGGCGGTGGATGTCATAGATGTGGCGAAACGTCTTGGCGGGTATATACTCGGAAAAAAAGAGGAAGAGATCGAACTGGACGGGCCGCGTATTCTTGCATCGAGTGATTTTACGCCCAGTGATGTGGTGAAGCTGGATAAGAGCAAGGTGCTCGGTTTTGTAACGACGTTTGGTTCGGATAATTCGCATACTGCCATTCTGGCGCGGACGCTGGCACTGCCTTCCGTTGTGAACATACGCGACAGCATCGATCTTCCTTTTGACGGAAAATTGTGTATCGTGGACGGCTTTACCGGGAAAGTTCTTGTCGATCCCGATGAGAAAACGCTTGCAGAGTATGAAGAAAAGAAACGCAAGACGGATGCCGAGCGGTTGCGCAGGCAGGAGTTGATCGGGCAAAAGAGTGTTACGGCGGACGGCGTGGAAATGCGCATATACTGCAACATAGGGAACAGTGAAGACGTGAAAGCTGTGTTGGAAAACGGCGGCGAGGGCGTAGGATTGTTCCGCAGTGAGTTTTTGTATCTGGAGAGCAGCGATTATCCGGATGAACAGAAACAATATGAAGAATATTCGCGTGCGGCAAAACTTTTAGACGGAAAACTTTTGGTGATTCGTACAATGGATATCGGAGCGGATAAGCAGGCGCCGTATTTTCATCTGCCGAAGGAAGAAAATCCTGCTTTGGGACTGCGTTCTGTGCGTATCTGTTTTGAGCGGCCGGAAATCATGTATACCCAGTTGCGCGCGATCTATCGTGCGTCGGCGGATGGAAACGTGGCGGCGATGGTGCCGATGATCGTCGGGGTCAATGAAGTGCGATGGGTAAAAGAAATGGCGGCGAAAGTGCGGCAGGATCTTGAAAAAGAAAAGATTCCGTTTCGTGCGGATATGCAGATCGGTATCATGATCGAAACTCCGGCAGCGGCTCTGATCGCAGATGAGCTGGCGGAAGAAGCGGATTTTTTCAGCATCGGTTCCAATGATCTTACGCAGTATACTTTGGCAGTGGACCGTCAAAACCAGTCTTTGGAAAAAATAGCGGATCCGCATCATAAAGCAATTCTGCGCCTGATCCGATATGCCGCGGAATGCGCTCATGCCAAGGGAAAATGGATCGGCGTTTGCGGAGAACTGGCGAGAGATCCCGCCCTGACAGAATTTTTTGCGGCTTGTCATATCGACGAGCTTTCGGTTTCACCTCCGTATGTATTGCCGCTTCGCGAGAAGATCCGTTCTCTGAATGTAAGCAAATCGGATTTGGACAATTATACAAAATAAATAGAAATACCGTCGGTGCAGGTTTGCACCGACGGTATTTCTATTTGCTTACAGTTATTTTGCCTTTATGGAAATAAAAGTTTTTGCGATGATAAGAGAATAAGTATCTCAATTTTAAAATTCGGAGGCAGCTTAATTTATTATCATTTAAATAACGTACGATTTATTCTTTCACGGTAGTAATTTATTTTACCTTGAATAATAAACGGATTCATAATAAATTCGATGAGAAGCAGTGAAAGGAGCAGATAAATAACCCTGCAATCACCGCATTTTAATTTTTTTAATGAAGTACATGTATTCCATTGCCATACCAATGAAAAAATACCGATCGTAATTATAGATAGCAATATTGTAACAGCAGGGTTCATGCGAGTCGTTTTAAGAGATTTTATTGTTACCCCAAAAAATGTTTCAGGGAAAGCCCGGCGTGAGGGGGGGCTGCGCTTTTTTTGGGAGACCCATTTGTTCAATCTTCGATCGGACGGGTTCGATCCTGGCAATAAAACCCAAACAAAAAAGCATCCGTAAGGGATGCCTTTTTGTTTGGAGCTACTGGCCGGACTTGAACCGGCGACCTGCTGATTACGAATCAGCTGCTCTACCAACTGAGCCACAGTAGCATATGAAGTTTTCTGAAGAAAGGACTCGGTGCTCGAAACAAATCAGCTGGAGCAACTGAGCCACAGTAGCATATGAAGTTTTTTGAAGAAAGGACTCGGTGCTCGAAACAAATCAGCTGGAGCAACTGAGCCTGTTCACGAACTCAGCTTTATTATTATACCATATTTCCGTGAAAAATCAAATGATTTACAGGGGAAATATAAAAAATTTTTGAGCAATTCAATATTTTGAAAATATTTTTGCAATCGACGACGGAATTTTCAGAAAATAAATTGAATAAGGATAAAATTATGGTAAAATAATAGAGAAGTTTTTAAAGAGGGAAAAGTATATGGCAGTAAAGAAAAAAAATCAGATCACCTCAAATCGTGCCGCCGGGGTATTGATGCATATTACTTCTTTGCCCGGTGAGTACGGGATAGGGACGCTTGGCAAAGAGGCGGAAAAATTTGCCTGTTTTGTGAAAGAAGCTGGATTTCGTTACTGGCAGGTGCTGCCGATTGTGCAGACAGGATCCGGAGAATCTCCGTATCAGTCGGTTTATGCATCATCGGGGAATCCGATGATGATCGATCTTGAAAGGCTTGTGCAAGAGAAGCTTTTGGAAGAATCGGAACTTTCCGTATGCAGGATGCCGCAAGACGGGAAAGTGCATTTTGAAGAGCTGGAACACAGGAAAATGGAGCTGTTGCGGAAGGCGTATACCAGATTTGACATAACGCAGAAGTGTTTTCGTGAATTTTCGGAAGGAAAATTTCGGGATTACGCGCTTTTCATGGCGTTGCGTGAAAAAAACGATAGAAAGCCGTTTTGGGAGTGGTCGAAGCGGTACAGAAAGTATGACGCGGCAGAGCTTCACAATTTTTATGAGAAAAATTGTGAAGAAGTAAATTTTTGGCTGTTTTTACAGTATGAATTTTTCAGGGAATGGAAAGAGCTGAAAGCGTATGTGAACGGATTTGGAATCAAAATCATAGGGGATATTCCGCTGTATATGGCATATGATTCCGTGGATGTTTGGGCGAATCCGCAGCTATTCAAATTGAACAAAAATTACACTTGCAAAAAGGTAGCGGGGGTTCCGCCCGACTATTTTTCTGCCACGGGTCAGTTGTGGGGAAATCCCGTATATGACTGGAAAAAGCATGCGGAAGACGGGTATAGTTGGTGGATCGAAAGGATGAGGCAGGCTTTTTCCATTTATGATGTGGTCAGGATCGATCATTTCCGAGGATTTGATCGTTATTATGAGATCGATGCGAAAGCGGATACGGCGATCGGCGGAAGGTGGCGCAAGGGGCCGGGTTCGGCGTTATTTGAAGCTGCACAAGAAAAGCTCGGGGATCTGGCTTTTATAGCAGAGGATCTTGGCACGCTGGATGCGGGTGTTTACAGGTTGATGCGTAAAACAGGCTATCCCGGAATGAAAGTCTTGCAGTTTGCGTTCGACGGCAATCCGGGAAATCCGTATTTACCGGCGAATATCAAAAAAAATTCAGTCTGTTATACGGGGACGCACGATAATGATACCCTGGTCGGGTTTATCAAGGGAATGTCGGAGACGGAATATTCGAATTTGCTTCGCATACTGAAACCTTTGTTGCAGGCGGCGGGAATCGGGCTGGAGGCGGAAACGGCGGAAGGTATAGCGGAAAGTATGACGGATCTGGCTTTGTCGTGTAAATCGGGGCTTTGTATTTTGCCTGTGCAGGATTTGCTGAAACTGGGAAGCGAAGCTCGGATGAACGTGCCCTCGGTTGCGTCGGGCAACTGGCGGTTTCGTTTAAAAGACGAGATGCCGACGGAATTATCAGAAAAGATAAGGGAAAAGTTAAAAGTATATAAAAGAATATAAAAGGGAATAATTTCGGTCGGTTTTAGGCGGCGTTTGTGGTTGACAAACGCCGCCTAAAAGGATATAGTATTACGTGGTAATTCAGACAGGAGAAAACAGTAAAAGAAAATGGAAAGAGGACTTCTTACACCATTAAAAAAATTGCGCCGTCAGGTGTTTGTGGAGATGGCGCGGGTTGCGTTTGAGACAGATAAAACGGAAATCAAAGATGCGATCGAAGCTATTCCATTTAAGATCACACCGGGTGATAAACCGTTGTACAGGGAAAGTATTTGGCGCGAACGCGCAATTTGTTCAGAGAGGTTGCGTTTGGCGATGGGTTTGTCGCTCCGTCCGGAAGATAAACCGGTGCATCTGACGAGCGGGTTGCGCGAGAGCGATATCGCAGACAAATATTATGAACCGCCCCTGATGCAGGTAATTCCTTCGGCATGTGCGGCATGTGCACCGAATATGTATAAAGTTACGGATAATTGCCGCGGTTGTGTGGCGCATCCTTGTACGGAGGTATGCCCGAAGGGTGCCGTGTCGATCGTGAACGGGAAATCGTTTATCGATCAGAGCAAATGTATCAAATGCGGCCGTTGCAAAAATGTATGCCCGTACGATGCGATCGCACATCATACGCGCCCGTGTGCGGAAGCATGCGGCGTGAAAGCCATTGAATCGGACGATCTTGGCAGGGCAAAGATCAACAGCGACAAATGTGTTTCCTGCGGGATGTGCATGGTCAGTTGTCCGTTCGGCGCGATTGCGGATAAATCGCAGTTTTTCCAGCTTATCCGTGCGTTGCGGCGCGGAGACAAAATTATTGCGGAAGTTGCGCCTTCATACTTAGGACAATTCGGGGATAAGGCAACGCCCGGGAAAGTGAAGACGGCGCTCTTGAAGATGGGCTTTCAGGATGTGTTTGAAGTAGCGTTGGGAGCCGACATGGGTGCAGCGACGGAAGCAGAACATTACGCGGAAAGGGTTGCAACGGGCAAACAGCCGTTCATGCTGACTTCGTGCTGTCCTGCGTGGGCAATGCTGATCAAGAGGTATTTTCCCGAATCGGCGGATAAGATATCAAATACGCTTACGCCGATGGTCGCGACGGCGCGGACGATCAAAAAGAAACATCCGGAATCGCGCGTAGTATTTATCGGGCCCTGTGCGGCAAAGAAACTGGAAGCCAGCCGCCGTTCGATCCGAAGCGATGTGGATTTTGTGATCACGTTTGAAGAACTTTCGGCGATGTTTGAGGCGAAGGGCATTGATTTTGAGACTTTGGAAGAAAGTGCTGCTTTGAATGACGCGACCGGAGCCGGGCGCGGATATGCAGTATCGGGCGGTGTTGCCGGTGCGATCGAGAAATGCATCGCGGCGTACTATCCGGATACAAAAGTCGATATCCAGCATGTGGAAGGATTGGAGGATTGCCGCAAGATTTTATTGCTTGCAAAAATGGGCAAACTAAACGGAGCACTGATCGAGGGAATGGGATGTCCCGGCGGGTGCGTCGCGGGTGCGGGAACCAACATACCGATCAATAAGGCGGCGACACTGGTGAAAAAGACAGTCGAAGCTTCGGCGCAGCAGGTACCGCCCAAGGAGCTTGCCGAGATCCAGCTGGATTAAACAAAATAACCGCGCGCCGATAGCAAAGCGGCGGCACTCGTGAAAAAGGCGAGAAAGATTCGGCGCAGCAGGTACCGACTAAGGAACTTGCCGAGATTTAATCGTATCAAACAAAATATCAAGAAAAGGTTTCCGCAGCGGATGATCCGCTGCGGAATTTTGCGGATTATGAAAGAAAAGGGCGAGCGAGAAAAAAATACAGATGAATTATTGGGACAAAAGAGGGTATTTCCGCTTTTGATGAAAATGGCGATCCCTACGGTTATTTCCATGTTTATTCAGTCCATGTACAATGTTGTGGACAGTATTTTTGTGGCGCAGTGGAGTCAGGAAGCTCTGACGGCGGTATCTTTGGCGTATCCGATGCAAAATCTCGTGCTGGCGGTCTCGGTGGGGGCCGGAGTCGGGATCGGCTCACGGATATCAAGGTCGCTTGGGGAAAAGAAACCGGACGAGGCAAACGTTTATGCGGCGCACGGCGGACTGCTCACGCTGTTCAATGCCTTTGTTTTTTTGATGGCGGGATTATTTTTATCGGCGCCTTTTTTGTCGCTGTATACGGAGGATGCCTCCATCTTTGCACAAGGGTTGAGTTATTTGCGCATTGTGGTCAGCAGCGCCGTATTTTCTCTTGTATATATTTTCATAGAAAAGCTGTTGCAGGCGGTGGGAAATACGCTTTTTCCCATGATCATGCAGGGAGTGGGTGCACTGGTAAACATTGTACTGGATCCTATTTTTATATTCGGTTGGGGCGCGATACCTGCGATGGGTGTAAGCGGAGCGGCGATTGCAACGGTGATCGGGCAGGCGGTATCCTGCGGACTGGCGATCGTGTTTTTTATATTCCGAAGCGGCGGGCTTCGTCTTTTTCCGAAAGGGTTCCGTTTTTCCTGGAAGAAGATCGGTGCGATCTGCGCGGTGGGTGTCCCTTCGGGATTGATGTTGGCGATGCCATCGGTTCTCGTCAGTATGATGAATGCGATCCTTGATTCAATATCGGAGGCGGCGGTCAATTTTTACGGCGTATTCTATAAACTGCAGACGTTCATTTATGTGCCTGCGAGCGGATTGGTGCAGGGCATGCGTCCGATCGTGGGGTACAATCACGGGGCGAAAGACTTTAAACGGGTAGACGAAACGGTTTTATACAGCGTTTTGTTTGTGGGAGCGATCATATTGCTCGGAACGGTTTTGTTTGAAGCGATACCCGGGCCCATCCTGTCGTTGTTTGATTCGGAAGGTGAGCTGCAAAAAATCGGGGTTTTGGCTCTGCGGATCCTGTCATCCGGATTTGTGATCTCGACGTTGGGGGTGATTTTGTCGGGAGCCTTCGAAGCATTGGGAATGGGGATAAAGTCTTTGCTTGTTACGCTGACGCGGCAATTTGTATTGATCCCGCTGCTTTCTTTGGTATTTATGCCGTTTTGGGGGCTGACGGGCGTATGGATCACGTATCCGATTGCGGAGACAGCGGCGGCGGTGCTAGCGGTAGTATTTTATCTCCGATATCGGAAAAAGCGAGAAAATGTTGTAAGTACTTGACAAAGTATTTTGTATCGTGTATAATATAAAAAGAACGAATTTCAGGGGAATATCGATGAACAGCGACGACGGCAGCAGTACCACCCGACCAGAAAACAGAAGAAAGATAACTTAAAGGCATAACCGTATAGGCTATGTCTTTTTGCGTTATAATTAAATTGAGGAGGAGAGAACTGAAAATTATGGATGAAACCCCACGGCACAAGCCATGGCACGCCATGACAAGCGATGAGGCGGCCGAAATTCTGAAAACGAGCGTGAAAGGGCTTTCGGATGCGGAAGCGGCGAGGCGGCTTTCGGAGTACGGAAAGAATAATTTACGGCAGAAGAAGTCCAAGAGCATCGGGAAGATGATCTGGGAGCAGTTGACTGAAGTCATGGTGCTGATTTTGCTTCTGGCTGCAATTTTTTCGCTGGTCATGTATTTTATCGAAGACGAAGGGCTGGCGGAATGCATTGTGATCCTGGTCGTGATAGCTTTGAATACGGCGATCGGCGTGGTACAGGAGAAGAAGGCTGCGAACGCATTGGAAGCGCTGAAAAGCATGACAGCGCCCACGGCGCGCGTATTGCGGGAAGGGGAAGAATCTGTCGTACCGGCGAGTGAGATCGTGCCGGGTGATATTATTTATCTGGAAGACGGATCGATCGTTCCTGCAGACGTACGCATTATCCAGGATTCCAATATGAAGGTGCAGGAAGCTGCGCTGACGGGAGAAAGCGTGCCGTCGGAGAAGGACGGGGCGGTCGTGCTGGCGGAAGATGCTCCGCTTGGCGACAGGGTAAACATGGCATACAGTTCATCGGTGGTCATGTACGGAAATGCGACGGGGATCGTCGTGGAAACGGGCATGAACACGGAAGTCGGAAAGATCGCAGGGCTTTTGGACGAACAGGACGATTTCGACACGCCGATGAAGCGGAAGCTCAATTCGGTCGGAAAGATACTCAGTCTGGTCGGGTTGATCGTCTGTGTAGCGATCTTTGCGATCGGCCTTTTGCGCGACGGCTGGGAGGCCTGGGTAAATTATATATTTATTGCGATTTCACTGGCCATTTCGGTAATTCCCGAGGGGCTGCCTGCAACAAGTACGATCATCATGGCGCTGGGTGTTCAGCGGATGGCAAAGAAAAATGCGCTTGTCAAGAGTTTGCCTGCCGTCGAGACGCTCGGAAGCGCGTCGGTGGTTTGCTGCGATAAAACGGGTACGCTTACGCTGAATAAAATGACGGTAACTTATGTTGCGCTCGGAAATGATTTTATTGACGGTTCGCCGACAAAAGCGGAGGACGTTGCATCGAAATATGAGCGAAGCGTATGGCAGGATCTGTTGGACGGCTGTGCTTTATGTGTGAATGCGAAAAAGGATCCGGATAATCCCGAAAATATTTTGGGGGATCCGACGGAAGGGGCGCTTGTGCTTTTTGCGGAAAAGAACGGAGTGGATGCAGAAGATTACGAACAAGAGCATCCGCGCTTGTTTGAACAGCCGTTTGATTCGGACAGGAAGCGCATGACGGTATTAAACCGTATGGGCGGCAAAAACATCGCGTACACGAAGGGTGCGGCGGACGAATTGCTGCCGCTTTGCACGAAATACAGGACGGCGGACGGCATTCGTGAGATGACAGATTCCGATCGTGCGAAAATTCTGGAATTGTGCAACAAAATGAGTTCTGAAGCGCTGCGCGTGCTCGGCTTTGCGGTGCGTGAATGGGAAGATGTGCCGAAAGAGGAAACGGCGGATCTGGAAAAAGAGATGACGTTTGTGGGTGTGGTCGGAATGATCGACCCGCCGCGCAAAGAGGTGATCAAGGCGGTGGAAACCTGCCATGAAGCGGGAATCCGCGTCGTAATGATCACGGGCGATCATAAAGTTACGGCAATGGCGATCGCAAAGCAGCTGCATATTTTCCGTGAAGGAAATACGGTGATTTCCGGCCAGGAGCTTGCCGCCATGACGGAAGAACAGTTGGACGAGGCGGTGAAAAACTGTGTTGTATTTGCGAGGGTTTCGCCGTCGGATAAATTGCGGATCATACAGTCGCTGCGAAGAACGGGCGAAGTGGCGGCGATGACGGGCGACGGCGTGAACGATTCTCCCGCGCTCAAAGAAGCAGATATCGGCGTGGCGATGGGAATTACGGGAACGGACGTTGCGAAAGATGCCGCGGATATGATTCTTTTGGATGATAATTTTACGACCATAGAATACGCGATACGGGAAGGACGCAGGGTTTACAGAAATATCCAGAAAGTAATCCAGTTCCTTGTCGCGGGAAATATTTCGGAAATTCTTATCTTGCTTTTGGCGGTTTGTTTCGGGTGGCCCATGCCGATTTTGGCGGTTCACATCCTTTTGATCAATCTGGCGACGGATACGCTTCCCGCGGTCGCGCTGGGGATCGATCCCGCCGATTCGAATGTGATGAAGCAAAAGCCCGTGCGCAGCGGAACTCTGTTTGAGAAAGGGATGGTGTATCGGATCATTCTGCACGGTTTATTTATTTCGGCGGCGGCATTGGCGGCGTATGCGACGGGAATGCTGATGACGCACGGGGACAACATGACGGCGGAACAGCAGCATTCGGTCGCCATGACGATGACTTTCCTGGTTTTGTCCATATCGCAGCTTTCGCATGCTCTGAACCAGCGTTCCAATACGGACAGCGTTTTCAAACGCGGGCAGGGGCATAATCCGTACTTGTTCGGAGCGATCGTCATATCGGCGGCGATCATTGCGCTGGTTGTGTTTGTGCCGCCGTTCATGGATCTTTTCGATCTCGTGTATATCGGATGGGCGGAATGGCTGATCTGTATCGCATTTTCTCTGTTCCCGTTGGTTGCCGTGGAAATATCCAAGATTTTTATCCGTATGTATCTGAAAAAAAGACAAAAAACCGAATAAGTTTATTGAGTTTCAGAGCTCTGTTTAAACGGATCGGCGGCGATATCACCGCCG
>ERZ1108163.4-NODE-4-length-74092-cov-7.439875_pt1 | contig 74092 bp, 59 predicted proteins | sample MGYA00403699_ERZ1108163 | MGnify/ENA primary metagenome ERZ1108163 (study PRJEB35170, sample SAMEA104062405) | human gut metagenome | biome: human gut; feature: human-associated habitat; material: faeces | place: Denmark | collected 2012-04-30 ... | reverse complement strand
GATCTGTATGAACTCCTTTTTTTCTTTACTGTTGCACTTAATAGTATAATTCACCTTATATTAAAATCCCCCGTACGGAGAACCGTACGGGGGATAAGTTTTTTTTCTTATGCCACGATCATCGTGTCGAAGCAAATGGTGAAATCCACCTTGCAGCCTGTATTTGCAATCTGCAGGAACTTGCTTCCATAGGTATTGATCGCATCATAATTTTCGATAAACGCCGCGAGATCAAGTTCCAGAGTTGCCCACTGATCTGTCTGCAAAGCACCCAGGTCAATGGTTTCACCGCCGCTCTTGATCTGGTAAATGTGCAGATTGACATCCGCACTCTCTTCGAGAGCCGTCGCCGTGTAGTAGTAACGCAAAACGATCTTGGTGGCACCGCCGTCCAGAAGTTCCTGTGCATGTGCCTTGCTCATCAAAATAGCACCCTTGTACATCCAAAGCGCGATGTATTCCTTGTTATATCCCGTTCCGACCGCTGTGGGTGTATAGTAGAAATAGCCGTTGCTTTCCCCGCCCACTGCTTCTGTCGTAAAGCCGGATTCCGTCTGCGTGTTGGAATGCCACGTTTCACAAAGTTCTGCTGTATCGGGATCGTTGAAATTGATCACCGAAGAAGGATTTTCCGCCTTCATAGTATCAAAATAAACGGTGAAATCCACTTTGCAGCCGACGTTTGCGATCTGCAGGAATTTGCTGCCATAGGTGCTGACTGCGTCATAGTTTTCTACAAATGCCGCCATATCCAGACACACGTAAGACCATTTATCTGTCTGCAACGCACCTAGGTCGATGGTTTCGCCGCCGCTCTTGATCTGGTAAATATGCAGATTGACGTTCGCGCCTTCTTCGAGTGCAGTTGCCGTGTAGTAGTAGCGCAGAGCGATCTGCGTATACCCTGCCGAAAGGAGTGCCTGCGCGCGTTCCTTGCTCATCGCAACGGCACCTTCGTTCAGCCACAGCGCAATGTATTCTTTGTTGTAACCCGTTCCGACAGCGGTAGGAGTATAGTAGAAATAGCCCTCGCTCTCGCCGCCCACTGCTTCTGTCGTAAAGCCGGATTCCGTCTGCGTGCTGGAATGCCACGTCTCGCAGAGATCCGCCGTCGCGGCAGAGTTAAAGTTAATAACTGCAAACGGATTTGCCGCTTCGGGTTCCTCATATCTTGCCACGCGCATGGTGTCGATGTAGAAGTTGTATCCTGCCGTTGCAGCCTCGTCCAGCCAGAAGAACATGATGGATTCACTGTTCAGACGAGAATAGTTATCATACACCTTCTGCAGGTCTATGCGCAGCGTCGTCCACTCCTTGCCTTTTACGCTGCCCAGCAAAACATTGCTGCCGTCATACTTTTCATAAGCGGTAAACGTCTGGTCGCTATCCGCATATACTGTGATCTCCAAAACATTCATGCCCGCATCGAGAAAAGCTTTCAGCTGTGTCTGCGTCATGGTGATGCCACCGATGCTCCACAGTGCGGGAGCACCTCCCACGGGAACTTCCGCTTTGAGGAAACCGCCGTTGGCAGGCTGTTTTTCACCCACGGAATCCGTCCAGTAGCTGATGGTCAGATGCTTTTTAAGGATGTTGTCGTAAACGTAGTTTGCTGAATTGCCGAGATTGTTTTCCGTAAACTTGATAAGATCTTCGTCAGGGAGCTCTACCTTTCCCACGCGGAAACAGTCGACGTACAAGCGGAAAGAATTGATAAGCGCGCCGCTCTCATCCGTTTCGTTATTGGAGATAAAGAACACGGACTTCTTGTCGTTTTGGATGATCTCATCGTAATACTGTACAAATTTTGCGAGATCAAACTGAACCGTATTCCAAGAATTCTGTTTAAGCGTCATGACTTTGTTGTTCGTGCCGCTCCACTTTTCAAAGATGTCGCGGTCGACGTTGCTTTCGAGATAGCAGGTCATCTCCAGCGTGTTGTATCCCTGCGAAAGGAGAGTATTCAGCGTTTCCTTGCTCATACTGAATCCGCTCGTCCACATATTGGGGTTCTGTTTAAGAGCACCGTTGTCCTTGCGGTAACTGGTCATATACCAGAAACCGCTGCCGAAAGAAGGCTCCTTACCGCCGACGGGATAGGTATAATAACCCGTCTGCAGATAGGTACCGTCGTAAGCATAGAAGGTGTTGACGCTGTCCTCATTAACAAATCCTTCCACCACGTCCGCATCCGTCGCCACTTCTTCGGCTGTGACAACCTTGATGTAATCGATGTACAGGGTGAAGATCTCAGGATTTGTGTCGTTGGCGATAAAGAACATCTGCTGCGTGCCGTCCACGATGCTGTCATAGCCGGCGATAAATCTCGCAAGGTCAAAGTACACGACCGACCATGTCTGCGGCAGGATCCAGTCGACAGAGATCTGACCGTCCCATTTTTCCAAGATCTTATGGGAATTGACGGCACCGTCGAGATAGCAGCGCATTGCAATCTTGGTAAGGCCCGCATCGAGATATGCCTGCGCCTCCGCCTTGGAAATGCGCGGCACGAAGTTGAGTCCGGGATATTCCTTATAAGCACCATTGTCTATTCTTGCGGAAGAGATCCATGCGTAGCCGCCGTTAAGAGAATCAATACCACCGATTGCTTCTTCCGCGAATCCCGTTTTAAGAGCCGTAGGCCCGGAGAAGCAGGAGACGTTGAGCGCGCACAGCGGATCGTCAAATTTTTCGATATACGATGCCTCGTTTTGAGGTCTTTGCAGGTAATCCTTATTCCCCTCCATCAGCGCAAAGAGATAGTCTGTTTTTAAAGAAAGTTCGGCTTTGTCCGCTTCAGGCAAAACTTCGTACGCTGCGGAAAGTAGCAACGCTGTCTGCGTATATTCCTGCGAGGAGGGATCGGAGATCTCCTTCAGCTCTGTGATCAGCTCTTCCATGTAAGCGACGGTGGGCGTCACCTGTACGGTAGCGGATGCAGAACCGAATTTGGTGAGTGAATCGAGAATGACATTGACGGTATAAATGCCGTACATTTCCACGTTCACCTTGCCATCCTGCACGGGAAGCACGTTCCCCAGAGGATCGAGCACGCTGAACGAGAATTTTTCACCATCGAGAGAGATAGAAAGCCCGGAAACATCCAGCTGTCCGCCCGTTTCTGCCGTATCGGCAACGGAGCCGTCTACGATGGTAAACGTTTCTTCCTTTGCGACAAAGATGGTATCGATGTAGACGGTAATGTCCGCACGCGTATTGTCTGCTGTTTCCTGTTCGTGGTTTGGAATGTAGAACAGCTGAACGGGGTTTCCGTTTTCATCCACGCCGCCGTTGAGGAGGTCGTAATTGTCAAAGAAATCGGTGATGTCGATGCGCACATCCGTCCACGTTCTCGGCTGCAACGTTGCAAGACGCTGCTGTGTGCCCTTGCCGTTCCAGATACGATAAACGTTGCGTTCCGCACTGTAGTCGAGATACATTCTGATGATAACGTCCGTATAACCTTCTATGTATGCATCGGAAACGTCATCTTTGCTCATTCTCGGAAGAAGGGAAATTCCGGGATACGCCTGCACAATACCGCCCGTATTCTTGCTGCTGAACCATGCAAAACCGCCGCCGTAACCTGTTCTGCCGCCGATCTGTTCGGTGGTATATCCGCTGAGCAGATCCTCCGAGTAAGAACCCGCACGGAGATTGTACACGCTGACAGAGCTGTCAAAAGACTCGATTTCGTAATCGATGGCGGGAGTCCTAACACCAAAGGAAATGACCTCCTCCGCCTTGTTTCCCAGAGAATCGGTCGCAGTGATGCGCAATTCGTATTCGCCCGCTTCCGTTGCCGTAAAGGAATTGTCCGCAACTTCGATCTTTGTATCCGTTTCGCCCATAAGGTACACTTCCACGTCGGGCGTGAGCACAGCACCAGAAACATCCTTAGCCGTGACTTCGGGCAATGTGACCGTATCGTTGATTTCGTAACAATCCAGCAAACCGGCCCCCACAGTGATCACGGGTTTGACGGTACTGCTCACTTTCACCACCGTCGTCAGCGTGCGCACATCCGTGTCGCTCACCCTGACTTCATAGGTAATTGTGTAATCCTGCATCTTGTCAATCATGAACTTTCCGGACGTGAGCTGGACTTCCTGCCCGCCGCACGTCACTTTTACGCTGACTTCATAAACATTTCCTGCGGAATCCTTTACGACCAGGTCTTCCGCTTCAAATGTTTCGCCGTACACTGCCGTTACCTGTTCGGGAACGGAAAAGCCTTCCAACTGCGTTTTTCCCCCCTGACTGTCGCAGGCAGCAAACGCAACGCCGGTGAATGCAAGCATACAGCACAAAAGCAGAGCAATCAACAATCTTCTCGCCTTCATTTTTTGTTTCCCCTTTAATTATTTAATCGGCCTTTGCAGGCTAATTATCCGAATATGTGCGTTCCGCCCGGTGCAAGCCACAGATGATGGTTCTTACTGCTGTCCCGTTTGTTTTCCATCCAGAACAGCTCGGGCGTATGCTGATCGTTGTTGACGACCATGTATTTTTTTGTCTTTCCGTCCGTAAACACGGACAGTATGCCGTTCATGCCATGATCGGCATACACAAACCATTCGCAACCGCTCTCACGCGAAAGGAGCGGATAGCCGCCGTAAGCCTTGGTAATAAAATAGGTGGTTTCGTGTTCAAAACCGTCCAGAGGTTTTAAGACCTTTTCCCTGAACGTCGCCGTTTCGCGCACGATGCAGCCGTAGATCTCCGACTTATTGCCGAATTTATCCACAGGATAGACATAATAATCTTCATGAAAGGCATGCTGGTAAATGTGGAACCACTGTACGGCGTTTGCGCCGCATGCGGCTGCTGTGGACAGCTGCCATCGGATCGCGTCCGCGTCCGGCGTGCGGAAATTGAAATGTCCGCACGAAAGCTGGGACAGGAAATACGGCACCCCGCGCTCCTTGGCAAGCCCCGAAAACATTCTTACGTCCGCAAAATAGTAGTCCTTGCCCTTTTCCAGAAAGCCCGGCTCGTAATCGCAGAAGTTGAACGCCGAATACCTGTCGTTGGATACCGTTTCCGTACTTACTTCCGTATAAAAATCGGAAAGGAACTTGCGGTAATTTTCTCTGCCCCCAAATTTTCTGTCCAGCGATTCGTTCCAGGAGTAGTTGATAAATCCTACCTTGTCACAAATGCTCTTGAAAATTTTGTACGCCTTGCCGAAATCGTCAAACATGGAAGTATCCGGCTCGTCACCGATGTAAAAGCCGTAACAGGCCGGATGTGCGGCGAAGTCCTCTGCCGCCGCCGAAACAGCAGCGGCATAAGCCTTTTCGCCCTTTTCGCGGAACTGCGTCCAGAACACGCGGTCATCGCTGACGATGGCGCGCATTCCGTTTTCCGCGCACAGATCGAGCAGACGCAGCATCTTCTGCCGCGAACTTTTCCCCGCGGCATAGCGGAAGGTAAAACCCAACGTGATGCCCAGTTCCTTCCATTCTTTTACAGCCGTTTCCATGTCCGCATAATAGTCGTCTATGTACAGATAGTTCCAGAAAGAAAGTTCAAACTTCATAGCTCATTCCCCAGCCTTAATGATTTTGAAATCGTCAAAGTACAGCGTCTTTGCCTCGGTGAGGGTATTGAGCTCGTAGCTGAAATAGATAGAACCCGCGTCGCCCGTGCCGTTGGACTTGATTCCGTTCACCTTTTGTGCGTTGAGCTCCGCTATGGTCGCCTCGAAAGTGTACCATTCGCCAGGCTTAACGTAAATATCTGTCTTCTTATAGTATGTGCTGTTCTTTTGGGTAAACATCTCCAGGAACAGGCGCTGCTGCGTCTTGCCGGCGTTGTACACGCTAAACGTAAAGATGTCGTCATCCTCGTAATCCTTAAAATTTGTGCGTCCGATGTAATCACCCGAAATGGTAAAGCCCGTGTAAATGTAGTTGCCTGCCGGATACGTCCCGTCGTTGGGAACGAGATCCACTTTCAGCGAATACCCGTTTTTGGCATAAGCGGCACTGCTGTTGATACTCAGCTGCGGCGCAAACTCCGCATAGGTGGTATTGGGATAGAGCACATATTCCTGATACAGCTTGTCGAAAGAAATGATTTCTCCGTCGTCGAGTGCAAGATCAAGTTCTGTATAAGGTTCCTGCGTCTTATAAACCGCAAGTTCGTCCATATAAATGGTGGGAACTTCACCATCCTGCGGCTTGTCGAACCCGAACAGGAGCCCCTTGCACGCCGAAACGTCATAGGAAATGCCGATGATCTGCGGATCGACGGAATAACTGACCGTATTCCAGCCGTTCTTTAAAACAAACTCCCTGCTGAAAGTGGAACCGCCGTCGAAATCCACGGAAACATACATGGAAATGTCTTTTTCGGATGTGTTGTAGACGGAACAGGTAAACTTGCTGACCTGACGAATATCGCTCAGATCCAGTTCCTTGGCTACCTGGTTGAGCGGCTGACGGAATTCTGGAGCAGAAAGGTTGCTCTGTGTAGGATCGCTGGAAGGATAAAGTTTGAGCGACTTTTCCCCGCTGGTCACATACTCTTTGTCCTCGTTGAGCGAGATCTTTCCGAAATAGTTGAGCGGCACCAGCGGCTCTACGTCCTCTTTATAGTTTTCATAATCGTTGACAATCGCGTAATTGGGGTTTTGATTTTCTTCCTGCTTCACTTCTTCACGCGGAGCACACCCCGCAAAACCCGCCATCAATATTACGCAGCTCAGCAAAATCAAGCTTTTTTTCATTTGACTTTATCCTCCGATGGTAATATTTGAAATGTAGAAGGTCTTGGACAGGGATGGTTCGCCAAATTCCAGGCGCAGCGTCTTGAGTGATTCATTTGCTGCGAGATTGACGGACGCAAGATCTACACTGACCGTATTCCAGCCCGCGTTGAGGGTGAGCGTGCCGTGTTCGGTGAAAATATTCTTATTGTTGCCGATCTTGACGGTAACGGAGCAGGCATCGCCCGGATTGTACAGCCAGATCTCGAGTTTGGAATTTTCTGCCCCGGAGACCGCGGTGAGATCAAGGTTGAGTCTCTGGTAAGACTCCGCAGCGGCGAGCTCGGCTTTGAGCATGCTGCCTTCGTACGAAGGAACGCCATCGGAAACGAGCGAAACAGAAGATCCTTCCCCGCTTGCGCTGAACGCATCCTTCAGGGTCTCGTCCGCTTCGTGGACGATCTTTTTGCCGCCCAACCAAACGGAGAGCGCATAGGACTTTCCATCCTTGGTCAGCGTGCAGGCAAGGCTGTTTTCATCCTGATCCAGCTTGACAGTAACCGTATAAATACTGCCGTTTTCCGTTTCTTCCAGCAACGTACCGCCTTCCAGCGTCACTCCGTCGGGAACATAGATCTCAAACGTCACCGCGCCCGTTTTTTCCTCTGCACTGATGACAAGAGCACCCGTCTTTTCCGCCGCTACCAGCATCTGTGCGAGAGAAGCACGTGCATTGGCAAAGCTTTCGTTGCTTGCCGCCACCTTCGTCCCGTCGAACAGGGTGTTATACACACTGGACATCACACCGTCGAAATCGGCGGCAATGCCTTCCTCGCTCTGCAATCCGAGATAATAACTTTCCAGATCGTACAGAAGATCGTACTCTTCCAGCCCGTCGCGGACGGCGGTCAGGCGGATGCTGCCCACAGGCCCGTCAATTCCGTACGGTGCACCCGGATACAGCAGGAACCCGTCCCCGTTGTACGGCGGGAAGCGCAGCGGATCGCTGTAATAATCCTGCAATGTTTCGTAGAAGTTGCCCGAATACAGTTTTTTGACATAGAAGGTAGTAGACCAGTACAGATTTCCCGTCACGTCGTAAGCGTATTGCATCCAGCTGTAAATGCGCGGGCTGTACAGCTCCGTATCCATATTATAAGACGCGTACGGATTTTTGGTCGCGCCGGCATTGTACCACCACTTTTCCGTATTCTGAGTATGGTAGTTTTCCGTACCTTCCGCATACTCGTAAATGTGCTGATATTTGTTGCGGCTCTCTTCCGTGTTGTACTGTCCGAGAATGGGGCAATACGTTCCGCCCGTGGTAAAGGAACTCTGATAGTAGGAAACGAACAGCTGCACCATGTTCAGCATACTGGAAATTACTTCATCTTTGACAGCGGCGTCGTTGGCATCCGCACGCCACTGATCCGCCAGATTTTCCTGTATCTCGTAGCAGTTGGCAAGAATGTTGTTTGCCATGCTGATCTGTGCAGGCGTGGATGCCTCGTCAAACATGGTGAAATACGTGGAGATCTTGGCAAAATAGTTATAGTTTTCCTGCATAGAAAGCTGATAAATGGCGACAAGATATTCTTTGAATTCGTTGTAATCAATGCCCGTTTCGCCGTATCTTGAATCGTATTTTTCGGTATAAGGAAGGGTGATGTTGGTGACGCGCCAGTCCTTGCCGTAGATTTTCAGCTGTTCGATGAAGGTCTCCACATCCCCTGCCGCCGCAGGGAGGTTTCTGCCGCAAATGCGGTAATCGAGAAGATAATCGTAATATTTACCGAACATCTCCCACGACGAATCCTTTTCGCCCGCCGCGATGCCGCCCTCATTCCAGTAAATGTGCATACCGAACAGCGAACGGGAATGAATCTCGTCTTTGAGGGTGTAATCGTAAACGGTGACGGAGACAGGTACTTCCACATTTGTGCCGCCGAAGCTGACTTTATATGTACCCGTATAAGTCCCTGCCGCCTGCGTTGCGGGGATGTGGTAATCGAACCACACGCTCTGATTTTCCCCTTTGGTAATGCAGTTTTCGCCGTACTCCTTTGCCGTTTCGAAAGGCAGAAGCGCGTCGGGATAATACCCTACGGGATAGCCCGCCGTCGTGGGTTCGGCAACAAAGATATACTTCTGATTATAGACGCTGACATTCTCCGCGGAGAGAACGTTGCTGCCCGATTTCAGATCGGAAAGTTCCACGTCGTAAGAGGGAACGTCCACTTCGGGCGTGAACACAAGCTGAGCAGATTCGCTTTCGTTTTTGAACGCGGAGAGAGAGATACCCGCAGGAGCGCGGTCCTCCTCGCCGCATTCGGAATCCTGAAAGATTTTCTGCGTATTGGATGCCGCCCAGATATCGACGTCATCCGGATCGATCTTGGCGGTTTCCCCTCCTCCTGCGCATCCCGCAACGGGCAGAAAAAGCGTAACCCCCATGGCAAACGCCATCAGTTTGGGGAAAATTCTCATTTTTTTCATATTATTTTTCCTTTAATTTGTGATTCCCGAATTGGTGAGAACATTGGCAAAACGCACGTCGTCCCAATAAGCGATCTCCGCATCGTAGATTTCCTGTGCGGACATCCTGTCCTTTTCGTTCTGCGCAGTAAAGAGAGCTTCCACTACCGTCCTGCCCTGCGATACGCGAGCGATCCCGCCATAGTACACAGTTTTGTAGGTATTTTCGTTGAGAAGATAAGTAGCACCCTTGCAGAGAGAGATCCTGTCTTTCTGGATCTGCGCTAAGGAATTGTACAGTTCGGGATCCTCGGTTTCCACGTCATAATTGAAAGGCATGCTCGCGCCGTTGGAATATTCCATAAACACGTTGTTGGCGCCGTCCGTAGCAAGATATCTCACGAAATCTTTTGCCACATCTTTTGCAGTGGCGTATGCGGGGATCATGATGGTATGGTTACCGACGGGAAGAACGATCTTGCGGGCCTCTTTCACCTTGGCAAAATCCTCTGCGGAAACCTGTCCGTAAGACTCTTCGCCCGCGTCGATGGCATCGATCACCTTGGAAAGCGTATCATTGTCGGGAATAGTCGTGCACTTTTCGATAATGGAGCTGATCACGGGCGTCTTCATAAAGGTGAACACGTCAGTGATTGCGCCGCTCGTGCTTACTTTTCTCATTTCCGCTTCCAGCCAGTCACCGTTAGGCATCATTGCACCTTCGCGCGTTAAAAACTTGCTCTGAGCCTGGGTAAACTGCAGCGTGTTCACGTTTTCGTGACAATAGTTCTTGGGATTGTCTGCATGGATAAGAGAAGAAATGGTTTCCAGAGAGCGCAATCTTCCCGTCTGTGCAAACACTTCGTTGGAATAATCGTATTCGCGCTCATCTTCAGGCGCATCGGGATTGGTGCAGACAAGTCCCTGATAGAAGTTTGCGTAATTGTCTGCTCCCTCATACTGTCCCCACCAGAGCAGGAACATCATGCACGTCCAGTAATTCTCCTTAGAAGTGAAGATGAAAGGAACTTCCCCGTCCGCAACGATCTCGTCACACAATACCAGCAGGTCGTCCGTCGTGTTGGGGACTTCCCAACCGTATTCCTCAAACATAGTACGGTTGTACACCATTCCCTGCATCCCTGTCACCCACGGCACGCAAAAATATGTGTATTCGCCGCCGTACGTTTCGTAAGTGCTCATGGTAAGGAACTCGTCCTGCATCTTGTCTTTAAAGAGCACGCCTTCACCCGGAACTTCGCTCTCGTACACGTCCGTCAACTCCTCGAAATAAGGATTGCCTTTGGAATCCTTGCTTTCAAAGCTGTCCGCACCCGACGAACAGGAAATGAACAGGTCAACCGTCGTCTTGCCCGATTTGATCTGATCGACGGCATATGTGCGCTCGGAATTCTTGCTGACCTCTTCAAATTTGAGGTTGGGATACTTTTCCTTTACCCAGTCCTGCTTCGCAAAGTCGTCCATCAACGGTTGCAGCCATTCGTAACCGTAGCCGAAATTTGCAACATAGATCTCCAACGTTTCAACACTGTTGTCCCGCTTGTTGCACCCTGCAAACAGCAGGGAAAACGACAACAGTGCGAACGCTAAAAGAACAGCAACTCTTTTTTTAGTCATACGATCCTCCTTATTAACCTTTTAAACCGCCAACGCTCATGTTCTTCATCATCAGGTCAGAAAAACAGGCAAAAATTACGATGACGGGTATCAACGAAATGATCACTCCCGCAAAATAGACGGGAAAGTTGACGCCGCGGATTGCGTTTGACTGATAAGTATACAGTCCGCTTGCAAGAGTGGGATAGCTGGGCAGGTACAGGATCATGGGCATATAATCGTTCCACGAACCGATGGCACTCATGATGCAGAGTGTGGCGATGGGCCCTGCCGCCTGCGGCAGCATGATTTTGAAAAATACGGTAAAATGGTTTCCTCCGTCAATAAACACCGCTTCGGCATAGCTCCAGCTGATGTTTTTGAATGTGGCATACATGACCAGAAAGTTAAACCCCCACGCCCCCAGGTGGGTGACCACCACATAGATGGGCGTATCGTAAATGTTCAGCTCGTAAATGAGTTTGTAATAGGATGCCATGTTGCCAACAATGGGTATGGTCATGCAAAAGATGGCGATGGCATAGATGACATTACGCGCCTTAAAAGTATACTTTGCCATGCAATAGCCCGTCACCGACGACATGAATACGCTCAGACCCGTTGCAACCGCCGTGTACCACACACTGTTGAAAATCATTCCCAAAAAGCTTGTGCCGTCGTCCAGCGTAAGCAGATCCATTGCATCGGCATAGTTGGAGAACAGCCATTTTTCGGGCAATGCAAACGCATTTCCGCTGGAATATTCCAGGCTGTCTTTCAGTGAGCTCATGAAAACCCACAGGAAAGGCGTAATCAGAGAAAGCGCATACACAATCATGAGTACGAGCACCAGCGCAAAAATGATGCGCTCTCTCGCAGTTCTGTGATTTAAAATACTCTTTTCTTTCATGTCTGTTTCCCTCCTCAATATTCCGCAGAGGGAACTTTTTCCACCAGCTTCCGAACGAGCAGGATAAAGGGAACTCCAATACAGGTGAACACCAGCCCAGCCGCGGAAACGATGTTATAGTTGTGATACTGATAAACCATATCGAAGATCCAGTAACCGATGGTCGTTGTGTCGTACTGTCCCTTCGTAAACAGCAGGATAGGTCCCGATGCACTGAAAAGCCCTGTGCACTGGAAGATGATGAGAGTGGAAAGGGTGGGCCAGATAAGCGGCAAAACGATGCGGAACACTTCCGTCAGCGTTGTACAGCCGTCCATACGCGCCGATTCGATGATCTCCAGCGGGATACGGCTCATGGCACCGCTGAACAGAAGAATGTTGGTACCGAACCCTGTCCAGATGCAGTAAATGACGATGGTCGTTGTGGCATACTCCGAATTGGCGAACAATTCGGGAATGGGCGAGATCCCCAGTTTTTCGCAGACGATACCGAACGGCCCGACAGGATCGAGAAAGTTCATGTACGCCGTGGTCAGCGCGACCGCACTTATGATGCCGGGCATATAGAAAACGATACGGAAAAACTTCGTACCGAAGATCTGACGGTACAGAAAATAGCTGATGAACAGCGCCAGCGGCATGATGATACACAAAGAGTTGAAAAAATAAATAAAAGTGTTCTTTACCGCGATAGAAATCGTGGAACCCTCCACAGTCAGGTCGGTAAAAAACTGCTGGAAATTTGCCAGCGTCCAGTCCCCTATCTTATTCTGGAAGCCCAGCAAGATAGAATTGATATTCACATATAGCCAAAACACAAACCATTGAAGAATGGGGATGGCGAGCATGACGCACAAAAATACCGTCTGTCCCCTCTTGATTGCTTTGATACTGCTCTTCTTTGCCACTGTCTTTTCCCTCTTTTCTTATTCAGTCACGCGCACGATACAGGTCTTCATCAGCGCCTCTTCCAGGTACGGACGCTCCACCGTGTAAGTAATGACGAGTTCGCCCTCGCTTTCAAAGGTTATAACGCTGCCCTCAACGGGTGCGCCGTTAAATTCCGCCTTAATATCCGCATAAAGTTTGACGCCGTTGGACAACAATGCGTATGCGGGCTGAATGCGGTAGGTTTCCCCCACTCTCATTTCCGCATAGTCACGCATTTCGATGCCCGTAACTTCGCACTCATCGCAGAAGTATACGCAACGTATATACACTTTTGCGTCATTTTCCATCGAGAAGGACACATTCAGCGTCTGCTTCTCTTCGGGATTGCCAAACACGGTAACAATATCTGTTATCTCGCGCACTTCCCATTCGGATGAAATCTTTCCGCCGTCGGGAAGATATGCATCTCCTTCTGCGCAAAGCAAGATCTGCGCATTTTCATAGTTGGCCGCCGCATACAAGTCGGCGGGAAAGGAAACCTGCTCTGCCGTGACTTCGGCATACGCCCCGAACGCGTCCTCCCGGACGATGTACCCTTCTCCCTCCGTAATTGCGGCAGCATCCGCCACACACGAGCCGGGCAATTCGAATACCTGCGTGCGCAATTCGCTCTCCAGTCCGACAGTCTCTGCTCGGATGACCAGTTCGCCGCCTTCGGGAAGAAAATACTTTCCGTTCTCGCCCGAAAGCTCCGTTCCGTTGAGTTCCACCGTAAACGATGCCGAAACTTCTTCTCCGTCGCCGTTTTTTGCTGTATAATGAATTTTATTGATATCCAGCTCGTCGCTTGCGACGAGCGCCCCATGGGGCGCTTCCAAATTTAATTCACCTTTTTGCGGTTGTTTCTGCTCTTCTCCTTCCGCACAGCCCGCCAGAGCGAGCGCGGCGAAAAGGAGGATCGCGATCATCGGATATTTTTTCATACGCCGCCCATTGCGTGCAGTTCCGCGACGGAAGTGACAAAGCTGTCCCCCGTCAGCAATGTGGACGAAAGAGGCACGAACCGCAGATACTTTGCCATAACTTCCGCAAAGCGGAATACTTTGTATCCGTCGGAACCGACAAATTCTTTGAGTCCTGCAATTCCTTTCCACGTTTTGCCGTCCGCACTGTATTCGAGGTCGAACGCCGTCACGCGGCCAGTTTCTCCGCCCAGATACCGGATGCCGCGCACTTTTTTCGTCTCTTCGAGTTCCAGCGTAATCGCGTGTGCATTCCAATCCTGAGCGTCGCTTTCTACAATGTATACCGTTTCGTCCAACGAGATCTCCGCCCCCGCCGCGTCCGTATATCTTAACGCGGACAGATCTGCAAAGTCCGCCTGCGCACCCAGCGTGCTCAGAGGTACGATCTTCGTGTATCTGTAATCGATCTCCCCGTGCAACGTGTCCACGGCGAGTATCTGAACTCTGTCCGCATACACATCCACATGGTAGGCGTAATCTCCGCTCTGATTGGCCAGTTCGTTCTGCCAGAGTGCGGAACAATCGAACTGTACACCGTACTCATTCTGCACGAGTGCCCTCTCGTCCAGATATCCGTTGTGCAGGTGTCCCGAGATGAGAAAAGTTCCGGGATACTCTTTAAGAATCTCCTTGATCTGCGCGTCCTGTTCCCCGACAGGATACTTGCTGCTCAACGGAAAGGTATCTGCCAGAGGCTGATGCAGAATGACAAACGCAGGTTTGCCGGGAATGGCGTTTTCCGCCAGCTTTTCGCGCAGAAATTGCAGCTGCGCGTCGCTGAGATAGGCACCGCCGCCCTTTTGTTCCATCTCTTCCGTGGAAAGGACAATGAAATGATACCCATCGATCCAGCGATCGTAATAAATCTCCTCCCCGTCCAGACCATATCTGGACATCTTTTCCAGGAAGATCTCCTTGACATCGTCGTAGGTATACGCCGCCGAATACTTCACCTCATGATTGCCCAGCGCAATGAGTACGTTGTCGTGACGGTTAAGAATGTTCAGCTCCTTGAAAAAAGCATCGAAATCCATTCCCTTTCCGTTTTTAGTAAAATCGCCGGGCAAAACGAGCGTTTCCGTCTGCGGGAACAGCTGATTGAAACTGTTCATGGCTCGCTTGAGTTTGTCCTTATACACCTTGACAACGGGATAAGTTTCTTCGGGTGCACCGTCAATATGTACGTCTGACACAACGTTGAAGGAAGTGAGTACTTCCCCGTTCTGCATTCCGAACACTTCGCCGAATGCCCTGTGCGCGCGTTCATACGCGCCTTCAAGGTCGCCGGAATCGAGTAATTCCTGCGTCTGCGCGGATACTTCATAATACTTTTCCGCCATGGCGGCGTTCACCGCTCCGCCGGAAAGATAATTATCGTACGTTTCTTTCAGTTCCTGCGCCGATCTGTAAGCCAACAGGCGCATGGCATCCTCACGGGCACCCTCGGCACTCAAAGCACCGTCGTATACGCGGATCTCGTCAAACGAGGTATCCAGACATCCGTAATTTTTTTTACCGTCACAGCCGAGATACAGATGAAGCCCCGTGGACGCGCTGCCATCCGTGCCGAAATCAAAGGTAAAACTGCCCGTTGCCTCGCCGTCGCAATAGTAAGTGGCGGTTTTGGCAGTACGGTCGAACACGACCGTCGCCGCATGCCACCTTCCGTCCGTATTCTTCTGACCGGACAGGTAATACCTGCCCGAATTTCCCTGCGCACTGAAATCGATCCACAGCCCTTTATAGGTACCGGGCTCGCCGTACATGGCGATCATAAAGCCCGGATTGATCACTGCCGCCCAGTCTTTATTGGAAAGCAGGGCACAGTACTCGCTCTGCATCACCTGTTCTTCGGAAATATTGTACCAGAAAGAAACGCTGAACGAACGGGTTCCTACGTCGAACTCTCCAAGGTCGACGTACTGTGTTGCCGTACCGCTCCCGTTTTGCAGGCGGACGGCATTACTTCCATCCACCCCCTCTACGATCGTTCCGCCGTACAACTGAAAGGATGGATCGTCCCCCCCGTCAAAACTCATTATTTTACTGATCACCGCTTCCTCCGCCTGTGCCCGCAGGGCAAACACATTGGGCTGCAACAGCAGCACCCAACACAGTATAATGGCCAGAAAATTTCTTTTTTTCATAACGGTTCACTTCCCGATCTGTACGGGTTCGCCGCCGCTGAGGCGGGATTTTTCCGCCGCAAACGCCATGAGATGGCTTTCCAACGAATTGCCAACCGCCGTCAGCCCTTTACCGGAAGGATTTCCGCAGATGTAATCGTAAAAATCCCGAACAAGCAGTTTGTCGCCGCCGCAGTGATGCGTCAGATCGTCCGCCAGTTTTGTCACGTCGATCGTCACCGTTTCCCTGCCCCATGCCGTATAATCGATGCGGTTCGCCGCGATGTCGCCCATGATTTCGCCGCCTGTCAGGTGCACCTTGATCGTCCGCCTAAAATCCTTGGAAAACGCCGTCATCGTCAGTTGAGCGGTCTTTCCGCCCTCGAACAGCATATTGACGACCTGATGATCCACTACGTCGTTGTCGCATTTGAATACGCACCTTGCATAGGGATTGCTCTCATCCGAAAGGCAGGCGCGTACTTCCTCTGCATTCGCACTGTTCCCGAAAAAACGCCCCGTCGAAGACAGCCAATCGGGCTTATCCATATAAAATCCGATGGCATCGTACGGACATTCTTTTTCCAGCTTGCATTTATAACAGAAATCCGCGCTTCCCGCAGGGGCATGCGCTTTGTTAAAATACATCAGGCTTCCGAAGGAACTGACCGTTCTGCAAGGCACATCCATCAACCACTTGATGATGTCCAGATCGTGACAGCATTTTTGCAGGATCATGCACGAACTTTCTTTGGAGTTGCGCCAGTTTCCGCGCACAAACGAGTGCGCCTGGTGCCAGTATCCCACATTTTCCGTCTGGGAAATAGTGACGGGCTCACCCAGCTCGCCCGAAGCGATGATCTCCTTGATCTTTCTGTAAAAAGGCGCGTACCGCAGGACGTGACACACACTCACCTTGCGCTTTTTCTTTTCCGCCAGCATGCAGATCTCCCGGCATTCGTTCTCGTCGGGGGAAATAGGCTTTTCCAGCAACAGGTCATAACCCAGCTCCAGCCCCTTCACTGCATGGCGGTAATGGGCGCGGTCGGGAGTAGCGACCAGGAGCACATCCGCCCTGCGCTCCGCAAAAAATTCGTTTTCGTCCGCAAACAGTGCTTCTTCCCCGAGGGAAAGCCTCTGCGCGGCAAGTTCACGTTTCTTTTCGTTCGGCTCGCACACGCAAACAGTGCGCATAGTGCCGAGTTCTTTCATGTAATTTGTATAAACATTCCCGCGTGAACCGTATCCTATGACGGCAACCGTCAAAATTTTTTCGTTCATGCCTTTTTCACCTCCGGGATAAAGTTTTCAAAAATCACATTAATGACTTTGGATCTCACTGCCTCGTACTGCTCCTGTGAACGCACAGTCCAGACAACAGCAGGCAGATGCTTTGTCGCTTCGTTCCAAATTTCGCTTCCCACCTTGCCCACATGATAGTCGAAAAAATCAACCAGCGGCTTGTCGGGATCCAGCAGTTCGCGCACCAGTGCCCTGTCAGACGGGGGATATTCACTCATCTGCTCATATTCGCAAAGGAGACCGCGAGAAAATTCGGGTGCATTGTCCGCAAACCACTTTACCGTATATGGATCAAAAGATTTAACAATAAAATCCCCCCTGTAACTTTTCAGAATGGGATAGATTACTTTTTCGATGTCGATTTCCTGCGCATCGTAGCTGTCTTTTTTTACTTCCAGCATGATGCCGCACCGTCCTTCACACACTTCCAGTGCCTCTTCCAGAGTAGGGATGCTTCCCCCCTGCAGATATCTTACTTTTCGGACTTCGTTCAGCGTTAGTTCCTTGACAAGACAATCGTGATCTGTCAGCCTGTCCAGACGCAGATCGTGATAAACGACTGGCTTGCCGTCTTTGGTCAGCTGCACGTCCATTTCTATGTTATAATGGTGATCCGCCGCGTTTTTGAACGCTTCCAGCGTGTTTTCGCTGTACTCGGCATTGTGCAAGCCCCTGTGTGCCACAAGATTCCCTAAAAGCCATTTGGGTACCATACTCCACCTGCTTTACATTTTTTGCATCTTCATTATATATGAGCTTTGAATCACTGTAAATACTATTTGACGACAAATACTATAAGAAATACGACTTTTTATTGACAAATATATTTTTTTATATCATAATATAATCATGATATATTATGAGTACGAATTAGAAAAAGACATTACTAACTGCATTCCCATCAACAAGAACAGGGATCTGTACGTGTTGGAGACTTCCTACCGCAAGATCCAGCACTCCGTCCACAAGCGGAGTATGGCAAAACCCTACTATGCTCTCCATCTCGTGATAAAAGGCTCGGGAACGCTGATTGCGCCCGAGGGCAGATACCGCCTGAAAGAGGGCGATATCTTTATCCGTTTTCCTCAGGAAAACATTCAGTATTTCGACGACGAAACTGATCCATGGTCATATATCTTTATTACGTTTATGGGGAACCATGCTGAAGAATATTTTTCACGGCTGGGATATTCGCCGCAGAAACGAATTTTTCCCACGGACGAAAACCTTACGCGTCTGTTTGTCGAAAGCGTGATTTTACCCAAAAAATACCGCGCCGGCATGGACATCATTGCTAATTCGTATATCGCCGACATCTTTTCGCGACTCGCCATCATTTATTGCAGCGAGTATCCCTCCAACCCAAACAATATCGATAACTACATCAACAAAGCGTTTGACTACATTGAAGCTCACGTTTCGGACAGCAATATGCACGCTGAAGACGTGGCGCATTACCTGGGGCTCAACCCCGATTACTTCCTGCGTATCTTCAAAAAAAAGACAAAGACGGTATTTTCCAAATTTCTCATCATCAAGCGAATGAACAACGCAGCTCAGCTGATGCGCAAGGGCGAAACCAACATTTCTGTCATCTGCGATATGGTCGGTTACAACTCCACATCCTATTTCACCAGCTCTTTCAAACAGTTTTACGGCATAGTACCCAGCGAATACATACGCAAGCTTCCCAAATAAACTGCCAAACTCTCTTTTTATGATAGGCGCGACTTGTAACAAACTTATCTATTTTTTGCATTTTTTTTGTAATAATCATCCACGTGCATAGCACGTGGTTTTTATTTTTCGGGCATAGCCCTTGTTCACTGGCGTAACGCAAATGCGTTTTTTAGTTGGCTAGCCATGCATTACTTACTTGCTACCCGTCAACGAGTCTCTCGAACCCAAAATGCTCAGCCGGCCTGCTTCTTTGTCCTTCTTTAATTGGTTTGCAACATATTCTGGAAACACTTCTTCTATAATGTCTACCCCTTCCCATTCGCAAAGTTTTCTTAATATCACTCGCACTTCCAACCTATGTTCATCGCAAAATACTTTTCTGCAATATTTGGGAGCAAACACAATATGATACTTACAATTCCATTTTGTATATGCTAAAGGATTATCCCAATATAACGGTGCATGGGAAATTGAATACGGAAAAGGACACAAATATTGGGTTGATGAAAAAATGCCCTATCTGCGGATATCCTTTACAGTTGCGTTATAAAAAAAGCTATGGTTTCCGCCTATGGATGTGTACTAATGAACCAGAGATTTGTAATTTCATTTCCAACGACTTAACGGGTGGCGGTATGTCAATCCAAAAATGTGATTGGTGTAAAGATGGTTATCTCGTTGTTAAAAAAACTGCCAACGGAGCAATTTTAGGCTGTACGAATTATAAACCTGATAATACCGGATGCGGACGTAGAATGTCTCCTGATTATTATCATCGGTGGATTACTTCAGGATTTGAAGATGATGTGTCAGTCGATAAGCCTTCTTATCAAAAGCAACCTATCGTGGAAATGCCTAAAATAAAGGCATCTAAAATATTCCATCCCCTAAAAATAAAGAACCTGTAAAAGTACATACTATTACACATAGTGAATGATTTATTGAGCATGAGAGATTTCAAGTCATTGCAGATGATGATGGGCAAATTTTAACGGATATGGAGTTATTGGCTTATTTGCGCAATGTTTGTTCAAAAATCATGAAAACAGAAAATAAGCCAGCCTATACCATTATAGGGAATAAAGGACTTGTCAGTCTTGCGACATATCGTCCAGAAAATCGAGAAGAATTTATTGCTTTGTATGGATTAGGAGAAACAACATATAACTCTCATGGCTTACAGTTTATTCAAGCTATAAAAGATTTCGAAAAAAATTCCTAATTACACCATTAGAAACCCCAAAGGCAGCCTTACATAGGCCGCCTTTAAACGTAGCACTAGATTTCAGTAATGTCAATTCCTTTTGCTCCGTTCTCTTTTGAAATAGGCTCTTCAAATAATTCCAGCTCATTTTTGTACTTTCCTTTTGAGAACTTTGTTACCAACATTTCCATTTTCAGATACACCTCCAAATTTGATTTTGCCTTTTTCGGGCAAAAGGCGGAGGTGCATAGGACGGTAGAAGGAAAGCATCTTTTCTGTCGGTCTGCGGAAGTCAACGGGAAAAGCCAAAATCGTTGCGTGGGTGACTGGCAAAATCATAGAAGCACAGCAAAAGAGCCGAGCAAGGGAATGCTCGGCTTTCAATTCGTTTATATAGGTGTTTTAAGCGACGATTTTGCGGACGTTGACTTGCGCATTCCGTTTTTATAGGGGTGTGTTTTTCACCGTCCTATGCACCTCCGCCTTCGCCGAAAAAGGCAAAATCAAATACGGAGGTATCAAAAGATGCTGGTTACAAAACGTTCTCACGGTAAATACCAAAACGAAGGCGAACTCTTTGCCGAACCTATTTCCGAACAAAATGTTTCTCTCATGGGTGAGATGATCGCCCTGCAGGCTTTACGCACCGCCATGACTTTCGATTTCAAAACCGTAGAGGATCTCTATATAGGTCTTCTTAAAGACTTTCATCACATGAACGAACCCAATTACATCTTATCCGAAGGGTATGACTGCGCACAGACCGCCATATGCTTTCTCTGGCAATTCAAAGGGAAACTCGTATCCGAAATCTACGGAGACACTGCAAGACGTAAAAACGTGACCATAAAACACGCTTGCTACAATATCGTTGACTCTTACATTGTCAAATACAGAAGAAAGATCGCAAGAACAAAAGAAATAGATTTTTCCGATTACAAAGCGCATCCGGTTGATCCGATCAACTGCTTTGAGGCCAAACAAACCGATTACAGCAAGGCGGATGCCATTCTTGCCGCCATGAATCTGACCGAAGCCGAACTGGAGACGCTCAACTGCTACCTCAACGGTATGACCCAATCCGAAGCCGCTTTGGCTCTCGGAATCACGATTTTCGGCGTTAAATACAGAAAACTGCGTATCAGACAGAAGTATCAGATGTATATCGGCACCTGACTAGCCGATATATACATTTCCCTGTAAAATGTTCATTATTTTACTTGAAATCACCTGATTTTGCCTTAAAAAATGGGGCGGATTAGGTTGGGAGCGCTGACCCGCTTGCGAATCGCCCCGCGCATTCCGCCGCGCAGCTTTCCGATTTTTATGCCGCTTCCTTTCCCGTTCGATGTTCCGTTTTTACTGCTTTTCGTTTTTGTCTGTTTCCGTCTTGATCTCCAACGCAGGCTTATCGCTCGCGTTCAGCGGTGATACGACCTTTACACCTGTCGTTTTCTCGTATTCTTCCCTTGCAGTATTTGCTACTTTGCCGCCGCGTATGGCAACGTTTTTGCTCTCATCGAAACCTTCCGGCTGTTCCTGCCTGGAAAGCGTAGTCGTCGTGACCTCTGCAAGCATATTCAAAACAAGCTCTATATTCGTCATATTGTCGCGCAGATTTTCTTTTTTTAAGCCTTTCAATTCTTTATATTCCTGTACAGACAATCCACTCCATGCTTTCGTCATCTCGTTGGTGAGGATAGCGTAATCCTTATCCCGCTCTATACCCCGCGCTTTCCACTCGTCCGTGAGCTCCTTGCGCATCTCTATCGTCTGCAAACGCTGGTTGATCCAGCCTTCCGTATAACCTTTGGCGCGGTAAAATTCCGCCCCGCGCATGATCGCTTTTTCCGGATCGGCTATCTCGTCGAGGCGCTCGCTCCCCACCTGCGCCAGCCACATCTTAAACGGCTCTGCTTTCGGGGACGGAATTGACTGTACAAGCCGCAACACACCTTTGGTGTCAAGGCAATCTGTTTGCCGCATTTTTCCGTCCGGCGCACGCATTTTCAACCCCTTACAAAATGTAAGGAGTTCACTTCCTTCTTTTTTTAGACGATTTTTTAATACATACCAATAGTTCTTCGGATCTTCACTATCCGTTAAAATAGCAACCACATCTATTACGGAGAAATACCATTCCTCTTCCTCGGCATTCCACAATGTCCGAACTTGCCTGTTCTCAAATACTTTGATCTTATTTTCCATGTCACACCTCGCTATATCATTATACCAATTTCTTGTCGCTTTTTCAAGGGTTTTCCAAAATTACTTCACCTTCGGCAGTTTTGCAATCGTTTCCTTGCTCACTTGACCTATATACTCGCCCTCATCCCAGCACCCGAACGTATCCGAGAGAATGAATTTCTGCCCGTCCTCGCCGTAAGGACAGAGGATATCTTCTTCCATCACGTCGGACACAAAGAACTGCGGCAGGTCGCCGTAATATACGATCCGCTCCCCGCTCTTTTCGATATACTTCATGATATACAACATCGCGTCGCCCAATACTTCGTCGTCTACGATCTCCTCGAAGTCCGAGCGCCCGAACCGTTCATTGAAATAGGTATTCTGGTGCGTGATCCGCCTGCGGTGCGACTTGAAATTGTAATCGTTCACGTCTATCATCTGCCCCGGCATCGTGCCTTTTGGGATATGAAAGATACCGTGGAAATGCAGCCGCTGCTTTTCGGGCGAACGCTCCCATACGCCCATGCACTTCCAGCCCTGACGCTTGCTCAGATTTTTAAGACAGTCCCCCAGCCCTTTTTTGAAACTTTCTTCCGTATGCAGCTCATTGCTATACGTCAGCGTCACGAAATGGGTGAAATCCTGTAAATTCGCTTTTCGCGTCATGCGGATACGCCGGGCTATGAGATTGTTCCGCTTCCTTCGCAAGTTCAGTTCCGTAAAGAGTTTTGCGTCATCGTAATCTTTGCTATGCGGCAGCAGCCCCTGTATGATGGCACGCTTCCTTTTCTTATAATTGTCATTTATATGCTTTCGGTATAACTGCTCAAATATCTCTTTCCTGGACGGCTTATTCGTCGTATTGTCCCCGTTTTCCTTGCACGTCTGCTCGTTTTTTGAACCATCCTCCTCCGATTCCATCTGTACATCGTCCTTTTTCTCGCCATCGAACAGGCTCATCTGCACAGGCTGCACAGGCTTATCGAACGGACAGTCCGCCGCTTCGTCCTCTTCCAACTCTTCCAAATCGGGAACTTCCTTTCTGACTTTGGCGCCCTTTTTCGGGCGCGGCCTTTGCGGTTTGTGCGGGATCGCTATGTAATGGCTGCCGTCCGAATAAATTTTGCACTTCGCAAACGGCATTATTACCACCTCCTCGTCGATTTATTTTTTTGTATGCCTATAAAGCCGAAAGAAAACCTCCCGGCTTTATAGTTTTCCCCTCACGCGGCGTCGTTCTCTTTGTACAGCGCATTGATGAAATAACTGTTTTGCTGTTTCAGCTCCGCAACTGTTGCTTTTTCCGTGACGTATTCCCTGTAATCGCCTAAGCCCGCGCCCGACTTCTTCGCCATGTCGTTGAAATAGTCCGAAAAACAGTCCGTTGCAAACCGCCTTGCATAGATCTTCGCGTTCATGATGAAATACTTCTTGTTCTCGATCTTCCCGTCCATCGTGCCGCGCTCTTTCTCGATTTTGAGTATCGAATACCCATAGCGGTTATATACGCGGATATTCCTTCTCCAAAGCCACGCCGTTATACTTTTGAGAATATGTATCAATAAGGTGTTGTCACCTCTACGGAAACGGAAATCTTCGTATAGCCGTATAAACCGGTTGAATGCCCATTCGCTTATCATCTCCTCTATCGTATAGAGCGGGAGCGTCAGCCGCGTATCTCCCGACGATACGATATGAATGACGTCGCACAGATCCCGCGCGTCCGCGCCCCAACTTTCCGGCCTCTGCTCGTCAGCGCAGGCTTATTTCATCTATATCATGCAGAGCAGCCTTATCGTGGCGAATTATTCGATACGGACGAATAACGCGCAGATCAGGTTTCCAATACGTCAAACAAATCGCTCGTTTTCAGGGCGTCGTCAAATTCTCCGCCGTACCTGCAAACGTCGTACCCGTAAAGCTGCCAATCGCTGTTGCCGTGCCGCTCGAACCGCCGGCGTTTCAGGTTTACCCACTCTTTCACCGAGGCGAGGTTATACACCGCGCCGTATTCCATACACGCCCGCAGTTCGTCCTCGAAAAATACCCACGGAAAGTGCGGAAACTTCATGTCGTTGCTTTGCAAAATCTGCAATGCCTTCTGCCGGAACATGACCTCCTGCGACAGGATCATGTCGGTAATTAAGGTTGTTTTCCTTTTCCCCATACTGCCGCATGCCATTGAAACAATGGGCAGTTCGTTGATAAAACCGCAGTTTCTTGCCTCGTAATGCCGCAGTCTGTTCAGGGCGATCCTCTTCCTCCACCGCGTAAACAGCAAATACGCTGCCATTGCTATACTCCACCACGGGAAATGTTTGAAAATCACCTGCCAATCTATGAGCAGTTTATTGACCTGCGTGTAGAGCGTGAGAATATCGAAAGACACCACAAACCAGAGATAATAGGCGACAAACCCTATAACGATGCTCGCAAGATTCAGATGCAATACCCAACCGACCAACCACAATACCCATACCGCCCTGTATTCCCGCAGGAACTCCCTGTACGACAGTACGGCGCGCTTTACGGGCTGATACGTGTACTTTGCGACAGCCTTGAACACTTTGAGCGGAAGCGTGTCTTTCCCGTGTTTCGTGTTCCCGCGCTTGTAGAGTTTCTTCACGAGCAGGATGAGAACAAAGACGCAGGGCAAAGCGAGCAGCAGTACCTTTAAGGCGACTTCGAGGAATGCGGCGACGCTCTCGCCCCAACCCGCAAAGTTTTCCGCGTCGAACAGCAAAGCAAAGTAATTCCCCGCGCTTTGTTTGAACTCGTCAAAGTCCTCCGGCAGAACCGTTCCCCACGAGAATATATCCGAATACCCGTTGACCGTCACCGTTATGTCGTTTTCTATCCCGCAGAGCTTGCAAAAGTAATAAGCGGCGGAATTGCCTAAATCGCGCAGGCTTTCTCCGAGGCGCAGGTACGAACCCGCAAACACGAACACACCGAGCAAAGCCATGCCTATGAAAATGATTGCCGTTATAACAATGTTTCTACGCACCGGCTTGCCCTCCCGTGTAGATGAGATAGCTTATAATAAGCGCCGCAACGACGACGATTATCACCGCCAGTATCCTTTTTATCCGCTTTTTCATGATCCCTCCGCAATCTCTTAATCATTCCTTTGATTTAACGACAAATCAAATCATACTTTGAAATATCCTAAAAAGCTTCCAATTTGCCGCCATATTCTTTAACCGATGCGTACTGCCGCATAAAACGGCGGTACGCAGCTTTTTTACCCCTTATTCCGTCTTTTTCGTGTTCTGCTTCTCACGCTTCCGTTCCTTCCGCTTTTTAGCGCCGTTGCTTATGCTCTTACACAGCTTCGCTACCGCCCTGAACGGCAAACAGACCAGCCACACGACGCCCTTTGCTATGTACGGCAGGATCGGCATAAGCACGACCAACACCATGATAACGCCGAGTATCAGCAAAATGATGCCGAGGATACCCACCCCGTCATCCCCCATATCCGTGGGGCTCATCAGATCGTTCACTATGTCGATGGGATCGGACACCACGGGAATCACCGTATAAACGCCGTCCTTGTTGAATGTCAGGTCGATAACGTCAAAATCGAAGAACACGCTCTGCTGTGCAACATACGCCATTTTTGTATAAGTCGTATGCGGGAACTTTTCTTCATAAATATCCGCCGGCGCGGAATAGTAATCGCTCGCCGCAAAGCGAAACAACACCAGATAACATTCCTCGTCATCGGGATCCAAAGGATCTACCTTTATCGCATCATCATAAGCCGCTTTCAGGTCTTTGACATCCCCGATGTTCACGAGCAACCGCTGTGAAACCTCGGCGTCCGTACCCGACAAATCGCTCTCTTTGAGTACCTGTATCGGGGAGATCTCCCTGCCCGTTTCGGACGGAATATTCCCGAATAGCGCATCCCAAAACCCGAACTCATTCCAGTTTTCCCAAAACGACGGATCCCCGTCCTGCCAACTCACGAGTTTCTGTATATCCGTGTCCGCATCAAAGTCGTAGTAGCTGTATCCCCGCTGTATCTTGCCCTGCTCCGAATCGACTTTCCTCGAATCGTCGATATCGCTCTCAAACAGATCCGCGCTTATCGTGCCGTCCTTCACCGGCAGCGTACCTGCGTCGTAGCTCTTGTCATACGCCAGAATGCGGTCGTACAGCTCGCTTCCATTGATCGTGCCCTCGTTGTCTGTTTCATACGGATCGTACTCGTCGATACTATCCGTAAGGAACGTCAGTGTGAGCCTGTCGCAGAAATCGTCTAACTGCGGAACGTTTAAGTTCCAGCCCCAATCCGCGTCCATGAGCCACTCAACTCCCCATGCGTCCGTCGTATGCGCACCGACCGATAACGCATACCCGATGCCGGGATCGTAATGCTCGCAGACGGAGCCGGTCGTATAGCCGCTTGGCACGATTTTTCCGAGATAATCCTGTACCGCATTGTAAAAATCTTTGTGGCTTGTAACGACGATCTCTTTCGTCTTGTACTCGTACCACTCGGCTTTTATCCTTTGCAGCTTGCCGTATGTATCGAACAAACGCTTCGGTACGGCAAAATATACGGTATCCAACTGGTTCTGATACCCTGATCCCTTACTTGAAGTGAGTGTTCGATAAAACGTATGCTGCACATCCAATTGTACCGCCTCGGCGTTGCCCGTGGCGTCACATTGAAAGGGAAACTTCTTGCTGTCGCCGTACCCTTCCGCATACCCGCTGAACTGATAATATTGATTTACCCAGTAATCCTGCGCAGTCGTCGCATCCCCGCCGATCGCAAACAGTTCTATCCCCGCTATATGGTAATACCTGCTGCCCGTCGTTTCCTCGCGTTCGCGCTCCGCATTTAGAAGAATATTGTTCTCGTCCACGATACGGAACTTTAAGAACCTGTTTTCATACTCGCCCGTGCTTGCGTTGCAGAATTTGAGCGGAAACTTCGTATAGTCTTTCACGCTCCCCACTGTACCTTCCTCGCCCGCATAGAAAAAGTCGGAGGATAACTCGATCTTATTCCGCTGCGAGATGAGGGAAAATTCCGTAAGCGCGGGGTTATACACATAGATATACAGCGCATAGTTCCCGTTGCCGTTCTCGTACTGGGAGTAGCAGTATTCCGCAAAAGTGATCACCTGCGGTGTGCCGAACGGATTGCGTGGATATGCCGAAAGGTCAAACGGCTGCCCGTTTACCGTAGCGCTTTTCAGATCGTCCAATACGTTTGTGTTGTCGTAGTTGAGTTCTCCGCCCGTATCCGCATATACGCGGGAAGGAATTTTCCCTCCCGCATACATACAAAACACAAGTACGGCGAGAAGAAACAAAACGAAAACACGTTCCGCTGCTTTCTTCGCCATTTTACCACCTCCCGTTAAAACACTATCTCGGACGGCGAGAGCGTTATGCCCATCGTGGCGGCGCTCGTGCCGAACCAGAACGCGACGCTGCTTTCCCCTACGCTTACCGTAAGGAGAAAATAGTCCTTTGCGTCCAGCGAACCGGAATCCACCGTCTGCCCCGGATACTTCGCCTGTAAGATGTCATAGATGCCGAACTGTTTGGGAACATTCATCGTAAAGCCCGTTTCGTCCTTCTGTACGTTGAAGATATCCGTATAGTCGTTCGCCTTTTCGTCGCTGCCGTTCCAGACGCACAGTTTGCCGTCCACCGTGTACTCAAAATTGTTGGCGGGGTTGGACGTTACCTTGACGTCAAAGTTCACGTTTTCGCCCGTGAGCGACCTGACCTCGAAACGGTATTCGTTGCCCGACGTTATATCCAGCTTTCCGCCCTCGGCGTTGCCGAGATATTTTTCGCCGTTATACTCGACAAAATAGTCCGCGCCTTCCTCCTTCGCTACGAAATAGACGATAACGCCCGCAACGCCAACGATGAGCAAAACCGCCAGCACCCACGCCACGATCTTTCCTACCGTATTCAGTCCTTTTCCCATAGCGCACCTCTACGTTAAAAGACAAGCCCGGAATTATCGAACTGAACGTCGGAAATTACGGAAGAATTCGTATAGCCGTTGACCTTAAGCACCGACGAAAACACCTGTTCCGTATGCTCGCCCGTAAAGGTAAGCGTGACGTCGAACAGATATCCGTCTGTGATCTCGGAGAAATACGGTATGAGTTCGCTCACAGACGCTTCATAAAAACAGAAGTCGTCTATCCGGTCTATGATCATCATGTGCAGCGTATCGAACTGCGCATAGTCGAATGTAATGCCGCCCGACGTTACGTCGCCCGGATCGGTAAACGTGATCGTCTTTCCGTCCAGTTGGAAAAAGCCGTTGTTGCTCGTAAGCGTTACGGTATAAGTAAAATCTTCCGCGAGCGTATAGACGTCCGACTTGCTGCTCGTCTCGCTTGTCGCGCCGCCGACGCCCGTACCGTTCGGGTTGAGTTCCCACTTCACGTTCGTATCCCCGCCGAGGCTTACGTTGAGATCCCCGAATTTAAGCGTTGCACTCTCGATACGCTGCGCGAAGTCCGCCGTACAAGTCGCCGTAACTTCGGGATTGTCCTGCGACGTTGCTGTAATTATGACCTGTTCCCCGAACGGTTTCAGACACTTGACGGATACCGTCTTACTTCCCGCGGCGTCCGTACCCGAAGGCGTGAGCGTCATGTAATCGGAGAGTGTTTCCCCCGTCGCCCAAGCGGACGAGGGATTTTTGAACGCCATGCTCCAATCCAAACCCGTGTTATCCGCGGAATTGTCGGGAGATACCGTAGCCGTGATCGTCAGCGTTTCGCCCTCGTAGTCCGTTGCATCGCCCGAACCCGTTATCTCCGGCTGAAACTCTGCCATGAGCCGTATGCCGCCGTTTCCTTCCTGCGGCGTTACCACGACATTGCCGGTCAGGTCGTTGACCGCAGGCAGTTCTTTTCCGAACCGCCAATCGGTAAAGCCTTTCGTAAGCACCGACAATACCAACGCGGCTATAAGCAGAACCGCAAACAGTACCGCCGACAGCCGCTTTATCGTCCTGTTTTTCTCCATCTTTCACCTCCGAATGTCCTTAAAACGTGATAACGTCGTCGTCTAAAACGACGTTCGTTACCACTTTTACGGGGCGGACTTTGAATGTATGGCTCACCCCGCTGTTCGTTTCCGTTACCTTCACCTCGTAGTACCAGTTATCGTCCGTGTACTCGCGGAACTTGTCGTCGTAGGTGATCGTGTTCTCCACGCGCACGGAATCGGAATAGTAACTTTCCAGCGTACAGTTGACCGTGACTTTGAGTTTATCTCCTTCGATAGCCCAGTCGAACACGCTCGGCTCGTATTTGGATACCGTCGTAACGTCCTTGATGTTGACCGTCTTTTCCGTACCCTCTACCCACGTCCGCGTGCCGTATGAAGTGCTGTACCTCTGCTGCTGTACCTTGAAACTGCCGTAGCCCGTGACCGTATAGGTATAATTGCATTCCGCTCCCACGAACCCGAACGCATTGTCCGGTACAAGGTCGAACGTATAACTGTTCCCCACGCCCAGCTCGTAATACGAACCGAAAGAACCGCTTGCCGTGGTTGCCGCCGAACAGGAAACATTGAGGGAAGTCGGATCCCCCACGAACACAACGCGGCAGGTGTCGATATAGCCGCCTTCGCGCGTCGTGACCGTAACGAGCGCCTCGCCCTCAAACGCTTGCAGGCAGGTCAGCGCTGCCGTGTTTGCGCCGTCCGAGGAAGGTACGAGAGTGAGATACTCCGAAAGGTTGTCCGTCTTTTCCGTATCCAGCCATTCGAGCGTCCAGTCCACGGCTTTGTTCCGCGCGTCCGACGGGTACACCGTAGCGGTAAGCGTTTTGCTCACCCCGCCGTTCGCCGCTGCCGCCGCTTGCATCGCCAAAGCCACGCTCTTCACCTCCGCCGTGCCGGGCTCCTCTTCGATCACCTCTTCTTCCTGCGGCGGCGCTTCGTTCTCCGGTTTTAACAGCATCACCCATGCCCCGATCATTCCCGCTAAAAGCACGAAGATGAGCAGGAACGAGATGATCCACTTCACCTTGTCCGAGCGCTTATGCTCGTACAATTCGATATCCTCAAAGTCATAGTCTTCATATTCGTCAAAATCGTCGTACATTGTTTACCTCCGAATTAAAATTGCATTTCCGTCTGATTGACGTTCACGCCCGTTACGATCGTGTCGTCAAAGCGGATCTCCAATTCCTTGCTGATCCCCGACGTCCTTTCTTCGATACGGACTTTAAAATAGCAGTCGTCCGCATAGGAACGGAACTTATCCCAATAGAACGTCGTCCTTCCGCCGTCTCCCTTCTGCATCCTGCCGTAATAGCTTTCGATAGACTTCTTCGTCGTAACAGTCAATTTCCCGTCTGCGTAGCTTGCCGAGATGAAGTTGTCTTTCAGGGAATCCAACGTCACCGTTTCGTTTTCCTCGTCGTACCAATTCTCGACGCCTTCCGTCCGCTCCAGATACCCGAGCACGACCGAGCCGACGCCCGTAACCCCGCACTCGAAATCATTGAACTGTTCGCCCACGGAACCGAACGGGTTTGTAAGCTCCACTTCAAACACATAGTCCTGCCCGATGCCGAGCTTATATGCCCCGCTAACGGGTGCTACTCCGCCGCTAATGATAATTTCCGTAGGGATACCGACGAATGTAAGGATACAGCTCGCCTGATACCCGCTCTCCCGCGTCGTCGCTATAACGAGAATGGTACCCGTAAACGCCTGCTTGCAGGTCACGGTAGCGGTCGTGCTGCCGTCCGACGCGGGCGTTACCGTTACGTACTGCGACACGTCGCCTTCGGCTTCTTCGTCGCCCCACTCCACAGACCAGTCCACCTGCTTGTTCGCAGCCGTTGCGGGAAGAACCGTGGCAATGATCGTCTTGCTCACCGAATTGTCCGCCGCGACCGTCGCGTATGTACTCATCGTGAGACGCAGATGCTCCGAGTTTACCGTTTCCGCGGCAAAATCGTTCTGCGGGCGGCGCTCTTCCTGTTTTATCGAGAGAACAAGCACCAACGATACCATCATACCGATGAACAGCACTGCGATAAGGCCGAACGCCACGATCCAGCGTATCCGTTCCGAAAGGGAATATCCCGTATATGTTTTTTCTTCCATTGTTACCTCCGTTTTTTATAGTAGAGAAAACTGCGGCCCGAAAAGTTCCGAGCCGCAATTCCCTTCCTTGCCTTTTACGCAGCCTTCTTGTTCAGGAGCATCTGCAAAAGGTCTTTGTCCGACTTGCGCAGCGGCACGATCTTGCACTCATACACCGTGCCGTCCTCGTCTTCCGAGTGCACGGCATAGCTGTTCCCTTTCGTCACTCTGCCCGTCTTTTCGTCCGTGATCTCATACGGCACGAGGACAAGCTCCGCCTCCTGTTCGCCTGCATATACGATATCCAGCACCGTGTACCCGCCGAAATCGGGCGGCACGATCCTTACGCGGAAATCTACCCCGCGCACCGTACCCTTGATGAAATACGACTGATACGTCTTGCCGTCCTTTTCATACGGCTCCCTCTCTACCATGATCTTCCCTTCCGTCATGCTGCATCGCCTCCTTTATCTTTCCTTTTCTTTGCAATGATCGGCTTGATCTCTTTCCACGGCTTCTTCGACAGTTCCCCGGCTTCCTTTTTCGGGAACCCGGCGTCCCGTGCCTGACCGTATTTATACATGCCCGCATTGTCGTTTTGCGAAAGCAGATACCCGGAACGCAGTCCCTTTTCGTATTCGGTCAGCTCCTGCCCTTCCTTTTCGCCGCGCTGGTGGACTTTCGCTTTGCGTTCCTCCGCATATCCCTTTGCGCGGACGCGGGGACGGAACCAACGCCCGTCACGCTGATACTTGCTCGGCTTTGCAGCTGTATTTTGATTGTTATTTGCCTTATCCGGCATATTCGCTTGTTCCTCCGTTGAAATGAAATTGCCCGTATCGCCGTTAGCACAGCGTTGTGCCCGTGTTGCCGTTAGCAAAGCGAAAATAATAATATGAAATTGTATATATGGTAACGGACGCTTGTTTCTCGGACAATCCGTCCCGCGCGATGCTTTGTCGGTGAGCGGCCGCTCTTACACTTGCAAGTACCGCACGAGTTCCTCGCCTTCCTTTACTTTTTGCGCCCGGTCATGCCGGTTTGGTTAATCTATATACCTACGGACATACATAGGCGTATGGATCCGCCTGCCGTTACGGACAAAACTGCCCGCAAACATGGATTCATATTCCCTGTCGCGCTTCGGCGTACAAAGATAATATGTATCCGCGCTGAACAGATACCGCCCGAACTCCGGATCGTCCCGCAGTTCTATCTTCTGCCGCACGATATAGTTCTGCGTTCGGTATACGTTCGTCGCGTCTGCCATAAACTCCGGCATTTCCATGATCTTCATTGTCCTGTCCCTTCTTCTTTATTTATCTCGTCCAGCAAATACTGCTGCAACTGCCGCACCGTATTCCGGATATGCCCTTCCGTCACGTTCTGTTCCATAGCCGCCGCATACTGCGTCTTCCCTTCCACATATAATAAATAGTAGAGTACGTATAGCCTCGGCGGGGCTTTGGATACGATCTGTCCGTATTCTTCCGACTTACGCACCGCCTCGCTCTTAAAGCCCGTATTTTCAGCCTTGTCGAACATTACTTTGTGCGTATAGTAGTAACGGATATCCTGCAAATCCTTTTTCACCTGTTTTAACGTCATTCCGTATCCTCCCGTTGAGGGGAAAGAGAATTCTTTATGCGCACGGCATCGCCGCTGGGTTTTTCTGCCGGCCGATTCGGTATGTAGCTTTGCCTATCCGTGACTTTTCGCTCCGTTTGCTTTAACTCGAAGCCCGCCACCACAAGAATGCCCCTGCCTCTACCCTGCGTCGTATATATAGGGTATTCCAGCGAAAGGCTCTGCACGTCGTATTCGATCGTGCGCTTGCTCACCCCAAACTCGAACGCGAGATTCCCCCGCGTTTCATGCCGCCTGGCACACAAAACTTCCATTATTGCGCGACGGCGCTCCTTTGATGCCCCCATCTTTCCAAATCCTCCAAATAAATTTTTTATATTTTTCTTTTCAAACATCGAACCGATGCCTATGTACATTGTTTCAGTTTTCCATCTTCGGCGCACTGAACACTTTTAATATTGATTTCATCGTTTTAAGATCATCTCCATCCAGCCGAACCGACAACCGTTCCAGCAGTTCATGCTGTTTGACATCCAGATACTTCCTTCCCAAAAAGAATCCTTCTACCATATGTACTCCGCCTCCGTTCCCTGGCCTTGTATAGAGAGGGTAATGACGGCTCAATTCAGACAGATTGCGGATGATCGTGCTTCTGGACACGTCAAACTCAAACATGAGATTTTCCAATGTCTCATGCCTGCGTTCGCACATGTATTCCAGAATCGTCATCCGGCGCTCTGCCGTGCTTCGCATCACTTCCCCTCCCCGTTTATTTGCCTTCAGTTTAATACTCAAAGGTTTCACCTACTGACACCTTTGAAAAACTTTTTTATCTTTTTGCGTAAAAAAATAAAGCCGCCGACAAACGACAGACTCCTTAACCGGAATCCCGTTCATCGGCGGCCTCTCATTTTTTACAATGGATTAACCTGCCCTTCATTATTTTGTCATATCTGTTCAATTACGCTTATCTTGTAACTCTTCGCGGGCGTTGCGTCTTTGTCCCTTTCGATAATTTCTCTGGTCTCGTTTACAATGCTACACTTGATGAACATCCCCCCGAGGTTAATTCCGATATATGTTTTCACATCAATCACTCACTGTCTGATATTTATGCTTCATCGCATCTCTCAATCGATTTTATGAACGGATTTTCCGCCATAATTTCCTGCAACTGTGCCGACGAATACTCTTCGTCCGTGTTTACTGTCGCATGGTACAGTGTTTCTTTTCCTTTCCGCTCTATTATCAGGCGATTGAAACGGTCTGTCTGAAACAATTCCTTCACCTTGCCGCATTCCTCGCCGCCGTTCACGAAACATATTTTGATCTGAAAATACTTTTTCGTGCGGAAAAGTTTGCAGTTCAAATGAAACAGGCATTGCACGGCAATAAGGATGACCGTCGCCCCCGCTGCCACAATATACAACCCCGCGCCCGCAGCCATTCCTACGCCCGATGTTGCCCATACGCCTGCCGCCGTTGTCAGACCGTGGATCTCGTGTTTGCGGTAGATGATGATACCTGTGCCCAAAAAGCCGATACCCGACACGATCTGCGCCGCCACGCGGGAGGCATCCGCCTCAATCGAATCGCCGAAGCCGTACTTCGATACCACCATGATGAGCGCGCTCCCCGCGCACACGATGGTGTGCGTGCGGATGCCCGCTTCTTTAAACCGAAGTTTCCTTTCATATCCGATCAAAAAACCCAAAAACACCGCCAGCAGCACGCTAACCAAATAACGTAATTCCAACAACACCGTCTCCAATCTTCACCTCTGACGCCTTAACTTAATCTCTATGATTGCCGCCGTCTTTTTATCCATATGAACGTGCAGAGCCTCTCCGCGCAAATCCACAATCGCGCCCGAATCCTGCGGATATACGACGGAGCAGTCCGTAGCCCCGTACCCATTTAAAGGAACTGAAATTTCCTCCTCGTCGAAATTCCAAACGGCAAGCAGCATTTTGTTTTCGTCAAGAAGCCCCACTGCCGCCTTTTTATCGCCGAACTTTGCGAACCCGAAAGGGAGAAACGGCACGGCGCGCCGCCGGAATCCGTTTTGCGACTTCGCAAACGCGACGCCTTCCTTCACCCACGCGCTTTGACGCTCCGTCAGCTTTTTAAGGTCGGAAGCGAGGTGCATCCTGCCCATGCTCGCGTTGACCATGTTCATCACGACCTCGCTGTCCGTCGGTCTGCCCGCAGGTTCCTCATATCTTCCGTCAATGACGGGATAACTCCAGAACGCCGCCTGTTCGGGGAGCGCCGCCGAAAAGATATTAGCGATGATGTACGGAAATTTATCGTAATTGACCTGATCGGAAGCGGACATGACGGAACTTACCCGAAGGCTCTGCCAATCGGTGCGCATACCGCCGCTCGCGCAGCTTTCAAAGATGACGGACGGATACTTTTCCCGCTGTTCCTGCAACCATTCCCAAAAAGCCTCCGAAGTCTGTTCCAGCCCTTCCCCGCACGAATCGCTTTCCACTTCCGTGCCGACTCCGCAGTCCTGATTGCAGTCGACCTTAATATACTGCGCGCCGTACTCTTCGACCATGCGCGCGATCGCGTTACTCATGCGGCGGCGCACTTCGGGGTGCCTGTAATCGAGAAAATACCGCCCGGCCACCAAAACGCGCTGCCCGTTCGTGCGGATGTACGCATCTTCCGGGTATTCCTCGCCGCTCAGCGAACCGACCACTTCCGGCTCGATCCAAAGCCCCGCCTTCATGCCGCGGGAACGGATATAATCGGTGATATTCTTTACGCCGTGCGGATACCGCGTTTTGCTCTCGCACCACTTCCCCACATACGGATAGATCTTTGTACCGTCCACTTCGTCGTGCCAACCGCAGTCGATCACATACACATCCGCACCGCACTCCGCCGCAACGGGAACGAGCACGCGTGTTCTCTCCTCGTCGGGTGAATCCCACGAAAAGTACATATACTCGTTGAAAATGACGGGCAGGCCGCTGTCTGCCGCGCTGAATTTCGCGGTGTCGCGGCGATAGAGCGTCATCTTTTGGATCACATCGTTCAAACTCTCGCCGACGCAAAACGATACTTTTCTCGATGAATATTTTTCTCCGGGCGCGAGCCGTTTTTTCCAGTTTGTGAACGAAAAATTCCCGCCGCTCAAAGTCAAATACAATTTGCCGCCGTTGTTTTCCGCTATTTCCCAATACCACCCGCCGCACGATTCGATCTGAAACAGGAGAAATTTTTGGTTTTCCTCGTCTTCGAGTATCGCCTGCGGCAATTCCTCTTTGCACGGCCAACTCCCTGCGTTAAAGCCGCAGATCCTCTTATAGGTGCGGTGCCCCGTTTCGAACAGCCCCGCCTGGTCGAGCGATATGCGCCGCGGCTGGCATTCGCAGTGATGACTGTTGTAAAACCGGTAGATATATGTATTTTCCCGTCGGGCAAACGAAATGCCTGAAAGGTTCAAAACGGCAACGTTTTCCAAAACGAGTTCCCGACCCGATATGTTCTCTACCTGCACGCATACGCTCATACCCCCGCCGTGCCGCTCGAACACCGTTTCGGTGCGGCAAAGCGTATTGCTTTGAATGACGGTCAGCCTGTCTTTTTCCCGTTCCTCTTTCACGAAACGAAGCGCCCGACTCTCCGGTGCAAACGGCTGTTTTGCCGGCGTCTGCGTAGAAATGTTTTCTCCCGCGATTCTGATATCGGAAACGGGGATCTCGCAGTCCGCTTCGCCGAATACCCCTGCCGTTAAAATACCGTTCTTTTCTCTGAAATGTAAACCGTAAAATTCAAAATTCATTTTCATCCTCTCTTTCCGCCGTTCATGTTCGGCAAAGTTCATTGCGCAAACGGAGCGTTATGTTGACGGCGCGCTGAAAATACCCGAAACAAATATCGGGCACATGCGGGCGTCACTTTCCCTTTTCCGAAGCTGCTTATAATTCACAAAATCTGCATGAATTCTATAAAATTCAAAGCTCCACTTCCAAACCGTCGTAGGCAGGCACAATACCGTGCGGCCGCAATAGTTTCTCAAGCCGTTCCTGCCGGGGATCCCCGTTATGCGAAAAATGATTGGCGAAGAAAAGTGTTTTTTCGTTTACATTCCCGTTTTCCGCAAGCCGCTTGATCACGCGCACATCTCCGTCTATATTCATGTGAAAGCCTTCGTCCGGGACAAAATTTTCCACCTCCGTACAATCGAGGCTGACCATATCGAAACAGATTTTTTGCTGTTTAAGATAGTCAAATACCTCATCGTAGAACATCCCCGTATCGTTGCCGTACAAAATCGTTTTTCCGCCCTTTCGAATGACGAAAATGAAACAATTCTCGTTCGGGTCATGTCTTGCGGGCAACGGTATTACAGTATACTCCCCTGCCTGAACGGGCTTATACGCCTGCAACAATTCAAAAGAATATCCGTCCTTGATTTTGCCGATCATTTCACCGTATGCCCAGTCGTATACCTTTTTTACTGCCGCATTGCCGTACACGGTGACGTGCGGCTCACGTATATTATGCGCAAAGGCCATCCCGCGAAACGTCGCATCTTCGGGAGCGAAATGGTCGAGATGCGAATGCGTGACGAAAATATACTTGACCGTATCCATACGCAAGCGGTACTGCATTGCGTGTACAAACGAATCGGACGGAAAATCGATCAAAAAATCATTGTCGATCATCGCCTGCGAACGCGTGCGCAGGCTTTTGCCGCCTTCCCTGCGCACTGCCTCGCATGCCGCACAGCCGCAGTACATGGCGGGAAAGCCTTCTGCCGCCCCTGTCCCTAAATATTTGAATTTCATTTTAATACCTCACCTCATTGTATTTTCTGTGTGCAAAACAATCCCGTTAAGACTCGTTAGCATCGGTGTATTGCCGTTCCGGATTTCCGTAATGCCGGCAAACCTGCCGAAGACAGCGAAACTGCTTCGCCGCACGCTGACTGCTTAATTTTTCCGTTTCAAAAACTATACTTCCAATGCATTGTTTTTGGCTATATTGCTATACCACAAAGCGCTGTCTTTTAATGTCCGTTTCTGGGTTTGCCGATCGTTGTAAACGATGCCAAATTTGTAATCGTAGCCGGATGACCACTCAAAATTGTCAAGCAACGACCATAAATAGTAACCGCGGACGTCTGCCCCTTCCTCCATTGCCTTATGCAGATACGTTAAATAGCCTTTCACATACTTGATTCGCTGCTCATCGTGAATATGCCCGTTTTCCAATTTTTCGGTCAAACTATATGTACCGTTTTCCGTAATATATATGGGAACGTCGATATTAAAGTCGTTATACAATATTTTAATGGCGTCGTAGATCGCTTTCGGATAAAATTCTATCCCCGTATCCAAAATATCGCTGCCCGCCTCTTTTATGCTTTCCTGAACTGCGGTGCGGTCTTTGGACACGACCGTACGATTGTAGCAATTCAAACCGAAAAAATCCAACTTTTGGTGAATGAGATCGAAGTCGGAATCCTCCATATAAGGCATCGTTTTTTCTTCTTGCATCAATTTCAAAATATAATCCGTATAACGCCCCTTAAAAATCGGATTCAAGAAAAACCGATAAGATTCCTCGTTCTTTCTTAAAGCGAGCGCAACGTCTTCCGGATCATTCGGCCTTGCGGGATGGTTATGCCAAATATCGACAACGATCCCGATTTTACTGTTTTTGTTTGCCGATGCGCGGAACCGCTCGACCGCTTTTCCGTGCGCCAATAAAATATTATGCGAAGCCTGTTTGCCGAAACGATCTAACTTTTTGCCGGGTGCAAAGCCGCCCCCTGCATACCCCACATAGGTAGCGATCGGTTCGTTCAATGTCGAGATCAGCGGCAGACGGTCTGAAAACTTTTTGAATATGAACTCTGCATAATCCGCGAACCAATCGGCGCAATCCCTGTTCAGCCAGCCTCCGAGATCTTCTAGTGCCTGCGGCAGATCCCAATGATACAATGTCGCATTCGGTTCAATGGAACTGCTTAAAATTTCATCGATTAGCCTGTCATAAAAATCGACGCCTTTTTCGTTGACTTTTCCTTTACCTTCGGGAAAAATTCTCGGCCACGAAAATGAAAAACGATACGCATTCAGATTCAACGATTTTACAATGGCAATATCTTCTTTATACCGATGATAATGGTCGCACGCCACGTCAAGAGTATCGCCGTTGCGTATTTTGCCGGGTATTCTTGCAAACACATCCCAAACGGACAATCCCTTGCCGTCCTCCAAAGCAGCGCCTTCGATTTGTGCGGCGCTGGTAGCCACGCCCCATTTGAACCCTTCCGGAAATTTGATTTTTTTCATCTCTATAAACCTTTTTTCTATGTCTTTTTTAATCGGCATTTAATAAGCGGGAGAAACTATGACCAACTATCCCCTTGTGAAACAAGCAGATATTATCCGATACCCCCACGCTTTCTTTTTCCCGATTGCGAAAACCCGATCAGTTTCAGCCATTAAAAAAACGGAAAACAGAAGTAATCTCTACCTTTTCGGTTTGCCGATTACGATTCTCTGCCTTCCGTTTTCGGTACGCCGGTCGGAGCCGGTCAAAAAGCAGCTTGCTGTTAGCCGCTTCCGACCGCCTTTGCTCCGATATGTACGTTCTGTTTTTGCGGCATCATCACCCGATACCCGAAAAATTCGGGTATCGGGCAATAAAACTGTTCGCGCTTATGCGGCGCTTTGCGCTTCCGCCGTATTCCAGGCAATTCCCGTATCGGAAACCGTCCAGTAGTCGCTGTTGAATCCGTCAAACGAAGCGAGGGTTGCCGTTCCGGAAACACCGGTTTGGCTTTTTACTGCCGTTGCGAGCGCCTCGATGCTTGCAAATTTGCCGTACACGCTGCTTGCGGTATCGAGAACGGACGCCGAACCGTTGGACTGAACGCCGACCGCAGCGTCGCTTCCGCTGTTGATCGTATATACATTTTGCAAAACCGCACTCGTACTGGTTACACATCCTACGATCAAGCCGTGCCTTGTGCCGCCCGTATAGTTATACGCTTCTGTTACAACGCTGATCGAGTTTGTGATTTTACCGCTGCCGCCCAGCGTGCCTACAAACGATCCGTTATGATTTCCTGCGTTGAGTGAATTGACTACGAGGTAGCAGTTATCGATGATACCTCTGGACTCGATCGCAAGCGCTCCCCACCAGTCATTTTTCGTGCGCGTTATGCTGAACCCGATGTTTTTGATCTCGCTCGTATCGTCGATCGCACCGAATATACCGCGCGCACCCACGCTCAGGTTGTAGAGATAATGTCCTCTTCCGTCGAAAACACCGTGCCAGGCGTTGTAAGTCTTATATGCATCCCATCCGGTGACATTGAATCCTTTATCCGTAGAAGAGAGCGTCATCGAATCTGCCGCGTTGGAACCGCTGCTTACCGAGTAAACATCAGCCGTTGCGGAAAGGTCGATATCCGCGGTGACGATATAGTAACCGTCGCGGTACTTGGAATCATCCGACGCGCTGCGGGTTTTCCAATAATTGGTTCTGAGCAGCATGAAGGTATCGAAATCTTTGATGAAAGCCGTGGCAACGTTGATCTTGCCCCTGAAGATCGCGGTATCGGTTTCTATCGTGATGTCGACCGCTTCGCCTACGGCACAGGCGGACAGATCGCCGAAGGTAAGTTCCGTGCCGCTCCCCGTAACGCTTACTTCTTTGCCGCCGATCGTAACCGTCGCGTTTGCGAGCTCCGCATCTGTAAAATCCTCATCGCTGCCGAAGTCGAGTTTTTGGCTATCTGCCGAACGGTCGAGATCGCCCACGAACGTGAAGTCCACGACCTCTTTCGCGCACTTTACCGTAAACGTTGCGCTTTCGCTCTTTCCGGAAAGGAGAGAGGTTATCGTTATAGTGACAGACTCGCTCGTTCCCGCGGTAAGTCCTTCAATCACGAGATTTCCTTCCGCAAACGCCTCTGCATCGATATATTCTGCCCCGTCGCCGGACAGCGCAACGCTGTATGCGACGCTGCTCGGCAGCGTTATGGTCGTTTCTTCTGCCTGGTCGTATTCTTTGTTTTCAAACTGCTCCTGCATAGCTGTAAGAACCGAGGCGTCATATTCCATCGCGGACTTCATGATCGGGAAGCCCCAGGAAGTATCCCATCCGTCCTCCGCCGTAAATGCGGACAACGCGGAAGCAACGCCCGTTTTAAGCTCCGCGACCGTGGCATAAGAATTGCCTGCGTTGGTCGAGGTAAGGCAGCGCATCTGCTCAATATCGGAAACGTTGTAAACGTTTTCCACCGTTCCGATCCTGCTGGCGCGCAGAATACCCACATTGCCGGTGCCGTATTTGCCCGTATATTCTGCAATAACGACAACATTTATCAAATCCAACGGCCCGGCATTCGAATAGTTGAACAACAACCCGTGATCGGTTGCGTTAGTCGGATCATCATCAGCGTCGCGGTCGTCCACCGTAGACACGCCCTGCCAGTACACGTTTTCCAACGTCATCCCGTGACCATCGCTTGCCAGATAACCGCCGCACATGTTATCGTTTTGGACGAGCGCATTTACGAACGCGACGTTCTTCAACACGCCGGTCAGCTCTCCCGAGCCCAGCAAGCCGTTCTGATTCGTTACTTCGAGGTTGGCGACGGTGTATCCGCGCCCGTCGAATATGCCGGCAAAGTATTTATCGCCGTTTCGTCTGTCAGTCGTAACGGCGCGGCCGGTGCAATCGATATTCGCCGCCAACAAGACCAACTCGCCCTCGCCAGGATTATTCGCGTTTATGAATTTGCTGAAAAATTCATCCGCACTGTGAATGATCGCTTTGGCGACGTTGACCGTGCCGCTCACGGTAAGTTTATCCGTTTCCAAAACGATTTCCGCATCCTCGCGGGAAGCCACGCCCTGCAAGCTCTCAAATGTGAGCGTCGTACCGGAAACGCTTGCGGTTACCTGCGTACCGCCGATCGTTACCTTTGCCGAATCAAGAGAACCTTGCGGCAACTGCCCCATGCCCACGGTCGACAAATCGAGCGTATTCGTGCTTGCCGAGAGGTCGAGATCTATCGTCTTTTCTTCAAACTGCAAAGCGGTTTTTGTTACCTCTACGGCAATTTCGACGGTGTATTCCTCGCCGGAAGTGCTCGTATATTTTACCGTTACTTTCGTATCACCCGCGCCGACCGCAACGATCTTGCCGTTTTCGTACTTGGCAACGGCATCATCGCCGCTCGCAATCGTAAGCTGCGGCTCGGTCACTTCGTTTCCGTCTTTATATACGGAAATTTCGATCGCTTCTTCAAGCGATAACCCCGTTTCAAGCGGATCGGACGTATACAATTGCACACTTTCGGGCGCGTTGATCGTAACGTCTTCCGTAACGGTAACCTCAAATGTTTCGGGAACCATGTTAAAACCGAGATACGATCCGCTGACGGTGATCGTGGCGGTGTTTGCGTCTTTTACATATGCGCCCGCAGTCAATACACCTGCATCGTCAACGGTGACAACCGCCGTATCGCTGCTTTCATAACTGAATTGAACCCCGTCCAACTCTGCGCCCTTGTACTGCGCGGTAACATTCAGCGGATAAGTCTGCCCGCCCACCAGTGTGGCAGAATCGTTCGTCAACACGATGCCGGGGCGATTGCCGCTGTCTTCGACCTTGACGGCAGCCGTTTTGGAAAGATCTCCCGCTTTCGCGGTGAGTGTAACTTCCCCTTCCTTTTTGGGCGTAAGCGTAGCCGTACTGCCGTTTGCCGTAAGCGTGACCACATCTTCCTTGTCGAGCGAGAAAGTTACCTGCTCGTCCGAATTCGTCACCGTGGCGGTGATCGTGCCCGTCTCGTACAGATCAAGCGTCAGGCTGCTCGCCGAAAGTTCAAGAGCGGGTGTATTTTCGTTCCCGCCCGGAGTTTCGTCGTCTTTGGCGCACCCAACGACGGCAAATGCGGCCACGAGCAACAGCGCGAGCAGGCATAACATGCCGACTACATTCTTAAACGTTCGTGTCATCAAAATTCCTCCAATTTTATTTTTTTAACAAAAAGCATTTTCTGCTTTCTTGTTTCCTCTTTACACGCCCCATTTCTCGTACAACGCCCCCACGGTAGCAGTGGAGCTTTCCGCCGTTTGGGTGATGCCTACATCGATAATGTCTGACTTGAATTCGGTTTTCATTTCCAACAATTCAGACTGATGATAATTCAGCCCGTAAAACTCGATGAGCATAAAGCGAGGCCCGATGCTTTCCAGCACGATCTGCTCTTTATAAATATCGTACATCGCATCCCCGCTCTCGCGCAGCGGCTCGATTTCGGCAAGCGCTTTATCGCACATCGCGATGTACTGTTTGAGCAGCGGCTCCGGCCAATACTCCGCCTCCACATAGTTCGTTTCGCCCATGCGCGAGAAAGAACCGTTGTTCTCGATCACGGCAAACTGTGCGCGCAAAGCATTGAAATATCCGAGCATCGTCTGCGCCGCCGGCCCGTATACGGCGTTGAAGTAATTGTTTACCAACGTGTTGTAATCGGCGTTTACGTTCCAGCCGAATTTGGAATCGAGATACGCCGCCAGATTCATAAAACCTACGCCGTTCTTGTCGGAGTTACTGTTCCTGCGCTGGTACTGGAACCAATAGACATTGTTCTCTTTGGCAAACTTATAATTATCCTGAATGGCGTTGAAAGCGTTGTACGGCGTGATCCACGCATCCGTTGCATAATTCGTGCCGTAGATCCACAGGCTTATAGAATCGGCGACTGCCTGCCAGCCCTTGAGTATTTCGGTATAGCGGCTGTTATTGTCAGGCAAGTTTGTATCATCGTAATACATACTGTCTATTCTGTTCGCTTCGATCGGGGCATACATCACCGTTACGCCGTTTTCGAGATGCAAGCCGTTTACCGCCTGATACTCTCCGTTCGCATCCTTTACGGCGGGCGCTTCCTTCGTATCGTGATATGCAAAGATGGAAAGCGTTACGTCGCGTTCGGGATACTCTTCGTTCAGCCAGGCGTAGTATTGTTCGGAAACTTCGTTCATCCACAAGATGACTGCCGCCGAATTTGCCCCGTACGTTTCCCTTACCTCTGTGCACTCATCGCAGTTGCACCAGTACGGCATATCCGCCTGACCGAGATTGGCAAATTTCGCGTTTGGCTGCGCGATCGTTTCGGCTTTCAGCTTCTCTACCGTTGTGCCGACAAACAATTTGAATTGGAGTTCGTCGCCGCGGCAGGTATAGCAATGCTGTATTTCGCCGCTTTCGGGCGCATTCTTGGCAAACCACTCCGGATTGCTTTCGCGGTAATCGGCCGCCGGGATCAAATGCTGCATGGTATGGTGCGTAGCGCCGCCGAGCGTCATCTGAAACGTCGTGGAACCGGGGCTTCTGTTATAATTCATGCGCATACGGCTTGCCGTAGTCGTGTCAGTACAGGTCATGCCCGTATTCACCACGCGCCAAGGGAAATCGGGTATATCTTTGATGTCGAAAGCCGGCAGTTTGATCGTGGAAACGGTATCATACGTGATGACGTCTGCGGTATATACCTCGAAATTCACCAATTGATGCAAAAGTTCATACGCCGCATACAGCGTACCCGTGGAATACTGCGTCGCGCCGGTAAGAATAATTTTTTTACCCACCGTTTTGATAATGAAACCGCCGTCGCCGAATTCAGACTTGTCGAGCGCGATGTTTGCCGCCCTGAATATTGCGGTATCGCCTATCGAAATATACTTGCCGTCGCCCGCGATCTGTTCGTCGGTAAGCTCGCTGTCGCGCACGCTTTCAAAAACCGCGCCCGTCGCCTCCGAAATAAAAGTACTGAACTCATTAAATGCCGTCTGCTCGTAATAATCCACATCGTCCGGTAACACGACGACATACTCGGTTTTCCCGTTCGTGATAAAATCTTCATTGGTCGTACCGACGTTGTAAATATGTGTGCCGCCTTCCACGTCGCCGCGGGTTGTAGTAGTAAACGGATTCGAACTCGTGGAGCCGCCCGTTTTACCGTCATCCCCCTTATCGGCGCAGCCGACAAACATAATCATTGCCATTACAAACGCGCTCAAAATTGAAATGATCTTGACGGAAATATGTTTTCTCATAGTTATTGCACCTCAGCCGTTATGGAAAAACTTACAATCGCCGTATTGCCCGCCGAATCGGTTGCCACATACATGAGCGTGTACACGCCGGCTCTGTCGGCCACGAACCCGTCGTATGCGGATCCGATCTCATACAGGATCCCGGACGCAGAAACAAGATACACCCGAGCCTGCAGCTCGCTGTCTATATTGTCCGTGACCGTCGCTTTATGGATATACACCGTGTCGCCTACCGCAACCTCCGTTTCCGGCGCGGATACCTCTATCACGGGCGCAACGTCGTCCACCGCCGTAATTATGTAACCGCTGCCTCGCGAAGAAACGGCGTTGCCGTGTTGATCCGACAAAGAAAACGTTACATAATAAGAGGCCGCTTCATCCATGAGAATATCGTATCCGCATGTCGGATCCACGTCTTTCAGTTCCTTGCCGTTTACGTCTTTCAGCGGCGTGCTCTCTCCGTATTTTGTGACCGTCATGCTGAAATTGACCGTAGGATCGAATATATCGCCTGCATATGCGGGCTGTATCCGCACAATGCTTCCGATCGGGTACACCGGCGTTTCGTTCCCCATATAAAGCTGGGGCGCCGTGTCGGATCTTTCTTTCGACAGGTTTTGGTTGCCGAGCGAACTTACCGTCACTTCGGACGCGGCATCGCCCGCAAACTCGAACGAAAGATAGACTTTACCGCTCGTGAAACCGGAGAACGGTTCACCGAGATCCGTAACGGTAAACGGCACTCGCATCGAATTTACAGCATCGACTGTAAGAATGTTGCCGAGATTGTCATACGTAAACTGAAATGTTCCGTTGCCGTAAGATGCGGAATAAATATGATACACAACGCCCGAAGATGCAATTACATCGGTCGCCGCTCCATTCTTGGTAAGAAATATGCTGACCCGCTGCGAAGCATCCAACGAATCGGTAAACGTCAGTTTTATATCAGACGCCCCGCCATTGACGGAAAACTCGACGGAAAACGCGCCCGCCACCAACGGATTGATAAACTCCGCCCTCGCGCCCGCACTTGACGCTTTCAGTACGGCGCCCGTGTCCGACGTGCTTGCCGTTGCGCCGTTTGCCAAAGCGAAATAGTCGGACACGTTGGCAACCGAACCGGTCTGTGTGATCTTGTATGCGGGGATCTGTGCGGAGATAGAACTCTCTTTGCCGTTGACGGTCGCCACATATTTGACCGTGACCAAATCGCCCGAAGCATTGACATTGGGCGTAAATCTTCTGCCGTCTGCAGTATGTTCGCCGTCTTTATCCACATATTTCACCACGGTAGAAACGGGGATCCCTTCGCCGTTCATATAGTCGTATGCGAAACATTCGGGAACTTCGTTTACTTCGCCCGCTATAAGATATTTGGGGAATACGGGTTCTTCCGTAAACACCGCCGCGCTGCTCTTGGTTACCGTGACCTCATAATCCACGGTCACGCTCTGCCCCGCATAATCGGCTGCCGTATACGAAACCGTCCACGTCCCTTCCGCCGTCGCCATAAACACGCCGTCTTCCACGTCCGCCTTTACACTGCCGCACGACGCCGTAATCGTCACGTTCGGCTGGCTTACGCCGCCCGATACCGTATAATCCGCAACGGAGATCTGTTCCCCGTAATACGCCGCCGTCACCCTGTCGTTATCCACGGCAAGATTTATCGGAACGTCCCCGGCGGGCACCGCGACAACCGTTATCGTTTCGACCGCCTCATTGCCCGATGCGTCTTTTGCGGAATATTCGATCGTATACCGCGTTTCAAGCGTGGGTACGAAACATCCGTCCGTTATGCCCTCGTTTATCCTGTTGCTCGTATAATTCCTGTACACGTTTACGGACACAGGAATATCCCCGTCTACCGAATCGTATGCCGAAGCGCTGAACAAAGGATACGGCTTGCCTATAACCGCATTCGGAACGTTCTGTCCGTATTCCCCCGTGTCGATCTCGATGCCGGGCTTCGCTTTATCGTCATAACGTTCGGAAGTCAAGTCATCGCTTCCGACAAAATCGGTGATGATAAAGTTGAACATCTCTTTTTGATACGATTCGGCCTTGATCGAAACATACGCCTCGTCCAAAGCAAAACCGTCCCACAAATTGGAATAGAAATACGGATCGTCCAGATCGGTCACGCGGTCGTCCGCTGCATAATTCGCATTGGAAATATGTATGCTGCGCTCCGCATAATCCAAACGCAGGTCAAACACGTTTTCGCTCAAAGGTGCGTTATTGAGCGTACCGAACAACGAACATTTATTTTGGATTGCCCCGTAATTGTTTGCTGCATGCAGTATGGGCGGATTGTACTGGAATTCGATGCCCGTAAGCGGCTGGAATCTTGCGCCTGCCGCGACATAAACGCGCTGTTGATTGTTTGCCGGCGTACCCGACACGGTCGCCGCGGCCGCGGGGTCGATCTTTGCGGTGATCGTAATATAATTGGACGCATCCGTCGCGTCGGTGAGTATGATGCTGAACCTCTGTACATCCGGCTCACCCAGAACCTCGGGCGTAATGACCATAGACAAAAGTTTGTCAAGCGCGGTAGCGTCGCTCACGTTGATCGCATGTTCGAATGTGAACGTTTCGCCCATAGCCAACGAAACTTTCAGACCCGAAACCGAGCCGGTAGAAACGCTTCCGTTATTTTCGTAGGAAAAACCGGTGACGTATTCGGCGCTGGAACGCCTGCCCGAAAACGAGTAAAGCGATCCGTAAACATAAAACTCACGGCTCAAAGAATAGGTCTTTCCGCCCAGTTCGGCCGAATAGATCGCCTCGTATTTTCCCAAGCGATCGAGCGTGATCTGTTCTTTTTCAATAATGTCGCCGCCCGGATATTTAACGAGTACGGACGCTGCGGCACTGTCGTCTCCCACGGAGATCGTTCCTTCGGGGAGCGTAAGCTGCCCGCCCTGCGCGTATTCTTCTTCAAATTCATTAGTAAGCGTAAGTTCCGGCGTCGAAGAACCGTTCGCCGCATTCGCAAAAATGACCGAGAAACAGATACATGAGCATAACAACAGCATCAGAATGCTCATGGCTATGCCATAGGGGGACAGCCCGCTGTGTTGCGCGGTTTTTATCTGCTTGCTTTTCATTTATTCTTTTAATCCTCCCATTGATATTTTCCCCAACAACCTTTCATGGAAAATCAAAAACAACACTAGTACCGGCAGCAGCCCGATCATGCAACTCGCAAGCCGCATGGGGATCGTAAAACTGTTATCGTTGAGGTTATCCATGACATAAATACCGAGCGCAAGCGTCGGGTTATTGGGCATATAAATCAGCGGCGTATTGAAATCATTCCAAAACGCGACAAACTGCAACAACATAACGGTAAAGAATATATTGCGGATCATCGGGATCACAATCCGGAACAGCACCGTGAAATTCCCGCCACCGTCGATATACGCCGCCTCCGAGTAATCTTTGGGCGTATTTTTAAATGTCGCATGGAACACCAGAAAATATGTGCCCAAAAAATGTGTTTTGAGCAAAAACACACCCCAAAAAGTATCATATAACCCGATGGCTCGCAGCACGTTGATCGACGACGGCGTAGAGCCGACTATGGGCAGTATCATCGTGAATATGACCACGCCATACAAAATTTTGCTGAATTTATAATCGAACTTGGCTACCGCATACGCCATGATGCACGGGGTGAGCGCCGATAAAAACGCACAGCCCAACGCATAAATCAACGAATTGCCGATGAGTTGAAAAAAGCCGATTCTCTCCGTATCGTTATTGATAGGCACCGCAAATTTGCTGAATACGTCGCCGTAATTGGAGAATAACCATTCTTCGGGCAAACCAAACGGATTCAGAGTAAAATCCAGCCTGTCCTTCACGCTTGACATGAGCGCCCAACAGAACGGCAGAATCAGGGAAATCACATATATCAACAGCACGACGCCCAATACGATCATCAGAGGCGATACAGATATCTTTTTCTTTTTTATCATCTTACACCTCACTATTCCGCCGACGGCCCGAATTTTATGAGCAGTTTACGGACGACCAACACGATCGGAGTGACGACGACCGTCATCACCAAACCCATCGCCGACAAATACGGGTATTCGCTCAAACCTGCAGTTCCGGTCACCAGATCTTTGAACATATAAAACCCGAGCGTATAGCAGTTGGGCGGCACGTCTAATCCGTAGAACAAATACGCATTTATTTGGTTGGTTGCAATGCCCGCAATGTTCACGATAAAAAGCGTGGTAAACGTCGGAAAGATCATGGGAAACGTAATGCTTATGAATTCACGCATTGTTCCGCAGCCGTCCAGGTGCGCTGCCTCCACGATCGAATCGTTGATCCCGTTCATTGCGCCCACATACAAAAGTACGTTGCTTCCGAACCCTGCCCAAATACAGAAAAACAGCAATGTGCCGAATCTTGTATTCTCCTCACTTAAAAAGCCGATAAACTCGCTTCCCGGAAATATCTTGTTTATCACTTCCGGCAGTGCCAGGTCAGTGAAGTATTTGAACATCATCACCATTGCCACGCTCGATACTATGCTCGGCAAAAACAGCATGACTTGAAAAAATTTTTGCCCGAACGACTTTTTGTAGATATAATACGAGAACAGCAATGCCAGTCCCGTGCCGAACAGCAGCCCCACGGCATACGCGATCAATGAGTTCTTTACGGACGCGGATACCAATTCGCTGCTCGCAAAATCTCGGAATACCCGTGCGAAGTTTTCAAACCCGACGTAGCGGTAGATACCTGTATCGTAATCGAATCTTTTGAACGCCAAAAGCACGGAGTTGAAGTTTACATATATATAAAATATACAAAACTGTGCGAGCGGAATCGCGATCAGCAAAATATAAAAGATAAGATCTTTATACTTCTTTTTCAAGCAAATCCGCTCTCTTTTTACCGTTTCAGTCACTGCCTGTCCTCCCCCGTCATTGGATCAGATTCGCCCAACTCGTTTTTGCCGTGCTGTACATACCTTTGAAATAATCTTCCGCCGACATTCCTTCTTCAAGCGCCACTGAAGGAACGGCCTGTATGCCGCTCTCCCAGTTATTGTTTTGGAAATAACTCGTATTCATATAGTACAGCGGCGTATCCGAAAATTTATATACCACTTGGGAATTTTGTTTGAAGTTCCAAACCTGCTGCCCGAAATAAGTCAGCTCCGATAACTCATCCGTAAGGTCGTATTGGAACGCCTTTGGCGCACTCGTGATTTTTGTGAACTCAACGAGGCTTTCGTCCGTCGCACAGAAACGGATAAAATCGATGGCGAGATCCTTTTTATAATCCGCTATATTCTTATTTATAAATGCGGCAGACATCAGATGTTCTACCACGGCTGACGACTGACTTCTGCTCTCCTCGCCGTCCGGCATAGGGAACGGCATGATACCGAACCGGCGCTCTCCCTTCCCGGAGCCGGGATAGCGCTTTGCCATAGACTCGAATATGGCGCTCGCCTCATTCTCCCACCAAGTGCCGTCGATAAGAATGCCGATTTCTTTCATACGGTTATCGAATGCGCTTGTCAAATATTTGGTCTGTGAATCCAGGTAATCCGATGTCTGGTTAAAACTGCCAGATGAATAGTAATTGCCGTCTATGATCCGCTCGGCGAACTCGAGCGCATAATATTTCCCTGCCTGGCGTCGCAATTCGTAACCGTTGGACTCATTGATCGGAAGCGCTTCTGCGTCCTCAACCACCGTGCTGCCGCTCAACGTGATCAGGTTTTCCGCCGAACCTTTAAAAGTATAGTTTAGCATCGTCTGGGCGTAACCTTCGTATGCGGCTGAATAATTCACCAGCATATCGGACATATACCTCGGATTTGCGCCCGGCCAGCCGATCGCGTCCATCCCTTGGCGTTTCATCTCGTCGAGAAGTTTGAAAAACTGTGTCATGTTTACAGGTAAGCCGTCGTCGTATGTGCCGGCAACCCCGTCCGCCCCTTTCCCGCGCCCGGCATAATTCGTGAATGTGCCGGCATCGGTCATAAAGAGATTTTTTGTATCAAATGTGTCGATATCGTAAAACATCCCGTAATATCCCTCATAATGCGGGATAGCATAATATCTGCCGTTTACTTTGAACCAATTTTGTTGCTGCACGGTCATTTTGCCTTCGATACTATCCGTTTCGCCGTATTCCGTCAAAGGAGTGGTGACCGCATCGGTAATATCTAAAAAGTAATCCTGCAACGCACCGTCACGGTACGGCAAGCCTTCCGTAAAAAACACTTCGGCCGTCGACGTAAGCATTTCGTCCAAAATCTGGTTGCCTTGCTTTTTCGCGTTGACTAACCGAACCTGGATCCCCGTTTTCCCCTCTTCCAATCTATCGTCTTTATGCAGTTCCTCAAAACGATCCGCTAAAGCCCTGAGCCATTCGTCTCCGAATCCTCCGTCGTAGTTGGATATGTACAGTTGCGTTTTGGTCGGATCGATCGGATCGTCGCCTGTCCCGCCTCCGCAAGCAACCATTGTGCATGCTATTAAGCAACACATCAGTACCGCAAGTAATCTTTTTGCCTTCATTGTTTCATTCCGCTCCTTTTTTTGTTTAATATAAGATGAACCGCCGCAGCTTATAAAAATACCGCTACGGCAGTCCATTCAATATTTTTTGTCCATTCAACGTCTCCCTTTTTCACGTTTACCCCCCCCCCGCACATTCTTTCGTTTTCGGCTTTTTAAGAGTTTTTTGTTTTGCTTCGTAAGAGGCAAAACAAAAAACCATATGGTTTTTTGTTTTGCTTCGTAAGAGGCAAAACAAAAAACCATATGGTTTTGCCGAAATTTACAAAATTAAAAAATGCCAGCCTCCGTTCCAAATCGGTTTTGACAAAATATCATAACGCCAACATTTTAAAAAAGTTCGTTATTTGTTGACATCTCTGTCCACCAATGATATAATAACACTAAGAGTTGCGAATTTCTACCTATTTCTTCAGAAAATCTTTTCAAATATTTATATCTTATGAAAACACATGTCTTTTACGAAGCCATTCACGACCAATCCGATAAACCTCGTTTCTTCTACGACGAAAATCGATCGACTCCATTGCATTTTCATCGCTGTATTGAAATACTATACATCACGGACGGCTGCGCGCGTTGTACTGTGGGCGATAAAACTTTCAATGCCGAAAAAAACGAGATCATTTTCGTGCAACGCTGCGCCGCGCACGCTATCGCCCCTGCCACCGCATATGCGAAATTTGTACTGATCATAAAAGCTGCCTATACAAACGATTTCGCCGCTGCATTGGAAAAGAAAACTTTCACGCCGTTGCTAAAAGATCGCTCGTTTAACCGCACCCTGTTCTCCTTGTTTCTTCGCATGCAGCGAATCATGCAAAAGCCCTCTTTTTTGGTTCTGAAAGGCTGCATTGACATGCTCGTCGGCTCATTGCTCGACCATTACGAACTTTATCCTTTCACGCCTACTCCAAATCTCTCCGTCGTGATCAAAGCGCTTGATTTTATTGATAAGCACTTTTCCGAGCCCGTCACCCTCGATTCGCTCGCCGCGCATTTCGGCTATAATAAATACTATTTTTCGCACCTCTTTAACACCTATATCGGTGAAAACCTAAACAACTATATCAACGGAGTACGAATACGCAATTTCTTAGAAAAGGCTAAACAATCGAACAGTGTCAATTATGCAAATCTTGCTTTTGACTGCGGATTCGAATCGATGACCACTTTTCACCGTCACTTCCTGCGCATACACCAAAAAACACCGAGCGAATTACTCGGCCGCTGAAATACAAAACATATTTGCCCCTATATTTCAACCAAAATGCGCCGCATAAGATCTTTCTTGTGCGGCGCATTTTTGCCGTCTCCCGCCCGGCAGTACGACGGTTTTCATAAAGGATTTCTCATAAAATATAAATATTTGCGACAAACAGTAGAAAATACGGGTAGAAATCCGCAATAAATGGTGTTATCATTTATATAAAAACTATCAGGAGGCAGATATGAAAATTTTGAGAAAGGCTTTATCGTTAGCTCTTATATTCATTTGTACCGCATGCGTACTGATTACAACGGCCTGTAGCGAAAACAGCGATATTTCTTTCCGGTTGCTGCGCACCGCATACGAATTGGAAGTCGGCGAATCGGCAGACGTTGAAATAGAGTTGACGCAAAACGGCGAATCTTTGCCAACCGACGACGTGCGTTATGCTTCTTCCAATGAGAATATCATGACGGCGGAAAACGGTAAAATCATCGGCATAGCAGAGGGCGACGCCGTTTTGACCGTAACCTACGGTTCCATGGAAAGAACCGCTTCGGTACATGTTTTTGAGCGCGAAACTCCAAACAAAGACATTTCCATACAAACAGACCGCTCGTCATACGATCTGCTCCTGGACGAACCGGCGCTCGACAGCACGGTCGTACACACGACAGTTTTTGAAAACGGAATCGAAATTCCCGATGCACAGATCTCATACTCCGTTGCCGATCCATCCATTGCGGAAATTGCCGCCGACGGCACTTTAACAGCCAAATCACATGGAACAACGACTCTTTCCGCAACCCACCAGAACGTGACGGAAACTGCCGTTGTGCGCATATACGCAAACGCCACGCAAGAGCAGATAAATTCATTTGACGAAACATACATCAACCGCTTTGGCAGGCAGTACATAACCAACGAAGGACTGCATGTCGATCAAGTCGCATCCGGCATCGAACTCACCTTTTATGGGACAAAACTTACGGCAAAAATCAATTCAACCGCGATTATCTATGCGCGCGTTTTTATAGACGGCGACGAAGAAGGCACATTTATCCGTATGGATCGCGGTACGGAAACCTATACGCTTGCAGAGGATCTGCAAGCGGGAATCCACACGGTCAGGATCTTAAAATCTTCTGAAATTCACGACGGGCAATTGGTATTTTGCTCCTTTTCTTCGGCACAGTTTTTAAGGGCGCAGGAAAAATCCTCTCTGAAAATTGAATTCATCGGCGATTCGATCACCACAGGCTACGGAACCATAGCACAAGGGGGCGACAGAACGATAAGCAATTCAGACGCAACGAAAAGTTACGCATATTTTGCGGCGAAGGCGCTGGATGCCGATTTCTCCTGCATCGCCGCACAAGGCGTTTGCGTCAAAGCACACCAATGGCGCGATTACAACATGGCCGATGACATTTACGGATACATCTCCCCCATCACCAAAGAAGAATATGATTTTTCCGCGGATGCCGACATGGATGTGGTTGTTCTCAACCTCGGAACCAACGACGGCTCCTATATCACCGATTCCGACGCCTCATACGCGAGCAAATTTCCGCAGGATTACGCAGACTTTTTAAATACTCTCCGCGATAAACACCCGAATGCCTATATCCTGTGCACTTACGGCCTGATGGGTAAAAACTCGCAGATCGATTCGGGAATACGGCAAGCCGTTCAAACTTTGCAAGACGATAAAATCCTATACATTCCTTCAACCGTCCAAGACAACTCGGGCGCAAGCGGGCATCCTTATTATACGGCGCAGGAAAGGTTTGCCGATACGATCGTTATGTACGTTAAAACGTTGCTGGATCTGTAACGGACGATCCAGCAAGCAGTTCTGCTCGTTTTTAATATTCGTAAAAAGTTTGGGTATATAAGGGAACGCCCCCACAAATATGGGGGCGTTCCCTTATGCCGTACGTTCAAGGAAGTTTTTTCCTTTGACCGCAGATATATTCCTTTAACGGCAAGAGCCAATCCGTCTGCAAAATGTCTGCCCCCTTATCGATCAGCCACCCCCAACCGTAATCCGTTCCGCGCGAAAAAGCGGCATCGTCTGTATGCCCCGCAGAAATGACATCCCGCTCATCATAGACGATCGGGTTCACCCACACGAGCAGACCGTTTTCGTGCAGATAGCGGATATAATCGTCCTGTACAACGCCGTCCTCTTCCGTCGAAAAAAGAATTTCGTTTCCGATATATTTGACGTTGCTCTTTAAGAGCATATCCGTCGCCCCGCGATCTTCCCTGCCCACGATCGCCATAAACATGAGATCGGGCGCAAACTTTTCCAGTTGCGCAACCGTATTTTCTTCCACACGGGTTTTTACGATGACCTGTTTTTCGACGTCTGCACGACGGATCTCTTCGGAAATGCCCGCAATATCCGTCCAAAATTTATCCACGTTGATATAAACTTTATCTTTCAACAGCGCAAATGCTTCCTGCAACGTAGGGATATGATAACTTGTAGGCGTATCGTCGCAATTTACGATGGTCAATCGCGCCACTTCTTCCGCAGTCATTTCCGAAATGTACTTGCCGCACTTTAAAAACACCGGCTCCATACCCGGATGAAAAACGAAAAACTTTCCGTCTTTGCTTTTGGAAACGTCCAATTCTACGACGTCTGCACCCTGCATAACGGCAATTTTATAAGAAAGCAATGTGTTGCACGGGATATTCGCCCCGCTTACTCCCCTGTGCGCCGCCAAAAACGGACGGCCTGCCGAATGCCTGTTTTCAAATATCGATCGATCAAAACGCATTTTCAACTATACTCCTTTTTGACTTTTGTAATAAGAAACATTCTCGAATATAAACACCCGCTGTTTTCACGGCGCTGTGTATCTTCATAAATATCGCTTAAAAAGACGTTGCCCTGCATCAAAAAACCGCCGCCCGCCGTAAAGCACGGCGCCTTTTTATAATTTGCCTGCTCCCTCGCTTTCACCTCGTAAACAGACGAAGGATCGAGCCCCTTGAATTTTACCGCCGGTGCAGACCCGCCGAAAATTTGCTCGTAAACGGTAACTACGGCGACCGCCGTACCTTTGTCTTTGGATACGGACATGAATCCGGAGACGTTTCCGCCGAAAGCGTTGCCCAAACGGTAAAAATCGCCGAATTGCAGAACTTTACGGTATTCTTTATAAAATTCGATCTGGCGGGTTATTACTTCCGTTTCTTCGCCGGATAACTTCGTCATATCCATTTCGTAGCCGAGCACACCGCCGCAGGCAATATTGAAGCGGGTTTCCAACGGATTGCTGTCACCCGTATGATAATTGGGGCAGGCGGAAACGTGCGCGCCCATCGTTGCCTGCGGATACCCGTAAGAAGTGCCGTCCTGAATTTTCAGGCGCTTGCGGGCGTCGGTATCGTCGCTTGTCCAATATTGCTGAAAATAACATAGATTGCCCAAATCAAAACGTCCCCCTCCGCCCGCGCAGCCTTCAAACAATACGTCGGGGAATTTTTCCGTGATGCGGGAAACAATGCGATAATAGCCGAGCATATAGCGGTGGAAATATTCGCCCTGTGATATCCCATTGCCGAACGGATCGGTCAATGTGCGGTTGTAATCCCACTTTACGTAAGTTGCGCCGCTCCTTGCGATGACGTCCGATATAGACCGCACAACATAGTTTTGCACTTTTTCGTCCGCAAGGTTCAGGCAAAGCTGCCAGCGAAGGCGCGTCGGCTCTCTGCCCGGCACACGCATCGCAAATTCGGGATGCTTGCGGAAAAGATCGCTGTCTTCACTGATCATTTCCGGTTCCACCCAAATTCCGAAGTCCAATCCAATTTCGCGGATCTTGTCGGCAAGGTGCTTTAACCCGCCGCCCGTCTTTTCAATGTTGTCGAACCAATCCCCCAACGCCCTGTGCTCGTCGCAACGGTTGCCGAACCAACCGTCATCGAGGACGAAAAGTTCGACGCCCGCCTTTTTCGCGGCGCGGGCGATGCCGAGGATCTTTTCCTCATTGAAGTCAAAATGCGTACCTTCCCAATTGTTGACGAGAACCGGGCGCTCCCTCTTTTTCCACTTGCCGCGCACGATATGTTCTCCGATAAATGCGTGCATTTGGGAAGATACGCCGTCCTCGTCGGGCGCAAAACACATCACGGCTTCGGGCGCGTCGAACTGTTCGCTCGGCGCGAGCGTCCAGCGGAACATAAAGTCGTTGATACCGGTAAGCACCCTCGTCTTGCCGGACTCACACGCTTCGAATATCTCTTTATGGTTGCCGCTGTACACGAGGTTGAAGGCATACACGCCGCCCTGCCCCTTTGCCATGACAAACGGATTGCGGTTGTGCGATGACGCGCCGTTTTTGGAATCGATGTAAAACACGCCCTTATTGAGCGTGCGGGAAACCTTTTGGCGCTCCCGCGCAAAAGCGCCTTCAAACGTAACGACGGAATAATCCCCAAAAAGATCGAGCTGCAAACTCGCAAGCCGTCGGATATGCAGTTCTTTTTCGGATGCGTTAAAGAGTTTGGCAGAAACGGCGATCACGTCGTTGTCTTCAAATACGGTATAATAAATATACAGAGCCACCTTTGTCGGCTCATCGACGTATTTGAGTTCAAGCGTTTTTCCCTTCCCGTAGGAGGAAGGCAAACCGGGAATTTGCGGCTTTTCTTTCAGTATTTTACTTTTTGAAAATGTAAACGCCGTCGAAATGCCGCCGTCTGCGTTTTCCAGCAGGATACTCGGTTCGGTATAATCGTCCTGACCGAATTGCGACAGCAGTTTGCATGGCAAACCGCGGCAAGACTCAATATTGCCCGCACTCACCAATTTTTTACCGTAATAGAGATATTCTGCCGTATCCGCTTTGATCGCGAGCGTGGTATGCGGCGTTTCCAAACAGAAAATCGACCCGTTCTTTCTGATCATAACCTACTCAATCCTCCGTGCGTTTTTCTCCTTCGCTCGTCCAGGAAAACGGTCCGTACGAGCATTGCGGTTGCGGTATAAGGTGGTATTTTAAATTTCTAACAATCTTAATTAATCAACATTTTCTTTTCGAGCGGTATTCCAAAAAGATTCCGCTCTTTATCTATTTGTTTTTTTATAACTTGAGCAAGTCCTTTAATCCACCCGTTAAATGTCCAATAGTTTTTCGTCATATAATCCGATTGACAAATCTCACATTTCATTAGTTCGTATTGATTTTCAGAAAATTTTTCTGATATATATATAGACCACTCACCACGTTGAACGGCATTATGTAATGTCAAACAACCAAACTCATTATAAAAACTATATGTATCCATAGGACCATAAAAGTTATACCACATCTCAAAAGTTTGAAATTTGAATTGTAAATTGTATTCTTTAAGTAAGAAACCTAAAACAGCCAATATTTTTCTCGTTTTCCCTTGATACATATTAGCCCCCCAAATGATAAAAACTTTTCCAAATATTTCTGTTTTGCCATATCCCTAAAAATATCCGATCAACCATATCCAATATGAAGGAGTTCCAAGCTGATAGACAGGGCGCATGAGAGGGACGAAACGCGCGCATTAACGGCCAAATACGACCATGAATCAATTGTTTCGCCAAACGAAACAGGAAGAATCCATGGGGCTATGATAAAGAGAAATGCAAGCGCCACAATGTTGTTGAATATCTTTTTCGACGTCTGAAAGAATTTCGGAAGATATACACTTGTTACGACAAGGCTGATGTAATGTTTTTTACGTTTGTCCAGTTTGCTTTCATTGTATTATGGTTGAATTAGTGTCAACACGCCTTAATCTTCCAATAAATAAAAAAGCCAATTCGTGATACCGTCCATTAATTCACCTGTGATTCCAGATTTTCCTCTTAACACAGCCCCCAATGTCTTTCAGTATTACTTTGCAGTCGTTACATTGTTATAAATTTACACGGGTAAAAAGAATTACAAATCCTCTTATTATAAAACAAACGAGTTCTATCCCCAAACTGATTCTAAAGCAATATTCCACTATTAAATTATTTGCGATAATATTCCACACTCCCGAAATCACAGATAAAAAAACACTTATATTAAAAATAAAAGTTAAAACAATTACCGTAATATCTACAGCCCCCCTTAAACCAAGCAAAAATATCTTTTTAACAAAATTATTTGAAAAATAAGGATAAGTTCTTTTATTCTTATTCCATTTCTTTTTTGCCGTAAGACGTATATAAAGCATAAACCCTAAAACCTGAAATGCCCATAATCCTACCCCTGCTATTATTCCAGCTAAACTATCATACCATTCCATATTTCACCTAATACAATATAATTGACCGAGAAAGTGCGGTATTTGGAAATAGCACTTTCCAAGTTCCGTTACCTAAGCTATAATGGAAAGGTATTTAAGGTCTGACGGGTGCCTCCTTGTGCTTGCACGCACATAATTCAGACTGTCAGCCGGCTTTCCATTATAGCGTTCGGTTTCCGCAGGTTGGGCTTCGCGTCCGTGTAACTAATCAGATTGAATAAGTAATGGTTCTTGTCGGTCACCTTTTTTACAAACCCATTCTTTGAGGTCACTTATGAACGCTGTCGGCATCGATATTTCCAAAGGCAAGTCTACCGTTGCCATCCTGCGCCCCGGTGGAGAAGTTGTCGCTTCCCCGTTCGAGGTGTCTCACAATCCAAGGGAACTTCATGAACTCGTCACACTCATGAAAAGCCTGGACGGTGATACCAAAGTTGTTATGGAGTACACAGGCAACTACTACCCACCCGTTGCTCTGTTTCTCCAAAAATCCGAGTTGTTCGTTTCCGACGTCAACCCTATTCTCGTAAAAGACTACAGCGCCAAATCTTTAACTGTACGCAAAGGCAAAACAGATAAAAAGGATTCCTTAAAACTTGCCGCCTTTGCCTTAGACCGTTGGAATGAACTTCCGCTCTTTTCCTCTCAATCCGACACAAGGACTCTGCTTAAAGCCTTTAACAGGCAATATAACCAGTACATCAAACTCAAAGTCATGCTCAAAAACAATCTCATCTCCATTCTCGACCAGACTTTTCCCAGGGCGAACACGCTGTTCACTACTCCCGCCAGAAAAGCGGACGGCATAAGAAATGGATCGATTTTGTGCTCAAATTCCCACATTGCAAGTGCTTTTCATAGAAATCTTTCTCCGCTTTTTCCAAATGCTATCTTTTATGGTGCAGAAAATACGGCTACAATTTCTCCGACGCAAAAGCCGTTTGCCTGTAACTGCGCCCCGTCCTTAGTCGATTCAGAAGCCGCTCATGTGCTTGTGTCTGCTGCTATTCTACAGTTGAACACACTCAATGAAACTCTCTCCTCTTTACAGAGAGAAATGGATCTGTTGGCAAGTTCTCTTCCAAAGTACGATACCGTAATGGATTTATACGGCGTTGGCTCTGTTCTCGGTTCGCAACTTATTGCTGAAATTGGCGACGTGTCGCTCTTTTCCAACAAGAAAGCGCTCGTTGGCTTTGCAGGCATTGACGCTCCGCCGTTCCAGTTCGGCAGTTTCAATCCGCAAGCTTGAAATATCTCCAAGCGCGGTTCTGCTGCTCTGCGCAAGACTTTGTTTCAGATCATGTTTGCCATCCTCCAAAACGCTCCTGCAAACGAGCCTGTGTCCCTTTTCATGGACAAAAAGCATTCCGATGGTAAACATTTTTACGTCTACATGATGGCGGGCGCCAAAAAGTTTTTGCGCATTTACTACGCACGCGTCATGGAGCACCTGAACTCGTTGCGAAAAGCTGCTTAACCGTTCTCATAGCTGCAGCCATTCTCTTGAACGGCTTTTTTCCATGCACTTTTTCGTTCGCAAAATTTCTTAGAAAAACTTCTTGCTTTTTACTTGACTTTTATTTGCTGGTTTAATATTAAAAGACATGTTCTCCCCAATAAAACGATACGTCAATAAAAGATATTATGCCTGAAGTAACTGCAACACTACTAAGCGTTGGCAATAAAAATTCCCACGCATATTTCCCTCCTCTTTTGGCAACCGTTTTTATTAATGAAGCGCCATATCTTTTCACATCTCGTTTTACATATTTTATAAGACTTGCTTCTATTTGCCCAATTCGTTTAAACTCCTTTGCCGCCCCTTTCGCCCCGATTGCTCCTAATGTTCCGGATAAAACAAACGTTCCTAAAACTTCCCCAAATCCTATTGAGGAAACTGTCCCGTTTAACGCCGCAATGGAATAAGTTTCAGCAACCCCCAATGCGCCTTGAATTGCAAACTGACCAGCTATCCCACCGATACCTGTAAAAGATAACGCACCGCCAACCGTTCCAAATGCAGCAGATATTCCTACTTGCCCCCAATCAACTTCTCCGGTAGTAAGCAATTGTGAACCGATTGATGCCGCCGCTGATACTGCCGCTCCAATTATTGCGCTAAATAAAATCGAAAGTAAAATTTCTCCGGTCGGATCAATTTCCATAATCGGGTTATTGTTGCAGTAAGCATACATATTAAGCTGACCGGGGACTTCGGCCAACGTTGCTATCAGTTCATAGTCGTCTGCATTGATGAAACGGCAAATCTCCGGGTCGTAATACCGCGTTTGCAGGTAATAAAATCCCGTTTCATTATCGTAATAATATCCTCGATAGCGGAAAGGATTGATTTCTGCTATACTTCCGCTTTAGTACGTTATATTCCCCTACGCATCGTATTCGTAGGTAGCTACGATATTTCCGCTACCATCTCGGATCGCTACTATATCCCCAAGCGTGTTTTTATCGAAATAATAAATGCTATCCCTATAACCGCCTTCTACTATCATTCCCTCTATGCCTGTTACGCCATAAATATACCACTTACGACTTCCGTTTTTGCTCTCCATCAACAACTGACTGCCGTTGTAATAATAGCTCGTGGTTGTGCCGTTTACTATCTTTTCATATCGCATTCCGTTTCCGTCGTAATTGTACGTAAAATTATTCCCGTTCATTGTGCCGCTTGTCAGCTTTCTGCCTTGTTCCCACGTAAACGTATTACCTCTGTAAATTACCGGATTGCCCATTGCGTCGTAAACAATCTGCCCGCCGTTTACTGACGTCAGTTAATATTTTTTTACTTGTTTAATAAGTAATTCTAATGATTCAAGAAATTCTTTATCTGCAATTAAATCGATTCCAACTATATGTCCGTGGTGCATATAACAAATTGTTTCACAAAGCATTAAACAACAATTAGGTTCATCATATTCAGGTACTCTTTCACCATTTTCATTAAAAATATCCATTACTAAATGCGAGCAATAATTGTTTAAATCTGGTTCAGTATGTTGGATCTCCAGCTTAAAACTCCATTTTCTTTTTATCAATTCTTCTTTTAAAAAAGAGATAAGTGAAAAGATGGAAACTTTTTTAAGACAATCATTTTCAAATTTCTCAATTTCATTCTTGTCTACATTCTTGTTAAAAACCATGTCCATCTCCTTATTGTATCTACAGACATATGCCTTATATTCCATGAGTTAAGTTGGAAATGTAATCCATAAGGAACATGGTTTTGCAATTCCAAAGAACGCAAAGATCCTCAAGCATTTTTAAACCTAATTCCCCAATATCCTTCATTGGGATGATTAGACGGAACCAACTTTCCTATTTTATTAATGGATTTAATGTTAAAGTTATTCAAGTATTTTTACTTGTGGCAAAAATCGACTTAATAATTCTTCTAATCCCTGTCGATTTTCGATAAAAAGAAAATCTCGATTTCTATAATAATCCGACCATCTAGGTGCTTGTTCAATTTCTTCTTCAGTACAATATATTACTATAGCATCCATTGGGCGCGTATGGTTTCCTATCGTTGGAATACCTAATGAAACTTTTTTTATCCCTTTTACTTTTATATTTTCTATTTTATACAATAATTTACTATTATTTGACAACACTCGTATCTCCGAATCTGTAAATACAATTTTTCGAAAGGTTCTTTTTCGCATAACATATGTAAGAGCTATTGTTATTATCCCCATAAATAGCAAAAGGCTTAACAGAAAAATCATCGTACCAAAATTATAATTAACAATACTCCATATTATCATCGGAAATATGCATACAAAGTTCACTGTAAATAATATTAACCCCGTATATTTAGACTGGCTATGTATTCCTTTATCTATAAACATATCCATTTCAACACTCATATTTCTCTCCTTTACGACCAATCTCCTGTACGAACACGTTTTTGGGCTGTCGGAGAAAAATATAAAATTGTTTGCAATATATCAATAAAACTATCCGTTGCGCCTACTAAAATCATGCCAACCAAACCATTGGAAATACTATTATTAAAATAATCAATGTAAAGCATCGAGTATGTCATATCCATTATAACATCAACTGTATATAAACCCAAATTATCCGTTGTTACAGTCCCCGTTTGAAACCACTCATTTGCAAAATTATATATTGTACTACTAACACCCCGTCCTATTAATGATGCTACATTAGCAGATAATAGGCCTCCTCCTTGCGGTCCCAATGCCACCGTTAAACCACCCGCGATACCTCCTCCAATTGCCCCTGCCGCAAACCCCAACCAAAAGTCTTGTTCCGCAGCAACAGCTGTAATTCCACCATCTATTCCACCAAGAACAGCACCAACTATTACTCCAATTAAAAGTGCAGTAAAAAATCCCTCCCCCGTTTCGTCGGTATACATGATGGGGTTATTGTTGCAATACGTATACATATTAAGCTGACCGGGGACTTCGGCCAACGTTGCTATCAGTTCATAGTCGTCTGCATTGATGAAACGGCAAATCTCCGGGTCGTAATACCGCGTTTGCAGGTAATAAAATCCCGTTTCATTATCGTAATAATATCCTCGATAGCGGAAAGGATTGATTTCTGCTATACTTCCGCTTTAGTACGTTATATTCCCCTACGCATCGTATTCGTAGGTAGCTACGATATTTCCGCTACCATCTCGGATCGCTACTATATCCCCAAGCGTGTTTTTATCGAAATAATAAATGCTATCCCTATAACCGCCTTCTACTATCATTCCCTCTATGCCTGTTACGCCATAAATATACCACTTACGACTTCCGTTTTTGCTCTCCATCAACAACTGACTGCCGTTGTAATAATAGCTCGTGGTTGTGCCGTTTACTATCTTTTCATATCGCATTCCGTTTCCGTCGTAATTGTACGTAAAATTATTCCCGTTCATTGTGCCGCTTGTCAGCTTTCTGCCTTGTTCCCACGTAAACGTATTACCTCTGTAAATTACCGGATTGCCCATTGCGTCGTAAACAATCTGCATGCCGTTTACAGACGTCAGTTTCCCGTCCGTATACGTTAAGCCTGGTTTTTGTACGTTATTTAAGTTATCATACGTATACGTCTTCGTTGTACCGCCTATTGTTTCACTAGACAATCGCCCTCCGCCGTCATACGTATACGTGTACGTGTTTCCGTTATAGCCTATACTTGTAACGTATCCGTTTTCGTCGTATGTTGCCGTTCGGTCATTATCTTCATTCGTTTGGTCGTCTATATGCGTTAAAAGATTTGTCGTATAACCATTTCCATACGTTTTATATATGTAATTTTCGCTTTGCACGTCTCGATAACTGTACGAAGTCGGTGCAATCCTATTTGTCAACCGTCCCATTTTATCGTACGTATATTCCACGTCATACGAATCATAACTTAATCTTGATACCTGCCCATCGGCATTGTAACTATATTCCAACGTTTTTTTGTCCGTTGTCGTACAACCGATAATTGAATATATCTGCGACTTTTTTATACGATTATTTAATGTATCATAGTTGTTGGTGTATTGAAAATAGAATTCTAAGCCACTTATTGTTAACGTTTGCTCTTCCAAATTATCCAATTCACCATAATCATATGTTACTTGCGTATATCCGTTTGCTTTATAACTTTGACTTGTCATTCCCCCGTTTAAATTGTAATTATAGATATACGAGCCTATCGTTGAACCATTTTCCGTATTTTTATAATCTATTTGCGTTTTATTTACTATACCGCCATATGCCGAACTCTGCGAATAGGTATAATTTTCAATATTTCCATTCGCATATGTTTTTCTGTATAATTGATTGGAATTAATCGCCCCCGACACACCATAAGCGTCCCCATAATACGAATATTGCAACAAAGGCGTTACACAAGCATTTTCCGCTGTTTCGCCATAACCAATACTACTTACAAAACCCGTATCGTCATAGCCGTAGGTGTATTTTGTTCCGCCATAGCTTGAACCGAGATATATGCCGCTTTCATCATAATTATTCGCTTGACTAAACACGGGCGTTCCATTGGAACCCTCGTACACATTGATATTAGTAATTTGCCCTAAATTATTATAAGCATATTCTTCTCTTGCGTTGTCGTATTCAACTTTCCATAGACGGATATCTCCATTCAATGCCTTATAATAGCCTTTTGTTTGAATGTTATTTTCGTCCGTTTGCGTGACTACATAAGGTTGGCTTGTGCGGCTAATGTTATATGCTGTTCGCTTTTTATCGCTGTTTTTTGTTATCGTTACCGTTTCAGTATAATTAGACCAAGTACCCGTATATGCGTATTCCGTTTTATCGATGTCCTCGCTATTTGCTTTGGTGGTGTTAATCGCTTTTATTTTGCCTTTTGCAATATTTGAATCCGTAGGCGCATCATAATAACTATATGTTGTCGTTTCCGCTACTGAATCGGTAGAAATTTCTCTCGTCGTCTCAGTAAAAATTCTTTGTTTTTCATCATACGTAACATGACTGTAATGACCCGATCTCAAACTTGTGGTTGTGGACGAAAGCTTATGCGCCGCAATTCCCGTATCGTATGTAAGAGATTCTTGCACGCGGTTTACCAAAGTATAAGTGAAATATTGAATAACAACATATTCAGAGCCACGATTCGTAATGACAACGTCCGTTGCACTACTATAATAGTCACAAGGAACTACTATGTAGGTACTTCCACCATTATTCAAAATAATGTTTTGAGCCGCGCCATTTCCAATTTTTACACTAAGATTTAAGCCTGCGAGAAGTTCATCGTCCATATCTCCTGTAACAACCTTGAAAATAATAGCAAAACTATAATTTTGATGGTTTTCAACTTCCAAAGAGCTATCACTAATAGTATAGGTCAATTCCCCGCCGTTTTCATTGATACCGTCATCATTCAAGGGCAAAGACTTATGATAATACGTGCAGGTTTCTTTTACATAATTAGAAGTTCCCGTTGCTGACATATTTTTCCAATTGGTGGACGCATGGACGGAAATAAGACCTTTTGAGTCTTGTTCCCATTCGGAAATTACCTCTTTTGAATTATTAAAAGATACATAACGCATATTTGTCATTACGTTATTCTCATAATAATATATCTTTGTATAGACCCCATAATAGCCAAATGTAACGCTTGAACAGCAACGCCAAGATCCATATACGTCTTTTGCATTTATATTGCGTACTTCATATATGGTATCGTCATGGTCTCTATCAAATATAATTCCACATTTTTGATTGTCAAATATGTAATTCAACATACCTACGGGATCAGAATCTAAATAACGCGTGCAATAACCAAGCGAAATAGTTTGCACTCCCGTAATATTATTTGTTTGGTTTGTAATGCTTAGCAAATTCCCGCCTTCATCATATTGCAACACTTTCTTTATCGGAGTTGACGTATCCGCATTAGTTGTTACCATTGAAAGTCTTCCGCTTGAATACGTAAAAGACATAGTATATTTCAGCGTGGAATTTGCATAATATTCCACTCTCGTTATTTGGTCGCTTGTAGTGCTTGCATATACCACTTTGATGTATTCCGTAGGATTATTCTGCGAAACAATCTTGGTTAAACGCCCGTTCGTAAACTCCATTTGATTGCCTTGCAAATCATAGACAATCCCCGTAGAAGAATTATAATACAATTTCTTTTCTTTTGAATAATATAATCCCGAACCCAAAGCGTGGAATGTTGATATTGAACCGTCCGCATCAACCAATTCGTACACACTATCGTGCTGAATCATAAATTGCTGAAAATTTACTTTAAAATTATTTCCACATATCGACGTCTTGCCTATTCCCGACAAAACGTCGCTATAATAATCATTATACACCAAACTTGCATCAAATGGCATATCGGAAAGAGTGCTTACGCTTGCCAAATCAAACACAGCAGTCAACTGCCCTGTTCCGTTATTGATATATGCAGTTGCACCATTGACACCAAACGTTTCCATACTATAATCGTCTTCTATACCGATTACTTTTTGATACCAATACAACACGCTTGTCGTTTCGCTTGTCATCGCCAAGGCAATATAACTATCCTCCGATGTTTCTGCCGCAGTTTGTATCCCTATCGTTATGGTATCATTTTCAATAAGCGTAGTGTTTATTATATCACTTTCGTACGTCGCCGTTTTCGTTGCGTATTGAGCGTTTCTTTCAATACCGTTCAATTTTTGCATCTCGCTCGGATTATTTTCATACGTAACCGACAGTAAATCACTCGTACTTTCCGCAAGATAAACGTCGTACTTTAAATCTTTGACATCAAATAAATTCATTCCTTGCGTTTGATATTCAAACTTCACCGACGCACCAATCAGTTGATAATATGCTTCTACTTCCGGCAAGGTAAAGCTCATAAACGCATCGCTTTTCTCCGCACCGTTTTTCTTCCCCACATAGACTTTATCTGCATTTACGACAGTTCCACCATTCTCGTAAACGTTTACAAATTTAAGCCATATTTATTTTTGCGCTTTTGATTTCAGGCGTAATCGTGATTGGAAATTTCGCTTTTTCATTAATCCATTCCGCATCAGCTGTAAGCGTTAATGTTACTATATCATCTGTTTCATTTAACGTATACGTTATCGCATTACTATACGTTCCGTTCGCATCCACCATATAAGGCGTCGGCATAACAAATTTCGTCTGTCCCGATGCGTTGCTTATATAAATACTACCGTCGTTACTCTGCTCGAATTTCAAATTTTTCGATTGTAATTCAAAAGTATAAGAATAATCTGTTTTAGTTTCGCTAATTACAATCTCATTACATAACTTCTTGTTTTTTACCGTATATATAATATCCGTATCGTCTTCTATCATACTGTACGTTATTTTCCCATTCGGTATTTTATTAATTTTCGGGCGAGTATACCCTTTCCCCTTATAGTTTTCTTTCTCTTTCTTTTTTGTCTCCGAATTTTTGATATTTACTTTTGACGATTTCTTATCATTTTTCTTATAACCAAACTTAAAATCGTATCCATCTTCTTCTATCTCCACAAAAGAACTCTGGTCTTGATAAAATGTAACCTTAAAAGAGTTGGCTTTATTCTTATATACTTTTTGCCCCTCTTTTGTTTCTTCCTGTAAAGAATTGTCAATTTCCTTATATTCGCCATTCTCAAAATAGTGTACTGGCTCAACAAATTGCTGAACCATGATGGTATTGTCGCTCATTAAATATTCTTTTGTAGTAAGCGTCCTATTTTCAACGTTTTCCCGGATAATATTGCCGTTTCCAATATTATACATATCGACCATATTCCCAGGGGAAAATTTATGCTCAATCGTTTCTTCTGATGTTATCATTTCAGCAATTTCATCCGCAAATGCGCTCAAAACATTCATTGGCAAACTTTGGACAAACATAATTGCTGCCAGTAAGAATGCCATTATTTCGATCTTAAACCTTTTCTTCATAAATACTCCCAATTAAAATTTTTAATTTAGTACAATTATCCTTATTTTTTTAAATTTTTTATACACATAAATATCTGCTATAGCAACTTATTTCGTGGAGGAAAATTGTGGAATAAAGTTCAATATTGATTTTTTCGTTTTTTAGATTTTTTCAATATCTGACGCCGTTAGGCAAATTTTCACTAATAACAAGTTCTTTTACCGCTCCTATCTGTATAATCGTCCTGACCGAATTACGACAGCAGTTTGCAGGGCAAACCGCGGCAAGACTCAATATTGCCCGCGCTCACCAATTTTTTTCATAATAGAAAGATATATATTCTGCCGTATCCGCTTTGATCGCGAGCGTGGTATGCGGCATTTCTAAACGGAAAACCGACCCGTTCTTTCTGATCATAACCTACTCCGTTGTGCATCGGCAACCGTCTTTGCTTATAAAAATGTTCCGCCGTGCTTTTGTTTTTTTCGGGCAAAAGCACGCCTCACGGCAAGTATTATTCTACCGCATACACTTCGGGCTTGAAGCCCTGTTCTACAAGTATGTAATCCTCCGTGCGCTTTTCCCCTTCGCTCGTCCAGGAAAAAGGCCCGTATGAATGCTGCGGTTGCGGTATAAGGTGATGCGGCCCGAAAGTGTTGCGCCGCGTGAAATACACCGTCAGCACAAGTTCGCCTTGCAGCATCGTTTCCGCCTCGTAAGGCGCGAACGCGATGATTTCTTCTTTCGCTCCCCCTTCCACATGCAGCGATGCTCCGTGCAATTCTTCCGCGCGGACGCGCACGCGCCCCTGCGTTATGCCCGTATGGAAAGATACCGCGCCGCCGTAAAAGGGCAGCCCCTGCGCTCCAACATCATGCGGAGAAAGTTTTTCGGGCAGCGGCACGAGTTTATCGGGCAACGTCACGCCGAAATTTCCGAGAATGTAAACAGCCTCAAGGTTTTCTCTGCTGCGGAAATCCAAGTCCACCGATACGGTGTTCCTGCCGCGAACGACGTGCGCACGGAACAGGCGGAAACATCCGTCTACCCAGCGACCCTCCGTGCGCGCCGCAGGCTCGCCGTTGAAGAAAATGCTCTCATATTCTGCGGCGACCAGCACGTCGCGCTCGATTTCCGACGTGAACGTATATTCTATTTTCAGCCTGCCGAGAACAGCGTCCTTCTGCCCGTACTTTTCGGCGAACCACGGCTGTACCATCTCCCCGCCGCGCGGCGTAAGGGAAAAATGCCTGCGAAGATCCTTGTCGAGCAGCAGCACGTCCTGCGGCTTCCCTTTCTCCCACGGCTTGCCGTCGAGGGTACAAGCCGCTTTATCGAGCACGAGCACGTTCGGCTCACTCAATTTATAGTCCATTTTTTCGGGCAGTTCAAGTTTTTTGGAATAAGCCCTGCCTGCGGCGGCCGCAGGTTTTTCCGTCAAACGGAACACGCGCATCTGACCCGGCGCAAAGGAAAGGTTTTCCGCCTGCCGCGCGCCCAAATTGCGGAATGCAACCATATCCCATTCTTCGAGGCAAAGCCCGGATAGTTCGGGAGAGAGTTTTACCTCGCCGCGCGCAGATTCTTCTTCACTCAAATTCAGCAAAAACAGCCATATATCCCCGTTGAAACGGCGCACTGCGGAAGTTATGTTGTCCGGCGCGCTCACCACTTCTCCCGCAGACAGTTGCGCAGGTGCGGTGAAAACCTCGCCGCCCAACGAAACGAAAGCATCGAGCAGGGCGCGCGTGCTTCCGCGCACCGCTTGTCCTTCCGCAAGCAGCACGCGGCGGTACACCGCTTTCCCTACGCGCAACAACGCTCCTTGTTTGTCCTTCTCCGCGCTGCCGTATTTTGCAAGCAATTCCTCGTCGCCGTAATCGAACTCCGTCTGCAACGCGAGCAGTTCCAAGCACTGCTTTTTGAATGCGCCGTCCGCATCCAACACCGCGTCGTCTTTCGGGCTAAATGTTTCCATCCAGCCTTTATGCACCAGTTTCCACATATTTTCTACGGGGTGGATAACAAGCAAATCCGCGCGGCGTTCCCCTTCCGTGAGGATGATACCGATGCGCGCAAAATACGTTTCAAGCAATTCCCAGTCCTTATACCAACTGTTCTGGTGCAGGATGCTCGCGGGATAGTCGCGCTTGGCTTCCCCTTTCATCGTATACCACGAAAGGTGCGGGCACCGCAGATTGATACCGAGCAGCGCCTGCCAATCTCCGATCCGCTTATATTCGGAGAGCGGCATATCCCATCCCGTACAGCCGTATAATTCGCTCAACACAAACTTCTTGCCCGTCTGTCGTGCAACCGAAGCACATTGGATCACCGCCCAATAACTGGGATTGTGCGCACTGAGATTATCAATGCCGGGGTATTCCATGTACTCATAAAAGCGCATCATCGAACCAGATACGCTGGTCTGCGCGCTCAAATTATCCTCATGCAGGATATGTCCTGTCAGTATGATCCCATGCGCACGGCACCAATCTCCGTACTGACGTGCAAAATTCTGCGTGAAAAGGTCGTCGAGCACATCGATATAGCGGGCGGCGACGATATTTTCCTTCTTGCCACGGCGACGGTAATAAATGTCGGGAAAATCGAGTTCCTCGCCGTACTTTTCTTTATAGGCGGCGCAGAGCGCACCCGTATATGGAGTCATGCGCGCTTTGTTCGCGTTGGAAATGCCGAACCCGCTGAACATCTGCCCGCGGTGCGGCTCGTCCGTGAATACGCCGAAGATCTCCTTCCCGAACATCTCCCCGCATTCCTCCGCATATTTGTCGAGCGTAGAATGCAAAAAGGCGGAAACCGCCTCGGCATTCATCGTGTCCAGATAAGTCGTACCGTTGTAAAAATCGCTCTCATGCATCAGTTCCTCGGCATACACCGCGTAGGTATACCCCTGCGGCACCTCGGCGCGGCTTTTCACCTCTTTTGAATCGCAAAGCTCGCCGTCTTCCAATTTCAAAGCACGGCGGCAGAGGATTTTCTCCACATCGGGACAGGCGAGCGCTTCCTCGTCGCTTCCGTATTCGGATATGAACCGCAGGCGGTATTTACGGTCGCGTGTTACCAGTCCTCCGCATGTACCGCTCGGCCAGCGGTCTTCGTCATAGATCCACGATTCCATACCCAGTTCGGCGCCCCGCCGCGCACAGTTGCGGATGAATCTGAACCATTCTTCACCGAGGTATTCGGTGATCAGCCCCGTACGCGAGTGCATGAAAAAACCGCCGAAGCCCATCTCTTTCATGTATCCGATCTGACGGAGCAGTTCCTCCTTTTCCAGCTCGCCGTTCCACGACCAAAACGGTTTCCCGCGGTATGCCGCTTCGGGAGAACGCAGCCTCTTTTCCGTTATCTTATCCATAAACAACTTCTCCTCGCTAAAATTCTTCTGAGTAAAACAAATTTTTTCCGTGTTTTTCTTTTATCGTTACATCATAAGGCGCAAGACCTTCCGGTTTTAATTCTTAAACCTACGCCCGATCTTTCCTTTTTTATTTTATCATAAAGTCCGTAACTTCTCTTTTCACTTATACTGAAAAATATATCCAAAATTTAGTTTTTTGTATTTCTTAAAACACACTTTGTAACATTTGTTGTTATATCGCCTGGATATTGCGGCTAATACAGGTTTCCGTTACCATTTCAGATCACACTATTATTTATTTGTTACTCAATTCTATCGCCTCTGCCGCTTTTTCACTGCAACTCTCCAAGTTTTCAATGAGCCCGGTCACGAATGCTTCCATAAGATTTTCCGGCACAAGTTCCAAACGAGGAGTGCCCTTTACTATCACCTCGATCTTCCACTCTTTCTTATTCATGCTTGCCTCCCTACCTTTTTCATTATAACATAAATCCAATAAAAAGCGTGAGTAGGCAAACAGCACCTGTTTCTCACTGATAAATCACCTTTTTTGTATCCAAACCGCATATCTCCCGCATTTCCGTCTGTCTTTCTCCGTCCTTTGGTATCGGAAAATTCGGCCGCCGTCAAGGAGGAAAAACTATCGCTTAAAACTTTTATGCCCTCGGTCTTTTCGACCGAGGGCTTTTCCTTTACCCGCACGCAATACTTTTTCCTTGCGGCTGTATGCTCTTCATCTCCACGTCCTCTGTTGCCTTTCCCTTGACTGCTTCCGCCTTTTCCGATTCTTCTCTTCCCGTCGAAAGACAGTCGGATTTAGAAAAACTTTTCTAAAGTCACATATGGCTTGCGACTTTATCGTTTACAATATAGGAAAAAACTTACGGAGGTTTTATTTCTTATGAAAAAAGCAGTCATCTACACCAGGACAGCCCTGCCCGACACGGCGTCCAACAAAAAGAAGGAGATTTGCCATGAAAACAGGCGTTGAGTATCTGCGTTATTCAAGTGACCGCCAGACCGAACAATCCATTGAAGGGCAAAAACGAGTCTGCGACGAATTTGCCAAACGCAACGACATCGTTATCGTCGATACTTATATCGACCGTGCCATGACCGGCACCAACGACAACCGCGAAGCCTTCCAGCAGATGCTCAAAGACAGCGACAAAAAAGCCTGGGACTTCGTCCTCGTTTACAAATTAGATCGATTCTCTAGAAACAAATACGAGATGGCAATTCACCGTAAACACCTGAAAGACAACGGTATTAAAATACTTTCCGCGATGGAAAATATTCCTGACACTCCTGAAGGCATTCTGCTTGAGTCGCTCCTCGAAGGCATGAATCAATACTACAGCGAAGAACTCTCGCAAAAATCAAAGCGTGGATTGCGTGAAACTCGGATGAAAGGTTTATTCCCCGGCGGCTGGATAAATTACGGTTATGATGTCGTCGACAGAAAAGTCGTTATCAATGAAACCGAGGCGAAAATTACGAAAAGAATCTTTACCGAATACGCAAACGGAAAAAGATTGCTCACCCTTGCGGAAGAATTAAAAACCGACGGCATCGTAAATAAAAAAGGTGTTCCATTTTCGCCTGAATCCATGTACTATATGTTACATTTGGAGCGGTATGCGGGAAGATATACCGTCAACGGAATATTATACGACAACATTTTTCCTCGCATCATCCCCGAAGAAATATTTCAACAAGTACAAAAGCGACTTGAAGCGAACCGTCACGGCAAACATGTCCCCGGCGTTGAATACATCTTAAAAGGAAAATTATTCTGCGAATGCGGTAATCCTATGCGTTCAGCCGGAGGAAAATCACGCGGCAAGAAACAATACAGATACTATCGTTGTTTTTCCGCCAGACGAGTAAAGGGCTGTAAAGATAAAACATTCCGAAAAGACATTTTGGAAAACCTCGTAGTTTCCGCACTTGTTGACCAAGTCACAACTGAGAAAAATCTAAACTTTCTGACTGAACGTCTTTTAATAAAATTACAGCAAGATACAGCCGAAGCGCAAACCTTAAAAACACTTGAAAAGGCTTTAGCTCAAACCAACAAGTCATTATCCAATTTGCTAAAAGCAATCGAAAACGGAATTTTCAGTGATACTACGAAAACCCGTTTGGATGAACTTGAGACGCAAAAGAAGGCATTGACTGAAAAATTATTGATAGAAAAAAACAAAGAGCGCTCAGTCCCGACGACGGATGAAATTAAGAAATACTTAAAGTACGCCATTCAAAAAACACCTC